>Ga0183096_1000018_pt1 | contig 538367 bp, 540 predicted proteins | sample Biomet5_FD_127791 | JGI IMG/M metagenome (GOLD analysis project Ga0183096, IMG submission 127791) | Microbial communities from bioreactor (seeded with sewage sludge) at LBNL, California, USA - Biofuel metagenome 5 (version 2) (version 3) | ecosystem: Engineered > Bioreactor > Anaerobic >...
AAAATTCAATGGTATAAACCACAGCAGAAGCACACAGCTATCAAACAAAGAAACCAAACTCAAAAACACAATATACAACATCTACCGATCAACACAAATCAACTAAAAAAAGGGTTTCTACAAAGCCCTTTTTTTTAATTTTTATAGAAATTATAGTAAATAATAAGTTATAGTTCTATCTGATTATGTTATGGGGAAATCATGGGGTATTTGTTTTGTAAAAAATGTAAACGACATTATAAACTTCAATATGGAGAAAAACCAGAAGAATATGATCCAAGGTGCAAATGTGGTGGGACATATAAATATGTTGAAAAATTAAGTTTTTGGGACAAAAAAACCCCAATTCAATTCATGGGATTATTAATATTAGGACTTCTCTGTTTTGGAATCTTAGTAGTAGCTAGCCCGTCTTTTTTGTCAACTCCAGATTCTTCTTATGTACAAAATAGCCCTCAACCAACAACCACCGGAAGTCAACCCACAACAACCTCTTCTAGTGATCCATATGTTACTCCTGCTCAAAATAAAGCATCAAATGACTATGATGCAGGATATAAAGATGGCTATAAAATTGGATATTATGGGTATACACCTAATAATTACAGCGGTGATTATGGGGATGGATATGATGTTGGATACAAATTTGGTGTGCAAGATAGGGTCCAAGGACTAACTCCTGAGTGGGACCTGTGACCACAGTTTTGATGGGGAAATCTGATGAACGAGATATATTCTTTAAATAAAGAGAAGTATTTAAAAAATTTAAAAGTTATATGTAAGTTATTTTGTCATCGTATCCCTGAAAGAACATTTAAAATAAGGGGAAAATATTTTCCTGTATGTGCTCGGTGTACAGGACTTTATTTAGGTGTTTTTTTATTTTTTATATATGCATATTATAGTTATGTTTATTATTCACTTGAATTAACACTATTTGCGTTTCTAATGGTTGTTCCTACATTTTTTGATGGTTTTACTCAATTATTGGGTTTAAGGGAAAGTAATAATACATTAAGATTTGTAACTGGGTTATTTGGAGGAATTGGTTTATTGATTATAGTTGTGAGTATTAGATTATATCTATTTAGTTGAGGTATGGAAAAATGGCAGATAAAGCATCGGGACCTTGTATTGGAATTGCATGTTGTATCGGAATTATAATTGTAGTATTATTTTTTGGTGGTTTTCTAGGGAGCAGTGTCGCTTGTCCAAATTGTGGTTCACATAATACCCATAAAACTGATTCTGTTTATATGAAGGATTTTAATACTAATGTAGAGGTCTACGAATGTAATAATTGCCACCATGAGTTTTACAAAAATACATAACAGATAGGTACTAGTAAAAAAAATAAATGATAATCACGGAAGAAGAGTTTCAATCTAAAAGCAAATTTTTAGAAGTTAATCAAATTATTAAATTAAGAAATATTAAGTCGAATATTGAGGAGGATTTAAATGGTTTCTAATGAAGGAAGTAACAAGAAATTGACTACAAAAAAGATGTTAAAAAAGATAACAGAAACAAAATAGATGTTAATTTTCCAGGTACATTGAATTCAACAATTTAATTGAATTTTAGTTACTCAAACTCATAATGGAGCTTTTAAATGGAATATCTCGAAACATTTAAAAATCTCGTAGATAGGTCAGATCCTTCTATTGATATTAATAAAATAGATCTCATTTCTGCATTTGAGCATTACGATATTGAAGGAGAACCAAGTGAATATTTAATAGATGTATATTTAAGTGGTTTAATTCATCAAAATTTAACTACAGGTGACTTTTTAGAAATAAATAAAATTGAAAAGGCAAAAGATCATTTGTTATTAGATTTCTTTTTCAATGAAACACCTTTAAAATCTTATCTAAATACATTAGAAATAATCCAAACCGTTACTAAAATGGATAGTTTAATTACTTCGTTTATAGATGAAACAAAATGGAAAACCGCTATTGAAGCTTCAATGGATCGCAATTTAATTATTAATCAATCTATAAATGTTCAACAGATGAGAAAAAAATATTCTCGTCAATATAATGTAGCGAAATCTGCAAAATTTTTTCAAAATGAAGGATTTAATGTTGAACTAAAAGATGGTAAATTTGTAGTTCCTTATAATGGATTAATGAAGATATCCGATGATATAGAGGCATATATAAAGCTGCTTGGTGGGAAAGTATTTTCAAAAATGTTATTTGATATCCTTTACCAAAATGATCTTTTTGATGAAAAATTAGGTAGATTCCATCTAAATCGTATATGTGGTTACAATCGAGTAGATGCATTACCTCCTTTTGGCTATTTACTCAATTTAGCAGCCAAACATACAAATTATACTGTTACAATCGATTCCCCTAAATTGATAAATTATTTATTTAGTTCCATTATGGAAAAATCAGAATATTTGACTTCAATATACGATTTACAGGCTTATGATTTCGATCAATTGACATTTAGAACTATCGACAATTTTACCGAATTTATTAGTGAAATTGCACTATTTGATAGTACTTTTTCTCTCATTCAGTTAAAACCTTCAAATGTATCTAGAATATTAAAAGGTATATTAAATGGAATTGAACCTGAAGAGATAGAATTACTCGTAGGAGCAAATTTAAATGAAATAATTAAAGTAATTAATGAAATTTTAAATATGTCAACTCAACTTGGATCTGTTACTTTTAAAATTGATGATTTAAAATCCTTAGATATTGAAATAAATTCAATTCGGAAGATTCTTGAAACTTTATCTACTCCTGGAAATTTAATAAATAAAAATTTTCATTTACCAACAGATAAAACCGATTATATTTTTAACCCATTGATTAAAAATGGTGATGAATATATATTATTAAATTGTTCATGGTGTTCGCCTGCATTCTATGAGGCAATAATGACGAAATTACGCAGTAAACACTCAAAAATAGATGATAGAATTGGTATAGATTTTGAGAAATATGTTAAACAAGAATTTTCAAATAATAAAATCTCGTATTCATCTGGTAAATACAAAATTGGTAGAAAAGAATTCGAATGTGATGTAGTAATTGAATCTGAACAGACTATTGTATTTATTGAAATTAAAAAGAAAACCATTACTCGAGCATCAAAGGCAGGTGATGAGATAAAACTCATTATTGACTTATCCAAGAGTCTTTTAGATGCTCATTTACAAACAGGCCAACATGAATTATTCATTCGAGACAATGGGAATATTATATTTGAGAATGGGGATAGGATTGATCTAAATGGCCGTTCTATATTAAGAATAGCTTTAACTATGTTGGATTTTGGAGGGTTTCAAGATAACGTAGTACTTGATGAATTGTTTAGAAATTTATTAATATCTGATTTCTATGTAAATGATGATAAATACAAATCAGATTTTAAAAATATCCAGGATAAAATGAAAAAATTAAGAGACCAATATGAAAAATTATCACAATATGATGGGTTTTACAAAGCAGCACCTTTCCATAATTGTTGGTTTTTAAGTCTTCCACAATTATTAATGTTATTAGATGATTCTAAAGATAATAATTCTTTTGTTCAAAATTTAAAGAGTATTAGGAGTATTACAAGTGGAAGTTTAGATTATTATTATGATTATACACATTTCAATACTATGTTCCAAATTAAATCATATTGAGGAAAATTCGTATATGGAACTATATATGGAACTAAATATGATCACATATTACTCTGGCAAGGGTAATTAAAAATAAAGGATTGTTAGTATATACAATCAACTTTAGTCAACCAATAGGATTTCCCTTTAATTTACATCATATTATGCTAAGTTTGTAAATCTAGAATCAACAATTTAAATTACTTGAATGAGAGTTCGGTGGTGTTAGTTGTTATTTAAATCGTTTTAAGGTTATCAATATCTGTGTTAATTGACATTGGTTCTAATTTTCCATTTTTAACTTTATATGCATGCCATTCACTATGATTCTCGAAGTGGTTTTCACAGAAACATTTGAAACAATAAAACTTTTTACATTCTTCACATCGGTATGCAAAGTCGTTTTCATGGAATTTATAATTGCAATTATCATCTTCACATTCTATAAATTTTGTATTTTTACCCATAAAGTCCACCAATCATTTTAATATACATAAAAATTATTAGAACAATGAAAGACCCGAAAATTCCAATTTTTAACCTCATCATGGCCATATTTAGTGAATCTACTTTTTTTTGATTAATACAATGGTGTTGAGGAATAGATTGTCTATAATCATCAATTATATCATTTTTAAACTTTTCATTTGGTACATTTATAATTTTTGACATTTTGTTAGGGTCAAAACTAAATGGATAAATATATTTTCTTAAGCCAATAACTCTTAAAAGATGTATCAGGCCGCTTACAATTATGAGAATGACTATTACGATTGAACTAATAAAAATAACTTGTAATATTATATTTAATCCAGTAGACAAAATAGAATTAACAGTAAAAATTATAACAGTAATCAATATTGCTGCAAAACCAAAAAGTGCAGATGCTTTTGTTTCTAATGTATTATTTAGGTTTTCCAGACGGTCAAGTGTATGTCTTAACTCTTCGATAGCTATTTCAATCTTTAAATTCTCTTCTTGATCAGACATTGTTCCCTCAAATGTATTATTTAGTTATATATCAATACTTATCGCAATTAAATTGAAAATATATTTGTTTACAAATATAAATTCATGATATTTCTATAATTTTAATCCTTTCAAAGATACCGAATGTAAAAGAAAATCTGATTCATGTAGAATAATTGTATAGTCCCTGTATATTCAATTATATAAGAATTACACGTTATATAGAATGATTAATTAAGTTATAGTGATGTTAGCAAATATAATGTAGTAATGTCCAACATTATGATTTCCGTTTAAAGGTGTCATCATTAAACGGGCTGCAACTGATGTGAGTCCAGCACTAAGAAAGAATTACATAATATAATTTATAATATATGTTTAGGTGATAAAAATGCAGGAAATTATTCCTAAAAAATTTATAGTCGAATATGTGTTTTTTGTTCCAAGTGCATCTAATAAAATAGAATTAATAGATAACAATTTAGTTTTTTCTAATGAATACGGAACTTTTGAACGTAATGTCTCAAAAAACGAGATTATACCCAAAGAAGAAGATTGGTTTCAATTTTGGAATAAATTAGACGAAATAAATGTCTGGAACTGGGAAAAAGAATACAAATTTGACGAAAGTGAGATAAATGCAGATGGAAACATCTCAAAAATAAAAATTGGGTTAGGAAATAAAAATTTAGATACTTTCTGCTGGTGTGATGCTCCTGCAGGACTCCAAGAATTTTTTGAAGCTCTTAAAAAATTAACCAAAATGGATATTCAGAATCCTAACCCTTTAAATTAAAAATTTAATTTATAAACGTACTTTTTCAAGGATTCTTAATCAAAATCACTAAAAATACAATCAAGCAAATTCCAACAAGAATTTTTTATGGAAATATTTCATTTATTGATGAATCTTGAAAATATTTTAAAAAAACATATTAATACTGAATTTAAATCATAATTTAATGTTCAACACTATTCTTAAAATAAATGCTGAATGCTTGGCTGATAATAAAATTAAGGATTTAGAGAGATGGATGGATAATAAATTTCAACTAAACATGCCAATTACTGACGGAGACACCACGCGCATTGTAAATGTATTTGGTGATGACGATAGGGAGCTGATTGACCAAAAGGGTATGAATATGAGAAATAATTGCCCTGAATCTATGGATATGAGTTTATTTTATATCAGACTTAATACAATGTATTCCCAGGTCAACCATTTAGGGAGATATTGTTTATATCATGTTTGGCCGTTATTTTTTGAAAAATTTCCCTTAGGTCAAATATGGGTAATTCAAACTAATGAATCATGGTGGGAAAAGATTTGGGAAGGTCAAAAGGAACTTTCAACCCGTTACAATCAAGATTATCCTGAACAAAGCCCACCACAACAAATGACAGGTTTACTAACAGAGGAATTTCAGTATAATTCATTGAATATGTTATCTTATGGAATTTATCCTCTTATTTTATCTAACTTTTTTACTATTGGATCAATATTTTCAGGATTAACTTTCCTTTATATACCCGATACTGCATTAAAACATTCTCAAATGACCGAAGCTAATACTTTGTACACACGAATACTATGGGATTTACACGATATTTTTGACGACCAATGGACATTTGATGGTTCAAGAGGCCCAAAAAGTTCTGGGGATCATATTAGGCTTAATCCACTAAGACAATTGGACTATTTTCAATGGTTCATAAAAAAAATTGATGAACGTATGAAAGATATAGTAACTATCGAAGATCCTTTAATTCGAGAACAACTCGTAATGACTGTTAATAGGATAATTGTTGATGCTCAACTATCTGTAACCGCTGAACTACCATATATTTCAAAAGTATTTTTCTTTAACTTTCTGGATAAACTTGCCAATATCATGACACTTTTAAATAACGAGAGTAATGATACTGATGAATGGAAAAAATTAGTTAGTAAAGATTTTATTTGCAATAATGTCCTTAAAAGCGTTCAAGAGGTTCCAAACGAAATCGGAGAATATTTAGTTAATATTGTAACTTTTGCAGTAAAAGAAATGGAGTATAGTGAACTTAACCCCTTAGCTTTACGAGATATACGAAATACAAATCATGGATATAATTTACGCCCTAACATAGTCAATAGACTTATGGAAAAAGATGGTGAAATCAACAATAACATTCCATTGATAGTAACACCATATCTTCTATATTTATTTTCAATACCCTGGAAAATTTCATAATAAAATATTAAATTCACAACAATGTTTATCATTGCATTTGATAAAGAACGAAAAAGAAATAATAATACTCCTAAACTAAAGGAAATCTGAATAATCTATAGTAATTGTATAGTCCATACATACCAGTATTGATAATAATCGCAAGTAACTGGCAACGAATTAATTTGTGAAAGGGATGCTAACAGATACAAGATAATAAACTCTAATTATATGGTTTATGTTCGAGGGTTTGCAATAAGGTGGGCATGAATTTCATAGCCATTGCGTACTATGAGCATTCTTTTGGTTAGATAAAAAATTAAGAATAAAATTGGAAATTAATTTACTCATCATTTTCTTTTAATTTTAAAGTTAATTGAACAATATATTCTTTATACCAATATGCTTCATTTAATTTAACTTGAATTATCATTCCAAATGAATTATCATACTTATCTGTTACTAAATATTCACTCACGTCTTTTATAGAAGATTCAATTTCTTTCAAGAATAATTCAAAGTTATCTAAGATTTTGTAGGTTTTATCTACCATTTCTTGAAAATTTAGTTTTACTGACGTACCTTCTTCACCCATATCAAATATATTCATCTTCTCAGTTGCACCCAAATCTGTATTTTCAATTATATTCCCTTCAGAATCTAGTATTCTTATTTTAAATAAAGCTAAATCTGGTTTATTTAATTTTAATTCATTTAATAAGTTTTTTGCATCAGCTCGTGTAAAATTGTAACCAACTTTAGCTAGCAGTAGATTTTTTTGTTCTTCGGATAAATAAAAAGGTACAGGAATTATTTCTTGAGTTATAATTTTTAATTTAAATAACAATGCAATTATATCATCACTAATAACACTTTTAATTTCAGGGAATTCGATTTCTCCAAATTTATTCTTAAAGATTTCTTCTCCTGTTTTTTCATCAATGCAAATAACTTTGAATTCATTATTAGTTAGGTCATTTATTTTCAGTAGAGTATAAAATTGGCTTATGTCCATTTCAGGATAAGAACTAATTTTTAAATCGCATTTTATCCCTGGTTTTGGATGGTCTCCGTAATCTGGTCCAAATTTAATATCGAATGGATATTCTATTGAATTTATATCATTGATATAAAATTCGATTCTATTAGCTTTTAATAGTATCTTGGCATGTTCTAAGTGGATTTCTGAACCTAATTTTTCTTCCAATTTTTCTGCTTTAGGCAAATAAATTGTATATAATTCATTACCTGATTTAGTGTAAATTAAAAAATAATTTAAAGATTCATATTCAAAAAAAGATAGTTCATCGTCATATTTATTAGTTCTTCTTAAATAATTAAATATTTCACGAGTATCTTCTAAAATTTTAAGAGAATTTTCAATCAAAGCTTTCAACGGATAAATAAGTACATATTTATTCCCACCTATATGTTCCTTGCATATGGCATTAAAATAATCTTCACTGAGCTCTATAACGTATTTATTTCCATCATCATCTTGTATTTCAAAATGAGAAAAATTTTGAATAAATATTCTGTATCCATGTTTAATAGCATTGTATAAATCAGAATAGAAAATAAAAAACCAGGATATGTCATCTAATATTTTTTTTAAATTGTTGATTGTTATTGTTTCAAGTTCTGGAGATGAATTAGGAATTTTAAAAACATCTTTTAATAATTCATCATAACTCGTATAATCTAGGTCCTTTGCGAAATCTTCGTGATAATTATTATTGAATTTATAAAATGTTTCATCTCTAACGTCTTTTGGGTCTTTTTTAATGATACTATCAGATAAATTTACTTCATTTTTAGTGTTCGATAAAAAATATATCCCAAACTCTTCGATATATTGCATAACTGCTCTAAAAATGTCTATTTTTTGTGTTAACTCAATTTTATATTTTTTTTCTTCGGGAACAATAATATCTAAGGATTTTTTCGCATCTTCATTAGATTGTTGTATAAAAAAATAGAAAATATCCGGGTCGTGTTCTCCATTTACAAAGTCATTCAAATCCGTATACATTAGATCAAACCCCAAATCAATATTTCTCAATTTATAATTTATATCCCTTAAGCTTAATTCCTATTGTATATTTTATTTCTTTATTATTACAACTACCCTTAATAAATTCATTCTAACGCATTAATTGAAGTTTAGAATGTTACTATTATAACATGAAAACATTTAATAAAATCAGACGTTATAGATGATCTGATGAAGAATGATCTTTTCAATCAAACATTGATGAGGAAATATTCAAAGGATTTTAAATTAACACCCTCAAAGCATGATCTTATTTTAAAGCATATTGAAAAGATGGAAGAGGGTCAGTTTGAAGCTGAAACTAAGAATTATATCTATTTTTATGAAGTTTGGTTGAAAGGTATTTTAGGCTATGATCTCGATGAAAACATTCTAATAGATGAGAAAGAAGAGGAAGGGCGAGGTAAAAGTGAGTTTATTCTGAAATCTGGTGATAAAAAGTTCATGGTTGTTGAGCTAAAGGACCAGAAAACAGATTTGGATAAACCTCAAAACAGGGTAAATGATAAGAGAACACCTGTTGATCAAGCCTTTGATTATGCTCAACATACCGGAGATATAGACTGGATATTAGTATCTAATTATAATGAATTTAGGCTATATAATTGGCACAAGAAAGGTCAATATATATCATTTAATAGCAGTGAACTCTTAGATAAAACATTATTCTCCTATTTTATGCTTTCATTCTCCAAGAAGAGCTATATCGAAACTGGTTTTATTGATAAATTAATGGATAAAACAGTTGTAATCGAAAGAGAACTGGAAAAAGAATTTTATAAACTATACAATGAAACACGATTAATGCTCATAAAAGAGTTCGAAGAACTCAATAATCTATCCCGACTTGACTCTATCCATTATGCACAGATGATAATGAACAGATACATGTTCATCTGCTTTGCCGAAGACATGGACCTCCTACCTGCACAAATTTCCACAGACACCATTCTAACACCTATACTCAAAGGAAACCTAAGACATGGGAGTATCTGGCAACGATTAAACGAATTATTTTTAGATGTTAACGAAGGAAATGAATACAAAAAAATATCCGAATACAATGGAGGTATATTCAAAGAAGACTTAGATCACCTCAAGATCAGGGATATTGTTGAAGATCAAAAATTCTTTAATGATATTTATCAAGATTGGAAATTTGAAGAATATGAAAAGGAAAATGTTAAACTTGGACCATATGGTCAGAAGGTAAACCCAATATATCGAAACATGCTCACAATGTCCACATTCGACTTCTCAACAGAATTAGATGTTAATATTCTTGGTCACATCTTTGAAAATAGTATCGGAGATATTGAAGAACTTAAAGAAGATTCAAAAGGTAGAAGGAAAAAAGAGGGTATATTTTATACTCCCGACTACATCACAGACTATATCTGTAGAAACACAATCATCCCATACTTAAGCAAAAATGGAAATATAGAAAATGTCGCTGAGCTAATTCAAGAGTACTCTTCAGGTCAAGAAATTGAAATTCTCGAATCAAAAGTCATGAACATTAAAATTGTTGATCCTGCCTGTGGTTCTGGAGCATTTTTGAACAAAGCATCAGATATTCTTTTAGAAATACATAAATCTATCTATACTTTTAAGAAGGGCAAATATACCACAAAAATCGAAACTAAAGGTGGAAAGGGTAAAGATAAAATAAAAAGAACGGCAACTCATGTTAAACTTGATTCGTACTTCGATGAAGTATCAGCGAGAAGAGAAATCTTAATCCATAACATCTACGGAGTAGATTTAAACGAAGAATCCGTAGATATAACCAAGCTATCACTGTTTTTAAAAGTTTGTCAGGAAAAAAGAAAGCTACCCGACCTTGAAAATAACATAAAATGTGGAAATTCCCTCATTGCTGATCCTGAATTTACTGATAAACCCTTTAAATGGGAAACAGAATTTAAAGATATATTCAAAGAGGGAGGTTTTGATGTTGTAATTGGTAACCCACCTTATATAAGGCAAGAAAAGTTCAAAGAGATTAAACCCTATTTGAAGGATACCTATAGTACTTACACAGGTATATCTGACCTTTATGTTTATTTCTTTGAGCAAGGGATTAAAATCTTGAAGAATGGGGGAATGTTTTCTTTTATTAGTTCAAACAAGTTTACAAGGGCAAATTATGGGAAAAAACTTCGTGGATTAATTTTACAGAACAATTTTAAGAAATATATAGATTTCACTGGTTCAAATGTATTTAAAGATGCAACGGTTGATCCTTGTGTTATTGTAATAAAAAAAATACAATTTGATGATTTTAATAAAGTTATTGTTAATGATGAATTTGAAGTTCCCCAGAATAGATTAAATGAGGGTTCGTGGAGCTTTGAAAAACCTGAAATATTAGATTTACGAGATAAAATAGGTAGAAATGGTATCAAAATAAAAGACATTCCTAATTTAAACATTTATTATGGGATTAAAACAGGATACAATGAAGCATTTATAATTAATCAAAAAACAAAAGATCAACTAATTAAAGCAAATCAGAAAAATTCTAGTGTAATTAAACCATTAATACGTGGAAAAAATGTTGTTAGATGGAATATTGATTTTAACAATATATATTTACTTTATATCCCTTGGCATTTCCCGTTACATGAAAATGATAATATAACTGGAGCTTCTGATGAAGCTGAGAAAAAATTCGAAAATGAGTATCCTGCTATTTATTCATATTTAACTAAACATAAACAGAGATTACTACATAGAAATCAAGCAGAAGTTGGTAAAAGATATGAATGGTATGCATTACAAAGATTTGGATCGGATTATAAAGAAGAATTCGAAAAAGAAAAATTGATTTACCCAGTTATATCTACAAGTCTTTTGGCAGTATATGACGAAAACAAATTCTATATAAATGATAAATGTTTCATGATTACTTCAAATGGTATCAATCTTAAATATTTAAGCGCATTGTTATCATCAAAGACATTAAATTTTGTTTTTAAATTGTTAGGAAGTTCTTTGGGAAAATCAGGATACGAATTGCGTAAAATTTTTATTGATCAGCTCCCCATCTACAAAGCGAATACTGACGAAGAGAAACCTATAATTGAAAAAGTTGATCAAATTCTAGAATATAATAGAATATTTCAGAATGAAATAAATTCATTTAAGGATTGGATTATGCACACATTCAATATTGAAAAACTTTCTCAGAAATTGGAGAAATATTATAAATTATCGTTTGATAACTTCTTAGATGAGGTTAAAAAGAAGAAAGTCAATGTTAAATCAAGAGAAAACTATCAAACACTAAAACAAGAGTTTGAAAAAAGTATATTGGTCATTAAACCTTTGCTACAACAAATAAAGGAAACTGAACACTATATCGATAAATTGGTCTTTGATCTGTATAATTTGACACCAGAAGAAGTTAAAATTATTGAGAACAATTTGAATTAGTTATATGGGGGATAATTAGTGGTTAAACAAATAATTAGTCCAGAAATAACTGCAAGAGCATTTAATGAAAATATTCAACATATCATTACAGACCCTTTTAATGCGATTATAGAGATTATTTCTAATAGTTGGGATGCTGGGGCTGAGGAAGTTATTATAAAATGGCCACATGAACGTGGAGAAGAAGTTATAATTGAGGATAATGGGGAAGGGATGACTGAAGAGGAATTTATTGATATATGGCCCAAAATAAGTTACAACCGCCTAAAATCCAAAGGAAAGGAAGTTAAATTTAGAAGAGAAAGAGAAGGGTATAGGGAAGCATATGGTCAACATGGAAAAGGAAGACACTCTCCTTTTTCTTTTGCAGAATCTTATTTGGTTGAAACTTGGAAAGATGGTGAAAAATCTAAATTTAAAATAAAAAGGGACAAAATAAAGGGATTTCATATAGAACCTTTAGAAACAGTACCTAAAGAAGGAAGTGGAACTATAATATCATTTAAAATAAATGATAATTATAGGGAACCTGCTAAAATCAAAAAAGAAATAGGAACTAGATTTTTAACAGATCCGTCATTTATAATAAAAATAAACGGAAAACAAATAAAATTGGACGATTTAGGTGAATATTTAGAAGAAATTCCATGTAAAATTGACAATACAACAGTTAAAATACTTAAAATTAAATCTGGTGAAAAAAGTAAAAATACTCATTTTCATGGAGTAACATGGATAATTGGAAAAAGAAGAATAAAAAACACAGCATGGGCTAATATATTAGATGGTAGAATAGGTAAAGCAAAACAATACGCCTACGTAGTTTATTCTGATATTCTAAAAGAAGAACTAAATGAAAATATGCGTGATTTCAAAAAATCAGATCGAACAGAAAGGATTCAAAATAGGATAATGGATTGTATAAAAAATTCTGTAGCAAATATAATGGCTCATGAAAGAATTGAAGTTAAAAGAAATATAATAATTGATATTTTACCCGGTATCAAAGAAATGAGTAGTTCAGATCAAGATGAAGTTGGAACTTTTATATCCGAATTACAGAAGACACGTACAACAATGCAGTTTATAGATCTAAAAGCTGCTACTGAGACATTTATAAATATCAAAAAATCTAAAAGTGGTTTAAAATTTATACATCAACTTTCTGAATTAGATGAGGAAGATATAGATAATTTAAGTAAAATTCTTGAAGATTGGTCAATCAATGAAGCAAGAGTAGTACTTGATTTAATACATTCAAGGATAGAATTAATTAAAGAATTAGAGCAAAAATCAAACAAGCCTACCACTTTAGAACTAGAAGAATTACAACCATTATTTGAGAAAGGTCTATGGATTTTTGGTCCAGAATACGAATCCATTGAATTCACATCTAATAAAGGGTTAGCAACTGTAGCTATTGAACTTTTAGGAAAAAAGGGATTTAATGCTAAAGAATCAAGATTAAGACCTGATTTTGTTGTGCTTCCGGATTCAACGTTAAGTATCCATTCATGTGATAAATTCAATGACGATAATGAATCTGATGATATTGAAAAAATATTATTTATAGAATTAAAAAGAGGAGGATATAATATTGATTTGAATGAGCGAACTCAAGCTGAAAATTATATTAACATCCTCATTAGAGAAGGAGCTATCACTAAAGGAACTAAAATAGAAGCTTATGTTATAGGAAGTACAATTTTATGTGATGAAATTGTAACAGGTGAATTAAAAAATATTAAAATTATTCCTATCCAATATCACCGAATTCTTAAAAAAGCTGAAAAAAGATTATTAAATTTAAGAAAAAAGATTGAAGAAGCTAAAAAGATTAAAGATGAACCTAATGATCCTACTATTAGAGAATCGCTCGATCAAACTATGTTAGAGGAACATCAATAATTCTTTTAAATTGCAGTATTTCATTCATTGATCTTATTTATTAAAATATCTACGAGAGGATTTAGAAGATAAAATCCGTATTCCACTATTAAAGAGTCTCGCCTAAAATCTAAACCTTTCTGTCCATGAAACAAGTTGTTCCTGGCTCGATATATGAATTCGACAATATTTGGATAGTCATTATGTGAATGTAATTTGCCATCATTGGGACTAGCAATGTTTGAGCAATTATCTTTTTCACAATCCCACCATTTGTCATTCATATTTGTATTATTTGTAATAGGTTCGACTTTTAAAATTTTGATAAGTTTCTCTATTCTATTAATATCCATTTTGGAATAATATTCATTCTTAATTTGGTTTTTTTGTTTCAATTCTTGAATTAATTGTCGATCTGGTTTATTATCATTATTATTATAACTAATAAGCGCCACGAAAGCTAAATAATCAAAAATAAATTTCACAAAATAGTCATCTTCTTTATTTGCTCTTTCATGCCAACCATAGACTCGTTCTAAAAATTTTTCAGAACTCATATCCACCACACTGATTAAACATTTCTAATAAACTATTAATCTTTTTATAACATTAAGAATGATTATTAAGTATTACTATTTAGTTGAATAGTATATTTTTCATTATGTATACCCCTATCTGCATATGATGCTTAAAATATCTCCATCTTTGATCTCGTATTCAGATGAAATTCTTCTGCAACTTCTAGCATCTATTGCATGCATGAAACTATCTCCAATATCTGTGTGTACTACATATGCCATATCCCTTGGTTTGGAACCATTCTTGATAAGAAGCGCATCTGGCAGTACATTGCCCTTTTGATCAGACATTTTATGTTCATCTTCAACAGGGAAAACAACTATCATATCCAGCACATCAAATACAGCTGCATTCAAAGCTTTTTGGACTCCTGTGCTACCGTACTTTTGAAGCACATGTTCTTTAATGTAATTTAGAGCCTTCATCTGATTATCATTGAGTTTTTCAGGATTAACCACTTCAAAATCTGAATCACCCGGGAAGTAATTGATCAAACCCGCTTCCGATGCCCTTATCAACGCCAGTTCAGATTCTGCAGATGCGGGGATAACTTTTCCATACTTCTCTTCCAGTCTTTTGATATTTTTCTCTGAAGTTGGTAAATCAGCTTTATTTGCAACAATTAACATGGGTTTTGCCCTTTTAAGAAGATCTTCAAGCATTTTGATGATATCATCATCTTCCCACTTATCGTAGTCTTTGTCAACCACCTTTTTAGCTTCAGCAATGTCTTCTAAGGCTATTCCTGTACCGCTCAGCTGTTCTGAAAGAACTTTGGCAATGTCGAGCCTTTCTGACATCACCTTCCTGATCATTTTATTCCAGTTCTTCTTTAGAATTCCGAAGAGCCACATGGTGATCTCATGTTCTAAAAATTCAACATCTTCCAGAGGATCATGGGTTCCTGGCTCACAAGGCCTTCCCTCTTCATCGGTAGAACCTGAAGCATCAATGATATGTATAAATGCTCTGGCTTGTCTTAAATCATCTAAAAATTTGTTTCCAAGACCTCTTCCTTCATGAGCACCTGGAACCAATCCTGCAACATCGATTAATTCAACTGGTATCAGTCTTTTCCCATCGGCACATTTTGAGTTGTGGGGGTTGCATGTGATCTCCAATTCTTTGCATGGACAATTTGTAACCACATGGGCAATTGCTTTATTTGCGTCTATGGTTGTGAATGGATAACTTGCAACATCAACCTCTGATAATGTTGCTGAATTAAAAAAAGATGACTTTCCAACGTTTGGTTTTCCTGTAACAGCAATTTGAAGCATATTTTTCATTCCTTATAAAGTTCTCTGATCTCTAAACTAATTTAAAGGGCCATGTTAAATAACAATTTCGATATAGTTAAAAACAGCTTAATTCAAACTTTTATTTCGAAGGAGAATAAATCATGGCAAATTTATATCTGGTAGGAATTGGCCCGGGTTCAGGTAAATATTTAACAAAGGAAGCTGAGGACGTTGTCAACTCTTCAGAAGTTGTATTTGGCAGTAGAAGGGCTTTACAACTGTTTACAAATATGAAAGCTGAAAAAATTGAACTCAATGCTCAGAATATGGGGGCAATGCTGAAAAATGCGGTTTTGAAGGCAGCTGATGGTCATAGGGTAGCCCTCCTATCCACTGGAGATCCTGGATTTTCAGGATTACTCAAACCCATCCAGAAGATCAAGGGAAATTTAAGTCTTAAAGTGGTTCCAGGAATCAGTTCAATCCAGCTGTGTGCATCCAAACTAGAAATACCATGGGACGAAGCAAATATCATAACAATGCATGGGAAGGGATTTTCATCCAAACTCTTACCACTACTATCAAATGGAAGGCCCACCATGATACTGCCCAACACCACCCTTCATGAGACTCTGAACTTCCTGATTGAAAATGGGACAGATCCCGAAAGGGAGGCAGCAGTCTGTGAAAATTTATCCTATGAAAACGAAAGAATTATTAAATCAAATTTAAAAATACTTCTAAATGAAAAATTTGGATACATGTGTGTTTTAGTGGTTTATTGAGGTGAATAACAATTAAAAGTTCAGAACTACTTCTAAAATTGAAGAAAGACATTGAACCTTACAGAACACTTATTAAACCTGAAAATAATCTAAAAGACAAATTACAAAGAACAATGTCTTCTTATAACCAAGAAAACTTTAAAAGACTAACAGAAACTACTTTATCAAGTAAAGATGAAGACATCAACACAACGAAGTTAAATGCTCTTGAAAAATCCATAGATCATTACTTTACATTGTACGCACCTGAAAATACTGAATTTAAAGAATTTATTAAAATGATCTCAATATACTTGACATTCATAGAGAAAATGCCTTTACATGCACCGGGCATAATTTTTTCAGGTGGAGACACCGTGTATGAAAATAAAGGAATCTACTACTGCACAGGGAAAAAACAGTTTAAAAATGAGGATCATTCACTCTGTAACTTCTGTGTATGTCACGAAATTTAAATAAAAATCGCAAAACTTTCCCGGATCAAGTGCATTGAACTAATTCTGAATGAAATTCTAAATTTATCCTCTAGAGTTATCGTTACATAGTTTTTCATCGTCATCCTTCCATGGTGGAGAAACGATGCATAGAAATTTAAGATCTTCATTTCCAGTATTTTTTATCCACTGAATTTTTTCTGGTGGAATATAAACCGCCTGGCCTGGTTCAACAGTTTCCATCTCAAGGTCGATGTGCATCTCACCACTTCCCTCAAGTATGTAGTAAACTTCCACAGATTCCCTAAGAACATGGGGTAGTGAAGATTTTCCAGGTTTAAGAACGGCATGTGCAATACTGAAGTCCAGTTTAACTCCTTCGTTCTTTGGGTGGAGTAGTTCTGATAGAACTGTTTCATCAACAGCATCAAAGTAGTTAGATTTTTTTATATCACGGATGAGCATGGTTCTTATTAATTTAAAATAAAAAAAGATAGGGAAATAAATTAGTTCCCTAGTTCATTGGAATTGCCTTAACTTCATCGTCAAGACTATCTCCGTAGAGAATGTCCCCAATTTCTGTTAAACGTTCCATTCCTTTAACTTCGTGTTTTTGCAGTGGAATTTCAGCTATAACTTGCTGACCGAACTTTTGTTGAATGGTCTTCAACCTCTGTTCCTGTATTTTCCTTCTTGCAGCACAGAATTCACAGTCAGCTTCTTCAGGCTGGATCTGGTTGACAATCACACCATCGGTTGTCATGTTATATTTCTTAAGTGCTTTCATGGCACGTTCTGATTCATAGATGGACATTTCTTCAGGTATAACAACGGTTTTGAAGGTTGTTCTCATTGGATCTGCCATAATTCCTCTGGCTTCTTTGATCCTTTTTTTGGTTTCTTCCATATCTTCTAGAGCTTTATCTTCTTCCTCTTCGTCTCCCATGAATGGCATGATGTTCTTAAATGCCTTGGCCATACTTCCAACCTGGCGTCTAACCTTTATCATCTTACCTACCCATGAATCCATCATTTCAGGCATGGAAAGTAACCTTAGGGTGTGTCCTGTTGGAGCTGTATCGAAGATAACGATGTCGTACTCATCTGTCATCATGTACTGTAGAAATTTGTCAAAGGCCGCAGCTTCATCAATACCGGGGGCCATTGAAGCCATATCCATCTGGTCTTGCATCATCCCCATATCCATACCTGGATTTAATGCTTGCTGTTCTTTCATTTTAGTCTGGTAATCCTGCATAGCAATTTCTGGGTCTATCTCAAGAGCCTCAAGATTTTCTGCTATTGGTGTTGGGTTGTGCCCTATGTTCCTTTCATAGGAATCTGAAAGTGAATGTGCAGGATCTGTAGAGATGATCAAGGTGTGTTTTCCCTGTCTAGCAAACCATAGTGCTGTAGCAGCGGAAATTGTGGTTTTACCAACCCCACCTTTTCCTCCTATAAATACGAATGTGGTTTTTCCTTTATTAAACTTAAAAATGTCTTTAAATGCCATGATACTCCTCCAGTTCTGTAACTAAAAATTAGTCAAACATTTTTAGTACTAAGATATGTTCTAGTTAGTTTTAAAGTATTCTATAGTATGGATGATCAACATCATAAAAACATGATCATTGGATCAAATTCCTTTAAAAATTTATTAGATTTAAAGACAGAATGAATTGTAGATTTGAATAACCAAATATGTAAACAAGGGTTTAAAAATGAAAGAAAAAAGCATAGATATTCCCATGAGCAATGGTGAAAAAACCATCAAAAACATCTCCAAATTTATTAAGGACAAATTATCAGAGTCTAGTAGCACAGGCGTAGTAATTGGACTCAGTGGAGGTATAGATTCGGCCACAACAGCTTATTTATGTGCAAGATCACTAGAAAAGGAGCAAATTTTGGGCATAATAATGCCGACTGAGACAACTTCCTTCGATGATATTGAAGATGCAGTGACTGTAGCCGAAGAACTGGGAATAGAGTATGAAATTATCCATGTAGATGATCTCATCTCTCCATTCAATGAGCTCTGCATGCACTCGGTAAGTAACAAGTTGAAAGACAATCCCAACAGGGATCTTGCAAATGCAAATTTAAAGGCCAGAATCAGGATGATGATCCTGTATTACCATGCAAACGATCTTGGAAGGATGGTGGTTGGAACAGGAAACAGAACAGAACTTCTGGTGGGATACTTCACAAAATATGGGGATGGTGGAGTGGATATACTCCCAATAGGAAATTTATACAAGACTGAAGTACGAAAAATTGCAGAAATTTTAGGTGTTCCTGAAAAAATTATAAAAAAGGCACCAACAGCAGGACTTTGGCATGGACAAACAGATGAAGAAGAGCTTGGAATTAAATACGAAACTTTGGACAGACTCCTGTTTATGATGATGGATAAAGGAATAAATGACCAGCAAATTGCAGAAAATCTTGATATACCTGTTGAAGAAGTCCTTAGAATTAAAAACAAAGTAATAAACTCTAACCATAAATTAGAACCAGCTCCAACACCAGAACCTCATGCAAGGGATTGTTAAAATATGTACTCAAGCATATACGTTACTACTTCAGATATTTCTGAATCCAAAGAAATAGCCAGAAAACTGGTCGAAGAGAGACTAGCAGCTTGTGTGAACATTGTGCCAGCCATAGAATCCATCTACCAATGGGACGGTGAGATTGAAGAAGATTCAGAATCTCTTATTTTCATCAAAACACGAAGTGAAATGGTTGAAAATGTAATAAAAAGGGTAGAAGAAATTCATAGCTATGACACTCCGTGTGTACTGGAGTTATCAATTGAAAGGGGTTCAAAAAAATATTTCAAATGGCTGGATAAAGAAGTTGATCAGGTTCTTGAATGAATTCGAGTTTTCAATTAATTTGTCGAGAATTAATATGTTAGAAAATTCAATTCATAATATAAATTCAAACATTGAAGATCATATTATTTGATTTTGCAATTTATGTAAAATTGTTAATTAAAATTTAAGTTTTATTCTGGGGTGATCATTTGACCGACATTAAAATTGAAGAGAAATGGCAGAGGGTATGGCAAGAATCCAACTTATTCCAGTCAGACCCCAACAACGAAAAGAAAATGTATGTGACAGTGGCGTATCCATATCCGAGTGGTGCAATGCACGTAGGCCACGGAAGGACCTACACAGTGCCTGATGTATATGCACGTTTTAAAAGAATGCAAGGATACAACGTCCTGTTTCCAATGGGATGGCATGTTACAGGGGCTCCGGTAGTTGGAATTGCCAAGCGTATACTAAGAAAGGATCCTTGGACCATTGATATTTATAAGAACATTCACAAGGTGCCTGAAACAGAACTCGCAAAATTCACAGATCCTGAGTACATTGTGAAGTACTTTGGTAACGAGTACCATGAAGTCATGACAAGAATGGGTTACTCAATAGACTGGAGAAGGGAGTTTAAAACACTTGATCCTCATTACCAAAAATTCATAGAGTGGCAGTTTAAAAAATTGAAAAAAATGGGCCTAGTTAGTATAGGAGAACATCCTGTCAAGTACTGTCCCGAAGATCAGAACCCTGTTGGAGATCATGATCTACTCGAGGGTGAAGGTGTTGGAATAAACGAACTTACACTGATCAAATTTGAACTTGACGGAGATTATCTTGTTGCAGCTACCTTCAGACCAGAAACTCTATTTGGAGCCACAAATTTGTGGTTAAATCCTGATGAGCACTACATCAAAATTAAAATTGGTGATGAGAGTTGGATCATTGCAAAGGATGCTTATGATAATTTAACAAATCAAAAAAAGAACATAGAAATTGAATCAGATGTTGATGCAAATGAACTGGTGGGAAAATATGTTAAAAATCCACTCACAGGAATTAAACACATAGTTCTTCCTGCTTCATTTGTAGATCCAGAGTATGGGACCGGAGTTGTTTACTCTGTTCCAGGGCATGCTCCAGCAGATTTAATAGCACTCCAGGACCTTAAAAAGAATAAGGAACTTCTAGAGAAATTTGAGCTTGTCGATAAAGTAGAATCGATACAACCTGTGGGGATAATTAAACTAAAGGGCTATGGAGAAATTCCTGCTCAGGACATGCTTGACAAGTTTGATGTGAAACATCAAAAAGATCCTAATCTCAAGGAAGCCACAAACGAAATTTACAAATTGGAACATGCCAAAGGGGTCATGGATGAGAAAACAGGAGATTATAATGGATACAAAGTTGTGGACGCTCGAGATGAAGTTATAAAACTACTACTGAATGATAAACTAGGGGATATTCTGTTTGAATTTGCAGAAAGACCAGTAATATGCCGCTGTGGAACAAAATGTGTCGTAAAAATCCTAGAAGACCAATGGTTCCTAAAATATTCGGATGAAGAATGGAAAAAATTAACCTACGAATGCCTCGAAAACATGAATATAATACCTGAAGAGATCAGGGCAAACTTCAAATATTACATAGGATGGTTGCAGGATTGGGCTTGTTCACGTAGAATTGGACTTGGAACCAAACTACCATGGAATAAAGATTGGTTAATTGAACCTTTAAGTGACTCAACCATTTACATGGCTTATTACACCATATCAAAGTACATGAAAACAATAGATCCAGAAGATCTAAATGATGAATTCTTTGATGAAGTATTTCTGGATATCAAATCTGATAAATCTTCAGTGAAGATAGATGATGAACTTACGAAACAAATGAGGGATGAATTCAATTACTGGTATCCTTTGGACTGGAGATTATCAGCCAAAGATCTGGTTGGTAACCATCTTTCCTTCCATATGTTCCATCATTCTGCAATATTTCCAAGTAACAAATGGCCTCAGGGAATAGTTGTGTTTGGAATGGGACTCCTTGAGGGAAATAAAATGTCTTCTTCCAAGGGAAACATTGTGATGCTCGAAGATGCAATCAACACATACGGTTCTGATGTGATTAGGTTATTTTTAATGTCTTCTGCAGAACCTTGGCAAGATTTCGACTGGAGAGAAAACGAGGTAAAGGGCATCAGTAAACGTATGGAATGGTTCTTTGAATTTGCTCGTCGTGTTGAAAAAATCTACGGATCTCAAATAAATGTCATGGATCATCTGAAACCTCCAATTGTTGAACAACCAATAAGTAAATGGATGCTCGCACAGGTCAACATGCGAATAAAGGATGCTACCGAAGCTTTAGAAGGATTCCAAACACGAAAAGCGTTGCAAGATTCATTTTTCCTATTTAAGAAGGATATAGATCATCTGTTCTACAGAATAGAACACCAGTCTGAAGACGAAAAAACAATGAATGAAATTGCAGAGGTTCTGGTGTATGTACTGGGAGTATGGATCAGGCTCATGGTTCCATTTGTTCCTCATGGATGTGAAGAACTTTGGAATGAGTTTGGAGGAGAAGGTTTGGTCTCAGTCACAAGTTGGCCAGAGTATCATGGAGAACTCGTGGATGAATCAGTACAGAAGGGTGAAGAAATTGTTCACGGACTTTCACAGGATATAAATGAAATTAAAAAGGTCATAAACATCAAACCCGAAAAGATCCATGTTTATGTCGCACCAGAATGGAAATGGAAACTCTTTGAAATTGCAGATAGCATTGGTAAACCAGACATTGGAAAAATAATGCAAACAGCTATAAAACAAAATATTCACGACAATAAAAAGGAAATTGCAGAGTTTGCGAAGAAAATAGGTAAAGAAATGACCAAAATGAAATATGTAGGAATAATTGACGAATATTCCATATTGAAAGATTCGATTGAATTCCTTACAGGAGAAGCAGACGCAGAAATAGTTATCTATGATGAGCCAAGCTATGATCCTGAAAACAAATCCAAAAATGCCATGCCATACAAACCAGCAATTTACATTGAAGGATGAAGTTGCCTTTTTACTTTTTTTTGGAAGATTAAATCATTAAAATTAACGTCTATTCCGACTTAATATAATTTTTTAATTTACCAATACCTTCAATTTCAATTTCTACACTATCTCCTATATGCATTGGGCCAACACCAGGAGGTGTTCCAGTTGAGATAATATCTCCAGGTAAGAGGGTCATGATGTCTGATATGAATTCTACCAGTTCATTGACATTGAAGATCATGTTTTTTGTATTTGAATTCTGTTTAAGTTCGTTGTTAAGTTTCAAAGAAATATTCTGGTTCATAGGGTCAATTTCAGTTTCTATACAAGGACCTATGGGTGCAAATGTGTTGAAACTCTTTGCACGTGTCCACTGAATATCCTTTCCTTGTAAATCCCTTGCAGTGACATCGTTAACAACAGTATAACCTCCAATGAATTCCTGAGCATGGTCTTTATCTACTTTATGGGCCTCTTTAGAAATGACAATCCCCAGTTCTGCTTCATATTCAATATGTGAGGAACTTGTAGGATATAAAATAGTATTTAAATGTCCAACAATTGTTGTTGAAGGCTTTATAAAGATTATGGGTTCTGTTGGAAGGTCCATATCCAATTCCTTGGCATGATCTTTGTAGTTTAGACCTACACAAACAATTTTTGAAGGTTTTATTGGTGGGATGATATCCAGGTCTGCTATGTCATGTGTCATGACTTCTTCAATTTTATTGAAATCATGACTGTTCAGGGCATCGATCATTGAACAGTTTATTTGAATCAATTTTTCACTGGAAACAATACCTATTCCTTCTTTATGTCCTGTTTTAAAACCCATTAACTTCATGAATAAGAACACTCCATCAGATGATCCTTTCAATTGGCACTACGAGAATATCCCTTGCACCAATCTTTTTCAGACGATTCACGAGATTAAAAACATCTTTTTCATCAACAACAGCATGTACTGCTACAACATCTTTGCTGGACAGAACACTTGAAACTGTTGGACCTGTCAGTCCGGGCATGGCCCTTTTAACATCTTCAAGAAACTTCTCTTCAACATTCATCATCACGAGCTTTTTACCTTCAGCATCCAACACTCCTTTAATTCCAGTTCTTATGGCCTCAATTTTATCGTTGTTGACCTTAAAACTCTTCTTGTTAGCTATGAGTTTAATGGAACTTTCTAGGATAGTGTCTATAATTTTAAGATGGTTCATCTTGAGGGTGGTTCCTGTGCTGGTGAGATCTGTTATTATATCTGCAACACCAATGAAAGGAGCAATTTCTGTAGAACCGCTCAACTCTATAACTTTTGCATTAATATCTTTAGATTTAAGATATTTACTGGTTAAATTTGGAAATTCAGTTGCAACCACAGAACCATCAGTAATATCTGCTACTGATTCAATTTCAGATTCTTCAGGAACTGCCAACACCAGTTTTGCACTACCAAAATCAAGGTCTTCAAGGATCTCCACGTCAGCACTGTTCTCTTCTATCAGATCAAGACCGGTCATTCCTACATCAGCTGCTCCATCTGCAACAAATTCAGGAATATCTGCAGCCCTGGTAAACATTACACTTATGTCTTCATCGTAGGTTTCTGAAAAAAGTTTTCTATTGGCAGTATCTTTTATTCCTATTCCTGCCTTGGCTAAAAGTTTGACAGCAGGCTCGCTTATCCTTCCTTTAGAAGGTACTGCTATTCTGATTTGCATTTAAGTCCTCCTATCTAACAATCTATCAATCATAATAATTAATTTGAAACATGCTAAAATTTGAACTGTTAGGTATTTATGTTCTTCCCTCAATTATTTTAATTGGTGTGAACATGGAAACAGAAAACATCCTGATAAAAAATGCAACTTTAATTGCGGATGAAATTAAAAAAAGCTCAATTTTAATAGAAGATGATGAGATTGTGGAAATATCTAACGATCTGAAATTTAATGATGCAGATGAAGTTATAGATGCCAGTGGGAAACTCGTAATTCCGGGGCTGGTCAACACACACACCCATCTTTCAATGACACTCATGAGGGGTCTTGCAGATGATATGCCCCTTGATACCTGGTTGAATGAACATATATGGCCTGCAGAGGCTGAATTAAACGGCGATTATTGTTATGCTGGCGCACTTCTTGCATGTGCAGAGATGATAAAATCAGGTACAACCTGTTTTAATGACATGTACTTCTTTATGGATCATGTTGCAAAGGCAGCAGGTGAATCAGGAATTAGAGGAAATTTATCCCATGGAATGATAGATTTTGGTGATGAAACAAAAAGGAAAGATGAATTTAAAGAAACCAGAAGAATTATAGATAAATGTCATAACAGTTATGATGGAAGAATAAAGGTTGATTATGGGCCTCACTCTCCATATACATGTTCTCAAGAACTTCTTGAAAAAGTAAAAAAAGAAGCAAACAGATCTGGACATAGAATTCACATACATGTGTCAGAAACCCAGAAAGAGATTTCAGACAGTTTAGAATCCCATAATAAACGTCCCTTTGAATATCTTTCAGATATTGGATTTCTTGGGGAGGAAGTTACAGCGGCACATGCTGTTTGGCTTACGGACAATGAAATTTCCCTCATTAAAGATAGTCAGACTAAAATATCCCACAACCCTTCAAGCAATATGAAACTTGCTTCAGGTGTTGCTCCAGTATCCAAACTACTTTCTGAAGGAGTTTGCGTGTCAATAGGAACTGATGGGCCTGCTTCAAATAACAATATGGACATGTTGGAAGAGATGAAGTTTACTTCACTGCTCCAGAAGGTGGAAACTCTAAATCCATCGGTACTTCCCGCAGAAGAAGTGTACAAAATGGCCACAATAGGTGGGGCCGCTGCCATTGGTCTGGAAGAAGATATCGGTACGATCGAAGTGGGTAAAAAAGCAGATATGGCTTTATTAAACTATAAAGCACTACAATTAACTCCATTTAGAAATCCAATGTCTCATTTGGTATATTCAGCCCAAAGTGGAGATGTTGATACGGTGATATGTAACGGTAAAGTTCTTATGAAAAACAGGGAACTTTTAACCATAGATGAGGCCATGGTTGTTGAAATGGCTCAAAATGCAGCAGAAGATATGTTGTCAAAGGTGGGCTAATATTCAAGAAGGGAAAGTAATGGATAAACTGGTGCTCTTTGACATTGATAAGACTTTGATAGTTGGTTCTAGGTTCCATTACAACGCGCTTAAAAAAGCTCTGACTCAGGTTTATGGGGTTGAGAATCCAAAATCCTTGACAAATATGCAGGGTATGACCGACCTCAAAATAATTTGTACCACATTACAAAGGGAAAATATACCAGTCACTACCATAAAATTCGGCCTCGAAGAATGTATGACTGCCATGTATGAAAATTTCAAGGATGCACTGAAAATAAGTGATCTCAAAGTCCTTAAAGGAGTTAAACCACTTCTTCGAGAAATGCAAGAAAATGAGATACCCATGGGATTGGTTACGGGAAATATGGAAGCTATAGCATGGCTTAAATTGGATGAAGTAGATTTAAAACAATATTTCCTATTTGGAGGATTTGGCGACAGGGTTTTAAATCGGAGTGGTCTGGTTGAAAAAGCCCTTGAAGTCTCCACTAAGTTGCTTGGGCCATTTGATAGAAAAAATGTTTATCTGGTTGGGGACACTCCAAGAGATATTTGGGGCGGTAGGAAGGCAGATGTCAACACTCTGGGAGTGGCAACTGGGGATTTTACTGAATATGAATTATTAGATTCTGGTGCAGATTATGTTTTGAAGGATTTAACTGAAAAAGATAAAATATTTTCCATAATTTTAAATGGAAAGCATGATTGATCCGAATTGAGGATTATTTTTATCTTTTAACATCATTTTTATTTTTTAATATTTTCGGTTGATTTTTCAGTATTATTTTGAATATTTGCTCCATTTAAAGCCCGGACTTTGATCAAATTATATTTTAGTAACGAGTAACATAGAACAATATAGATTGTGGGGTGAAAATATTGGGTTACTACAACGAAGCTATTGAAACTATGGAACGTTCTGAATTGGATGCTTTGATAGAGAATAGAATTCAACACACAATCAGATATGCATACGAAAATTCTCCATTCTACAGAAAATGGTTCGACAAAAACAGTGTAAATCTTTCGGATATCCAGAGTCATGAAGATTTGAGGGAACTGCCTCTAGTTTCTGGTGGTGTCATCAGGGAACATCAACCTCCAAAAACCCAGAATTTTGAATTTAAATCAATTTCTTGGAAGGAGGTTTACACCATACACGAAACTAGTGGAACAAGCGGGGTTCCAAAATCATTTTTTTTAACATGGGATGACTGGCTGAGGTATGCAGAAAAATATGCTCGTTCATTTGTTTCTCAAAATTTTGGGGAAGGAGATCGGGTAGTTATATGCGCGTCGTATGGCATGAATGTAGGTGCTAATACCATGACATTAGGGGCTCATAAAATAAATATGAGCATAATTCCGGAGGGTAAATGTACATTTCCAATCAGGATCATCCAGAATTATGAGCCTTCTGGAATTGTGGGAAGTGTATTCAAACTGTTGCGCCTAGCAAGAAGATTGAAATCTGCAGGTATGGATCCTAAGGAATCAAGTATTAAAAGGCTTATAGCGGGTGGAGAAAGTTTTCCTGAAGAATCAAGAAAGTATTTGGAGGAAGTTTGGGATGTTCCAGTTTATAACACCTACGGAAGTACAGAGGGAACCATGTGTGGGGAGTGCAGAGTAAAATCTGGGCTTCATGTTCCTGAAGATTTGGTTCACCTCGATGTGTACGATCCCACATTAAAAGACTTTGTGGATGATGGGGAGTGCGGTAGAATCGTTTTAACCACACTGCTGCCTGAAGAAGGTAAGAGTGGAAACTTGCTCATAAACTATGATACTGACGATACCACCACTGTAGTTTCTAGTGAAACGTGTTCATGTGGAAGGACCCATATGAGAATTATGAACCCTCAAAGGGAAGCAGAAACGGTTTATGTGAAAGGATTCCCATTCAACAAGGTTGATGTGGAACAGGGAGTGTTCCAAAGGGATAACATGGAATATTTAAATGGAGAATATGAGGCATTCTTATATGGCGATGAAGAAGAAACAACTCTAAGGGTTAGTATGGAATGTGAAAATTCTTCTGAATGTGATAGAGATATGGTAGAAGATAAGTTTTTAGAAACCTTTCTAAAATTTAAACCTGGTCTACGTCAAGCGCACTCTGATGGAACATTCAACATACTCTTTAATTTTACTGAATCAGAGGGTCTTGAATTTTACAAGATCGGTGGTAGACCTAAAAGATTAATAGACCGCAGATGAGTATAAGCCACATCAAAAAAATTTCTATTTTATTTTCTTAACAGGAACCTGCTCATGGTAGATTAATTAAATAACTGCATATATTAAAATAGAATCCCTAAAAATTTGTAAATTACAAAATGATGGTAAAGATTTTTTGAATCGAATAATTAATAGATATTTCATGATAATTTAAAGGAGAAACTAATCCATGTTAAATGCTGAAACTTACGAAACTACTGAAAAGGGCATTGGAGGCTCAATAAGAAATGAAAAGGAAGATTTTTACGTAGAAGAGATACCAATAAATCTTCCAAGTGGAACTGGTCCAAACACATGGATTTTTATTGAGAAAGTGGGTAGAAACACCTTGGACGTGGTACTGGACATAGCTAAAGAACTCAAGATAAGCAGAAAAAGAATGGGATTTGCAGGGATGAAGGACAAAACTGCTAGAACCCGGCAATGGCTATGTGTTTCAAACAGTACTGTTGAAGAAATACAATCAATCAGTGATAAGTTATACAACGTCGAAGTCCTGGAAATTAAACAAAACGAGAAAAAACTGCGAATAGGACAATTAGTGGGTAACAAATTTAAAATTCTCATCAGAAACACTGATGATCCTGAAAATGACGTTAGCACAACTAGGAACGTTCTTAAACATCTGATGGAGACAGGTGTTCCAAACTACTATGGATGGCAGAGATTTGGGAAGGAAAGATCAAACACCCATGTGGTTGGAAAATATCTTGTACGCAACGATGTAAAGGGCGCAGTTGATGCTTACATTGGAAATCCATATCCTGGAGAAAAGGATCATATAAAAAAAGCAAGAACACTCTATGATGAAGGAAACCTTGAAGAAGCCTATGAAAGAATGCCGGGTTCCATGCGCTACGAAAAGATGTTGTTAAGAGAGTTATTAACTCTTAAACATAAAAAAGGAGAATTAACGGAAAAATCATATATAATTGCCATTGAAAGTTTGCCAAAACCACTTAAACGAATGTTTGTGCATGCTTACCAATCCTATCTCTTTAACAAAGCTGTAAGTGAAAGATCAAAGCTTGGAATCAACAAATATGTGGAAGGAGATATTTTAATCGACAATGAAGAACATTTAGTCCATGAATTTGATGTTGAAACTGTTGATGACAGAATAAAATCCTTTGAAATACATCCAACATCACCACTCTACGGTACAAAGGTGCCACTGGCTGATGGGGTGGTGGGAAAACTGGAACAGCAAGTGATAGATGAAGAAAATATTAAACTCGAAGAGTTTGAATGTCCTAAAACTCCTAGATTAGGGAGTCATGGACTTAGAAGAGCTTTGAGATTCAAAATATGGGATGTTTCTGCAGAACTGACTCCTGATGGTATATTAACAGAATTTTCCATCCCAAAGGGTTGTTATGCAACTGCAGTTTTAAGGGAAATAATGAAGGAAGATGTTTACTGAGAATATCCAGTCACATGAAAAGCAGGAGTTTAAAGATAAAGTAATAAGGAATATACTATTTAGATATATTCCCTTATTCTTTGAATTTGAATAATTAACTATTTTTCAACTATTCTGCATATTTTTCTGGACTTTCATCGAAGGTTTTTTTGCATCCTGGAGCACAGAAGTAGTATTTCTTCCCATTGTATTCACTGACCCATTTTGCAGTTTTTTCATCCACATCCATTTTACATATTGGATCCACAGCCATTCAAAATCACTCCTAAACTTTTTTTTAGCAATCCTTCATGATATAATTCATGAAATTTATATTTTTTCCTCCAATTTCTTTGCAGGAGGTAAATATCCTTTCAACATCAATGAAAGGCTTACAACTGTAACAGAACTTATAGCCATGGTAAAACCAGCATATTCTGGTCTAAATAGGATACCAAATGGTGCATATAATATTCCAGCGGCCACAGGTATTAACACAACGTTGTATGCAAATGCCCAGAATAGATTCTGTTTAACTCGTGAAATTACCTTTTTTGAAAGTTGAACACCTGCAACACTATCCATGATGTCATCTTTTATCAGTACAATGTCACCACTTTCAATTGCTACATCTGTACCGCTTCCCAAGGCAATTCCAACATCAGCCTGTGCCAGTGCCGGTGCATCATTTATACCGTCTCCCACAAATGAAACTACCTCGCCAACATCTTGTAACCTTTTCACTTCTGCAGACTTGTCTTGGGGCAGGACTTCAGAAATGACATCAGTAATTCCCACCTGTGAAGCTATTGCCCTGGCTGTTCTATCGTTATCTCCGGTGATCATGGCAATTTTGAGCCCCATTTTCTTGAGTTCAGATATTGCATTAGATGTACTGGGCTTTATAGTATCTGCAACAGCAATTATTCCGGCCAATGTATTGCTAATACCAACTAAAATAACTGTTTTTCCTTTATTTTCAAATTCAAGTATTTTAGTTTCGATTTCGTTACTAATTTCAATATTATTTTCCCTAAATAAAGATCTGTTCCCTATAATGATCTGTTTCATGTTCACAACTGCTTTGACACCTTTACCACCGAAACTGTTGAATTCATCAACTTTACTGAGAATCAGATTTTTTTCAGTTGCATTTCTGACTATTGCATCAGCAAGGGGGTGCTCTGATCTAGATTCAACACTGGCAGCGTAGGTTAAAAATTCATTGCTATCCATTTCAAGAACTATTAGGTCTGTGACTTCTGGTCTGCCCTTTGTGAGTGTACCTGTCTTATCAAAAAGTATTGTAGTAAGCTTTTCAGATATTTCCAGCGCATCACCATTTTTTATTAGAATTCCAAGTTCTGCACCTCTTCCAAGTCCTACTGTGATGGCTGTAGGGGTTGCTAGACCCAGGGCACATGGGCATGCAACAACCAATATGGAAATAAGAACTGTTAAACCAAAGAGCAGAGTACTTCCCAGAAGTAGATACCACACAACAAATGATACTATTGCTATGGTAAGCACGGTTGGAATGAAGTAAGTCACGGCTTTATCCGCTATTTTTTGAACTGGTGGCTTGGAACCCTGTGCAGTTTCAACCAGTTTAATGATCTGTGCAAGTACCGTGTCTTTCCCAACCTTGGTTGTTTTAAAATTTAAAGTTCCATTCTTGTTTATGGTACCGCCCACAATGTTTTTACCTTTATTTTTAATTACTGGTATTGGTTCACCGGTTATAGCAGATTCATCAACGTAACTTTCCCCTGAAACAACAATTCCATCAGCAGGAATCTTTTCACCCGGTTTTACAACAATTATATCGCCAACTTCAACATCTTCAACAGATATTTGGACTTCAACACCATCTCTCACCACTGTAGCGGTTTTTGCCTGCATTCCAACAAGTGTTTTGATGGCAGTTGATGTTCTGCCCTTGGCCCGAGTTTCAAGATAACGCCCTAACATTAAAAAACCTGCTAACATGAGTGCAGTTTCATAGAACATGAATTCTGGTGTTAGTAATATATTGAATGTCCCAAGGACACTCGAAACATAGGCAACACCAATACCCATGGAATACATCACATCCATGTCCAGATTTCTATTTTTAAGTGATCTGTAAGCCGCACTGAATATTGGATAGCTCACATAGATGAATGGTAAGATTGATATTACTAGAAACAGGTAGGTCATAGGAATTGGGGTCATGATATTACTAAACATCAGTACCATAATTGGTATAGCAAAACCAAAGGCAACGATTATTCTGTTCCTTTTACCCTTCAAATCCTTTTCAATCAATTCTTCTTCTAAATCTTGGGTTTCTTCTCCTTCTACTCCAAGGTAATCGTAACCTAGATCGATTATTGTATTTCTAAAGTCTTTAACACTGACCATAGCAGGATTATAAGTTATGTAAGCTTTTTCAGATGCGAGGTTTACATTTACATCACTTACTCCATCTAACTTATTCAATCCATCTTCAATTGCTTTAACGCACATTGCACAACTCATACTGCCTACTTTTATTGTGATCTTGTCATAAACAACTTCATAACCAGCTTCTTCAACTGTACCAGTTAGATCGGTTATTCTGAGCTTATCAGGATCATAATTTACTGTGGCTTCTTCTGTGCCTAGATTTACTGATGCTGATTCAACACCATCCAGTTCGTTCAAAGATTTTTCTATTTTCAATGCACAGGATGCACAGCCCATCCCCGAAATTTTTATATTAGCATTTTTTTTGGATTGAACCATTTTCTATTCTTCCTATTATGAATTTTAATTTGTTGAATGAATATTTTTGACTATGATGCCCTCTTTAATTACCAGCACTATATTGTCTGGATTTCCCAATGCCTTGATATTTTCTAGCGGATTTTTTTTGCTCAGAACCAAGTCTGCACACTTACCCTTCTCTAAAGTGCCCACTTTTTTTTCCCATCCCAAACTCTCTGCAGCTCTCTTGGTGCCGGCAACTATGGCTTCCATTGGATCCATTCCCATATCACACAAGTAACCTAATTCCTTTAAATTCTGGCCATGTGGAACCACTCCAGAATCTGTTCCCATCACAATTTTAACCCCTGCATCGTAGGCTTTTCGGACATTGGTTTGGTGTACTTTTTCCATTCTTATTGCATCGTCACGACTCCAATCAGGAATTGATGAATTTTTATCTTCTGCCATTTCTTTATTGACCTTCATTGCAAGGAAGGTTGGTACGAGATATGTATTATTTTTCAACATTAATCCTATGCTTTCATCATTCAAGCAAGTACCATGTTCTATAGAATTTACCCCAGCTTTAACAGCATTCAAAATGCCTTTATTCCCATGGGCATGGGCCACTACCTTCAGTTATCTTGTTTTAGCTTCTTCAACCATTACATTCAATTCTTCTGGTGTGAACTGAGGATGTTCTGGTTTATCATTGGCACTTATGACTCCTCCAGTAACCATCACCTTGATGAAATCTGCCCCTGCACGCATTACTTCCCTAACTTTTTGTCTGACGTTTTCTGATCCATCTACAATTCCATCGGGTAGACCAGGATATCTTGGTTTGATATCGAAGCCTGATGTTAGCCAGAAATCGAAATGTCCTCCAGTTATTGTCAAGGGTGCTATCGATATTTGAAGTCGAGGGCCGATAATCAAACCCTTATCAACGGCCATTTTAACCCCAATATCTGCCAATCCTGCATCTCTCGCGGTTGTTATGCCGGCGTAAATAGTTTTCTTCATAAATTGCATTGCATTGTAAAAATAGAGGGAATGGGGAGTGTATATGGTATCTTCTCTTGCGAATCCCTCAGTCATGATGTGCACGTGTGCATCAATGAATCCGGGCAGTATAAAACATTCTTCAGCATCTATAACCTTCAAATCATTTTTTGGAATCTCAATGGTTTTTTCAGAACCTGCAGCTAATATCTTATCATTTTTTATTAGAACTGCAGCATTTTTTATTGGATTTCCCCCGTTGCCATTTATGAGGGTACCATTTTTTATGAGAGTGTACGACATTTGAGACCTTCCATAGTTTAAAAAATTTAACAATTGTTAATAATGTATTTTCTTCTTATTATCTAATAAGATCTTTAAGATTTGAAAAGTTATCCCTAAATTTAGATCAAAACTGAAATTTTTTTTGAATAGAAATGTTTAATAAATTTGTAGAATTATCTTGATTGGTGATGGTTTGGTGGACTTTAAAGAATTTGGCAGTGGGTTGTTTTTAGCCATTGTAATGGTTATTTTATTGGGGCTCTTAATTGGGACCTACGGAACATATTTAGGGATGATAATAGCTGGTTTTGTTACAGGTTTAATAAGTGGCAATCAAATCATCAATGGATTAATTAATGGGTTTTTTGTGGGTTTGGGCACTGGTGTAATTTTATCTTTAATAGCATGGGTTTTAGCAATGATTTATGGGGTTACAGCAGGACTGGGTGCGGGGTTACTGGCTGGAAACTTAGGTTATGGTACTGAAATATATCTACTAGTTGTTTACATTCTTTTGGCATCTCTAAGTTCCCTTGCAGGATCTTCAATCCTAAGATTGATTCGTTAGTATTATAAAAATCTAATTTTTTTAAATTTCATTAATGCAGTTTTGATTGTGTAACTGTTTAAAATAATTGCTAAAGTTATAATTTTTTTACAAAAATATTATTAGTATGTTAAATTTATATTTAAATAACATAGGAATGTCATTAAACAGATTTATGGGTCATCCAACCAATTAAACAAAATTAAATCTAAATAGGTAACGGAGGAAAGTATGATTAACTGGGGAGCTGTAATACTCGGATTTTTCCTTTCAATAATTCTTGGAGGAATATTTGCCATTATAATACCTATATGGGGTGGAATACTTGGATTACTCCTTGCAGGCATGGCTGTGGGGTACATGGTTGGTGGTGATGCCATGAATGGTGCTACTAACGGAGCTCTTGCAGGCATATTCGGCGCCATAGTACTTTCTTTACTCCTTCTCATAGCTGGAACATTAATTTTGGGAATAATAGGATTTGCTGCAGCTTCAATAACCTCATTATTTATTCTGGCAGGCTTTGTTGGAGTTATGTTAGTGATGGCAGTTGGTGGATTAATAGGTGCTGTAATAAAAGATGAACCTGAAGTAGTTCGATAAGATAATATCCTTTTAAATCAATGGATAAATAACTAAAGTAGAGGGAGTTTAATATGATAAATCAAAAATCTATTTTAATAGGTACTTTAATTTCAATAGTCCTGTTGGCGTTGTTATCAATAGTGATGGGATTACTTGGTTTCTATATAGCAGTTTTCATTGGTGCCATGGCTACTGCGTACTTGGCAAGTGGAAAAGAACAGTTAAAAGTTGTTGAATCTGGACTACATGGAATCATAGTAGGAATTTTCACTGGTGTTATCTACGTGCTTTTCGTATATGCATACTCTGGATTTTCAAAGGTCGTAGCTGGAATATTGATCTACGCCGCTTTGGTATTAATTGGAGGATTTATAATCATTGGTGCTCTTGGTGGAATAATTGGTCTGCTCATAAGTGTCAAAACTGGACACATGGGCGTATATGAAGAAGAAGTAGCTGAATCTGCCGAACCAACAGAACCAAAAAAAGAAATAGAAAACAGTGAAGAAAATGACTGATTGGAAATCCGTGGGAATAGGGGCACTGGTCAATGTTGTACTGACCATGATACTAACTATTATTTTATTTCCTCTCTTTTTCTTAGGACCTGTGATTGGAGGATTATTAACAACCTACCTATCAACTGAAAAATTAACACAGCGAACTCCATCCTCTGATGCAGCTGATGGTGCATTGTCTGGTGTGATAGGAGGACTCATAATAGGTGCCATATTTATTTTAGGATTCAGTGTGCTGAGCACAATCATTGGGTTGATATTCACCCAAATAGGAGCTGTTCTGGGTACAATAACCATTATTACAGGGCTGTTTTTGACCTTAGTATCAATACTCATTGGAGGAGTTTTTGGAGCGATGGGTGGAATTATAGGCTATTCAATGAGGGAAAAAGAATATGTTCAAGTAAAGGTTAACTAAGTTAACCCAATTCTCTATTTTTAATTATTCAATGATCTTCAAGTAACCTTCATTTGCGTTTACTTCAATGATTTGTCCATTATGGAGTAAATCGAATATATCAGTTTCAGGACGATCAACCATTGGTATGCCTGCCATTATAGCTCCCGTTGCAATAATTGGTTCTGCTTCAAGAGCAACAACAGCAGAGGGGGCTGTTAAATTCTTGGCCATCTGGTAAAGTACATATGATCCTACAGTTGATCCCTTACCTGATGGTATCACAAGGACTTTGTTTTTAATATTTTTACCAAATAATTCATGTTTTGAGTCTATTATTTCCCCATTATCTGGATTAACTCCTCCAAGAAAGCTCAGAGAATCCTTTGTCATTATAACTTCTCCAGAGGAAATACCTTTGGAAATTTTTCTGCAGTTGATTATTTTTGGATCCATGATCATAGTTCATTTTTTAAATTATAAAAATATGCTTCAAAAAAAAAATTTGAGTAAAATTATTATTTTTACTCGATTTCAAGTTTGATTCCACCAATTCTTGGTCTTAAATAGTTGTACAAGTACGCCATTATTACGTATAAAATGAAACTCACAACTAAACTGGTTACAACTCTAATAACGAGTCCAATTAGTGCACCCACGGCTGATGATCCTGTTACAATTGATATTATCAGATCAATGACACCTAAAATGAGTTGGATCAGAGTTAAAACTAGTGTAATTATGAGAGCGAATTTAACAAGGGGTACTGATTCAATTTCAAAGAGGTTCCCTGAAGCATTACCAAAGTTAAGTTCTACACCGCCAACCCTAGGGGCCAATAAATTGTAAAATATTGCACCTACTGCAACAGCAATAAAAATCGCTATGAAGGCTACAATTGGAATTCCCACAATCATTATGAACATCCATATCAATCCGAATGATCCTAAACTTGCTAACCCTGGAATATTCGCTGCTCCTGCTCCTGCAATGGCCGCACTTTGAATTCCAAATGCGAAAAGGGGACCTATGATAAGCATTGTCAGGAAAGTCAGTAATCCTCCAATTGATGCGCTCATAAGGGCAAAAGGGACTACGGGGATAGTTCTTATTTCTTTTAAATCTACAAATCCTAACTTAATTGCCCCTAACCTAGGAACAAGTTGGTTGTAAAGAAATGCTACCAAAAATGATTGAAGTACACTCACTAGAAACATCACAGTTGGGAAGGCAAGTATTGATCCAATTATGATGGTGGCGATCATTCCGGCAGTGATTCCGGGAAGGGCACTTCCAAGTGTAACTCCAAATATAACTGCAAATATAATACCGTAGATCAATCCAATCACGGCTGAAATAGATGAATTCATCAGTGTGAATGGCACGATCTTCACTGATTTAATATCTTTGATTTCAATCATTATTAACACCTCCAATTATTTATCATACCATATTTTATATTTCAATTAGTTTAATGTTTTTTATCGATAAAACGTTTAAACCAAAATTGATATGGTTTTAAGTATTTTATCAATTTAAAATCAAAATATATGGAATTATGTTAAAAAGTAGAAAAAAAGGATTCAAACAAAATTTGCCATTAGAAAAGTAATAATATTAAACCTATTTTAAAAATAAGAAAAAATTTTAAAATGATTTGAAGTTAGAACCAGTGCTTAGATGCTACCAGTACTTCGTTAACCATTTCAACAGATGATCCTATGTATGTGTGGGGGTCCATGATTAATTCAATATCAGAATTTGATAAATATTTTTTTATTTCTTTATTAGAATCAATAATCTGTTTTAAACCTGCGTTTTGTTCATAAGCTTCCATTGAACATTTTCTAACCAAGGAGTATGCAGTTTGTTTACCCATTCCTTTTCTTGTTAATTCAGCCATCACACGTTCTGCCATGATCAAACCATTGCTTAAGTTAAGATTCTTCTCAATGTTTTCAGGCTTGAAAACCAGGTTGCTGAAGAGCCTGATACTCAGTTTAATCATGTAATCTGTTAGCATACATGATTCTGGAAGGATTATTCTTTCGCAGGATGAGTTGGTCAAGTCCCTTTCGTGCCATAAAGGGTTATTTTGCAATGCAGGTGCAACATATGCCCTAACAACTCTTGAAATTCCGCATATTCTCTCAGCGGTTATTGGATTCATTTTATGTGGCATGGTGCTGGATCCAACCTGTTTACTTGGATCAAAGCTCTCACCAAGCTCATTGATCTCTGTTCTTTGAAGGTTTCTCACTTCAAGGGCCATCTTTTCAAGGGTGCTTGCAACGTTTGCAAGATCCATTATGAACTCGGCGTGTGCATCCCTTTGAATTACCTGGCTGGATATCATGACAGGTTTAAGCCCTAAAATTTTAGAAACCTTTTTATGAATATCTAAGCCTTCTTTACCAAGTGCTGCAGTTGTTCCAACAGCTCCGGTCATCATTCCAACGCAAAGTCTTTTTTCACATTCAGAAAGTCTGTTGAGTTGCCTGTGGAGTTCGTCAGCCCATATTGCAAACTTCATTCCATAGGTGGTTGGAAGGGCATGTTGTCCATGGGTTCTACCAATGCAGACGTTGGTTTTGTTTTCATCAGCCAATTTAAGGACTATCTTGGTGAGTTCAGTAAGTCTGGTTTTGAGGACTTTCAGAGATTCTTTAAATAAAAGCGCCTGTGAAGTGTCGATGATATCGTTTGATGTGGCTCCAAAATGCACATATTCTCCTGCACCATCATCACAAACTTCTGCAAGGGCCTTGACAATAGAAGCAATGTCATGATTAGTTTCAGCCTCAATTTCTGATACCCTTTTTGATGTGACGTATCGAGTACTGGCCTTGGATTTAATTTCTAAAGCAGCTTTTTCAGGGATGATCCCGAGATTAGCTTCTGCTTCTGCAAGTGCTGCTTCTACTTCGAGCATTTTTTGAAGCTTGTTGTCGGTTTCCCAGATTTCTCTCATCTCTTCTGTTCCATATCTAAACTCTATTGGGTGGATAGCCATGTTAATTAACTCCGTAAAAATATTCTAAAATGCAAAATTCAATACAGTAATTTCTGAAAAAGTGTTCGTGTTCTACACGATTATTAAATTTTAATTTCAATAAAAAAATTTTTAAATTTAAGAGTAAGTAAACCTCAATGCAATACAGAATACTGCCAGAACAACTGTCATGATAACGACTTGTTCAGGAGAAAGTTTAGGTCCCTTTGTTTCGTCTTCGAAGTACCTTACAAGCCCAGCACCGCTTGGAGGAAGTACTTGCTTATCTTTTTTTGCCATTTATATTCACCACTTAATATATCAATTTGATAATTGAATTCACAATTATGACTTAACTATTTTCATTCTTTAAATTTTAAACCATATATCTGTATGGTTTATTGAGACTATTTTTTCATGTTAAACAATAAAATTTTTTGGAATATTCATAAGAATTGTGGTTTGAATACCTATTGAATATGAATATTTGTAGGGTAATGGTAGTGGTACCTGCAAGAATCATTGTATAGAAATGATATAAGTTGGAATCATGTAGTATGCCAAGTAAAAACATTATAAATTATTTAGAAGGGTAATAAAAAAAAACTTGAAATTTCATTTAATTTTTGATGAGCTGTGACACTTCAAAATTGTGAAAACATGAAATAATTGAAGATTCTTTGAAGCCTCAATTAGCATATAACTACATAAAATTAAATATTACAGTTATTAAATCCTATTAATTTCTATTTTAATATTTCAAAGGTATAATTAAATTAATTAGATTTAAATGAACCACATGAATTTTAATTTAATGATTTAAGCTTATTAAATACGTTTTTAATCAATTTACTGAGCTTTTAACAACCTTTAAATGTACGGTTGTACATAAAAAATATGTCGAACTTTTATGTTAATTATTTTATTTTATTGATGAAAGTTCATTGAGTTTACAAGTTAATGATCACTATATTTAAAGGAAAAGGGAGCAATATGGGATATTTCGAGGCTTTAGAGGAAGAAACACTTAAATTATATGAAATAGCTAAAAATGCCAGGTCTAAGGGGCATGATATTGAACTTGAACCTGAAATTCCATTGGCGAAGGACCTTGCCGAGCGTGTTGAAGGATTGGTTGGGCCTAAAGGTGTTGCAGCCAGAATAAAAGAATTGGAAAACGACATGTCTCGAGAAGAAGTGGCCTTTCAAATTGCTCGTGAGATCGTAACAGATACTGATATTGAGGGCAGGGATGATACCCTCGAAGTTAGGGAACAAAAATCTGATCAGGCCATAAGAACAGCTTTAGCTATTCTAACAGAGGGAGTGGTTGCAGCTCCGCTTGAGGGAATAGCCAAGCTCAAGATCAAGAGAAATTTTGACAGCGGATACTACCTTGCTGTTTATTTTGCAGGACCAATCAGAAGTGCTGGAGGTACTGCAGCTGCACTGGCAGTTTTAATAGGTGATTACATCAGGATATCCTTGGGTCTTGACAATTACAAACCTGTAGATACTGAGATTGAAAGATACGTGGAAGAGGTTGAACTTTACGAATCTGAAGTAACAAATCTTCAGTATTCACCAAAACCAGACGAAGTCCGGAAAGCAGTCAAGAATATACCTGTTGAGGTTACTGGAGAGCCAACAGATAAAATAGAAGTATCACACAGGGACCTTGAGCGTGTTGAAACCAACAACATCAGGGGAGGTGCACTACTTGCAATAGCAGAGGGAGTTATTCAGAAGGCTCCTAAAGTTAGGAAATATGCAAAGAAGCTCAAAATAGATGGATGGGAATGGCTTGGAGAATTTTCTAAAGCTCCAGATCCCAAGAATGAAGATGCTGCACCGAAGGTTGATGATAAGTACATGCGTGATATAATTGGTGGAAGACCAGTTATGGCTTATCCTCAAGCTAAAGGCGGTTTTAGATTGAGATATGGTAGATCCAGAAATACTGGACTTGCTGCCATGGGCATACATCCATCAACAATGGAAATCGTCGAGTTTCTGGCGGTTGGAACCCAGATGAAAATAGAAAGACCTGGTAAAGGAAACTGTGTAGTACCATGTGACAGTATTGAGGGCCCTATTGTAAAATTAAAAGATGGTAGTGTTGTTAAAGTAGAATCAGAACAGCAAGCAAAGAAAATAAAGTATCAAGTTGAAGAAATAATTTTTTTGGGAGACATGCTAGTAGCTTTCGGTGAATTTTTGAGGAACAATCACATCCTGCTTCCAGCAGGATGGTGCAGTGAATGGTGGATTCAAACTATTCAAAAATCTGAAAATTATCAAGAATCTGAACTGGATATCGAGCATTTAGAAACTGCTAAAATTGATGCAAAAACAGCATTCGAACTTTCAAAAAAATATGATGTTCCATTGCATCCAGATTATACCTACTGCTATCATGATGTGACAATACAGGATATCAATGAGTTAATCCAATTTTTGAATCAAGAACTGAACATAAATGATGATTTTGATCTCCAAGCGGCTGCTGAAAAGGTCTATGGGGAAGAAAATGGCGGATTAAGACTTAAAATTTCTCCAGAAAAACGAATTTTAGAGGTTTTGGGAATTCCTCATGAAATTGATGGGGAAGAAATGATCATAGCTAAAGAAGATGCCTATGCGCTTTTAAAAACCTTGAACAGGCCAATCGACACTAAAAGTGCAAATGCACTTGATGCTGTGAATTCTGTGTCTCCTGTTAAGATTATGGCTAAAGCACCCACATATCTCGGTGCTAGAGTGGGAAGGCCTGAAAAATCTAAGGAAAGGAAAATGAAACCTGCACCTCATGCTCTTTTCCCGATTGGAACCAATGGTGGAAGCAGACGTAACATAATTGATGCAGCTAAGAAGGGTACAATTAACGTTGACATAGCAAGGTGTAAATGTACAGAATGTGGGGTTGGATCGATGCAGGCTTTATGTCCAGTATGCGGTGCTAGAACTGAACCTACCAGTTCTGGTAAGAAAAGAATTAACCTTGCAAATCTTCTTAAAAAGGCATATGAAAACGTGGGTGTCCGTAAAATTGATGAAATAAAGGGAGTGGTTGGAATGATCTCAGAAGATAAGTTTCCAGAACCACTCGAAAAGGGAATACTAAGGGCTAAAAATGGTGTCTTCACGTTTAAAGATGCTACAATTAGGCATGATTCTACAAACCTTCCTCTCACTCATTTTATACCCAGCGAAATTGGTGTGACTCCACAAAAACTTCTGGAATTGGGATATACAAATGATATTCATGGTGAAAAGATTGAAAACCAAGACCAGGTGGTGGAGATCAAAATTCAAGATGTGGTGATCTCTGATAACTGTGCAGAGTACTTGATCAGGGTATCTCACTTTGTTGATGATCTTCTTGAGCAGTTATATGGGCTTGAAAGGTTTTACAACGTGCAGACTAGGGAAGATCTAGTGGGGCAGCTGGTTGTTGGGCTTGCACCTCACACTTCAGCAGGTGTTCTTGGAAGGATAGTGGGTTTCACAAAGGCCGCATGCTGTTACGCACACCCATACTTCCACTCAGCTAAAAGGAGAAATTGCGACAGTGACGAAGATTCAATTATGTTGCTTTTGGATGCTCTGCTGAATTTTTCAAAGGTGTATCTCCCAAGTACAAGGGGAGGTAAAATGGATGCACCGCTGGTTTTGTCATCACGTATCGATCCTGAAGAAATAGATGATGAGTCACACAACATTGATGCCATGCCTCAAATTCCTATTGAACTCTATGAAAAAACATTGGATTTTGAAAAACCATCTGATGTACTTGATATGGTTGATAACGTTAAAACAAGGCTTGGAACTGATGACCAGTATGAGGGTTTGATCTTTTCCCATCCTACTTCAAGTATCCACAGCGGACCAAAGCTCTGCCTTTATAAAATGCTTCCTACCATGAAAGAAAAGGTTGATGGTCAGATTAAGCTTGCAGAACGTATACGTGCAGTTGATCAGAAGGGAGTTGTTGAAGGGGTTTTAACTTCTCACTTCCTACCTGACATGGCAGGTAACAGCAGAGCCTTCTCAAGACAGAAGGTTAGATGTACAAAATGTGGTAGGAAATACCGCAGAATTCCTTTATCTGGGAATTGCTCCTGTGGCAGTGGTCTTATATTGAGCATATCTAAGGGATCTGTAGTTAAGTACTTAGAAATATCTAAAAATCTTTCCCAGAGATATCCTATTGATGAATATCTTGTCCAAAGGATAGAACTGATTGAAACTAGTATAAACTCACTATTTGAGAGTGATAAATCTAAACAAAGTTCATTGGATGTTTTCTTGTGAATTCAAATAGACTTATTCGTATTGTACCAAACATTTTAATAGCTGTTGTTACAAACAGTTTAACTAGAAAAACTTGTTTTTGAATCTACAAACAATTTCATCATGTGGATTTGAAACTAGGTCAAATATGATTGATGCAGCGAAAATAAGAATAATTAATAGTCATGAAATAAATATAAAATGTTGGTGTTGACAATGAGGGAGGATATAGAAAGGAACGAACGGATTATCGCCGCTCTTCCAACGAGGGCACAAACTTGTGTCATAAAGAATAATGGGATCTTTGAAAGATTTACCCATGAAAAAATCGTGAAATCTTGCTTAATGGTGGGTGCTCCACTATGGGCAGCTGAAAAAATATCATCTTACGTTGCTAAGGCAGCATATGATGGAATTTCGACAGCTGAGATAAAAATGTTGGTTTATGACTGCCTGAAGAAGGTAGATTTAAAAACAGCTGACAAATATCTGGCATCAACTACTCTAAAAGTACGTACCACAAGGGACACGATAGAACCATTCGATCAGAGAAAGATAGAAAAAACTTTGATTGTAGAGACTGATGCATCTGGAGAATTGGCCAGGAAGATAGCAACTGAAACATGGAAAGAACTTAAGAAATTGGATGTTGAGTATTTAACTGCTCCGATGATAAGGGAAATCGTAAACACAAAACTGGTTGAAAATGGTCTTGAAACTCTACGTAAGAAATATACCAGACTTGGTATTCCTGTTTACAACATAACCAATTTGATAAGAAATGGGTCACGTGACAATGCTAACATGATCCACAACCCTGAAACAGTTCATAAATACGTTGCAGATGAGGCTTTGAAACAGTATGCTCTCCTTAGAATTTTACCTAACGAACTTGCTGACGCCCATATGAGTGGTGACATTCATATTCATGATTTAGAATTTTTTGCAGGCAGACCTTTGAACTGTTTGCAGCATGATCTTCGTTTTTTCATTAAACATGGTCTTAAAGTTGATGGAACAGGCGATCATACGTCTGTAGCAGGTCCTCCAAACCATATAGAAACTTTAATGAATCACTCCGGAGAAATCATGCTGGCTGCACAGCAAAACATGAGTGGTGGCCAGTCAATGAGTCTTTGGAATGTATTTGTAGCACCATTTGCTGCGGGATTGCCTTATAAAAAGGTTAAACAAGCAGTTGAAATGCTTATATATAATTTGAACATGGCATATGCAGCCAGGGGTTCACAAGTACCATTTACATCCATGAATCTGGAATTTACAGTCCCTAAGTTCCTTGAAGACGAACCAGCATACGGTCCTAAGGGAAAAAGAGTAGGGGTTTATGGAGATTATGAGGAAGAAACTAGAATTTTGCAGAGGGCATTCACTGAAACACTGCTTGCAGGAGACTCCGATGGTAAACCACATCTTTTCCCAAATACAATTTATAACTTAAGGGATCAGATGATGAATGACGAGTTTTATGATGATTTAAAACTTGTTCATGAGCTGTCAGCTAAATATGGTACTGCCTACTTCGTAAACAACCTCCCAGATTACAGGGGAGATATGGCTAACTATATGGGATGCAGAACATCCCTTGGAGACAACTGGACAGGAGACTGGGAACAGGACTGTTTCAGAACTGGGAACCTAGCCTATGTAACTCTAAACCTTCCAAGAATTGCTTACAATTCTAGAGATGACGATGACGTGTTCGACTACCTAGATTCCTACATGAAACTTGCAGAAGAAGTACTCATGCTCCGAAGAGAGCAAGCTATGAACTGTTTAGATAACTACAACCTTTTACCGTTCCTTACACAGGAAGCAGAAGGGGATCGTTACTATCACATAGACAATGCAACACTATCATTTGGATTTGTAGGATTGAACGAGATGCTCATGGCTCACTGTGGAAATGGCATAGTAGACAACGATGCAAGGAAATTTGGTCTGGAAGTCATCAAACACATTAACAAGAGAGCAGATGAACTCAAAGATAAAACTGGATTGAGGTGGAGTGTACTACAAACTCCAGCGGAATCAACTGCTTACAGGTTTGCAACATTGGATAAAGAAAAATATGGGGATAAAGCTATACTACAGGGTGATGCAGAAGCATCTTACTACACCAATTCATCCCATGTACCTGTAAACTCTGATGTGTTGTTACCTGAAAAAATAAAGATTGAAGAGAAGTTCCATCCATTGACACTTGGTGGACATATATTCCATGCATTCATGGGAGAATCATACTCCAATCCAGATTCACTCATGAGCTTAACTGATAAAATAGCCAGAAATTCTGATATAGGCTTTTGGGCTTACAGTTCTGCACTGAGCTTCTGTATCAAATGTAAAACTCTTATGAAGGGTCTTCAGACACAGTGCGGCACATGTGGTGAAGAAACAGAAGTTGAATGGTACGATCGTATCACAGGCTATGTTCAGCAAGTGGGAAGATCAAAATCAGCATCTGGTGGCTGGAACCCTGGAAAAATGCAGGAATTAAAGGACAGAAAAAGATATTAAATCTTTCAAATTTTTATTTTTCAATATTTTTTTTGAGTACTTTTCATGGAGTGGTTAAATGAAACCTGAAACCAACGATGTTCATTTGAAAAAGAGGTTGGAAAATATCCACAGGGATATTGACCCCATGAAGGATGAAAAGTTCAGACTGTCTGAAATAAATATGGATTACATTCAAAACGAACTTTTAACCCAAGATTTCATGGAGAAACATACCAAATTCAGTAATTTATCTGAAATGGCGAAATCAGGCAATTTCAGGGTTGAAAATGAGATAGAATTCAAGGATGTCATTGAATCTGAAAAATGGAATATTTATGTCGTTGAAAACTCAGATTTTAAGGACTGGAATGGAATGCTCACTTCGGCAGTCATTGAAAGGGCCAGTCGTAAGCTGTCACTTTAAATTTTAGTAGTACGCTAATTACTATGGAGTGGAACTTTATGGACAAGAAATCATTTCATGATATCGTACACCAACTCAGCATTGAAAATGCTCCTAAACAAATTAAGCAGTTTCAATGGCTTCATCAACACCCTGAATTGGCATATCAAGAATTTGAATCCGGAAGCTACATTGCAAATTATCTCAAAACACTTGATGGATTGGAAGTGATCTATCCCTTTGCAAAAACAGGTGTAAAAGCAGTTTTAAAGGGAAAAAATTCAGAAAATGCAGTTGCTCTAAGGGCAGACTTCGATGCTCTCCCAGTAAAGGAGGACACGGGACTGAGTTATGCTTCCACATCCAAAGGAATTTACAATGGGCAGGAAACCTACGTATCTCATGTATGTGGACATGATGCCAGCGCAGCAACTGCCATGGGTACTGCCACTGTTTTAAATCAACTTAGAAATGAATTAGATGGGGATGTGGTGTTTTTGTTTCAACCGGCAGAAGAAGGAGTTCCAGATGGAATGAAAGCAGGAGCAGATCTCATGGTTCAGGAAGGGGCCTTGAAGAATCCTGATGTAACGGCAATTTTCGCACTGCACCCATACAGCAAAGCGTACCCCGGTAAAGTACTTCTAAGTAAAAGCACCACGCATGCGGGGTTAAACGATCTTGTGATTAAAATTAAGGGTGTTCAGGCCCATGGATCAATGCCATGGGTGGGAAGAGACCCCATTGTTGCTGGAGCTGCGATTATCAACTCTCTCCAGACTATTGTAAGTAGAGAAGCGGATCTCATGAGGGGAGCAGCTGTTGTTACTGTAGGCTACTTCCATGGTGGCATTAAAGTTAACATAATTCCTGATCATGCTGAAATGGGTTTAACAATTCGTGCGCTGGATGAAAAAAACCTCAAATTGCTGGTTAAAAGAGTCACAGAAATTGCCATGCTGGTATCAAAGGCCCATGGATGTGAAGCTGAGATAGTTATGGGACAGCATGATCCCATGAACAAAAACGATCCAGTTCTATGTAAGAAGATGCTTAAAACCCTCAAAATAGTTGCAGGATCAGATAATGTAATTTTTAAACCAGCTACCACAGGATCTGAAGATTTTTCCTACTTTTCAAACGAGGTACCAGGGCTTTACCTTCACTTTGGAACTGCACCGAAAACTAAACCCCTCTCTGAATCAAGACCAAACCACCATCCCGGATTTCAGGTGGATGATGAAGCATTAAAATTTGCAACCAAACTTGAATGCTGCTTGCTCCACAATTATCTAAAACAAGATTGATCTAACCCATTTAATGTTAGATTTATAATTCATCTTTTAATTGAATATATAAAAAAAATAGTTGCTGTAAAATTCATTCTACTTTTTAAAATCCTCAACTGAATTTGGTGTAGTTCCATTTTTAAGCTTAATTGGCAGGGTAACAGATTCTGAAGATGTTCCAAAACCATGACATATCATGCTGTGTCTTCCAACTCCTCCAGCAACAACTAGAACAATGTCTTCAGGAGAACGAGTTATCTTAACACTATCCTCCACTATCCATTCAGGATCGATCTTTCTACCGCCCCTGTCAGCAAGCTTCAAATCCACAACGCATTTTTCATGAAGATACTCCTTCACATCCTGCTTGGTAAAACCGTCATTGTAAACAGTTTTAGCATGTTCTGGACTCATTATTAAAAGAAATTCGCCGGGAACATGACTGTTGTTACAGCCTGGAGTGGATGCTGTTTCTGCAATTGTATCAAGTAATTCTTCTGCTGTTTGGCTTCTGTGGTCGTTCACATTTTGGGGAGCTTCAAGTGCCATGACAGTCGAGGTTGTGACATTTGAATCAAAACCCATCTCAACACTCAAGGATTCCCATGGATTTTCAGCTTCATTCTCTCCAAAGGCGTAACTGTACTTGGCAGGTGATCCCATGGTTGCATGGTCTCCAACACCAGGAATGGCACCCGCAATATTTATCATGCATAAACGTATTGCCCTGCCAATGGTTGCATTTGCAAGATTTCCTGGACCAAGACAACCTGCACCACTACTTGCACCTATTTCTCTAGTTAATGGTCCGTTTAATATGGTGCAAATAGCCACAGGATGGGTTGTGGCATTTATACCTGCAATATTAAACTTCTCGTTGGACAATGATTTAACACAGTTCAATACGAAGGGCATGAATTGGGGTAAACAACCAGCCATAACAGAATTTACTGCTATTTTTTTTGGAGTGGCAATTCCCATTTTAGGAGGTAAAACTGCGATAGTTTCATCAGTAGCCAGATCAGTATATTTAAGGAACTTTAGAACACGATCTTTTGTCGGAGGAATTATGGGCAGCCCATCCGTCATTCTTTTCATGTAAAATTTTTGGTTGATCTTTTCTGGATCAGGGTCAACAAAGACTTCAACATCATTTGTACTTGAATTACAAAGCCTTGATTCTTCTTTTTTCTCTTCAAGCAAACCCTCTATTGAACAGGCACACATATCATTCGATTGAACGATTTTTTTATCAGGAACCATTTTCTCTAGACCTCAAAATTTTACTCAAGTAGTTCTCTAATTAAAGGCAAAATCTGTCTTGTTTTTTCCTCTATCTCTGATACCGATGTTCCAGCTATGGGATGTTGGACCGTAATTATACTCAAATTTTCTGCTCCATGGGCCTTGGCCAGTTCATGGGAAAAATCTGAAAAACTGGTGGAACATATTGAAATCGTTGAAACACCCAGTTTCTCAAGACGAATTGCATCCAAAACAACCCAACTAGAACATGAACCACAATCTCCCAACCCCAGGATCGCAACTTCTCCAAGAGCAGCTTTTTCAAGCTGTTCCTGGGTTGCAGGAGCTCCAGCAGGTTTTTTAACTCGTATAATTTCTGGTTTTCCAAGATTATCACTTAAATAATCAAGAATCACATTTGCACCAGGTTTTGTATTGTTAAAGAGTGTTAACTTCGTGAAATCTGGATTAACCTTATTCAGGTCGATTTTAAAATCCCCAGTTTCTGCCACAGGATCCATAACATCCTTTTCTATAACTTTAACTTTCATGTGATTTGGTTTTAAAACCTTAAAAAAAATTGAGTATTAATACTCAGTCTTCCATTCTGAATCGCCTTATTACAAGATCTTTATCCAGGGAAAGAACAAACGAAGCTGCTCTAGGACCCTGTTTTTTACCTGTAATTACCTTGTAAATTGCCTGGAATGCCTTTTGAGGTTTCATGTCAAGATCATGTATCACCAGGTACATTTCATCGTAAAATTCCTCTGTTTCGTAATCTTTCTTCTCAAGGAGATCAGCAACCTTCAACAAAAATTCCTTCTGTTGGTCGTTAATTTCAACCCTTGGAAGTTTCTTTTGAACCTGGAATTTCACAAATTCAGGGGCATATATTTCAAGCCAGTTTTTTACATGTCCTATTCTTCTGATAAATCTTTCAAGATCCTTGGCTTCCATTTCTTCGAAGTCTTTATCTTCCATTTCCTTTGGAAGCTGTGAATTCTTTTTAAGAATTTGGTATATCTTGGATGGATCGTCACCAGCTATTTGATATGCAACAGTCAAAAACCTGTAAGACGGTTGGAATGGCAGGGACTCTTCTAGTTTGATCTGAGATACTTCGTAGATCTTTTTTAACTTTTCTCCCTCTTTTTCAGAGGTTGGTTCCTCAGCTGAATAATAGATACGTTCTACTCTATCATACTGTTCAATGAAATCCAAGAATGGCATTGTTGGATCGAAATCTTTATGTTTTAATGGTTTATTCCTGAATATGAAGTAATTTAGAGTTTCTGGTTCTGCTATTTCAAGCCACTGTCCGGGTGTGAAAAAGACTCCATGTGATTTGGACATGGCTTCACCCTTTAGTGTTATCCATTCATATGGAACAGGGTATGGTGCATCGTAACCATATATTTCCTTTGAAATGATCTTACTAACGTCGTAGGATCCTCCGCTTGCTGCATGGTCCTTTCCAAATGGTTCGCAAGTGGTTCCAAAAATTTTCCACCTTGCCGCCCATTCAACCCTCCAAGTCAGCTTTCCATCTCCGGACTTTATGTCCATTTCACCCTTGTGACCACATTTACAGCTGTAGTAAACTGTGTCTCCTTCGAAACTGTGTGCATAGGTGGTGTTAACCCTTCCACATTCACTGCAGATAGGGTTGTAGGGTAACCAGTTATCCTTAAGTGGATGTTCACGATACTTGTTGAATATCTCTCTTATTTTAGGGGCATTTTCAAGAGCAATTCTAATGTAATCATTATAAACTCCATTTTTGTACATTTCGGCTCCGGAATAAACTTCCAGTTCAATTCCAAAGTTTTCTAGAAGGTTTAGTAATGGTTTTTCGAAATGTTCCACGAAGTTTGAACAGCATCCCTCTGGACAGGGAATCTGTGAGTAAGGTATGCCAAGATACTTTTCATATGACTCTGGAAGTGGATATGGAACTTTTCTGAGTGGGTCATGATCATCTGCGATCCAGATGGTTTTTGACTTATCATTAAGCTCTTTAAGAGCTTTTGTAACTGCGTTGGCGATAAATATATCGCAAGAATTTCCAATATGTATTGAGCCTGATATTGATGTCCCACTTGCAATTACATGTTCAGGAACATCTTTTTCATTCAAATCGTCTGCGATCCTTTCGATCCAGTGTTTCAATAAAATCACCTTTACTTTATAACTAATTCCTTAATGAAATTTAATATGAGAACTTGGTTCAATTTTTAGTGTTTAACTAATTTATACTCTGAGATTGTATTTTCACAAAATCAAACAAAGACCCAATTCTGGATAATAATTAAGTTTAAAAACAAAAAAATGTGAGTCTCCTGGATGTTATCCAGGAAACCTTTTAGAAATTGTAGTAACCCAAAAAAATCCTAGGTTTAGTCAAATACATCCTTACTTGCATCATCCAACCATTCATTCACCAGTTTTACTGCGCAGTAACTTCCGCACATTGTACAGGTATCTGGGTCTTCTGGTGGTTTAGCATCCCTAATTGCCCTAGCATCTGCAGGACAAATTGATGCAGCGTACTGTCCTTCCCAATCCAGTTTTTTTCTGGCGTTTGCCATCACAAGGTCTAGTTCTCCATTATGGATTCCTTTGGACATGTCTCCAACGTAAGCTCCTATTCTACTGGCTATTAAACCGGTTTTCACATCTTCAGGTCCTGGGAGTGCAAGGTGTTCGGCAGGTGTAACATAGCATATGAAGTCTGCTCCAGCAGATGCTGATTGTGCAGCTCCAATGGATGAAACTATGTGGTCGTATGCAGGTGCTATGTCCGTAACGATTGGTCCTAACATGTAAAATGGTGCATTTTTACACAGTTTTTTCTGTACCATTACGTTGGTTGATATTTCATTGAGAGGTATGTGTCCTGGACCTTCAACAATGGTCTGAACTCCTCTTTCTCTTGCCCTGTCAACCAGTTCACCAAGTACAATTAACTCTTGGACCTGAGCTCTGTCAGTTGAATCTGCTATTGCTCCAGCTCTCATTCCGTTAGCAAGACTGATAACAAAATCGTATTCTTTAGCAATGTCCAGCACATATTCATAGTCCTTGTAAAGAGGGTTTTCTGTTTCGTTGTGAACCATCCATGCAGACATGAATGCTCCTCCACGACTGACAAGACCTCCTTCACGACCTTGTCTTTTGAGTCTTTTAAGGGTTTCCTTATTGACTGAACAGTGTATAGCCATGAAATCTATGCCGTCTTTGGCCTGAGTTTCTATTGCTTTAAATACTGCATCTTCATCCATGTAAATTGCAGCACCTTTTTCCCTTATACATTCAATGGAAGCCTGGTATAATGGTACACTTCCCACTGGAAGGTCTGTAATGCTTAAGATCTTTCTACGTATGCCATCGAGATCGCCACCCACACTGAGTTCCATGAGTGTGTCTGCACCATTTTCCATGGCAACCATTGCCTTCTCAACTTCCATGTCAATATCATTGATATCTGTTGAGGTTCCGATTGTTGCGTTAACTTTAGTTCTGAGGCCTGCTCCAATACCTACAGGTTTAACATCACGTCCAACATTGTTTGGAATTGCAATGGTTCCGTTTGCAACTGATTTTCGGATAAATTCTTCGTCAACGTTTTCTTTTTTAGCAACTGCTTTCATTTGCTCTGTTATTATGCCCTTTTTTGCATCATCCATTTGTGTCATAGAATCACCATGTTATTTTTTTTAACTTAATACTGTTCAGAATAGATTCCGTTCAGTTTTTGAGTATCAAAATCATTCTAACGACCAAGAAGTTTGGCTTCATCATCAAAATCTATGATTGTACTTATGCCTCAACATAAAAATAGGTGTTGTTAAAATAATACATGAAACAAAACCGAGGATCATTATGTCGAATGATACTATTAAATTACCCTTTTTATATTTTAACCTTTTTATCTAGAAGTCTCCATTTTAAAGAAGGGGATGTACCAACTGAAATATTGGTTTAATGGTATTTTAATATATATCTCTAGTTAAGTATGATAAACAGCTCATGAACTGGTTTTGAATATGATTTGAGATATTTCTTTATTGCAAGGTGTAATTTGTATCAAGTGAATTATAAAAAAAGATTCAATGATGGGACTAAATAATTATTAGATGTTTTAGTTTTCCCACATTTTTTCCATTCTGGTTTTCACCATGGTTTCATCTGGCACATTTGTTTGACATCCCTCAGCTTCAACAATGAACGATGATACCGATGATGCAAATTTACCACAGTAATCAAGATCTTCACCCCTGAGGTAGGCGTTTAAAAATCCTGCCCTGTAAGAATCTCCTGCTCCTGTTGGATCGACAGTTTCCCTCAGTATGGCATCAATTTTGATTTCATTATCAGAGTTTATTCGACTTCCGTCTTTTCCATAGGTTGTTACCACTATATCTGGTCCAAACTTTCTCAAATCATCAATGTTCATGTTTAAAATTTCCTGGATTCTTTTTATTTCATGATGATTTCCGAAGAGTATGTCTGTTATCTTTAAAACATCCTTAAGTTCATCTTCGGAATACATGTGCAGATCCTGTCCAGGGTCGAAGGAGATTAGTTTTCCTGATTCATGGGCAGCTTCTCCGGATCTTCTGTTGAAACCAGGGTCTCCTGTGGCTAGATGAACTGCTTCAACCTTCTCGATAGCTTTGTGTGGCACTTTTGAGTTTTTAAATTCTGAAGCAGCACCCCAGTAGAAGTAACTTATCTGATCGTTATCATTATCAGTTAAAACGAATGCAGTTGGACTACTTTCGTTTTCTATAACTATCATTGATTGGGTGTCTATTCCGAGGCCATTCAACTTAGCATGGTAATCTGAATCAATGAAACCATTTCCCACTGCTGATACAAGGGATACTTTAAGACCTAATGTTGAAGCTACCACAGCTACATTTGCTGCAGCTCCTCCGAACAGTGTTTTCATCTTGTTAATAGATGTTGATGAGTTGGCTTCAGGGAATTCTTTAACTTGTATGATGTAATCCAATGCTGTGTGTCCAATTGCCAGTAGATCAGTTTTGTTCAATAAATCACCCGCCATATTTTTATTTTTGAAATATTTAAAATTAACCTAAGCAGTCAGATATTACTTAAAATCATTGAAATTTTATTTAGATTTAAAATTTTAGGAAATTAAAAATCATTTAAGAGAGTTAATGAATTTATATATTTGAAAAACCATTATTTTCAATAGTTTCATGGGCTTCTCCCACAACAAATTCCACAAAATTTTTCAGGAGGTTGTTGGTTTTGTTTAGCAGAACCATACCAATCATGTGTTTGGTTTCATTTTTCATTATATCAGAACCTTCAGTGTAACTGTGGTTTAAGAAAGTAAATAGATTATTATTGTTCTTAACAGCTTGCATTGCTGTTTGCGGTGATCTTGCTGTTTGGACTATGTTATAATCAATACCTAGATTGTCCATGGTGTTCCAAGCAAGCCTCTGGGATGAGTTGGGTATTTCAACGAAGTCCATTCCATTTAAATCAGAAATATCTGTGACTTTAGCATCACCCACAAGAACCAGATGATCGTAAGCTATGGGAATAATGTCAAGATCGTAGATAAATGCGGTTACAGGATCATCCAACGTTAAAATATCAACCATATCCTTATCTGAAAGTTCAAGGGCGCTCATGTCATTGGTTCGTAACATGGTGGCAGTCAGATCATATTCTTCTGCTAAAGCCTCCAGCAATCCTGTAGATATATATCCTCCACATATCACTGGTTTTTTTCTTTCTTCCAGACGTTTCATCAAATTTTCATACTTGTTTAACAGTTCATGACCATTTTCTGTCAAACCAGAACCTGCTCCAGTGGTTTCAACTAACCGTGCATTAATTTTTTGTTCAGATTCCTTTATTCTCCTGTTTAAAACAGAATGGGAAATTCCCAGTTTCTTAGCTGCTTCTCTCTGAGAGTAGGTTTTTGCAATCCATTTAAGTGTTTCAAAAATTTTATAACTAAATTCCTGCCCGTCTATAATCATTCCAAGTTTCGGATCGTAATTCATGGGATCACTTCAAGTTTACATATTATTTTTGCAGTATATCTCAGTTTTGTACACCTGAAAGCCATTTTTAAATCGTTTATTAATTGGTTATTTTAGTATTTTAAGGAATTTAATCATGTTATTTCGATAATTAAAGTTTTTACTCCCACATTAGTGCAATTCAATTTATCCTGATTAATAATTATGAAAATCCTTTTTATATAAAATTCAATAACGATCAATTTGAGGATGTCTATTCCCCATTAATAATTTATAAAAACAAAATTTGGGCAAAATTATTCTTTAATGACATCCTCACTCACCCACTTTAGTTTTAGGGTAAATTAAGGATGTTCTCATTAAACAGTTGTTAAACCAATCAAATGATCACCAAAATGGGAACATCCTCAAACTCCCCAAATATAAGGTTTAAACTTTTTTAAAACCATTTTTTGATGTTTGCATATAATAAATAATGTTCTTAGGTAATGATCATATATTAATAAATTTATATAGTTACTAAGTAAATGTCAAATATCAATCAGCTCATCAATCTTTTTTGATGATGTATGAATATGAATAAACTATTCGGTGAAGAAATGATTATTAATGATGCAATTGAAGAAATAGTAGACAATGTAATGGCTGTATCGGCTGAAATAGACGAAAAAAATGTAAATGAAATGATGGACATCTTAACATCATCTAAAAATGTTTTTCTCCTAGGACAAGGCAGATCTGGCCTAGTTGCCAGGGCTTTTGCCATGCGTTTGATGCACCTTGGAATAAGCGTTTATGTGGTGGGAGAAACAATAACTCCTGCAATAGGGGAAGAAGATTGTCTTCTGGCAATTTCAGGTTCTGGAGAAACCAGTTACATAATCAGCACTGCGATGATTGCTAAAAAGAGAGGGGCAACATTAGTTGCAGTCACATCATATGAAAAATCAACACTCGGATCAATATCTGATCTTATTATGCATATAAAGGGACGTACGAAGGTAGATTCCGAGAAAAATTATATTAAAAGGCAGATGAACGGAAAACACCTCTCATTATCACCTCTAGGAACTTTGTTTGAAGTTTCCACCCTGATATTCTTAGATGCGCTCATTGCTCAGCTCATGGATAAAATGGGTAAAACCGAGGATGATCTCAAAAAGAGACACACTGTTCTGGAGTAAACTTTTATTCTCATTTATTTTTAGAGAATTATCCTTTGTGGGTGGGTGTAGATGTTGAATCTGTTTCCCCTTACAAATCCTACCATGGTAACTCTAGCTTCGTCCGCCACAGCTATTCCTGATGATGTGGGTGCTGCATTCGATGCAATAATTGGAATTCCAACCCTTGCTATTTTTATAAGCATGTCTGCAGGCATTCTTCCGCTGTAAACAATGAAACTCTTTGAAAAATCGTATTTTGCCATGGCACCTGCACCAATTACTTTGTCAACAGCCACGTGCCTGCTCACATCTTCAATGGCTATGAAGTTATCACCTGAAACAAGTCCGGCTACATGGGTTCCCCCTGTCTTCTGCCATACCTTAGCTTTTTTCTTCAATTTTCCAAAGGCAGTTATTAGATCATTATCTGTGACACTGAATTCAGATTCAACCTGGCCAACAAATTCTATCTTGGTTCTCCAACCACCAAAACAATCAGATCCAACAACCAGTTCCTTCCTAATATCAAAATCTTCCAGGTCGATCTCTGCTTTGATACTTCTACCTTCAATATTGATGTTGGTAATGTTATCCACTGATCCAGCCAGACCTTCACCAAGGAGATAACCCACTGTAAATTCCCTCAAGGAATTGGGACTAATTGAAAATCTTCTTGAAACACTTTCATTGATCGTTACTTCGATGTCTTCATCGTTAACAATTGTTTCTATTACTTCGGAGGGTTCACCTTCAAATCTTACAGCTTTAACTTCTTTAAACATTTCCATCATTTTAAATGCCCTCGAGATATTCATTTTACACACTAATGAAATTAAAAGTTCAACTAGATAAAGGAATCTAAAAAAATAAGATTAATATTTAGTTGCTGGGAACTACTTTTTCAATCTTCGAAGAGATCATCCACCCATGATATGGCGGCAGCAACATTTGGAAATCCTATCGTGCTGGTTAACAGTAGCAGAGTCTGATACACTTCATCCGGTGATGCTCCACACTCAAGTGCCTGTTTTCCGTGGCTGTGCACAGCTCCTTCAGATCTTATGGCTGCTGAGGCAGCAAGTTGTATTAGTTGTGAATTTTTTTCATCAATAGGGCCATTTTCACGTACTGTCCGTCCTAAATCGCTTAAAACTGAACCATACTCCTCAAATCTTTCTCTGATGCTTACATAATGTTTTGGTAATCCTTTTCCTGGTTTATCTGACAATTTATCATCTCCAAAACTTTGTTACAAAAATTTGCAAAACCAATGCTAATGTATTATATTTTATAGTTGATCCAATATATTTTTTAGAGTAGTAGTTCATACTTTACAAAATAATTTATACATCATAACAAGATATACAAATTCATCGAGATCTATTTTATATGGAGAATTTTAATGACTAAAACTTTAAATGAAATTTTATCTGCATATGAGGGGAATAAATCAGAATTAATACCTCTTCTTCAGGATGTTCAGGCTAATTTAGGATATTTATCCGAAGAATCAATTAAAGAGGTTTCAAAATTTACAGGAGTTTCAGAGAGTGAAATATATGGTGTGGCAACTTTTTACACACAGTTCAGATTCACTCCAGTAGGAAAAAAGCACATCATGGTTTGCAAAGGAACTGCATGTCATGTTAAAGGCGCCCCACAAATTATTGAAGGAATTGAAAGACACTTGGGCATAAAAGAAGGTGAAGTAACCTTTGACATGGAATATTCTCTGGAATCTGTGGGCTGTTTGGGATGTTGTGCTCTGGCACCATGTGCAATGGTAAATGATGATGTTGAATCAAACATGACTTTGAAGGATATAAAAAAAATGTTTCGAAGGATTGAAAGGCAATCTAAAGCAGATAGTTGAATTTAAGGGATAAGGATAGATAATGAAATATAAACAATTATTAAAGGAATCTCAGGAAGACTACTCTCTGCTTGAGGATAAAACTGTGATTGCTGTGGGTTCTGCTACCTGCGGAAGATCAGCCGGAGCGCAGGACATTTCCAGGGTGTTTATGGAAGAAATTGCAAATACAGATCTGGATGTTGAACTCATTGAGGTGGGTTGCATAGGCCTATGTTACATCGAACCAGTTATAACCATAATCAAGCCAGGTCATCCTGCAATTTTCTACGGTCAAGTAACTAAAAAATTGGCTAAACAACTTGTAAAAGAGTATTTACTAGGAAACAACCCAATGGCAGAACATGCCCTCGGAACCATAGGTGCTGAAGAAATTGAAGAAATTCCAGACCTTTTTGCAACACCTGTTATGAAGCCACAAGTTAGAAGGATACTTAGAAACTGTGGATTAATTGACCCATCCAACATCAAACATTATATTGCCAGGGGAGGGTACAGTGGATTGAACTCTGCACTTCAAACCAAATCAGAAAGGGTCATTGAACAGATGAAAAGCTCAGGGCTCAGGGGAAGGGGAGGCGCAGGTTTCCCAACCTGGATGAAATGGCAATTTTGTGTTGATTCAGAGGGTGATGAAAAATATTTGATATGCAACGCAGATGAAGGAGATCCTGGAGCATTCATGAACAGATCCCTACTTGAAAGTGACCCTCACTCAGTACTTGAGGGAATAGTCATAGCATCATTTGCTATAGGAGTTAAAGAAGCGTATATTTACTGCAGGGCAGAATATCCTCTAGCTCTTGAGAGATTGAAACATGCAATCTCTGAGATGAGGGATATGGGCCTTCTTGGAGAAAATATTCTTGAAACAGGATTTGATCTTGATATTAAAATTAAGGAAGGTGCAGGTGCATTTGTTTGTGGTGAAGAAACAGCATTAATAGCTTCAATTGAAGGCAAACGGGGAATGCCCAGAACAAGACCACCATTTCCAACAACAGCAGGTCTGTGGGGAAAACCCACAGTGATAAATAATGTTGAAACAATGGCCAGTGTATCACTAATAATGAAAGAGGGCCAGGAACATTTCAAAGAATTTGGAACAGCTGAGAGTAAAGGAACAAAAACTTTTTCCCTAGTGGGAAATGTTAAAAATCCAGGATTAATAGAAGTTCCACTTGGAACCACCCTTCGAGAAGTTATTTACGATATAGGGGGAGGAATTAATAATGAAGGTAAATTTAAGGCGGTTCAAATAGGAGGGCCATCAGGAGGTTGTCTCCCAGAAGAATTCCTTGATACAAAGATAGATTATGATTCTTTGACAATGGCTGGGGCCATAATGGGTTCAGGTGGCCTTGTTGTAATGGATCAGAACAGCTGCATGGTTGATGTTGCAAGATACTTCTTGGAATTCATACAAAATGAATCATGTGGTAAATGCGTTCCATGCAGATTGGGAACCAAACAGATGCTTGATATACTCAGTGATATAACCATGGGCAAAGGTAAACAAAGGGACAACGATCTTTTAAGAGAACTGAGCCAGGGAATCAGGGATGGATCACTATGTGGACTTGGTCAAACATCTCCAAATCCCATACTCACCACTTTAAAATATTTTGAGGATGAGTACATTTCTCATATTGAAAATAAAAAATGTAAAGCTCTTTTATGTAAAGAATTGATTAACTACAGAGTTATAGAAGAAAAATGTGAGGGATGTATGCTATGTCTTAAATCATGCCCAGTAGGGGCTGTTTCAGGCACAAAAAAGCATGTACACTCCATTGATACTGAAAAATGTATAAAATGCGGTACTTGCATTGAACTCTGTTCTGGCAAGTACAATGCGATTGAAAGGGTATCTAAATACTGAATCAATAAAAAAATGGAAGTACGTAACAAATTGCTATTGTAATTTGTTCCATAATTAATTTTTAGTAGAACTCAAGACTTTGCATGACAACCGTCTGTAAAGTAAGGTTTTCTGTGTTCAATTGCCTCTAAAAATACTTTTTTAAGTTCTTCGTTGGTGTAACCTCTGCGCATAGGCTCGATAATATCAACGAGGTTATCGTTTTTTAGAAGACAGGGTTTGATCTTACCATCTGGAGTTATCCTGAGCCTTGTACAGTTTTTACAGAACTCTGTGTTGTCCATAGGCCTGACAATTTCTATTTCACCGCCCTCAACGAAATATTTTTTCCGGTCCTGCATAAACTTCCTTGTTTTAACTTGATCTGACATTTCTGTCAGTTCATCTTCAAGTTCTCCCATATCATAGTGATATTTATCGAAAAAACTTTCAGGTTTATCAGCTTCTGTTTTAAGAAGTTCTATGAGCTGTAATATGGCTCCGGTTTCCCTGCAAAATTTGAACATATCCCATATTTCGTTGTCATTTATCCCCTTCATAACAACCATGTTCACCTTGACAGGGTTCAATCCAGATTCTACAGCCCTCTGAATCCCGGCCTTTGCATTTTCCATGTAGTTTCTTTTTGTTATGAAACGATATGTGTCAGGATTCAGGGTGTCAAAACTTACATTTACACGGGTTAGTCCTACCTCATGCAATTTTTCAGCATATCTCTCAAGGAGAATGCCGTTGGTTGTTAATGAAATATCTTTAAACCCTATTTTAGCTATCCTCGAAACCATATCAATAATATCATCCCTTACTAAAGGTTCGCCACCAGAAAGTCTTATTTTTTCTATACCAAGTTCTTTGGCAACTGTAACAATTCTTTCTATTTCCTGAGGGGTCATCTCATAATCTTGAGGTACAATTCCATCATGATGGCAGTAAAAACATTTTACGTTGCACCTGTTGGTTATGGAAATTCGCAGTGATATTAAAGGCCGTTTAAAATTATCAGTAACCTTATTTTCAATGTTAATCGTTTTCATGCTTATCTCTTATAAGAAGTTCAATTTTGTTAAGATTTTCTGCACCGAATTCATCAGTTTTCAATGATTTTACCATTCCATGCATAGTTTCATCTATAAAAGTTCGTACGAACGGATTCAGTGGGATCATGGTATCATTTATCTTCAGTATAACTCTATCTGATTCCGATTTGCAGTAAATTGTATCAGCAGTTCCTTCAAGCTTTGCATGGACAAAATCATCACATGAATCATAACCACATTTCTTGCAGTTAAGATCGTTTAGCATACCGAAGCTCCTGTTAATAATAAGATCTACTACGGAACTGAGATTAGAATCATCCATATTAAACACATCAACGTTTGCAATCGTGAATTCATCTTTAAAGTTGGATGTGGAGATTTTTGCATATTTTGATTCTTTCAACCCTTCAACAACAACAAAATCCAAGTCTTTCATGAACTTCATCATCAAAAGAACTTTTTCTAGGTCCAAAGAATCCTTGATGGATAGGAATGTTTCACTCCCAATTCCTGCTACTATTTCAGCTCCAGCTGACTTGTGTTTTCCAGTATCCCTCTCTGGAAGGTCGAATTGGTGGTGGGTATGTTTAACTGTTCCAACGCTAAATCCTCTTTCAACCAATTCTGCAACTATTTTAGTTACTAGAGTGGTTTTGCCTGTGTTTTTGGTACCAACAACCGCTATGATTCTCATGTGCCACCTTTTAAAATCATTTTTAAATATTTAAAACCGAATTCTACTCTTCATAATTCTTGCATCAGCTACTTAAATATATATGATATTAGCATATATTTGAGTGTATAATCCTAATTTTTTATGAACTTAACATATAGAAAACTGACCATTTAAAAATGAAATTTATTTACGATTAACATGAAGAACAATAAAATAACACTAAATATTGATGGTATAGAAATTGATGCCGAGGAAGGAAGCACCATATTGGAAACAGCCCTTTCTAATAATATTTATATACCCAATCTATGTTATTATCCAGGTTTAAAGCCCTGGGGATCTTGTAGACTTTGTCTTGTAGAGAATGAAGAGGGGCGTCTTATCACTGCATGTGAAACTACTGTACATGATGGAATGAAAATCATTACAGACAATCCAAGGATAAACAGGGTTAGAAAGCTGTCTGCAGAGCTCTTGATTGCAAATCATGAGGTGGACTGTTTGACATGTAAGAAAAATGATAACTGCAAATTACAGGAAATTGCAGCTTATCTAGGAATCAATAGGGATGATCTGGGCAGTTTAAGAAGGAAAGTAATGGACATTTCCGTGGATGATTCTAATCCTTTCTTTGACAGAGATCTCAAGAAATGTGTGCTCTGCGGGATATGTGTCAGAACCTGTAGCGAACTTTTGGCAGTTAATGCAGTTGATTTTGGTTTCAGGGGATACGACAGTAAAATAACCACTTTCGGTGATAAACCCCTCTTGGAATCTTCATGCGTATCCTGTGGAGAATGCATGATTGCGTGTCCTGTGGGTGCGCTGGTTCCTAAGGAAACAGAAAAACCTGCAAGGGAAGTGAAAACTGTTTGTCCATACTGTGGTGTGGGATGTAATATTTACTTGGGTGTAAGGGGAGACAAAATAGTAAGTGCAAGGGGAGATACAGAAAATTCAGTTAACAAGGGTAATTTATGTGTTAAGGGCAGATTTGGATACGGCTTCATCAACCATCCTGACAGACTTAAAAAACCTCTTATTAAGAAAGACGATAATTTTGTAGAGGTTGAATGGGATGAAGCACTGGATTATGTTGCTCAAAAATTGTCTGAACATAAAGGTGATGAATTTGCATCTATTTCATCTGCAAGGTGTCCGAATGAGGATAACTACGCCGTTCAAAAGTTCACCAGAGCTGTGATGGGAACAAATAATGTTGATAACTGCGCAAGATCCTGTCATGCACCCTCTGTAGCTGGACTTGCCAGAATATTTGGTAGTGGGGCTATGAGCAACTCAATAGATGAAATAAAGGATGCGTCCTGCTTATTTGTCATTGGAACAAATCCAACAGCCAGTTATCCTGTCTTGGGTTTGCGCATAATTGAAGCAGTTAAAAATGGTGCCAAACTCATAGTAGCAGATCCAAGAAACATAAATCTGTGTAAACATGCGGATATTGTCATGAATCAGACACCGGGTACTGATGTTGCTCTCATCATGGGAATGATGAAGGTGATAGTGGATGAAGAATTACATGATGAGGCCTACATCGAAAACAGAAGTGAAGGATTTGAAGAATTTAAAGAGGCATTACAATCCTACGATATCAAAACAGTAGAATCCATCACTGGAGTTGATGGAGATCTGATAACGGAAGCAGCAAGGACATATGCATCAATCAAACCTGCATCCATACTGTATTCTTTGGGAATCACAGAACACACCCATGGAACTGAAAATGTTTTTGCACTGGGAAATCTAGCACTCTTAACAGGCAACATGGGAAAACCATTTGGTGGAGTAAATCCCATAAGGGGACAGAACAATGTTCAGGGTGCCTGTGATATGGGATGCCTTCCAGATACCTTCCCCGGTTATCAAAAATTGGACGATCCAGAAACCATTGAAAAGTTTGAAACTGCTTGGGATGTAAAACTCAACAACTCCAAGGGATTAACATTTCCTGAGATGTTTATGGCTGCTAAAAATGGGGATATTAAGGCCATGTACATTGTTGGGGAGAACCCTGTTACAAGCGAACCCGATACAGAAAACATCAAGGATGCAATGGAAGCCCTTGATTTCTTAGTTGTTCAGGATATTTTCATGAGTGAAACAGCGCAGATGGCAGATGTGGTTCTTCCAGGTTGCAGTTATGCAGAGAAGGATGGTACCTTTGCAAATTCTGAGCGGAGAATTCAAAGGGTTAGAAGGGCTATAAATCCTGTGGGAGACTCTAAACCTGATTGGTTGATAACATCATTAATAGCAAAGAAGATGGGGGCTACAGGATTTGATTTTAAGGATGCCAGTGCTGTTTATGATGAAGTAGCTAAGGTTTCCCCACCATTTGCAGGAATCAACTACAAGAGAATTGATGATGAGGGAATTCAGTGGCCATGCCATCATGAAGATCATGAAGGAACACCCATACTCCACACTGAAGAATTCAAAACAGAGAATGGGAGGGCTAAATTCATTCCATTAACCTACCGACCTTCAGCGGAACTGCCAGATGAAACTTACCCACTCATTCTCACAACAGGTAGAAGTATATACCATTATCAAACAAGTACGATGACCGGTGCAGTTGAAGGATTGAAAAAATTGTATGGAGAAGATTATATTGATATCTCCAGAGAAGATGCTTCAAAACTTGGAGTGGTGGCTGATGAAACTGTAAGAGTAATATCTAGAAGGGGTGAAATAAAACCCAAAGTTAGAATTACTGAAAGATGCAGGCAGGGGGTTGTGTTCATGACCTTCCACTTTGGTGAATCTGCTACCAACGTCATAACCAACTCTGCATGTGATCCAATATCTAAAACACCTGAATTTAAGGTCTGTGCAGTTAGGGTGGAGAAGATCGAGGAATAAGATCGAAAATTTTTAAATATTTTCAGCTCTTGATTTTCCATTATTTTAGTTCCATTTCCATTTTTAAAAATCAGAATGTTAATGGATTGAATTTTTTTTTAACGAGCTCAACGAACCCAAACCAGAAAGTTGTGATTACTACAATACATTATATATACTTATCTATATGCTCCTTGTAGAAACCTATATTAATAAATTCAATCAAAGGTGTAGTCAATACACAATGGAGGCCATATGCCAAAACACATAGCTTCTGGATTGAAATATTTGGCGGCTTTAGAACTCGTTAGAGACGGTTACAGTCAAAAACAGATTTCAAAAATGCTGAATGTTAATAAATCCACACTTTCTCACTATTTAAATGGTAGAAATATTTCTTTAGGATCAATAGAGATTGCTGAAATCGTCAGGGAGTTCTCACCAAAAGATTTCCTGGTTTTTACAGATGCTATCATTGAAGACAAAGAGGCTACAAAGACCATAGTGAAAACTTGTTTGGTCAACAAGTACAGTGCCGAAGTTAAAGATTCTTGCATTGGTTGTGGAATTTGTGTAGATACATGTTTGATAGATGCCATAGTTTTGGATGATCTAAAAGCACATATAAACTCTGATATCTGTTGTGGATGCAGGATTTGTGCTGAAAAATGTCCTACTAATTCAATTAATATTTTGGAGGAATAATAATGGCTGCAAATATAAAAGAAGTCAAGGCCAAAGATTTCAACGTTGAAAGATCAGCTGAAGAAGATAGAGAGTTGTCATTCAAGGATGAAGTATGTGTTGGTTGTGGCGTTTGTGAATCAATATGCCCAGTTGGAGCAATTAAACTAGGTTCCATCGGTGCTATTGTAAGAAACGATATCGACGAATCAAAAATCGAAATAGATGAAGATAAATGTGTATTATGTGGAATGTGTAGTGTGGGATGTCCAGTGGATGCACTAGAATTCACTGTAGATGGAACACCAATTTCTGAAATTGAAACTTACCCTAAATTAATTTCTTCTGCAGAAATTGATGATGACACATGTATATACTGCAAAGCATGTGAAAGAGCATGTCCTAGGGAAGCAATCACCGTTGCAAGACAACTCCCAGAAAGGGCAAAACTTGTCACAGGTGAAATAGACATAGACAAAGAAACATGTATTGACTGCGGTATTTGTGAAGAAATGTGTCCTGCAGATGCAATAACCATAGACCAGAAAGGTCCAGAAGACTTTGATATCAATGTTGACAAGGACAAATGTGTTTACTGTTTGATTTGTAAAAAAGCATGTCCTGTAGACGCAATAATGGCAGCATGCAGAAGCTGTTCCTATGGGGAATACGACTTAAATCCTGAGGATGCTGAAACCACTGGTAAAGCACTAATCGATGATGACGCATGTGTCAGATGTGGATGGTGTGAAGAAGTCTGCCCAGTAGACGCAGCAAAAGTCGAAAAACCATTCGAAGGTGAACTGAAATTAGATCTGGACAAATGTACAACATGCGGAGCATGTGTTGACGTATGCCCATGTGATGTGCTGTTCTTCCCTAAATCATCAGCACCAGGAACAATAGATGATAAACTCATGAAAGATGAACAGTTCTGTATTTACTGTGGTGCCTGTGAAAATGTTTGCCCAGTAGAAGCAATTGATGTTAAACGAACTGGAATCAAATGCACACCTACCAAATCAAAATCTTGGCAGAAAAGTATTGATTCATTAAAAAACTAAGGTGATAACATGGAACTTAAAGTAAACCAAGACAACTGCCTTGGATGTGGAGTTTGCGTTGTTGCATGTCCTGTAAATGTGTCTATAAGCCCTGAGGTTTCAGGAGGACATGGATCAAAAACAACAGAAACAATTATGATGGTCGAAAATGGAGTAATCAAACTCTTTAGCGAAGATAAATGCACAAAATGTGGGACTTGTCAGGTATTCTGTCCTACTGACGCAATTTGGCTAGAATGAGGTGTTAATTTGACTTATGTAGATAAACCGGCAATTCCAAAGGTTGTTAAATTTGATGAACCTAACGCAAAATTACGAAATAAATTAGACGTAATGTTGAACACAGGTTCTGACATTTATCAGGGAGCATGCAAAAAAAGAGGATCCACACTTAAAGATGAGTACAGGAAAGTTGCTGGAGTAGCATACATGGATCCTAAAGACATGGCAAAACTTGGAGTTTCCAACTGGGAACATGTTAAGGTTATCTCTGATTGGGGAGAAGTCGTTGTTAACGCAGCCCACTCAAGAGATGCACCACATGAAGGAACAATATTCATACCAAAGGGACCTTGGGCAAATGTAGTTGTAAGCCCTGAAACCTACTGTTGCTGCGACCCTACCTACAAGGGTATCATGTGCACAGTGGAAAAAACAGATGATGATGTTCTGTTAATGGCTGACCTCATGAGGGCAGTATACAAAAAATACGTTAAGGATGAAGAAGGCATCAAAGATCTTGCTACACTTGGAGAGATGCCTGTCTACAAGAAATTATAAGGAGGCAGTTTAAATGGCAAATTACGAACCACCAGTAACAGACTACGATAGTATCGTAGAAAACTGTACATGTGCTTTTTGCGGATGTAACTGTGACGATTTAGATTATTTAATTAAAGATGGGCATGTTGTTGGTGTAAGACACGCATGCAGACTCGGTGCCAGTAAGATCATGGAAGACATGGATCAGAGATTAATGGTGCCAATGATAAGGGGCGAAGATGGAGAACTAGCAGAAACTGACTGGGATACAGCTTTAGACAAAGCCGCAGAACTCATAGCCGGTGCAATAAGGCCTATATTCTATGGTTGGAGTGAAACATCCATTGAAACCATGCACCATGGTCTTGAACTTGGTGAATTAGTTGGAGCTGTTCTAGATAACCAGGCAACCATATGTCATGGTCCTTCACTACAAGCTGTTCAGAACGTAGGGTACCCTATCAGTACACTTGGTGAAATCAAAAACAGAGCAGACATGTGTTTATACACAGGAAGTAACGCAATGAACTCCCACCCAAGACACATGGCTAGGTACTCTACATTCCCACGAGGATACTTCAGGCCAAGGGGAAGATTCGACAGAACAGTTGTCACACTCGACCCAAAATACAGTGATACAGCTAAAATGTCAGATATATGGGTAGGATTCGAACAGAATGGAGATTACGAATTTTATAACGCTATTAGGGCAGTATTAAAGGGTAAAAAGCTCCAAAAAGAATTTATTTCTGGAATTCCTAAAGAAGACGTTGAAGAATTAGCTAACGCAATGAAAAATGTTCAGTTCGGAGCATTGTTCTTTGGTCTAGGATTAACCCACACATTATCCAAACAGAGAAACATCGATATAGCTATCCAGATGGTGGCAGACTTAAACAGTTACACAAAATGGGTTTTAATGCCTATGAGGGGTCACTTCAACGTGAACGGATTCAACATTTTCATGGCATTTGAAACAGGTTTCCCATATGGAGTTGACTTTGCAAGAGGATACCAAAGATACATGAACGGAGAAACAAACACCATAGATCTTTTAACAAGAAAAGAATGTGATGTTTTCATGGTAATTGCAGCAGACCCTGGTGCACACTACCCAGGTGGAGCAGTCAAACACCTCGCAGAAATTCCAGTTATCCAAGTGGATATACACTGGGGACCTTCTACAGAGATTGCAGATGTTGTTCTTCCAGGATCATTCGTTGGTGTCGAAGCAGGCGGTACAAGTTACAGAATGGACGGTGTTCCAATCTGGATGAAAAAAGCTGTCGACAAACCTGAAACATGCAGGGACGACGAGTGGATTATAAAAGAATTATTGGAAAGAGTTAAAAAAATCAAAGCTGAACAAGGAGCTTTAGCAAGTAAATAAGGTGATTGTCATGGAATACGTACTAAAAAACGGTATTGTTTACGATCCTGCGAATAAGATAGCAGGAGAGAAAAAGGACGTAATGTTCAAGGACGGAAAAATCGTAGATTCAGTTTCTGCCGATGCTAAAGTTCTCGATGTTACAGATAAGATAGTAATGCCTGCAGGTATTGATCCACATGCACATGTTGCAGGACCAAAACTTGTTGTAGGTAGATTATACAGGCCTGAAGATTCAAGGAAAGGTGTTACACATAAAACAGATGTTATAAGATCTGAAAGTGGATTTTCTATACCAAGTTGTCCATCAACAGGATACAAATACTCTAGAATGGGATACGGAACTGTTGTAGAAGCTGCTGTACCTCCACTAGAAGCTAAACACACACATGAAGAAATCAATGCCATACCAAACTTGGACATAGTACCATTATCATTGTTTGGTAACAACTGGTTTGTTCTACAATACGCAAAACAGAACCAGATTGAAGACTTAGCAGCATTTGTAGCAGCATGGCTAAAACTAGCTAAATGTTACGGTGTAAAAATAGTAAACCCATGTGGAAGTGAAGCATGGGGATGGGGAATGAATGTTCACGGACTGGATGACCCAGCTCCATACTGGGATGTAACCGGAAGAGAAGTGGTTACAGCACTAGCAAAGGCCAATGAAATGTTAGGAATGCCACACTCTATACATGTACACCCTAACGATCTTGGACATCCTGGAAACTACCCAACAACTGTTTCAACCATGGAAGCACTTAAAGACATAGAAAAGAACAGCACTATAAGGGACCAGACAATGCACTTAACCCATGCTCAATTCCATGCATACGGTGGAACAAGCTGGAGAGATGCAGATTCCGGTGCAGATCACATTGCAGACTATGTCAATAAAAATGATCACGTAACCATAGATGTTGGACAGGTAACCTTAGATGAAACAACAACTATGACTGCAGATGCTCCTATGGAGTTTGATTTGTACAAACTAAGTGGATTAAAATGGGCTAACAAAGATGTAGAGCTTGAAACTGCGGCAGGAATTGTTCCAGTTATCTACTCTGGAAAAGCACCAGTTAACTCACTTCAGTGGGCTATTGGACTTGAATTATTCCTAAAAGTTAATGATCCATGGAAAGTGTGTTTAACAACTGATCACCCTAACGCAGGTCCATTCATACGTTATCCAAGAATTATTTCCTGGTTAATGAGTAATGAAAGAAGGCAGGAAATGATGGATAACAGGGAAGTTCACCCATGGTCACACAGAAGAACTTCTCTTGCTTCATTAGAAAGGGAATACGACTTCAATGAAATTGCTACCATTACAAGAGCAGCCCCTGCTAAAATCTACGGATTCCAAGACAGAGGTGCACTCACACCAGGGTACAATGCAGACATTGCAGTATTTGATATAAACCCTAACGATATTGATCCATCAAGAAACCCAGAAGCAATCGAAAAAGGATTCGGTTCAGCTATGTACACTATAAAAGATGGTGAAATATTAGTAAGAGACGGTGAGGTCGTAAAGGTTGTACAGAGTCATACTTTATGGTCCAACGTGAAAGGAATGGAAGAACAAGAAAAAGCGGTTATGGAAAGGGTAATGCCGGACTTCACAAAATACTACACTGTTAAGTTTGAAAACTACCAAGTTCACGACAAGTATTTGCCAAATCCAATCGTGACTGAAGTCCAAGCAGGTAAATAGGGGTGTTAAATTGAAAACAATAACTTTTAACCAAAAAAAGACTTCTCCAATTTCACTGGAATTTGATGAATTAATTCCAGATGAAGTATACAGCTGGGAAAAAGCAGATTTTGAGAAATACATGGTTCCAATCGGAAACTCAAGATTTCCATTAACAGACTACTTTGACATAGAAGTAGAAGGTTCTGCAGAAACTCCAGAAGAAGTGAAAATGATACTCAACGGAGACTACGGCAGAGTCAAATATATCGGAACCAAAATGGGTGCAGGAGAAATTATTGTTAATGGTCCTGTAGATCTGCACTGTGGATCCCAGATGAAAGGCGGTAGCATACTCGTCAACGGAGATGCAGAAAGTTACGCAGGCAGGGAAATGGAAGGAGGATCTCTCACCATCATGGGTAACACCAGAGAATTCTGTGGATGTTCCTACATCGGGGACTGGAGAGGAATGAACGGTGGAACCATAACCATTCATGGAAATGCTGGTAAACAGCTAGGTGAATGTCTATCCGGAGGATCTATCTATGTCAAAGGGAACTGCGATATACTTGCAGGTATCCATATGACCAAGGGATTCATACAGATCGATGGTGATGTAACCAGATGGCCTGGTGGACAGATGAAAAACGGGGACATTGTAATTAACGGTGAACTTGGAAGACTGCTTGAAGGTTTCGTCCAAGAAGATATCGTAGAGAACCCGGAGATCGATGGCAAGGACTTCAGTGGAAAATACATCAAGTACGTTGGAGACATTGCCTTGAATGGAAAAGGAAGATTATGGTTAGATGCCGAGAAAAACAGGCATCTACTCTACTAATTCTTTCCTATTTTTTTATTTTTTAAATTAGACTATTTTTGTAGAAAATTATATTTCATAAAAAAATCAAAGTGATTAATATGGAAAAGGAGATCACACTAAACCAAGATGAACTAATTGAATACGTTAAAAATGAAGTAAAAACGTATGATACACTTGAAATTTCATATAACAGAATATTTTTACCTACAGAAGTCATTGATGTTGAACATTATGTGGATGAAAATGAATTGGAAAGTTTGAACTTAGTTCTTCAGGTTAATGGTGAACTTTTAAACGATACTATACAGCTGGATCTGATCGAGATTAAGGAAGAAATTGTTGAGGTACGGCATATTAAAAATGAGGATGATTTAACGGTCATCGTTATTGAAGATGTTTAATATAATTGAACATAACTTTCATTTTAACTGACTTATGGAGTTGATCTTTTGGAGAAAATATTGAAAATGGATTGTGATGAAGCAATAAGCTATGTGAAAGATAATGTCAACGATTATGATTACTTGGAATTATCCTACAACAGAATATTCACTCCTGGAGAGGTTATAAGTGTAGAAACAGATAATCTAAATGGAAAAGACATATGCAACGTCATGATTCAGGTCAAGGGCGACACAGTAAGAAACACGATCGTGGTTGATTTGGAAGAAGTTAAGGATGATCTTATCGAAATGAGGCATGTTCCTAAAGGTGAAGAGGAAGACATTCTCATTGAGATTGAAAGATGTGAAATTTAATTATTATTTTTAAAAATTCATTGATTAGTATGAAATGGAATTGAATGTTAAAGAACATCCTACATATAATTCCATTTTTTCTGAATAAACTGTAAAGATGTAGTTTATGAATATTTCTGCTTTTTTTAGAATTTCTAAAGTCTCTCCAAAAATTTGAAATATATCATTTGTGTTCATTGTTGGAACATGGAATACAAATTGTGCTTTCATCCCATGAAACAAATGATTCTCCACATTTTTCACAAAGTAACACATTTTTTTTCTTCTTTTCAGGAACTTCAACTTCTACGAATTCCCAACTGTATACATCTTCTCCTGCTTCTAGTAAGATTGGTACAACTTCTTCATGACGTACTTTTTTATAGTTCATGTACCAGTCGTGGAGCAGGGGATAATTTTCAGTTTTTTCGGCATCGAAGTATATCCTAATTCCTTTAACAAATTTTTCATCTTTTCCAGCACCTTTATTCACGGTGACAGCCATTTTATCATAGTCAAATACTTTTAAACCCTTATTCCCGACGGTAGAACTTCTAAGTATTTGAAATGGATCAGGGACGCAGTTTAAGGTTTCGCAGGTCACATAAATTTTCTCGTTATCCTGAATATCCAACTCTCTCTTTGCGATGTTAAGCATTTGATAACCAATCAAAGCCCCTGAACTTAAGTATCCATGGAATTTCATTATTTTCTTTATATCTTCCTTCATGGATGGATCATCTATCTTGTTTAAAATATCTTCCATTTACATCACCAAATTGTCTTTTTTTTATTTAATGAATATTTGAATTAACAAGTTATAGTTTGTTGTAAAAAAATATAAAAAAATAATATCATTACTCTAGTTTTTTAGAGATTCAGGAATAAAATGAATGATTCAGATTTTTAAATAAAAATTATTAGGGAAAATTGGAGGCTTTTCCCTAAATTTTTGTTCCGTGTTATGGCAATTTTCAGAACCAATATCAAAATGTGCTACATCAATAAATTATCGATACGTCTATATAAACATATCGAATTGGTGGTGAACACAAATTTTCAATGCAACTAATCAATTTAAAAGCTGAACCAAAAACTTTTCTTCTACATCAATCATGTTAGAGATTTAAATAGCAAAAATAATCAGATAAATAGTAAGATGCTGAAAATTAAACCTTTAAAACGATTTTTATATCATTTATAATTGATGATCTTATGATGGAACTAGAATCAGTTAAATTCCGTACATATCGTAACATTGAGCATTGGGTGTGATTGTATCACATTTAAAATAAAAAAAATTAAGGAGAAAACTCTCCTTAAGGCATTACAACGTACTGTTGTAACTGACTTGGAATGTTGCTGGAATTTACAGTTGCTTGAGCTGGTGAAATTGGTTCAATGTAGTTAGCTTTGGTTATTTGAACCCCTTCAGGGCTTAATAATAACTGAAGGAAGTCAGTTGCTAATTGTTTGTTAGGTGCGTTGTTTAAAATTGTTATTCCGTACACTATTGGTGTTAATGTTATTGTTTTACTCTTGTTTGTGCCACTGAACTGTACCATACTGATGTTATTGTACATTGGTTCGTATGTGGTGTTTGACAGTGCTAATTCTGGTGGAAGTGTTATGTACTTTACACCTGAACTCTGCTGTTGATCTGCGTCACTTTTATAGACAAGGATATAATCAACGGCTCCAGATTGTAGTACTGGCATAAGATCTCCAACTGCTGGCCTAACCACAATTTTTGATGTAGGATTGATATTGGTTGGACTAGCTATAACTGTCTTTGAACCATTTTGAGCCGATGTTATGGCAGTATTTTGTCCTATAACAGTATCAAAAAGTTTTGAATCGTTATAGTAGGTACTTGCCAGTTGCATCATCATAACTCCCCTGTATCCTGCAGGTGCAGAGTTTGGATCTGCAATTCCAACTGTAACATTACTTTGGGAGAATACTTGGTACCAGTTGGAACTATTTATCTGACTACTGTTCTTACTTTTATCTGTGTATGCAATTACCATTTCGTTTCTGCCGTTTTTAAGATTGTAACTTGTGTATTTGGGCATTAAATTTTTATTAATCAAGCCATAATCTGCAGATGCCATGATATCCACAGACTGGTTTAAGGTAGTTATCTGATTTATCAGATCTGAACTGCCTCCATACTTTATCTGTACTTTAACATTGGGATGTTGCGACTCGAATTTTGCTGCTGTTTGATTCATCTGTCCAGCAAGACTACTTGCGGCATAAATGACTAGGGTTCCATTTTCAGAACCGGAGCTGTATACTCCGTATCCATAAATTCCTATTCCAACAATTGCAATCGCTACAATCACAAATATTATTATCTTTTTATCCATTCTCACCCTCCCGTGTGATCAGATTATAAAAAATATATCATATACTTATTGGCAATATGATTATTTGAACATTTCGCTTAATTTGATCGTTGAACATATATAAGGCAATGTTATGCATGTAAAAAACTAGAGGATGGTTTGCTCAAAGAATTTAATAATTCTCAATAGCATTTATAAATCCAAAAACAATTTCCTTTAAAAAATCAAAAATAAATTCATTTTGTAAGATTAATTAAATCTTAACCATGGCTATTGCTGCGGCTTTAAAGCCAATGTAAATATCTTTACCAAGGGTTAAATTCAATTTTTCTCGTGAGTATTCTGTTACATCTACGAAGAGTGATATTTCGCCAGTATCAACATTTAATCGTACCAGATGGTTTTTAAGTTCCATCCCTATTATTTTTCCCGGGAAAATATTCCTAACACTTGATTCTTGAGGTTCTAACATGACAAATATATCTTCAGGACTGATTAAAACCAGAACTTTGTCCCCAATTTCGAAGTTTCCCCGCAGTGGCAGAACTACATTTTCATTGTTGAGTTTGATGTTGGCAATTTTATTTTTTTGATCGATGTCTACGATGTTACTTTCAATTTCATTCACATCATCATGCATCTTTAGAATACTCTCCACTTTCCGGTATTCCTTCAGGATGGATTTTCCATTTTCTGTGAGTTTACTTTCTCCTCCACCACCCTTTCCACCACGCTGGGTTGATACAATGCTTTTATTGCTTTCATTTTCAAGTTCTTCAATATATTTCAGTGCACTTCTGTACGGGATTTTCACCTTTTTGGATGCCTTCATTATGGAACCGCATTCGTCAATGTTTTCTAATAAATTAAACTTCTTTTTATTCAATAATATTATTTTATCATCAAATTTAAGTCTATATTGTGGCCCATTCTTTGTTCTGTCCATTTCAGACCTCCTACTGTATTTTATGTTACGAAAGTTTATAAAGTTATCATAGGCTCATACAGTAGTTACTATTTTGATAATTAAATAATTTATTTTCTGTTCCAACTGATAATGGAAAAGAAATTGTGGGGTTGATGATATAAAAAAATAGAAACCAAAGAAATTTTGAAAAAAAGGAAATATTACTTTCCAGTACCAGAAGTTAAACTGGAAAGGATATTATTCCAGGATTTGGAACGAACATTTTCGAGGTTGATTTTGGTTCTGTTGATCTGAATACATTTCTGTGGACAGACATTTGCACATGCACCACACAGAACACATACCTTAGGATCTATAACAGATTTTCCATCAACAATCTCAATGGCGTTACATGGACAGACATCCTGACATGCATGGCATGAGTCCCCTTTGCATTCTGCTTCTTCATCGAAGGAAGCTTCTCCTTCGAATGGTTTAGTTACAACGGCTGCATCAACTGGACATATTTCCTGGCACCAACCGCAGTTAACACAGGAATCAGGATTTAAAATGGTGTTTCCGCGTGTTTTGAATGTTTCAGTATCAAATTTGTAGTCCTGATAAGCACATGAGCTACACACAGCTTTAATTGCGTCTGTTGGGCAAGCTCTCTTACATACTAGGCAGTATACACATTTATCTTCATCTACCACAGTTTCATACTCATTTCTTCCAGTTTTTTGGATGGTTATGGCATCGCCAGGGCACAGTTCTTCACAGATCTTACAGCTGATGCATTTATTTTGATCCACATCAATCTCGCCAATAACAAGATCTTCTCGTTTTGGTAGAGTTCTCTGTACTCTGATTGCGTCTTGAGGACACGCTGTTTCACAGGCTTTACAGTATATACATGCTTCTGAATCAATTGCAGCATCTTTAATCCATTTAGGATACTCATCCATTTCCCTAATATCTTGGCCATCGATCTCAAATTTAAGAGCATCAAATGGACATGCTGCAGCGCAAAGACCACATAAGCAACAACTGTTCTTATTTATGTTGACGTAGTCCATGTCAACCAGACCGCGTGCTATTGGTAGCACAGGTCCATTATTTATTGATTTTGTTGGACATATGCTGGCACAAATTCCACAACCAACACATTTTTCATTGATATGTTTTAGGGAACGAGATTCATCTCCATCCCTTTCTACAGAACTCATATTATCTCCTCAGAATAATAGTTTATACCTTTGAAATTGCCTGGTTTGGACAGTTCTGGATACATAAATCGCAGTCATCGCAATTTTCAGGTACTAATACAATATCTCCATCTTCTTCAACTAAGGCCCCTTTTTCACATATTTTAATGCAAAGTCCTTCTCCAGGGCAATTTTGAATTTTACCGCACTTTTCTGTGTCTATTGTTACTGCCATGATCTCACCTCTAATCTTAAACTCATAATATAATCGATCTTATATTAACAGATAATCGATAAGTACATATAAACATATCGATTTAATTTTTTCATTCAGGAGTATAAAAACCAGTATATCTGATTAAAACAAAATTTAAAAACAAATTAATTTTAATTATCATAAAATGAACCATATTTATGCTTTAAAATTCAAAATAATGGTTTTTAATTGAAAAAATTATTCAAAAAAGGGATAATCATTTGAAATATAATTTAGTTCTATTATAGATAGGTTATGTTAATCAAATCGAATTTAAAGCAAATAATACGTGATTTAAATTAATTTGAACTACTGAAAAATGAAGCATTGCATTAGAACAACATTTGAAATAAAAAAATATAAGAAAAGATGGTTAATCCTTTGCAACCATGACTTCTGTGGATTTAATTATGGCGGAGACTTTGTCTCCTTCTTTGAGGTTAAGCTTTTCAATGGACTCCTTGGTTATTATTGCAGTAATGATCTCAGGGGATGTTACTTCAATTTTAACGTTAGCCATAATTGCTCCAATTTCTATGTTCTTTATCTCACCTTCAAATACATTCCTAGCACTAATTTTCATAATATCACCTCAACTTTTATGTATTATACTATATACGTGGGGATTTAAAAATATATCTCATGCTAAAAAGAACCATTCGACTAATAAATCGAACTATTAAGCTTAAATAAGTAAATTTCCTTGCTATAAACTTTTAAAGATAATAAATCTGCGTTTTTTGTTTTTATCATATCGAAATATGATGATCAAGATAAAATGATATGATTATATTAAAATTAGGAAATAGTGGATTTAGGTGATCTTATAGATAAAAATTTAAAATCATTTGTTTAAAAAGTAGGTAAATTGAGATACCTGGTAAATAATGGATATTTAATACTTATCAGGATACTAATAAATCCATTATAAATTTCCTTTTAACCTATTTTTTCTGAGATAATCATCTATAGCTCTTCTGATCAAATTTGCCATAGGAATGTTGTCCTTTTGATTAGCTAATTTTTTAAGGTCAGCATACATTTCCTCGGGTATTTTCATGGTTATCTGTTTATCCATCTTCAATCACCATCAACCTGGTACCATTTCAATTTCTAAATTTATTCCTTTATTTTTCAAATATAACCATATAATGTGATTTATTTCCATCTTCAAGGGTTTCTCCAATTTCGTTATCTACATCGATCATTTTTAAACCATGTTCTTTAAACAGATCTTCCAGCTCTTCTGGGGACTGTCTCACAAAAAATGGCGGTCCATATTTGGTTTCCTGTTTTTTGTAGTCCATTATTGCAATTTTACCTCCGGTTTTGGTCACCCTTTTCAATTCTTCAATAGCTTCATGTACATTTTCCTGTGCAACGAATCCATGAAAAACATTGATCATTAATGTCATGTCTAATGTGTTGTCTTGTAACGGAATATCTCCCGCTATATTACCTAGAATAGGTACTATTCTTGTAATATCCTTTTTTTCAATGTCAGCTTCAAGATCTTGGATCGATGGTTCGTAGATGTCTAATGCGTAGATAATTGCATCAACGTCCATAATATCATATGCTTCAAAAGCAGTGTGTCCGTCACCACATCCAGCGTCTAGGAAAACTTCATTTCCTTTTAGATTTAATCTTGAAATAACTTCACGAGCATCTATGAATGATTCACTTGATCTGCCCTGAATCCGATGACCATTGAATGGCATTAATCCTGTTTCGTTTGACATCATTTTTCCTCCTATTGTTAATATTCCAACACTACATATTCATATTATTTAAAGGTAATTGAATTATAATTTACTTCATATCGAAAAATTTTTAAATTAATATGGTTAAGCAATGGTTTTTTTATTTCGAATTTTGTTATTATTTTTTTTTATTTCTTATTTTAAATGATATTCACTCTTAAAACAGGTTTTTTTTACTTGATAATGATACTCAAATACTTTTCTGAATTAATTTAAACTTATAATTGAAAAGTGAGACTATTAATACTTTTATAAATTCATTAAATTCCATAAATTTATATATGTCCATTACATAGTCTTTCACTGCATCGATTTATAGTTAGATTCATATCGATTAAAAATAAAATTTAATTGATATAATTTAATTAAATAATTTATATTGGGGGGAATTGTACAGGAATATGGCGAGTTATAAATAAATCCGTATCAATAATAGTATTCCGATTTTTTTTGGAGATTTAAAATATACAATTGAAAATGAATTATAAAATAGGCGGGGAATTTTATGAAAACTAAAATTGCTACATTAACGCTTTTCTTAGTAGTGGCTACTATCGCAATCGGAACAGTTTCAGCTGCTCCAGTATCTACAAATACTATTCAGATACCTGCAGGTTCAAGTAGCGCACAAATACAAGCGTTAATAGACGGGGCAAGTCAATATGATACAATAAATTTTGCACCGGGAACATATAATGATATTAAGTTAACAATAAATAAACCACTTAATTTCGTGGGAAATGGTGCCATAATAAATGGCCTAAACCAATCAAACATAAATATATTTGATGTAGTCACTAATGCAACAGGGGATGCATCAGGTTCAACATTCAAAGGTTTTGAATTTAACCTACTTAACAACAACGTTACAGTTAATAATAAATTAACATCCACAGGATATGCAATTAACCTTGCCGGAGTGTCAAATATTCTTATAGAAAACGTAACATCACACAATGGTAAAGCAGCTGTTTACAATGATGTGGCTTACAATGTACTTATTAATAACTGTACCTTCACAGATGACTACGGCTACTGTTATGGTTATCATGTAATGGGTGGAAACAACCTAACAGTTAATAATTCCGTAATAACTGGATGTGCTGATGGTGTATCCATGGCTACAAGTGCAACCAATATCACTATTGAAAACAGTAATCTATTAAACAACATATACGCTGCATTTTGGGGAGGCGGAGTATCCAACATAACCGTCCAAAATAACATGATCAACGGTTTCTATGAAGGTTTAGGTATTGAGAAGGCTGCAAGTCAAACTTACGTAATAAACAACACATTCATTAATGGATGGGGAAACAACTCTGCCCAGAAAGCATCAGGAGACGCTATTTACATCAAAAACTCTTATGCACATGGACCTTTAAGCATGATCGATGATATTCAGATCATAGGTAACATCTTCCAAAATATCATAGGAGCAGCAGTAGGTGTTGACAACCAGGCTGGCCAGGGACTTTTCATTGCAAATGGTACTGGTAATTCCATAGTAGGAGTAAACAACACTGTGAAAAACGTTTCAAAAGGATATGTCGTACTTTACTCTCAGGGGCAGTGCTTAAATTTCACTCTAGATTCATCCACACCAAAACCTCAGCCAATTATCGCAAACCTTTCAGCATCAAACACGATTGATAACAGTGCAATGAAAAATGGTGACAAAACCACATACACAATAACAGTTAAAAACACAGGTACAGGCAATGCAACCAATGTAATAGTAACTAACATTTTGAACAACCATTTCTTCTCTACGTCTCAAATCTATACATCTATAGGACACTATGCTAATGGTATTTGGTACTTAGGTAGTTTAAGTGCTGGAAACACAGCTTCTTTAGTTGTTAAAGCAACAGCAATCAAAGCAGGCACGATAAGTTCACAGGCTACAGTAACATCCGATACTACAAGTCCTGTCAAAGCTAACATCATCAAGAAAACAATCAACAAAGATGTTTCAGTAAAGATTGTAAACTCCATGAGTGCTTCAAAGGCTAAAGTTGGCAGTTACATCTATCTTAGAACCAACATCACCAACTATGGTAAAGATACTTCAAACCCAATGAAGTTTACCATGTCCTTAAAAGGTCTTAGTAGGGTATCTGTAAACTATCAAGCATATTTTGATAAAAAGACCAAATTTTGGACAGTACCAGTAGCTTCAGGAAAATCTGTAACTCTAGTAACCAAAGTGAAGGTAACAAGTAAAGGAACAAAATCAGTAACCTTCTACAACAACAATAAGAAAGTTACAAAAACAATCAAAGCTATTTAATGGTCTTACAAAGACCATATTTTTTTATTTTTTAAAATCTTATTCACAATTTCTTTCGAGGTGGAATAATTGAAATTAGATAATAGGTGGATCTCATTTTTAATGGTTGTTTTGGGAATTTTTATTGCAAATCTTGCTTTCACTGGACCTGTAGCAGCCACTGTTTGGACAATTAATGAGCCAGATCATGGTATGACTACAAATACCAACATACAAAAAATTATTGATAATGCTCAACCAGGGGACACTATCCTCTTTACAGGAACTCAGTACACTATGATAAATTTGGCTATAAATAAACCATTAAACATCATCAGTTCAGTGGGAACAGATGTATATTCGTGTGAAATGATGATTCCGACAGGATCAGACGAATTAACTGCATTTTCAATCTATGGTGGAGCAGCAGGCACTAATTTAACAGGATTCAATATCCACAACAACAACGGAGGATATGCAGTAAATATAAATAATACAACCAATATTAACGTCTCTAAATGTAATATAACTTCATTAGAGGGTATTGGACTAAATATAAGAGACAGTAAAAATATTGATGTTAATAACAACATGTTTTACTCATCTAATACTGGTATCAAATTGAATAATTCTAGTTCATCCTCTTTAACAAACAACATAATAACGAATAACGATGAAAATGGAATATTATTCGCAAGTAACGTTTCAAATACTTTAATAAATAACAACAATATCTCTTCTAACAAACACATAGGTATAAACATCTTAGAATCGTGTAATAACACAACTATAACTTCAAATTCAATCACCCAGAACTATGCTGCAGATTCAAATGATGGTTATGGAATTTACATTAACACCACAATTAATGGTCTTAACATCACGGGCAATTATATCTTCCAAAATGGAAATTTCGGTATTTGTAATGATTTAGGGGTAACAACCCTTGTAAATGGTACTGAAACCATTGATAACAACTTCATCTCTGGCCACAGTATAAGGGATGTTGTAAGATTCATAGATGATGGTACTGGAGATATTGTCAGGGCACCTGTATGGATAGGTGAAACATGCTTTGGAGGAGTTAAACATCTTTGCCCATCAGCTGTTTTATCTGGAGAAGCCGTCCTTGGAAACATCACCCAAAAATCCAGTGGAGTATTCGCAGTTTCATTTGTTGATAGTAAAACAAGATTAAACCAGACTGGATTTGGATCATTCTATGTGACTTTCTTCTTGAACAAAAATGACACCACTAAGGGAACAGCAGACCAAGGAGATGTTTGGCAAACTGTGCAGGTAAAAAATGGAACAGCAACAGTTGATTTCCGTAAATACAACTTTAAATCAACTAACAACACTATATTTGCAATGGCACCGTATATGTCATTCAACCTAGCACAGAAAACACTTTATAAAATCAATGATTCAAACATTCCAAAGTTAACTCTAGCAACAACATTAACCACTTCAAAAACAGTCCTCAAGAATGGGGAAAGTTTAATTTACAAACTAACTGTTAAAAACACAAACAACAGGGATGCTACCAACCTTAAAATATCCAATATTCTGTTAGCTAGTTACTTCACTAGCTCTGTAAAACCATCACAGGGAACCTATTCAAATGGAATCTGGAACATAGGCACATTAAAAGCTGGAAACTCTTTAAGTATTTCCATTAATGCAATTGCTAAGAAATCAGGAACAATCAAATCCCAAGCTCAGCTTACAGGTTCAAATGTAAATCCAACACTTTCAAATCCTGTACAGATATCAATTAAGAAGTACGTTAACGTTGCCTACAAAAATTCACTAAGCACATCAAAAGTTAAGAAGGGTGGTTTCATTTACCTCAAAACCTACATCACCAACACAGGAAAAGATTCCTCTGATCTTATTAAAGTCAGCATGAGTTTGCCCTCAGGTGTGAAAAGGATAAGCACCAACTATCCAGCACAGTTTAATAAAACTTCTAAGGCATGGAGTTTAAAAATACCTGCTGGAAAATCTATAACCCTGACTACTAAGGTACAGGTAATAAAAAAGGGAACCAAGACAATTAAATTCAATAACAACGGAAAAACAGTGAAAAAATCCTTAAAAACTTATTAGGGATATTTCACTTAATTTTTTTATTTTTTAACTAGCTACTTACGATATGGACATGCATATAAATACAACTAGATATAAAAAAATAATAAATATTGGGTTATTACAATTTCTAAAAATATTCTTCTGGGTAAAAAATAGACAAATATTGGGATGAAATAATGAGAACTAAACCTGTAATACTGATGATTCTATTTATTTCAATGATAAGTGTTAGTTTTTTCAATGTTGATCCTGTTTCCGCTGCAACAATAAAAATTCAACCCTCTTCTTACTACAACACCACAGATATCTCATTGAACAACCAAATTCAAAAACTAATTAATTCTGCAAAGGATGGGGATACACTCAACTTTATAGGAAAATCCTATGCCAATTTATCTTTGATTATAAACAAATCGTTAAACATAGTTACTTATGTAAACACAACAGTTTCAGGTAATTCATCTGGAAATTCAGTGTTTTTAGTGACAGGGAGTCGGAGTAAATGGACCAATATAACAGGATTTACTATTAAGTCAGTTAATGATGGTATAATAGTTAATAACGCTTCTAATATTACAGTATCAAATAACGCAGTGAGTTCATCCAAGGGAACTGGAATAAAGGTTTCCAAAAGTTCCGGTGTAAAAGTTAAAAATAACAAAGTTACTTCATCTAAAACAGGGATATCTGTTTCAAACAGCAACCACAGCGATATACAGGGGAATAATGTAAAAAAATCTGTAAACAATGGAATGGAGATACAAGAAAGTCATGATATAACTGTTTCAAACAACCGAGTGTCTTCCAGTGGTAAACACGGCGCTTCAATTGCTAAGAGCAAAAATATTGATTTAGAACATAATGATATAGAAAATAACCAGAATAATGGATTGAACCTGTTAAACACTAACAATGTACAAATAAACAACAACACATTAAGTTACAATCAGGTTCACGGAATTTACTTAGATACTAATGTAAAAAACACTCAAATAACCTATAATACCATTACAAACAATCTTAAATCTGGAATAGAACTTTATGGTTCTGGTTCAACCACAACAATAAATAACAATGTAATCAATGAAAACGCAATAGGAATCAATGTGAATTCCCATACAGACAATCTTAACATAGCTATGAATACCATCAGCAACAACAGGGGCTATGGTGAAGATTCTGGAATTGGAATTAATTTTGGAAATAATTATGTTGGATCTTCAACCATGTCTATTAATAGCAATGCAATATTTGGTAATGATCGAAGGGAAGTCTGTGCAGGGGACATAGGTACTAAAATAAACATTGGATACAACTGGTACGGATCAGACGCTTCCTGGCAGGTTAAAGTTTGCCCATATGTAACAGCAAACTTAATCAGATGGGAAACAACCGAATCCAATGGACAATATACCACAGTGTTCTATGCTGGTGATCAAGTTGCTACTATGCTTCCGAATTTTGATGTGACTTACCAGCTTAACAATGGAACTAAAGTAACTGTTACTGTAAAAAATGGTGTTGCCAAGGTAAAATTTCCTTCAAAGGAATATAAACCCACTAAAAATCAATTAACAGTTCAAGTAGCCGTCCAAAAGAAGATAATGGATCTTATAGATGAGGAAGTTCAAAATATCCAGGACTATCAGAACCAAAACAACGGGAATAATGGTAAAGGTAACGGAAATAAAGGCAATGGAAATAATGGTAACGGTAATGGAAATGGTAACAGTAACAATGGAAATGGTAACAGCAATGGAAAAAATGGTAATGATAATGGAAATACTCCTGGAAACACAGGTCAAATAGCTAATGAAAATGGAGGAAGCTCTGGTCAATCTGGTAGTACCTCAAAGCTTGAAAGAAACGGGGCTATGTTGGATGGTGCTGGTGAAGCAGCTCAATCTTCATCTAGTCAGAGCCAGGCAAGTAAACAGTCAAAAACTGCACAGGAAGTTTTATTGGACAACGTTAATAATCCCAACTTGTGGAGTGTTGTGGTGCTTGTCCTTTTGATAGCAGCCATTGTGGTGGTATATTACAGGAAAGAAATTGAGAAAATGTGCCGGAAGTAGATGATACTCTATTTTTATTATTAATTGGGTCAATTCTGTAAGATGGTAATACTTAAGACTTCACATTTCGATATGTTTAAATACCCAAGTCGAACTAAGTAGGATAAGATTTTCGAGTGTTAATGGAAATGAATCTAGCAGATTTTTCATCAATTTTAATACTCTTTTAAATTTCAAAATATTCAGGGGTTGACATTATTTCAGTGACTTGGAGTTTTCTCATCATATCCATTGTAATCTTTTTTGGAAGTATAATCGGACTTGGGATGGCATTGAAAAAGATATCTCGAGTCAATTTTACGCTAATAACAGTTTTATATGTAATATCCATTCTGGTGATTTTATTTATATTGACTCAAATTATTCCAATGGTTTACAAACCTCTTATTCAGTATATGGCTGAAATTATAGGAATATTGGGTTTGTTAGTCCTTTTGGCAGGAATATTCACCATTAAAAACTGGAAGAGCAACAAAAAAATAGGATATCTAAATAACCCGGCATTTATGGTTTCTATATTGGGAAGCATTGTGGGTGTGGGATCTGTTTATACTTTACTCATTGGACCAACTCCCGAAAACTCATTAGGAATTATTGTACCCATATCATTGGGGTTCTTGGTAACAATTTTCGTTGCCTTTGGTTTTTCAAAATTTTTGAAAAAACTAGAAAAACCATACCCTATCATCATATCAAATTTCATGATACTGGTGGGGTTTTACTTCATGATGTTTGCTGCTTTTATACCTAACATAGCTACTCTTGCCAACGTACACATGGATCCTCTGTATTTGAGGTCTTCAAACTACGTAGTTTTCCTTTTAATTGCTGTGATAGGTATTTTCCTCTGTGGAGTTTTTGCACAGAATATGCGAACCCAGAACAAAACCATGTTATGAAAACTTGATTGATGCTAACTATTCAAATTAAAACTAAAATGAACATTTTAAATGGAGATTACCAATGATAATTTTTGGAAGCGAGATTTTAACTAATTTACTGCATTTAATCGCTGAAAGTTTGCTTATTCCTGTTATTCTTATTCTCATAGGTTTTTTTACATTCGCGATCTTGAGTTTAGGCAGTTGTGTAACAGAAAAGTTTTCTAGGGTTAAATTTGATGTTGATAAAACAGAAAATCTCATAAGGGCAATTTCAAAATCATCCGGCCCAGAAGAGATGAAAGAACATGTTCGAAGCAGTGATCTCAATATAAATCTTAAAAATGTTCTGATTAAGATTATCAACAACCAGGATATTGATGTTGAATCACGTAAAGCCCTTGCAAACAAGCTTATTGAGAATGTTGAACTTAAATATTCGGATATAACTCAGAAAACCGATATATTGGTGAGATTAGGGCCTACTATGGGTTTAATGGGAACTTTGATACCACTTGGTCCGGGTTTAGCAGCACTTGGAAATGGGGATATAAGTGCACTTGCTCAGGCTTTGACAATATCCTTTGATACAACGATAACAGGACTGGCTGCAGGTGCAATTGGGTTCATAATTTCCCGGTACAGGAAGAAGTGGTACATGGATGATCTTTCAATATTGGAGGCTATTGTTACCTCTACATTGGAGGCTTTAGAAAGATGTCAAAAAAGAAAAGAAGATTTTTAGATGATGGTGATGAGGAGGATCCCACTTCGGGAATCATAAACCTCACAGATTGTATGCTGGTACTTGCAGTAGGATTTCTGGTATTTGCAATCATGGCTTTGCATGGTAATCCTGCCTTAATATCAGAATCATCTGGATCAGTACAAAATACTGTAACAGTTAATGGACAATCACAATCGTTAAATAATACCACAGAAAACGGTTCAAGCACAGGTAATGGATATGAACAAGTAGGGACTGTATACAAGGATCCAGATACTGGTAAATTAATCATGGTGAATTAGCAGTAATGGAAGTGAAACCAAATGAAAGAACACCCTGGGGGCAAAGACCCTCTAAACAATATCAACTGGTCATACTACTGGCAGAAAGAATTGGAGGAATTACCTCCATCCAATAAAACCAAAGACTGGGATAATATAGCTAAAAAATTTAAAAAATGGATGAAAAAGGATGATTATCCACAAAAATTGCTTGAAAAGATTGAAACCCGTCATAATTATTCTGTTTTGGACATAGGCTGTGGTGAGGGAACCATAACCTTACAGCTTGCTAAGCAAGTTTCTGAAGTGATGTGTCTAGATATGTCTGCTGAAATGTTGGATCTTCTGAATCAAAGGGCTGAAAATGAAGGAATAAATAATTTAACCTATTTACAGGGGGACATGCTAGACATTTCCCTTGATTCATTCGGGAAAAAAGATATCGTGATTGCTTCACGATGCCTCAATGGTGTAATGGAAATTGAAACCATTCTCAGAAAGATTAACAACATTGGAAAAAATGTTTATATAACTTTAAGGTTCTCAGGAAATGATAATTACGAAAATAATGCATCAAAAATCATTAACAGAAAATATCCAAAATATCCAAGTTATATGTACGTATGTAACATGCTCCATAAGATGGGGATAACTGCCAATGTTGAAAAACTTAACTGTGAAACTCTGAATATCTATGAAGACATGGATGAGGTTATTGACAGGTATCGTTGGAAAATGGGTGGCTTAAATCAGGATGAAGAGCTTATGCTCAGAGATCATTTCAAAAAGATTTTAATTACCAATGAAAATGGCTATTTAGAAAATCCTGAAGAAAGTTCAGACTGGATCCTTATCTGGTGGAAAAACAAGTAAATGAGGTAAATCAGTGATAAAATGAATAAAAATTATTTAATCTTGATTGTAGCTGTAGTTCTTATTATCGTATCAATTTCAGGTTATTATATTACAGCACATAGCTCTTTGGTAGGAAATGGAAATGTAACGATTACAGATATGGCCAACAGATCTGTTACCATTCCTGCCAACGTTAATAAAGTCTTGACAACTGATCCGACAGCCACAGTTATGGTTTACATGATAGATCCGGACAAACTTTTGGGCTTCAATTATCAGACCACCTCCGAGGAACAGAAGTACATGCCAGACAAGTATAAATCTTTACCCTCGGTTGGGGGATGGTACGGAGCACAAACAGGTAGTTATGAACAGTTTGTTGCAATGGAACCAGACCTGGTTTTTGAAGGCGTATCTCCAGATACAGTATCAGAACATTCATCATCGCTGTCAACCATAGCAGAAAGACAGCAAAAAATGGGATCCATCCCTGTGGTTGGTGTTTTGGATACAAGCAACTTCACATCCTTCGATCCTTCCATAACCTTCATGGGTAAAATCATGGGATCCGAGGATAAGGCAGCCCAACTAGTTGCATATAATGATAAAGTTCAAAAACAGGTTAAAGATGTTGTTTCAAACATACCTGATTCTGATAAGGTGACGGTCTATTATGCAGAGGATGTTGATGGTCTTAAAACTGAACCGCCAGGATCTGTTCATGCTCAGTTAATAGATTTCTGCGGGGGTAAAAATGTGGCAGATGTCCAGCAAAGCGGAGGAAACGGTGAAACAGAGGTAACCATGGAACAGGTTCTAAAGTGGAATCCTGAGGTAATTATCACCACAGATCCAACATTCTTCCAGAGTATCTATAACAACTCCCAGTGGAGCGGAGTCAGTGCTGTGCAAAACAAAAGAGTATACCTTTCACCACAATCCCCATTCAAATGGTTTGACAGACCAACAGGGGCAAACATGATAATTGGTATTCCATGGGTTGCTAAAATTCTCTACCCAGATAAATTCAAGGATTTAAATTTAACATCTGAGGTTAAAGAGTTTTATTCAGAATTTTACAGTTACAATCTGACAGATGACGAGGCGAAAAATATTTTGGTAGGATCTGGTTTGAACACCACTTAATCAACAAGCTATTAATACGCAGAATTCAATTTAGGTATAAAATATGTCAACAGAGAGTAACAGTATACAAAGATTTTTTTCAAACAGTGAAGGAAAGAAATGGATTTTAAACCTGGCTTTAATAGCTCTTCCCATAATTCTGTTTTTCATATCCTTCATGATAGGAAGATATCCTCTGAGTCCATTGGAAGTCATTACAACGATTCTGGCCAAGTTTATTCCTTCAATTCATGTATCTGCCACATATTCAACTATTGTTTGGGATATACGTTTGCCCAGGATAATGGCTGCTATTCTTGTGGGTGCAGCACTGGCTGTGGCAGGAGCTGCATTTCAAGGCACTTTTAAAAATCCTCTTGTTTCTCCAGATATTTTGGGCGTATCTTCAGGAGCAGGGTTTGGAGCAGCAATAGCCATTCTTATAATTGGTATTCCAATAATCACTCAAATTTCAGCATTTTCATGGGGTCTCATTGCTGTTGCAATCACTTACTTCATTGCAAGGTCCATCAGAAACTCTGAAATACTGGTCATGGTTCTCAGTGGTATGGCAGTAGCATCGTTCTTCACTGCACTCATATCTCTGTGTAAGTACACAGCTGATCCATATTCAAAACTTCCCCAAATAGTGTACTGGTTAATGGGAAGTTTGGCATCTGTTACCAATGCACAAGTGGTCATGGTTTCAGTACCAATCGTGGTGGGAATAAGCATACTCCTTATCTTGAGATGGAGACTGAATGTTCTTGCAATGGGTGATGAAGAATCTAAATCACTGGGAGTTGAGACCAATAAATTGAGGTTCATCATAATATTATGCTGCACTCTAATAACTGCTGCTGCAGTATCTATAAGTGGTATTATTGGATGGGTGGGACTTATCATACCTCACATAAGCAGGATGTTGGTGGGTCCTGATCATAAGAGGCTTTTGCCAGCAACCATATGTCTGGGGGCTACATTCCTTCTTTTCATCGACAACATATCAAGAACAGTACTGCCAATTGAGGTTCCAATTGGTATTTTAACTGCCATTATTGGGGCACCCTTCTTTTTATATCTGTTAAGAAAGGGGTACAATCAATGGACATAAATAATTTAGGAGGAGGTGGAATGGGTGTCAATTCTAGAAGTTAAAAATGCCACATTTGCCTATGAAAATTCAGAAAATATCTTTGAAGACGTTAATTTAACTGTTGATAGGGGGGATGTGATCTGTATCCTGGGATCCAATGGGTGTGGTAAGACAACGTTGATGAAATGCATGAATAGGCTGCACGAACTCAGTGAAGGTAATGTTTACATCAAAGGGGAAAACATTAAAAACATGGATCAGCGTACAATCGCAAAGAACATTGGATACATTCCACAGGGCCATGTTTCAACATTTGCATTCACAGTATTCGATGTTGTTTTAATGGGTAGAACTCCCCACCTGGACTATTTAGATTCACCAGGAAATGAAGATAGGTTAATAACTGAGGAAGCCCTTAAAAAGTTTGGAATATATCATTTGAAGAACAAACCCTATACTTCTCTAAGTGGAGGTGAACAGCAGCTAGTATTTTTTGCAAGGGTCATAGCACAACAGCCTCAAATACTGCTTCTGGATGAACCAACATCACATCTGGATTTTGGTAACCAATTGAAAACCCTCAACATAATCTCAAAACTGTCACAAGAGGGAATATCAATTGTTATGACATCACATTATCCTGATCACGCATTCATAACAGCTAATAAGGTGGCGCTCATGAAAGATCAGGGATTTCTGGGGATAGACACACCAGAAAATATCATAACAACAGAAAATATGGAAATGGTATATGGAATTCAAGTTAAAATAATCGAAATAGGTCCAAATAGAAAAATCTGCGTGCCTATTGAAACAATAGATTGATTATAACAAATTAATGAATTAAACAAGTTAAAGAGGCAATAAAATGAGTGAATACAGAGATTTACTAGAAAGAGCAGGAAAATTCCATGGAGATATATGTGGAGGAATCGTAATGGGTACAAAGCTTGCGATCCATGGAATGGAAAAAATGGAAATGACTCCTGGAAAGAAGGATAAACGACTTATAGTGTATACAGAGATAGATCGTTGCATTTCAGATGCCATAATGTCAGTTACACAGACATCACTCGGCAAAAAATCACTCAAACCCATGGGTTATGGGAAATTTGCAGCAACATTTGTAAACATCGAAACTGGTCAAGCACTAAGACTCGTTGACAGGGAAGCAAACAACAAAGATGAGAGATCAGATGATGAAACAATTGAAGAATTAATAGAAAGGGTAGATAACACACCTGGAGAAGAATTATTCGATGTTCAACAGGTAAGTGTGAAGATAGATAAAAACGATTTGCCGGGAAAACCTTTAGAAATTGTCAAATGTAGGGCATGTGGTGAAACTGTGATGGATGGTAAACATCATATTAAAGGTGGTCATACCTACTGCAGTTCATGTTTCACTGGATCATACTACACATTAGTTGAGGACTGAGGATTTAATTAAATAGTTAATACAAAAAGCATAATGGTGAACAAATGAAAACAATTGAATTTAAATCCATAGGCACCATACACACACCCTTCAAGGATCTTGAAGGAATGCCCATACAACCAATTGGTGCAAGGGGAGTAAAGGGACAAATTGAACTTGACAAAGAATATGAAGGTGGACTAAAAGATCTTGATGGGTTTTCCCACATAATATTAATCTATCATTTGCATCTGTGCAGTGGACACCTTTTAGAGGTGAAACCATTTTTAGACACTGAGAAAAGGGGAATTTTTGCCACAAGATCACCTAAAAGGCCAAATCAAATAGGTATTTCCGTAGTCCGGCTTGAAAAGATTGAAGGTTCAATATTACATATATCAGACGTTGATGTGGTAGATGGAACTCCTTTACTGGATATCAAACCTTACATTCCACACTTCGATAAACATGAAGATGATGATATTTCCATCGGATGGTTTGAAAACAAGCATCATGAAGCATCTGATAAAAGATCCGACAGACGATTTATTGATGACTAAGTAGGATTGGGATTTTAAAATATCCCAAATTATTTTGGCCAATTTTTTTCATTTCAAAAAAAAATCATTTATAAAACTTTTTTGATAATTTTTTGTGGATTTAACTTAAAATTCTTCCATATCCGAGACTTTCATCATGGTTTCAACAGCTTTAGGTTCCACATCCATACCATGTTCTTTTAATGCCGCAATTGGATTCAATCCCCCAGGTGCAACTATTCCAACATGGTACCGTTCAACCTTGGCATTGTAAACAAGTTCACTTGGTTTTCCAACTTTTAGTATTGAAAATCCTGCATCCTGAACTTCTTCTAGCACGTTAACAGCATCTTGACGTGAGACGTAAGGAATTTCTCTTAAACTGGCAAGAACTCTGCCTCCTCCTTTAATAGCTTCATTTACAGATGTCATGCTTTTTGCAATGTATATTTCATGGGGATCTAGTGATGATCCATTGTATGCTGTTAATTCAATAAAACGAGGCTCTTTAGCATTGGTCTCTAAAATTCCACCATACTGTGGTGTGGTGGAAACTCCATGTTTAGTTAGTATTCCATCAATGGTGAGACTGCATACTGTGGCTATTCCTACTTTATTCTTATCCTTTCCAGGAACTGTGGCAAAGTACTTACTGGTGCAGAATTTGGGTCCAAGCTTCATTACTTCCTCAAATATGTCCAGTGCATCGTCGAGTTCCTGTTTATTTATGTAGGAAATGTTGGTTATAACGTTTCCAGAATGTGTTTCAATATCAAAATCAACCTGATAAATCAAATTCCAGGTTTTAGATAGGAGAAATTTGACTTTATCTGCCTTTTCAGGACCTGTAATTTTCAAAATTGATCTGGAATCAATAAAATTTTCCATCTGTTTAAATTCTACATTATTCTCTGCCAGTTTGATATTTACAGCGAATCCTGCTTCTTTAGCAGCACATAATGGTGCAATTCCTCCTGTTACAGCGATTCCAACCATGTTGTCATCTACAGGTATGCCGAGGACAGATTCTCCTTCTTTACCCATCTTTAAAAGACCATGAATTCCGATTTTTTTGAGGTCCTTGAACAGTGAAGCTGCACTTTCCCTGGCACTTTTAGGTATGAGTCTGAAATTTGCGGGTATGGTTCCGTTTCCATTTTCTATTACTTTCAATACAGAGGTCATGTTTTTGTCTGTGAAGGCTTCAAGTGGAGTCATTGAAGTTTTTTTGTAGGATATTAATTCAGTGAATCTCATTGGAACATAATCTTTGACCTTTACAATACCTCCATATTTAGGAATGACTGGTATGCCCTTTCCTAACAACATTCCATCGATGGTTGTACCGCAAACAGTGTCAAACTTCACATCCTCATCTTTAACTGGTGTATCATGGAACTTCACAAAGTTACTTACTGCCACTTCCTTTTCAAATACGGATTTAAGCAGGTCAATTATGTCCTTTTCATATTTGAAGGAGGATGTGTTTACTATGACTTTTCCTGTTCCATCAGATGGGTTTAGGGTGGTTTGATGGATCATATCTTCAAACTTTGAGAAAATAAAATCTACCTGGTCGTAGATAAGGCCTTTATCGAGCTCTTTATGTCCTTTATTGGTTATTTGTCTCCCTGCGTATCCTATACGTTCAGTAAATCCTTTTTCATCAAGGATTCGCATGTGATATCGCACTGCCCTTTCTCCAAGGTCATAACCTTTCTTTTTGAGTTCTTCTGCAATTGTTTTGGCTCCCAGTACTTCTTCCCGGTCTGCCAGAATACGCAGAATTTCCATCATTTTACGATCAGTCTCTTGCGGCATTTGTTCACCAATAAAAACACTTTTTTTAAGTTATAAGTTTAAATTTACAATTCTTAATCCTTCAATGCAAATCTATTGAATGGAATATTTAAAAAGCTTATGTTAATAATTTTTTAACAAATTCAGTTTTATTATTACTGAATTTTAAAAATAAAAAAGGAAAGAAAAATTAAATCATCAAATATTTGTTGAGTTCGTATGGGAATACCTGTATCCTGTAGTCGTCCCATTCCTTTTTCTTGATGTCCATGAACTGGTTGTAAACATGGTCACCGAGGGATGATTTAACAACTGAATCCTGTTCTAGGGCATGGTATGCTTCCCAGAGGCTGGATGGTAGTGTTTCAATTCCTTCTTTTTCTAATCCTGCTGCATCTAATCCGAACACGTCAATTTCTGTTGCGTCTCCTGGATCGATTTTGTTGTTTATACCGTCCATTCCAGATTCTAGCATTGCTGCGAATGCCAGATATGGGTTACACGATGGGTCTGGGCATCTGAATTCTACCCTTGTACCGTTTCCACGGGATGCTGGGATCCTGACTAATGTGGACCTGTTTTTAAGACCGTATGCTATGTAACAAGGTGCTTCGTATCCTGGAACTAACCTTTTGTAGGAGTTCACTGTAGGTGCAACAATTGCAGATAATGCCTTGGAGTGTTTGAGTAATCCTCCAATAAAGTATCTAGCTTCTTCAGATAACTGATCTTGTCCATCAGGGTCGTAGAAGATGTTTTTTCCATTTTTGAATAAACTCTGGTGTACGTGCATACCACTTCCGTTTACACCGAAGAATGGTTTAGGCATGAATGTAACCATGTAACCTAGGTTGTCCACTATAGCTTTTATTGCCTGTTTGAAAGTTATCACAGCGTCTGCTGTTTTCATTGCATGGTCAAATTTAAAGTCAATCTCATGCTGACCTGGACCTACTTCGTGGTGGCTTACTTCAACTTCAAAGTTTAATTCTTCCAGTCCTAAAACCAGTTCTCTTCTGACGTCAGTTCCCTGGTCTACAGGTTCTACATCGAAGTATACACCATTGTCGTGAGGTACGATGTTACCTTCATTATCTTCACCTATGATGAAGAATTCTGGTTCTGGGCCTACGTTGTACTGGTAGCCTTTGTCTTCAATTTTTGAAAGAGCTTTTTTAAGAACGTTCCTAGGGTCTCCTTCAAAAGGAGTCATATCTGGCCAGTAAATGTCACATATAAATCTGCAAACACCTTTTTCTTCTGGTCTCCATGGTAGTGTGGAGAATGTATCAGGGTCTGGCTTAATAATCAAGTCACTAGCGTTTATGTCAACAAATCCGTCAACTGAGGAACCATCAAAAAGTAATCCATCTTTGAGTATGTCTTCAATATCTCCTGGTTTTGATATTGGGACTGCCATGTTTTTTGGAGTTCCGTGTATATCCACGAACTGCAGTCTAACAAATTTTGTACCGCATCTTTCAATGTCTTCAATAACCTTTCCTATTTTATCTTCCATGATCAATTACCTCCATGAAAATATCATGATCTTTATACCGGAAAGTAGTTTCCTTTTAATAATATATAAATGTTTTGAAGATAATTCAATGATCTAATGTACAGATTCAACTATTTTTAATGTACAATTGTCTATATGATAAATGTAATCACTCTGAAATGATAAAGCTTGTTTGTGTGCGATTTTTTTATGGAACAGTATTTATTCTAATTAAACGTTAAAAAAACGTTGGAATAACTGACTTGTAAATAAAAAAAATTGAAGGTAAATTTGATTAGAATTCAACGACTGAAAAAGATTCTTTCTTTAAAAGATCGAAAATTAAAACTTCTGGTGCCATTATAACATTTCCTTTGCCAGTCAGAATTTTCACAACTTCAAATGACTGTAAACATCCTACTATGTTTGGAACAGGTCCAATAACTGGTGGAACCTCTTTTGCAAGTTTGGATACTTCATTAAAAACATTTTCAGTCAATTCTTTACCTGATGAATTTAATCTAAATGTTTCTTCATAATTAGGAGTTTCAGGGGTAAATGTAGTGACCTGTCCCATTGTACCATGAATAGCACCATGAACAAATGGTAATCCAAGTTCCATTGCCTTTCTACTGGTTATGATCCTTGTTTTCAGGTTATCTAGAGCATCCACCACTATATTGCTGTCTTCCACTATCTCTTCAACATTTGATTCATCTAATTCAGTGTTGAAAACATCTATATCCACGAAAGGGTTAATAGATTGGATTGTTTCACGAGTTACTTCAGTTTTTGGACGGCCCACATGAACGATACCACTCATAAGCTGTCTGTTAATGTTAGAATAATCAAATACATCTTTATCTACTATTTTGAGGTGATTCACTCCCATTCGAGCCAGCATTTCAATTACTGCTCCACCAATTCCTCCACATCCAATCACAGTAACAACAGAATTTTTAAGTTTTAACTGTTCTTTTTTGTTAAGAATTCCCTTCTGTCTGCTGATCATTTCCCAATATATATTTTTATCGTAATCATTTGACATTTACAAACACCTACTGAAAAGTTATTCATAACTCTAGTTAATTGTTTACAATTTAGATAAATTTTCCAAAAATGCTCTAAAATTATTTGTTAAGAGATATTAGCATAGATTCTGGTTTAAAAAAGATTTAATTCTGCATTGTATAACTACTATCTGTTTGAGATTCACATAGGAACAGTTCCTTAAAAAATGGGCACCTGCCTCTGCATTCTAAATTTTTATCACAATCTATGCAGCTGTTTTCGGTGTTTTCTGACACGAATTTCCTGTAATCAGAAAGTTTCAGATGCCAGATCTCTTCAATGCTAGTTTCATTCAAGTTGTAGCTGTAACTGGTATCGTTGCAAAATGAACATGGGCTAACATTCAAATATTCATCTATGTAGAGTGAAAAAAATCCACATTCACAACTGTCCACAAAATCTGTATCAATACCCGTGAACCTAATAAGAACTGGAACAAAGCAGGCATCAAACCCTATTTTTAAATCAGTCGGTGATTCATCAACCAGTTTTAGAAACTCTTTTAATTCAGGGCCTTGCTGTATTATATCTGCATTTGATGCTCTTCCTGTGGGTTTGTAGGTTAAAAATATCACAGAGTTGAAATTTTTAAGATATTTATCCAGATCTCCTTTCAAAATCTTTATGGCAGTTTCAATGGTGTTTTTTGATACAACAAAATGAATATTCGATTGAATATCATTGTTTTTTAGGAGTTCTCCAATTTTTTCAAGTTCTTTCACTGTGAGATTCCTTGAAGGATCCCATGATACAGCGATTGCACCGCAACATTCTCTGGTTGCTTTGAGGTTTTCCTCATTGAAAAAGTTACCACTGGTTGTGTAATTAGGAATGATGTTGTACTCCCTTGCCAATCTCAACATTCTGCTGAAATCTGGATGAAGCAGGGGTTCACCTCCACCAAGTGCAATCTGGAACACTCCTCCAAATTTTTTATTTGAGAGTTGTTCAAGACAAATTTGAAAGTCTTTTAAAGACATGAAACTTCCAGTTTCGTTGCTCTGTCTGTAACAGTAGTCACAATCATTTGTACAGAAATTTGATATTGATATGTCCACCAGTTCTGGCCATGGTGCCATGTAAGGGTTTTCATGGAAATTATTTCCCCATCTGTATGTGACACCAGTCTCAGGATCTGCCACAAAGTTGTAACCATTGAAATGTTTTCTCATCATGAAATTACCATTCTTTCAATCGCATTCACATTTAGGGTCTATGATTTGTGTGGCGCCTACACCGTAAAGATCCTTTCCTTTTCCCTTGACAACTATCCAGTTGATTAGATTCCACATTTCATCATCAGATAAGTTGCTGAAATCTGTAGAACCGATCTCATCCGGATCTATGTTTTCGTCAAGTACGATGGATTTACCTATCAAAAATTTCTTTTGGGTAAAATAAAATTCGTTTTCCCCAATTTTTGCCTGTTTTCCATCATTTTTCATTTGATTTTTAAGGAAGCTAAGTAGTTGAACTACACCAGTCTTACCAGTTTTTTTGAAATGTTCAATATTCACATCAAAAATATCCTCCTTTGCTGTCAGAATGAAACTGGTTGAACTGCTGTTTGTCACAAAATCTCCGCGTATTTTCAAGTTTAAACCTCCGTGAATTATCTGTTGTCATGTATAAATTTATTTTTGTTTGTAGGGGAAATAAATTTTTTCATGACAGTAAAATAAGGATTTAATTCATTTTTTTTTAAACATATGAAATAGGACTGGAATTATTCATTATAATTAAAAAAAGAATATATTCTTGTTAAAATATTTTTGTTGATGAAGGAAATTAGGGAAATTTGGAGGAATTCCCTAATCTCAGTTGTCTATGGCGTCCTACTTAAAACATTTCAGTCGATTTATAACACTCCATTGTATGTTCGATAAGCATATTTAAACGTATCGATTATTCAGTTAGTTTTCAAACCAGATGAACTAATAATATTTGACACTTGATCATCGGTCAAGTTGTAGTGGTAAAAATTGGAATAAAAGTTCTTTGTAAGATTATTCAAGTCCAATTTTTGGAATTTATCAGGATAGAGAACTTTAGCGGTCCATGGAATTCCAATGATGGTGTTTGCTCCGGGTGGGCTTTCAAACCAGTTGAATGGATCTTGGGGTGTTAAGTAAACCTGTTTATTTTGACAGCTGTGATATTCTGCCATAACTGGTTACTATAAACTGAATTATAGAAATCGCTGCTACTCGTGATTATTACATCTGGATTCCAGCTGAGAACCATCTCCTGTTGATGGTGATGTGGTTCTTTTTGTTGAACCAGTGAACAACATGTTCAGGGCAGTTAACAGAGATTGAATCTTTTTTTTTATTTTTACAGATTATTGAATATGATTACAGATTATTGAATCGAATCTTTTAGAATCCCTAATCATAAATGAAAGATCAATTTATAAAAAAAAGGTTTTTATTCAGGTTTAATTCTAAAACTTTTAAAATAATAATGGTTTTTGTCCTGGGAATACTGATGGAGACCTACCTGCACTAATGATGAATGCCGGGGGCGGGATTCGAACCCGCGGCCTCACGGTATCCCAGGAAAAAGTCAGAGCACTTGCTTAATACCCTATGAGCCGTGCGCTCTAACCAACTGAGCCACCCCGGCATGGCTTATATGCTGTTTGATATCATATCTATTAAACCTTTCTATGGCTATTAATAGAAATATTCTTTTTATTATTTTAGATCTTGGAATCACCAAGAGTTGATGTTTCAAAAAATAGAAGTGACTTGAGATCATTATCAATAGTTAGAAAACTTAAAATTTTTAATGTCGGTGATATCATGGATGAACATGTTATAGAGGCTTTGGGAAAGGCAAAGGTTAAAGTTAAAAATGGTAAGGTGGTAGAGGTTGGTGAACCTAAAATTGATTACTGTCCAATATTTGATAAGTATAGGGGAATTAAAAAGTTTACACCCGAAACTGTAAAGGAAAATATTGAATTTAGAATTGAAGCATTTGGTATGTGCACCGAAGACAGAACCATGAGAATGGAGGATTTTCTTTCATTTGGAGTATCAGAAACCCTGACAACCCTAATAGAAGAGGGTGAAATTGATGCAGTTGTGAGTGTTTGTGAAGGTTGTGGAACAGTCGTACTGACTGAACCAGATCTTGTTCAGGGAACAGGTGGCAGGGTTTCTGGATTGGTAAGTACATGCCCAATTGATAAGCTGATGGAAGAAATTGGTCTAGATAAAGTACTTGATCCAGAAAATGCTTCCATAGATCAGATAGCTGGCACACTTAAAGCGATTGAAATGGGATTTAATAGGATAGCTGTAACCATAGTATCTGCAGATGATGCACTGAAACTCAGGGAGATAGAGGCGGAGCACGATGGAGTTAATATTTTCATATTTGTGGCCCATGTTACAGGGATGAATGAAAAAAATGCTTTAACCATATTTGACAATGCTGATGTTGTAACAGGATGTGCATCAAAGTACATAAGGCAGATAGGCCTGGAAAAGGAATATTTTGTAGCGGGATATTCAATACCTATTTTTGGTGTAACAGAAGCTGGAAAACGATTTCTCAAACTCAGGATCAAAAAAATAGGTGGAATAAAGGATAAAAAAAATGCTAAGATTCCTAAACCACTTATCTGATTAAGTTTTGCAGAGGATTATCCTTTAATTTTAGTTTAAATTGTTTAGATATCTGTATAAATAATGCTTTTAAAGTGTTTTGAACTTTTTATATAACAATAAAAAGTAGAAAATTTTTTACGGAATCCACAAAAAAAGATAATTCATTAAACCAAATGGGTGAAAATAGGATCATTTTTGTTAATTTTAGAGAATCAAGATAATCTGAATGAGAATTGTTAATCAAGGCCTGCAAGGGCTCGTATGAGACTACTTTGGGTGATGAGTCCCATGAGATCGCCATGATCATCTATCACTGGAATTCTTTGGTAACCTTTGTCAGCCATTATTTTTGTGATCTCCATTATTGGGGTTTTCATATCTGCAACCATAAGATCTTTACTCATTAAATCGTCAACTTTAAGAATCAGAGCTTCGCCACCTGCCAAAAGAATATCTCTATGGGTTATCATTCCCACAAGTTTTCCCTCATCAACTACAGGAAGACCTCCAACATTGCATCGCATCATTTTCAGTTTTGCAGACGCAACAACATCTGTTCTGGAGGTTACATGAACCTCTTCTATCATGATTTCTTCTGCAACAAGGTTTTCGTTCATGTTAATTGATCTGTACTTTGATAATTAAATAGTTATTCCTCAATCTGCACTGGATTTTCAGATTGTAGCATACAGAACGGTTTTACTAAGATATTTTGGTTCAAATTTTATAATTTCTAAAAAGATTCAAATATTTTATTAAACTTCATTGTGATTTGATTTAGTAGACTGAATAATAACCTGAGCAAAATCCTACAATTTATTGTATGAAAATAGGCGATTTTTTTAATTAATTCCAATCTAAAAATTATATTTAAAAAAGTCATAATTTCTTTAAGTTAGAACAGATATAGAAAATTAACATATCTAAATATCAAATTGAAATTTTAAGAAAATTATGTTGATAATAATATGGCTCATAAAAACGGATGAGTCATGGAATTTATTAGATTTAACGCGTTTTAGATGAGGTATGAAAAGTGACCCAGATGCAAGATGCCCTAAGAGGCAATATAACACCTGAAATGAAGTTAGTAGCAGAATCAGAAGGTATTGATGTTCAGAAGATTGTTCGTGGATTGTCAGAAGGACGCATTATAATTCCAAAAAATGTCGAGGGAAACACCAAAGCCATTGCAATAGGTAAAGGCCTCAAGACCAAGATCAATGCAAATGTTGGTTCATCTTCCGAACTCGAAAAGGTTAAATGGGAAGTTGAAAAGGCTAAAGTAGCTGTTAAATATGGTGCAGATACTATTATGGACTTGAGTACAGGACCAGATTATCAGAATGTTTTAAATGCAATAATGAAATCTGTAGATGTCCCAATTGGAACAGTTCCCCTTTATGAAGCTGGAATCACTGCATCAAATAGTAAAGGTGCTGTTGTGAACATGGATGAGGATGATATGTTTAACGCCATTTTAAATCAGGCAAAGTCTGGAGTGGACTTTATAACTGTGCACTGTGGAATAACCAAGGATCTGATTGGGAAAGTGCAGGATTCAAATAGGATCATGGGCATTGTAAGTAGAGGAGGTTCCTTTTTAGCTGCTTGGATTCTGCAGAATCAAATGGAAAACCCTCTTTACAAGAACTATGATTATCTTTTGGAGATTGCTTCTGAATATGATGTTACACTCAGTTTAGGTGATGGATTAAGACCTGGCTGTTTACATGATGCATCGGATGTTTCACAGATACAGGAACTGGTAACCCTTGGTGAGCTGGTTACGAGGGCTAGGAATGAGGGTGTTCAAGTAATGGTTGAGGGTCCTGGTCATGTTCCAATTAATCAGATACAGGCCAACATTGAAATTCAAAAAACTGTGTGTAAAGAAGCCCCTTTTTATGTTTTAGGGCCCTTAGTAACTGATCTGGCCCCGGGTTATGATCATATTACTTCTGCAATAGGTGGTGCCATTGCAGCATCTGCAGGTGCTGATTTCCTGTGTTATGTAACTCCAGCTGAGCACCTGGCAATTCCGAACATTGATGATGTGAAGGAAGGAGTTATTGCTTCTAAAATTGCTGCTGAAGCTGCTGATGTTGCTAAAGGAGTTAAAGGTGCATGGGATAAGGAAGTTGAAATGGCAAATGCCAGAAAAAACTTTGACTGGGAAAAACAGTTTGAGCTGGCCTTTGACAAAGAAAAACCAAAAAAATGTCGTGAACGCAAACCTATTTCAGACGATGACATGTGCACCATGTGTGGGGAATTCTGTGCATTGAGACTTGTTAGGAACAATATATAGATTGAAACTTAAACATAGTTAGTATCATCCCAAACTATTTATAGGTTTGAGTACAAGATATTAATTGTGAAATATTTTTTGAATAACCAAAAAAATCTGAAGGTTTTACCATGAAAGCAGAAAATTTAGGCCAAAAATGTCCTGTATGTGGATGTACTGATAAGGATATATCAAGAAAAAGGGATGCAGGTCACAATGATGAAGCATTTTATATTCCACACATACCACAAGGAACCATTGGAGTAATAAAATGTAGTGAATGTGGGCACTGTTTTGAGTACTGTACAGATGAACAGTGTTTAGTTGAGATACATAAATTAGTTCTGGGTCAAGATAAGGATAAGCAGGATGAAAAAAAGGAACCTTAAATTTTGATTTAAATTCAAACCTTTCATCCTATTCATACCCTTAAAATAAGATATAACTATTTTTTTTATTGTTTTACAGAAAAATTAATACATATTTGGAGATAAATTAAACATTGAAAAAAATTCTATGCCAGGAGGGCGAGACATATGAAAATGCAGCATGTAGAAGGTCAAAATAAAGGTAAAGTAGTTCTTTTTGCACTAAGCACCTGCGGATGGTGTAAGAAGACCAGAGAATTAATCGAAGATCTTGATGCAGATTATGAGTATGTATATGTGGACCTTACCAAGGGAGAAGAAAGGGAAGAAGTTGTTGAAATGGTAAAAAAATGGAATCCACAGCTGTCCTTTCCTACACTTGTGATTAACGATGATAAAACAATTGTAGGGTTTAAAGAGGAGGAAATTAAGGAGGCCCTTGGATGAATAATTTCGATGAACCTGATGAACAGGAAGTCGATTCATATTACAAAAAGGTTAAGGCAGATGCTGAATCTGGAGGATATCATTTAAATTCCGATGTTGAGTTTACAAAGGAACTTCTAAAGAGCATACTCATCAATAAAAAACGCTATGGTTATGGGGCATGTCCATGCAGACTTGCTTCTGGTACAAAGGAAGAAGATCTGGATTTGATCTGTCCCTGTAATTACAGGGATCCAGATTTGGTTGATTACGATGCATGCTACTGTGGGCTCTACGTATCTGGAAAAATATTGAGTGGAGAGAGGGAACTTCAATCCATTCCAGAGAGAAGACCAACAGAAGAAGAACGAAAAAAACACCAATCATCCCAATCAAAAACAGTTAATAACCTTTCAAAACCTGTATGGAGATGTAGTGTGTGTGGATACCTCTGTGCAAGGGATGCGCCACCGGAAATCTGTCCAATCTGCAAAGTATCAGGCGATAGATTAGAAAGGTTCATCTGATCCTGTAAATTTATTTTTTTTTAGATAAATTTTTTTTGTAAATTGTAATTCTTCAATCAAAAATTAATTAATTTCTTTATAATTATTTTTTATGAATTTTAATTCTAGGAATCCAATGCAAAACTATTAAATTAATTTTCATAAGAATTATAATAAATTATTAGGGAACATTAATTCAAATTAATCAAAATCAACAGTTAATTGAATAAATTTTTTTAGGCAGGCCAGAAATATGAAAGGTTCACATGAGGGTACAAGTTACAGTGAAATGGTTGAAGTTTATGAAGAACTGGATTCAACCACCAAAAGACTTGAAAAGACGTCTATACTTGCAAAATTCTTTAATGAAATAGGGAATGCGGATTCAGAACTTTTACCCGTAGTCACACTACTATCACTTGGCAGGGTATTTCCCACATGGAGTGAAGAAGAACTTGGAATTGGTTCAAAACTTCTTATGAAGGCAATAGCTCTGGTTGTGGGTGTAAAACCTGAAGATGTGGAAGATAAACAGCGAGATGCGGGGGATATTGGAAGAGCAGCTCAGGAATTATTTTTAAAGAAGAAACAGGCTACTCTGTTTCAAAGAAAGCTTACAATTGAAAAGGTTCAGAGCAACCTCATGAAGATCGCCACAGTATCTGGAAACAGGGCTCAATCTAAAAAATTAGAGATATTAAGGGAATTATTGTCGTCTGCATCTCCAACTGAGGCTAAATACATCACAAGAACTGTTATTGAGGAATTAAGGGTTGGAGTGGGTGAAGGAACGATCAGAGATGCGTTAGCACAGGCGTTTGATGTTGATAAGGCTGTTGTTGAAAGGGCACATATGCTCACTAATGATTTGGGTCTGGTTGCAGAAGTATCTAAGGAAGAAGGAGAAGAAGGACTCCAAAAACTTTCTTTAAATCCTGGTAAACCTGTAAAACCAATGCTTGCACAACTCTCACCCGGAATTGAAGCAAGTATAACAGAAATGGGATGGGCGTACTGTGAAACAAAGTACGATGGTATCAGGGTACAGATACACAGACTTGGTGGTGATGTCAATATTTTCACCAGAAGACTGGAAAATATCAGCAATGCAGTTCCAGAAATTATAGAGTATGTAAAAAAGGATCTACCCCCTAAAAATTTCATTGTAGAGGGAGAAATAATTGTTACGCGTGATGGAAAACCCATTTCATTCCAGTATATCCTCCAAAGGGTGAGGAGAAAATACGACATCGAAAGGATGAGAAATGAAGTACCACTTAAACTGTACTTATTCGATGTTCTGTACTATGAAGAACCTTTAATTGATGCACCGTTTGAAAAGAGAAGGGAAGTCCTTGAATCTATTGTGAATATCACACCTGGAAAGATAGAATTGAGCGAACAAGTCAAAGTTACCACGGAATCTATTAAAGATGCTCAGGATCTCTTTAACAATTCTATTAAGGGAGGTCATGAAGGAATAATGATTAAAAACCCTACAGCACCATACATTCCTGGTATAAGGGGTAAAAAAATGCTTAAATTTAAAGCTGAACCTGAAACACTCGATCTGGTTGTTGTGGGAGGGACATATGGTAGAGGAAAAAGGGCACATTTCATTGGATCCTACCTCTTGGCTGCAAGAGATGAAAACAATGAATTAAAAACACTCGCACATGCAGCAACAGGGTTGGATGACAAAACTTTACAGGAGCTTTCTGAACTCAGCGAACCTTTAATAACCAGTAAAATTGGTAGACAGGTCCATATTGCTCCACACATCATTCTTGAGATAGCTTACAGCGAAATAGTCAAGAGTCCAGAATATGAATCCGGTTATTCCCTCAGATTCCCAGTTGTAAAGAGAATAAGAGACGATCTTAGTTTGGATGATATTGATACTGTTGATAGAATAGATTCCATGTTCAGGATGAATAGTGATCTTTAAATTATTTTTTTTAAAATATATTAATACTAGTTTATATAATAATATTACATAGTTTACCAACTCTTTGGAGTCCTTGTTATGAAGGATGATGATATCTTTAAAATTGCTTTAGCAACATCTGTTCTTGGAATTGTGGGTATTATTATTTTTTCTGGACAGTTGTCACCCCAGGAATACAAAATAACTGATATTAACCAGGGTATGCTGGATAAAGAAGTTTCCATCAATGGTGTGGTTGAGGATATCAAGAAATCCAGGGATGGTAAAACCTATTTTTTGGAGGTTGGAGACAGTACTGGAAGGATATCTGTGGTGATGTTTCACCAAAATGTTGAGGATTATGAAAAGTACAACTTGAGAATCATTGATCTTGCTAAAAGAAGGATCAGGATCCAGGGCACTGTAACAGAATATGATGGTCATTTAGAGCTCATATTAACTGATTCAAAATCTGTTAAAGTAATTGCCTAGGAACAGATTGGAGAGTTTAATAGATCCGAGAACATGTTAATAACTGGATGATTTTTTTTTCGAGAACGTTTGGAAGATTATCATTTCCCTCTGTAAACTTTAAGTTAATTTTAATAGGTTTATGTTCCATATCAATAACAAATTAAAAATTAATTAATATTCAATCGGAGTTTTTTTATGAGAATTAAACGATTATTTGGAACATTTGGGGTTAGAAGAATTGCTAATCAGGAGTTAACACCAGAATTTGCTTCTAGACTTGCAGCAGCATATGGATCTATTGTTAAAGGCACAGTAGCTGTAGGTGGTGATCCACGGACATCAACAGAAATGATCAAACATTCTGTTATAGCAGGACTTTTATCATCAGGATGTAAAGTTGTTGATCTTGGAATTTTACCTACTCCTGCAGTTCAGTTTGCAGTCAGAAACTATTATGATGGTGGGGTAATGATAACAGCATCACACAATCCTCCAAAATATAATGGGCTTAAATTTGTTGATTCGGATGGTATAGGAATTGAAGATGAATGGGAACAGAAAATTGAGGAAATGTTCTTTGATGAAGAACCTTTAAGGGTTTCATGGAATGGTATTGAAGAATCAAGTAAAAATCATGGTATTATTGAGGAATATATCCAAAATGTTATCGAAAGAGTGGATTCCAAACTAATTAAAGAGGCCAATCTCAAGGTAATAGTTGATTGTGGAAGTGGAGCAGCATGTTTCACAACACCCTACCTATTACGGAAGCTGGGCTGTCAAGTAACCACAATGAACTGCCAACCAGACGGATTTTTCCCAGGGAGGAATCCAGAACCAACATCTGAGAACCTGGAAGAACTAAAAAAAGTTGTGAAAGCTACAGGGGCAGATCTAGGTATAGCTCATGATGGAGATGCAGACAGAACAATATGCATAGATGAAAAAGGAGAATTTGTTTTTGGAGACAAAACATTTGCACTGGTTGAAAAGGCAATGCTCAGGGAAAACGGTGGCGGAACCATAGTAACAACAGTTGCAACCTCTGCAGCAATTTATGATATTGCGGAAGAGTACGGTGGAAATGTTATAGCTACACGTGTAGGGGATCTTCTGGTTGCAAGGGAGCTAAAGGATCAAAATGGCCTTTTCGGTGGAGAAGAAAATGGAGGACTTATATTCCCTGACTTCGTTTATGGACGGGACGCAGCTCTTTCCACAGCTAAAATTGTTGAAATTATTGCAAAAGAAGCTAAACCCCTTTCTGAACTCATTCAAGAACTTCCAAAATATTGTTCTGCAAAACTTAAAGTTGAATGTTCAGACGATCAAAAACCAACAGTGATGGACAGGATCATTGCAGCAACGTCAGACTATGAAGTAGATACCAAAGATGGAGTTAAAATATTGACTGAAGATGGATGGGTAATTATCAGGCCGTCTGGAACGGAACCAATATTCAGATGTTTTGCAGAAGCTCAAACAGAAGAAGAAGCATTGAAAATGGCCAAATGGGGCATAACTTTGGTTGAAGAAAATATGGAGTAATTTTTTTTAACTCCTTGTTTTTTTTAAATAAATTAGTCACTGTAAAATCCGTAAAATTCAGAACAATATGCACACATTGGATATTTGCCATACTTATAATGACTTGAATCGTCTTTGTTTATATCAAATTCTTTGAGGCAGAAGTAACATTTTTCTATCTTTTCAGGTTTATCATTCTCAGAATTGTCGCAGGCTTTTTTGTTGTTCATATCTTCGCTGTTAATTCTAACACCCCATATTTTTAAACTGTTTAATCATAATGTTCGAGTTGGTTTATGAAGCTATGGATCAAATTAGAATATATCTTTATAGGAATTTTTTATCCAAAACTAACTAAACTTTGAAACAGTATATTTTGGTTTCATAGTTTTTCTCGAAAAAAACTTACTTCAAAAAAACCAGATAATAGTACATGATAGTCAAGGGTAAAAAGCACAAGGTTGCATGGGGAATCACAGGAAGTGGTGAAAAAATTCTTGAAACTGTAGATATAATGGAGCAGATGAAAGAAAAATATAAAGACACCTTTGATATACGAGTTTTCATATCCAAGGCAGGAGATCAGGTTTTAAAATATTACAATCTATCAAATACTCTTGAAACGTTGTTCGATAAAACATGGACGGAAATAAATGCAAACTCTCCATTTTTAGCCGGAAAAATACAGCTTGGGAACTTTGATTTTTTGTTGATAGCACCTGCAACATCCAATACAGTTGCAAAGATATCTTTACGGATAGCAGATACTTTACTCACAAATGCAGCTATAATGGGACAAAAAACTTCAACACCAATATATATTATGCCCACAGATTTCAGGGAGGGTGAAACAGTAACTCAACTTCCAAATGGCAAAGACCTGGTACTCAATATCACCGAGGATGATGCTAAACACGTTGAAAATTTGTCTAACATGCCTAACACCACGGTTTTTGAGCACCCCAGTGAAATACCAGCAATATTTGAGAAACACTTCAAAGATTAAGCAGTTGTTTCTAGGAACTGAAGGGTCACCCTTAATTTGTAAATTCCTTCTTCATCTTCAGCAATGTCTGAAAGACCTCTGAAGTAATGATCCACATCACCAGATCCTGAAATATTAACTTTTAAAGGTTCAGCATCGTTCACTTCTTTGAAGTAATCTGTTATATTTTTTATTTCAGACTGTGTACCCATAAAGTTCATAACAACGCTGCCGCCTTGTCTAGATTGTATGGTCACATTTTCCCCGCTAATTTCCAAGGTTTCTTCTTTTTTATACTTGTTGTGTTTCATATTTTTTGTAAATACCACGTTGGGTTCATCCATTATAAACACCTACAAAAATTCGATAACTTGTTAATACTACTACTATATTGGACAGCAAACTATAAACTTGTTTTTACTTCTGGATAATCTGGGCTTTATATGGCTTAAAATAGATTTTAAGCATTAAATCAAGTTTTTAGAATTTATATCCTATCTCCCTTAAAAATTTCCGTCTTAAAACTTTATCATCTTCGGTTTCTATTCCTTTGGGTTTAAATCCATCAACAACACCCACAATTCCCCTTCCCTGTTCTGTTTCCACGATTAAAATTTCAACAGGATTCGCAGTAGCACAATATATATTAACCACTTCTGGAACGCTCTTAATCCTGTGTAAGATATTTATGGGAAATGCATTTTCTAAAATTATTAAAAATGAATGTCCGCACCCAATTTCAAACATTTTATCGGCTGCAAGTTCTTCCATTTCCTCATCATTACCTTCAGATCTAACCAAACAATCTCCTGATGCTTCTGAAAATGCAATTCCAAATTTTGCATTGGGTACAGTGTTGAATATGGCTTCGTACAGGTCTTCGACAGTTTTTATGAAATGACTCTGTCCAAGAATCATATTACAATCTTCAGGGACCTCAATTTTTACCATTTTTAGTTTCATTTCCAATGATATTCCTCCATGACCACATGTTAACTATTCTGTTTTTTTTGTTATTTCAAGATTTGAGAAATCAGTATTTCACACCCAAAAAAGATTAATCCTACTTTGGGGATCATTATATATACCAGAATTTTGAATACAAATTGTCATTAACAATCATTACAATTATTTTGAATATTCTAATATTTTTTTAGCTAATTAAGGAGTTCGAAAATGAAAGAAAAAATGATAGAGATTGCCCAGCGTGTAAAGGAATTAAGGGAACTTTCAGAAATTGGAACCGAAGAAATTTCAACAGGCATAGGAGTTCCATTGGAAACTTACAGGGAATATGAAGAAGGAAAACTGGATATTCCTGCAAGCGTACTCTACGAAATTGCACAAATTTTAAAGGTTGATATGGGGCTGCTCTTAACTGGTGAAGAAACCAGAATGCACATATTCACAGTCACAAGGAAGGGTAAAGGTGTGGGGGTAGAAAGGAGAAAACAGTACAAATACGAAAACCTCGCTGAAAAATTCATACACAAAAAAGCAGAACCATTCATAGTTACTGTGAAACCAAGAAAGGATCCTGGCAAACCATCCACCAACTCACACCCAGGACAAGAATTTAACTACTTGATAAGTGGTACACTCAAGTTGTACATCCATGACAACGAGATCGTACTTGAAAAAGGTGATTCAATATTCTTTGATTCATCATATGAACACGCAATGGAAGCTTTAAATGGTGAAAAAGCTAAATTCCTTGCGATAATATTATAAAACATTAATTAAAATAAATTTGGGGAAAATAGGGTAAAAGAGGGAATTATAATGGCATCATTACTCAATGAATTCGTTTCAAAAACAGATTTTGAATCGTACAGTGATTTTGAAAAAAACTTCAGAATAAATATACCTGAAGAATTTAACTTTTCCTACGATGTGGTTGACAGATATGCAGAGATGGATCCAGAAAAAATTGCCATTGTATGGTGCAACGACGACGATGAGGAAAGGATATTCACCTTTAAGGACCTGAAAATTTACAGTGATAAAGCTGCAAATTTGTTCAGGGAGTGTGGAATTGTTAAAGGTGACACAGTCATGCTAACATTAAAAAGCAGATATGAATTCTGGTTCTGTCTGTTGGGACTCAACAAAATAGGAGCAATACCAATTCCAGCAACCCACATGCTGAAATCCAGGGACATTGTATACAGAATTGAAAGTGCAAATATTAAGATGCTCATATGTATTGGGGAAGAAGGAGTACCAGAATCTGTTGATAAGGCTGAAAAACAGCTTAAATCCAACACAATAATCAAGGCAGTTGTTGGGGAAGAAAGGGAGGGTTGGCTTGATTTCAGATCGGAACTTGAATCCCAATCTTCAGAATTCACAAGACCAACAGGTGAGGAAGCTACAGAACTAGAGGATCCTTCTGTTGTTTATTTTTCATCAGGAACAACAGGCCTCCCAAAAATGATCATGCATGATTTCACATACCCACTCGGCCATATAATAACTGCAAAGTACTGGCAGAATGTAATGGATGATGGTTTACATTACACAGTGGCCGATACAGGTTGGGCTAAGTGTTTATGGGGAAAAATTTATGGACAGTGGATATCTGGAAGCGCAGTATTTGTCTACGACTACGATCGTTTCGATGCGGCAGATATGCTTGAAAAAGCATCAAAACATGGAGTAACTACCTTCTGTGCACCTCCAACAATTTACAGGTTCCTGATTAAGGAAGATCTAACTAAATATGATTTTTCAACGTTGAAGTATGCTGTTACAGCAGGGGAACCATTGAACCCCGAAGTTTACAACAAATTTTATGAATTCACAGGATTAAGATTGATGGAAGGTTTTGGACAAACAGAAACTGTGATCAGCATAGGAAATTTCACATGGACAAAACCCAGACCTGGATCAATGGGCAAACCCTCACCAGGATACGATATTAAGTTGATGGATAAAAACGGCAAGATTGTAGATGTTGGTGAGGAAGGAGAAATAGTCATAGGAACCAAGGATGGAAAACCACCAGGGCTTTTCAGTGGCTACTACTTGGATAATCAAACTACGAAAAAGGCATGGTACAATGATTATTACCATACTGGGGACACTGCATGGAAGGATGAAGATGGTTATTTATGGTTCGTAGGAAGAAATGATGATATTATCAAGAGTTCAGGCTACAGGATAGGTCCATTTGAAGTGGAAAGTGCTGTTATTTCACATCCATCGGTGTTGGAATGCGCAATTACAGGAGTCCCTGATCCAGTGAGGGGGCAGGTTGTTAAAGCGACTATTGTTTTGGCAAAGGGTTATGAACCCTCTGAAAAGCTGAAAAAGGATATACAAAATCATGTTAAGGCTGTTACAGCACCGTATAAATATCCTAGGGTAGTCGAGTTCGTTGAAGAGCTCCCAAAAACAATCAGCGGTAAAATTAGGCGTATTGAAATAAGAGAAAAGGATGAAGAAGACGGTAATAAATAATTATAAACATTACCATTTTTTTAAGAGTTTAAATTGTAGAATAAAATTTTAAAGATTTGATATCATGACAGAAAAAAAGGATAAAAACGAACCCTATCCTGTTATAAATGCATTAGAATGTAAAGAATGTGAAAGGTGTGTTTTAGCATGCCGAAAGGGTGTTTTAAAAATGAGTGATTCTCTAAATGAACGGGGATATCACTACGTAATTTACACAGGAGAAGGCTGTACAGGGTGTGGGGATTGTTATTACACATGCCCAGAACCCTTAGCAATAGAAGTCCACATACCCAAAAAAGCTAAGAAGAAAAAAGAAAAGGAGGAGGAAATAGAATGGCAACACAACTCATTAAAGGAAACACAGCCGTTATAATAGGTGCTATGTACGCAGGATGCGACTGCTACTTTGGCTATCCAATCACACCAGCAACAGAAATCCTCCACGAAGCATCAAAGTACTTTCCAATGGTTGGAAGGAAATTTGTACAAGCAGAATCAGAGGAAGCAGCAATAAACATGGTATATGGTGCATCTGCGGCAGGCCATAGGGTTCTGACTGCATCATCAGGACCAGGAATAAGTTTAAAACAGGAAGGAATATCCTTTCTAGCTGGTGCTGAGCTTCCATGCGTAATTGTGGATATAATGCGTGCAGGTCCTGGACTCGGAAATATTGGACCAGAACAAGCAGATTACACACAACTAGTCAAGGGAGGAGGTCATGGTAACTACAAAAACATTGTCCTAGCACCAAACTCAGTTCAAGAAATGTGCGATTTTACAAGAAAAGCATTTGATCTAGCAGATAAATACAAAAATCCAGTCATCATCCTGGCTGATGGAGTTCTAGGTCAAATGGTAGAACCTCTTCAGTTCCCAAATGAAGCAGTTAAACCTGAAATAGACACTTCATGGGCTGTTTGTGGAAATCATGAAACCAAAAATAATCTTGTAACCTCAATTTTCCTGGACTTTGACCAACTCGAAGATTTCAACTTCAAATTACAAGAAAAATACGAGGAAATTAAAAATAACGAAGTGGATTATGATACCTATTTACTGGAAGATGCTAATATTATCCTAGTTTCATATGGTATAAGCAGCAGAATATCCCGATCAGCAGTGGAAAAGGCCAGATCAATGGGTATAAAGGCAGGATTATTCAGACCGAAGACACTGTTCCCATTCCCTGAAAAAGCTCTTAAAGACATTGCAGAAAGAGATTGCAGTTTCATATCTGTAGAGATGAGTAACGGACAAATGAAAGAGGATATTATACTTGCAATTGGTTGTAAACGCCCTGTGGAACTTGTTAACAGGATGGGTGGAAATTTAGTGGATATTGAAACTGTAACCAACAAAATAATCGAAGTTAACGGGGGAAAATAATGTCTAACAACCTAAAAGATGAGAAGATATTAGGAAAACCTGATACAATTCTGAATGAGTTTCCACGAAAGGGTGGAAGCGCTCCAACAGCAACACACTACTGTTCTGGTTGTGGACATGGGATACTTCATAAACTGATTGGGGAAGCAGTGGATGATCTTAAAATTCAGGATAGAATGGTAATGACCAGTCCAGTAGGATGTGCAGTATTTGCATACTATTATTTCGACTGCGGACATGTACAGGTTGCACATGGAAGGGCGCCTGCAGTAGGTACAGGTCTGTCAAGGGCAGAAGAAGATGCAGTTGTTATACTTTATCAGGGTGATGGGGATTTAGCTTCCATTGGATTGAATGAAACCATCCAAGCAGCCAACAGGGGAGAAAAAATGGCAGTTTTCTTCATAAACAACACTGTCTATGGAATGACAGGAGGACAGATGGCACCCACCACACTGGTTGGTGAAGTCACAGTAACCTGTCAAAATGGAAGAGACCCCCGTTATACAGGTTATCCACTTCACATGTGCGAACTCTTAAACAATCTTAAAGCTCCAGTTTTCATAGAAAGGGTGTCACTATCCGACCCTTCCCATATAAGAAAGGCAAGAAGGGCAGTTAGAAAAGCACTGGAAATCCAGAGGGATGGTAAGGGATATGCATTTGTAGAATTATTATCTCCTTGCCCAACCAACCTGAGACAAGATGCTGAAGGAGCAGAGAAATTTTTGAATGAACAGATGGAAGTAGAATTTCCACTTGCAAATTTCAGAGATAGAGCTGCCGAAGTTGAACCATTGTGCAGAGAAACAAGCGATTTTTCAAGGGAATCCCTGGATAAAATATTCGATGTGGGAGTAGAAAGTTCAAAAGATGCACTAGATGATCCAGAGTTTGAAACCAAAGTGGTGAAAATATCTGGATTTGGTGGTCAGGGTGTTCTGAGCATGGGGCTCATACTTGCAGAAGCAGCATGTAAAGCACGAAGACATGTTTCATGGTACCCATCATACGGTCCTGAACAGAGAGGAGGAACATCAAACTGTACTGTAATTGTTTCAGGTGAAATCATTGGTTCGCCAGTTGTATACAAATCAGATATTTTGGTGGCTTTAAACAGACCATCACTGGAGGAATTTGCAGACAGGGTTAAAAATGGTGGAACAATTTTATATGATGAAGAGATAGGAGAATTCACCCCACCTGAAGGTGTTAAAGCCATTGGAGTTCCGGCGTTAAAAATTGCTAAGGAAAACGGTGTTGGAAAGGCTGCAAATACTGCTATGCTTGGAGTTCTAATGGAAATATCCGAAGATATGTCTGATGAAGATTTTAAAAGTGCAATTTCCCAAACATTTGCGAAAAAACCACATTTAATTGAATTGAATTTACAGGTGCTCTACGCAGCTGCTGAATGGGCAAAGGAAAATTTCTCCAGGGATTAAGAAGTTCTCAATCAATCCCCTATTTTTTTTGAAGCTCATTGTACCTTTTTTTTAAAATTAAAATTATCACACATTATTAAAATCAAAATTAAGTCATAATATTCTTTTAATTCTCAATTCTGTATTAAGCTGCTTTTGAATTCCCTTTTAAAACAAACTTTAAGTATATCAAACTACAGATATTAGTAATACAAGATTTTAAGATTTTTAAGGGGGCTGAAAATGTCACAGAATTATCCATTGGATGATGTTAGCATAGTTCTTTGTGGTGAAGCTGGTCAGGGTATCCAATCAGTTGAAGCAATACTTGTCCAGGCGATTAAAAAAACTGGATACAATGTTTTTTCTACTAAAGAATACATGTCTCGTGTTAGGGGTGGTGAAAACTCCACAGAGTTGAGGGTATCTTCAAAAAGGGTCATGGCTTACGTTGACAGGATTGATATTTTACTTTCTCTGAGTGAGGGAGCAGTTCCACACCTTGAAAATAGAATATCAGAGTCCACCCTGATCATGGGTGATGAAGAACAGTTAAAATCAACGTCACATAATAACACCCTCCCAATTCCTCTAGTTGGAATGGCCAAAGAGATGGGTGGAGCAATTTTTTCCAATGTCATATCGGCAGGGGTAATAGCATGCCTTCTAAACGTTCCAAAAACGGTATTCATCGAATCAATACAGGACATATTTGGACGTAAAGGAGAAAAAATAGTGAATAAAGACATTGAGGCAGGAATTAAGGGTTATGAAATTGGAAAAAATGTTTTGGATTCTGAAAGGGTGGATATCACCGTACAAACCAGTGCTAATGTGTTTGATGAAATCCTTATAAACGGAACAGAAGCTGTTGGAATGGGTTGCATAGCTGGAGGTTGTAAATTCATGTCTTCTTACCCCATGACGCCTTCAACACCATTACAATCTTTTATTGCATCAAATTCAGAAGAATTCGGTATGATATTTGAACAGGCTGAAGATGAAATTGCAGCTATAAACATGGCGCTTGGAGGATCCTATGCCGGGGCAAGGTCTCTAGTCACAACTTCAGGAAGTGGATTTGCACTTATGGAGGAAGCAGTTGGACTTTCGGGAATGATTGAAACTCCAGTTGTGATATGTCTTGCACAAAGACCAGGGCCTGCTGTAGGGTTGCCAACTAGAACTTCACAAGAGGATCTTAATCTGGCACTGTACTCGGGACCTGGGGAGTTTCCACGGATAATATTTGCACCAGGAAACCTTGAAGATGCATTTATACTTTCTCAAAGAGCGTTCAACCTAGCAGATAAGTATCAAATACCAGTATTTATCTTAACAGACCAATATTTTGCGGATATTTTTTATAATATCCCCGTACTGGATGTTGATTCAACAAAAATAGAATTTTATACTATTAAAACATCTAAAAACTACAATAGATATCAACTTACTGATGATGGAATATCTCCAAGGGGTATTCCTGGATGGGGTGAAGGTTTAGTGGTGGTTGATTCAGATGAGCACGATGAAGAGGGCCATTTAACTGAAAAACTGGATATTCGAGATAAAATGGTTGAGAAACGTCTTAAAAAAATGAATTTAATACAGGAAGATGTTGTGCCACCTGAACTGATTGGAAATGAAGATTATGAAAAATTGATAGTTGGATGGGGATCAACCTATGGACCGATAGTGGAAGCTCTGGAAAATTTAAACAGGGATAATATCAGCTTCTTATACTTCAAACAAGTATATCCATTGGATATGTCAGTATTAGAATATTTGAATCAGGCTGATAATACTGTGATATTTGAAAACAATGCTCAGGGTCAATTTTCAGATCTTATCAAGCTTAAAACAGGATTAGAGATCGATAAAAAAGTTTTAAAATATAATGGAATGCCATTTTCTGTTGAAGAAGTAGAGAAGCACTTAAAAGAATTTTTGGAGGCTTAATTATGGATTCTAAACAGTTCGATGTTGAGGGTGCCGATGTTGCATGGTGCCCAGGATGTGGAAATTTTTCAATATTAAAGGCACTCAAAGAGACTCTTACTGAACTGGAAATTGCTCCTGAAGAAGTTGTTATGGTGTCTGGAATTGGACAGGCTGGAAAATTACCTCATTACATCAAATCAAATGTTTTCAATGGGCTTCATGGGAGGTCTTTGCCTGTTTCTGCAGCCATCAGGGCAGTTAATCCCGAAATTCTGGTATTCAATATTAGTGGTGATGGATGTACCTATGGTGAGGGAGGTAACCACTTCATACACAACATTAGAAGGAACCCGAACATAGTGAACATAGTTCATAACAACATGGTTTATGGTCTAACCAAGGGACAGGCATCACCTACAAGCCAGTTAGACTTCAACACACCACTACAGGTTGATGGGGTGTTTGAAGAACCTTTCAACCCTTTGGCTACAGCAATTTCGTTAAATGCTTCATTCGTGGCCAGAGCATTCAGTGGGGATGTGGATAAAACCAAAGAAATACTTAAAAAGGCAATAAATCACGATGGATATGCATTGGTGGATATATTTCAACCTTGTGTAACATTCAACAAGCTGAACACTTTTCAATGGTTTAAAAACAACACTTACTACCTTGAAGAATCCCATAACCCTTACGACAGAGAACTAGCCTTTAAAAGAGCTATAGAAACAGAAAAATATCCTTTAGGTGTATTCTATATAAATGACAAAAAGAAAATGTTTGAAGAAAGTTTAGTAGTGTACAAAACTGATAAATCTCCAATATACACTAGAAAACAGGATATGGAAAAATTAAAAAACCTCATTGAAACCAAGAAATGAGTGGATGGTTCATAGGGTTCTGTTTAAAATATAAATTGGTTTCACTTCAAATTTTTTTTAACAGTTAGTTCTAAACTAATGAACATATCTAAATTTAAGGTTTATCTTAACAATGGAATGGAATCCAAATACAGGGGAAATATAATGGGTAAAATTAGAATATTATCATGGAACGTCAATGGAATTAGGGCTGTACATAAAAAAGGTTTTTTGAACTGGTTCAATGATGAAAAACCGGATATATTGTGTATTCAGGAGACTAAAGCTATGAAAAAGCAGTTTCCACATGACATCCGGGTTGTAGAAGGGTATCAGCTTTTCGTTTCAGAGGCATCCCGAAGAGGATACAGTGGTACCGCAACTTACACTGCAATCAAACCAGAAAAGGTGGGGTATGGGTTTGGTGTTGAAAAATTTGATACTGAAGGCAGAACATTGATAACTGATTATGGAGATTTTGTTCTGTTTAACATATACTTCCCCAATGGAAAGATGTCTCAAGAAAGATTAGACTACAAAATGGAGTTCTACAATACATTCATTGAATATGCTGATGAACTGAAGGATCAAGGTAGAAACATCGTTGTTTGTGGGGATGTTAACACGGCCCACAAAGAAATTGATCTGGCACATCCCAAGGAAAATTCAAAAATCTCGGGATTCCTCCCAGAAGAAAGAGCATGGATCGATGAACTATTATCTCATGGTTATGTGGATACCTTCCGGGAATTTAACCAAGAGCCAAATGAGTACACATGGTGGAGTTATCGTACACGTGCAAGGGAAAGAAACGTTGGTTGGAGACTGGACTACTTCTTTGTTAACCAGGAGTTTATGGAAAATGTCAGCGCTGCCTACATACTCCATGATGTTATGGGATCAGATCACTGTCCAGTTGGCATAGATGTTAACCTTGAAACCAGATGATCCAAATTAACATCAATTTTTTTTGAAAACTTAAAAGTTTTATTATATATATGACTAAATAGATACATTCAATTCTAAAGAAAATATAACACTAGATAAATATTCAGTTTTAAGAATTTTTTTGATTATTGTAAAAATTATAAAAAAATTTTAATTTAAATATTGATAGAGGGAAAATACATGGTTTACAAAGGTTTGTCGGCTGAGTTTTTAGATTCATCAGGTTTGTCTATAGGAGACTTAATAAAAATTGAGAAGAACGGAACATCCTACTTTGGAATACTTCTTGATAGAGCAGAAGATCCAGATGAAAAACACATTGTAATCAAATTAAACAGTGGTTATAATGTTGGAATAGATGTTAATGGAGCAAAAGCAGAACTGGTTGAAAAGGGAGAAAAGCCCAAAATGGAACTTCCTCCACTAAACATAGATAAAGATTCAGAAAAACCAGAAATTTCAATTGTCTCCACAGGAGGAACCGTTGCATCGGTTATTGATTATAAAACAGGGGCAGTTCATCCAGCTTTCACGGCTGACGATCTGATACGCGCCAACCCTGAACTTCTTGAATATGCCAACATAAATGGTAAGGCCATTTTCAACATATTAAGTGAGAATATGAAACCCGAATACTGGGTTAAAACCGCAAGATCAGTTGCCGATGAAATTAATAACGGAGCCGATGGTGTTGTAATTGCACATGGGACTGATACCATGCATTACACATCCGCTGCATTAAGCTTCATGCTAAAAACACCGGTACCTGTGGTTGTAACAGGTGCCCAAAGGAGTTCGGATAGGCCATCTTCTGATGCATTTATGAACCTTATAAGTTCTCTTGTAGCTGCTAAATCTGATATAGCCGAGGTTAGCCTTTGCATGCATGCGGAGGAAGATGATTCATACTGTTACCTCCACAGGGGAACTAAGGTCAGAAAAATGCACACAACACGAAGGGATACATTCAGAAGTATAAATGCCCTTCCAATTGCCAAAATAAAAAAATCAAAACTCAAGCTGGTTGATAAGGCTGCAGTTTACAACAAACGAAGTGAAGATTCCCTTATTATTAATGATGAAATAGAAGAAAAAGTTGGATTTATAAAGAGTTACCCTGGAATTCAACCCGATATAATCGATTACTACATTGATAAAGGATACAAGGGCATAGTGCTTGAAGGTACAGGATTAGGACACTGCCCAGAAGGGTTAATCCCACCCCTTGAAAGGGCGAAAGATGAATCAATTCCTATACTCATGACTTCACAATGTTTGTATGGTCTGGTGAACATGAACGTGTACAGTACCGGAAGAAAAATTCTTTCTGCGGGAGTAATATCCGGCCTTGACATGCTTCCAGAAACTGCCTTTGTAAAACTGGTGTGGGCTCTGGGACAGACTGATAATGTTAAAGAAGTGGAAAAAATTATCCACACAAACTTAGCCGGAGAATTAGGAGAAAAATCATCTGAAAAATTCTTTTTAAATTAAATTTCTTGGGGAGGGGTGCTCATGAATTACGAAGAATTAGGACTTAAAATGGGTTTAGAAATTCATCAACAGCTTAACACTGAAAAAAAATTATTTTGTCCATGTAAATGTGAACTAATCAATGAAAAACCGGATTATAAGTTATTAAGATACCTAAGGCCAACACAGAGTGAACTGGGAAAAATTGACAGGGCTGCCTTTGAGGAATCCCGAAGGAAACTTGAATTTATATATGAATCATACGATCATGAAACATGTCTTGTTGAAGCTGATGATGAACCGCCACACCCATTAAACAATGAGGCTTTAGAAATTGCACTAACAATAGCTTCTTTACTCAACATGAATGTGGTTGATGAATTCCATACCATGAGAAAACAGGTAATAGATGGGAGTAACACTGGTGGATTTCAAAGAACTGGGCTCATTGCAACAGACGGACACATCGAAACAGACCATGGGAAAGTAGTAATAGAAAATCTCTGCCTAGAAGAGGATGCAGCTAGACGTATAGGAGAACAAAAGGGTAAAATAATTTTCAGGCTTGATAGGCTGGGAATACCACTTCTGGAAGTTACAACTGATCCATCAATGAAACATCCAGAACAGGTAAGGGATGTGGCTTATCAACTTGGTCAGGTTTTAAGAAGTACCAAGGTTAAGCGTGGATTGGGGACGATCAGACAGGATCTGAACATATCTATAGCTGAAGGAGCAAGGGTGGAAATAAAAGGTGTTCAGGATCTTGATACCATGCCCAAAATGGTAGAAAATGAGGTAAAAAGACAGATTGGCCTGATTGAAATTAGAGACGAATTACAAAATAGAAATGCAAAAGTGGATGGAAATATCCATGATGTCACTAAACTCTTCGATAAAACAGAATCAAAAATAATATCCCGGGCAATATCTAAGGGAGGGAAAGTTCTAGCAATCAAACTCAATGGATTCAAAGGATTAATCAGCAAAGAAATCCAACCTGGAAGACGTTTTGGAACAGAACTTGCAGGTTATGCTAAGAAAATGGGAGTTTCCGGTCTATTCCATACGGATGAACTTCCTGCCTATGGAATCACAATTGAAGAGGTAAAAACCCTTGAAAATCATCTCGAACTATCTGAACAGGACGCATTCATACTGGTTGCAGATGAAGAGGAAAAAGCAACAAACGCCATAAAAGAAGTTCAAAGACGGGCAAATACGGCCATAATTGAAGTTCCTGAGGAAACAAGAAAGGTTTTAGAAGATGCTAACAGTGAATATTTGAGACCACTCCCAACTGCAAGCAGGATGTATGTTGAAACTGATATCCCAACAACAGTGATTAAAAGAAACTTACTCAAGGATATCCAGGCAAACTTACCTGAACTTCCAGATGAAAAGAAACTCAGGATAATAAAGGAATATGGTTTGAGCCAGGATATTTCCAACCAGCTGGTACGATTGGAAAGGGCTGATGATTTTGAGTATATAATGTCTAAAACAAATCTTGATCCCACCACAGTCGGGTCTGCACTGGCTTATACACTTAAAGAGTTGAGAAGGGATGGAATGGATATTTCTAAACTTGACAATGAAATGCTCGTGGAAACCTTCGCCCTGGTTGATTCAGCTAAAATAGCAAAAGATGCTGTTAATGAAGTTTTGTCAGGTTTATGTGAAAATGTGGGTTCTCCCGAAGAAATAGCCATCAAATTAAATTTGATCATGCTTTCTGAATCGGAAGTAGAATCAATTATTGACAGTTTGATAGACGAGAATATTGATATGATTAAAGAACGTAAAATGGGTGCTATGGGTCCTTTAATGGGTAAATCCATGGCAAAATTACAGGGAAAGGCCGATGGAAAATTGGTGAATAAATTTTTGAAAGATAAAATACAAAGTATAATCAGTACATAAGATAGGATTCATACAAAAAAAAATTTATCAATTCATAAAACTTAGGTGGGTATTATGGAAGAACACGACATCATAATAATAGGTGCAGGACCTGCAGGCTTAACAGCAGGTATATATGCAGGTAGAGAGGGTTTAAAATCCATTATAATTGAAAAGAATCTCAGGGGTGGTAATGCCAATATGGCGCCAGTTATTTTGAACTACCCAGGTTATAAATCCATCCCGGGTCTTGAGCTTCTGAAAAAAATAGGAGAGCAGGCTGAAAAATACACGGAAATAAGGGAAAACGAGGAAATAAAGAAAATCGAAAAGGTAGATGGAAAGTTCAGGGTTAAAAGCTCTAAAAATGAATATTTAACCAAATCCATAATATTCTGTTCAGGAACAACCTACCGTAAAATTGGAGTTGAGGGAGAAGAAGAGTATGTTGGCCGTGGAATTTCTTACTGTTCAATCTGCGACGGCATGCTATTTAAGGGTAGAGATGTCATTGTTATTGGTGGTGGAAACTCTGCAGCAGAACATGCCCTCCACTTAAATGATATTGGAGTAAATGTTAAGTTAATTCATAGGAGAGATGAACTTCGAGCTCAAAGATACCTTCAGGAAAAACTCAAGGAAGAAGGAATACCAATTTTATGGAACACAGTATTAAAGGAAATTAAGGGAAAAATGTTCGTTGATGGTGTGGTGCTTTACAACAACAAAACCCAACAAGAACAGGAAATGGATATTAATGGAATTTTTATTGCTGTTGGAGAGGTACCAAACAGCCAGATAGCAAAGGATATGGGCGTCGAGATCGATCAGATGAATTACATACCAGTAAACAAGGATCAACAAACTAACATTCCAGGTGTCTACGCAGCCGGAGATATCACTGGAGGAGTGAACCAGCTAGTTGTTGCATGTGGAGAAGGTGCAGTTGCAGCTGTTAATGCATACACTCACATTAAAAAAGAGGAATAACAGCTTCATATCAATTTTTATAACTGAAGGAATCATAATCATGAAAGTACGTTTTGGACCAGCAGGACGGCCCATAAATTTTTCAGGCAATGCTAAAGATGCGTGTAGCTATATTAAATCAGAGGGCCTTGATGCTTACGAGTATCAGGCAACCTATGGGGTTAAAATATCTCAGAACTCTGCAAACGATCTTAAAAACGGTTCTAAATCTGAGGATGTTTTGGTTTCAATGCATGCTCCTTACTACATAAACTTATCATCCAATAAGGATGATGTGGTTGAAAGATCCATCAAAAGGCTCGTGCAATCTGCAAGGGCTGCCGAATGGATGGGTGCCTACAGAATAGTATTTCACCCGGGATTTTACACCACATATACTCCAGCAGAAGCTTTACTCAGATGTAAAAAGGCAGTGACCGAGATCATGGAAGAGTTAAATTCAAGGGGTGTGGAGAATTTTTGTTTTGCACCTGAGACAACTGGTAAAAAGTCTCAACTTGGAAATTTGGATGAAATAATAGAGCTCTGCAGGTCATTCGATAAATTTCAGCCCACAGTAGATTTTGCCCATGTCCATGCCAGAACTGGGGGTGGGATAACCACCAGGGATGACTATGCAAAAATATTTGAAAAACTTGAAGATGAACTGGAGCTAAATTGTTTACACTCCCATTTTACCCATATAGAATTCACAGATTCAGGTGAAAGAAAGCACCATATTTTAGGGGATCATAACTATGGCCCACCAGTAAAACCATTTATCGAAGAAATTATTGAATGTGGATGGAAGGTTACAGTTATATGTGAGAGTCCACTAATTGATCAAGATGCAATTGTGATGAAGGATTTGTACAATGATCTATTGAACTAAGAGTGATGAGTAATTTGGATCCAAATGATTCAAATTCAAAAATTTATGATGAAAATAATTCTCTTAACTTTTTTTATGATAACTTTTTTATCGTTTGCATTACACAGTAAGTTCATAACAATTTTATTAAAATATGATCTAAAAAATGAACAGGACTGTTCAAAACTGATCAAATATATAAAAAATTAAACTAACAAAAAAAATAATAATCAACATAATTAACGGTAGGTATCCTAGTGAAACTGAATAATATAACTCCTGATCCTTTGGTATCAGACAAAAAATCATTAAAAAATATTAATGAACCTAATAAGGATGCTAAATTGGTTGTACTTCAATCAATTGGTTATCCTTTCATATGTAACTTGGTTGAAAATCCCAAAATAGAAATATTCGACAAAGAACTCTTTGAATTGTATGCTAAGGAACAGTGGGAGGGATCCGTGGTATACGAAGGATCATTCCTATTTGACCAAAAACTCCTCCCAGATTATGCTTTCAAAATAGTCAAGGCACACCCGGATAATTCCAAGATCACAAACAAAACATCCATCCTTTTGGTTGAATTACCAGAATCTGCGGAGATCAAGAAGGTAGAATCCAGCGTTAAAATGGAAGACGTCATTGGCCAAGAAAGAGCCAAAACCAAGTGTAAAATTATCACCAAGTACTTGAAGGATCCTGAGATATTCAAAGAATGGGCACCAAGAAATGTTTTATTCTTTGGAACACCAGGAACAGGAAAAACCATGCTTGCAAAATCTCTTTCAAACGAACTAAATGTTCCACTGTATTTAGTTAAGGCTACAAGTTTGATAGGTGAACATGTTGGTGATGGAGCAAGGCAGATTCATGAACTTTTTGAAATGGCATCTGCAAATGCACCGTCAGTCATATTCATCGATGAAATGGATGCTATAGGTCTTGATCGTAAATTTCAATCGTTAAGAGGAGATGTTTCAGAGGTTGTAAATGCCCTTCTCACTGAGATGGATGGTATTGAACATCACAAGGGAGTGGTAACCATAGGTGCAACCAACAATCCTCACTTGATAGATTTTGCAATAAGAAGCAGGTTTGAGGAAGAAATAGAATTCACACTTCCAGATGAAAAGGAAAGAAAGGCAATATTAGAACTTTATATCAGTACAATGCCTCTTAAAACAGACTTTAATCTTGAAAAACTTGTTAAATGTACAAAGGGAATGTCAGGTAGAGATATTAAGGACAGGATTTTAAAGGTTGCACTCCACAAGGCTATCTATGAGGATCAGGAGATCGTAACATGGGATCATTGTAAATATGCTTTAAAACAACATAAAATTAAATTAAACGAGCCTAAGGGAATGTTTGCTTAAGGCATACATTCTCTATTTTAACACATTTGAACTATTATCCTTACTTTTTTTATCATCTTATTAATAAAATAGACAGATAATTTTACAAGTAATGAAATGCTAGTAATTTGGGGATTAAATATGGGGCGAATGACGATCAAAGATATAATAATTGATTCACTCAAATATTCAGCCTCAGATTTGAAAATACTTCTGTTGTTGGGTATGGTGCTGGTAATTGCAGATATTGGTGATGAACTTTCTTTCATTGGTGAGTTATCAGAAACTGTTAAACTCCTGATATCTGCTGTAGTTATAATTATAGCAATTTTTGAAGCAGGGTATGTGTTTAGAATAATAGAAGAAACAGTTAAGGGATCAAACAGCTTACCCCGACTCACCAATTTTAAAACTATGTTTGTCCATGGATTGAGTGAAACATTATTGATTTTGATCTATTTTGCAGTCCCATTAGTGGCGTTGATGCTATTTTTTAGCTTCATGATCTCGAATAGTATCGACGATGTATCATTTGTCTCAGGAATGATCTTAATTATTGTAATAGGTGTTGCAGTGTCTGTATTTATGCTTTTTCCCGCTGTGATGCTTCACAGGGCTAATGGTAACTGTGATCTGAGATCAAGCTTTGATCTGCGAGCAATTTACCACAAGATTCGTAACGTAGGACTTAAAAGGCTGATGATTGTATACTTCACCATAATTGTAATAGTGGCCATGGTAAGGGAGATTCTTGTGCCCAGCATGGATGGTGTCTTACCATTAATCATAGGAATAATTCTGGATCTCTTAATAACACCATACCTGTTAATATTCACTTCAAGGGTGCTGGGATTGCTTGATAATTAAATAAAACAATGGATGATTGATCCATTAAAATAGGGCTGTATTTTGAATTGTAAATAGAAATCAAATCAGCCATGTAAAATTAAAAATTTTTAAATTCTTTTTGATCAACATTGTTGTTAAAAAGGATTTCAGCCGCGTTTATAGTAGTTTCATCCCCATTTTCAGCAGCTTTTTTAAGATTTTTGATCACATTTGTAAAAATTCTTTCAACAACGATTTTTGTAAGGTTGTCAACTATTTTTTCGTTGCCATTCATTTCTCCAAGCATTTTAAAGGCTTTTTGAGTTTCAAATTGCCTAATAGTTTCTGCGGATATTCTAATCTGGGAGATCAGCGGTTCAACTTCAAGCTGTTTTATTGAACGATTTAGGAGTATCATTTCTTCAGCAACAATTGCTTCTGCATTAGATGCTTCAGCTTGCCTCATTTCACGACTTCTCTGTGCAATACTCCTTAAATCATCGATATTAAAAAGTTTAACTCCAAGTTCTGCCACATCTTCATCGATATCTCTGGGATTTGCGATGTCAACCATAACCATTCTTGAGAGGTTTTCTTTGGGAACCACTTCTTCTATTTTTTCACGTGTTAATATTGGGTGAGGTGCACCTGTTGCACTGATAACAACGTCAGCATCTTTAATTGCTTCATCTAATTTGTCAAAGTGTATTGCAGATCCTCCGAGTTCCCTAGCAAGTTCAACTGCCCTGTCATGAGTTCTGTTTGCCACGACTATGGCCTTCAATTTTTTTTCAACCAGTGCCTTGGCAACCAGAGTTCCCATTTTACCTGCACCAATAACCAAAACCTTCTTGCATTTAAGATCACCATGAACATCTTCTGCTAATTCAACAGCAGCAGAACCAATGGATAATGATCCTTCATTGATCTTGGTCTTCTTACGCACCACTTGACCTACATGCACTGCTTTTGTGAAGATGGTTTCAAGCATTTTACCACAGCATCCATCTTTCACACTCCTGTTCTTTGCATCTTTTAACTGTCCAAGTATCTGATCTTCACCAATAATCATGGATTCTAAACCAGCTGAAAGTCTGAGTAAGTGCTTTATTGCATCATTATCAAAATCTGTTACAAAATCTTCTATTAAAACTTTATCAGGGTGTTCGTCTAACACTAAATATATTTCTGCTCGATTACAAGTTTTTAACTCAACATATTCCTGTACATCATAATTTTCAATTATCTCTTTGAATACGATTCCGAGTTTTTCGCTTGATTTTTCCATCTGGTTGATGTCGGCGGTTTTATGATCAACCCTGATATTTAGAATCAATTTTCTTCTCTCCATGATTAAATTAAATTTATAACAAATACAATCATCATCAGTTTAAATCAAGATTTATTAATGGAATCTATGATGTTATGTGCGTATTTTTTGGCAGACTCCAAATTCCCATTATTTAACATATCTATGATTTTAGGATCCTCTAATATTTTGTAGAGACATTTTTTTCGAGTTTTCTGGTCATCAATATTCTGTTTTAATATATTTCTTGCATAATATTGTAGTTCCAGTTGATATATATCCTCAGGCTTTATTACCTTTTGGATCTTTTTTCTTAACGCTTTTGACATAAGAGGGCTCTTTCCGCCTGTGAATATGCATAATTGCACATCTCCTATGAAAAAAGATGAAGGTACGATTAAATTCCCATCATTTGGATTATCTGCCCGATTAATCAGCTTGTTTCCGGACAATTCTCCAACCCTGTTATTTAATTCATGATCTCCAGATGCTGCTACCACGATGTCTGCCCATTTAATCCAATGATCTAGTTCATCAAGTGGTTTTGTAAGTGCCCCCAGATGAACCAGGTCATTGTTTACATGATCGTCCAGCACAACAACTTTGGCGCCTGCAAGCAAGAATCTTTCACATCTTCTGGATCCAACCTCCCCTGAACCTATGATCAGAACTTTTTTTTCTGTCATATCAAGGTAAAGAGGAGTCCAACCCATTCTATAACTCCAACTTATTCATGTTAAGCAGTTTAGCTGCTTTTTTAACGTCGTTGTCACATTCCTTGAGCACTTTGAATGCTTCTTCTTCTGTAACATTGAAGGTTTCAGCAAGTGCAACAACACTTTCTTTGGTGTTTGATTCTGATTGTCCCACTAATTTTTCAGATAACTGTTTTTTAAGATCCATGTACTCATCAACACTCATATCAATCCTTCTCATAACCATGTCTCTCAACGGACAGGGTTTTGAAGGTTTACAACACCATACAAGTGAACCGAAACATGTTCCTTCTCCTTGACCAAGTTTAGTTTCTTCTGCAAATTTCTCTTTAATTTCCACGTACTTTTGAGCAGTTAGTTCTGCATCCTCAAGTGCATATATTACTGGACAGGGTTTTACTGGCGGACAACAAAATGATAATGCACGTTTGTCCCCTCCCCTGCATACATGTGATGGTGAATCTTCCCATGCCATTAATTATTCCTCCGTAAGCATCTTTTCTTTCTCTTTTGGAGTTAAATCTTCAACAATTTCCACTGGATCGCCTATTTTCAAAATTTTTCCACCACGCATGAGAGCAGCCCGGTCACAAACATCTAAAACGAAATCCATGTCATGGGATATGATTATGAATGTTTGGTTGAGTTCATCCCTAGCCCTTCTGATGGAATCTGTGACCTGAACCCTTGTAATGGGATCCATGGTACCTGTAGGTTCATCTAATATTACAATATTAGGTTCTTTAATCAAAACCTGGGCTAAAGCCACTCTGTGACGTTCTCCCCCACTGAGTTCATCTGGATATTTAGTAAGTAAACTGTTGGCATATTCTTCATCAAAACCAACAGCCTTTAAAACATAAATAGCTTTCATCTTTGCAAATTCTGCTGGAAGTTCGAGACTAATGGCCTCAGTAAGGTTTCCAAGAACGTTTCTGTGGGGATATAAACTGTACTCCTGGTGTAAAATTCCAAGATATGGGATAACACGACCTCTACCAATTGGTCCTTTTTGTGTCATATCGATCCAGTTTTCTCCTAATTTAACTTCAATTTTCCCGCTACTGGGTTCAGTTAATCCATACAATATTCTTGATAGTGTGGTTTTACCTGCTCCGCTTAAACCTACTATTCCAAATATTTCACTTTCTCCAACTACCAGATCAATTCCGTCAACAGCCTTAACAACACCCCTTTCAATGGAGTAGTAATGTTTTTTCACTCCTTCCATCTGTATTATGGGTCCTCCAGTTTTGTAAACTTCTTTTTTCTCTGGAAGTGGCACTTGATCCATGAATTCTTTAACAACAGTATCAGGATATCCTTCAACTATTATTTCTCCCCTTTCAAGCCAGATAACATAATCTGACAATTTTTTCATTACTTCTGGCCAGTGGGAGGTGATGATCATAGTAGTACCCTTATTTTTCACTCCTTCGATCAGGGCTTGATGCAGAAGTTCGGCTGTTTTAGGGTCAAGTGTGCCTGTTGGTTCATCAGCCAAAAATATCATAGGTTCTTTGGCTATTTGTCTTGCAAGCACAACCCTCTGCTTCTCGCCACCACTAAGATCTCGGGCAATGTGTGTTATCCTATGGGCCATTTGTGCCATTTCAATTAGATCAATGGCCATATAGGTACTTTCTTCTTCATCATGACCAGTTATTGATTTTAAAACATTATCTATGACAGTATCATCTTCATAAAGTGCGAAGGTCCTCTGAAGCATGATAGAAATTCTGCGTTTAATTGCAGCAAATATCCGCCTTTCGCTATTCCAGAAATCAATTGTTTTTAATTCAAATTCACATCCACACCCACATAATTTTCCAGCTGCAGATGGAGGTTCAACCCTAAGACACTCCGGACAAATTGCAACTGTATACAAAATTTGACCATCATCGGGTCTGTACTCCTTCATTCCACGAAGCATGTTTATGAGTACTGATTTTCCAGAACCACTCCTTCCAAGAATACCCAAAACTTTTCCTTCATCTATGGTCATATTCAAATTTTTCAAGATTTTAACATCGTTAAAAGATTTTGTGACATTTTTAAGTTCTATAAATGACATTCGACCACCTTACCGTGAATTTGAGTTTTTTTCAGCCAAAGAAAATTGATTAATTTTTTTTGAAATACTTATTATTAAATTATTTGATTCAAACAATATATAATTTCATGATACAGTTTCTCAAATTTTTAACCTTCCCATGGGGTTTTAAACTAATAAATGGTTAAACAAGAGATAGATCAAAGTTTATATTACCATCAATCGCTGCTCTGGCTATAGATATGGCATCAGCTCCTGATGATATCATTTTTTTTGCAGATGCTATATCTTTAACCGAGTTGTTTCCAATGATAAATGTGCTAGTATTTCTCTTCACCCATGTTATAAAATCATAATCTGCAGAGCTGTAACCAGGTTTCATTGCATCTATATGGATATAATTGGCTCCAGCATCTTCAATTGCTTTTAAAACCTTTGAATAGTTCACACCATTCACATTGGCACGTATTTTAACTGAAACATCCTTAGAACATCCATGAACTGTTTCCTCAACTAAACTTTGAAGTCCATCGGGATCTTCCAGAAGGGCCTGTCCAAATCCTGATTCAACCAGTTCTTTTTGTCTGCAGTGGGCATTTATTTCTACAATATCAATTTCATGAATTTTAGCTATGTTTATAACAGGAGCTGAAGTGGTTACACGCAAGTTTACAGACACCCTAACATTTTCAGGGGAATTGTTTTTGATATACCTGGCCTCATTTGTAATATGGTTTATTATATCAGTTTCCTCTACATGGAATTCGTTTCTGCCACGTTGAATTATTTTTAATCCGGCTTCGATGGATTTCTTTTCTGCATTGTATCCTCCAATGGTTAGAACATCAAATCCATATTTTATCATTCCTCTGCAGAACTTTCCATCGGTCACACCTGCCATTGGCGCTAGTACTTCAATGGGTTTCCTCCATAAAATTTCTTAAAAAAAAATTAGAAATTAAAAAGATTCTAAAATTTAATTGATACATTATTAATCTTCATTTTTAATAACATGCACTAAATTGTAAGTAAACCCACCTCTGATCTCTTCAAGAGCTAAATCTGCCAAATTAGCTGCTTTTTCCGCTGTTGGTGCCTTACCCACACCTGCCTTAAGTGCAATGTTTATTTCGTCTTCGATCTCTTCTATGATCTTCAGAAGCCCCTCAGGATTCAGACCATTGCATGGAGACATGAAATTGTCGCCACCAATGAAGAAGAGAAGTGAACCTTTTTCAATGAGTTTTTTCATTAAAAAATGTTGTACTCTGTTAACAATAAAAGAAGTATCATAAGCAGGTATTATATCTGTTAAAGAATCTGTTATCCCGTTTATATCTATATGGGCTATTTGAACGAAACTTTCATCAGCTTTCACAAGTCCATCAATTGCAAGAACTTCAGTTCTATCCTCAGACTGAGCTCCGCCATAATTTTGAAGTGCGTTTGTTGCTTTTCGCTGTGCTTCATATGGAGTTTCTGCAGCTCCAACTCCCATACTAACGGTAATTGGGTATCTGTTTCCTATGGATTTTTGAATCCTCAGGTGATCCTCCATATCCACACCGTTTGTAACTGCAAGCATGTTATCGAAACGGGTGAAAAATACAAGTCCTCCCTTAGCTGCAAACTGTCTTTGAAGATCTGCGTAAAGTTCTGCCTGCAGAATCTGAAGGTCTGCTTCGGCCCTTGGTGTTGGTGTGACTGTCCAGGGACCATAGTTATCGATCTGAATTAAAGTCATTTGAATCATATAATTTCACCCAAACTAATTTTGGCTAACATCATTTTATCACCGATGTTCTTCATGTTGGTGTTTGTTACTATTACCTCTGGTATTAGTCTTTCTATTTGATTTTTGTAGTTGACATCTTCGAGGTCAATTATGAACTTATCTAAAAATTTTGAGTACATTTTCGCAACACCAAAACACGATACATCATGTCCTAATGCATTCATAAATTTTGCTGCAGGGCCGCTAACAGGGGAATTCCCTATTATTGGAGAAATACCTACAACATAAGCTTTTTCAAGAGTTTTAACCACATTATTCATGGATATAATTGGCCATAAAGAGGTTATGGGATTAGAAGGCCCTAAAATAACCATTTCTGATTCTTCGATGGATTCAATTAGTCCGGGAGAAGGTTCGACTTGATTATAGACGATATCTTTAACATGAGGTTTTGCCTGTTTTTCAACAAGAAATTCATGAAACTTCATTTCACCCTGGTCTGTAACAATGGTTATATTGGATTTATCATTGCTCATGGGTTTAATTTCTGATTCAATCCCTAAAGCATTTTTTTGAATAGTCACAACCCTTGATAATGGATATTTTTCCATGAGCATGGTTTTCTGAATTTTTATGGCCCTGTCTTTATCTCCAATTCGCAGAGTTTCAGGGCAGTTGATCTCCTTTAAAGTTTCATGGGTTATAAATGTATCATTCTCAATACCATACCAAGTATCGGTGTTGATGATCCCTTTAAGAGTGTACATTACAGTGTCAATATCTGCTGCAACATAAACACCTGAAAAGTAATCATTTTCTAATGTGTTAACAACTATGTTAAGGTTTTTTGGATCAGAAACCTTAATAAGACCTTCCAATAATTTGGGGGTTCCTGTTCCCCCAGAAAGTACAGTTATCATGTTCAACCAACCAATGTTTTTTTAGCATTAAAATTTTCATCTGAAAACATCAAATTTTTTAGGTCTTAAGATGGGCTTAATATCAGCAGAGGAGGATCTCAACTTTTCGAAGTATTCAACACCTCTCACTATTACAACAGGCAATCCCTCATCTGCCTGGCCCATGACTATAGAAGCTGCTGATGCCAGTTCATCTGCCACTGCAATGGTAGTTGTTTGGAGTTCTCTCTGGAAAAGATCTTTCTCTCCCTTCCTGTTCCAAACAGGATTCATACCTGAAATTCCTATTGCAACACCAACCGCACCTTCCCTAAATGGACGTCCCTGTGTGTCTGATAAAATTACTGCCACCCTTTTTCCTGTCTTTGACTCAATTTTATTCTGAATCTTAATGGCACTTACATCTGGATCAATGGGCATGGGCTTTAAGAATCCAGTCTCAACGTTAGATTCATCAATACCAGCATTAGCACATATGTAACCATGTTTTGTTTCTGAGATTATGAAATCTGGTCCAACTTTGATAATTTCTACAGATTCATCAATTATTGATTGAACGACCCTTGGATCCTTAGATGTTTTTTCCGAGATTTCCATGGCAAGATCACTAACAGTGATTGAGTCAAGTTCAATTAAATTGCCCTCTGCCTTTGAAACTACAGTTTCAGCAACAACAAAAACATCGCAATCCATTATTTCAAGACCTTCAGATTCTGCAGCTTCGAGAATGATAGAACCAATATCATCTCCCTCACCAATCAATGGTATGTTTTTAATGCCAATAAGTTTAACACACATTTCAACACCGTTAAAAATTTAAATTGAACTCAGTTTCCACGTACCTGTTCCAAATGCAGCTGCAGAAGTCACAGGATTCGTAAATTCACTGAATTTTCCCTGATCCATGATGTACTGTGCTGTTTCTTTGGCATTGCTTGCTTCATATTTCACTGTTTTAGGTTTGGTCTGTTCATATGTTGAGATATATGCACATGTTTCAGGTTCCAGTTTTTCTACAATCAGGTCTTCATGGGTAACAATTCCAATGTAGGAATCTCCATCAAGGGTTGTAACTCCAGCTATCCGCGGAGTGTTGAAATCATCCTTTTCATAGTCCATTGAAAGCAGTGATAAAACCATGGCATCTCTAATACTCATTCCTGACTCTATTTTATCAGCAATAACATCAGTGTGCCCGCCGTTTGATACAACTGCTATATCCCCCACAATTCTGATGGAATTATATGCTATGTATGGATTTTTAAAGACATCCTTCTCGTTTCCTTCAGTGGGAATGATTGAAACCCTGTCTTCAAATGATTTTGCAATTCTGTTTGGAAAAGACCGGCTTGAAACTCTGTAAGCCACAAAATTTCCAGATTCTGTTGTTCCCACGGCTAATATTCTTCCTAGATACACTTCATCACCTTTTCGTTTATATTTTAAAATTATTTCTCAAAAAAAAATTTCATGAGATCTTTCACACCTGCGGAGCATTCACAGCTTCTTCTGGAGATATTCCGGCAGGTGTCGTAATAATTATTGCACCCTGATTGGCCTTTATGTTAATATCTCCCTGATCAATGACGGTAGTATGAACAGCAATTGCACTATTTCTTATATCTTTAGACATATCCACACCATTCACAGTTACTGTTTTCAATCCAGACACTGGAATAAGGTAATAATCAGAGGGTCCTGTTGTCTGATTAATCTGTGGTTTTCCAGAACTAACATCGGCTGCCCCCTGAAAACTTGCTGCAACCATCAGGAATATTAAAATGGTAAAAATAACATCTATAAGGGGCACTAAATTCACTTGAGGATTGTTTTGTTTCAACTTGTTTCTATATCTACTTGTATCCAATGGCATATGATTTTCCCCGATTTTAAACTTACCTAACAATCATGTAGTGATTTTAACCCTCATTGTCTCAGTTTACTTTCGATGATCTGAGGATCCAAATTACATTTTTCCTTTATGATATTGCTTATACTTCTATCTAGCCTGTTTGGATCGATAGAAATCCATATATTGGCATCAGGATCTGAAATCTGTCGAACTTCGATCACTCCATTAGATTCTTGTAAAGCATGAATAGAATTTTCAATACAAGAGTCAACCTTTATACGTATCTCAGCAGTTCTCCAGTTGGTCATCTTCTTTGCAATATCAATTTTATCAATTTCTTCTTCTATCTTCCCATTTATATATGAGTATAGGGGTAAAATTATAATAGCAACTGTCAAACCAGCTATAGTGGTGATCAGTGCAATGTATATTCCTTCAGCCATTTGGGTGGTGTTTGCAGAAATGCCCATGGCTTTAAATGTCACCCAAATACCTATTACCGTACCTATAAGACCTAAAAGGGGAGCTACTTCTATAATGGTTTTGAGAATATTTAGGCCCTTGGTCATGTTGCCCATTTCTACAATGAAAACTCTTTCCATAGCATCTTCAACTTCGGCATTGTTCCTGTAACCAATCTTCAGAGCTTCAGAAGTTATCTTAGATATTGGATTTTGATACTGCCCAAGGGAACGTAGTGCTTCAAGGGATCCTCCCCTATCCATTGCATCATTAACAGTACTCATTATTTGGGGTAAACTTACATTAGACATCTTTCTAAGATATAAAATCTTTTCAAAAGAAAGGATAATTCCGTAAATGCCTATTATGGTAATTATATAAGTTATTATTCCTCCACTCTTAAACATTTCCAGGATTGTGGAGAAAAAACCTGTAAAAAATTCGTATATCATTTTAGCCTCATTTTTTCAACTGTTGACCAGGATTTTCTGACGAAAATGGGGAGATCAATGTATGGTGTAGCTTTTAAATATGCCACTGTTTTGGGATCACTCGGATAACCCGATCCAACATCGCCAAATTCTTTTTTTATCCTTGAAATTTCCTGATCCCTTTCAACCTTAGCAACTATGGAAGCAGCAGAAACAATTGGATAGGTATCATCTGCTCCATGTTCTGCAACAACTTTCAAATTATCTTGAAAATTTTCTATTTCATTGGTAAATCTTTCTGGTTTAACATCTATACAGTCAATGTAAGAGATATCTGGATCACAGTTTCCAATGATCTGTTTTATGGCTATTTTCTCAATTTCATTCAAATTAACATCTTTGGATCTTAACAGATCGATATCTGCTGCACTGATATGTACGGGGTGGCATTCTGCAATTTTTTTAATTTTCCTAGATAAAACAATTCTTCTTTTAGGAGAAACTTTTTTAGAATCCTTTAAATTCAACCTTTCAAGATATTTCAACCTTTCTTCTTCAACTGCAACACCACAAACTACAAGGGGCCCTAAGACTGATCCTCTTCCTGCTTCATCTATTCCAACGATCTTCATTTTATTAATACCAGATTTTAATCAATAACTTCAATTAAATAATTTTTCCCATTCAGTTTAAATGTATGGATTGGATAATACGAAAAAAATGTAAGAAGAAAATTTAATTTAAAAAAAGTAAAGAAATTTATTTCATGGCTTTTAAACGCACTTCAGGTTCAAGAGCCCGTGGTTCTGCAGCAACTATGGCTGCTCCTTTAGCTACCACTGTCATAGGGTCGTTTGATATTTCTACTGGAACTCCTACTTCTTGATAAATCCTTTCTTTCAATCCCCTTAGCTGTGATGTTCCACCCACAACAACTGTCTTGTTATAAACACCGGAAATTAATTCGGGGGACATGCGTTCAAGAACTACTGCAAGTGCTTCAATAAGATTCTTGACTATGGGTTCGGCTGCATCTGCAACAATTTTAGAGTCAATTTCAACCTGTTTAGGCTTGTTAGTTTCCATTGATTTTCCTATGGCTGTGTTGACTAAATTTTCAACATCTGCATCAGAATGAACCATACCTACTGCAATTTTAGCTTTTTCTGCTTCATGTATGCCTATTTCTACATTGTAAAGTTCTTTAACCTTTTCGACAATATTTTTATCAATATCGTCTCCACCATCCCTTATGGTTTCAATGTCAGTGATTCCTCCGAGGGATATTACAACAATATCACTTGAACCCGCACCTATGTCTATTACCATGGTACCTGCAGCCTCTGCAATTGGTAAACCTGCACCTATAGCTGCTGAAAGTCCTTCGCTTATTACAAGGACGTAATTTGCACCGGCTTTAATACCGATCTCTTCAACGGCTCTTTTTTCTACTTCTGATGCATCTCCGGGTATACCAACAACTATTCTGTCAATGCTGGCATTCTTTTCACCGGAACCTTTGTCAATTGCATAAACTAAAAGGGCTTCAGCCTGGGCAATGCTTTCAATGACACCCTTTCTTAGAGGTCGCACTGCTATGATATCTTCTGGTGTTCTTCCAAGCATGGATTTTGCTTCTTCACCAACTGCCAGTACATATGCAGGGTCTTCTTTTTTTACTGCAACTACTGATGGAATTTTATATAAGTCAAATTTATCTCCTGATGGTTTGGCCACTACTGTGTTAAGGGTTCCTAAATCGATCCCTAGAGTGTCTGTGAGGGCTTTTTTCTTAACATCTACTTCATCATTTTTCTTTAGAAAATCGAACATTTCACTCCTCCTTTAAAATTTTATTGAATTCAATTACAAATATTTTATTAACTTTAGCAATTTCTTTAATTTTAGGAATAACTTCTTCCTTAGCAGAGATTAGTACAGTTGATAATGCAACATCTGCCATTTTAAATAATGGGTCGATGGTGTTGCGTACAAAATCTGGTAAAACATTGGTGATGTAAACGTCGGTTTCTATGAAACCAGTAGTTTTGTCTTCAATAAGAAAATTAACATTCAGTCTGGACTTTTCACAATCGCCCATGAATTTCTTTATTGAGGTCTCAGGACCAACAGATAAGATTAAGTTGGGTTCATTTAAAACATAATATGGGGCTATTTTCAGATATGCTCCACCATTTTCTTTGCACAACAAACTTAAATCTCTAATCTTGTTTATATCTCCATGTAACATAATAAAATCAAATTTTTTGGTTACAAATGATTCTTTGCTATTAATATGTTCTCTGCAAAGGATTTTCACCCTATCCTTGTCAGTAATAGCTGCATAAGCAATATTATTAACCATCTCTTCGTTTCCAGCTATAACGCACCATATTTTATCGGAATCCTGTATGGTGGAAACTTTGGCAGCTTGTCTCAAGGTTTTTATCTTATTTTCTATCATTTTTACCACGCCTACAGTTTGTGGAAAGATTCATTGATCGATAAGTTAATGAAAATTTTCTAGTTCTATTAATTACTATGATATATTTCCATATTCAAAATCTAAATGGTAAACATCAATGTGTTACTTCCGATGTATATTCTTATATAATTAATTGATCTATTTTAAAATCTAATTTAAATAAACTTCTATAAAAAATTTCTAAAGATCTGAAAAGAAAAGTTAAAAAAATCTACAGATCCATTCTATTTTCCTTTCTCCTTAAATTGACGTTTTTTGGTGTTCCAAATACTAAAATTTTTGATTTAAGTATGGAAGAATCACTAACCACTTAGTTTAGTCAATATATTTACTATAACAGCAAAACTTTTTTTTAATATGATTTAATTTAATTTTTTTGAAATTATTATATTCTTTTGATTCTATTGATTTTAATGTTGCATTATATAAACTTTTAGGTATTTATTGACATAATAATCTAATTTGTATCTTATAAATCGATGGATTGTTACAATTCGCTTATTCAAATAATATGAGTATGATATTTATTAGTTAGTAGATTTAATAAAATAACAAAATTTACAGATTTAATTTCTAATATTAGCATAATTTTATTCCAATAAATATATCTAAGTGATTATTTAATGTGAGGAATTTCTAGTGTTTGTTAAGGGTTTATCAAAAAAGAAAATTGGAATTTTATTAACTATCGCGGTATTACCATTCATTTTTGGTTACTTTGTTATCAGTTTCATCATTTTTTCAATAATAGCATTCTTTATGCAATTTTTCAGAGATCCTAATAGAACTATTCCTGATGGTGAGGGGGTTGTTGTTGCACCTGCAGATGGCAAGGTGTTCCAGGGAAAAATTGACTACTTGAAAATAATCACTGTTAAGGATGATCCTGTTATGGAAAGGATATTGGAGGATGGTGAAAAGGGAGTTTTAATCAGTACATTCATGTCACCATTTGATGTCCATGTTCAGAGAGCTCCTGTTTCAGGGAAGATTTTAGAGACTAAATATTATCCTGGAAAGTTTAAAATTGCAATGGGAGACGTTCACACAGTGAATGAAAAAAATTTGATAGTTATTGATTCTGAGTATGGAAAAATAGGAGTTATTCAAATAGCAGGGTTCGTTGCCAGAAGGATTGTTCAGTATGTGAAACCTGGCGATACAGTTAGAATAGGTGACAGATTGGGAATGATAAGATTTGGATCAAGGGTTAATTTAATTATTCCATATGATAAATTTAGGGTGATGGTTTTTGAAGGGGAAAAACCAACTGCTGGGGAAACCATTATGGCAAAATTCAACAGTGAATTGAATGCAAACTGAAATAATTTAAATGGAGTTTTTTAAAATGAATATCAAAAATTTAATGTCCTATGCGGATTTGGTTTCTCTAGCTAATGCTTCTTTTGGATTTTTATCAATAATAATGGCTTTCAAAGGGTATCTGGACATTGCGGCACAGTTTATGTTGATTGCAGTCATTTTTGATTCAGTTGATGGTTGGGTAGCAAGAAGAACAAAAAGAGTGGATCAGTATGGATTTGGAGAAAATATTGACTCATTATCTGATGTAATTTCTTTTGGTGTAGCACCGGGAATGCTTTTGATTACAGCAACTTCAACGATTGGTATACCATACCTTAATATAGGAGTAGCACTCCTAATACTATTATGTGGGGTATTAAGACTTGCAAGGTTTAACGTAATTACAAATTCAGGTGAAGTCAAGGATGAAAAATTTGTGGGCTTACCCATACCAACAACTGCTTTGATCCTGGGATCATTTTATCTTTCAGGCATTTTCCGGGCAGATTTGGCAATGCTCATAATGGTTGTGGTATCATTGATGATGGTCAGTACAATTGAGTATCCTAAGTTTAGGAGTAGGAATGTTGTTGTTATAGGAAGTTTGTTGATATTTTTAACACTGCTACCTCAGAACTTTTCATCGTTAGTTGCGAATATTCCTGCAAAGCTTTTATTCATCGTCTCTTTAATATATTTAATAACGGTACCTTTTATGGATTTATACTCCAAGCTCCGCAGAAGTGGTCCAAATGTTAGATAAAATATTAGGAAAAAAAGATAAAGATAAAAACGACACACCTGATCTCCGAAAAAATGGTAAAAAACCTGATTCGGATAATTCAGATATAGGTGGTCGTCTGAAAGACATGGTGGGTAAGGTTTCTGGTAAGCCTAAGGACGACACTAAGTCTAGTAAATCTGATCAAAAGTTAAATGGTCCTTCTAAACCTAAAATTGTTACAAAGAAACCAGCTGCTGAGAGAAAAATGCCTCGGCCAATAACTAAACCAAGTTCCAAACCTACAGATTCTAAACCTAGGTTACGAAAACCTGAGAAAAAGAAACCAGGTGGATTGGCGGGAATTGGTGGTGGATTTGGAAAGAAACTTCCTGAAGACGATCAAAGGACTCTTGTAGGTGCAGCGGTTTTTGGAATAATACTGATCATATTAGTTGGAGCGGGTTATTATTTCCTGGTTTACGGCCCATACCAAGATACACTTAACAGTGCAAAGATGGCCAAGATCAACGAAGTTAACTCTTATTTCAAGGGAGCATTGTCTGCTGATCCTCATAAAACTGTTCTTTTAGCAGATATAGATTCCGGCCAAACACCTGATCAGGTTTTGGCTGTAGATGTAATAGGACCTGCAACCAGTGCATGGAGAGATTATCAAAATCAACAGATAAATCTAAAGAAGGATCCTTACAATCGGGTTCAAATAAGTTATTCTGTTCCATCATCTTCTGGTACTGCAACCAACCAGAGTTCAGCCGATGCTTCTGCATCAAGTGCGAATAATGTTAAAAATTTAATACTGAACACAACAGCTGCGGGCATAATAGTGAATGAAGCAGATGCGACTGTTCTTGCAAACATGGAAATTGTTACTCCGGATACAGTAGCTGTTCCAGTTTACATCTCAAGAATACAGGCAGCAGGTGGTTTGATTAATGTTGGTGATTCAGTTGATGTTTATCAGAATGTAAATTCAAGTGCCCAGTCTTCATCTGGTAACAACACCACACAGACACAAACAACATCTACAACAACTACATCATCACCAGAGATAAGTGGAGCAACTGTGCTGGCTATACTTAGGGACACATCTGATGGTGTTTACACTCAGCAAGATGCCAACTTAACACATTCACAGTTGTATACAATTAACGGTGGTGGACTTTCCACATCAACAGCTCAATCTGCTCAAGGTAATGTTGAGGCACTTCTAAAGGCAGGTGCATCGAGAAATTGGAATGAAGCTCAGATCACTTCACTCTTGAATGCCTATGGTTGGAGGTTATCTGACTTTGAAAGGGTTTCAAATTTAGGAGATTTAACCAACAATTACTTGGTTGTTCTTGAAGTACCAAGGGAAAATGCACTATGGGTTATACAAAACGACAATGTAGTGGCTGGTTCAAGTCTTTACTTGGTTGTTCCAACTCAGAGAGCTCCTGAGTGGATGATTACAGAACTCAAGCAGATATATGGATAAAACAAAACTTTCAGAAGATCTGTGAATCTGCAGATCTTATCTTTACTTTGTTTCAAGGGTAATGGGGATATAATATGGATATTAACAATATTTACATTATTTCTGTAGCTATTTTAGTATTAATAATAGGATTGGCGTCATCCAATATGGTTTCAGCAGAAACATTTGGTGAAAGTAACGATCAGCAGACATGGATACAGGGAACAGGCTCAACACTGCAGTTTACATACCTTCAGGCCACAATAACATTAACTGTTCATAACAATAACGATCATGCAGAATTTTTCAAAATAAGTCAGCAATACACGGGTGATGGAACTGTGACAGTCTCAGGGTCTAATTCTTCATCCATAGATTGGGTTATACTATCAACCAATCCTTCTGCAATAAGGATGATAAATTCAATCAATCCTGCAGGTGATTTAGGATGGGAAGTGGATGCTGGACAGACTAAAACTGTGACGTTTGCATTGAAGGAAAGTAACCCTCCTGCGCCATGGTACATTCAAAGGGGAGATACTCCTAATACCTACTGGCCAACAGTAAATGATCCAGGACTCACATCAACATGGTTCCTTCCAAATGAATTAGAATATTTAAACCCGAATTTACAGGTCGTCAAATGGCAGGGAACATTTTTCTTTTATCTGAAGAATATGGTTGCATCAGGTCCAAGGGTTGAAGGTATAGTAAGGGCTCCAATAGTACCAATTAATTCTGTTTTAACCAGTAGTTGTCCCACAGTGAGTTATATTGATAATGAGAATCCAAGCGCTCAAACAGCTGCATGGGATGTTACGCTTTATCCAGGTCAAACCAAGGGATATTCCTACACATATTCCTATCCAAATGGTACATCAGTAACACCGGCTAATAAAAAGACGGGTTCTTCGTTAATCAACGATCCAAGCAAAAAAAATTCTTCAACAACGCTACCAACTAAAAATACAGGTGTTCCATGGGCATTTTTCCTTGTAGGTGGAATTATTATAGCTGGTGGTATAATTTACGCTAGAGTGTTACGATAAATTTATTAGTTGTGAGTTCATTATAAACAAAGAACAATGAAACTCTCAACACTATTTGTTTTAGTTGGAATTATAATTATCTCACTTTACTGTCTGATTGAAGTTAGTTATTACTCTTCAGCTGATAATAGCTCTCAAAACAGCACAAATACGCCATATATAGAAATTCCATCTATAAATGTAGATCAAGCAATTAACAACAAATCAGTGGATTATGGGATCTACTACGATCCAAAATCTGCCAAACCAAGTTTTGGAACAACCGCCCTTTTTGGACACAGAACCTTCCATGGATCGCCATTTATAAATCTTGACAAACTTAAAACCGGTGATAATATCACGGTGTCATGGCCAGGAATAGGTAATGTTGAATATTCAGTTGTTAATTCCACAGTTGTAGATGCTTCCTACAGGTTAAACATTGATCAGGGAAATAAATTGTTTTTAATAACTTGTTACCCGCTGGGTTCCGATACACAACGGCTCATTATAGAAGCCAATCAGGTAACGATCTACCCAATCAACAAAAATCAGCCCCACAGTTCCGAACCTCCATATGGACTGTTTATTATAATAGGTTTCTTTGTGTGTGGTATGATTTTGAGCTTTTTATACCCCTTAAAGGAGGATCAGTACATAATATTTTTGGCAATAATTGCTATAACTGCATTTCTGGTATTAGCCTATGTGTTTCCAATTCCTCCAGATGCAATAGAATCTCAACTCTCATGGTTTAATAATTTGTTAGGTGTTTAAATGGATGCAGAGGAAAAATACTTTAAAAATATAACAGACAGAGAAAGAGCAATTTTTGAAGGAGCTATAACAATGGGTGCCATGTTTCATCAGTTTGTTGGTACTCCTGTAAATCTGAACTCAGTAGAATCACTTGAAAATGCAATTGAGGAAGCCATGTCTGTCCAGCCGTGTGTTTCGTCTGTTCAAGTAAAGATTGATAGAAATAAACTGGAAGAAATTTCCAATGAATTTGAATATGTTTCATTATCCGGGGAAATGTTGGATGTAAAGGTGGGTACAGTTTGTTCTGATAAACAGGCCTTAATCAGATTGAAGTTTGTAGCAGAACTTAATTATCCTCTTATGTACGTTGAGGATGTTGATTAAAGTTTATGGCTAGATAAAAGGGTTTATATAACTTAAGTTACATAGTAAATACATATATAACATAGTTATGAACAATAGGGGTGATTGTTTTGGTTAATTGGACTGCGGCATTTGTTGGATTCATACTTGCAGTGATTCTATCGAATGTTTTCGGTTATTTCATGGGTTTTGTGGGAATAAGTATTGGATTGTTTATTGCAGGTATAGTTGTAGGACTCATGGTAGGTGGAGGAGTTCTCACTGGATTTGGTAATGGACTAGTTGCAGGGGCATTTGGTGCAATAGTAATTTCCATCATACTTTTGATAGGTGGAACAATTACAGCTGGACTAGTAGGATTTGGTGTGGCTGCAGCAGCATCAATAGTATGGATACTAACCATCTTTGTCACCAGCGGATTTGTGGTGGGAGTTGGTGGTGCAATAGGATCACTCATTAGCGGTAAAAACTAAATTATTTTTTATTTTTTTTAAAAATTGGATGGAGATATTTTTATTGATAGTCTATCCAGATAACAACATGTTTACAAGCCAGTCATTTATAATTGTCATAATCTTTCTGGTTCTGCTTCAACTTCGTGAAAGAAGAGTTAAACCGTTGGGTTTAATGATCATGCCAGTCTTCATGTTTTTAATATCAATATTTTTAGTTGAGGAAGTACTGTTCACGAGTTTGCTTAATTTTTTCCTGATTGTAGGGGGTTTCATTCTCGGTATACTCATTGGTTACGTTGTTGCTTCATTTATGAAGGTGAAGTTAGATGAGAATGGTAACGTGATGATGAAAGGATCTGTTGTAGCTGTCATAATCTGGATACTGGTGATAATTGTGAAGTTTTACGGTGAACAAACACTTGGATCCACACAGTTCATAAACTTCAATGTTTTAACATCGATTTTCATCATGATGACGCTTGGTGCTATGATTTCACGCAGGATCATAATTTATAAACGTTACAGAGAGCACAAACTCCTCTTTAAAAAAGCAAAGGAATAAAATTTGGAGTTTTAAACTAATAAATTTTTTAACTTTTTCTGGATTTAATGATCTTTGAAGCGAAAATTGCAGCTCCAAATCCATTGTCTATATTTACGACTGCAATACCTGGAGCACAAGATTGTAACATGGCATAAAGGGCTGTGAATCCTCCTTCACCAACCCCATAACCCACAGATGTGGGCACACCCACCACTGGCACATCTACCAAACCAGCAACAACGGATGGTAAAGCACCTTCCATTCCGGCCACAACAATCATAACCTCAACATCAGCATCCAACATAACTCTTATCTGGTTAAATAACCTATGAATTCCAGCAACGCCGACATCGTATGATTTTAAAACTTCACATCCAGATTCTTCAGCAATTATTCTTGTTTCCTCTGCTACAGGGATATCTGAGGTTCCGGCTGTTATCAAACCTATTTTACCAATTTTTTTCACTTCTTGTGTTCTGATAACTAAAATTCTGGCCTTTTTGTTGTATTCACTTGTCATTTCATGAGTTATGGATTTTCCGATATCTTCTTTCATTTTTTGGTAACGTTTGTTGTTCAACCTTGTAACGATGATACCGTTTTCAGAGCAACTTTTTATTATCTTAAGCAATTCTTCATCATCCTTTCCCTCAGCAAAAACTGCTTCAGGAATTCCAGTTCTCATTTCTCTATTGATATCCATCTTGGCAAAATCTTCTAATTCAACAATATGATCGTTCCTCAGCATTTTTTCGGCTGTTTCAACTGAAATTTCATCATTTTTAAGTTTTTGAAGTATATCCTTCATTTTATCCCTCGTAAATTAAGATGGATTTCATTCAATTAATACTATGTTCAAATTTAATTAAATGTTAATGCATAATTCAAAGTTTTAGAATGTGCTATATATTATTAGAATTATAAAATTATACAAAGTTGAAGGTGATTGAATTGTCCAAACTTTCTGATGAAGATAAGGCATTTGAACAAAGTTTAAAGGGTAAAATGGGATGGAAATGTTCCTGTTCTCTTGATATTGTCGATAAAAGATGTTCTTTGAGAGAGGTTGTATGCCGAAAATGTGGAAAAACTTTCAAAACTAATAGAAATACTGATTATTGTTTTGATTGTGATAAAAGTATCAAATAGAAATATATTCTTTTTTTCTAATTTTTCACTATGAATAACTTATTTTTTAATAATTAGCGTTATGTTTAATTATTTATACTATTTATACTATTTTGTTTAATTTTTAAGTGGTTAAAGTGTATTAAATTTAGTAATTGTACCAAAATTTGGTTCTCATACTCATTTTGATCCAAATGTTTATATATCATGAGATTCAATTGTAAGTTGTCGGAAAGAGGCTTCCTTCTTCCGATACCTACGCACATCATAAGATGTTAACAAAATAAAAAAAATTTAAAGAGGTTAAAATGGTTAGGAAAATTGCTAAATATGGTAAAAATGAAATTGAAAGGTCCAAAACAAATATAGGTACCATTGAAGCCATGGCACATTTTCACATCAAAAACTCAATGGCTCAAGGATCTAATCTTCAGGTCAAATGCAAAAAAAATCTTTTAGTAGAAAATCTGCAAACCAAAATAGAAGAATCGAATGTTGTAGAAAAAAACATCTACAATGAAGTTATTGAGTATTTAGAATGCATTGACCTCGGTGGAAATTAAATCTAAAGATATTTCGAATTAACATATTTTTTTGGACTTAATTAACTACAAATAATCGATTATTGGAGGAATCGTAATGAAAATGATCAGAGCAATTATTAGACCTGAAAGGGTTGAAAACGTCGTTGATGCACTTGATAAGGCCGGATTTGTGGCTATGACTAAAATGGAGGTTATTGGTCGTGGAAAACAAAAAGGTATACAGCTTGAAAATATCTACTACGATGAAATACCCAAAACAATGCTCATGCTTGTTGCAGAGGATGAAAAAGCCGATAAAATTGTTGAAATCGTCACAGATACGTCTTACACAGGAAACTTTGGGGATGGGAAGATATTCATAAGCCCTGTAGATGAAGCATACACAGTAAGAACAAGAAGCAGCAGCTTATAGGTTTAAAAAAATAAGGATGTTTAGAAATGAAAGAAATTACTGCTATTATACGTCCAAAAATGGTGACAAGAACTAAAGAAGTCCTAGATTCATTAGGATTTCCAGCAATGAATGCGTCAAGAGTAATGGGAAGAGGAAAGCAAAGGGCGATCTTGGATGAGGTTAACTTTGAAATCGATGATCAGTCACTCCTTGAAATGGAGGGTGCCATGAGGTACATACCTAAGAGAATGATTTCATTAGTTGTTCCAGATGAGGAAGTTGCACTCGTTGTCCAGGCCATCATAAAAGTGAACCATACTGGACAGATAGGTGATGGAAAGGTGTTTGTAAGTCCGATTGAGGAGGCTTTCAGGGTTAGAACATCTGAACAGGGAGATATTGCAATAACTTAAGAATAGAATTTGTCGATTAAAACATTTCAATATATTCGATTTATAACAAATAGGAGAATTATTAATGCCTTACAAGCTTTTAGAAGTGGATAAAAAGATCCCTCAAAGAAAAAATCATGTTTATGTAAAGCATTGCTCAGACCCCGAAGAAGAAATTCCAGACTGCAACACAAAAACAGTACCTGGATCAATGTCAGAGAGGGGATGTGCATTTGCAGGAGTAAAAGGAGTTATCACCGGAGCCATTAAAGATGTTATACATGTTGTCCATTCACCAATAGGCTGCACAAGTTATGGATACGGAACCAAAAGATACCCAACAACACCAGACATGCCCAATGGTGAGAAGTTTCCAATAGATAACTTCAACCTCAAGTACATATTGGGTACAGATCTTCAGGAATCTGATGTGGTGTTTGGAGGAATGAAAAAGTTAAAAAAATCACTTATAGAAGCTCATAAAGAATTTCCAGAAGCAACTGCAATTTATACCTATTCCACATGTACAACTGGATTAATTGGTGATGATCTAGATGCAGTAGCGAAAGAAGTATCAGAAGAGTTGGGTATTGAAGTGGTTGCATTCAATGCACCAGGATTCTGTGGACCAAGCCAGTCAAAGGGACATCACGTAGGAAATATGACCTTATTCGAGAATTTGGTAGGTACCAAAGAGCCACTCCAAACCACACCCTACGATGTAAATCTCATAGGTGAATACAACATCGATGGAGACCTTTGGATAATTAAAAAATATCTAGAGGAGATGGGAATCAACCTTTTGAGTAAATTTACAGGAGATTGCTGTCACGATGAAATATGCTGGATGCACAGAGCCAAATTAAGCCTTGTAAGGTGTCAAAGATCAGCAACCTACATAGCAGATCTCATCAAGGAAAAATATGATGTTCCATACATCAAAGTTGACTTTTTCAGTACCAAGTACTGTGCTGAGAACCTTAGAACCATAGGTAAATACTTTGGACTAGAAGAAGCGGCTGAGAAGGTAATTGAATCAAGAATGGAAAAGGTAGGTCCTGAACTTGAATTTTACAAGTCTAAATTACAAGGAAAAAGAGTATTCATATTCTCTGGAGGTCCAAAAAGTTATCATTTGTCAAAACCACTTGAAGATGAGCTTGGAATGGAAACTGTAGCTGTAGCGTCCCAGTTTGAACATAAGGATGGATACGAAAAGATGAAGGGTCGTGTTAAAGAAGGAACCCTCATAGTAGACGATCCAAACTCCTTGGAATTTGAAGAAATCATCCAAGTTTACAAACCAGATCTAATACTTGCAGGTGTTAAAGAGAAATACCTTGCCCATAAATTGGGAGTACCATGTCTATTGATCCATTCATATGAAAATGGACCTTACATTGGTTTTGAAGGTTTTGTAAACCTTGCTAAGGACATGTACTCAAACATCTACAGTCCAGTATGGAATATGTTGGAGTTTGAAGAAGAACCAACAGAAATTGAAGAAAACATTGAGATAAAAGAAGATTCCTCAAAACAGGAAACCAAACCAGAAAACACGGGAGAGTTGGCATAATGAGTTGTGTAAATGTGATTGAAAAGGATAGGAATGTAATTATAAATCCTCTCAAAACTTGCCAGCCATTGGGAGCAATGTTTGCAGTTAATGGTATTAACAAGGGATTTCCAATCGTTCATGGCTCACAAGGATGTTCTGCCTTTGTAAGGTATGGATTTGCCAGGCATTTCAGAGAACCATCAGAAATAGCTGTTACAGCTTTACACGAAGATGCAGCAGTTTTTGGAGGCAGATCAAATCTTGTGGCGGGTATTGAAAACTTGGCCTTGAGATTCAACCCGGATATAATTGGTGTAATCACCACATGTTCCAGTGAGATCATTGGGGACGATGTATATGGATTTGCTGACACAGCCAGGGGAAATTTGAAAGAAAAACTTGGAGAAGACGCTGATAAGATCGAAATCATCCCAATCAACACCCCAAGTTTTGTTGAGAGTCATTACAAGGGATATGACAATGCAATCAATGCACTGGTGAATCATCTAGCACGTAAGGATGAACCTAACGAGAAGCTGAATATTATACCTGGAATAATAAATCCGGGAGATATTAGGGAGTTAAAACATATACTGGCGTTGATGGATACTGAGGGAATATTCCTCACTGATATTTCGGATCCATTCGATGCTCCACTTAGACCATCTAAGACTAAGGAAATTCCATACTATCCAAAGGGTGGAACAACAATTGAGGAACTCAGAGACAGTGCGAACAGTTTAGGAACAGTTTCAATCTGTAAATATGCAGGTACGGGAGCAACATCCCTTCAAAGAGAACACAATGTACCTTCAAAAATTGAAACACCACCAATTGGTATACAAAACACCGATCAATTCGTAAGAAATATCTCGAAATTCACAGGAAATTCAGTTTCAGAGGAACTTCTGGATGAAAGAGGAATGCTTGTAGATTCAATGGCAGACAATGCTGCAAGATATTTGTTTGGAAGAAAGGTTGCAATTTATGGAGATCCAGATCTCACAACTGGAATGGCCAGATTCGTTGGTGAACTGGGGATGGAACCAACCATGGTTTGTACAGGTGTTAAATATCCTGAATTTAACCCAGACATGGAGAAAATCTCAAAGGAAACAGGGTCGGATATTGATGTGTTGTATGGCCAGGATCTGCGTGCAGTTGAAGTTTACCTGAAGGAAAATCCTGTTGATCTCTTGATAGGAAACTCTGATGGAAGATTAATAGCACTTGACCTAGGTATACCTCTCATCAGAATGGGATTCCCTGTCTACGATCGTGTTGGTTACCAGAGACATTCTGTTTTAGGATACAGGGGAGGTATGTACCTGATGGATCTAATTACCAACACAGTCTTGGAGAAGTACTACGAACCAACCCATTGGAAGCTACAACAATAAAATTACATTCAATTTTTTTTAGGGATGAGATCTCACGATCAAATGTTGTTACCTAGTTTAAGGATGTCGAAAAATATATGGATCTACAGGATAGTTGGGTCATATATTGAGATTAAAGTAATATTTTGAGTTATGGCAATGAATAAATCAGTAATAATAGGATTGAGTTAAATGGAACCAGTTATCGAAACATTTGAATCCCGTAAATCACACATGTGTGTGAAGGGAGATGGAATATCGATCCCAGTCTGTGATAAGGCAAGCCTGCCCGGTACTGTAACTCAAAGAACTTGTGTATACGGTGGTGCCAGGATAGTGCTCATGCCAATTACAGATTCGATACATCTTGTACATGGACCAATAGGATGTGCTGCATGTACATGGGATATCAGAGGGAGTAAATCTTCAAGGGAAGATCTGTACAAGAAGGGCTGTTCAACAGACCTTCAGGAAACTGATATTGTATTTGGAGGAGAAAAAAAACTATTTGAAACAATTATGGAACTTAACAAATTGTACCATCCTGGAGCCATATTTGTGTATGCCACATGTGTTGCTGGTATAATTGGGGATGATATAAAGGCAGTTTGCAAAAAATCTGAAGAAATAACTGGATGCAGAGTTATTCCAGTACAATCAGAAGGTTATCAAAACCATAACAAAACCAAAGGTCACTGGATAGGTGGTGATGCACTCTTGGATTATGTTATAGGTACTAAAGAGCCTGAAAAAACAACACCCTTTGATATCAACATTGTTGGAGAATTCAATGTTGCAGGTGATCTATGGGGAATCAAACCATTGATCGAGGCCATGGGAATCAACATCATAAGCACCCTCACAGGAGATTCGCATGTTGATGAAATTGCACAGGCCCACCGTGCTAAACTCAACATTGTGCAGTGTCAGAAATCTTCCAACTACGTTGCAAAGAAAATGAAGGAAAAGTATGGAATACCCTTCATTAAAGTTAACTTCTTCGGTCTTGAACAGACAGTAAATTCACTACGAGAAATAGCTGACTTCTTTGGAGACCCTGAAATGATTGAAAGAACTGAAGAGATCATTTCTAAAGGGTTGAAAGAAGTTGAACATAAAACTGATGAGTATAAAAAGAGGCTCAATGGAAAAACTGTGGCCTTGTATGTAGGTGGAAACAAAGCATGGTCTCTTGTTCGTGCATTTGAAGAACTTGGCATGGATGTTATGATGTCTGGAACAAAAAATGGAATCAAAGAAGACTATGAAAGAATTAAAGAAACTGTAAGGGATGGGACAATAATAGTGGATGATGCTAACTCAGCTGAACTTGCAAGGCTATTAAAGAAATATAAACCAAACCTTCTCATATCTGGGGCCAAGGAGAAATACATTTCATTGAAACTTGGAATACCATTTTGTGATTTCAATCATGATAGAATATCTGCATTTGCAGGATTTAAAGGGTTTGTAAGTTTTGCAAAGGAAGTAGATGCTTCTGTTTCAAGTCCTGTGTTTAATTTAAGTTCACAATTTGGAGGTGGAATAAATGGAACATGATAAAAAATTTTCAGTTGTCAACCCTTCAAAAATGTGCCAGCCAATGGGAGCTGTACAGGCACTTTTGGGTGTAAATGATACCATGCCAATCATCCATGGATCACAGGGTTGCAGTACATACATAAGATTTCAATTAACAAGACATTTCAGAGAGCCTATAGATGTTGCATCAACATCAATGAGTGAAAAAACTGTCATATATGGTGGAGAATTCAACCTAATGAAGGCATTAAAAAATGTCTCTGAAAAACAAAATCCAAAGATGATAGCAGTCACATCCAGCTGTCTAACAGAAACAATTGGAGAAGACATGGAAGGGATCATTGAAAAATTTAGGGAAGCAAACTTTGATAAAAATCTACCGATAATTGTGCCAATTTCCACACCTAGTTATGTCGAATCACATGTTGAGGGTTACAACAGGACTATAAAAGCTTTGGTAGAAAATTTGGCCGAGCAAAGAGTACCTAACAGTAAAATAAACATCATTAATGGAATATTATCGCCTGCAGATATTAAAAATGTTAAACAGTTATTAAACGAGCTTCACTGTCCAAACATCATGTTAACTGACACTTCAGAAAATCTGGATGCTCCACTTTCTGAAGAAACATTGGGATTGTATAAGGATGGTACAACCATTGAAGAAATTAAGGATTCTGCCAATTCATTGGGAACCATCTCAATATCGAAACACGCAGATTCTGCAGCCACGTATCTGGAACAAAAGTATGGTGTGAAATCAATTTCAGGACCTCTTCCATTGGGAATAGAAAATACAGACCAGTTTGTAAACAATGTATGTGAACTTACAGGTCTTGAAGTACCTGAAGCTGTGAAAAAAGATCGTGGCAGATTGTTAGATGCCATGGTGGATGCCCATTCTTACAATTACCACAGAAAGGTGGCAATATTTGGAGATCCTGATTTTGTCTCAGGAATGACACGTTTCACCAGTGAAATGGGAATGACACCTACGGTGGTTTGTACAGGTGCTAAAAGCAACAGGTTTACCGAGGACATTGAACTGATTGCCAGTCAAAAGGGAATAGATCCAGTGATACTTGCCGGAAATGATCTTTACGATATGCATAGAGAAATCAAGGAGACAGGGGCAGATATTTTAATAGGTAACTCCTACGGTGCAAGTATAGCAGAAGAAGAAAAAATACCTCTATTCCGGGTAGGATTTCCAATATTTGATAGAATGGGTGCTCAAAGAATATCCACATTAGGTTATAGTGGTGGAACAGAATTTGTAGACAGGTTAACTAACACTCTACTGGACTTCTACTATGATGAGGCAGGATACGAACTTGAAAAATCCGAGGAAGTAGTTGGAGAACTATTTACAGAGGGGGAATTTGTATGAAAATAGCAGTAGCATCATCCAATGGAACACTTATCGATCTGCATTTTGGAGATGCAGATCGATTCATAATTTTTGAATTAAAAGATGGAGAAGGAGAATTCAGTGAAATAAGAGAAAAAAATGCTATGAACATTGACAACCATCAAGAAAGGTGGCTGGCTTCAATAGATCTTGTGGAAGATTGCAAAGCCGTTCTTTGCAGCAAAATTGGTAAAGAACCAACAATTGAACTGATGAAACTTGGAATTAAACCTATTAAGTTAGATTGTAACGTGAAAGATGCAGTTAAATCTTGTGCTGAACATTTGGTATGCTGATTAATATCACAGCTAGACGGCATATGAACAAAGATTTCAAGAATTTTCCATTTAACCTTGGATTTAAACTATATTAACTCATTAACTTATAAAGGGTGATATGATATGATCGTGGTCGAAATTGCCTTAGATCATGGGAAATGTAAGGGAAAAGAATGTGGGATATGTGCGTATATTTGTCCCACAAATGTTTTTGCCATAAAAGACAATGAAATATTGGTAAACTCTCCTCAGTACTGTAAATTATGCTATGAATGTTTAGAAACATGTCCAACTGCAGCATTAAACATCAAAAAAACCAAGGGAAACTGTGTTTAATACCCAATGCTTGAATTATTTTGAGACAAAACAACTGTGAATTAACACTTCCAACTTTCTTAAGTTTTAACAGGAAATTTATGTTCTACCAACATTCTAAAGAATTTATATCTGTAAAAGAATTATCATCAACGTAAATAAGTATTAATATCTATTTTTAAACAAATTTTTTTTGTGAGTTCAACATCCTCCAATATAATTAGATCCCACCGACTTTATTGGGATTGGTAGTGTTGAAGGGAACTGATATATTCCTTTTAATGGTGATCCATTTTTTTATAATCTAGCAAAACTTAAAATGTTCGATCATCCTAATAATGGATAAGTATTGATCTATTTGATAAAAGTTTTAGAATAACTTAAGAATTTTACAACCAATTAATTAGGATAATCAACCGGGATAAGCATATGATAACTGTAAACGAAGAATTATGCAAGGGATGTAACATTTGTAAGGAGTTCTGTCCACATAATGTCTACGAAGAATCAAAAGCCCTTAATAAGAAGGGAATTCATGTTCCATGTCCTAAAAACAAGGAACAGTGTACTAAATGTGGATTATGCACTCTTTTATGTCCGGACCAAGCAATAAAAGTGGATGATGAGGATGAAGATTGAACAATATTTTATACAGGGTAATGAAGCATGCGCAAGGGGCGCAATACATGCGGGATGCAGATTCTTTGCAGGATACCCAATAACTCCTTCAACAGAAATAGCTGAAGATATGGCAGTATTCCTTCCAAAGGAAGGCGGTACATTTATTCAGATGGAAGATGAAATAGCGGCCCTTGGTGCAGTTATAGGTGCTGTATGGGGCGGTGTTAAAGGTATGACTGCTACATCAGGACCGGGATTCTCTCTTATGCAGGAACACATTGGTTACGCAGCAATGACAGAAACCCCTCTTGTGATTGTAAATATGCAGAGGGGATCTCCATCTACAGGACAGCCAACCATGGCATCACAGAGTGACATGATGCAGGCAAGATGGGGATCTCATGGAGATTACGAGATAATAGCACTTTCACCATCATCGGTACAGGAATGCTTTGATTTCACTGTTAAGGCATTTAACCTGGCAGAGGAGTACAGAGTTCCTGTCATGGTCATGGCGGATGAGATAGTGGGACACATGCGTGAAAAGATCACCATACCAGAAACTACTGAGATTACTCCTAGAAAAATGCCTGAAGAAGGTCCAGAAACTTATCTACCATACAAAGCAGACCAATATGGTACATCAAAAATGCCAGCATTTGGTGATGGATACAAAATTCAAGTAACAGGGCTCACCCATGATGAAAGAGGATATCCAGATGCATCAAATCCAAAAACACATTCAAAACTTGTTAATCGTTTGGTTAATAAAATTTTACACAACACTGATAAATTAGCATCTTATAAATCTTTTAACACAGAAGATGCAGATGTTTTAATAGTTTCGTATGGTGCACCATCAAGATCAGTGACCACTGCAGTTAAAAAAGCTAGAGAAGAGGGAATAAAAGCAGGATTTATCAAACTCGAGACTGTATGGCCATTCCCAGAGGATATTTTAAGGAAAGTAGCAAAAAATGCCCAGAGGGTTATTGTTGTTGAAATGAACCTTGGACAGATCTATCATGAAGTTCAAAGGGTTTTAAAGGATCAGGATGTTGAATTAATCCCTAAAATTGGTGGAGAAATGCACAAACCCGATGAAATTCTTAAAATAATAGAAAAACAACCACTGGAATAAATAGTCCAGCTTTAAACTAAATTTACTCATTCAATATTTTATTAGGAGATGAAAAGTATGGATAAAACGAATCAAAATCGTTTTATGAAATATCTGAGAACGGAAAGACTTCCCAATATATTCTGTCCAGGATGTGGAAATGGAACAATAATGAACACATTTTTCAACGCTCTAGAACTGGCAGATATGGATTTTGAAAATGTAGCACTTGTATCTGGAATTGGTTGTTCATCAAGAATTCCCGGATACGTGGACTGCGACTCACTTCACACAACCCATGGAAGGCCTATAACATTTGCAACGGGACTTAAACTTGCAAATCCTGAACTAGATGTGGTGGTGTTTACAGGTGATGGTGATGCTGCATCTATTGGAGGAAACCATCTCATACATGGGTCAAGGAGGAACATTGACATAACCGTCATCTGCATAAACAACAGTATATATGGAATGACAGGTGGACAGATCAGCCCAACATCACCAACTGGTAGTTACGGTAGTACTGCTCCATATGGGGCCATTGAAACACCGTTCAATCTTTCAAAACTTACTAAAGCTGCTGGAGCAACATACGTTGCAAGATGGACAACTGCACATCCTGTGCAACTTTCAAATGCAATTAAGAAGGGCCTCAAGAACAAAGGATTTTCTTTCATAGAAGCTGTATCACAGTGTCCAACTTATTTCGGACGTAAAAATAAGATGAAAACTGCGGTTGATATGATGCACTGGATGAAGGATCAGAGTGTTTTGAAACGTCAGGCAGATAAAATGGATCCATCAGAACTCGAGGGTAAACTTGTGATTGGGGAATTCATTAACTCAAGCGCTCCTGAGTACACTGAAAAGTTTTGCAAACTTTTGGAGGATCACTGTAGTTCGGGAAAACCTTCATCAGTAAGATCAGCATACAGGGTGGATTGAAAATGCGTAAAGATATTAGAATAGCAGGATTTGGGGGTCAAGGAATAATCCTTGCAGGAATCGTAATAGGGAAGGCTGCTGCACTTCATGATAATATATTCGCTGTTCAAACACAATCATACGGTCCTGAAGCACGTGGAGGTGCTTCAAGAACTGAAGTGGTGGTAAGTGATGAGGAAGTTGATTATCCTAAAGTACAAAGGCCAGATATATTTGTTGCAATGTCCCACACAGCACTAATAGCTTATTTGGACGATTTAAAGGATGGCGGAACTTTGATTGTAGATCCGGACATGATAACTCTCGAGGAAATAATGCCTTTTGTTAAGGAGCACAACATTAAACTCTACACAGCACCTGCTACAAGAACAGCCTCTGATAAAATTGGAATAAGAATAGTGGCCAACATAGTCATGATTGGTGCTATTGTAGAGATAACTAAGGTTGTTACTGAAGAGGCTGCAAGGGCTGCAATTGCTGAAAGTGTACCTCCTGGAACAGAGGATAAAAATCTTGCAGCGTTTGATGCGGGGGTAAAACTTGCAGATTAGGAGGATTAAATGAAGATTCATGAATACATTGCTAAACAAATTTTTAAGTCAGAGGGAATAGCTGTACCTGCAAGCCAGATGGTTAAAAATTCAGAAGATGCACATAAAGCTGCCCTTAAGATCATGAAACCGGTGGCAATAAAATCACAGATCCTTGTGGGGGGCAGAGGTAAAGCTGGAGGCATAAAGTTTGCAGCAGATCCTGAAGAAGCACGTGAAGTTTCTTCAAAAATTTTAGGCTCAACTGTGAAGGGAGAATTAGTTGAAATGGTTCTGGTCGAAGAAAAATTGGCCATTGAATCAGAGTTTTACGTGAGCGTGGTCCTAGACAGATCAGCCAAAAAACCACTCATCATGGCCAGCAGTTCTGGCGGTATTGAAATTGAAGAAGTTGCCAAAAAAACACCTGAAAAAATTGTTAAATATTATATAAACAGTTTGGATGAATTTTTACCCTATCAAGGAAGGGAGATTGCCATTAAAATGGGAATTCCTAACCAACTTATTTCTAAGGTCGGTACTGTAATCTGGAAACTGGTACAGATTTTTAAAAAGTACGATGCAACCATAGCAGAGATCAATCCGCTGGTTTTGACTAAAGAAGGAATCATTGCTGCTGATGCAAAGCTGGATATTGATGACGATGCACTTTACAGGCAGAAAAAGCTGGTTGAACTTGAAAACATCGAAACTGGAGAATTTGCATACGTCAAACTTGATGGGAACATTGCGGTGATAGGTAATGGTGCAGGTTTAACACTGAGTGGAATGGATATGTTAAAACTCTATGGTGGAGAACCAGCAACATTTTTGGACATAGGTGGAGGATCATCGAGAGAAAACATTGCAAAGGCATTAAATATGGTAATATCTGATCCTGATGTTAAAACAGTATTTTTAAATGTTTTAGGTGGAATTACCCGGGCTGATGATGTTGCGCGAGGAGTTCTTGATGTTATGGAAGAATCTGAAAGGAAAGTTCCTTTGGTAATCAGATTAACAGGAACCAATGAAGAAGAAGGTCAAAAAATTCTTAAAGATGCGGGGGTTTCATACGAAACCTCAATGGAAGCAGCTGCACAAAAGGCTGTAGAGTTATGCAACGCAAAAATTTGAAATTTTATTTACCTTCCAACCATATTTTTTTTTAACTGTAGCATGATTTAAAAAAACAGATCATCAACCAACCATAGTTTTTCTAGTTGTCTGCTGCCATTATTATCATCCCTACCATAAACTGCCCATTTTTTATTCATGGAATAGGGGTGCATTTCCAACTTTGCTAAACTCTTCTTTTTATGGACACTGTATGTGCCATGACCAGTGCAGATAAGAAAATATAAACTATCATTGCTGCGCCGTTAAATGACCTGTTAAATAGGAATAACCCAATAATGCTCTGTGAAATGAAAGCAGTAAGTGCACCTATTAACAATGCTTCCCTCCCAATAAAATTTCTGCTACCTCCTAACCTTTTGCTGCGGTATTCCCTTAAAATGTACAGTCCTGTAATGGTAACTATCATAACCCAAACCATGAGGGCAAGCAAACCGCCATATCCGAAGTCGAAAGCCACTCCGAAGATCCCTGGAAGCATGTAATCTATTGCATCCTTTTTAACCACGAGAACACCTGCAAAAAGTGGGAATGGGAGGGTGAACATGTTAACAAAGTTCATGGGTAATGTGAGGTAACCATCTGAACCACCCAGACAATTTGCACCCCAGTAACATGATCCCTGCACATGCCCCCAAAATGTTGTATCCTTAATTACCATGGTTAAACTGGGCATTGCAAACTCTTCAACCCGACTAATTCTTAACAAAGGACTGAGTATTGTGAAATTCAGTACCCTTGATAATATTTCCAACAGTCCAAAACCAGCAACTCCTGCAGCAATAACTGCAAAAACACGTTTAACTGTTATTTGGGATGTTCGCTTGAAACTTCTGGAGATTAAAAGGGCACTAATAAACCAACCTAACAACCAAAGTAAAAGGAATGATCTGTGCATCATACCTCCAGCAACAGCTATTACGAAAAATAAAATAATGGCCAGAGTTTTAATTGAGGATGATTTGATTTCAAGTTCAGTTAAAAGGCTTGCTGAGGAAAAAAAGGTTACCCATGCAAAAACAGCAAGTGGTCCGAAGGGATGGGTGAATTCATGATGATTTACTAGTGGAAGGAAAAGGAATATGGTGTCAATTCCAAATAAAGCGGCTATGATGATGGTCAGAACCATTGACAGGAACAGCACCAAACTGAGGGGGATGATGATGATATTGAACATCAACAGCACCGCAGCATGGATCAAAATGGCGATTTCTATTATGAACTGTAAGTGGTTTTCTGGAATTAACATTTGTATCGTTGAGTATGAGTATTTAGAAATCTTTGAAGTTTAGCTTTGCAGGTCTTTTGATCCATCTGTTCATTTTATTTTATTTGGTTTGCTGTCCCGATATCAAATTACTTATGTAGTTGAGTATGCCCTGTAAAAAGCTCATGATCTGATCTAAAATTCCTCCAGATTGAGAAGCCTGATTACTGACATTCTGCAGCTGTTTTTTAAAGTCCGTTAAACTGGCTTGGGCATTCTGAGAGTCTGCTAAACTGTTAGCTATCTGCTGTGCTTGATCTTGAGTTAGGTTGATATTCATAGTTGCGGCTACATTATTTACGATTACCACTATTTTATTTGGGTCTGTTAGGTTTTGTGCCTGTATCTGATCAGTCACATTTGAAAACAGATCCGAAATTTGTTCTGGGTTTTGACCGGTCTGGTTTGCTATCTGGGTTTCTGTGTACAATTCCTGTGTAGCTGCCTTTTTGGCCTGGTCCGGAATAGGAGTACCAACTGCAATTTCATAGGATCTTAAAACTCCTGCGAGTGCTGCTTCTCCAGATGCAGAAACTGGAGATGAAACAACCACATAACCATTTTCAATTCCAGTTGATTTTAAAGCGTTTTCATACATCTTTGGAGTTACCACTGTTATTTTACTGGTATCTACCGAGATATTGATCCCTTTGTTGTAACTTAGATCAACCATGGCACATGAATAGATCTGGCTGGATGGATAGGTTTTCCCTGTGATATTTGAAGAAATTGCATTAACTTCAGAGGCAGTAACAACCTTAGTTGCAGCATCTGAAACATTTTTAGTGGTTTTTGTCTGGAAATAGGTATCTATAGAATTTTTCCAATTTGAATTGGCATATGTAGTCTCTCCATAGGTTATTGCAAATCCAGTTGCAGCGTAAATAGGACTCAACACCATCAACACAAATATAAATCCAACTAAATACTTTTTCATAACTTATCACCACCAAAACATTGTTTTTTTGAATTTAATATACATCCTTCTCATATTATAATTTATACTTATTAACCTTTGTTAAATCCGTAGTTCTAATGACATCCAACGTTAAATACATCGTACCCCGACACTCGAACCTTGATGGCGTGACACACATCTGTAACTGGTATACAAAATTTTCCAAATAATTCAATAAATTACAATTTATCCTACGAGTACCACCCTGCTTTCATGGGCACTGTCAATAACTTCTCTATCACATAGATTAGCAATTGATTCTGCAAACTCCAAAACTTCCCTGTTTGAGGGCATGTTGTCGAAGGTTAGTCTGTCTCTCGAACTTCCAACATACATATAAGCCTTGATCTCTATGAAGTCGGGATCAGTCTTTTTTATGATCTTGGCATATTCTTCAGGCATTTGCATATTCAGATCTTTGACACAAGTTGTTCTTAGCACTGTTCTGCTGTCGAAACTCTTCATAATTTCTAATGACTTGTTTAAAAGTTCCCACCCTCCATTGACTTGAGGTTGGCATACTTCGTTGTAAAATTTTTTATTTGGAGCATCCAGAGAAATATAAAGCTGTGTTGGTTCTGTTTCGAGATTTTCAAGTTTGTCGGGTGTGAGGCCATTGGTCACAAGAAAAGTTGTGAAGTTTCTTCTGTTAAATTCAGAGATCAGTTCATCAATATCCGGGTAAAGCATAGGTTCTCCTGCCAGTGATATGGCTGCATTTTGTGGATCCTGAGCTTCTTTAATTTTTTTCTTGTTTACACGGGCATTACCAAAGAAACCACAGAGAAGATTACGTTGTGCTTCTATACAATCATTAATTATGGTTTTAGCATCATCATATTCTTCATTCCATTCTGTTTTTGTAATGGAGGTATCTCTCCAGCAGAATGAACATTTATGGTGGCAGAATGGAATGCTTGGTGACATCTGGAGACATCTGTGACTTTTGATTCCGTAAAATTTTTCCTTGTAACACACTCCTTCGTCTACCAAACTCTTTTTAGTCCAGTGACACACCTTTGCAGCGGCATGTTTGAATTTGCCTGCAAATCTGTATCCTTTTTTTTCAAGGGCTTTAATTTCCCCTTCAGTGAGTGATGTTTTCATGAGCTTCAACTTCTTAAAAAATTTCAATGTATACAATTTTGGTACTATATATATTATAGCTAAGTTCAGTTCTCAATTTATATATTGATATTGGCCATAAACCACACAGAACATGATCAAATCAAATTGAAGTTAATGTGTATATAATGGATTTTTAAGTTGTAATCCAATTTAATTTCATTCAAATCAGAATTGAACCCTAATAACGTTTAGGAGTCATTAACAATTATTTAACACAAGTTTTATACCAAAAATTTTTTAAGTAGGGCAATAGAGAAAGATTATCATAAATTTCCCAATGCTTTTTTTGGAGGTTAAAAATGAATAATACCAAGAGAACTCCAATAGTAATCTTAAATTTCAAAACGTATATAGAATCAACTGGAAAAAATGCTGTCAACCTGGCAAAGGCTTCTGAGATAGTTGCAGAAGAAACAGGAATTAATATGGTGGTTGCACCACAGAGTCCTGACATATACCAGTTGTCTAACGAGGTTAACATACCTGTTTTTGCACAACATATTGATGCTGTTGATGCTGGTGGTCATACCGGAAGCACACTCATTGAATGTGTTAAAGAAGCAGGAGCAGATGGAAGTTTAATAAATCACTCTGAACAGAGAATGAAACTTGCAGATATTGACGTTGCAGTAAAGAAACTAACTGAAAAAAACATGGTGAGTGTGCTATGCACCAACAACATCGAAACCAGTGCAGCTGCAGCTACATTAAAGCCTGATTTTGTTGCTATAGAACCGCCGGAACTTATTGGATCAGGAATACCGGTATCTAAGGCAGAACCTGAAATTGTTGAGGGTACTGTAGAGGTGATCCACAAAATAAATCCGGATATAAGTGTACTGTGTGGTGCAGGAATATCAACCGGAGACGATATGAAGGCAGCAATGGATCTGGGTGCAGATGGTGTTTTACTTGCATCTGGAATCATCAAGGCAGATGATCCCAAAGAAGCCCTACTCAACCTTGTGAGTAAAATATAAACCATTAAAATTTTTTAGAGGGAAAACTATTCAAACTATTAAACCATTACACAACGGTGAACAGATGTCACTTGATTTTTACACCATAGATGATTTTGATCTCGATAATAAAACTGTGCTGGTAAGGGTGGACATTAACTCTCCAGTAGATCCTTCGAATGGACTCATATTAGACGAAACACGAATAAAACTTCATGCGGAGACCATTGCTGAACTTTCAAAAAAGGGAGCCAAGACTGTGGTTCTGGCCCATCAAAGTAGACCTGGTAAAAAGGATTTTACGACACTTGAGCAGCATGCTGAAGCCCTTTCAAACATACTCAAACATGAAGTTGCCTATGTAGATGATATTTTTGGGAGTCATGCAAAGGAGGCCATTCAAAAAATGAAACGTGGCGATATTTTACTCCTTGAAAATGTCCGGTTTTATTCGGAAGAAATACTTAAAAGGGACCCAAAACTTCAATCAGAAACCCATATGGTTAAGAATTTAGCTCCAATGGCTGATTTTTTTGTTAACGATGCATTTGCAGCAGCCCACAGATCACAACCATCTCTGGTTGGATTTGCATTTGCTTTACCATCAGCTGCGGGCCGTATCATGGAACGGGAACTTAAGGCTTTGTACAATGCCATGAACAATGTTCAAAAGCCTTGTGTTTACATACTTGGTGGTGTTAAAGTTGATGATTCCATCATGGTAATGGAAAATGTGCTTGAGAATGGAAGTGCAGACTACATCCTTACAACTGGTCTGGTGGCCAACATATTCCTCTGGGGATCTGGAGTCAACATTCGAAAGTACAACAAGGAATTTATTGAGAAAAAGGGTTACTGTGATTTCGTAAGAAAATCAAAAAAACTGCTTAAAAACTTCGGTGACCAGATTATTCTACCAAGGGATCTTGCAGTTTGTATGGGAGATAAGAGGGTAGAATTTTCGGTTGATGACCTTCCAAACCAACCAATATTCGACATAGGCACCGAAACCATAAAGGAGTATGCAGGATACATAAGAAGGGCAAAAACATTGTTTGCAAATGGACCTGCAGGAGTTTTTGAAAAGGATGATTTCAATATAGGTACAGATGATATTTTAAATGCCATAGCATCATCACCTGGATTTTCCATTATTGGGGGAGGACATCTTGCTGCTGCAGCAAATCAGATGGGTCTTTCCAAGGGAATTAGCCATATAAGCAGTGGGGGTGGAGCCTCAATAAATCTGTTGGCTGGTGAGGATCTCCCTGTTGTTACGGTTTTGAGGGATCATGCATCCAAGAAAATTTAGATCATTATTGGGTTGTGAAAAATTGATCCATTTTCAACCTGAATTTTCAGTTAAAATCCAAAGGGTTATAAAGGGGAACAGTACTATAGGGAATGGTGTACTCATTATGGTACCAAACTTTGTATCCTGAATTCTAAAATGAAATCAAGGTTAAATAACAAAAAGGGTAAACCTATTAATAATTGAGACATAAACCCAAAACTATTTAAGTTAATATTCCATATACCTAAAAATGCCTCGGTAGCTCAGTCTGGTGGAGCGCGAGACTTGTAATCTCGTGGTCGGGGGTTCAATTCCCTCCCGGGGCTCTAAGCCAGATTAGTAATGGCTTAAAAATCATTCAATTGGGACCATAGGGTAGCTTGGTCGATCCTTTGGGCTTTGGGAGCCTGAGACTCCGGTTCAAATCCGGGTGGTCCCATCCATTATCCCGCCTTAGCTCAATTTGGCAGAGCATCGGACTGTAGATCCGAGGGTTGCTGGTTCAAGTCCGGCAGGCGGGATTTTGTTACAAAACAATTTATCCCCTGAAATATTCCCATTGATGGGGAGTAACATACAAAAGTTTAAATACTAGCAAACTTAAGTTTGTGTATCGATAACTATATATAGTGGTGTAGGTATAATTCCTTATACTCTCATTCTATGGAGCTGCCCTGGTGGTGTAGGGGCTATCATGCAGGCCTGTCGAGCCTGCGACTCGGGTTCAAATCCCGGCCAGGGCGTTTGGGGCCCGTAGCTCAGTCTGGGAGAGCGCTCGGCTTTTAACCGAGTGGTCGCGGGTTCAATTCCCGTCGGGCCCGTTCTTAATTTTTAACTGGAGGATAAATTGTGAAAAAAGATATTTTAAAACACAAATTGGTTCCAGATCATACTATTTTGTCAGATACAGAAGCTAAGAAAGTAGTGAAAAACTTGAAGGTTCATCCTGAACAGCTACCAAAGATAAAGGCAGACGATCCCGTTGCCAAAGCTATTGAAGCTAAGCCTGGAGATATTCTACAGATAACTAGAAAGAGCCATACTGCTGGAAAATTCGTTACGTATCGTTTGGTACTGGAATAGTTGGTATTGGAGTTAAAGAAACTGTAAATTGTTTTTTGGAGGAATTTAAATCGAATTGTTTTTTGGAGGAATTTAATGGTAAAAAATGCATGGAAACTGGTTGATGCATTTTTTGATGAATACAACTTGGTAGACCACCACATCAAATCCTACAACGACTTTGTCAATCACAGAATACAGGATATAATCGATATAACAGAGCCCATTGTTCTTGAACAAGGTGAATACACTATTAAAACAGGGAAAGTTGATATCAGAAAACCTTTTATTAAAGAGGCAGATGGATCAAACAGTAAAATTTTCCCTACCGAAGCAAGACTAAGAAACTTGACATACTCTGCACACATGTATCTTGAAATGGCATTGACCAAAAAGGGTGATGAAGAACAGGACATGGAAAATGTGTACATCGGTGAACTACCAGTGATGTTGAAATCAAATATTTGTCATCTCAATGGTTTGAGTGAAGAGGAAATTGATGACGTTGGTGAAGATCCTCAAGATCCTGGTGGATATTTCATTGTGAATGGTTCAGAAAGGGCCATAGTTACCATGGAAGAGATTGCACCCAACAAGATCATCCTCGAAAGAATTGGTGAATTGGAGGATAGGCGTGCAAGAGCCATTGTTACTTCGATAAAAAGTGGATTTAGAGCCCGTATCACACTTGAATACAGAAAACCTCGTAAAAAGGGTGTATTTTTAAGGATATCTTTCCCATATGTGCCTGGGGAAATACCACTAGTTGTACTTTTAAGAGCCCTTGGATTTGAGACAGATCAGGATCTCATCACGAGTGTATCTGATGAAAACGACATACAGTTCCTTCTCATCGATGATATACAGACCTCTGAAATAATGACTCAATACGATGCAATAAAATACATCGGAAACAGGGTTGCTAAGGGTATGACAGAGGAGTACAGAATTAAAAGAGCCGAAGATGTTATAGATAAATATCTATTACCACATATCGGTGTTGAACCGGAACAAAGGGCTGAAAAAGCAACTTATCTGGCTGAAATGACGGAAATGCTCCTTCAAGTAATTTTTGAAACTAGGGAACCTCATGACAAGGACCACTATGCCAACAAGAGGCTTAGGGTGTCTGGTGATCTGATGGAAGATCTTTTCAGAGTTGCTTTCACCAGCTTAACAAGGGACATGACCTACCAACTCGAAAGGAGTCTGGCCAGAGGTAAAGAACCATCTGTAAAACAGGCTGTTCGTTCCGATGTTTTGACTGAGAACATTAAACATGCCATAGCCACAGGAAATTGGGTTGGAGGGCGTGCAGGTGTGAGTCAGCTATTGGACAGAACAAGTTACATGGGAACATTATCTCACCTGAAAAGGGTTGTATCTCCATTAAGCAGGAGTCAACCTCACTTTGAAGCTCGTGATTTGCACCCAACACAGTTCGGTAAGATATGCCCAAACGAAACACCAGAGGGTCCAAACTGTGGACTGGTTAAGAACCTTGCAATTTTATCAAAAATATCTGAAGGTTCTGATCCAGAGGAACTTGAAGAAATAATCAAAAAAATGGGAGTTATAAAGCCTGTACAATCTTTATAAACCAAATATCCAAAGGATAATTCTAATTGAGTTTGTTTTCACACTTCAGAGTGGAATTCAAACTCTAAAATCCTTTATGGGGGCAAACTCGTGAAAAAATCCAAGATATATATTAACGGCAAAATCATCGGGACAAGTGATGATCCAGAAGACTTTGTTAGGTCCATGAGGGAAAAACGAAGATCTGGTGAAGTATCTCCCGAGATGAACATAACTTACTATGAAGAAACAGATGAAATTTTCCTGTTCACTGATCCTGGCCGAACCAGAAGGCCACTCATAGTAGTAGAAGACGGAGAGTCCAAACTCAATCAGGATACCATACAACAAATTGAGGATGGTGAATTAGATTGGGAAGGTCTAATCAACCAGGGAATAATTGAATACATGGATGCAGAGGAAGAAGAAAACTCGTACATTGCCATGTTTGAAGAAGACATAACAGAGAATCACACCCACCTTGAAATAGATCCATCAACAATGCTGGGAATCTGTGCAGGTATCATTCCATTTGCAAACCACAACTCCTCTCCAAGGAACACCATGGAAGCAGGAATGACCAAACAAGCACTTGGTCTATACGTATCAAACTACAACATGCGAACTGATACCCGTGCTCATTTACTACATCATCCACAGGTACCACTGGTCAAAACCAAAAGTATGGATGCAACCAAGTACGATAAACGTCCATCAGGACAGAACTTCGTTGTTGCGGTTATGTCTTACGAAGGGTACAACATGGAAGATGCACTGATTTTAAACAAAGCATCAATTGAAAGGGGTCTTGCAAGATCCTCATTTTTCAGATCATACGAAGCTTCAGAGAGACGTTACCCTGGTGGACAGGAAGACAAGTTCGAAGTTCCAGAAAATATTGTAAGGGGCTACAGATCAGAGGAAGTTTACAGACATCTCGATGAAGATGGAATAGTAAACCCTGAAGTCGAAGTTACATCTGGGGATGTTCTCATAGGAAAAACATCACCTCCAAGATTCCTTGAGGAAATAGACGAATTCGGAACAGTTGCAGAGAGAAGAAGAGAAACTTCTGTAACAGTGAGACACGGTGAACACGGTGTTGTTGATGCAGTTCTTTTAACAGAAACAGTTGAAGGAAGTAAACTGGCCAAGATAAGAGTCAGAGATCAGAGACAACCTGAATTTGGTGATAAATTCGCATCAAGACACGGTCAGAAGGGTGTTGTTGGGCTCATAGTTTCCCAGGAGAACATGCCATTTACCGAAGTTGGAGTAGTACCAGATCTCATAATAAATCCACATGCAATTCCTTCAAGGATGTCTGTGGGTCAGGTTATAGAGATGCTTGCAGGCAAAGCCGGAACCATGGAAGGTAAACGGATGGATGGTACTCCATTTGGAGGTAAACAAGAAGCAGAAATCATGGAACTGCTCAAACAGAATGGTTTCGAAACTGCAGGTCGTGAATCTCTGTACAACGGAATAACCGGAGAAAGAATCGAAGCTGAAATATTTATTGGCGTGGCTTTCTACCAGAAACTGCACCACATGACAGCGGACAAAGTTTATGCAAGATCTAGAGGACCTGTACAGGTTTTAACCAGGCAACCTACAGAAGGTAGGGCAAGAGAAGGCGGATTAAGATTCGGTGAGATGGAAAGGGATTGTCTCATTGCACACGGTGCAGCATTAGCACTTAAAGAGAGGCTATTGGATGAATCTGATAAGTATGAAGCCCTTGTATGCCAAGATTGTGGTATGATAGCCATATACGACAGGATACGGGATAAGAAATACTGTGCTATCTGTGGAGAATCAGAAACTTTCCCAGTTGAGATTTCATACGCATTCAAACTTTTACTCGACGAACTAAAGAGCCTTTGTATATTCCCTAAATTGGTTCTTGAGGACAAAGCATAGGGTGAATAAAAAGCTGATTTGAGGCTGTTCAGCTACGTGAAGCAAATAATATTTAAGGAGAGAATGAGCTTGAAAGGAATTTTAAAAAAGATTTCCGAAATCGACTTTGGTTTGATGTCTCCCGAGAACATTAGGAAAATGTCCGTTACCAAGATAGTAACACCGGACACCTATGATGAAGACGGTTATCCAATAGAAGCAGGACTAATGGATCCAAGACTTGGGGTGATTGACCCTGGTCTAAGATGCAGGTCATGCGGATCCAAGGGTGGAGATTGTCAGGGACACTTTGGACATATCAATCTAGCAAGACCAGTTATCCATGTGGGATTTGCAGATACCATCCATAAAATACTCAGATCCACATGCAAAGATTGTGGACATGTTCTTTTGACAGAATCTGAAAAGGTGGATTACAAGGAAAAAATAGAAACTCTCATCAAAAATGAGGAGAGTATTACAGGAATTATTAAGGAAATTTATGCAGTTGCCAGAAGGGACAAGTGCCCGAACTGTGGTGAAGAACAGGAAGATGTTAAAATTGATAAACCTGTTTCAATTGTCGAAGGTAACTACAAACTCACCGCAAGTGAGGTAAGAGAAAGGTTGGAAGCAATTCCTCAAGAAGATTACATATATATTGGTATTAACCACGAAGTAGCTAAACCAGAATGGATGGTTTTAACTGTTTTACCAGTTCCTCCAGTTACTGTGAGACCTTCAATTACCCTGGAAACAGGTGAAAGATCAGAGGATGACCTCACACATAAACTCGTTGATATCTTGAGAATCAACCAGAGGCTGAAGGAAAACATGGAAGCAGGAGCACCTCAACTCATTGTAGAGGATCTATGGGAACTTCTACAGTACCATGTTACAACCTATTTTGACAACGAAGCATCAGGAGTACCACCGGCCAGACACAGATCAGGAAGGCCTTTGAAAACTCTAGCACAACGTTTAAAAGGTAAGGAGGGACGTTTCAGAAGTAACCTTTCAGGTAAACGTGTAAACTTCTCTGCAAGGACAGTAATATCTCCAGATCCAAACATAAGTATAAATGAAGTTGGAGTTCCTGAGATGATAGCCACAGAAGTGACAGTACCAGTATTTGTCACTGAATGGAACATCGAGAAGATGAAAGAGTACATAATGAACGGACCTAAAAAACATCCTGGAGCCAACTACGTTATAAGGCCAGATGATAGGAAGATCAGGGTTTATGATGAAACCAAGGAAACTGTCATTGAGAAGCTGGAACCTGGTTTTGTTGTTGAAAGACACCTGATGGATGGAGATGTTGTTCTATTTAACAGACAGCCTTCACTTCACAGAATGTCTATGATGGCTCATGAAGTTAAAGTACTTCCTTACAAAACATTCAGGCTAAATCTGTGTGTATGTCCTCCTTACAACGCTGATTTTGACGGGGACGAAATGAACATGCACGTATTCCAGACAGAAGAGTCACGTGCAGAAGCAAAGTCCCTCATGAGGGTTCAGGAACACATTTTATCTCCAAGGTTTGGAGGTCCGATCATTGGTGGTATACATGATCACATATCTGGAGCTTATCTACTAACAAGGGAAGGGTCAGTCTTCTCTGAAGAAGATGTATTCCAGATGGTTAAACGTGCAAGAATGGAACTACCAAAACCAACTGGTAAAGATTGGACAGGAAAACAAGTTTTCAGTCTGCTTTTACCGAAGGATCTTAACATGGTTTACAGGGCAGAGATATGCAGAAAATGTGATGAATGTTTGAAGCAGGAATGTAAAAACGATGCATATGTTGTAATTGAAGATGGCCAGATCAAAAGTGGTGCCATGGACGAAAAGGCATATGGAGCATTTTCAGGTAAAATTTTGGATTCCATTGTTAAGGAGTACGGCACTGACAAAGCAAGGGAATTTTTGGACACTTCAACCAAACTTGCAATTGCTGGAATAATGAAACGTGGTTTCACAACCAGTACAGCAGATGAGGAAATACCTAAGGAAGCCAAAGATCGTATTGAACAGCTTCTTGCAAATGCAGAACAGAAGGTTGAACAGCTCATTGATGCGTACCACAACGAGGAATTGGAAGCACTTCCAGGAAGAAGTCTCAGGGAAACCCTGGAAATGAAGATCATGCAGGTTCTTGGTGAGGCTAGGGATAAATCTGGTGAAATAGCAGAAAGTTACTTTGGAATGGAAAACCATGCAGTTATAATGGCACTAACAGGTGCAAGGGGTTCAATGTTGAACCTTACTCAGATTGCAGCATGTGTGGGTCAACAGTCTGTTCGTGGTGGCCGTATTGAAAGGGGTTATTCTAAACGTACGTTACCTCATTTCTATGAGGGTGAAATGGGTGCGAAAGCAAGTGGATTTGTTCATTCAAGCTACAAGAAAGGTCTCGATCCCCTAGAATTCTTTTTCCATGCTATGGGTGGAAGGGAAGGACTGGTAGATACAGCTATACGTACAGCTCAAAGTGGTTACATGCAAAGAAGACTGGTCAACGCTCTTCAAGATTTGAATGTCCAGCTTGATGGTACAGTCAGGGATAACAGGGGAGTTATTATCCAGACACAGTATGGTGAAGATGGAATTGACCCTGCAAAGAGTGACTATGGTAAAGTTGCAGATATTGACAGGATGATTGAAGAGATGAGGATTAAATCCAAGGCTGGAAAATAAAATCCCCAAATATGGTTTCCAAACATTTTTTTTGGGAATCATTTAGGGAACATGATCAGGTGGTTTTGTGGATATTGAAAAGGTAGAAAAGGTTGTTAAGAAAAAAAGAACCAAGTTTCCTGAAAAACTTATTCAGGAAATAGCAGAGGCAGCCGAAAGACACAACTTAGATGACAAGGAGCTGGATGAACTTGTCAAAGAAATTAAAAAGGCTAACCAGCGTGCAGGTGTGGAAAACGGAGAAGCTGTAGGTACTGTAGCAGCACAATCTGTTGGAGAGCCAGGTACACAGATGACAATGCGTACTTTTCACTATGCAGGTGTTGCAGAGTTGAACGTTACACTGGGACTTCCACGTCTCATTGAAATTGTTGATGCAAGAAAGAAAATATCAACCCCAACAATGGGAATATACTTCGATGAGGAGTACAGTGCAGATGAAGAATTTGTTAGGCGAATTGCTAATCGTATCGGTAAAATTATTCTTAACGATATTTTAAAGGATTTCAATGTGAATTACGCCAATATGAATCTGTCCATCGAGATCGACGAGGAAAAGGTTGCAGATAAAAGACTTGATTACGATGAGATCATAGCCAAGATAGAAAAAGCTTTTAAGAAGGTAGATATAGATAAGAACCTACTCAGTTTTGAACCTACGATTTCTGATCCTAAACATGCAATTAGAGAATTAAGACTTTTAGCTGATAAGGTCCGCGATCTTCAGATAAGTGGTGTAAAGAATATTGGTAAGGTTGTTATCAGGAAAGAAGGTCCAGAATGGGCTATACACACTGAAGGATCTAACCTTGGAGCAGTCCTCAAAATGGAGGGCGTGAATAAAACAAGAACAAGCACTAATGACATACACGAAGTAGAGAAAGTTCTAGGAGTAGAGGCTGCACGAAATGCCATCATACATGAAGCACAGAGTACAATGGAAGAACAAGGACTTACAGTTGATGTAAGACACATTATGCTGGTTGCAGATATGATGACCGCCGATGGAAAAGTTAAGTCTATTGGAAGGCATGGTATTAGTGGTGAAAAGGCCAGTGTTCTTGCGAGGGCTTCTTTTGAAGAAACTGGTAAACATCTGTTAAGAGCCAGTATACGTGGAGAAGTAGATCACTTGACTGGTATAATTGAGAATATAATTATTGGACAACCAATACCACTGGGAACAGGGTCTGTTGGTGTCGTCATGAAAGACAAGAAATAGGAGGCAGTAGATGGATATAGATAGAGGAATACGAGTTGCTGTAGATACAGGTAATGTCACACTAGGATCTGATAAATCAATTCAAGAGCTTAAGCTTGGAAATGGTAAGCTAGTCATAATTGCTCGCAACTGTCCTGAAGATATCAGGGAAGATGTGGAACAATACTCAAAATTATCAGATATTACCGTGTACACCTATGATGGTACAAGTGTTGATCTAGGATCAGTATGTGGTAAACCATTCACAGTTGCAACATTAATTATTAAGGATCCTGGTGACTCAACAATATTAGAGATCATGGGGTAGTTTCTGTGACAGTTAAATTTTCTACCAGCGAAATAAGATACATAGCCCTGTTTGAAAGCATGACAGGCGCCATGGTTAAAGATCTTTTAGTTGATGAAGATAATGGCAAATTAACTTTTCTTGTTAAGAAGGGAGATATGGGTCTTGCCATTGGAAAAAGAGGAAGTACTGTAACTAAAGTTCAGAAAACAGTGGATAAAGGCGTTGAGGTAATAGAGCACTCAGACGATCCAGTCGAGTTTATCACCAATTTAATGGCTCCTGCAAAGGTCAGAAGCATTAGAATTCTTCAAAAAGAAAATGGAGAAAAAATTGCCACAATTGAAGCTGATTCAAGGAACAAAAGGACTGCTATTGGCAAAGCTGGTCAGAACATTGAAAGGGCCAGACTGTTAGCCAAGAGGCAGCACAATATAAATAACATTATAATAAAATAACAGAAGAACGAAGAAAAACAGATTCAAATTCATATTGTTCAAATAATAAATTATTACTCGTGACTTCGAATGTAACTATTATTAAATAATTCAATTGAATAAATCTGATAACTTTGATTAAAATGGTAATTTTACAAGGAGGAATTTCATTTGCCGGGACTTTTCGCAGCAAAAAAGCTTAAAAAGAACAGACAGAATTTCAGATGGAAGGATGTTGAATATAAAAGGAAAGCTTTAAGATTAGATGTTAAAGCAGATCCATTAGAAGGCGCTCCTCAAGCTAGGGGAATCGTTATTGAAAAGGTTGGTGTGGAAGCAAAACAGCCAAACTCCGCCATAAGGAAATGTGTACGTGTACAACTTATAAAAAATGGTAAACAATTAACAGCCTTCGCTCCGGGTGACGGTGCGATTGGATTCATCGATGAACACGATGAAGTCATGATCGAGGGAATCGGAGGACCTTCAGGAAGGTCCATGGGCGATATACCTGGAGTAAGATGGAAGGTTACAAAGGTTAACAACGTATCTTTACAACAAATGGTTATTGGTAAGATTGAAAAACCAGTAAGATAAAAGTGAGGTAATTTAATGAGTTTTAAGGTTTTTGATAAATGGGAATTGGAAGAGGTGAAGGTGGAAGATCTCGGTCTTGTAAACTACATCTGCCTCGATGAAATTCTGGTTCCGCACACCTTGGGAAGGCATGTTAAAAGACAGTTCGCAAAATCGAAGGTTTCCATTGTTGAAAGGCTCATGAACAAGATCATGAGGACTCAAAGAAACTCTGGTAAAAAGAACAAGTCTTACAACATAGTTAAAGGGGCTATGGACATCATAAATCAGAGGTCCAAACAGAACCCTATTCAAGTTTTAGTTAAAGCAGTTGAAAATACTGCTCCAAGGGAAGAAACAACCAGAATTAAGTATGGTGGAATAGGATACCAAGTAGCAGTTGATATAGCACCTCAGAGAAGGGTGGATTTGGCTGTTGGATTCTTGACTAGAGGGGCTCTACAATCCTCATTCAAAAGGAAACGATCTGTAGAGGAATGTCTTGCCGATGAACTTCTTTATGCTGCAGAGTACGATACAAGAAGCTTTGCAATAGGTAAGAAGGAAGAAAAAGAAAGGATTGCAAGATCTGCCCACTAAGTTTAATGATTATAATATAGGTGATTTTGGTGAGTAGACGTACTAAAATGATTAATAAAATTAAGGAACTGATGTACCAGCCTAAATATATTAGGAACATCGGTATCGTGGCACACATTGACCACGGTAAAACCACACTATCCGATAACTTACTTGCAGGTGCAGGTATGATATCTTCTGAACTTGCTGGAGATCAGAGGTTTCTGGATTTTGATGAACAGGAACAAGCAAGAGGTATTACCATTGATGCTGCAAACGTTTCAATGGTTCACAAGTACAAGGATGAAGACTATCTCATAAACCTTATAGATACACCGGGTCACGTTGACTTTGGTGGGGATGTTACAAGGGCAATGAGAGCAGTTGATGGTGCAGTTGTTGTTGTCTGTGCAGTTGAGGGTATCATGCCCCAGACAGAAACTGTGCTAAGACAGGCTCTTAAGGAAAATGTTCGCCCAGTACTATTTATAAACAAGGTGGATCGTCTAATAAACGAGCTTAAACTCGAAGGAGACGAATTACAAAACAGGTTCCTGAAGATCATAGCCAGCGCAAACAAGCTTATTAAAAACATGGCTCCAGAAGAGTTCAAAAAAGAATGGCTTGCACGTGTAGAAGATGGAAGTGTAGCGTTTGGTTCAGCATACCATAACTGGGCAATAAACGTGCCTATGATGCAGAAAACAGGTATAACATTTAACGATATACGTGAAGCATGTAAGGATGACAAACAAAAGGATTTAGCAGCTAAAGTTCCTATACATGACGTGCTCTTGGGTATGGTTGTGGATCACCTTCCTAGCCCTGATATATCCCAGAGATACAGGGTTCCAAGTATCTGGAATGGAGACATAGAATCTGTCGAAGGACAGGGTATGATAAACACAGACCCTGACTCACCACTAGCAGTGATGATCACAAACGTGAGCATAGATAAACATGCAGGGGAAATTGCAACTGGTAGAGTTTACGGTGGTACCATCGAGAAAGGAACTGAAATATTCTTCGTAGGTTCTCATGGTAAAGCCAGAACTCAACAGGTTGGAGTTTACATGGGGCCAGAACGTATCAACACTGACAAGGTTCCTGCAGGAAACATAGTTGCAATAACCGGTGCAAGAAATGCAATAGCCGGTGAAACAGTAACAAATTATGGAACAAAAATCGCCCCATTTGAAGGTATTGAACATATTTCTGAACCAGTGGTTACAGTTGCTGTAGAAGCGAAAAACACCAAAGACCTTCCAAAACTCATAGAAGTTTTAAGACAGGTCGGTAAGGAAGACCCAACTGTTAGGGTAGAGATCAACGAAGAAACTGGAGAACACCTCATATCAGGTATGGGAGAACTTCACCTCGAGATCATAACCTACCGTATCAATGAGAAGGGTGTGGAAATAGAAACTTCAGCACCGATCGTTGTTTACAGGGAAACCATCGCAGGAAAAGCAACCAACGTCGAAGGAAAATCACCTAACAAACACAACAGGTACTACATAGACATAGAACCTCTTCCAGACGAACTTTTTGCAGCTATTCAGGATGGTACTATCAAAGAAGGTCGTGTTAAAGGTAAAGAAAACGCTTCAACATTTGCAGAATATGGACTCACCAAGGATGAATCCAAGAAGGTCTGGGATGTTTACAAGAGATCAGTATTTATCAACATGACCCGTGGTATCCAGTACCTGGATGAGATCAAAGAACTTCTACTAGAAGGATTTGAAAGTGCACTTGATGATGGGCCAATAGCCAGAGAAAAGGTTATGGGACTTAAAATATCATTAAAAGACGCTAAAATTCACGAAGATGCAGTTCACAGAGGTCCTGCACAGGTATTGCCTGCAATAAGGAAGGCTGTTTACGGCTCAATTATGTTGGCTCAACCAACATTAATGGAACCTATACAAAAAGTATTTATCAACGTTCCACAAGACTATATGGGTGCAGCAACTAGGGAAATCCAGAACAGGAGAGGACAGATCGTGGACATGTCACAAGAAGGAGACATGGCAACAATTGAATCAACCGTTCCCGTAGCTGAAATGTTTGGATTCGCAGGAGACATAAGATCTGCTGCTGAAGGCCGATGTCTCTGGTCAACTGAAAGTGCAGGCTTTGTAAGATTGCCTAATGAACTTCAGAAAACCATCATAAAAGAGATCAGACAGAGGAAAGGATTAACACCAGACCCATATGGACCAGAACATTACATAGGCTGATCAGAGTAATACATCTAATAAATTTATACAAATGTTAAATGGAGGAATATTTTATGGCTAAACAAAAAGAACATATGAACTTAGCGTTTATTGGACACGTAGACCATGGAAAATCAACACTTGTAGGACACATCTTATTACAGTCAGGAGCTATAGCTGAACAGCAGCTCTCAGACGGTGAGAACAAGTTCAGATTCGTCATGGACAAGCTCCAAGAAGAAAGAGAAAGAGGAGTTACAATCGATCTTGCTCACGCAAAATTCGAAACTCCAAAATATGAATTCACAATTGTGGACTGTCCCGGTCACAGGGATTTCGTTAAAAACATGATCACAGGTGCATCTCAAGCAGATGCAGCAGTATTAGTAGTTGCAATTGATGACGGTATTATGCCACAGACCAAGGAACACGCTTTCCTTGCAAGAACATTAGGTATCAACCAGTTAATCGTTGCAATCAACAAAATGGACCTTGTTAACTATGACGAAGCAAAGTTCAATGAATTGAAAGAAGAAGTAGGAGCTTTAATTAAAACAGTTGCTTACAAACCAAGCGATATCCACTTTATACCAATTTCCGCTTTCCAGGGTGACAACATCACCAAGAAATCCGAAAACACACCATGGTACAAAGGACCTGCCCTTGTTGAATCATTAGCAGAACTCAAAGCACCTGAAAAACCAACAGAATTACCTTTAAGGGTACCTATTCAGGATGTTTACTCCATCACCGGTGTGGGAACAGTACCAGTGGGAAGAGTAGAAACTGGAGTAATGAAGAAAGGTGACAACGTTATATTCGAACCTCCAGGAGCCAGTGGAGAAGTTAAAACCATCGAGATGCACCACGAAATGCTCGACCAAGCAGAACCTGGTGACAACGTAGGTTTCAACGTAAGAGGTGTAGGTAAAAACGATATCAGAAGAGGAGACGTAGCTGGACACACAACTAATGCTCCAACAGTTGCAAAAGAATTTACAGCTCAGATAGTTGTTTTACAGCACCCTGGAGTTATCACCGTAGGATACACACCTGTATTCCACTGTCACACAGCACAGGTTGCATGTACCTTCATGGAACTACAGAAAAAATTAGACCCAGCAACAGGTCAGACAAAAGAAGAAAACCCTGATTTCCTTAAAACAGGAGACGCAGCATTTGTCGTAGTCAGGCCTACAAAACCTATGGTTATCGAAAAGATCAAGGAAATTCCTCACATGGGAAGATTCGCCATAAGGGATATGGGACAGACAGTTGCAGCTGGAATGTGTATTGACATAGTACCAGCTAAATAAGTAAGAAACTATAACTGAAGGTAATTTAAAACCTTCTTTTTATTTTTATGGAGGATTGGAATGCACAAAGCCAGAATAAAACTCACAGGTACAGACCCTGAAAAACTTGCATACGTATGTGATCAGCTCAAAAGAATAGCAGAGAGAACAGGTGTGGACTTATCCGGCCCAATACCACTGCCAACAAAGAAGCTCGTTGTACCAACCCGTAAATCCCCAGATGGAGAGGGAAAAGCTACATGGGAAAAATGGGAGCTTAGAATTCATAAAAGACTTGTTGGAATTGAAGCTGATGAGCGTGCAATGCGTCAGGTCATGAAAGTTAATGTACCAGACAATGTGAGTATAGAAATTGAATTAAAAAGCTAATATAGCTTAATCCTTTTTTATATATATAATAGCCGAGATAGCCTAGCCAGGGAAGGCGCAGGACTTGAGATCCTGTGGAGTTTGACTCCACCTGGGTTCAAATCCCAGTCTCGGCGTTCTATTATTAATTGAGGGTTTCTCAGCCCTCAGTAAATTTTTACAAATTTTTCTAATTCTAGATTAGTATCAACTCAGTTTATTGGTTGATAATTTTAAACACCATGGGTTGGAGATTGAATGGTGTGTTTTATAATATAACAAATTTTATGTAAATTTTTACCACAGTCTAACTTTTCTTTTTAGAAATGCTTATATGCTTTTTTAAGTAAATTCTGTAGAGATATCATTGATAAATTAGTATCATGAAAAAATCTTGAAAAAATAGGTGAATTAATCATATGAATATAAGGGAAATTTTATATGAATCTGCACAATATCCTTTTTATGGGATTAAGCAGTTCATTTTATTGGGATTTATAATCTTAATAACTGTTTCTGTATTTGGGTACTATGGAGTACTTAACAGTTTTTTATACTCCATTGTAGGGGTTAACTATTGGTTTGTAGTCGGGGCACTGATCTTGGTTGCATCAGTACTGTTATTGTTAGAAGCAGGATATGCTTTTAGAATGGTTCAAAATAGTATAAACTCTGTTGAAGTGCCTCCTAAATTTGATAATTTTAGTATCATGTTTAGACACGGGATAAACGAAACAATTTTGATATCTATCTATTTTTCTGTTCCATTATTAATTCTCTATTATATTTTGAATTACACCTTAACACCAATGCCCTTGATAATCCTTTTCCATATGATGGATTATCTTTTTTCAGGGTGGACAGGTTTTATGTCCTCCATACCTAATCAGATCCTGGTTTTTGTAGTTACTCTGGTTGTTATTTTAGGATTTCTATTGGACATGATATTTACCGTTGCGATTCCCCACATGGCATCTAAGGGAGGGACCTTCAGGGAAGCCTTTAATTTCAACGAAATATTCTTAAAAATAAGAATAATTGGATTTAAAAGAATGTTGATAGCTTATTTCTTTGTGCTTTTGGTTATAGTAGTAATGGGTGGGCCATTGTTGATAAAAGAGCTTTCAAAATGGAATGTTGTAGGTTTTATCTTAGCTGAAGGATTGATTGCCCCTTATATAATCATGTTGGATTCGCGGTTTATTGCTCTGCTTTACCTAGACTCATAATTCAGAAATATCTGCAATTTATAAAGAAACCAGTTGTCCATTAGTTGGTTTTGTTTTTTGATCAAAAAAATTAATTTAGGTCCTGAAACAAACATATTATTTAATTGAAAGTAGGGGTGATTAAATGAGGTCCATATGGTCAGGTTATTTATCATTTGGTACAATTCTTGTACCAGTTCGATCCTACGCTGCAAGTGGCAATTTACACGTAAGTTTCCATCAGGTTCATAAAGAAGATTGTGGAAGGGTTCGTTACAAGAAGGTATGTGAAAAGGACGGTGAAGAACTTAAACCTGAAGACATAACCAAGGCATACATAGTTGGGGGTGAATGCCTCCAATTTACAGATGAAGAATTGAATGCCCTAAAACCATTTTCAACCAAGATAATGGATATCCAAGGATTCTGCAAGCTGGATGAAATTCCGCTAGAGGCGTTAAGCAAACCATACTACCTTGGAACTGATGCACCCACCAAGGGTGGAGCAGGAAAAAGCTTCCTGTTATTGAAAGAAGCAATGGAAAGAAGTAATAAGGTAGCTATTGTGAAGTGGGTTTCAAGAACCAGCGAGTATATTGGAATGTTAATACCCCATGGGAAGGGATTACTTCTCAAACAACTCCTTTATAATGAACAGGTAAGATCCATAGAAGAAGTAGAGGTACTGGAATCCAGCGTTACTGATGAACTGGTTGATAAAGGGATACAAGCTATTGATAAGATGACATTTAGTTTTGAATGGGCAGATTATACTGAAACTTACACTAAGGAAGTTAAAGAACTGATTGAAAAGAGATTTCTTGGGGAAGAAATCGAAGTTGAGGAGTTCAGTCTTCCAGAAACCAGATCAATCGAAGCAGAACTTGAAAAAATGATTGAATCCGATTAAAAACATGGAGATTACTCCTTGAATATGATAAAACCGATGCTGGCTACCTTGACTGATCCATCCAGTATGGATCCTAATGACTCATGGATAATAGAGCCTAAATATGATGGTGAAAGGATAATAGCCATGAGGTCAAATGGGAAAATAGCTCTATGGACCCGAAGAAATATTCAGGCCACACATAAATTTCCTGAAATAGTGGCGGCATTAAAAGTGAACATTGAAGATGATAACTGGATTGTTGATGGGGAAATGACTGTAAAAGGAGGTTTCAGACAGCTACTCAACAGAAATGTTGAAGACAGATTCAGGATAAGTCTACTTGCCAAGAAAATTCCTGCAACCTACAATATTTTTGATGTTGTCCAATACAAAAAACTAGATATTACCAAACAACCACTATTCGAACGCAAATCAACTCTACTACAATCAGTGCATGAAGATGAACGTATAAAAATTGTTCCCTTTGAAGAGCTTAAGGATCCTGTTAAACAGTTCAATCAGTATATTAATGAGGGTTATGAGGGTGCTGTAATAAAGAATTTAGATTCAGTCTATGAGGCAGGACAGAGATCTAAGAACTGGCTGAAGATAAAAAAAGGAGATACTGTGGATGTTCATATTATAGGGGCAACCAAAAGCACAAGTAGCATTCCATTCGGAGCTCTCATGATGGAGAAGGATGGAAAGTACTTTGGTAAGGTTGGTACGGGGTTTAGTGATAGGGAAAGGGAAGAAATATTAAAGCGTTTAATAGAGAATCAACAACCACTATCCATTGATGTTCCAGATGATCTTAAAAAGGAAATACTCGTAACGTCTAAACCATTTCCTGCAGAAATTAAAATGCAGGAAATGATAAAAAGATCACCAAGGGCCCCTGTATGGGTGAGATTTAGATGGGATGATGTGTAGTATTTGATCAGATAAGTTTTTTTTAACATTAAGAATAACGAAATAAAAAAATAAAATGTCTGAATCCCATGATAGTATTCTCGATTTTTCCAAATTTTTCAATATATGTGTTACTCATAAATTGTGAACTCTGAACACAAATGCTTTGAATAAAGGTTTTTACTCGAATTTAAATGGTTTGAAACCCAATTAGTTATATCAAATGTTTTTGAATAATTTTTATGTTTACTTGAAAATTTAATTTGGGTATGATTTAGGCATAGGTACTTATCATTTATTGACTATAAAAATACATACAGAATTCAAATATTCAAATTTACTAAATTAATATGTTATTAAAACGTGAAAATATTCACTGGAGTGATAAAATGCATCGTTTTGAAAAATTAAGTTCATTTAAAGATTATATTCCATTAATTAGGGAGAATTCCCATGGAAAAAATATCGGATTGCTTGTAGATGGTCCGAACATGCTCAGGAAAGAGTTTGATTGTGATTTAGAGATTGTAAGAGATTTAATGTTGGAACATGGAAATATAAAAGTAGGTAAAGTATTTTTAAATCAATATGCTTCGGATAAACTCATTGAAGCTGTTGTCAACCAAGGATTTTCACCAATGATCGTGGCTGGTGAAACTGATGTGCAAATGGCGGTTGAAGCATTTGAGTTAATTCATAATCCTAATATTGATATAATTGCTTTAATGACCCGTGATGTTGACTTTTTCCCACTTATCAATGTTGCTAAAGAGAATGGTAAACAAACTATTGTGATTGGTGCTGAACCAGGCTTCAGTGCTGCTTTAAAAAACTCGGCAGACGATACCATAACTCTGAAAAACAGTCATCATCCCCACCCAGTATGATGATAAACTAGGCACCATTTAACCACTTTTTTTAATTTTTTTAATTGAATACCCTCCTTTTTAGATCAAAATTTTTCTAAAATTTTTTCATGACCAGATCTAGCGAACCGTTTTACTACTATTTTTAATATCTATGATCTACAAAGTTAATTTTGGAGTGTAAGATCATGGATGTAATTGAAAAAAGGATCGAAGAAACTAAGGTAGCATATGCACAGTACAAAGGAAGTTATAATAAAATACCTGTCCATATTGAGGAAGTAGGTCAATTAGTAATAGATGACGGTCTTAAAATGACAGGAATGGTTTATGGGGCATATTTCAACAGTCCTGATGAGGTACCTGAAAATGAACTCGAATATGAAATAGGATTTTCATTTGATGGTGATTTAAAACTTCAGGAAGGTAAGCTTGGATTTAAGGAGATTCCAGAACACAGTGTACTCGCTGCCATACACAAGGGCCCATATACTGAAGTTGGCCCGGTGATACAAGCAATAGCGGAATATGCTGATAAAAATGGTTACGACATAGTGGGGCCTGTTACAGAGGTTTATCTAAACGATCCACACGAAACTGCACCTGAAGACCTGATGACAGAGGTAAGATTTCCGGTCATTAAAATGGGCTGATTAAAGTTGGCTTTAAAAATTTACTAAAGATCAGCTACAATTAAATAAATGCCTCAACAAAAATTATATTCACTACATTTTTTTGTGGGGTATAAAAATGCAGATCGATCTGAAGAAAACTGAAGAAAAACAGGTTGCATATATCTTTTACAAGGGACCTGTGGAAGATATGGGTGAACTAATAGGTGAGATAGTTGATTGGATGGTTGAGCAAGATGTTGAAATGAGTGGTCCACCATATTCAGTATATTATACCAGCCCAAAAGAAGTTGAACCGGAAGATATGCAGTACGAAATGGGTGTTCCATTTTATGGTGAAGCATCTGAACAGGGAAAAGTCAAAATTAAAGATGTGCCGGCACAGGACGTACTTTATGCATTGCATAAAGGACCCTATAATGAAGTTGGTTTGGTCTATGAAGTGTTAATGAATAAAGTCATGGAAGATGGATACCAAATGGTTGGGGCGCCGGTTGAGATATACTTCAACAGTCCAATGGAAGTGTCTGAAGACGAACTATTAACAGAAGTCCAGTTCCCTGTTATTAAAGTATGAGATCATAATTCCAACCTCCAAATAAATTAAGCATTCTCTTTTTAAACTGGGGGTTCTTGATGAATGTATTCCTAGTCTTGGTTTTGAATAGATTCATTGGTTAAAAAAAGTTGAATAAAAAAATTAAAATTATGATCCCATTAAAAAAAATAGGATAAATGTTTAAATTACATTTATCTAGTTTTAATAGTCCTTTGAAGCAATATCAACGAAAGATTGTGCTATGTATTCTTTTTGTTCTGTACTGAATCCATACACACTACATTTAAACCATTTGGTTTGCCCACGCTTAATACCCACAATACTTCGCTTTTTAAGTTCTTCATACAAAAAGAATCCTCTTCTAGGGTGATGTTTTGCAATTTCATCAAATATTGGGGTTTCAAACCTAACAAGGTCATGATCTTTGGGTTTTTTACCCAACTGACTAACACCTTCGATCTTTTCAAGTGTTTCAACGAATTTTCTTGTTTCTTTAACTTCGGAATCCCAGTTTTTCACCCTTTCAATCACATGTGGCAACGATGCCATTAAAGTTGCAACAGGAGCTCCACGACTGGTACATCCAAGCATTTCCAGTTCCTTCACTTGTGCCCTTTCTGATCTTTTAAGAATAATATCTGCCCATTCTTCCTTTAAACCCAAGACACCAATGGGTCCGGATGCAGCCATACTTTTATGTCCACTTCCAACAACAAAATCTGCATTTAATGCCTTCGCATCAATTGGTAATCTGCCCATGGAATATGCACAGTTAAGAAGAAGTGGAATTCCGGCATCATGTGCAATTTTACCAATGGAACGGGCATCAGTTAAATTACCATAGTTACCATCAACATGAGTTAATAGTACTAGGCTCACTTCTTCACCCTGATCATACAAATCATCTAGAACTTCTTTATATGATTCCGGAGTTATCTCGTAGTTAGGATAATCTGTGTTTGGTACATCAACCATATTTAGGCCTACCCTTTCAGCAGCCACATGTGTGGTGTAGTGGGCGTTGCCATCGATAACAATGGTATCTCCAGGTTCACAGAGTGCATGCATCACTGCGAACTTACCTTCACGTGCTCCATGAACTGTTCTTGCAAAATCAGTGTTGATAAAACCGGCAAGATCCTCCAGAAATCCATTTATTTGGGGTTTATTTATTTCGTCCAGCCTACCTGCACAGTAATCACAAACACTGTAACCATCAGAAAATTCATAAAGGGCCTTCCTAGATTCGACTGGCAGTACACCTCCCCGTTGAAGGGGATTTAAATTCAAATTTTTTCTTTCAGTATCTCTTGTGAGTCCATAATCTTGACATTCATCCATAACATTCACCCTAAAAAATTGATCAGTACATCTATCATAATCAGAAATAAATTATTGATACTGTTTGTTTTGTACTTTTTTTATATTAAATTTAGTTGATAATATTTATTTTGAAACAATAATTTCAAAGATGGAAAGTTGGTAAAATTATTATATAACTCAACCCATTAGATCGTTGGACTAAAGAACAAGTTTAATTTAAGATCTAATATTTAGGCTCTTCTCCACATCTTAATCAACTTGGTTGTCACAGGGTTTATGATATTTGATCTTTGACCAAAAACACTGAAATCACCCTTAAACACAGCATTTTCAATATCATCAGATTCAGTTTCAACACCGGCGTTTCCAATTTCATTTTTAAAGTGAGCATCACTGCCTGCAATGATATTCAGATGATTTTTTTCTGCATAATCACGTGCCCTGAAATTGAAACTACTACGAACACACCTAGAATTAAACACTTCAACACTGTCTACAAACTTGGACAATTCAGAATCTGGATGCATAGAAGTGTTTCTCACACTGTCAAATGGATGTGGGAGTATCACTGCCCCATTTTGTGATCTTATATCCTCCACAACATCAAAAAAGTTAAATGAATTGATATCTTCCGTTAAAAATAGCCCTATGACTTCTCCCCGGTCTGTTAAGATCTCCGAACCCACAATTATTTCCACCCCTTTACCAGCATACTTTTTGGCTTCCAAAGCACCTTTTATGGTGTTATGATCCGTAACAGCAATACCTGTTAAACCTGCCTTAAAAGCAGTCCTTACAATATCTTGCGGACTTACAAAACCATCTGCAGAGTATTTTGAGTGTATATGAAAATCGTATTTCATGTTAATTACTGTATATTCAGGATGATATTTCAAATTTTAGATTTAACATAATAATAAATTCTAAATTAAAGATCCGAAGCCATTAATACGAAAGGATCATTAACCTGAACAATTATATTTAACTCTATAAAAACATTCAGGGGTCTAATAATGAAAAAATCCCAAAATCAAAGTCTTGATCAATACTGGAAACTAGATGACAAACAACTCAACACTCCCGACCATGATGAGATGCTGCTTTGGATTTTAAAAAAGGGAAACCTTAAAAAATTAATTGCTTCAAGAAGTCCTGAATCAGAAAATTGGGATTGGGAGAACGTTAAAATACATGCTGAAGAATATATTGTTTCTAATTCTGGCTTCAGAGTTGGTGCTCCGGATATTATGTTCTTGGTGCCCCACTACCTGTGTAAAACATGTAAGACAGTTCATAACGATACTAACAGCTGCCCAAACTGCAACAGCAATGATATTTCTCTACATCCTGATCATAAACATCGCTACGACAAGTACTTCGTGGAGATCAAACCAAGAATAGAAAATTTTGGCACAGTACTAAGACAACTTAAGTTATTTATATCCTATGGATATGAAAAGAGAGCTTACTTGTTTACAAGGGATTTAAGATTCAAGGATGAGTTTGAGGGACAGGGAATTAAGGTGCTCCACCAGACCATATTGCAGTCTAGTTTCTAAAAAATAATATTTAAAGGAAAAATTAAAAAAGTTAGGACTAATTGTCTAACCAATTATGCCCATGTTTTTGTTAGTTTTTGCTATGGATTTCTGTGGATCTGTTTCCATTTCAAGCATAGCGCGTATTGCATCAACATTCTCCGGAACCACATCAGACTCCTGATGTATTGCCTGCATGTAAAACAGTTCATTGTCAACAATGTTGAGAGATTCTTTCCATACAGCAATCTCAAACAGATCTCCCCTAGGCCTTCCAAGGTCTTTTGCAAATTCCATGATCTCGGCAGTTGAACCTAAACCACTCGATGCTTCCACAGGAATTACTCTAGGAGTTTTTTCAAGGGCATCTAGAACATCATCAACGCTGACACTTGAATCAAGTTCAACCATGAGGTTGTGCTGATGCATGAGGGTGGTTGGAACTAGAATAGCCATGGTTGTTATGTTTAATCCGTCCATAACTGTCTGTACATCTGGTCCATGGTGTGAAGGTACAGTTGGTGGGTTAGGCACTATCGAATTTATTGGGCCCTTATTTACTTGTCCAGGGTCAGCGCCACGTCTTACCATTACAGCTCTGACCTTATTTATACCTGCAAGTTCTTTAATAGGGTTTAATGTTCTACACAAACCAGTTGTGTTACATGAAACCACCCTTGTAAAGTCTGCACCAATGGAATCATTGAAGTTTGAAAAGGAGTTGAAGGATCTTCCTATCTGTTCGTGTTTTTCACCACCCTGAAATATTCCCTTGACTCCTTCCTTTTCATAATCTTTCATATTCTTTGCACCCACACCTCCAGGTGTGCAGTCCACTATAACATCTACTTTATCATAAAGGTCGTTAATTGTTCCTTTAACAGGAATATCAGCTTCTTCAAACAAATTTTCCCTATCTGGAGCACTCATATAAATATCATAACCTAATTCAACGGCCCGTTTAGCTTCAAAATTAGGAGTTCTTTTTGTAACACCAACAATTTTCATATCGTCCTGTGCAGAAACTGCATCTGCCACTCTTTTACCTATGGTACCGTATCCGTTTATTCCAACAGCTTTCATAAACTCTACCTCCAATTTTTTAGGAATTATTTACAAATATCATGACGAAATATTGATTTTATAACATTCTTCAGGAATGTCAACTAATATTAAACTCAATAAGAGTAATCTAACTCTAAATACACTATTCCATGATCATTTTATATTTTTCATGGTATTATAAATTTTATGATCTGAACCTCGAAAAAAATAAGCGAATCCCATAAATTAGATGCACTGAAAATTAAGTGGATAACTTCAATTTTAAATAAATAACACCTAAACAAAAAAAATGAAATCCAGTGTTTGTACAACACTTTTATTATTAGTCCTTCTTGATCTCTTCATCACAGTCTGGACAAATATATTCCTTAACTTTTCCTTCCTTTTTTATCTTGGCAATTTTTTCTTTCTCGAGTTCGAACCATTCATCGCATCTTCCACATTTCACAGTTTCTGTTTCAGCCATGATCTCACCGTTTAATATTATGTAATTTGTTGCATAAATTTCTTATTAAACATCATGAGTTAACTTTAAGGATTAAATGCTCGCTTTCAAATTAAAATTTAATGTATCTGCAAAAAAATAATATAATGGGGGGGGGTAATATCATGATCAGGATAAATGAAAATGCACAGGCAATAGCACGGAGCAAGGTCCAGATCGACGCAGATCCTGAATCAGTATGGAATGTACTGACTGATCTTGAAAACTGGCCAAAGTGGAATCCAGATGTTAAGAATGTTGAAATGGATCCAAATTTTGTTGTAGGGTCTGAATTTAAATGGAAAGCTGGACCTGGTACTATTACTTCTAAATTACAGGTTATAAATAAACCCAAACTTCTTGTATGGACTGGAAAAACATTGGGCATCCACGCTGTTCATGTGTGGAAATTAAAACCCATTAACGGTCAAACTATCATAAGTTCTGAAGAGTCCTGGGAAGGTTTGATAGTCAGTATTTTGGCGGGTAAAATGAAAAAAACACTTGAAAAATCAACAGAATCTGGTTTAAAATATTTAAAGCAAGAACTAGAAAATAGATAGTTAGTAATTACCGGGGTTTATAACTATTTTTGATACTCAGCATTATGCTCTTAATACCTACCATTATCGTTATATTTCAAGTTTAGTTAAATAGCACGAATTATATAGTAATCTAAACATATTTAATACAGTGAAATCCAATAGATCCGTCGAAAGGTATGCACTTGCAGTAAGTGTGCTGATCAGTTTTTTAGTTACATACGTGACTTCAGCAATAAACATAGCCTTACCTGACATTGCAACTACTTTTTCCCTTAATTCTTTATATTTAACATGGATTCCCACATCTTACCTTCTTTTTTCAGCTATTTTCTTAATACCCTTTGGAAAAATAGCAGACATTTATGGAAAAAAACATATCATCATCTTTGGTTTGATAATTTTTGTGTTAGCTAGTGTAACATCTGCATTATCAGTTTCTGGAAATATGCTATTAATATCCAGAATATTCCAGGCCATAGGAAGTGCCATGATCTTTGGAAATGTCTATTCCCTGCTTGCATCTGTGCACTCTGAAGGAGAAGCAGGAAAGCCACTTTCAATCAGTGTGGCTTCTGCATATGTTGGACTTTCAGTTGGTCCAATAATTGGTGGATTTTTAACTCAGTACTTTGGATGGAGAAGTATATTTCTTTTCACCATTCCTATAACAGTGCTTGCTCTCATATTTATTTATAAATTGAGGGGGGAATGGTTTGGAGCACAGGGTGAAATGTTTGACATTAAAAGCACATCAATTTTAGCACTTTCCCTTATCTTAATCATGTATGGATTTTCAGTGATCACAACTCATGTTGGAATAGTTTCAATCATAGTGGGGTTTGTTGGAATTATACTGTTTATATGGCTTCAGAAAAAGGTTGTAAATCCTTTAATCCATCCAAATTTATTATTTAACAGGGTTTACATAATTAACAATCTCACATCTCTTGTTAATTATGGTCCGGGTATATTCACAATTTTTCTCCTGAGTCTTTATCTTCAAGACATAAGAATGTTAAATCCTACTCAAACAGGGCTGCTCTTATGTGTACAATCAGTATTCATTGCAATTGCATCTTTAATGGTTGCGAAACTTCTTGATCTCACACTGGCAAGATATATTGCAGCTGTTGGAATGGCACTAACGGGTATTGGACTGGCTTTGTTCCTGTTCCTCAATGAAAGCACGAGTTTAGTATATATAATGGTTGCACTATCCATCATAGGGTTGGGTTATGGATTTTCTGCAGCTTCAAGTACTGAAATTTCCTTAAAATATGTTGAAAAGAGATTTTATGGAATCTCAAGTGCAACATTAAATACCATGAGGGTATTGGGGCAGATGATGGGGATGGGAGTTACCACAGCAGTACTGGCCATATTCATTGGAACAGCATCGTTGTCACAGAACAACCAGACTATTTTCATTCAAAGCAGTAAAATACCCTTTTTGATATATGCTATTCTTTGTTTCATATCGATATATGGTTATTTTATAATTCAAAGAAAAAACTGAATGTAAATTATAAAAAAGAATAGTATATGCTATTTTATAATAATCTAATCAAAACAGTGGGAGTGTTTTATCAAGGGATTTGTAATTTAAATAAATATCCAAAATTTACTTTAAATAAAAAAAATAAGAAAATATGGGTTGAAAAAAGTTTTCAACCAATTTAAATGTATATTTGGGTTTACATTGCATCGAGTTTTTCTGGTAAGTATGTATCAACAACATACTCGAGCCCGTATTTAGAGAAAGACTGCTGTTCTGCTTTTTTCCCAATTTTGAGCATCTTCTTGATTTCAACCTTCCAGAAGTCGTCACGATACCTTGGATCCTTGTAAAGTTCTTTGAGCCTAAGAACGTCTATATCTTTGAGTGGATCTGTTGGTAGATCGTAGTTGACAATGTCTGATGCTGTAACCCCTAGGAACTTTGCATTTGGTGTTGCAAGTTCATGATTTACATGTGCAAGTTTTGCACTTCCAGAGATAATAACCATGGCGATATGGAATCCCCATGGATCTCCGTCGTTACAAATATAAACAGGAAGTCCAAGTTCTTCATTAACCCTTTTAAGGAATCTTCTGGTTGCACGTGCAGCCTGTCCCTTGAGTCCTACAATCAAGGTGTTGAATTTCTTGTAAGCATTCTCCTGAACCATCCTGTGGAACATACCCATGGTTTCCACAGCTATGACCCTTTCAACATTGTGATCTAAAAGTTCAACTTCATCTATGGTTGGAGAGATGGTGTAACCTGATTTACCCATTTTTGTGGCGTTTATTTCAACATCATCATCCTTTAGAGTTATATCTCCATAAACTGAAGCTCCATCTTCTTCTGGCATTAAACCTAAATCTTCACGTGTGATTCCGAGAGTAACTTCTAAATCCTCACCTATGATGTTGGATTCCTGCTGGTCTCCAAAGTCTATGTCCCAACCCTCAGAAACATAGTACATTTCCCTTAAAGTTGCAGTTTTGCCTGTTTGAACAAGTCCTTTACAGAAGTTGGCCATATAAACCATTTGACCGATCTTCTTGATCTGCTTAACATTTCCAAGAGATCTCTGCCCATAACGATCTCCAAGCACGTAGTAACGCCTGTCTTCATCGTAAACAATGTTAGAAGTACCCCTTGATGGTACACGTATTGCTGGAACGGTCTGTTTAGTAACATCTTCAATGATCTTGTCACCGAGACTTGTCAGCTTGTTAACTGCAAGTTCTCTCCTGTTTAAGGCATGTTCTTTTCTACTCGTCATCCTTATCGCCTACCATATCGTTATTAGTTAACTCTTGTAATGTTTCACTGTCAATTTCATCCAGAATTTTAGGTCTTCTGGTAACCTTCGCAAGGATATATTCATACTCTGGAACATCCTTTCCAGAAAGTATGGCAGCTTCCTTAAGGATCACAGGAACGTATGTTTCAAATATTTTTGAACGCATTTCCTCTTCTTTAGCAGCCCTCTTTGCGTTAAGATACTTTTGGAGACTCCTGGCAATTTTCATTGTGGCCTGTCTGACCTCGTGAAGAATCTCATCTTCAGGAGCCACACTCTGCTTACCAGTTGAAAGGTATGGTACATTTGTGGATACGATGTTAACAAAAACTGTTATAGGAGTATTTTCAATATCACGTATTCCATACCTCTTCCAATCAATACTTTTTAAGGCTTCTGTGAGTGCACAGCTTCCCTGATCAAAGCTCAAAGGAACCCTGTTTGCAAATCTCATAATTTCGGATCGTTTCTGATCACCAACAACCCTTCCAGAATCTCCTCCATATGCAATACCTGCTTCAATAATGAAAGAAACTCCTCCACGATACGTTTTAGGTTTTCTAGTGGTTGTTGCTACAAATTCAGGGTTTAAAATCTCCCTAATACCCTTTTCAATTTGTTCTTTTCCAATTGGAATCAATCCAGAAGTTGGAGGGGCCATGAAATCCATCTGGGCAAACAGTTCAACGATCTGTTCTGCTTCTTCCCACTTCATATCTTTCGGCCTTTTGTTGAGGTCGATCTTGGTTATTTCCTCGATCTCGTTCACCCTTTTGGTGGACATCCTCGATAAAGAACTGGTTAAAAGACTTCTAAATCTCCTTTTATCGGTGTGCTTGGCCATGAATATCAGATCATCCGCTGTAACACCTTTTGGATGTGGAAGAACTTCCTTTGGAAGTGGTGGTATAATTTCAGTTGCCCTGTGGAAGATGAACAGTTGTCCTGTTGGATCTCTGAAGGTAACCTTTGCATGGGGGTTAGCAATCATACTCCTTCGGATGTACTCAAATGCACCTTGTTCACTCAGGGAATAGGAAACATCCTTGAATTGAAGCTCAATGGCAACACCTGTAGAATCCAAATCTACCTTTTTCTTATCGAGTATAAGACCTTTATTGGTTTTTACATCCATTTTAAAGGTCATTTCAACTCCTTTGATTTCATCTCCCTTCTTATACCCAGAGATCACTCTTGCAGGTTTACCTGTTGTCATCTGGGATAACAGCACACATCCACTGCAACCTAAACCCTGTTGTCCCCTGGACTGAATGTTCCTGAATTTGGAACCTGCAAACATGGTACAGTATACTTTGGTGATGTAATTTTCTGGAATTCCTGGCCCATTATCCTTATGTTTAAGTATGTAATGGTCTTTGTCAACTCTCTTAAGGTCTATGGATATTTCAGGCTGTATTCCTGCTTCTTCTGCAGCATCGAAACTGTTGGTTATCAGCTCGTGAAATACCATTGTGAGGGACCTTATTTTTCCTGAGAATCCCAGCATTTGTTTGTTCCTTCTGAAAAATTCAGATGCTGTAAGTTCTTTAAATTCTTCAAAAAGTTCTGATGCTTCTCTCTCCAAACTTAGCCTCCTTAAAATGATTATGCATCCATAATCAAGTATTTAAAAATTTAAAATTTATAAATTTGAATTTACATGATGTCTGTTTCATCCTTCGCAATTCTATGGAATTCTTGAATTTTCATATCCCTTGATTTCTTTTCAAGGAATGCGTAAACAGTTTTGTGCCTCACACCGTTTAATATCATTTCAACGGCTTCTTTAGCTATGTGTATCTGTTCCATGCCACCGATTATGGCAACTGTTTTTCCATAGATGGAAATATCAACACCAGTCATGTCAATAATAATATCTTTGGTACGTCCTTCTTTACCAATTATTCTGGCTTTTTGTCTCATTATGGCTTTTTTGGATTTACCAACGTAATCTGGTAGATTAATTATTTCTAAGAGGGTTTCATCACCCATGAGTTTTAAAGAAATTTCTGGATTAAATCCTCTACCAATAGCTTTTACAATGTATCTTGATTTCCAGACAGCCAATGGATCTTCAGTTTCTTCTGTTGGGGATATTGCAATGCTTCCTGTGTCACTGTCAATGCTTATGTCTGTTTTAGTCAAATTTTCAATTTCATCCTTAGTAATGCCGTTTTTCCCAATTAAGACCCCTACTCTTTCACGGGGAATTTTGAGGTATTCTGTGTTAGGCATGATCTCACCTCAATTTATATAAATATATTTATATCCTTTATAATATACTTTACTAATCTCATACATCCATAATTTTACTTTTAATCTCATTTTTAGATTTTTCGACACCCATTTTTTTAAAATCACTAACTAAATTGGTTATATCTCTATTTAAAAGCTCCCGGGATATGGGATTGTCAACCATTACACCTTGGGAAATGTCAATAATAACAGGTTCTCCATTGTCAATCAAAATGTTGTAACCTGATAAATCACCATGAACTAGTTTAGCATCATTATAAAGTATTTTAACATAATTTAATATTTTATCTGCTACATAATTTGGATTTGAGATCTTTGATTGTCTCATTAACTGTGCAGGATTTCCTATTTCATCTCCAATAAATTCCATGACCAAAATATTGTTTTTTGCAACTATTGGTACTGGTACTCTTACACCAACGTCATGGGCCCTTTTGAGGTTTCGCATTTCTTTAGTTACCCAAGTATTAATAAGTTGACGTTTGTTGGATGTTTTTACATTGAATCTTGGATCTCCCTGGATATATAACTGCATTTTTTTAAAATCTGAAGTGCTTACCCGGTATATTTTCACAGCAACGAATTTTCCTTGATCATCCACTCCTTTAAATACATTAGCTTCCTTACCTGTGCTGATGGCTCCTTGAAGCTGGTTAACATAGCCCATTTTAGCAAGTTTGTAAAGGGTTTCAAGTGTTAGCCTGTCAAATACTTCACTTCCCACTTTTCGGTCTTCATCACCCTTTAACCGTTTTTCAGACAGGAGTTTCCTCAAGTCATTATCTGCCTTAGATACCTTAGAGCACATTAATTACACCTAAATGCTTCTGATCAATTTAAATTAGCATTACTTAATTGTTATCTATTAAATTACAATGAACAACATTAATAGAAATAATTTAGTAGATTAAAAGATTTTAAGTTTAAAATAGTATGGATTTTTATCAGTCCTTTACAATAGACTGTTTAAATTCTAAACCATTTTTACATGATAAAAAGATTATTTAGAGTTTTAAGTAACCCCTTCTTTCAAGCCAGTTGGCTTCTGTTCGGGTGTATCTCCATATAACATCTGCTTTTTCGTCGCTCTGGAAATCCCATGGTTTTATTAAGACCACATCTCCTTCTCTTATCCAGATCCTTTTTTTCATTTTTCCTGGAATCCTAGATAATCGTGTTTTCCCATCTGCGCATCTGACTTTTAGTTTTCCATGGCCGAGTATCTGCTCGACTACCCCTGGAATTTCCCCTCTCCGAGGTGATCTCACTCTTCTAATTTCTTGTGGGTTTTGATTCTGTCCTTTTTTCAAACACTCTCCTCCTTTCTGTGAAGATATTGATCTTCAGAATAATAATGGATTTTTCACTTAAATGCTAAAATCGTATTAACAACCATAAATAGTTTATTAATTTATTGCATCGATCATTTAACCTTCTTATTGTATTTAGTGTTTTGGGGTATATATAAGAGAGCTTTTACTGCTAGATTTTGTTTCAAAAATCCATGGTACTAAAAATTTTAAGATTTATCTGGAGTTTTTAAGATACAATATTCAAAATATACACTTTTTTGGAAGTTCCAATAGATATTATACCTAATTTTATCATTTGGGTACTGATATTTTTCACTCTAAACTTTTTCATTCATTGGTTTACATTACTAGAAACTGGGATTCATTGGTATTTTGGTGTCACCTCCAATTTCAAATTTACTAGCCTGATGATTCATGATGACTACATGTGTATGGGAACTAACTAGGTGCCATATAAATGAAACATTTGCAAGATAGTATAACCAATCTTCCAAGTTTCAAATATTTGCAGTGTTTGTTTTATTTTAAGAAACCCTGGCTTCAAGGAGAATAGTGTGTGTGATGAATCATATTTTAGTTTGGTAAGAGCACATGAAAAGTTCTCAAAGAAATCATACACAACACTAAAATAGATTGAAAACATAGTTCAGTAATTAAAATATTTAATTCTAAATTCATAACAAATGGAACGTGTTGATATGGGAAACGAATTTCTGGAAATAAAAAACCCCGATGATGTCAAGGGAATTATCAGTAATTTTCAAACTATCAAAAAAATTGAAGAGGTTTCAATAGAAGACTCTCTGTATCGAGTGCTGGCCGAAGATATTTATGCAACTATAAATCTTCCACCATTTCGAAAGGTAACCATGGATGGATTTGCTGTGATTTCTGAGGATACATTTGCAGCTTCAGAAGATGATCCAGTTGAACTTAAGCTTTTAGAAGTAATAGGTGCAGGTGACGTTCCAGAAAAAATTGTTAAGAAGGGTTTTTGTACAGAAGTGGGCACAGGATCGCCTGTACCTGAAGGTGCAGATGCTGTTGTCATGGTGGAGTACACCACTGAGGAAGATGGAACAATTTTCATACAGGAGAGTGTGACAATGGGTCAGAACATGGCAAAGGAAGGTTCTGACATAATGGAAGGTGAACTTCTTCTTAAGAAGGAAACAACCATAAATCCCGAAAAAATAGGAGTTCTGAGTGCTATGGGCTTGAAAACAGTTCCAGTTTATAAGAAACCACAAATAGCAGTTATATCAACAGGAAATGAATTGATACGTCATGATGAAGAACTCCGCTATGGAAAGATATTTGATATCAATTCACAAACTATTTCAAGTGCGGTTACAGCTTGTGGTTGCATACCTGTTAAAACTGAGATTGTCAGGGATGATTACAATGAATTGAAACGAAAACTAATCGAATGTCAGGATATGGATCTTATTATCACTTCTGGAGGCACGTCTGCAGGTCGGGGAGATGTTTTAAGGAAGGTGCTTGATGATTTGGGTGAGGTTCTGGTCCATGGAATTGCTGTAAAACCGGGCAAACCCACAATTGTGGGGCGTTTTGATAATAATGGTGTGAAAAAATATGTTGTGGGACTTCCAGGAAATCCAGTTGCAGCAGCAATGGTTTTTCAACTGTTTTTTGCACCTTTCCTAAAGAATATGGCTTCTATTCAATCAAAATCCATACTCAACGAGACAAAAACGGTAGAAATCGAAATATCAAGGAGATACCGACCTGCTAAAGGAAGAAGGCATTATCTGCTTGTTAAAATAGATGATAATAAAGCAATACCTATTTTAAAGGATTCCGGTGCCATAACTTCACTTGCAGAAGCTGATGGATTCATTGAAATAGGAAAAAACGTGGAGATAGTTGAAAAGGGTACTATGGTTACTGTTTATCCCCTTGGAAACTCATAATTAATTCAAACTTCGAAAAGATCTCCAAGAACTACTTTTTTATCGGTTTGAACCAGTTTAGGGATCCTTCCAAGTGTTCCTGCAGATTCTCCAACAACCACCATGACACCGCGCATGGACTTTTTAAATTCTTCCGCATGTTCAAGGGAACTTTGGACAGCATCTTCATCTTTAATTCCCCGGGCTTCATTGGCAATTGAGGTTGCCAGAGCATCAGCGATACTTGATTCATTTGCAAAGACCGTCACAGAATCAGCCCGGCCAAAACTGATTGAATGGCCCACAGTTCCTGAGGAGGTGCATATTCCCATGGGTGTTTGTTTTGGTTTGATCTTAAAACCAAGCTCTCCAGATAGAGATGATTCTCCAGCATACAGACCTACCACAACATCTCTATTTATATCAAGAGATATGTCTCCACCGTTGTCGATGATCACAAACTTGGCACCCTTTTCAACCATGAAACCCATTGAAAGCTGGGATATTGTACCTGCAACCGCGGCCATAGGGCCCACATCTGCCCTTCTCCCTGCTCTGCTCATTAAATTAATTATTAAAGGAACTTCATCAATAGTACCATGATCAAAATTTAAATTTTTATTTGATGGTTCTTTAACCATCACTGGTTCAAAACTGGTAAGAAAATCCGGGTTCTTCCTAATGTATCCCTTAAGCTCTAAACGTAATTTTTTAATATAATCTGAAAGTTCAGGCAGCTTTAAATCTGAACTGACCTTCAGTTCAGTTTCTCCAATTGTGATCCTCTCTTCAAATATTCTATTCGCTTTCATCTGAGTAATTAATCTGTTATTACTACATAAAATATTTAGATAATCAACAAGAGATTAAGGTTTGATAATCATGTTTGATAGAAATAAAAGTTCAATTCCTGGGGAAAGAATATTGTACAAAACCAGGCCCAGATTTGTAGTTAGCCTAAAATCTGCGATCGTTAAATTCATAATTGTGGTGGTGTTACTGTACTTCTTCACCACCTTGATAAAATATGCAGCCATGGTACAGGGAAGTGTTGGCGCATTTGTTAAAATACCATTTGTAGAGGGAACAACATATTTGATTGTTATAATAATTTTACTACTCTTAATCTGGATTTTATGGAATTACTTGTCATGGAAAGCAACATACTACACATTAACCAACCAGAGAGTAATGATAAAATCCGGTGTAATAAGGAAAAAATCAGCCTATATGCACTACAATAAAATTCAGGATATTGTAGTATCCCAGAGTTTAATGGAACGAGTGTCTTATTCCGGGGATATAGAGGTGTTCGGTGGACATGATAACACCAGCATAATACTTGAGGATATACCAAACCCTGGAGAGGTTGAAGATATGATCAACAGAATGATTGCAGGAGACGAGCCAGAGTTTGAACCTAAAACTCCTAAAAAAGTTGAAGAACCCAAAAAAACTGGAAAGTCAATAATGGAGGAGTATGATAAGAAATTCAAACTATGATTATTTTTTTGTAGAAAATGAAAAAGAAATTTAAAGTATTGAAGGATTTTCTACACAAATTCAAGCTGCAATCTACTCTTATATATTCCTCAGACAATTCAAGATTTTATTTAGTGTATGAATCTAATTTTACAGCAAAATATCTGTGGGTTCGATCTACTATTGAAATTTTAAGAAGTGATAAAATGGAATACTTAAAATCAATATTTTACTTTGTGTTAGCAGGATTGTTTGAAATTGGGGGCGGCTATCTAATCTGGCTCTGGCTTAGAGAAGGTAGGGGTATTGAGTTTGCGGTACTTGGTGCAGTAATCTTGGTTCTTTATGGAATAATACCAACACCACAACAAGCCAATTTTGGACGGGGCAGCATATGGTGGAATATTTATATTCATGGTGCTTCTATGGGGATGGTAGGTGGATAAAATAACACCGGACAGATTTGAAATCATAGGGGTGACCATAGCACTATTCAGAGTGTTCGTTATAATGTACTGGCCAAGGAGTTAAAATTATAATCATCAATTTTCAACAAATTCTATATAATCAACATGCAACATACCAGATTGTAACAAATATAACTAGCTAAGTTTGACTAGTTTAATTCCGAGCTGATACAAAAATAAATTTCTGATTCTAAATGGATCATTCATGAGAGCCTTAATATCAAATTTATTATGAGGTTGTTTAATATGAAGAAGTATGACATTGCTATTGTTGGGGCAGGGCCTGTGGGGTCCACATTTGCGAGAAATGTTGCAGATAAAGGCTTTGATGTTGTGATGCTGGAGAAAAAACGTGAAATAGGCATACCACTCCAATGTGCAGGTTTATTGGGACAAAAAATCAAGGAAATAAATATTCTGCCGGATGAATATGTTTTAAACCAAGTTTACGGTGCTCACATCCATTCTCCTTCAAACAATATTATGAACGTTGGAAAAAAAAATGTTCAGGCATATGTAATAGACAGGGTGGGCTATGATAAATACCTTGCAAATTTGGCAGTGGATTCCGGAGCAGAACTCCTATTGAATCATAAAGTAACGGATTCATATCTTAAAGGATGCTTAAAAACGAAGGAAGCAGATATTCAGGCAGATATCATAGTGGGTGCAGATGGCCATTCTTCTGTGATTTCCAGCATTTTCAATGATAAGCCCAGATCATTCATGGCTGCCCAGTACCTCATAGAAACTGACCAGGAAGTATTTGATCGGGATAATGTACACTTACATGTGGATGATTCAATTTCACCGGGATTTTTATGGAGCATACCAGTAACAAGTTCAAGGGCTAGAATAGGTCTTTTTTCAAACATGAACTACACAGAACTCAACAATGTTCTGGCCAAATTCATGGATACAGAACCCATGTTTAAGACTGCGAAGATAATTAAAAAATATCAGGGATACATTCCAATCTACGATCCCAAAAAGAAGATAGTTGATAATAGAACAATTCTGCTTGGTGATGCAGCATCACAAGTCAAACCAACAACTGGTGGGGGTTTGTTAATAGGTTTTGAATGCGCTAAAATAGCGGCAGAATCTGTATCGAAAGCACTTGAGATGGAAGACTATTCCTATCTTAAAGAATATGAGAATCAAACGAAGAAACGATTCAAGAATGAACTGAGGGTTCAGATAGAAGTGCAAAAAATATTTGAATCGATGAATAACCAGGATCTAGATGAAATGTTTTTAAAACTCAAAGAAGGAAATGCAGAAGAGCTGATTTCAAAGTACGGTGATATGGATACACAATCAACACTGATTAAAGAAATGATTAAAAATGGTCTTTTATTTTCCATCGTACCAAAATTACTTACAAGGAGGATCATGGGACTATGGAAATAGTTTTTATAATGTCACAGGAACATCAAACCCTGCCGATAGCAGAAATTAAAGCGGTTTTAAGGGCAGAAGAAATACCCTTCAATTTTAAAAACCAGTACAACGGAATATTGGTGGTTGAAATTGGCAATGAATGTGGTAAACTCATGGAAAGAGTAGGAAAAAGACTTTCATACACTCATGAACTCTGTAAATTGATAATTAAAACCGATAAAATCCAATTACAATCAGAAATAGAGAAAATTGATTGGAACGATATCATCAAAAATGATTATGTTGTCAGGGCAAGGAGAATGGACAAAACTGACAAATTTGATACATCGAAGGTTGAACATGAAATCGGAGGAACCATAAATGCCATGGTTAAAGGTTCAAAAGTAAACCTGACAGATCCTGAATGCTTCCTGCGATTAATATACATGGATGGTATTGTTTTTGTAACTCAAAGAATATCGAAAATAGATAAAAAACATTTCAACAATTTCAAACCACATAAAAGACCATTTTTCTACCCTGGATCAATGAGTCCAAAACTTGCAAGGTGCATGGTTAATCTTACAGGGATCAAAGAGGGTGACACAGTTTTAGATCCATTTTGTGGAACAGGAGGGATCCTGATTGAAGCTGGAATCTTAGGAGCAAGACTCATAGGGGCAGATATAGATTATAAGATGGTTCAAGGTACCAGGGATAATCTGGAATTCTGTGGTTTTAAGGACCCGGAAATCTTTCAAGAGGATGCAAGAAATATTCATCTCGATAGTAAGGTCAATGCCATTGTCACAGATCCACCATATGGTATTTCAGCATCTACGGGTGGGGAGGACAGTACAAATCTGTATTCTGGAGCATTAAGAAATATGGGCGACTTACTCCTGGAAACTGGGAAAATATGTATGGCAACACCTCATTACATGGATATTAAAGCTTTAATTAAGGATACAAACTTTGAAATAATAGAACAACATCACATAAGAATGCATAAAAGTTTAACGAGGGTCATTTCTCTCTTACAAAAACAGTGAAGAACTGGAACTTGATTATTTAAATTTCATGGATAAAGTTATGGGGAATAATTTGGATTGATTCAATTCATGAATAACAGTTAAAAAATTATAATAACTGGAGGGGTAACTTTGAAAGCCAGAATATTTGATACAACGTTGAGGGATGGGGAGCAAACTCCGGGAGTATCCTTAACTCCAGATCAGAAGTTAAGAATAGCAATAAAGCTGGATAATCTTGGAGTGGATGTTATAGAAGCTGGTTCGGCCATCACATCTTCCGGAGAAAGAGAAGGGATAAAAGCAATAGTTTCTGAGGGACTTTCAGCCGAGATATGTAGTTTTGCAAGGGCAGTTAGGGTGGATGTTGATGCTGCACTCGAGTGTGGAGTGGATAGTGTGCACCTTGTTGTTCCGACTTCGGATCTTCACATCGAATATAAACTAAGAAAAACTAGGGAAGAAGTCAAGAACACAGCAATAGATGCGGTGGAATATGCCGTTGAAAATGGACTGCTTGTAGAACTTTCAGCAGAGGATGCTACAAGGAGTGATTACAACTATTTAAAACAAGTTTTTACAGAAGGAATTGCATCTGGTGCAAAAAGAATATGTGCCTGTGATACAGTTGGAATGCTAACACCAGAAAAGGCTTATGAATTTTATGGTGGTTTAACTCAACTTGGAGTTCCATTGAGTGCTCATTGTCATAATGATTTCGGTTTAGCAGTTGCAAATACTTTATCTGGACTTAGGGCAGGTGCAAACCAGGCACATGTTACAGTCAATGGTATAGGGGAACGTGCAGGAAATGCATCCCTTGAGGAAGTTGTTGTTTCATTATATTCGCTCTACAATTCTAAAACAAATATAAATATTGAGATGTTGTATGAAATGTCCAAAACAGTTGCAAGAATGACTGGAATATATCTACAACCAAACAAAGCAATAGTTGGTGAGAACGCATTTGCACATGAATCTGGTATTCACTCCGATGGCGTTATAAAGAAAGCAGAGACATATGAACCAATAACTCCGGAATTAGTTGGTCACAAAAGAAGATTTGTCATGGGAAAACATGTGGGATCCCATATAATCAGGAAAAGGATCAAAGAGATGGGTCTTAGGGTTGATGATGCTCGATTCGAACAGATATTCCAAAGGGTTAAAGCACTGGGAGACATGGGTAAATGTGTTACAGATGTGGATTTACAGGCAATTGCAGAGGATGCTCTGGGCGTTTTAGCAGAAAAACCAGTGGAATTGGAAGAATTGACAATAGTATCAGGAAATAAAGTAACACCAACAGCATCAGTCAAGATAAATGTGGATGGATCAGAAAAAGTGGAAGCCGGAGTTGGTGTGGGTCCAGTAGATGCCGCAATAGTGGCCATTAAAAAGAGTATAATGGATGTTGCAGATATTCAGCTTGAAGAGTATCATGTGGACGCCATCACTGGAGGTACAGATGCACTTATCGATGTTGTTGTAAAACTCAAAAATGGAGACAACATTGTAACAGCAAGAAGCACCCAGCCAGACATCATCATGGCGAGTGTAGAAGCAGTTTTAGGTGGAGTAAACAAAATTGTCAGCGATCAAAAGATCAAAGAATCTGAACTAAAGAAACCGAATTAAATTTTTATTCTTTTTTTAAATACTTAAGCTTGGGTGAAAAATGGACTTAAAAGAATTAAATGCTAAATTTTCAGGAGTTAAAAGGTTTTTCCAAGTCTTTGGTAGTTTGATTACCACCTACTTGGGAATAATTCTCACCATAGGATTTTTAGTGCCATGGTTATTGGGAGCAATTAAAATCCAGGATTATGGGGAAATAACCGGATTTATAGAGGTATTTGTACTTGTTGCAGCCACATTATCTCTTTTAAGCTTCACATATATTATGGCACTCAGTGAAATGCATGAAAAAGTCAAGAAATCCATGATAAAAGCTGGAGAAAAATTCTTCATGTCAACAGTACAGTTCATTGTTGGGCTTTTCTTGTTGTTTGTTATGGACTACTTAACCCATAGTTTCATAAACATTTCAAACTTGAGTTTCACTGCGGGGAATCTCGGATCCATAATAATTTTCATAATCCAGATATTCATCCTCCTGGAATTAATTTTCGCTGTATCAAAATTTTTCCAGGGAGTCATAGGAGTTTACGTCTCATTTAGAGCTGAACATCTCAGGGACTCAATAATCTATATACTGAACTGGAGGAATGAAGATAATGAATCAAAAGATTGAAACCAATGAAAACATTGATTTAAACAGAATTCAAATAGCTGGATTTAAATCTGATATAACAGATTTTAAACTGGTTATGGAAGAGTTAAATAAAAGATATCCTAAGTGTGTAATCCAATTAATGGATTCAGATGCAGTTGCAGGAACTGAACAAGTTCTTCATTCCACCATCCATGCTATTAAATCCTTTTCTAGAAATGAAAACATAGCATCAGATATGGGGCTTGAGATCTGTGTAAGAACCTCTGGACAAAGGCAGATATCACAGGCAATCCGGATGCTGGGCATTCGAAATGGAAAAATTAACATATGTGCAGTGGCCGTTGATTGTGAACCTAATATCATGGAAGATCTAGTTGATATTCTAGGTTTTAGAGATGATTCGGTACTTGAACCAGACACCAACAAGTTAAAATCTATCTACAAAATTTCTGACACTCAGCTAGCAACTAACCCGGACATAGCAAAGATTTTGATGGAAAAAACAGCGTTACTTATCATTGACACCTAAATAAATCCTTAAACATTTAAAAGAGAATTTTTAACTCTCTTCTGATAACTTGATTATGGATAATATTTCATCTAAATTGGTGGATGTTAAACAGTTAACATCCAAATTTTTAAGTTCAAGACAAACCCCACGCATTTTAACCCGGTTGTAGTTTGGAGTGAGACTTACTATGCCACCTCCATGGACATTTAACTTCTGTCTAATCCTGCTTCCAAAAATTTTCTGGTTTTTATCAGGCATGATGATGTTCAATCCTCTTTCCTTTGAATGGATAACTTCCCTGAAATTTGATACTTCTTTTTTTAATTTCATACTTGCAGCAGTAGTTTTTTCAAATATTTTCGCAGCATTTTCAGCTTCTGATGCTATTCCCGCACAAGTAACAGGATCTGCCTTTAAGATTTTAAGTAGGTAGTTTGCAGAGTCGGATATTTTGGAATCGTTGGTTGATAAAAAACCTCCATTTCCAATGTTCACTGTTTTAGGACTTCCAGTGGATCCCACTATTACATGGGCATGTTTTCCATTACCCAGTTTCCCCTTTGGGTCACCAATTCCTCCTGATGCATCCTCAACCAACAGCACATCATTTTCGTCACAAATTTCATAAATCTCCTGCATGGGTTGTTCGGCAGTGTAACCTGCAAAACTTGTTAAAAATAGTGCTTCTGGCTTTTTCAGCCTCAGAATTTCGTCTAACTCTTCCAATTTAACAAGACCTAACTGTGTTGGAAGTTGAACAGTTTCAACACCAAAAAATTCAGCCATTTTTCTGAAACCGTACCAGCCACCTTGATCAGGTATCATAACCCTTTCTTTAAAACAGCTCATCACAGCCATAATTGCTGAGTTGCCACTGTTTACAATCTTCACCACCTCATGCCGGGTTAATTTTGTAAGAGCATTCTTTGCAAGTGAAATTTCTTCATAATTACCTCCTGATACGTGTTTCAAATTTTTAGCAGCTTTACACATGATACTTCTGGTTTCAGCAGAGGGTCTCCTGTAAAAAAGTTCCATAATATTCTCTCCTTATCCTTTAAAGAAACTGTCAAGGGTTGTCTGCCTGGAATTCAGAAGTTCCTTCAGAAGATCGCTTTGTTTTACAAATTTTTCCACTGGTAATTTTAATTTGGTTGATATGTATGATAATGCTGTTTTCATGTCTTCAAACTCTAAAGGAGTTTGATCCATGGCGTTTCTAACATTTTCACGGACATTGAAAACACCAAGGGGCACATAACCATTGTAAGCTTCTCTTAAAACTATCACTCCAGCTTGTTTGGATTCACGTTCAAGAGCTTCCAAAACAGCCATCTTGCAGGTGTAATAACAACCACCTACCCTTGAATATTCTTTTTTACCACTGTTTGTTTCATAATCTGAAAATATCAGTTCTTCACGACCTAAAACTTGTAGGAATGCTTCCATCCATTCATACTGCCACTCTGTAGGGATGAGCATTATTGCATAATAATTATTAAGACTTGAAAACTCGTAAACACGTGTTGTATCTATTATATCGTTGAAGCGAACTGTTTTTAGAAGGCGGTCTCCGATTGTGCTGTCGCAGGCAGTAATGGACCATCTTGTTGGAACCAGTTTTCTTCTTTTTCCAACACCCATGGCCCCTACTGAAAAGGCCTTTTGAATGTTTGAAAAGGGTATGCCTTTTTTATTAAGGTCAACAACAGCATCAGCCGCCCTGAGGTCTGTGTCGTAAAATGCCTTTTCAAGACTGTGTTCCCATCTCACATTTTCGATGTCAAACTTTTGTATTATTGCACTAGGACCATGGGGGGTGTGTTCATCACTAAAAGATGATCCTCTGGGTTTTTTAAAGAATTCAGCTTCACTTTCTATGGAATTTTCTGCAAGGGAAATTTCTTGAAGTTTTTCAACAAATCCACTTTCAAGATCTTTTATACCCACAAGTTGTTTTCCACGAACAAGACTCATTCTATAACCAATAATGTCCTCTTGACTTTTTGATTGGGGTATCCATGATTCTGGCATATCCATTATGGTTGTATCTCCAGAAACCGGAGCTATCATTGGACCTGCATAGACCTTAGGATAATTCCAACTCCCTATAAAAACGGATGGGGGAGTACTCCCATCAATTTCTTTACCAACATCTACGGATTGTATCCGCATTTTAGAGGTCAACCTCTTGAGGTATGCAGTTTTTCCTTTTATCATGTTCTCTCTAAAAAACTATTCAACCTTAAGATTAATAAGCTATACGAGAGCATTTGATTAATAAAAAAAAATTTGGATATGAAACGTTTAAATACCAAGTTGTGTTTTAACAGTACTTAATTACCTTTTTGATAGTTTCAAAGATGCTGAATTCATACAATACCTTAAACCTGTTGGTTTGGGTCCATCATTGAAAACATGTCCCAGGTGTGCATCACATCTTGCACAAAGAACCTCTGTTCTTATCATTCCATAACTTTTATCTACATGTTCCTTAACATTTTGATCAGAAACAGGCTCCCAAAAACTTGGCCAACCAGTTCCTGAATCAAATTTAGCTTTAGAATCAAAAAGGTCTGTTCCACAGCACACGCATTCGTAGATACCATCTTCATGACAGTCATGATATTTTCCTGTAAAAGCGAGTTCTGTGCCTTGTTTTCTTGCAACACTGTAAGAGTCTGAGCTTAAAATTTCTTTCCATTCACTGTCTGTTTTAACAACCTTCTCAACCATTTCAACATTTCCAGATTTAACCGAGTAAATAGGAACTAAGTTTGCATTGTTTGAATTGGATGTCATGTTCTATTACTATGTAATTAAATAAGTAAATAATTCACGATCCACTTTTTTAAAAGGTTAATGATTTATTCAAGGAAAAATTAGTCCTTATTTTATATTGGATCAAATTTATATAATCCGTAAAAAAGGTTTGAAAAAAAATTGGGGAATGTAAACAGTTTAATTTAAGCAAATTCAATGGTACTTGGAGGTTTATCACTTACAGAGAGGGAAACGTGTGTAACTTCTGAAACTTCGGCGGTTATTCTCTGTGAAATAGTTTTAACCATACTCCAAGGTAATTCTGGAACGCTTGCTGTCATGGCATCAATTGATTCCACCATTCTGAGTACAACCAGATAACCGTAGTCCCTTATATCACCTTTCACTCCAGTTACTTTAGTATCGGTCAGAACTGCAAAGTACTGCCATAAACTGGCATCTAAACCTTCTTTTTTAACTTCTTCTTCCACTATGGCATTTGCCTTCCTGCAGATTTCAATCTTTTCTTGGGTAAGTTTCCCAACTACTCTAACTGCAAGCCCAGGGCCAGGATATGGTTGTCTGTTAACCATTTCTTCGGGTAGACCAAGTTCAGTTCCTACAACCCGAACTTCATCTTTGTAGAGTTCTCTTATTGGTTCCACAATATTTAGTACTAATCCATGCGGTAGTGCAATGTTGTGATGGGATTTTATCTGACCTTCACTTTCTATCCAGTCCGGTGCTATGGTTCCCTGTACTAAAAATTCCGCACCTATTTCTTCTGCTACCCTTTCAAAAACTCTTATGAATACTTCCCCAATGATCTTCCGCTTTTCTTCAGGATCATAAACTCCCTCTAAACGGCCTAAAAACTCCTCTGAAGCATCAACAGTTCTTAAATTTAACCTATCCTTAAAAGTGTTGTTAACGTAGTCAGATTCTCCTTCTCTTAAGAGGCCATGATCAACGAATACCGCGACAAGATTTTCACCAATTGCTGTTGAAGTTAACACTGAAGCAACAGAACTGTCAACTCCTCCAGAAAGTGCAATTATGGCCTTTCCATCGCCTATGGTTTTTTTTATTTCTTTAATAGATTCTTCTATAAAATCAGATGGATTCAACATTTTTTCACCTAAGTGTGATATTTTTCAAATAAAAATTTATTAAACTGATAATGATATTACTTTGTTTTGCACTTATTAAATTTATACCATACCCTGAAAACCCCATTTTTTTGAATTAAATACAATGCCAACAAGTAGAATTTTTAAATTTTTAAATATCAATTTTCAGAAATCAAATCTTTCTTAAGCTGTTTAGTCAACAAAAAAGGATATTAATACCACCCAATAATAACTATATAAATTACCCCAATAAATGCAGAAAATCCCAATTCAGAATAGGTTACAGTGAACAATGGTTTTAAAATGAAAATAATTCCAAAACACATGATTCAAACTCTGTTGAAGCAGAGCACAGATAAAATATCCATCCAATTTTTTAGATATATCTTTGTTGGGGGAACTGCATTTCTAGTAGATTTTGGTTCACTCTACATTTTAACAGAATATTTTGGAATATATTACTTGTTATCTGCTGCAATCGCCTTCATATTGGGACTTGTTGTAAACTACTTGATTAGTGTGAAATGGGTGTTTAACAAACACACACTTGACAACAGATTCCATGAGATTGGCATTTTCACCATTGTAGGAATAGTTGGATTGGGGTTAAACGAAGTTATAATCTGGTTTTTCACCTCAAATATTCATTTATTTTACATTTATTCAAAGATAATTTCTGCTGTGCTGGTGCTCTTCTGGAATTTCTTTGCAAGGCGTTATACAATATTCCGATGATATGCTTGGGTCAAACTGAAAATAACCAATATTAAAGATCGGATACATAAATGTACTTGAAATATAAACTATGTGGGGAATTAAAATATTTAAAAATTTTAAGTTCAGAACCATATTTAAAACCAAGCATGATCTATATTTCAGTTTAATTGTGATATTTTATATTTTAACAGCTGGTTTTTTCTTTAAATATTATATTTATCAGATAAACAATGATGGAATTGTTTATATTGGTATTTCGAAACAGATACTCGCCGGAAATTTTTACGGTTCAATTAATGATTATTGGGGCCCACTTATCTCATGGTTAATGTTGCCTTTCCTTTATTTTTCAAAAAATCCTGTAATGGGACTCTACTCTGCAAAATTAACATCCCTACTAATTGGATTGATAACACTCTTTGGAATTCGGAGGCTGTCCTACAGATTTGAAATGGAAGAATGGCTCAGGATATTGATCATTCTAACCACGGTTCCTGTCATCATCTACTTTGCAATGAGTTTCATAACCCCAGATCTTCTGATGGTATGTGTTTTGACATATTATCTTGCAGTAATCTATGATACCAATTATTCCAAAACAGTTTTAAACGGGGTTTTCTGTGGAGTTTTAGGGGCTATGGCTTATTTAACCAAGAGTTATGGTTTCACATTTTTCATTGCCAGTTTTCTTGTATTCAGTGCAATTCATTACTTAACAGAACTGGATAAAAAAGCTGTTTTAAAAAATTTAGCTGCAGGATTTCTGGTTTTTATATTGATAAGCAGTGTATGGATAGCTTTTATAAGTTATAAAGATGGAAAGCTTACATACGGAACTTCGGGAGATTTTAATTATGCTTTGGTAGGTCCGAGCTCCAGTGGATTTGCAGAATATTCAGAGGGACTTCACAATCCAGATCAAGTCAACACCAACTATCTTCCAAAGGAATGGTCTCCATTCTCTTCCTTAACCAACTTCCAATATCAACTGAACATTATTTGGAATAATATTCAAAAAACAGGAATGATCCTAAATTACTTCTCAATATTATCATTACTAATAATTCTAATGTATGTAATTCTCTTAATTATACCTCCTGCCAAGGTAAAAAGGGCAGATATTGTTTATCCCCTTGTAACAATGTTTATACTCACAGCGGGCTACATCATTGTTGTTTTAGAAGAAAGGTACATATGGCTTATTTATCTGTTACTCATAATGATGGGAGGATATTTACTAAATAAACTCTTTGATCTAAAACTATTTAATTCTCTGAGGTTTAATGGCCTGCTGAAAATAATCTGCATTTTTGGATTTATTTTGCTAATGGTATTGATGCCATTCAATTACCTTCTGGGAAATATGAATACTGGAAAGGACAGCTACACCTTGGCCAACGCATTAACTGAATACGGTGTACATGGCAATGTTGCAACAAATGACAAGCTCACTGAAATGAATTATCTTCAGTACTACATGCACACGGATCTCTATGGTCAATCACAACAAAATATCAGCAAAGAACAGCTCAATAACGACCTGAAATCTTTAGGAATTAATTATTACTTTGTCTGGGGAAGTTCCAAACAAAACAGTTACATGGTGGGTTATAAACAAGTGGCCAACTTAAGTTCCTACAACTTGGTAGTTTACAGGGTGACCTGAAATAAAAGTTAAAAAAGGAGAATAGAATTTTAAGTTTTAATCAATTCCATGATATTTTTTGCAAACTTCATAGAAATTTTCAAATATTGCTCCACCATTTTCAGTGTGGTGCACTTCAGGATGGAATTGAATACCATAGATTGGTTTGGTGGGGTGCTTCATTGCTTCGACTCCACAGATTGATGAGGATGCAATCACCTGAAAATTTTCAGGAGCTTTGACAACCTCGTCTTTATGGGAAGCCCAAACATCCAATCCTGTACCAAGACCCTTCAAAATATCATCTTCATCAAGAATATTGATCCTGATCTTTGCATAGCTTTCAATACCTGCAGCACCAATTTCACCACCATAAGCTTTGGCAATTATTTGATGACCGAGACAGATGCCCAGTATAGGACAGTCAAATTCCTTCACATAATCTAGCGAATGTCCAGCACGATCTATGGATGGTCCTCCTCCTAATATTAATCCTAAAGGGTTTTTTTCCTTAAGTTCTTCCACAGGTGTTGTATTTGGAACGAGTTCAGCAGGTATTTTTAAATAGTGCAAACTCCTGTAAATTCTGTGATTGTACTGTCCATGATTGTTAATAACAGCTATTTTCATTTAGACTCCTCTACTCCTTAATTATGATAAGTAATCATATAATTAACTTAATTATCTCAATTCATTTGAATAACGTATACACGAAATATGGGAATATATTTATGCATTTTTAACAATATTATAAGCATGGAATTACAGGATCTCGGTTACATTATTGTGGCCCTATTCTTAGCTTTGATATTGTTTTACATTTTCATATGGTTGGTACCAATAATAATAGTATTAATCATAGCTTATGTAATATATATCTTTTTGAAGGGTCCAAACTACTAGGGTGGTTTGCAAAATTATGGTTGCAAAAACCAAATAAAACTTCAATTTTAATTTTTACAGGCAGATCTGTGTCGAATTCCATGTTTTTTAAGAGATGAGAAATTATGAAACTAGAAGGGGAATTTACAGGAATTACAGAACACCTCCTAACATTCAGGGAGGAAGTTAAGGACGCTAAAAAGATTACTTTTATTGGAATGCCGGGTGTTTGCAGTCCTTTTGCAGAACTATTTTCATACGTTGTTCGTGATAAGGAAGCTGTTTTTATCACTGGAACAGACATTAAAACCGCAAGAAAAATAGAGATGACTCCACAGGGAATGCAGTTTGGTGAAACTGCAGATCCATCAAGTGAAGTTGTTGCAATTTTAGGGGGTCTAGCCATGCCCAAGTCCAACATAGATCCAGAAGAAGTTAACGAACTGATAGAGAACGTTATTATGGATAATGGTAAACTCATGGGGCTTTGTTACATGGATGTGTTCAGGGATGCAGGTTGGCATGAAGTACTTGATTTTGACTGTATTATAAATGCCACATTGGAAGGATTTGTTTTAAGAAAATAAGTGGGGGAAAAATTTGGATCTTGAAGACATAGGCATGGAAAAGGGTCTGCTCTATGAAACTGTTGTAACAACTGTAGATGAGAATAATAAACCAAATGCAGCACCTATAGGAATAATCTGTAAAGATAAGATGGAAGTTGTTTGTTATCTGCATCATGGTTCCACAACAGTCAAAAATATCAAGAAGACTAAATGTTTCGTTGTCAACGTGCTCAAAGATCCAATGATCTTCGTTGAATCAACACTAGGGAATCTTTCAGTTGAAAAATATGAACCATACGATGATAAATTTTATATAGGAAGTACAGACGCGTTTTTTATTGCGGATGTGACCAGTATAAAGGATGTTGAAAGGAAGGATCAGTTTGGATTTTCAGTAACATCTGTGGTCAGGGCAAATGTCTTGAATATTACCAAATTTAAAGAATGTGTTGAACCTTTAAACAGGGCAATTTATGGTATTGTGGAGGGTTTGGTTTATTTAACTCGTATGGATATGGTTTCTGGCGATATGGAAAAATTATATCGACACAGAATGGGTGAAATAGCTAGAATAGTGTCTAAAGTCGGTGGTAAGGATCATAAGAATGCCATGGACATGATCATGGAAGCATTTAAAGATTACGACTGATCCAGCTCGGACTGAATGAACTTAAATTAATCCAGTATAAGATCCACAAATTCAAATTTTTCCACATCAAAAAGTCCTAAATCACTTATTTTCAGGTTGGGAATAACAAGCAAGGCTAAAAATGACATGGTCATGAATGGTGATTGAAGATTGGAACCCAAATCAGTTACTAATTGTTTTAAAGTTGTAAGATCTTTTGCCACTTCTTCTGCAGGTCTATTACTCATTAAACCAGCTATGGGCAGTTTTAAATCTGCAACATCGCTTTTTGAAACTACTGCTAGCCCTCCCTTATTGGTTATCACAGTGTTCACGGCCTTTGCAATGTTTTCACTATTGGTTCCAATTGCTATGATGTTGTGTGAATCGTGGGCAACACTAGAAGCTATGGCCCCATTTTTTAGGTTGAAACCTTTAATAAAACCGTTGCAAATTCTATTATTACCATAGCGCTCCACAACTGTAATTTTAAGAATATCATTTTCCAGATCAGCCACAAGTTTCCCATCATGAATGTTTAAATCTGCAGTTGTTCTGTGGGTTATAAGCTGATCTTCAATAATTTCAATGACCCTGACAGTTTTGGGAGAGTCAGAAGCTAGTTCGAAATCATTGGGCGTTTTAAGGGTTAATTTGAATGTGCTATCTAGTTTGAGGGGATTTACTTTGAAACCCAGAGTTCCATCTTTGGACACGAGTTTTCCATTGATGTATACATTTTTAACCTTTAATTTGTCTATTTCATCAACAATTATCATATCTGCAGCTTTTCCAGGCACAAGGCTGCCCAAGTTTAAATTGTAGTGTTCTGCAGGATTTATAGTAACCATTTTAATGGCTTTAACAGGGTCAATTCCGTATTCAAATGCATTTAAAAGCATTTTATCAACATGTCCTTCAATAAGATCTTCAGGATCCTTGTCATCAGATACAATGAATTCTCCACCCACATCTGCAAGGGTTTTCAAATTTTTAGCTGATGATCCTTCCCTCATCATCAGTTTAATACCCGACCTTCTTTTTTCCAGGGCCTCATCTTGTGTGGTTGTTTCATGATCAGTTGAAATACCAGCTTCCACATATTTACAAAGATCTGCTCCAGATAACATTGGTGCGTGCCCATCAACAGGTTTTTTATGTATTTTGGCAATTTCCAACTTTTCCATCACATCAGGATCCTGACCTATGACTCCTGGAAAGTTCATGAGTTCTCCAAGCCCCACAACTTCTGGTCTGTTTAGAAGAACATCAATATCTTCTGATGTGATTGTCCCTCCAGATGTTTCGAATTTGGTTGCTGGAACACATGATGGGGCTGTTAAAAACATTTTCAGAGGAACAGAAGATGCATCTTTTAACATATAATTTATTCCATTTAAACCCATGACATTGGCAATTTCGTGGGGATCAGCTACCACTGCGGTAGTTCCATGGGGAATGACAGCTTCAGCAAATCTGGATGGGCAGACCATTGAGCTTTCGATATGTATATGTGAATCAATGAACCCTGGTAAAATTAGGTTGTTAAAATTACCATCAACAGGTTTGACACAGTTAATTATACCATTTTCAAATCCTATTTCAGCACCATATATCTCTTCAGTAGAAACATTCAACAGATTGCCCCTTATACATTCCATTTTTTCGTCTCCTAAACTTTTATTGAGTTTGTTAGTATGAACTCAGTTGGGATCACCCTTTGAAAAACAACTTTTGGTACTCTTTATTAGAATTGCACCGAAATTAAAGCCTTTGATAAACATTAATGATGGAAATATAAAAAAAGTGGAAAAAATTTCCTACTGTTCTGATTTGAGTTCGCTGTAAAGCATTGGTAAAAATGTCCCCACATCTGTTACTATTCCAACAACCTGTGCACTTCCTCTGTCACTGAGTTTAGTTACTGTGGCAGGATTAATATCTACACAAATACTTTTTACATGTGATGGGAGTAGATTACCAGTTGCTATGGAATGCAACATTGTCGAGATCATGATGACCATATCAACGTCCTGTACATATTTTCTCATTTCTTCTTGAGCTTCAATAACATCTGTTATCACATCTGGAAGTGGTCCATCATCCCTTATTGATCCTGCCAGAACGTATGGGACGTTATTTTTTACACATTCATACATGATTCCCTTCTTTAGAACTCCTTTATCAATGGCATCTTTAATGGATCCTGCTTTGTTAATTTCATTGATGGCATAAATGTGATGTCTGTGTCCTCTTCTAACAGCTTCTCCAGTTTTTACACAAGTACCCAGTGAAGTTCCATACAATGCACTTTCAATATCATGGGTTGCAAGGGCATTTCCTGCAAAAAGGATATCAACAATACCTTCCTTTATCATTGATGCTAATATTGGTCCTGAACCTGTGTGGACCACTGCAGGGCCTGAAACAACTGCAATTTTTCCGCCTCGACTCTTGATTTCCTTTATTTCTGAGGCTATTTTTTTTATGAGGGATTCTATGGGTTTTTCTGATGAAGCTTCGCTGGACATGAATTCAAATACACCCTGCTTACCCCTTGGCCGTTCTGGTGGCATTACTTTTATTCCTTCCCTTCCCACTACGATATAGTCTCCTTTGGTTATCTGGCCGATTGGTCTGCATAGGGCTCTTTCAGCCTCTTTGTCAACAACTATCATGCAATCCATTTCAATATCTTCAACAGTTATCCACTTTCCATTGTAGTGAATTTCTGTCGGGTGGTGTGTTGTTGAATAAAAATCAGCAGGAAGTGTTTTATCCTTCTCAGAAACAAGCAGTTTAACATCCTTTAATTCTACAACAACTGCTCCAATTTCCGAAAGTTCATCGAGTATTTCCCCTAGTAAAGTTTCACTTGAGGCTTCTACAAGTAACTTAGCATGGCTGATATCTCCCTTGAGTTTTCCCACTTTAAACTCTATAAATTTAAAATCACCACCCATGTCCAGAATCCTGTCAAGAGCCTTAGGGAGTATTAAGGAATCTATTATATGACCTGAAAGTTTTACTTCTCTATTGTACATGTTATCCACCTTTAATATTTTGATTAAATTATTATCGGAAGTTTTTAAGATAAACTTATTGTTATGATAAACTTGTTTGATTATGGAAAGTTAATGATCTAATTTATAGTTCAGATATAAATTTCTGTTTTTTTGTAGCTTAATTACTTGATAATTTTCTAAATAGAAGTAATTATTGGAATAATTCCTTTATTTAATGCATACATAAAAAATCAAGAATAATTTTAGCAGCATTCATGGCTGTTGAGTCCCCAATTTCACTGGAAGCAACCTCAACAATATCCATTCCAACCAGCTCCTTGGATTCAAGACTGAACATTAATTTTTCTACCTGCATGGGATTTAATCCGCATGGGGACGGAGTTCCTGTTGAAGGAGCATATGCAGGGTCAAGGACATCGATATCAAAACTAACATATATGGGCCCGGAAATATCTTTAAGACAATCTATAACATTTTCAATGTCTTCAAACACGTGATACGAACTGAAACTGCATAATTTATCGTCTGAAAGTTCGGCTTCTTCTTTGTCAGCTGACCTAACCCCTATTTGGATAATTTTCTGAGGATTAAGATCCATTATTCTTCGCATCACAGTTGCATGGGAATATTTTTCCCCTTCGTACTCTTCACGCAGATCCATGTGGGCATCGAAATGGATCACTGTGAGCTTTTCTTGACCCAAAGCTTCTGTCAGGGACTTGATTATACAGTAACTTATGCTGTGATCTCCCCCAATTGTAATTGGAACAATGTTCTGATTTAATACATCATCCATTGTTGATCTGAGTTTAGCACAGGTCTTTTTGAAGTTTCCATGCACCACTTCAAGGTCTCCAATATCCAGTAATCCTGTGGGAATGGTTTTTTTGAGTTTGAAGTTGTAGGCTTCGAAGTTGTAAGATGCTTCTCTCACAGATCTTGGCCCGAATCTTGCACCGGACATGTAGCTGGCTGTACCATCAAATGGTACTCCTAAAATACCAAACTTTGTAAATTTAGATGCATCATCTGGATCATCTTTTGTTTCATTTGAAAATGCAAATTTTGAAACATTTTCTGTGTGTAAAAACATCTAATCGACCCATTCTAACATTAAAATAAGATATAAAATTAAAATTTATTGGATATGGGTTAAGCCATTATCCAATTCTATCCGCTTTTAATTCTCATAACCTTTTTGTTGCCCATTGCAACTATGTAATCAACTTCAGCACCTTCATTGAGTTTGCCTTTGAGTTCATCAGGAATTTCAATTTCAAAGGTTTCATAAGTTTCCATGTCCATTAACTGCACATCTCCACCCATTAATGCTAGTACTTGACCTAAACGTTTGTCAATCATTGGAACATCACATTTAGCATCCACTGGCTTAACAAATGTTCTTTTCTGATTGTCAAAAATTCCAACTGCTTCGACTCTTGCCTTAGCTGCACCGTGTTTTCCAGGTGATGATGTTGAAATACTTGTAATTTTCGATGCTTCATCATTGATTATAACGTATTTTCCAACTTTTAAGGTTTTAACTTCCACTACCTTCTTTGACATAATTTTTTCCTCCAATATCCAATTTTATGAATCATAATCAGATTCTGAATATTTATAAATCTAAAAGAGATCAACAAAATTCATTATTAAGACTATTTAATATAGTGTCTATATTATCATAATCCTATCTATTTTTAGATATGTAAACTTTTTTAATCAATACCATTGATAAACCTATCAGTTTTTTTTAATGATCACTGGGCTGTGTGTTTAGCATGTAACTTCATTCCAAAACATGATCCTGTAACTTATACGCTGGTTTCACATAACTTATCAATTTCATGATATGTAAGGTTTTTCTAGAGGAACTACTTAGAATTGACTGGGATTTTATTTTAGACGTAAAGAATCTTAGTTGTTTTATTAAATTAGGTTATTACTAATACCATAAAAAACCAGTCATGGTGTGCAAGTGTAAATGATATTGGGTAATAACTATACAAATGATCATGGTTCCAATCCAAACTCTGAAATTAGATCAAGTAGTCCAATTTCAAGATCACAACAACGTTAAATACAATGTTAAACTCATGATTAAAATGAGAAAAAGTTACGGATTCAATGAATATTATAAACCTTTAAAATATATTTCAAGATGAATTGGTTATTTTTTTTAGATTAAATATTTAATTAAGTGATATAATGAGGATTTCAATAACTTCTGGAAGGGCTGAAGGCCCAACAAAACTTAACACATTTGACAATGCTTTATTGAACGCAGGAATCGGGGATGTAAATCTTATCAAGGTTTCAAGCATACTTCCTAAGGATGCAGAAATAGTTCCGGTACCTAAATTAACACCTGGAGATATGATAAATTCAGTGTTATCATACATATCATCAGATAATGCTGGGGATGTGATATCTGCATTTGTTGCTGTAGCAATTGCGGATGAATTTGGGTGTGTAGTAGAAAATACAGGAATTAACAGGGATCCCGATGACGTAAAGTCTGAAGCAGAGGAAATGGCCAGGTACATGATTGATGTGAGGGGTATGAAATTAAAGGAAATAATAATAGAGGGGAAGAGTCATATAGTAAAAAAACAGGGAGCAGTTGTTGCGGCAGTTGTTTACCTTGATTAAAATAAAAGTGATGAAAAGTGAAACCCAAGGATATCAAGTTTTGGAGTGAAGTGTCTGAAGAAATGATGTTTGAAGCCCATGAAGCTGTTAAACCGCTTGTTGGGAAAAAAGAAGCTGGTGAAATAGTTAAAATGGGTGCAGATGGCACTCCAACTAAGTTGATAGATATAGTTGCTGAGGATAAAGTAGTCGAAGTTTTAAAACAAACTGAAAGGCCAGTTACTTTAATAAGTGAAGAAATAGGTGAGTTAAAAATTGGTGATGGACCATCTGAAGCAGTTTTTGTTGTAGATCCTCTTGATGGTACTAGGAATGCACTTAAAAATATCCCTGCCTATGGGATATCAATAGCAATTTCAAATGGAGGTTCGTCAATTCAAGATCTGAAACTAAACGATATTGAAATGGGGTTTGTTAAAAATTTTGCCAATAACGATATTTACCAGGCTAAACAGGGTGCAGGGGCCTGGTTAAACAAGGAAAAAATCAGTCCCTCCAAAAGAGAAGAAGTGGCTGGTTCCTCCATAGGCGCGTACATTTACCGTGCAGACATGTCCAAGATCGATAAATTATGTGCCTCTGTTAGAAGCATGAGAATTTTAGGTTCTGTGGCAATAGAACTGTGTTATGTGGCAAATGGAACCTATGACGCATTTCTTGATATTCGGGGCAATATGAGGGTCATGGACATTGCAGCTGCAAAACTTATAATTGAAGAATCCCACGGCCTTGTAACAGATGAAAAATGCAAACCCTTGATGAATGACTTGAATGTTCTTGAGAGGACATCTATAATAGCATCTTGCAATAAGAATTTTCATGCTCAAATAATATCTATTTTGGGAGGAGTTTAATGCGAATTGGAGTTGTGGCTCGTTTTGATGTTGAAGAAGCAGTTGAAATGGCTGAAAAAATTGTTGAATTTCTAATGGAAAATGAAGTTGACACTTTGATAGATTCTCAGCTGGCAACACACCTAAAACAATATGAAAGCATTGCCTGTGATCTGGAGGATATGGATGTAGATATGGTTGTTGCGGTGGGTGGAGACGGAACAGTACTTCGAACACAGGGAATAATTAACAGGAAAAAAATTCCATTGGTTGGTATTAATAAGGGTGCTGTGGGATTTTTAACAGAAATCGATCCTGAAGATGCTTTAAATGCATTGGAACAAGTTTTAGATGGTAATTATTTTGTGGAGAAACGTACACAGCTTAAAATATGCCACAATAAACAGCTACACAGTGCGCTCAACGAAGTTGTATTAATGACACAAAAGCCAGCCAAAATGTTACACATAGAGATAAGTGTGGATGACGAGGTTGTGGAAGAATTAAGGGCTGATGGATTGATAGTTGCTACTCCAAGTGGCTCTACAGCATATTCCATGTCTGCAGGAGGACCCATAGTAGATCCTAGGGTGGACGCATTCATAATAGTGCCCATATGTCCTTTTAAATTGGGTGCAAGACCATTTGTCGTGCCAAATGATAGTGTTATCAAGGTAAAATTTTTGCGTAAGGGTAAAAAAGCAGTTGCTGTTATAGATGGTCAGCAGGTCGAAGAAATTGATTACATGGATGAAATTATTTTCAGGAAGGCAGATAGCTACGCATATTTTGTAAGGCTCTCAAAGAATTTCTACAAAAGGGTCAGGGAAAAACTTCAAGGAGACGTATAGATCCATGGATTACTTGGTGGTCGATATGACCCATGGTGGACTTGTAATTGCTTCAGAATTAGCAAAACTCCCTGAAACTCGTGTATATGCATGGGATATTTACGGTACTTTGAAAGAACCTATCATAAAAGAATATTCTGCCAAGGGTTTGAAATTTGTTGATGAAACTTATTTCGAAATATCAGAAGAATTGACAGTTGTCAGTCCTGTGCACTGTAATTTAAATAGGCATGTTGATATGACGCACCATGATGCAGTCAAATTAATTTTAAAAAACAAAATAAACGTGCCAGTTGTTGAAGTTACAGGAGTTAAAGGAAAGACCAGCGTGGTCTGGATTTTAAAAGAGATTTTATGCCATAAAAAGCCATTGGTTTTAAGCAGTTTGGGTGTGGAAGTGTTTGATGGAGTGGAATGGATACGGCTCAAAGAGAACATAAGCATCACTCCTGCAAGTATCATCGAAGCATGGAAACTGGCAGAAAATTATGATATTGGGGTATGTATATTTGAAACTTCCTTGGGAGGAACAGGATTAGCTGAGGTAGGTGTTCTAACTAATATTGCCGAGAATTATTCAATAGCTGCGAATTCGAACAATGCAAGTCAAGCTAAGGCCCAGATTTTTAAGAGTAAACTGGTTGCATGTGATCTTGAATCATTTAACAATTACTTCACTGAATTTGAAGAAAAAACCAATACTTTTGGAATCAGCAGTAATTCAATAATCCAACCAAACCTAACTGCAATAAATATCGAATACGGCTTCGATAAAACAGATTTTGATCTGGAATTAATCAATCTTAAAACAATCAATGGCATTTTGGTTGAAGGTGTCCTTAAACTCAGTACATTTGCTCCAGCACCTATACACATAAACAATGTTCTGGCTGCGGTTTCAGCATCACTGATGCTCGGAGTATCACGAGAAAGGATCACTAGGGGTCTTACCCAATTTAAGGGATTGAAGGGTAGAACCACCATAAGGGAATATGATGGTGTTAGAGTTGTTGAGGAAATCAATCCTGGCCTGAATGTCACAGCTGTAGCTGAAGCCATCAAAATGATGGAAGATCTTGAAGATGTCACAGTGATTTTTGGTGGAAAATATGGAGTAACCTGTGAAGAGATAGATGAAAAGTCAGTGTCAAGCGTACTAAATAGTTTAAACGATATTATACAATTAATTTTAGTAGATGAGCTTGGAAATAATGTTAATAATTTATTGAAAAGAAATTCTTATTATTGTGCTGATTTAGAAGAAGCAGTGAATTATGCAGTTAAAATGAATTCGTCTAATATCCTAATTGTTTATAGATCCAATTATTCTGACGTTGAAAAAAGATAATGAATGATTATTTACTGTGCATGGTAACATTTATTAAACATATACAAGAATCTTTCACTAAGGGATTTAATAAAAACTAATCCTCATCAGATAATTCAAAATTATATAACATGCTTTAAATTCATATTTAAGAATTTTTATGTGCTATAATTATTTTTAAAGTGATTATAGTACCATGATGAAAACTGAAATTTTTCTTACTGGAGATGATTTTTTTGAAGGTTGGTACCCGTGGGAGCAGTCTTGCAACATATCAAACCAAGACTATAATTAAGGAACTGTCCATAATTACAGATGAGAAAGTTGATACTGAAATTATCAAATCAACTGGGGATAAGATACAGAATTCACAGTTATACAACATTGATGCTAAGGGAATATTTACCCGTGAATTAGACGATGCTGTTTTAGATGGAACTGTAGATTTTGCAGTTCACAGTTTGAAGGACCTCCCGACAGAACTTGAAGGAAACCTTGAAATTGTTGCTGTGCCTGAAAGGGAATCCCCTAATGAAGTTTTAGTTTCTAAGTTGGGGTGGGATGAGCTGCCTAAAGGTGCTACTGTTGGTACCAGCAGTATCAGAAGGGAAGCTTTCTGTAACCATCATGGCAAAGAATTTAATATAAAACCTATAAGAGGAAATATAGATACAAGAATAAAGAAAGTATTTAGTGGAGAATATGATGCTACAATTATGGCAGAAGCCGGTTTAAATAGACTCGGGCTGACTGAAAATATTAAGCAAAGATTTTCAATTGAATATTTTACTCCTGCCGCTGGGCAGGGGGCAATTGCAGTTGTTGCAAGAAGTGATAGTGATGTTAAGGATGATTTAAAGAAGATAAATCACCTCAAATCTTTTCAAGAAGTCACCGCTGAAAAAAGGGTGCTTCAAGAAATGGGGGTTGGTTGTCAATCACCTTTGGGTGTTTCTGCAAGAATTACTGAGAATAAACTCAAACTTTGTGCTGTTCTTCTTACCCAAGAAGGAAAAATAGTATCAAGGGTTATGGTTGAAGGTTCTGCAGATAAAGCCAGCAAATTGGGTTTAAAGGCTGCAAAACTTATGATGGAGGATTATATTTGAATAAGGTAAACGTTGGAGTAATCGGTGTTGGAGCAATGGGTTACAACCATGTTAGGGTTTATTCTGAACTTGAAAATGCTAATTTAATGGCTGTTTCAGACCTCATGAGGGGGACACTGGCAGAGGTTTCAAAGGAATTCAACACAGTTGGTTTTGTTGATTATGATAATATATTGAAGATGCCTGAGATAGATGTTGTAAGTGTATGTGTGCCAACCACTTACCACTATGATGTTGTTATGAGTGCAATTGAACAAGGAAAGCATGTTTTGGTAGAAAAACCTATAGCTTTCACCCTTGATGAAGCAAAGGATATGGTCAATGCTGCTCATGATGCTGGGGTTAAATTGGCAACTGGTCATGTTGAAAGATTCAATCCGGCAGTAGATAAGGCTAAAAGGCTTCTAAATGCGGGTGCTATAGGGGAAATTGTTTCTGCTTCAGCAAAAAGAGTAGGGCCGTTTCCTCCTAGGATTAAAGATGTGGGAGTGGCAATAGACCTTGCAATACATGAAGTAGATATAATGTTTTATTTGCTTAACAGTCCTGCTTCAAGAGTATATGCAAACATGGGTAGTCGACTTGAAAAATGTGAATATGAAGATCATGCAGAAATCATGATGAAGTTTGAGAATGGTGTGGTTGGTATATTGGAAACCAACTGGCTTACTCCCTACAAGAAGAGGCAGCTCGAAATAACTGGTGTTGATGGGATCATTTCAATAGATTACATAGATCAAACAGTTGAAGTTTATGGAAAAAATGCACAGAAGGCGGATGTGACCCATACAGAACCACTTAAAGATGAACTTCAATCATTTTTATCCTGTGTAGTTAACGATGAGGAACCGAGAATCACGGGTGAAGATGGTATTCATGCACTGAAAGTGGTACTTGCTGCAATGAAATCTGCACAAAAAAAGATCGTTGTAAATATGAATGAATGTTAACAGGTGCGTAACATGAATGAAAAACTCATTAAACGGGCTTATGAACTTAGAAATAGGGGTTTTACAACAGGAGAAATAGCTGATGAATTGAATGTGTCTAAAGACACCTCAAGATGGCTTATTTTGCAGGGTAAAGACAGTAAAACCAATGATAAATCAGAGAAAGCACCAATTGATTTTGCCATTAATTGGAACAGTCTTGGTGGAAGTTCTGTGAGGATGAAATATGTGTCTGCAGCAATGGCGGATATGGCACTCAAGTACGGTGAACCTGATGTTATTGTGGGGATAACTGTTAGTGGAATTCCATTTGCAACAATGATGGCAGAGATACTTGGGGCAGACATTTCTGTGTTCCATCCCATAAAACACAGAAAGATGGAAGAAGATGCCAAAGGTGCTGTAAGCAGTAACTTCGCCTCTGTTGATGGTAGAAAAGTAGTGATAGTGGATGATGTTACAACTAGCGGCAGAACCATCAGAGAAGCAGCTAAGGTTTACAAGGATCTTGGGGCAATTCCAATTGCAGTTGTTGTTTTAATAGACAAAGCTGGAATTGCTGAAGTTGAAAATGTACCTGTGGAATCTTTAATAAGTGTTAGCAGGTTAGGATAATTTTCTAACTTTTTTTTATGGAAACTTTTTTCTCCTGTAGAATATTTTTTTTAAAAAAAAGGGTTTAGAGTCTGTATCTGAGTATGGCTCCAACACCACCAAAAGCCTTTAGAAGCTGCATCCCTTCTTCAGTCTCAGTTGAAATAATTTCTACTTCAGAACCCACTTCCTCTGCAATTTCCACGAAATCATCTATGATATCTGTTGTTTCCACAACTTTCATTTTTTCGTTACATTTAGGACAGGTTTTTTCCTGAACTGTACTATCTGCTTTGATTGTTTTTTCGGCGTTTGTACCGCATGTAGAACATTCGTAGTTCAAACGTTTTGATTTCAGGTCTTCTGAAAGTAGCAACACTTCTACAGCACCCATCTGCAGGTTTTGTCTTACTTCAGCTTCACCATATGATGCCAGACCATGTTCATCAATTAACTCAACCAAAAATCTTTGGACCAGTTTTTTCTCCCGCATAACATCTATTTCTTCAAGAACATCCATGGATTTTTCCATAACTTCCCTTATTCCAAATTCTCCAGTGTAAGACGTGTCAACGGTGGTTATGAGTTTGTTCTTTATTTCATGGTGAAGATAATCTCCCTCAACAAATTCTTCCTTAGTATGTCCGGGGCCGCCAATAATAACTCCCTTCAGATCTTCAACACCTAAAAATGCTTCATTCATATGGGTTCCAATTCTCTTTAAAAATTCGTGTGCAGCAAGATCAATCAAACGATCAAACCTTCTCTGAGATTGTCCTCCTGCCTTGTGTTTTCCTGGAACACCACTTGTGAGGTTTTTAACGATGTCAATCCTTTTACCATGTAGTATGGCTATTGTGGCTTCTTTACGATCTATAACTGCAAGACCGTAGACATCCTTATCTTCGATGATTTCCTGAAGTGGTTTAAGATAAAAAGTAGAATCACAGTGGTAGATGTAGGTCTGAACAGGTTCAGGAGGTTCGAACATGTAGGTTTCCATTTTCTCTGTTCCAGGACCTCCTTTAGGTATCATGCCCACAAACAGTACCAGTCCCTTTTCCGGAGGTTTGGGAAACAGCTTCATTCTTTGCATTATGACTTCGATTGCAGACTGAACATTTTTCTTGGTTTGTTTACTTTTGATGTTGGCACTCTGGCTAAGCTCTTCACGCATGTGCTTAACCACATCACTTATCTGCTTTTCAGGTGGAATATAAACAGTTACTAATTCTGTACCTCTGCCCTTTTTATCTGCTAACTCTTTAAGGGTTCTTTTTACTTCGTACAGCTCTTTAGATGATACTTCGCTCAAATTTTTTCACTCCTAAATATCTGGAATTATTTATATATTTTATATATAAAATAGACCATTCTAAAAATAATGAAATGATTTCAAAACACTTCAACTTACTTATGTTATATCTGTCTAAACTATTTATTATATTAAATTTAATTATCTTTGATGGTGATGAGATGAAGATAGTTGTTACAATAGGCGGTTCAATACTTATTAAGGATCATGATTATAAAAAATTCAGAGACTACGCAAATGTTCTGAAAAAATTAAACCAAGAAAATGAGGTATTTGTAGTTGTAGGTGGTGGAAAAACTGCAAGGGATTATATTGGCATTGCCAGGTCCTTAGAAGTTTCCGAAGCCATGTGTGATGATGTTGGGATTGAGGTCACTAGATTAAATGCAAAGCTTTTAATTGCTGCACTAGGTAAAGATGCATATCCTGATGTTCCACACAACTTTAGAGAAGCATTAATATATGCAAATTCCGGTGATATTATTGTAATGGGCGGTACTGAACCTGCTCACAGCACTGATGCCGTAGGAAGCATACTTGCCGAATTTGTCGGTGCAGATCTGCTTATAAATGCTACATCGGTTGATGGGCTTTATAACAAGGATCCGAACAAATACGAGGATGCAGTGATGTTTAAAGAAGTTAAACCATCGAAAATGATGGAGCTCATGTCCCACAACGATGTTAAAGCAGGAACCTATGAATTTTTTGATATGACTGCCATACAGATCATTAAAAGATCGAGTATAAAGACAGTTATAGTGAATGGTGAAGATCCAAAGAATATTGAAGTGGCAAATGAAGGTAATATTGGAACCACAATAGTTCCAGAATAAATTAAATAAAAGATTAACGAGGTAAAAGAATGACTGATCAACACAAGCACTGTCCAGTGTGCCAAAAACCAATACCCCTTTCGGAAAAGTTTTGTTCACCGAAATGTCAACAGATATATAATGAAAGACAGAATAAAGTAGCAAAAACTAGAAAAACACTTTACATACTATTTGCAGCATTTATTATAATCTGGCTTTTCTTTACTTTAAGGGGTCAATTAGGGTTTTAATATAATTTAACCCTTAAATAACCTTTTTTTTAATGAAATTAAAATAAAAAAATTTAATTGGGCATTTACAAGGTTACGCCCATATCTAATTGTTCTGTTAGCTCTTTATACCTGTTTCTTATGGTTACTTCGGTAACACCAGCGATATCTGCAACATCTCGTTGTGTTTTTCTTTCTCCAAGAAGTACAGATGCTATGTATAATGCAGCTGCTGCAACTCCTGTTGGACCCCTACCTGATGTTAGTCCTTTTTCCATGGCTTTTTCAATTATTTCGATTGCTTTGGATTGTACTTCTCCGGAGAGGTTGAGTTCGCTTGCAAACCTTGGTACATAATCTACAGGGGATGTTGGTGGAAGTTTGATGTTGAGTTCTCTGGTTAAAAACCTGTAGGTCCTTCCCACTTCTTTTTTACTAACTCTGGACACTTCTGCTATTTCGTCCAGTGTTCTTGGAACGTTGCACCTTCTGCATGCTGCGTAGAGGGATGCTGCAACAACTCCTTCGATACTTCTTCCTCTGATGAGTTTGTTTTCTACAGCGTTTCTGTATACGACTGAGGCTGCTTCACGGACACTTCTTGGAAGTCCAAGTCTGGATGAGTCCCTGTCAAGTTCTGATAGTGCAAATGCAAGGTTTCTTTCGGTGGCTCCGGATATTCTGATTTTTCTCTGCCATTTCCTGAGTCTGTACCACTGGGCACGGTTTCTTGCAGGAATGTCACGACCGTAAATATCCTTATTTCTCCAGTCAATCATGGTTGAAAGACCCTTATCATGAATGGTGTAAGTAATTGGTGCACCTACCCTTGTTCTTTTATCACGCTGCTCATGGTCAAATGCCCTCCATTCTGGACCCATATCAACGATATTGTCGTCTATTACAAGGCCACAGGCACCACAAACTACTTCGCCACGTTCGTGATCATTAATGAGTTTATCGGATCCACATTCTGGGCATTTTGTTTCTTTTTTCTCAATTTCAGAAACATCCTGTTTCATTTGTTCCTTTTCAGAAACATCTGGTACTGGAATACCCTCTTCTACAACTTCATGTTTCAATTCTTCTTTCGTTTCCTTCGCCCCCGCTTTTCAATCTTTTTTGAAGAGGGAATGTATAAGTCTTTTCCAATTAAACTTTCAAGATTCCTTGAATACTTTGCAAAAACTTTTACAGATATATATTGACCTTTAGTAGGACCAAAAACATCATAAACAGTACCAAATTTTTTCTTATCTGCTGTGTAAACAGGTAAACCAAAACCTGGTGTTTGATTTGATTTTATTATTATTCTGTTTCTGTTGGAAATATGCGAAATTTTACCCAATTGCTTCATTTGTCGACCCATTTGTAATTTTGTTTTATCCCTCTAACCGAAACTTTTATATATTAATAACTAACCCGAAGTATTATATATAGTTTTCGATAGTTTTAAAAGGGTTAGTATATCGAATTGCAGAACTTTACACCTCTAATTAGGGCTTGATTTAGTTAGAAGAGCTTTCATCTTTTTTTGTTAAAAGCTTTCCAAAGTATGTAGTTGCAACAATGCCTACACCTGTTGGCATTAAGTAACTTACCAAACGATCAATGAGGCTTGCAGCAATCACCACATCTGCAGGAACTCCAACAACCAAAAATAAGCCTACCATGGTTGCTTCACGAAGTCCCAAAGCTCCTGGTATGGTGGGTAATATTGTTATTAGGATAGCAATAGTGTATATTATGATCATGGGGATTATTGGAGGGTAGGATCCAACTGATACAAAACAGAGGTACATCCTTAACATGTCAGTCCCCCACATCAAAAATGAGATTGAAAGGCCGATGATGAACATTTTATGGTCCTGTAGAACAGTTGCAAAACCTGTTGAAAACCTCTCAACATAGTACTGTATCTGTTCACTCACAGCCGAAAATGTGGTTTCCTTTTTGGTTAATTTCAAAGCGTAGGGAAAGATAGATCGTGCTATTGAAAGGATTATTCTTTCTGCAATCTCTCTTTTTACACCTACATAAATTAAAAGCCCGAAAAAAGCCATTGTAACAATGATTAAGGCACTAATAAATATTGTACTCCAAAAACCAATGTGCCAAGTTGAGATCATGTAGATGGCAAAGGCCGACACAAGTACGAAGGGGAAAAATTCAAAAACACGATCAGCACTGGCTGAAACAAATGCTAAATCGAAGGATATTTTTTCAAACTTACTCAGGAGATATGCCCTCATTGGTTCCCCACCAGCAGCACCGGGGGTTATGTTGTTACCAAAAAGACTTGCGAACATCATTACAAAAAGTTTTCTGAAGCCTGGAGACTTATCTATTACTTTCAAAATCAGTGACCAACGTTCAGTCCACATTCCAATAAGGACTATTTCTAGTATCATTGCTATGCAAATAATTTCTAGATTGGCCTGTTTTAAAACATTTATAATGTCTTGTAAGCCCACAACCAAAGAAATGATGAATATTATTAATATGCCAACTACAATGGCTATTAATATTCCCCATTTATGCTCACGTATAAATTCAGAAGTAGTTTGCATCGTGAAAATTATTTCATTGTTCACATATCAAGTTATCCATATTGGATGGTTGTAAATTAAAAAAAATTAGGTGTTAAACCCATCATGGAAATAATTATTTAATTCCTAATATATCCATGAAGGAAATACCCTGATTTAATTTAGTACTAATTTCAGTTTCATTGTTTACAATTTTTAAAGCTTCCATCATAACCTTTGAAACCATTTCTTGGGGTACATTCACAACTCCACATTCATCCCCTACAATCAGATCTCCCGGTTTGATTATGGTGTCTCCGCATTCAAGTTTTAGGTTAATTTCACCGTCTACTAAAGGTTTACCTGCATTAGGAACCACATTTCTAGAAAATACAGGATATTCCAAACTTTTTATTCCTGTGCTGTCTCTGCTAGCACCTATGATCACTGTTCCAGAAATGCCATGTTTTTTTGCTGCTGTAGATGCAAGTTCGCCCCAAACAGCAGTTCCATCATTTTCACAACTAATTATTAATACATCTCCTTTGTTGGCACTGTATATGCCTTTAATGGCTGTGCCCCAATCATGGGAAGACGTTTTAACTGTGGTGGCCCTTCCAATAATTTTGTAGTTGTCTATTGGTTTTACACCGGCAACCACACCATTTTTTCCAGTTAATTTGGTTAAAGCATCTGATACCTGTGATGTTGAAACATCAGGATATTCTGGTTTTTCAGAGGATTTGGAAGCAAATCTTTTTAAAAAAGTATCTGGTGAAAGCTTTTGCTTACCATTCATTTAATCAGTCCTGTGGTGTTGTAACTTCTTCAACTATTGTTTTTCCAGCCACAACTTCGTCCACACTGTGAATCGAACCACCATATTCTTCAATTGCCTGTGTGATAACATCGTAGTCCAGGTCATCACCTTGCATAGTTACTTTAATATTCTCAGTTTCTTTGTCTATTTCTAAAAGTGTGATGTTTACTCCATCCACTCCATCTATTTCACTTAAATATTTTGCAAAGGTAGGAATTATTGGTTCATGTGGTTTTAATATATCTAGAACTATTCTAATAAGGCCTTTTGCCACTTTAATATCCTCCGATCATTTTTAACAAAATATACACAGAATTTTATTCTGCGTAAACTTATATCATGCACTCAGTGTTAATGAGATCAACTTTCTATATACATTTTCTGAAATTTCATCATCAGAATTTATTTGGATTAATATGGGTTTTATGTGTATCAATGTTATAATCGTAAAATTAATGATATTTTCAACGTGATCTTCAAAAAACCCTGTGAGTGATGATCTAGAAATCTTAAAAAATAATATATTTTTAATTTTTTCTTCAAACTATTTAAACTTTGATGATCTTGAGGTGCATGTATTTCACAGAACATGAGATATATTAACGCAATAACTATTTTGTTAGTGTTTCATATAATGATTAAATCTAAAAATGGATTAATCTAACGATTTTTTAAGGGTTATAAACCTTTAAAATCCTTAAAATAGTGATTTATTAATACTGCTTCAATTACTTCAGTTTTATATATAAGATGAGTTATAATATGATATAGATACTTATTCAACATCATAAAACGGGCTTATAAATGAGTTTTAAAAAACTGTCATGTATTATAGAGGAACTCAAGATCTGTGCGGAGCAGGGAATGCCAATACTTATCGAGGGAAAAAAAGACGAGAAAGCTTTGAAAAAACTTGGTATCGATGGTACTTTCATTAAAGTCTCAGGTTCAGGCCTTAAATTATTCGAAATTGCTGAAAAATCTGTGAAATCGTCCTCAAAAGTTATTATCCTTACAGACTTTGATAAAAAGGGAGAACAACTTGCCAAAAGACTTGCAGAGGATATACAAAGTCTTGGTTCATATCCAAATCTGGAGATACGAAGAAAAATTATGGGTATAACCAGGAAATTCATAAAAGATATTGAGAGCCTCCCAAGGCACATGGAGCAATTAGAACTCGAGGAAAGACCCAATGGTGTTAGTGATAATTTCGATCATCAGCGTTTCTGTGTCAGATACTGATGCCAACTGGGCATGATATAATCATCATTACGAGTATCTATACAAGAAGGGGAGGCCCAAAAATGGGAAAAGAAGAAATTAGTACAACTAAATATCTTATTCACGCTCAAATTAATGCTAATGGAATTGTTGAAAAGCCAGATGTTGTTGGAGCAATTTTTGGACAGACAGAAGGGCTTTTAAGTAACGATCTAGATTTAAGGGAACTGCAAAAAACAGGTAGAATTGGAAGAATTAAAGTCAACATAAACTCCAAGGCAGGCAGATCCAAGGGGGAAATAGTCATCCCATCCAGTCTTGACAGGGTTGAAACCGCCATCCTCGCAGCATCACTCGAAACCATAAACAGGGTAGGACCTTGTGAAGCATACATACAGGTTTCAAAGGTTGAAGATGTCAGGGCAGTTAAAAGGAGAAAAGTGGTGGACAGGGCTAAAGAACTTTACAAGGGCATGATGGAAGAAGTAACTCCAGAAAGTCTGAAAATGATTGAAGAAGTCAAAGAAGCCATGAGAATTCATGAAATTGCTGAATATGGTGATGATAGACTTCCTGCAGGTCCAAATGTTATTTCATCCGATGCCATACTGGTTGTTGAAGGAAGGGCAGATGTGTTAAACCTTCTCAGGTATGGTGTTAAAAATTCCATTGCAGTTGAAGGTGTGAGTGTACCTAAAACAGTTGCAGAATTAACCAAGCACAAAACAGTAACAGCATTTCTAGATGGAGATCGAGGTGGAGATTTAATTCTTAAAGAACTTCTACAAGTTGGAGAAGTGGACTATGTGACCAGAGCCCCACGTGGAAAGGAAGTTGAGGATCTCAGCAAGGATGAAGTCATGGTGGCACTAAGGGACAAGATCCCTGTTGAACAGATCTACCATGATGTTGGTGTCAAGGTTGAGAAGGTAGAACCTAAGGGACCAGATAAGATAACCGTTTTAAAGGGCATTTTAAAGGATCTTGAAGGTTCTGGAAATGCAGAAATATTGGATGATGCACTAAATATACTGAAGGAAGTTAAGGTTGAAAACCTGTACGATGAACTCAAAACAGTGAACAACAGTGCATATGCAGTTGTTTTTGATGGAGTTATCAGTCAAAGATTGATAGACATGGCCAAAGAAAAGGGATTGAAACATATAGTGGCCGTCAGAATGAGTGATGTTGTAAAAAAACCAAGTCCCATAAAAGTAATAACAAGATAAAACTTTTATTGATTGAAGATCTGTAAATGGGATCATACAGGGATTATAAATTTTAATCCCTGGGGGAATTTTTTATGTATGTAAACATGAAAAAGGAATTTTTAAGAGATATTAACACTACTAAGGATATTCTCATACCTAAAGATCCGCTTGAGAGAGTTATTGGGCACGAGGACATTATCAGATCCGTTAAAATTGCAGCTAAACAAAGAAGAAACCTATTACTGGTGGGTCCTCCTGGAATTGGAAAATCTTTAATTGCCCAGGCTATTTCATTCCATCTTAGAAAACCCAACGAAGAAATAACTGTTGTTCAGAATCCTGAAAGGCCTGAAAGGCCATTCGTTGAAACCAAAACACGTAATGAAATGGAACATGAAAAACGGGATCTTGAAAGGGCTGAGGGAGAACTGGTCAGTCCTGAAAATGTTCCAGAAGCTGTTGCAGATAGATTAGGTTTTAGATGTGTTAACTGCGGAGGATACAACAATGCTTATCAGAGCATATGTCCAAATTGTGGTGCAGATAAATATTCACACATCAATGCCCGTAGGAAACATCTAGGGGATCTTCTAGGAATGTTCGAGATGAACGAGGGATCTGTTAACATTCCTCAGGAAAGAGTTACAACCACCAGGATGAAAAACGGCAGGGAAGAAGTCGTTATATATGAGCGTGTAGATGGGGAACACATCAAGATACTTGATCAGCACGCACTGGAAAAACGAAGGGAACTGGTGGAAGAAAAACCAAAGAATGTAATTGTTCCCATTGATAGGAAACTGTTTATACAGGCAACAGGTGCCAGTGAAACAGAATTATTAGGTGATGTACGTCATGATCCATACGGAGGACATCCCGAGTTAGGCACACAACCCTATGAACGTGTGGTTCCGGGAGCCGTTCATGAAGCACATGAAGGAGTACTGTTTATAGATGAAATTATCCATATTGCCCCACTTCAGCGTTATATTCTGAGTGCAATGCAGGATAAAATATTCCCAATAGTAGGAAGAAACCCCCAGAGTGCAGGAAGTTCAGTGAGAGTGGATAATGTTCCTTGTGATTTCATATTCATAGCTGCGTGTAATATCAGAGATATTCAGCACATACTACCACCTTTGCGTTCTAGAATTCAGGGTGAAGGTTATGAAATTTTAATGAATACAACAATGCCGGATAATGATGAAAACAGGGCTAAAATTGCCCAATTCGTTGCACAAGAAATCAAAATGGATGGAAAAATACCCCATGCAACCAGAAGCGCTGTTGAAATTTTAATTGAAGAAGCAAGGCGCAGGGCAGAATCTATTGATGAACAGAAAAATTCTTTGACTCTCCGATTAAGGGATCTGGGGGGATGTTTGAGAATGGCGGGGGATATGGCTGTGATGGAATCCAGTGATCTTATAATGGAAACTCACATGAGCTTCGCCATTAAAAATGCCCTATCAATAGAAGATCAGATAATTAAAAGGTACAATACCTTTGAAAACGCATTTAACAAGGATATTTCAAGTTCACAAAACATGGGCACAGGACAGAAACACAATCCAAATGAAAACGTTGACAGAAGTTACATGTAAACCATCAACTCTAAACTCAAACTATTTACATTAATAAAGATAAAACAATCTACTGAAAAAATAATTAAAAATAAATCTAGGTTCTCTGACTAAAATGAATCCTTATTCAAACCAACACTGGAAAAATATTGAGGGTGGTTCGGCACAGTTGCATGGAACAGTTTCAAGCGAGTCTGGCCATGTCTTGAGAGAAAACATACTCGATGCCTATGATTTTCCTGAGATGATCGAAGACTATCTCATAGAACTGGAAATAAGGAACTACTCAAAAAACACCATTAAAACCTATAGATCCATAATAATTAATTTTTACAAATTTTTAAAGGGAGAAAAGGATCTATACGATGAAAGATTAGTTTTAAGAGCATTTAAACGATATATTCGTTATCTAAAAAGGGAAAAGAATGTATCACAGAATTACATCTATCTTGTAACTGTGGTTGTAAAAAAATTCTTTGAATTTGGAGGAATAGGAGTTTTAAGAGATGTTCAAACACCCAAGAGAACTAAATCCCTTCCAAAATCATTGAATGAAAATGAAATCCGCTCGCTTATCCATGCAATGGACAGTGATGGGGATGATTATCTTTCAGAAGCTTCAGAATTTTTAAGGTTAAGAAACAAGGTTATTCTTGCTTTATTATACTCCTCTGGATTGAGGGTTTCAGAGCTTGTCACCCTTCATTCCGACAGTATTGATCTCAGTGATAGGACCATCAGGATCAGAGGAAAGGGTGAAAAGGACAGGATAGTACTGTTCGATGAACAAACCAAGGAACTTCTTCAGGGTTATCTTAAAGTCAGGGGAGATCAGAGTGATTATTTGTTTGTGAACAGATCTGGAAATCATCTAACTCCCAGGTACATACAGATGATGATCAAGGACTATGCAAAGGCAGCAGGCATTAAAAAGAAGGTAACACCCCATATTTTGAGACACTCATTTGCAACCCATCTACTTAAAAATGGTGTAGATATAAGAGCTATACAACAGCTTTTAGGCCATTCAAATCTGAGTACCACCCAGATCTACACAAGTGTGGATATGCACACACTCAAGAATGTGTATGACCGGGCTAAATTATCGTAAAAGGAATTTATTATTCATTACAAATTAATTAAATAATTGTTCAGTTTTATTTGACTTTTAACTATGATCTTTAATCAAGATGGTAATTGATCAGGGTTTGAATTATTTCAGGCTTGACTCCGTGGGGAAATCTTCAATGGGTTTTGAGAAACCAAAGATAGTATCGAGTAAATGCATTGAATTTGAACCATGCAGATACAATGGGCTCATGATAAAGAGTAGCATAGTAGAGAAATTAAAGGATTATGCAGAGTTTTTACCAGTATGTCCCGAAGTTGGTATTGGTTTGGGAGTTCCAAGGGATCCAATAAGGGTTGTTGAGTCAGAAGGGCGGTTGGAGCTATTCCAGCCGAGCACTGGGAAAATTTTCACAGATGAAATGAAACAATTTTCAGAATCATTTTTAGGATCAATTTCTGATGTAGATGGCTTCCTACTTAAAAATAAATCTCCTTCGTGTGGTGTTAAGGCCATCAATATTTATCCTTCTTTTGAAGATTCAAGACCTCGAAAGGATGGAGCTGGACTATTTGCAGCAAATGTTTCGAAATTTTTTCCAAAATTACCTCTGGAGGATGAGGGAAGGCTAAGAAATCTTGTTATAAGGGAAAATTTTTTAACACGCATATTCACACTTGCAAAGTTTCGTAAGGCAAAATCAGGAGATTTGAATGATTTAATCAATTTCCACACAAATAATAAACTTCTGTTAATGGCTCACAGCCCATATTATCTCAAAATAATGGGACAAACACTGGCAAATAAGGATAATCAGTCCATTGACAAGACTAAAAAAGACTATCAAGAATTGTTATATAAAGCACTATTAAAAGATTCAAATCCTGCTTTAAACGTAAATGTCCTGATCCATGCAATGGGTTACTTTTCTAAAGAGATCAAGCACGATGAAAAGACCTTATTTTTGAAAACCATAACTGAGTATAAAGAAGGACGTATCCCTTTATTAGTGTGTTTAAAAATGCTTGAACTTTGGATTATTCGGTTTAATGAGGATTATTTGGCTTCTCAAACATTTTTTGAACCGTACCCAAGTGATTTGATGCAGATATCCTTTATTTAACTGGAATTTTTAATAGGATTTTTTATTTTTTCAGAATTTAGGTTTAGACTGAATAGTACATGATTGTACTTTTGATAAGGTTTGTTAGATTAAGGTTTGTTATTTTCTAAAAAAAGTATTTATAATATCTGAACCTAACTATAAAAGGGAATGGGTAAAAGTACTTTAAACTTTAAAAAGCTATTTTTTCCATCTAACAAATGACATTTTTTAAGTAATTTAAATGTTTCGTAATTTTTTAGGGTTAGACTGTTAAAGTATCAATATAAGGAGGAATTTAATGGAGATAACAATTGATAATTATTTTGAAAAGAGATATACCCTTTTTAAATGGAGATCCGAAACTTCAAATGCTAATAAATTGGTAATGGCATTTTTTATGGCATGTTTAACTGGTTTAATGGCCCAAGTAGTTATTCCGTTACCTTGGACTCCTGTACCTGTTACTGCACAAACATTCGCTGTTTTATTTGCAGGAATAATACTTGGAAGGTACTGGGGCGGTTTGAGTATGTTCATCTACATAGTAATAGGATTAATAGGCGTTCCATGGTTTGCAGGAATGACTAGTGGAATTGGAATACTATTCGGAGCTTCAGGAGGATTTTTAGTAGGATTTGTTCTCGCAGCTTTGGTAGTTGGACACCTGTCTGACAGATACGTGAGGATTAGAAGTTTCATTCCGATGTTAACTTTACTTGCATTTGCAAACTTCATATTAATATACGTGCCTGGTGTACTGGGATTGGCTGTATTTATGTACGTTGCAAACGGTACAGTACCCGGAGTATGGACATTACTTGCCATGGGTGTGCTACCATTTGTAATTGGGGATATTGTAAAAATAGGTGGAGCTGCAGCTCTTGCAAAGGCAGTAACTCCAAAAGACTCTTTCATTTAAAATTTGGTTAGATGATGCTCGAAGATATAAATCCTGAATTAATCAGAATCCGAGCTCATCATTTACTTTGTTTACAGGGATTTCAGGGCTATGGATACAATCAAGAATTTACCCTGAGGTTGGGAGAAATCATCCAAGCTTTAAAATCAGATCCACTTGGGAAGATCCAGATAGTCACAGATGCAGATGATATATGCACTAACTGTCCAAAATTAATAGGAGAACAGTGCGTTGACCATTTAAAGATAGAAAAAATGGATTCAATTATTATTGGAAGCATCTCTTTAGTAGAAAATCAAGTTATCCCAATTAAAACAGCTTTACAAATCATTGATACAGAATTAAGTTCTGAAACCATTAAAACTGTTTGTGAGGGTTGTGTTTGGATGGATAAATGTCTATTTTTTATTAATAAACTTGGTTAGAATTCCATCTAGTTTTTCAGATTTTTAAAAATATTGAACCGACTGTGGTGTCAATAATTAATGTAATAAAACAAAATATTTAAGTATTAAAACTCTTAAGTTTTACATGTAAATAACAATTTTAAATATCTGTTTAGGAGCATGTGAAGTTGAGAAGATTAGTTATTTTAATGATTTTGTGTGTGATTTGTACAGGTTATTTATCAATATGTTTAGAAACTTCCTATTCAAATAATAATACTGATAAAGACTATTTTCAAGGATTAGAAACCAACCCTTATGATGCATCAATCATGGTGCTTGGATCAACTTATTTGGTTGTTCCTGAAAATGCCAGAGTTGTTACACAAGTAGATCGTGTGATAAAAGATGTTGCATCAAACATAAATGTTAACACTCCTCCAGGTCAGAGTCCAAACTCTTCAAAACAACTTGTTCCTTACATGGAAGGCTCCAGGGTAGCTGAACTTATGAACTATGCCGACGTGAAGGTTATTCCAATTACTGGGGTTCCAATTAAGAACATCAACGGTGAATGGTACGGACCAGACGAAAATGGGAATTTTATTTTTGGTGTTGATCCAAGCAAAGCAGGTGCTCTGTTTTCAGTAAATGGTACAGATAACACCACTAAAATAGAAGTAAATACTCATGGAATGAGTAGCTTTTCTAAAGATAACATTCTTTTTGCTAAATTTGAATTGAAAAAAATTAAGTCTATGTTTAGTCAGGACAATGATATTAAAAAAATGATTATTTGACTGCATATTAATTAATTCAAACCATTCCATTATGCAAAGTTAATAATTTAGTTAACTTCCTCAAATTCACCATTTTTTATTAAGTATGCAGGCAACACACCTTCATGATTTGGTTAGTATCCACATTCTATTATTTTTTAGATTAAGGTCAAAAGACCTTCTAATATCTGAATAATTGAGAAACTCCATTAATTATTCCATAACAAAAATGTTCAAATTAAGATTTAATAATTCCATCTCAAAATAATGTTAATCTGTAAATAAAGATATTTTAGTATTTCAAATTGATTGAGCTCTATTTTTAATTAATTATTATTAAAAATTTTAAATGAATGAATTTAAGATCCATTATTATTCTATTCCAAACGAACAAATATTAATGATTAAGTTCATAATATAACTAGATACAAAAAGGAGTTGATATATGATGGATAAATTTGAACAATTAATGAATGATGTTGGTAAAATGTCACCAGGTGATCAAAACAAAGCCATAGAAGAATATAAAGCTTCATGTATCTGTCCCACTTGTCCAACATGGAATAAATGCGCTGAAGAGGCCAATGAAAAACTTTTCTGTGTAACTGGCAAAAGTGCTAGTTGTATCACAGAACTCAAAGGTTGCATGTGTCCTACATGTCCATTAGCACAATCGCTTGATGTGGGAGTGGAACGTAACACATATTGTTTAAAAGGCAGTGAGATGGAACAAAGAGGATAGGATCAATATTAAAAAATATCTTTTTTTTAATAAAGATTTGTAAAGGTTGCCAAGAATCGGATGATAAAATGATTAAAATCAAAAGAGCATACCAACCAGCAGATGAAAAGGATGGCTTTAGAATTCTGGTAGATAGATTATGGCCTCGTGGGATATCAAAAGTGAAAGCAAAATTGGATTTATGGATGAAAGACATTGCACCTTCTAACAGTCTACGTCAATGGTTCAATCATGACCCACTAAGATGGGATGAATTTCAAAGTAAATATGATGAAGAGTTAAAGGATAAAAAGGAATTTTTAAAACAGATAAAAGACTTGGAAAAGGATAAATCAATAATCACCCTAGTTTACGGGGCTAAAGATGAGGAACACAACAATGCCATAGTACTAAGAGATGTATTAAAGGACTACAAATGAATTCGAGTAAAAATTAGATCAAATCCTTAGTATTATTTTCCCAGTTTATTCTTTAAGTTACTTTTAATAATAAAAAAATATTTTGATTAATATGAGTAAAGATGCTCCATATGTAAAATCGATTGATATTTGGTCTGCCATTGGAGTGGACACTTGATCGGAGCCGGTATTTTCCCATAATTAATAGTTGCAACTAAAATTTCGGTATTAAAAAGGAATATTTTAAATGTTATTTTTATTCTTTTATGTTGTATAGTGCATTAATACCTTTCATGAATGCGGGTTTACCTGATAAGAGGAGAACAACTCTTAAAACATCCATTACTTCCTCTTTGGTTATATCAAGTTCTTTCATACCACTTAGTATCTGTTTTTTAATTGCTCTATTGTCGGATGAAGCTGCAGCGATTCCTATGGCTACAAGTTTCTGTGTTTTATAATCTAATGATTTTCCTGTGTAACAAACATCATTTAAACTGACACTTATATCGTAGAGATCTGGATAATCTTCTTTGATAGGGTTCATACCTTTACTAAAAAAAACTTCGTCTTTCATAACTGACACCTCAAAAATGTTTATAATATCTATATGTTTATTATGATCTTAGTTTGGATAAACTTAACTTAAAAATTTTAATTTAAGATATTAAGTCATAATAAAGGGCCAATTATATTCTCTTCCTTTAAATATTTCATCCGGATTTAGAAGCAGTTAATTCTACAGAATCGCCAAGATATCGATTTTTTATGAAATGTGACCTGTTCAACATTTTTAACATCTAACTTTAAACTTTTAATCAACTTATCTACCTCCTCCACGGGTATTTTCCGTTTTATACCAATTTTATCCCACTTACCATGCTATAATTATAGATACTAACTAAAGTATAAAAAAAATTTAATATTAACTATAATATTTTTCCAACGTTATATAAAAAAAAGTTTTACCTAAAAGAATACAAATATTCTAGTAAATCTAAAGGAATATAGGTAATTTATTGATAAAATGTGTTTTTGGAAAAGAATATCCTTAATTTAAATCTAGAACTTAATTAAATACTTAAACGCAATTATATATTTTATTTAATAATTATTAGGAGGAATAACTATGAAAAGAGATGTTATCCGAATAAATGAAGAAAAATGTACCGGCTGTGGGAATTGTATTACGGGATGTCCTGAAGGAGCTTTACAAGTAATAGATGGAAAAGCACGACTTATAAGTGATTTATTTTGTGATGGTTTAGGGGCTTGCATTGGAGATTGTCCAGAAAATGCTATAAAAATTGAAAAAAGAGAAGCTGAGCCTTATGACGAGTATAAAGTTATGAAAAATATTGTTGAAGCAGGTCCTAATGTTACAAAGGCCCATTTAAAACATCTTTATGAGCATGGTCAGAAGAGTTATCTTAATCAGGCTATAGATTATTTAAAGGAAAAAAATATTGAAGTTCCTGTCTATGAAGAAGTACCATTAGTTTGTGATTGTAAAAGTTCAAAGATCAAGATTTAAGTGAAAATAGATCTGAAAGTGCTGATAAACCTCAAATACTTAGCGCAGAACTCAAAAACTGGCCAATACAATTACACCTTTTAAACCCAAATGCTCCTTATTTAAAAATGCTGATTTGATGATTGCTGCAGATTGTGCCCCATTTGCTTATGCAAATTTTCATCAGAGATTTTTAAAAGACAAAGTCTTAATAATTTTTTGTCCAAAATTAGATAAAACAATTGACCAATATGTTGATAAATTAGCTGAAATCTTTGAAAAACAGGAGATTAAATCCATCACCATTGTACACATGGAGGTTCCATGCTGTTCAGGTATAGAGATTATAATAAAAAGAGCAATGGAAAAAGCTCAAAAAACTATAATAATCAAAGATTATACTATATCAATAGCAGGTGAAATAATTTAAAAACCTATTTTTTACTTCTAAATTTCTAAATAATATATGATAAAGTTCATAGGTAGGGATTGTTGTTTATTCATTAAATGACGTATCCACAAAACAATTAATAATAACTCACTTCTCTAATAAGTAAACTATTATTCCTTGTTTTTTATGGTGAAGGAGCACTGGTTGTCACCCATGGTATAACATTTAGTTTCATTTACAACAAATTCTTCTTGGAAATGTGCTGAAAAAACAGCTTTTAATATTCCTGAATCAAATGCACAAGCGGGTCTTCCTATTGGTGGTAAGCTTTGACATTCAAAGCAATCAGAAACATCTATTATGAGGGGGTCTAATTGTTTAACTTCAACATGGCCTAGGTTATGGGTTTCCCAGAACATTGCAATATTTTCAGCCAATTTGTTTATATCAGGATCCTTAACTTTATTGTATAATGTTTCTCCAACCTTAACACCTGCCTCGTATAATATTGGGTCGATATCTATTCCTTGTCTTATAAGGGATACACGTATTGTGTGGAATATAAGTCTGAAAAATTCGTAAGGATCACCTTCGCTATCAACATAACTTGAAACAAATTCTTCAATATTTCCTGTCACATCCTTTTTACCGGATAACTTACCCAAATATTCCGATTTAATAAAGAATATCTTTTTACGAGCATCTTGTGGGTCTGTTTTAGAACCTATAATACCTTCATTAACCATCCTTCTAAGATGTACTGATACTGTTGATTTTGCCTTTTCAGAAAGTGAAACCAGCTGATCAAAACTTAATTCTCCCTTCCTAAGCATAGATAATATTTTAACCCTTACAGGGCTGTTAATAGCATAAATCCCTTCAGATGTAGCAAATAGCTCTATTTGCATATCCTTTAAAGGTTCTCTTTTAACCATTTTTTTTAACCACTCAAATTATAATTCCATTTACTCCATATTTGTATTTAAAAATTTCCAAAACATGTTAATGATTAATTTTTCCATCCATTTAATAAAGTAAGATTAAATAACAAAACTTAATACACCAAAATGTGTGTTAAAAAAATATAAAAAAGGATTAAAATGGGTTTCCATTTTATCCTAACATTTTCTTTATGTCTTCTTTTGGGTCTCCTATTGGAGTTAACCCATAGTTTTCGACTAAAACATTTAATATATCTTCATTAACCCATCCAGGGATAATTGGTCCTAGATACATATTTTGAATGTTGAGTGCTAGTAGACTCCAAAGTATAGCAGCTGCTTTTTGTTCCATCCAACTTAATACGAATGTTAATGGTAAGTCGTTTATTTCCATACCGAAGAGTTCTGATAATGCAACTACAACGTCTATTCCAACTATTGCATCGTTACACTGTCCAATATCTATTAATCTAGGCACTCCTTCAATGTCTCCTAGATCCATGTCGTTGAACCTGTACTTTCCACATGCAAGTGTAAGTACTATGGTGTCTTCTGGAAGGTTTTTTACGAACTCTGTATAATAGCTTGCCTGTGGTTTTGGTGAGTCACATCCTCCTACGACGAAGAAATGTTTTATTTTACCTGCTTCAACGAGTTCTTTGATCTTTCCTGCAAGTGATAGTATTGTTGAAGCTCCGAATCCTGTTGTAAGAACAGTTTCTCTTGGTTCGTCTTCTAGATCTGGTAGTGATTTTGCTGTTTCAATTACTGGTGAGAAATCATAATCTTCTATGTGTTTAACTCCAGGTATCTGTGCTACTCCAAGTGTGAACATTCTTTCTTTGTACTCATCTTTAGGTATGAGTACACAGTTTGATGTTCCAACTATTGCAGCAGGATATTTTGAGAAGGTTTTTTTCTGATCGAACCATGGTCCACCTATCTGTCCAACTAGATGTTTGTATTTTCGTAGTCCCGGATATCCGTGTGCAGGTAAAAGTTCTGAATGGGTGTAAACATTTATTCCGGTTCCCTCTGTCTGTTTTAATAATTCTTCAAGGGCTTTCATGCTATGTCCAGTAGCAATAATGCCTTTACCTTTTACAGATCCGACTTTAACTTCTATTGGTGTAGGTTCTCCGTAAGTTTCGATGTGAGCTTTTTTTAATAGCTGCATTGCTTTGATATTCATCATTCCTGATTCTGTTGCGAGTTTAACAAACTCTCCAGCATCGAAGTTAACGTTTGTGAGTGTTGAGTAGAATCCTTTTTCTATGAATGCGTCCACTTCAGGGTCTGTGTATCCTAACTCACGTGCATGGTATAAATAAGCCGATATTCCTTTCATTGAGAATAATAGATTATCTTGAAGTCTAGCAACTGTAGCTTCTTTACCGCAAACACCTTTAACAGTACATCCAGTTTCAAATGCTGTCTGGGAACACTGGTAACAAAACATATCTACTTTTTCTGGCATAAATTTCTCCTCCAAACTTTTATATTCGTTAATTAAAACGAAATCTTAATGTTCGTTCATTGACGAATGTTCTTTTATATACGAACAAGAGTATTTATAAGTTACGGTCGTCATAATATTCGCCAGTGCAATAAAAGAAAACACTATAAAATTTGATTTCAAAATTCCAATATTAATTAATTTTGGAGGGAATTAAATGGTTAAAGAAGTAGATGAAGACAAAGCATTTGAACAGAAATTAAAAGGTAAAATGGGATGGAAATGTTCATGTTCTCTGGATATAGTGGACAAAGAATGTTCATTAAAAGAGATTGCATGCAAAGATTGTGGTAAAGTATTCAAGACTAACAGAGATGTTGAATATTGCTTTGATTGCGAGAAAAAACATTAATTTTTTTTTAATTTTATTCAAAAAGATAGGAGGGATATATATGGCACCACATTGTGATACTATGGATGGGCCTGTGGTTACGGCTTGTAAAATGGCTTTAAAAATGGGAAATATTAACTATGTAATTCCATTTGTACCTAAAGAAGCTGGAGAAGAATTAACCCTAGTATATAATAAAACCCTTAAGGCGAGAGAATTAGGAGAAGACGCCAAAGACGTGGCTGATCTATGGTTTTTTGAAACATCTGTACGTCTACATCGAAAAGGAGAAGGTGCCCCTTATACCGGTCTTAAACCAGCTGGATTGGATTGAAGTCCTGTTGTTCCGAGAGCAGAAAAGGATATAGAAAAAGGAGATCCAACCGAAACCATAGAATTTATAAAAGGCATAGTTGAAAAAGAGATGAGGAAAAAATTTGAGGCTACCATGTCAGCAAAGGATTATGACATAGATAATGTCGATGCTGCAAGAGAATATACAGAATTAATGCTCCATTTTGTCCTATCCTCACATCACCTATATAAATACATTATATCTGGTGGAGAGCATGTCTAGAATAAATTAAATAGAACAGATAATATTTGTATTTATTATTTTACAGAAATTGGGAATTTTATTTTATATGAGGACTAATCCCAATTCTAATCCATGTGCTATTTGTGAAGGTTCTGTTGTTTTTCCTATGGGGTAGATTTTCCAACCCACTTTTTTGGCCATGGAATATGCGTCCATTCCTGCACTATGCATAGTTGGATTGGATTTGAGAGCCATTCTACAGCCTTCTCCTTTGATTCCTTTACATTCTACTGTTGAACAGAACACGCGTTTACATGATGGTCCACCTGCAAAACCTAAGGCAAGAGGGTATCCATCATAAAATGCTGCAGATTGAACTTTAGCTACGATTTCATACATCTTCCTGGCACCTGGAATGTGATGTTTGATGTTATCATAATCTTTACCAGTTTGCTCTTCTGGTGGGACTTGAAGCATTACAAAAATACCATATTTATATTTACTAATTATTTTAATGGTTTTTTCTAAGTCCCAATCAAAATGGGGTGGACAGTTAAGATTTGTACCATAATAAGGACATCTAGGAGAATAACACTTAGCTCTGACTCTTTCATCAACAATTATCATATCAGTACTGATCCTTATAGCATCATTAGCTCCTAACTCCTTAGCTAAAACTAGATATTTTTCCACATCAGCTTCTAGTTTATCATCTGAAACGTTCTCAGAAAACTCTGCTATCTCCTGCACCATTAGAAAAAACCCCCTATAAAAGCATGACCAAAACTCATAATATATTGTGTAATATTTTAGTAACAAATATTATTTATATTGTTCGATATACATCGAACGTATTGCTTTAATCACATTTCTATCTATAATCTGTGGCCATGTTGAAAAGGTTCATGGTCCATACAAGGTTATATAGGTCAGTTATGGTTTCTACGAATTCTGTATACTGATTCCACACACCTATCGCTGTTTGGGATATTACACTTCCATCCTTAAATTTACAGAATATTAATAGCATCTCTTTTTTATCTCTAATAATTGCCTTAATGAATGGTATTTGGAATGTCTTGATTTCACAATCTAATTTTTTAATATTTTCAGAGATGTCTATTTTTTCATCATCGGTAATGTTGTAGGGTGCTGCTATTATCCTGGTCTGAACTCCTCTTTTTAATGATTTATTCAAAGCTTCATTTAATTTTTCAACTTCTTCTTGAAACATAAAACCTGATGCAATGTGCAATGTGCTCTTAGCACGACCAATGATTTCTAATTCTTTTTTCACAATTTTATCAGAACCATAAATCAACCATATGGGGGCGGGAGATTTAGATATTTGACTTTCATAGATGTTTATAACTTCTGATTCCGCTTCATCAAGTTCTTCTTTAATTTTCACTCTTGATTTTTCAAAAACATCTTGGGGAGGCACAACTCCATATATCAAAGGTTTACCTCTCGTAATTTCTAAAAAACCTTTTTTATATAAACTTTTTAATACATCATATGTTCTAGAAAGTGGAACACCGGAATCTTCGCTAATTTCTAACGCAGTAGCGGATATTAAAGAAGCTAAAGATAGATATGCTTTAGATTCGTAGTCAGTAAGCCCTAATATTTTTAATGCATTTATTGTGGCTTGTTTTATCGGAATGAAATCCCTCCTTTATTTTCTTACTTTATACATGTTTAGTGAAAAAACATTTATATGTTGTGGATATCTGATCAAAATATTAGAAAATAACTGAATGAAATCCATACTAAGTTATTTTTGAAATTAAATACCGTTTTGATGTTATCCTAGCGAAGGCTATAAAATTAGGGGGTAAATTAATGAAAAAACATAAAATACGTTTAAGAATCTATATTTTAGTAGCATTAGTACTAACTTTGCCAATATTAATAAATGTATATTCACCCATCTTAATGGTTTGGGGAATTAGAAATGGTATAATCACGGCAAGCTTTCTTATTTTTGCAGCATGGTTTATGTTATCACTATTTATGGGCAGATCAGTATCATGTGCCTACACTTGCCCATATGGAGCATTACAAGAAATTTTAGGAATCCATGTTTCAAAAAAGAAGCCTAAATCTGAAAAAGCAAATAAAATAAGATATTTTATATCTGTAATATTCCTTCTATTGGTTTCATTTTTAATTTTTAATTTAGGAGTAGCAAAAAACATAGATTTATTTGCTTCAAATGACGATTTACAATTGATTATTCTCATAACCATCTCAATAATCACGATCAGCTTATTATCAATACTATTTGGAAGTAGAGCATTTTGCAGATATCTATGTCCTCAAGGAGTGTTTTTAACAATAGGATCCAAAATAGGTAGAAAAATTAAAATACCCTCCTTACAATTAAAATCAACCCCCAATAACTGTTCAAACTGTAAATTATGTGATAAATCCTGTCCAATGGGTTTAGACGTAAACCAAATGGTTACTAACAGCACTTTGAATGACTTAAATTGCATATTATGTGGTGAATGTATAGAAAAATGTCCTAAAGATGCTATTAATTATTCATTCACAGCTAAAGATTAAAAAAATAGGTGATAAAATGAAAATATCTAAATTTGCAGACATTGAATGCTCTCCTAACCCTCATGGAGTGGATGCACGTAAAATATATGATACAGAAAATGCTGTAGTCGTTCACATGACCATTAAACCTGGAGAATCCTTAAAAAAACATAGCACCCCTGTTGATGTGTTTTTCTATGTTCTAGAGGGTGAGGGTATAGTTGAAATTGGAGATGAAAAAGAAAAGGTAAGTAAAGATTCTCTGATTGAAAGTCCTGCTAAAACCCCTCATACATGGTATAATAAAGGACAAAACGATCTGAGAATTTTAATAGTCAAAGTTCCAAGACCCCATAAATCTACAAAAATCGTATAAAAAAATTTAGGGAGTTATCTAATTTGATAAAAGAAAAAAATGAAAAGAAAATAAAAGATGATTGGAAATGCCCATTTTCATTAAAAAATGATAAAAAATCTTCCCTAAAACAAATTATATGTAAAGGATGTGATACAATGTTTAAAAGCAATTACAATTCTAATTATTGTTTAGAATGTAAAGAAATATTTTATGATGAACCATAAGGATTATAAATATCACCATACTACTCTCAAATTATCAGTACCCCTGAGTAAATGATATATCAATACATAACTAATATAAATAAATGCATCTATCTATAAGTAAATGTGTAGGTTTATATGTAACTCACATATGTTGCAAGTTACTATATATCAATCCCATCATATTGGGCTCTAAAATTAATGAAAAACACTTTTCACTCATTCAAATTAAACCAAGGATAAAATATCTCTGTCTAAGAAATATTAGTATGAAATAGAATGACATCCTCTTGATGGAATAGCAGCTGAACAAATTATTATGAAAAATAATCATTTGCTAGTTTTCGATTTTTATTGCTTCTTTATTAGTTCTTTATATACTTAAAATAAGTCAATATAGATTATATTCATAAACTATTTCATTAAAATCACTTTTGAAACATTTTAGACAATGTTAATACACTATTCTTATTTTTAAATTATATAAAAAAAAGTTTATTAAATTAAGTTTATAATAAATTTGTGTATAGAAAACCATTAAATTTAAGAATTAATTTGGAGGGAATGTAATGGATAGTATTGATAATTTAAAGGAAGCTTTTGCAGGTGAATCACAAGCAAACAGGAAATATCTAGCTTTTGCAAAGAAAGCAGATGAAGAGGGACTATTCCAAGTTGCAAGATTATTTAGGGCAGCAGCTCAAGCTGAAACAGTTCACGCAAATAATCATCTAACTGTATTGAAAGGAGTTAAAAGTACAGAAGAAAATCTTAAAGAAGCAATTGCAGGTGAAGTGGAAGAATTTAAAGAAATGTATCCTGCTTTTATTAAAGTCGCAGAAGAAGAAAATAACAAGAAAGCTCATTGGACCTTTGATGTTGCCAATCAAGTAGAAGAAATCCACGCAGAACTTTATCAAAAAGCTCTGGACTCAATTGGAGAAAATGTTGAAACAATCTATTATGTATGTAACTTCTGTGGAAATACTGTAGAGAAAGAAGCTCCTGATATTTGTTCAATCTGTGGCGCACCAAAAGTAGAATTTAAAAAAATTGAATAAATATTTATTTTTTTTTAAACTTGATTAGCCATTATTTTAGTTTTATGAGGAATTCACTTATTATAACAATTTTACTTATTTAAACGAAAATATTGGCTTAAGGAAGGCATCCTGTTATATAAATAATCTAATAAAACTGAATAATCAGGGTTTTCATCTGTTAAAAGTTCATTTATTTCAATCCATTCCTCACTTGTCAAATCATGTATTCCGTTTTGTCCTTGAAAATTTCTTCTTACTGGTTTAGAATTTTTTAGTATAGAATTAGATTTCATTTTTGTCGATTTGAGTGTGTTATTAAATTGGTAGATGATATAACAATCACAATGTAACATTCCACTATATTCTGCATCATTTTCCTCAATTTTTGGATTACTCCTTATTTGAATAATATATTTAACATCACTTTTTGGTAAGGTCCTATAAATTACAGCTAGGTCTCCAATTTCTTAGTATTTTCATCACATGTCCATCCAGATCTGCCCTCTAATGATTTACCTGCCAACAAATCTAACCTTTCTTCGTTTTTATTTAAACATTCCCCACTCACCCAAAACCAAAAATTAGTGGGTTTTATATCATCAATTCCATCAATAAGTTCATCAAAACGTTTTCTCAGATGTTCTTTTGTTAACACTTTAATCATTCCAGTTTAAATGTTGTTAACTGTTTTTTCAAACTCAGAATCGCTCAATACAGGTTTCATACCATCAAGGGATACTTCATTTTTAAGATTGGCATATTTTATTGCTCCTGGAGTAGGTTCTGCCCAGTATAGTTCCTTTAATTTATTAACTCGAAGAATCCAAATGTAAGCAGTTTTTCCAGACATATAGTTCTTGACATGGTCCTTAGTCCAGATATAGAATTTATCTGAAGGTAATCTAGAAACAGGTTTTTCAACCATTCTTTCCAAAGTGGCGAAATATTTGATTAGAACTTTATCACCATTTTTCTCAGGGAGTGCATTATCCTTTACGAAATCTTGATATTTATTTTGGAAACTGTCCAAATAATCATCTTTAGATGCATAACTCACAGTAGGATATAATAAAAACTCCTTAACATTGGTTTTATAGTTTCGTACCAAAATGGTCTGTTTTCCATGTCCTAATGCTTCAAGTGTAGCATTCCATTCTTTAAGGCATTTATGTGTTGAATTCATTTAAAACCTCCCTAAACCTTCGCCCATTCTTCACAAACACGAGTAGCTTGTTCAAGCACTGTTTTTACTGCTAGTTTTTCTTTGTCTGGTGGGTAACCGAATTGACGTAATATCTTTTTTACATCAACCCGCATTTTAGCTTGAACACTTTCTCTTAATGTCCAGTCAATTGTTATGTTGCTTTTGATAGCCTTAACTAGTTCCATTGCGATTTCTTTTAGGATTTCATCGCCAAGTATTTTTACTGCGCTGTCATTTACTTCGAGTGCATCGTAGAATGCTAGTTCGTATTCTGTTAACCCTAAATCTTCTCCTCTATTTTGCGCTTCTCGTATTTGTTTAGCTAAATGTATAAGTTCATCAATAACTGCAACAGCTTCAATATTCCGATTATGATACTTTTTGATAGTCTTTTCTAACATGTCAGAAAATGATCGTGCTTCGATGACATTCTTTTTGGAGATACTTTTAATTTCATCGTTCAGTAATTTTTTTAGTAATTCAGCTGCTGTATTCTTGTGTTCCATATCCTTAACTTCTAATAAGAACTCATCTGAGAGTATGGATATATCGGGTTTTTTAATTCCTGCAAGCTGAAATAGATCCAAGACTTCATCCGATACCAATGCTGAGGATAAGATCTGTTGTATGGCTAAGTCCACATCTTCAGCTTGACTAGTATTGGTCGATGTAATTTTTAGTATATAATTTTTAACAGCTTTAAAAAATGCAATATCATCTCTTATTTGCATTGCTTGTGGATTTGGAACAGCTAAAGAAAACGCTTTGGATAGTTCGTTAACATATTTCATGTACCTTTTTTTACCATCTTCTTGACCTAAAATGAAGTCTGCACCATTTCGCATTAGTATAAGTTTTCACTAGTGTTTGCAGTGTTGAAATTTTGATATTGGAATCCATGAAATAGTGCTGTGACTATCTCATATTTTTCCATCATTAATGCAACAGCTTGTTCCTGGTCAAATGCAATATCTCCACGCCCACCACCATCAGTATATTGAGTTAAAGCTTTTTTAAGTTCATTGGCTATTCCAAGATAATCTACAATTAATCCACCTTCTTTTTCCTTGTAGACTCGGTTTACCCTGGCTATTGTTTGCATCAATCCATGTCCACGCATAGGTTTATCAATATACATCGTATGCAAACTCGGAACATCAAAACCAGTAAGCCACATATCCCTAACAATAACAAGTTTAATAGGAGAATATGCATCCCTAAAAGTATCACCTAATTGTTTTCTTCTCTGTTTATTACGAATATGTGGTTGCCAGTCAAGAGGATCTGTGGCACTTCCAGTCATAACCACCTTTAAAAAGCCGTATTTATCATCATCATTGTGCCATTCAGGTTTAAGTTTAATTATCTCATTATAAAGGTCGATACATATTCTGCGACTCATACATACAATCATGCCTTTACCATCCATAGCATCAATTCTTTCCTCAAAATGGTTCACAAGATCATGTGCTACACGTTTTATGCGTGTTTCGCTTCCTACAATAGCTTCCATTCGTGCCCATTTAGTTTTAAGCTTTTCTTGACTTTCAAATTCCTGTCCTTCAGTTATAAAGTCAAATTGAGGATCAATATGTGGTAATTCTTCTTCTTTAAGATCTAACTTAACGAGACGATTTTCATAATAGATTTTCACAGTTGCTCCATCTTCTACTGCCTGTTCGATATCATATATGTCGATGTAATTTCCAAACACAGATACTGTGTTCTTATCCCCACGTTCAAGTGGTGTACCCGTAAAACCAATAAAAGAAGCATTAGGCAGAGCATCCCTCATATGTCGAGCAAAACCATCAATAAAATCATATTGCGATCTATGAGCCTCATCAGCAATCACAACAATATTTTTTCTTTCAGATAAAGTGGGATAATCAGTACCCTTTTCAGGTAAAAACTTCTGAATCGTCGTAAATACAATTCCACCACTAGATACCTTTAAAAGTTCTTGGAGATGTTCTCGTGTCTCAGCTTGAACCGGTTCTTGTCTTAAAATATTCTCAGAAGATTTAAAAGTACCAAACAACTGGTCATCCAAATCATTCCGGTCTGTTAAAACAACCAATGTTGGATTATCCATTTCCAATACCAACTTACCTGCATAAAATGCCATAATCAAACTCTTACCTGATCCTTGGGTGTGCCATATAACTCCACATCTACGATCACCTTCAGGACTAGCAGCTTCCATTGTGGCTTCAACAGCTTTATTTACAGCATGATACTGATGATAAGCAGCCAATTTCTTCTTAATTTTAGTTCCAGAATCATCAAAAACAACAAAATGCTGAATAAGATCCAATAACACTTCTTTGTTCAACATTCCACGTATTAATACTTCCATTTCAAGCATCGTGTGTAATGCGTCTTTTTCGCCATGAATTGTTTTCCATGGCATGAACCTTTGAAAATCACTCGTCAATGTACCTGCACGAGCATCCATACCATCACTAAGTACTAAGATTTCATTAAAATGGAAGAGCGATGATATTTGTGATTGATAGGTTTGAAGTTGTTGATATGCCTTGTCCAGTTTAGCTTTATCATCCGCAGGATTTTTAAGTTCAATAACAACCAATGGTAATCCATTTACGAATAGAATAATGTCTGGACGACGATTATTGTCATTTTCTATAATTGTAAACTGATTTATTGCTGTGAAACTATTATTTTCTGGATTTTGAAAATCAAATAGCCAAACTTTATCATATACAATATGATCGTCTTCTCGATACTCGACTGTGATTCCATCTGTTAAATACTCATGGAACTGGACGTTATTCAGTAGAAGTTCAGGATTATCAGTTCTAAGAACTTTCTTAACAGTTTCCTCCGTTACAGTAGGAGGAATATTAGGATTAAATTTATATATAGCATCTCTTAATTTTTCGACTAAAACAACATCACTATAAAGTTCCCTCATAGGATTTGGACCATCAGGAGAAATATCAGGACCATGTAATATTTCATAACCAAGCTCCTGGAAAAATTTCAAGGCTTCTTGTTCTACACCATCTTCATTGATCCCAGTCATTTTAATAGGCCTCCTCTGGAATATTAACACGAATCTTACCTGACATCAGTTTAGGGAGAAGTGAATCACGAATTTGAGAAAGATTATTGATTTGAACATTGTTAATATTTATTTTATTCCAAAATAGATTAATAAGTTCTTCAAACATTACTAAAATCTTTTTTTCAGGATATATTAAAGTATATTTTAAAATTGCATCTTTTGGAAGTGCTAATACGGTCGTGCCCGTAGCAAATCCTTCAACTCGACTTTTGTATGATTTTAGCTTTAAGAGATAATATAAAAATGAGTTAGGAATACTCGAATTGTTTCTAACAGCATATACATGATGAGTAAATAAGATTTTTTCAAAACCCAAGTTTGGTGGAACTATACATGGACTTCCTAAAACAATCCTATCTTGTGTAATATCTGTATTTGCAATGATTATGTCTCCAACTTTGACTAAATTTTTTTCCTTAAATTCACCAGAATAATATTTTAATCCACTATCTTTAAATCATCCATTTGGGGAAAAAGTACCCAGATTAAGCATGGGTAAACCTGTATCACTAAGAAATTTACCTTTGTATGATAAACCGCGCTCAATAGTTATAAAATTGCCTAAGTTACAAACTTCCCAACCTTTAGGTATCTCCCCAATCTCAGAATCTACCATTTCTCCACCACTAGATTTGTAAGGATCACCATTTTTATCAGGATATTCAAAATCGACAAACCAATGCTTAAAAATAGCCTGACCTATTTCTTCAAGGATTTGGTTCATTTTTTTGTTGAGTTTTATTTTATTATCTAAATCAGATAGTATTCTTGCAATTGTTTTCTGTTCATAATCAGATGGATATTGAACCATAAAATCCATTAAACCATTTTTAGTTATACACCCAAAAACTGTCCCCTCAGATTCAAAAATATTTTTTAATCTGGGTTTACTGTATTGAAATAGATAATAAAGAAATTCATTGTTTCCATTTTTTGCATCAATTGAAGAAATTCCTCTGCCAATACAGCACTTTTTAGGAGCAATATTAACATCTCCTACAGGTGCTCGGACTGATAAAAGAATATCATCCATATTAGCTATCTTTTTGGGCTCTGAACACCACATTGTAATTGTAGGAAATTTGTTTGTAAAATCTTTTCTTCCTTGAAAAAATGGCAAACCTTTCCCATCTACATTATAATATTCAGACGGCGGAGATTGACCCATATTAATATTGCAGATTTTTTTTAATTCTATAAATTTCCAATCTGTTGGAATTAATCCGATTTCTGTTTCTTTGAATCCTTCAGTCATAGTTACCGCCTTTAAAGTTTTTTCCAGTAACTACTTCCTGAGCTTCATATCCGCATTTATCTATTACAGCAAAATCAATAAAAAAACCAAATTTATAATCAAGGTCTTTAACAAACATCTCAAGTTTATTAATATCACATTTTTTATCTTTTTCAGTTGCGGATTTTTTTGCTTCAATAACAATTAAGTTGTCTCTTGATTCTCTTTGATGAACAATTATATCTGGAAAAACAGTTTTTCCTTTATCATCATCAATTTCAGGTTTCTTGTAACATTTATCATTCCATCTAGGAATTTTCTTATGATATTTTTCATAATCTCTATTATATTCACAATCAACATTCCAATCCTTGAATTCCTGTTGTAAGTATTCTGCTAATTTATGAGTTATAGTTCTCTCATTCAAATCTTTTTCAAACAAAAAAGAATCAAATTCCATCAATTTATTTAAAGAACACTTAATTTTGCCCTGAATTTCTTCAAAATTATAACTCATACCCTAACCCCTTGAGATTCTTTTTAATTTGTTTTTCGAGTTCTTCAGATTGTTTAAATTGTTCTGATAATTTAAGGGTTAGTTTTTGCATTTTTTCTTCGAAACTTCAAGGTCCTCTTCTTCTTCAGCAAACCCAACATATCTTCCAGGGGTAAGTATGTAATCATGCTTTTCTACATCATCTAACTGCACGCTTTTGCAGAATCCAAGGACATCTTCGTATTTTCCATCTTCACCACGCCAGCTATGATATACTTGTGCGATACTTTGCACATCTTCGTCTTTGAATTCTCGGTGTGTTCTATCTGCCATGTGGCCCATGTTACGTGCATCGATAAAGAGTATCTCCTTTTCACGATTTCGGAATTTATTATTGGTTTTGTCACGACTTAAAAACCAGAGACATGCAGGTATTCCAGTATTATAAAAAAGTTGTGAAGGTAAAGCAACCATACAATCTACTAAATCTGCTTTGACAATTTTTTCTCGAATTTTACCTTCTTGTCCACCAGCAGACATAGATCCATTTGCAAGTACAAATCCGGCTATTCCTGTGGGTGAAAGGTGATGTATGAAGTGTTGTACCCAAGCAAAGTTAGCATTACGTTTAGGTGGTACTCCATATTGCCATCTTTTATCATCTTCTAGTAATTCTGCTTTCCAGTCTTTGTCATTGAATGGGGGATTTGCAATAATATAATCTGCTTTGAGGTCAGGATGTTTGTCTTCTAGGAAGCTATTTCCCCATTGAATATTAGAATCAATACCCCTTATGGCCAGGTTAATTTTACATAGTCTCCATGTTGTCTGGTTGGATTCTTGGCCATAGACTGCTATATCTCCCAGTTTGCCTTCATGTGATTCCACAAACTTCTCACTTTGTACGAACATTCCACCAGATCCACAGCAGGGGTCATATATTCTACCAGAGTAAGGTTCTATCATTTCTACGAGTATCTGGACTATACTTCTTGGAGTGTAAAATTGTCCTCCTTTTTTTCCCTCTGCATTTGCAAATTGTCCAAGGAAATACTCATACACTCTACCCAATATGTCTTTGGATTTACTTTCTCTATCTCCAAGCCCTATAGTTCCAATAAGATCTATTATCCCACCAAGACTCTTTTTATCAAGGGCTTCTCTTGCATAATCTTTGGGTAAAACACCTTTAAGGTTAGGGTTATCCTTTTCTATTGAGTCCATTGCATCGTCAATGATTTTTCCAATGTCTGGTTGTTTTGCATGGCCCTGTATGTAATTCCATCTTGCTTCTGTTGGTACCCAAAATACGTTTACAGCGAGATATTCATCTTTATCTTCGGGATTTGCATATTTATCTGCTTTTAAGCTTTCATGCATTTCAAGAAAAGAGTCTGATATATATTTCAAGAAAATAAGACCGAGTACTACGTGTTTGTATTCGGCTGCATCCATGTTGTTTCTGAGTTTGTCTGCGGATTGCCATAGTTTTTGTTCAAAACCTAGATTAGCGCCATTGTTGTTATTTTTTGCCATTGTTCCCCCCAATAATATAGTAGAATAGTATAAGATTTTTATTTCAACAATTACTCATAAATTTTGCTATTTCGCTTTCCCTCTAATTTCAATATTATTATAATCGCAGATATATCTGGATCACAAATTTGATTTTAAACGTGCTGGTTGCTCAATTTGAAACTGTCATAGGTCTTATTTTGTATATTTGAGTCAACATGTTTATATTAACACAAATACACAGCGTATTTAATGACTGTATATTATTATAGTCAAATAAACATTGGAGTTGATATAAAATGGCTTTTCAGAAGTTAATAAATCTAAAATTAAAAGAGAAAAATGAATTAGATAGTATTCAAAAGCAAATTAATGAGAACGGTGGGAAAGTGTCGATTATGGAGCTAATAGATGACGCCATACAAATATTTATAGATAAATACAGTGATGACGCGGTTAAGAGATATTCACCGTCATATTATCATAGGAGTGGATAATAATGTTTAAAAGAAATAAAATGGCAACACCTGTAAATTTAAATGAAAATCAATTGCGAAGACCTAATAAAAGAAAATGGCCAGAAAAATTGGTAAAGATAATACAAGCAGTATTTAACAAGCCTTTATTGTTGGACCATGTTAGATATGTGAAAGAAAATGGACGACATACTTTTTATACTGCACCGTATTCTCCGATAGATACTGATAAAATCAATTTTGAGATAGCAAACACGTATGGGGTAGAATGGTTAGAATTGGAATCCGTAGATGATGTTACAATTCCTTATAAAATTATTATTAGAAATCCTGGCAGTCTTAGAAAACGCGATATGAATGTAGGATTTACAGGTTTATTGTAATACTTTTTTATAAAATCATTGAATCAAGTCTATTTTTCACATCAGGATCCGGACTGGATCTAATATCATAAAATACCTTTAATATGATCTTAAATTTACTTAATTGTCCATAGTTTGATCCGTTTGTAAGTCTAAATTTTTTGTTTAAATTATGATTGGGCAGATAATAGTAAGGTATATATATGTTAATGGATATAATAGTATTGTTAATCAAAATTGAACCTTTAATTAGGAACCTGAAAAAGGAGACATTTAATTATGAGAACAGCATTCAGGGGAGTTAAAGGAAGCAAAGTTGGTTAAAAAATGTTATTAACATTGTTTTTTTTAATTAGCAAATTTGTTTCATCAGCCAGTATTTAAGAAGCTGTTTTTTAACTCCTCCCATTAAAAAAATAAGGAGAGGATTTAGATGAAACAGAGCGAATCTGTTTATTTTAAAAAAGAAAAGAAATCAGATATTGATTTAAAAAAAGCTAGATATTGTACTGAAAGATGTCTTCAAGGATTATCTATTTTGAGATATTTGGAAACTAAAATGGAATTACCTAATCAAAAGTTTTTAGATAATGATGAAAAACTTAAAAAGATATTTCAAGCAGATGCAGATAACGCCAAAAAAGGAAGCATTACCACAATTGAAACTCTTTTAAAAGAAATCGATTTGACTAAAGAATACTTATTGAAACGTAAAGCAGAATTACAGCAGGAAGGTTGATTACAGATGTCTCCTTCAATTGCGTCTTCAATAGGCAGTATATATACTCATAGGAAAAAATGGGAATCTATCCTATCAAAATTAGAACCTAACCAAACAATAATCAATAACGCACCAAACAGATTTGGAAAAACAGTAACAACATTAAAATATTACTCAAAATTACCTGGTAAATTTTTATATCTAAGTGATAGACATGCCCAAATAGAAGAACTAAAGATAGCCAAATCATTACATTGGCAGGGTCATAAAATAAAATGTGAAAGGAAAGATGACCCTTTCATAAATTCTTTAATGTTACAAGGATTAGGGGCGAATATTATTTGCCGTAACTTTTGTGATAAGAGTTCCTGTGGATACAAAACACAATTTACAATCCCCCAAGATGTTATTGTAGTAGCTCCAAAGGAATATTTACAAACAACCTATACCCAAGAAAATCCATGGGACTCAATAATATTAGATGAAAATTTAGAAAAAGCAAAAAAAATCACATACCACTACCCCACAATTTCCAAAGATATATTCAAAACCAACCTCGTAGATGATACATTTTATGAAATAATTGGAAAAATTCTAAAAGGTTCAACCTACAAAAAAAGTGATTTAGAATACATTGAACAAAAAGCTCTATTAGCATATAATAAACTACCTAACGTTATAGAAATGAGTATAGGGCCTGGTTATTCACCCCTTACTTCAGAAGAGGAGAATTTAATCGCATATTTGAATAATATTCCAAATACTTTTGAATGGATTTCATATACTATGAAATATGGGATTATGGACCATTACTACAAACCATATCTTCATTTTGCTCATGAACTGCAAAGCAAAAATAAGAGTACACTAATTATTCTCAACACCTCATTTGATAGGGTAATTTATGACCAACTTTTAGAAAGATATCCCAAACCCCTATTTGAACCATTAACATATAATGTGCCCCTAATAAACAAAGAGAGCTATCTTCTACATTATAACCATCACAATAAATCACTCAGCAAAAATACAATAACAGACTCAACTGGCAAGAAATTTGGTGGACATTATGGCAAAGAGATATATGAAATGGTTAAAAATACTGTAAGTTTTGCTAAAAAAAGAAAATTAAAAACAGGAATCATCACTTTCAAAAGCTTAACTGATGAAATAAAGGAATTATTTGGTGATGATGTCCATGTCACCAGTTATTTTGGTGGCCACCAAGGTTCAAACAAATTTGATGACGTAGACATCTTAATCATTATTGGAACATTTCATCTGAATCAATTAGGACTGTACCAAAAACATTACATAATAAATAATGAGTTTTTAAAGGATGACCACGCAATATGGGGCGGAGAAAATAATCAAATAATTAATGGTATGCAAATTAATCTCTCAAATAATGATAAATTAAATAATGTAAAGATTTACAAACTAAATGAAGAACATCAACAAGCAATATTCCGAAGCGGAGCACATATACAACCAGGTAAAATTGTAGTAAGTTTTGGTTTTGTTCCAGAAGGCATAGAAAAAATACTTACTTACAAAAAATTCATCTCAAAACACCAACTATTAGGATTATTAAGCAAAATCAAAACTAAAAAAAAGACATAAATACACTTAGGAAGAATATTTTAGCACAATGTATACTCTAAAATAGACTAAAACTCTTATATCACTCAGATAAAGCCTAAAAACTCTTAATACAAAAACAACCCTATAAAAGTAGTATAATATTTTATACATCACAAGTGTAAAAAAAGCCCAGTCACTATTCAATTATTAAAAAATCCCCCAATTATAAAGTATTTAATATACATTGTGCTCAAAAAATAAGATATAATAGAAATAAAGAGTACTATGGACTCCATTTCTCTTTGTTACCAAAATGACCTTATGTATACATACATGTACGCATATATGTTGGGATAAAGAGGTAGCTTTATCGATAAAGCCCTGCTAGAATATCATCCAAATACTCTTCATTCTCTTCTATTTGAGCCTCAAAATCTCTGTAATTTATATCATTATACGATTCTATCTCATGATTACTTTGATAGTCATCATTCCAAACAGATTTCAACATGGAATTAAAAGCAGATTCCGATTTGTTTTTGTTTAGAGGTTTCAGTAAACTTTTAGCGGCTTCTTTGACTCCAAAATCCGGGTCTCTCTTATAAATATTTTCTAATACTTTTCTAAATAGAGTGTCATGTCTTCTTCCTATATTTTTAACCCCTCTTATGCGGTCATTAGGATCTGAAGATGAAAGTTGAACACCAATACTTAAAATAAACTTGGAATACTCTGGAACCGTCTTAATTAACTCACTAAGATGATTTAAATTTATTTCTTCACCGTTTTTGGAAAAGGGTTGTAAACAAATGTCTATCATGGCATATTTGGCCGCCCATTGAATCAATAAAGATTCCTCAGCGTTTACCTCCCATATATAGTCCTCATGTGTTGTAACATATGCTAATAGCGCATTTAATATCATATCACGATGTTTATTGGATTTTTTAAGTGCATTCAGAAGTGGATTTACAGCTCGTGAGTTGGGTAATCGTGTTATTTTTTCTATTGCAGGTTGTGATTTGTTTTTAGGGTTGTAAATGTATAAATCTGAAATAATATGATTAATATTCCAGCTTTTCACTTCTTTCTTTTCTAATATTTCTCTTGCAGCTTGTGAAACAATATTTATGCTGTCTTCACGAGTATGGTCCATTTTACATGAAGGTCTTTCACATTTAATTTGTTGTTCTTTGCAAATTAGGTAAATACAATAATTTTTTACTACTTTAGCTTCTTCTTCTTTGAACTTGAAACCAAAATCCATTTCATGCATCAATAAAGCTCTTGTAACGGATTCAACAATCAATCTCTTCTCAGGACTCATATTATTTAATTCAAATTGTTTATTTTCTATAGCCTGTTTTTGTTTATGTCTGTTTATCTCGACATATTCCTCAGATGTTTTAATTAATTCTTTTAAGTTTTCATGCCTTTCCCCTATACCATCAAACATATTTACACACCTCTTTTATCAATTTATGAAAGAAATTCTTAGAAAAAATAAAAAAAAGTAAATTATATAATATCTTTAAAAATACGTTCTATGCAGTCGTAGCAAATGCTGAAATTCTTGAATTTCCAACCGTCTCTTACTGATTCTATTTTCTTATTACACAGTACACAGTGATTACTCGTAGGTTGTTTCATTATCCCATCAGTCATCAAAGATCACCTCTTTTTTTTATTTAAATCACTGATGTCGCGGATAATAGATTCAGCAACTGAAATCAAATGTTTCCCCTTACCTCTAAGCTTATCACCAGACCCATTCCAAGAACCAATATAATACTTCGATTTTCCATTTTTAAAACCCAGATAACTAGTTACAATATAACTAACTGTCTCTGCCTCTACCTCTTTAGTCTCCTTATCTAAATCACAGTCTAAATGCCCAAGCTTGTAATGAGCTATTTCATGTACCAATGTTGCAACCATAGCAGCTTCATTCTCTTTAGGAGAAACTAATATCCTATCTTTTGTAACATTACCATTCGATGTACCTGCATATTCAACAACAACTGGCAAAGGACTAATATTCTTAACAGATTCAAAACAAATATCCCCTGTTACCTTATCAGAATGCCCAAACTCTAACTCCTCACCATCAGTCTGAGATACATCAAAAACATTCACATAACGCCAACCTGTAATTACATGAGCATCTTCATCCTTTTCTTCATCTCTTATATTCCGAGTCAAAGGAGCAAGAACCTTAATTGCCTTTTCACCTTTATTCACCATTCTACCAAGAGACTGCCATTTCTTAAAACCAGCCAACATAGAAACACGAGGGTATTGCAACCAAGCTAAAATCAAATTATTAAAGCTGTATTCATGCAGATTCATTCCATTATCCCACATCTGCACAAACTGTTCCAACTGCTCGGGATCCTGACATACCGAGTCTGCCAGATTATCCCTCTGCTCAACCAAAAACGCAGTCAATTCCTTACCTTTCAACTCCTTAGGAATCTCCAAAACCATACATTCACTCTCCTTTTTTTTATTAATTCACTCAGAGATCGATACACACACATACATAGCTATAAATCTATTTGGCGAGCGACAGCGAGACAAAGTAGAGGGGAGGATGTCGGGGAAGGGTGGCAAATACAATACAAAAAAAATAGAAGAAATACTCATTGGGAGGATCCAAGCGAAGCTTGGTGGGGCCCTAAATTGATTGAAAGGAAGCAAGGAAACATTCAACAAACAGATACTGGGGGCATGTGTCAGTATAGTTTTTAATAACTTGAATATTTAACATTAAGTCTATTTAGGGGTTCTTTTTTTATTTAAAATGCTTTCCAATAATAAATTTAATTCTTCACTCTTTGGATGTTCACTAACCTTTGTAACCATGCTTCTAACATCAGAATAACTGAAACTGTCTTTTTCAACATTATCTAATCTTGCTTTCATTTCTTTCATTTCTTTTTTATGTTGTTCTTCGCGTTTTTGTATCTGTTCCTGAAGACGTTGGTTATCTTGTTCAAGCTTTTCTATTGCTTCTTTATTTTCTTCCATGATAACTTCTTGAGTTATGGCTAAATGTGGCAAAGCCTTACGGTAATTTCCTTTTAAAGCATTATAATTATTTGGATCAATGTATTCTTCTATGATGTCACCTGTCTTTTGTCCCATCAAATATTTTGTATCATCTGAACCAAACCCTGCTTTAAATCTTAACTGGTTGGAATACCATTTTCTCAATTTATGAGTTCGAAAGTAGTTTTTTTCTTTCCCATCCACAACTATTCTTGGAAAAATATTTTTTTTCCAATGTAATCTGTCTACATAGCATTTAACTGCATTAGGACTTAATCTTAAATCTTTCTGACAGCTAACTTTTGATTTTTGTAACCTACTCGTATCTTTCATAAAAATTGGACTTTCAGGTTTCAAAAATTTCTTATCTCTGTTTTCCAATAAAGTAGCTATGTATTGCAGAGCTTCAGGACCAACAAATGTATAAAACTCTACAGATGTCTTTTTTCTTCTTAAATCAAAACATCCTATCATATTCTCATTTTTAGCGCGATAAATTGCTTCTTTAACAGTCAGATCTTCACCTTTATGACTTACCGCATGAACAAAATCTCCCACATCCAATAATAGAACATCACTTAAAGATAGTCCGGTTTGAGCTTGGGTAACGAAGTATGCTTGATAAGTGGGGGTACTGTTTTGAATAGCTTTTCTTATGTCTTCTACTTTCAAAGCATATTTAGCATCTTCACGCACGTGTTTAATGGGAATAATAGGTTCTGGGGTTGGTTTGAGTTTAAATGCATGAAAAAACCCTTTAATACGTGCAACGTGATGTTTGATGGTGCCATGTTTAAAATCAGAATCTACTAAGTAAGATACATATTCATCCAACGTTTCATTAAGCCACATGTCAAATTCAGGTGTTCTATTTAGTAAATCATTACGATGTGCCTTATATATTTCAGTTGGAGTCATTTCTGTAAAGTTACAAAAATTTTTTATTACAAACAAATAGTTTGTAATGGTATTTTCTGCTCTACCAGTTTTTAATTTCAAAAACTGACGCATTTTTTTATCAGATTTAATATCTTCAATCGTAAATTTGGCAACCATAATATCACATACTATACTTTGTATGATCTTACATAAAAGTGTTATCTTTAAAGATTTTGCTCATGGAATGAACGTACTTGTTCCTGGAGCTATAAATAACGATGCATATCTTGTAGTTGCATGTGGAGATCTGCCTGGCAAAGCAAAAGCAGAAAAATATCTTTCGAATCATGGAATTAACTGTTATACTCCATGTGACAGATTTTCAGCAAATGTAATGCCCTACAATGGAACAGGTAAGATTATGGCAGGAGAACCAATAAGAAGATGTTCTAATGGAGATGCTGCAATTATTGGTGCTCAGCCAATAGCCATTAAAACAAATGAAATTATTGTGGTTCAAACCACCAATAAAACTTATCCAGATCAATACTGTGATACTCCAAATAGATATTTTAATCGTTTGGAGACAGTTTACAACGTTACTCTTAATTTAGATGTTATTAATGCAGGTAGGGGAGAAACAGAGAAAGTAATCAATGAAACAAGAATTTCAGGATCAAAGGTTATAGGAGTCAGAGTGGCAACAGCTCAAGATAAAACTTCGGTGGAAAATTGGCTTAGATCAGATCCTGATAACCGGGCTGTACTTTTCCATTCTGCAGCCTATGAACCTGGTTACTCCCTCTTCACAGAATTCCCCAATCAAGTAACTGGCCAAGATTTAAATCCAGTTTTCATTAAACAAACATCAAACACTCAGTTAAATCAGATATTTAATGAAATAAAGAGTTTTTGGAGCTAACAAATTTATATTTTTTTAGTGTAACAAACAGCCAAACCACCTTCTGAAGTTTCTCTGTAGCGTTTTTTTAGGTCTCTTCCAGTTTTTGCCATTGTATCCACAACTTCATCAAATGATACCATGTGCCTTCCATCTGATAAAATGGCATATGCAGCACAATCCACAGCCCTTACAGATGCAAATGCATTCCTTTCTATGCAAGGTATCTGCACGAGCCCCAGTATTGGATCACATGTAAGACCAAGATGATGTTCCATTCCCATTTCTGCAGCGTATTCAATTTGATGAGGAGTTCCTCCCATAAGTTGGGCTGCGGCCCCTGCTGCCATTGCGCATGCTGTTCCAATTTCTCCTTGACATCCAACTTCAGCTCCAGATATAGATCCACGATTTTTTATAAGGTTCCCGATCAATCCTGCTGTTGCAAGTGCTCGTTTAATCTGTGTATTGTTCAGTCCATTTAATTCCTTGAGTGAAAATATTACTGCAGGAACTACACCAGCTGATCCGCACGTGGGTGCTGTAACAACTAACTTTCCACTGGCATTTTCTTCTGCAACCGCAAGTGCATAAGAAAATATAATACCATTTTTTTCCACAAAACCACTGGAATTTTTAGCTTTGGCATGGAATTGGGAAGCTTTCCTCCTTAATTTAATATCGCCTGGAAGCACACCCTCTTGGTTGATCCCACTATCAATAGAATCTTTCATCACTCGGATTAAATCGTCTAAGTAGTTCCAAATTTCTGCACCTTCAAAATCGTCAACATAATTCCATATGACTTTTCCATCATTATCACACATTTTAAGAAGTTCATTCATTGTATTGAATGGATAAACATCTTTAGAATCTGTTTTATTATTAAAATCATTAATTGCTCCACCGCCAGTACTATAAACTGTCCATTCATCAATTAAATCATGATTCTTATCATATGAGCTAAACACCATACCGTTAGGATGCATTGGAAGTTCTTCATTCTTTTTCCAAACCACATTACATTTAACAGGATTAAAAACTGTTTTTATGGCGTGATCTGTTAAATGACCTTTTCCTGTAGCTGCTAAACTTCCGTACAACGTTACCTGATATTCAAATGTGTTATGTGTCTTATCACGAAAAATTTTAGCTGCATTGGAAGGTGCGATGGTGTGGCTGCTTGAAGGACCAAGACCTATTCTGTAAAGTTCTTTAATAGTTTTCATATGGATCGTTAAATTGCTTTTTTTAAGGGAGTATAATTTTCATTAAAACTCCGGATATTTGTTGTATACATAATAATAAATAGTTTAACTTTTAAGTTTTACTTTTAATTTGTCATGGACAATTAATTGTATAAATTTCATTTTTTGATTGAGGGATTATTGCAGTGTTTACATAATTCGTACATAGTTTAACCATTAAAATACAAATTTCTAACAGTCTTTTTTTCTAATGGTGGTGGTTACATTTATTACCAAAATAAACTAAAACTAAATAGGAAAGAGGAATCCTTATTCCTATATTATAAAATATAAACATATTATTAACAAAAGGGGTAAAAATGGGGTACAAAAATAACATCTTAATAATGGGGCCGTCTAATTCTGGGAAAGACACTGTTAAAAACTGCATTAAATGGGGAGAAACAAGGGTAATAATTGCATCCTACGCTAGTGTTATATTGAATAACAAAAAAAATTATTTGTTCATGTTAAAGGGTGATGATAACTACAAATCATTTGATGAAATTTTAGAGTTAGATGATGGTCAAGGTCCAGATGGAATAATTATGGTACTGGACAGTTCAAAGGAATTCAATGAAAATGATGTTGAAGTGGTTAAAATGATAATTTCCAATGAGATACCCCATGTAATTTTCGCAAATAAGCAGGATATTGGTAATCAAAATTTGAACAGCCACTTCACAAATTCTTTAATAGTCCCCACCATAGCAAATGAAGGAATAGGGGTAACAGATGGATTTAAATTATTATCAAAATCTATCGGAGCTGCTGAAGATACAAGCAACTTTAAATCAAATTCTGAACCGGATGTAAAACCTATACAAAAAATAAAAGATGAATTTTATAGTGAAAAACCATCTAAAAGTTTTCACGACAAAGAAATTGTGGCAAAAATGAAGGACGCCTTAACACCATCTGATAATCATAATATTTGCCGATTAAAAATGTCAATGCACCCGGTAGAACTGGAAAATGTGATGAAAGTTCTTGAAAATAATGGATTTGCTAATATGACTGTGATAAAAAATAAGTTAGTACAAGATGTAATTTCAAAGGAAATTTACAGAGGTTACATGCATGATACTCAGATGAAAATGAGGACTGAACTTGTGATGACCATCAGATCTGAGGAAGTTCCATACGTTATAAAAGCAATTGAATCTATAAAAACAGAGGATATAGATGATTATATTAGCATTACTCCGGTTGAAGATGTTTTACGTGTAAGAACATTGGAAAGAGGAGTAAATGCTTTAGATTAATCATTATCTAAAGAAGAATCTTGATATTATCCTGAAACATTTTTTTCTTAATCCCCCTTCATTTTAATTAGATAATTTTTTTTATTATTATTTTGTTGAATATCATAACAAGCATCAAAATAAAATTATAGAACCAAGTTCTAATATATAATAAAGCCTATGATAGTATCTTTTTTAGATGATACGATAAGGGAAAATCGATGAATTGAGCAGGGATTTATAATTTAGATCCAATGTCACTTTTTAATACTTAAAGGGCATAGGGCATCAAACATTCTAAATCCAATTAAGAAAATAGATGATTAAATGGAGGAAAAATGTTAAAAAAACCTAAAATTGCATGGGGACTTACTGGTGCAGGGGATAAAATCGTTGAAACTCTAAAATCCATGGAAAAAATTAAAAAAGAATATGAAGACAGGGTTGACATTGAACTATTTGTGTCAAAATCAGGTGATCAGGTTATAAAGTACTATGGAATATCCACAGAAATTGAAACCCATTTTGATAAGGTTTGGACTGAAATAAATGCAAATGCACCCTTTTTAGCAGGTAACATGCAGATGGGAAAATATGATTTCATGCTCATAGCACCTGCAAGTTCAAACACAGTTGCTAAAATAGCCATGAGAATGGGTGACACATTAATATCCAACGCAGCAATTATGGGACAGAAAGCTGATGTACCTCTCTACATATTACCTTCAGATTATGAAGAAGGAGTTACAATCACCCAACTTCCAGATGGTAACGATTTGAAGATCACCATAAGGGCAGAAGATGTTGAACATGTGAAAAAACTCGCTAAAATGCATGAAACCTATGTGATCAAAGAACCAAAAGATCTTCATGAGATATTCAAAAAATATTACGATTAAATTCTTTTTTTATATTTCAATTCTTTAAAAGTGATATTAAATTCGGTTCCATGTTCTGTTTCCAAACTAATTTCTCCATTCAGTTGATCTACCAGATTAGTCACTAATTGCAGCCCTAAAGATTTTGTATTTTGGAAATCAACAGTTCCAGGTATGCCAACACCATCATCGGCAACAGTTAATGAAAGTGTACTATTAAAACTCTTAAAAATTATTTTTATCGAACCACGTCCTTTTGGAAATCCAAACTTAAGGCTGTTAATCACCAGTTCATTAATTATAAGTCCTAATGGAATTGCAGTTTCCATATTTAATTCCATGGGTTCTATCTTGAGTACTGGATTAATTGTACCGACTTTAATTCCGTATGTATAAAAAATATCTGTAACAAGATTTTCCACATATTCCTTGAAGTTGATATGGCTCAGATCACTGGACATGTACAGTTTTTCATGGATCATGGCCATGGATTTAACACGGCTTTGACTATCCTTTAGAATGTCCTTAGATTCTTTCCCATGTACGTGTGCAATTTGCAGATTCAGTAAGCTTGATATGATCTGCATATTATTTTTAACTCTGTGATAAACTTCCTTTAACAAGGCTTCCTTTTCATCTAATGATTCTTTAAGTTCCTTTTCATAATTTTTCTTCAGGGTTATATCCTCTGAAATTCCAAGGAGATATTTAGATCGTCCCTTTTCATCCAGGAGTGGAATTTTTTTGGTATGCAATATTTTTTCACCATCATACCTGGTTTCTATTGCTTCTTCAGGAAAATCATATAACTCTGATTTTTCCAGTACTTCTAAATCATTTTTGATATATGAGTCTGCTTTATCCTTTGGAAATAAGTCATAATCTGTTTTACCAATAATTTCGTCCCTACTATAACCCCAAATTTTTTCTGTGGCCTGGTTGACCCTTTCAAATCTGAGTTCATCTGCAGTTTTCACGAATATCATATCAGGGATGTTATCGACAATGTTATCAAGGAACTGTTGATTTTCTTTCAGAGATCTTTCCCGCATCTTAAGATCTGTAATATCTTCCACTACTACAGCTATTCCTTCGATTTCGGATTGTTTTTTCATCAGGGAAAGATTGAACCTGATAAATTTTTTTTCACCATTTTTATTGACATACTCCCACTCATTTGGAACAGATTCTCCCTTTAAAACAGCTTCAAATGCTTGATTATAATCTTCTAAACTTATATTTAGTTCCTTAGTTATATCAGCTAAACTTTTACCAATTATCTGTTCATTTTTAGCACCAAATAATTCACAAGATTTTGGGTTGGCTTCAATAACAGTCCCATTTTTATCCAGTAGGATAATTCCTTCTTCTGCAGTTTCAATAACATATTTATACTTATTTTGGCTATCAATAAGAGCATCACTTGCCAACTTCAAATTGGTTATGTCATCAGTGAATATGATCATTCCTCCAATGCTACCTGATGGAGAGTACCATGGGATTGCTTCCCATTTAACCCATTGAATAGTACCATCAGCACGAACAAATTCAGCTTCAGGGTTTTTTTCTGTTGAACCTGCAAGCACACGTTTATGCACCTGTTTAATTTCATCTGTAATTTCAGGGAAGACTTCGTAATGGGATTTGCCTATTATTTCCTTGCCTTGAAGGTTATAATCTTCAATCCAGCAATTACTGGCTGATATGTAGTTCATCTGGTTGTCAAACATTGCAATGGATGCAGGCGCATTTTCAATAAATAATCTTAACTGTTCTTCTCTTTCTTGGAGAATTTGATTCATTTCTTTAAGCTTTTTTTGAGATGATTTAACTGATGTTATATCTCTTCCAACCACAACTGAACCGATAATTTGTCCATTTTTATTTTTAATGGGGGCAAAACTGTAACTACCCCACCATTTTTCACCAGTATCCTTCCTTTTTAATAGATATTCCTCATTGAATTTTGTTTCTCCGTTTAAAGCACGAGTTACTGCCCACATATTAAGTGGTGCCAAAGTATTTTCATCAGTATAAACCTCGAGAAAATCAGGATATTCATTTAAAGTTTTTTTAACATCTTTTTTAGATTTAAACTTGTAGAATGTTGCAAATGCTTTATTGAAGTTTAAAAAATTTCCTTCAATATCTGATACAAATACTGCATCAGGAATACTTTCAATAACAGATTCTAACTTATTTTTTGTTTCTGTTAATTCCTTTTCTATCTTGGAATGTTTGGTGACATTTGTAGCTGTTCCAATCCATTCAATAATTTCTCCATTGGCATTTAAAACTGGCATAGCTTTAGATAATGTATTTCCCACAGTCCCGTCTTCAATAATGACTTTATGTTTCAATTCAAAATTGTTTTTAGTTTTAATAGCATGATTAACTGCATTAAGAACTTTTTTTCTCTCTTCTGGAGGAATATACTTATTTATCCAGGATTTTGATGGTTTATTGGTGTTTTTTAAAAAATTTCTTCCATTTAGCTCTTTCATTTCACTCCAATCTGGGCTCATGATGTATATGGAATCCAAACTTGATTCAATCAGGGCTTTGTATCGAGATTTACTTTCTTCAAGCTCATTCACCTTAACTTTTAGCTCATTTTCTCTTTGCTCTAGATTAATGGCGAGTTTAATGGTATTTTTTAGTAATTCTAGAGTAACCGGTTTGATCAATGTTCCACGATATTTGGTTTGATCAACAATTTCTGGGCTAACTCCTTCATCAGCACTGCTAATGTAAATAAAAGGCAGATCAAGTGTGTTTATTATGGAAATAGTACTTTTTAGGAGGTTTTTGTTTAGAGTACTGTCTAATAAAACAAGATCTGGTCTTGATTCTAACGCTTTCAAACTGCCAACTTGTTTAACAGAATAGTGCAGTGATTCAAGGGTAGTTTTCAGATCATTTACATTTGAAGAAACATCACTAACCATGAAAATTTTGAAATCTGAAATTTGATCCCAACCATTTTTTTTGATTATAAGAATATTCAAATATGATGTGACTGTTTTTGATAAAAAAATTAATTTCTTTACTATTAATCCAGTTGTTGAAATGCAATAAATATTTCTATCTTCATTTATATGTGATAAAAGAAAATTTTCTTTTATTCCTATGAGGCAACATATGATGCAATGATTTTTTAAGTTTAAATAAATCTTATAAATATGCATATTTTTATAGTTTGGTCTATATGGTACAATAAAAAACTTGTGACTTGTTCAAAAAACACTAAATTACATGTGAAATAATCAATGTTAATGTCAAAGTTAGTCTTCAAAAAAATATTTGAAAATCAATGGTTTTAGTTTAAACAAAAAATCATCTACTTCGTTATAGGCGAGTTTGACGAAATTTAAATATGATCTTTTTAAAATTTATCATTACAAATGATAAAACCATTTACTCACGAGACATCAAACTTCTATAACCCTATTAACATGCAAACATAATCTAATAAACAATTAAACCCATAAAAATACTCCAAAATAGATTTAAAGATAAAAAAATTTTACATTATATTTTAATTAAGATCCATCTTCCGCTTCATACTTTTCAAGCAGGATTTTTTCATCCTCCTTATTTGGGAATTTGAAGTAGATTAGAACTCCACCGATGAAGATAGCCAGCACTCCTGCAGTGTATGCCCAGTGATCCCCTGCGAGGAATGAGATCTTCGCAGCATTTATTATGTTGGAAGAATACTGCGGATACTGGAGAGCAACATTTGATGCACTGTCAAATGATTTCAAGAGCTCTGAAATGATGTTATTTGAAATCTGGCTTTGTTCATAACTTGGCAGTCCCGAAATTTTTGAGCTGAATGCCTTTGCATAACCTGCGGTTATGAGGGCACCGAAGATGGATGTCATAATGGCACCTCCAAAATCTCGCTGAAGATCTGCAGTACCTGAGGCCATTCCTTCACGCTTAATTGGAACGGATCCTGTGAGGGAATGTGATGCTGGTGTGCCTGCAAAGCCAACCCCAATGCCTATGAATGCGTATGCAATTCCCACCTCCCAATAGGGAATACCTTCTTTCCAAAGGAGTAGCATGGTCAAAAATCCTAACATACAAAAAACATATCCTAAAAGTAGAGTAAATCTGGAACCTCGGGAGTTTACGAGCCTGGCAGAAAATGGCGCCACTAAAACCATAAAAACCACAGCCGGTAAAATAGCTAGGCCCGAGTTTAATGTGGAATAATTCATTATGTTCTGGAGAAATTGCTGTCCAATGTACATGGCTCCCATCAACGAACCAAATACGATTATACCTGCAGTAGCTGCCACCCAAAATATCTGGCGTTTAGCAACATCCAAGTCATACAGAGGACTTTCGGTATGTTTTTGTCTGTAAATAAATAATATTAATGCTACAATTGCAAAAATCACCAGTTCTAGTACGAATGCTTGTTGATTGGGGACTGGTGCAAAGTTTATGGCCAGTATGAGTGTTCCAATCATTAAAAGGGATAAAAGCCCCCCTATATTATCTACAGAATCTTTAGTTTCGTTGATATGTGCTGGAACATATTTAATTGCCATTAAAAGGGACAATAATGCTAAAGGTAGTGTAACAAGAAATACTGAACTCCAGTTGTGGGATAAAAGGAGATATCCGGATATCACTGGTCCAAGAGCTGCAATTGCAGCCCCTATGCCTGACCACAGTGCAATGGATTTGGTTCTTTCATTACCCGACCATAGAACTGCTATCAATGCTAGTGTGGTTGGGAATGACATACCTGCTGCCAAACCACCTATCATACGTGCCACAATAAGAATATTTATATTTGGAGCAAACCCTGCAAGTAATGATGCTGGAATAGCAAGTAATGTCCCTGCTATGAGCAGGGTTTTACGTCCGTAGTGATCACCAATAGCACCGAACCAGAGTACAGAGGCAGCAAGACCAAGTGAGTAACCAACTGCAACGAGATTTAATTGAAATTGAGACGCATCAAATGCAAAACCAATTGATGGTAGAGCAACATTAGCAACAGAAAGGTTCAAATTCGCAACACCCGCAACCAGAATGAGGGTGGCTAAAACTAGTTTTCCATGTTTATTCTGATTTTTCATTTGCAAAGGATCATCCCACCAGCAAAAATTATTTTTAAACTTCTTATTTTAATTTTTAGCTCCTACTCCATTTAATAATTTTTACAAATGGCCATAAATCCATTGGAGAAAAAATTAGTAGTATCCTAACCATAAAATGAAACTAGTTTATTTAAATTCGAATTTTTGTGGGAATAAAGATCATGGAATTAAATGACATAGCAATTGAAAGACTTGAAAGTCAAAACATGAGTTCAAATAAAATTAGATCGCCTGCTGAACTTGTGTCATGGCTTGTTGCTGTTCAGGCACAGGAATATGAAAATGCAAAATGGTCAATTGGGCTTCGTTTAAGATGTAAATCAGATAACTATATTGAAAAAGCACTCAGAACCAAGAAGATAGTGAGAACATGGGTCAACAGGGGCACATTACATTTTGTCAACTCAAAAGATATTAAATGGATGCTTAAACTTGTAGCTCCACGTTTAATAAAAAGAAACTTCAGAAGATATCGAGAACTGGGCTTGGACGAAGAAACTTTAAGTAAGGCTGTAACAATCCTTGAAGAATCAGTATCCGGAACTAAAGGCATCAAAAGATCAATATTAAAGGATATTCTCAAAGAAAATAATATTTCTGTAGATGGCCAAAGATTTACATTCATGCTCCAGAGAGCTTCACTAAATGGTTTAATTCACCAGGGAACTTCTGTTAAGAATGATCCAATGTATCATTCATTAATGGACCTTCCATCACCACAAATGACACATAATGAAGCATTGAGTGAGTTTTCAAAACGATACTTCTATTCCCATGGACCTGCAACAATAAAAGATTTTGTTTGGTGGTCTGGGCTAACTGTTAAAGAGGCTCAAACAGGATTGAAATCTGTAGAATCTGAACTGGATAGTTACGATATTGGAAATAAAATTTACTGGTCAAAAATCGGTAGAAAATGGAAAGATCAAACTTTACCAAATGTTAAACTAATTCCACAGTACGATGATTATTTATTGGGATACAAGGATAGAGGGGCATCAATAGATGAAACAACTAAAGAATTTTTACAACCAAAATATGGGAGATTCAATCCCGTAATTTTGGTCAATGGTACAGTTACAGGGACTTGGAAGCGTAAAATTAGTGGAAATAAGGTTTTTTTTAAATTAAACCATTTTAGATCATTAACTAGTCAGGAAAATAAAGCATTAATTTCTGAGATTAATAACTACTCAATGTTCATTGATAAAGAATATTCCGGTATCGAAAACTCATATCTGAGGTGCAAATCATGACAACGTACATCTCCATGATCAGGGGAATTAATGTAGGAGGTAAAAGAATTAAAATGGCGGATTTAAGGGATATCTATGACTCTTTAGGATTTGAATCTGTCAAAACTTACATACAGAGTGGTAATGTAATTTTTAAATCAGATAACAATAATCCTGGCGATCTAGCTGAACAAATCCAAGAAAAAATTTTTCAAACCCTCAACTACAATGTTGAAGTGGTTATTAGAACCATGGAAGAATTTGAAAAGGTGGTTGAATCTTCCCCATATACTGAAAAGGAAGTTGAATATTTACATGTGACATTTCTTTCAGATATTCCTACTGAAGATAAGGTTCAAACTATTGATCCCGGAAGTATTAAGGGAATTAAAAGTTCAGAGGAGTTCATTGTACAATCCAGAGAGATCTACCTATATCTTCCATATGGTTATGGAAGAACTAAACTGAACAACAACTTCTTCGAAAAAAAACTGGGATTGAATGCCACTACAAGGAATTGGAAAACAGTCAATAAACTACTTAAAATGGCACAGAGTTTATAAAAATGGTTTTAAAAAATATTATTTTGAATTAAAAAGAATAAGGAATGAATTTAAAATAAAATAAATAGAGAATATTCTCCATTTATGGAGAATTTCCTCTTAAGTTGGAGTAATTTTAGATTCCTGCTCCGCCAGGTACATGGTCATCGTTGGTAATGCCCATGAGCATTGGTTTTGGAAGTTCGATACCTATCGTTTCTTTGATAACATCTTCAACAGTTTCCACTGGTATGAATGTTATCTCGTTTTTAACGTCTTCTGGAACATCATCAAGGTCTTTCACATTCTCTTTAGGCAGAATGATTCTGTTTATTCCTGCACGGTGAGCTGCAAGCACCTTTTCTTTTATTCCACCAACTGGAAGTACAGCTCCCCTGAGGGATATTTCGCCGGTCATTGCCAGTTTAGGATCAACTTCATGTCCTGTTACAAGCGAGGCTATGGTACTTAGGAGGGCTACGCCCGCAGATGGTCCGTCCTTGGGTATTGCTCCTGAAGGTACGTGTATGTGCAGGTCCTTCTTATCGAACTCAGCATTTTTCATGTTGAATGCCAGCCTTGAGCGTATCAAGGTCTGGGAGATTTTAGCTGACTCCTTCATTACATCTCCTAACTGTCCCGTGAGTGTTAGTTTCCCTGTTCCAGGCATGAATGCTCCTTCAATGAACAGAATGTCTCCACCAACAGGAGTCCATGCTAAACCTGTAACAACTCCTGGAGGGTTGTTTTTACCTGCCCTGTTGTACTGAGTCAGTTCGTGTCCGAGTATTTCGTAAAGCATGTCTGGTTTTACAACGTATGGCAATTCAACATTTCCAAGAACTATCTTTTCAGATACAACCCTTGCAACAGCTGAAAGCTGACGTTTTATTCCCCTTACTCCGGCTTCTCTTGTGTACTTTTCTATTATGGTTTTCAGTGCTTCATCTTCTATTTGAAGTTGTTCAGAGTCAATTCCATGGTCTTCAAGTACTTCTGGTATGAGGTGCTGTTTGGCTATGTTGAATTTCTCGTGGCTTGTGTAACTGCCTATTTCTATGGTTTCCATACGATCCCTGAGAGGGCCCGGTATATCTCGATAGGAGTTAGCTGTTGCTATGAAGAACACATCTGAAAGGTCGTAAGGTACCTCTAGGTAGTGGTCTGAGAAGCTATCATTCTGTTCAGGGTCTAGTACCTCTAGGAGGGCACTTGCTGGGTCGCCGTTGTAGGCAGCCATCAGTTTATCAACTTCATCAAGGATAAATACGGGGTTGGTTGTTCCTGCACGTTTCATTCCCTGTATAATTCTTCCCGGAAGAGCTCCTAGATAAGTTCTTCTATGACCTCTTATTTCTGCTTCATCCTTAACTCCACCAAGACTTATTCTGACGTATTCTCTTCCCAGAACTTCCGCTATACTTTTACCTAAACTGGTTTTTCCAGTTCCTGGTGGACCCACTAGGAGGAGTATAGATCCCTGCTTGTTCTGTTTCAGCTTCATCACTGTCAGGTGCTGGATGATACGATCTTTGACCTTTTCAAGTCCATAATGCTGTTCATTTAACAGTTCCCTAGCAGCTTCAATATCGACGTCCTTTATTTCACTCTTTCCCCATGGAAGTGTTGTGAGGAGGTCTAGGTAACTTCTTATAATGTTTTCTTCTGAGCTGTGCGGTCCCTGTCTATCAAGCTTGTTAACTTCTTCAAATGCTGCTTCTTTGACTTCTTCTGGCATTTCAGATTCTTCAATTAGCTCTCTGTAATCTTTTTTACCAGTTCCACCTTGAGAATCATTTAGTTCTTCTTGAATAGCTTTTAACTGTTCTTTCAGCATATTTTCCCGGTGGGTTTTATTCATCTCTTCGTTGAACTTGGCTGCAAGTTCCATCTGGAATTTTATGGACTCCTTTTGTTCGATAAGGATGTCGATAAATTTTAGACTTTTATCCTTGAGGGATCTGATCTCCAGGAGTTCCTGCTGTTCTTCTATGGAAAGTCTCAAGTACGGGTAAACAAACCCCATGATCTTGCTCAGGTCATTTAATTTTGTAATTTGCTCTACATATGCCTGTGAGCCTTTGAAGTTTCGACTTATTTCTGAGACCAGGTCTTTAACATGTTCTATGATTTCCTGCTGATTTTCTTCTTCCAGATCCATTATGTCTGGTATCAATCTGTAAGTTGCTCTGAATCCAGGACCATCGGGTATTATGTCTTCTATTTCTACCCTTTCTTCTACCTGAACCATTATCTGGTAGAATTCTTTCATTGGTTTGATATTTTCTATTCTGATCAGGGTTCCAATGTTGTATAGATCAGACTCGGAGTAAAGTCCTTCTAGGTTATCTTCTTTAACTGCCACTGCAAGGGCTTGGAAATCATCGTTGGCAACTTTTTGATAGATTTCACCGCCTACTTTTTTACCGATCTTGAGGGTCATCTTGGTGCCCTGGATCAAGACCTTGTCCGGTATAACTAGTACTGACAATTTTTTATTAACATTTATATCGTTCATGGTATCACTTTTGGAGGATTTATTTTAGGATTTAGGTAATTTTTATGCTAGTGAAATTAATTTATTCTTCTTTGTGCTTGCATTTTTTGAAAACACAGCCAAATAAAGAGTCTATTTTTTCTTTATGTTTCACAAGGGCATTTTCATTGAATGTGTAGTAAATATAATTCCCTTGTTTATTGGAGTGTAGTATGTTCACGGTTTTGAGTATTTTAAGGTGTTGTGATGCTGCTGGCTGAGTTAAGCCCATCATCTCTGCCATTTCAGTGACGCTGAAGCTTTTCTTTTCAGTTGAGGCCAAACAGTATATGAGAATCAACCTGTTGACATTTCCCAGAGCTTTAAATAATTCTTCCAATTCCTCTGATCGATCTTCGTCATCAGGTTCAATTCTCATCATCATGTTACATAAGTATATACTTATATACTTATATACCTTTCTGTTTTTCAGAAAAATTATGAAGTTCGAAGATCATATCAGTAAACAGTAACAATTTCTCCAAATAGTATGGGGATTTAAAAATGGAAACAACCCAACTAACGAAAGTAATGGATTTAATGAAAAATTTTGCAGCAAACACAGGTCTTGATCCAGAATTTTCTCAACCTGTAAGGTACCTTTGGACAGATGCCTTTGCAGTCTGTAACTATATTGGACTCTACAATTTAACTCATGAAATGGAATATTTTAAACTGGGATCAAAGTTAATTAACCAGGTGCATCATGTACTTGGTAAGAATCGGGGGAATAACGGGTGGATTAGTGGAATGGACAATGATGAAGGTGAGATTCATCCCACTGTAGGTGGTTTGAGGATAGGGAAAAAATTAGATGAAAGAGAGTTAAACCAGAGGTATGATGAAGTTTTAGAGTGGGAAATGGATGGTCAGTACTATCACTACATAACTAAATGGATACATGCACTCAACATCACAGCCAAAATATCGAACGAAATAAAATATGTTCAATGGGCTGGAGAGCTGCTTAAAACAACGCATCATGCATTTAGCTATAAACTTGCACCAAATTTTCCAGCGAGATTGTACTGGAAAATGAGCATAGATCTGAAGCGGCCGCTTGTAAGTTCAATGGGTCAGCAAGATCCTTTGGATGGATATTTAACCTACAAAGAAACAGAGAACATATCTTCAAATTTTGATGGCCAAAAATTTGACAGCGAAATTAAGGAAGTGGGTACTATTTGTAAGATGGTGGATCTTAAAACCAATGATCCACTGGGTATAGGTGGACTTTTAGCAGATGCAACTAGAACTACTCAGTTAATGGTTTATGGTACTATAAACCAGCCGGAAGTATTGGATAAAATCCTGCAATCAACACTTGCAGGCATCAGATCCTATATTGGCACAGGGCAACTATCTTTATCACCAGATTACAGGTTAGCATTCAGGGAACTCGGCTTCTCACTTGGTTTAAATGGCATTAAACTAATGGAAACATGCATGAGGGACCATCCTGAATTATTCACACTCACGCATGAAAATCTGTTGAAACAGATTAAAGATTATCAATACATATGCCAAGATATCGAAGAATTCTGGTTAAATCCTGTAAACCAGAAATCCATGAGCTGGAACGAACACAGAGACATTAACACAGTAATGCTTGCAACCAGCTTGTTTCCTCATGGATATTTAAGGATTTAAATCCCTAAAACAGGAAAATAATAAATTAAATATTTTATATTGGAGTGGTACTTGAAATATTTGGGTTACTTGTTGGTGTTGTTGAGTTTATGGGGGTAATATTTTCTGAAGTACCTGGATTTGAGCTGTTGGTCTGGTTATTTGATGGACTCATAAATGGAACACTCACCACTGATGAAGTTGCTACTGGTGTTAACTCAATATATCTGGCTGTGATCTTAGGTATTTTAAGCTGACCGTTGGAAATTGAAACGTAATTGTAAGTTCCAGCTACATCTCCATAAACTGTTACAATATCACCTACTCTAAAATGTGTTTGAGCATTGTAGTTTACAAAGATAAGATTTGAAGTGGACCACCATCCATTATCCTGTGTTACAGATATCACCAGTTGGGTTTTGCTGTTGTTGGTGTTACTGGAAATCACTTTTCCACTAAACTTCACATGCTGGCCATTGTACTTTCCGATGTTAGTGCTTAATTCTTGATATCCCACAGAAATACATGAAGCTTCGTATTGAGTCAGAGCATCTCCAGTTAAGGGTGCATCTGCATATACAATATTGAAGACTAGCAATCCTATTAAAATAATGGCCACAATTGTGGCTATAATAATTCCAATTTTATTTCTCAAACTCTGATCAAGAAACCAGTTTACAAAGTCCTGCAATCTATCCTTCACTTGAACCCCTCTTCCCCTTTATACTGATATTCTATACTTTACAGTATATTTCCTTATAAATAAATTAACACCCACAAATTTTTATAGATTTTCAAGACATTCATCCTTCAGTATTTTAGCATCTTCGTTGGATGGATTAATCACCAGAGCCCTTCTGAAACATTCAATGGCCTTTTCGTAACGGTTGAGTTCAAGCAATGCAACTCCCTTGTTACAGATGAATGCATCGTTTCCACTCTCATGTTTAAGGGCTTCGTTGTAACATTTCAATGCTTCATCATACCTTCCAAGTTCCATTAGAGCATTACCCTTTCTGTTCCACATAGCAGAGTCTGGTGTGAGATCAAGACAGAGTTCAAGGGCTTTATCATAACAATCCAGAGCTTCTTCAGTTCTCTCAAGTTCGGAGAGTATGTTGCCTTTGGCATTCCAAACATCAGGATCTTCTGGGTTGATCTTGAGTATCTTGTCATAACATTCTAGTGCAGAATTCAGCTCCCCAAGCATTTCCAAGATAAAACCTCTCCAGTAAAGTATGATCTCGTTTGAATCATTGATTTTCATAGCCTTATCACTACATTTCAGAGCTTTTTGGGGCTGATTGGAATTTAAAAGTGCAATGGCCTTATTGTTGTAGAGGTACTCGTTTTTGGAATCCAGTTCTATTGCCTTATTATAACAGTCTACAGCTTCCTTAAACCTTCCAAGTCGTGAAAGATTATCTCCCTTTTTATTTAACAGGTACACATCGTTTGGATCAAATTTGAGTGCAGCAGAATAACATACGACAGACTTGTTGAATTTACCCACATCAAATAATATGTCTGCCCTTTTGGTTATTAGGGATTTTTCATCGATTTTTTTACCTTCCCATTCATCAATTGGAAGTTTTTTAAATCTTATGACTTGAAACAGTGATGAATCTTCAGTATCTTCGGGATATATCTTCCTGAAATCTGTTTCCAGTTCCTTTGCTGTCGAGTATCCCTCTTCTCTAGCCAGTGAATCATCTTTAATCAAATCTCCAAATTTAACCACTTCCACATCTGTTACCACAGCTTCAAATAGTTTCTTTCTTTCTTTAGAAACAAGGTTCCAGTAGCAGTGTAGCCTGTCACCTGGAACTAGTGGTTTTTTCCAGAGCTTCCTTATGGTTGCGGTTTTCTGACCGGTAATAAGTTCAACATGACGGCTTCCAAAGAGTAAAATTGGTATAGAGACACCTTCTTTAATTTTTTTATTAATTTATGTTGGAGCTCAGATGATTAGTTCTTCTCCAAACTCGTAGGTTTTGATCTTAATATTTTTCTGGAATGGCTTTAATGATTCTGCAATTTGTTTCACATCATCCCTTAAAGGCATAACAGCTTCTTTTAATCTTTCATCAAGCACGGTTTTATTACTGAATTGTTGCAGGGTGTATAAGTTGCATTTAATTGATTTTGCAATTTCAACAATATCTTCTGGTTTCATGAGTGCAGGCACGTAGGTTGTTCTACATTCAAGGAATGTTTCTGGATATTCGTTGCATATTTCCATGCTCCTTCTAACCTTTGATCCAATGTCTGCACCTATGATCTCTTCATATTTAGCAAACGGAGCTTTAATATCCATGGCAACATAATCAACTAATGCAAGCGTTTTTTCAAGCTTTTCAGGGTAGTATCCATTAGTATCAAGTTTAGTTTCGAGTCCAAGGGATTTTGCATAGTTTAAAATTTTAAATACTGCATTATCTTGTATTAACGGTTCTCCGCCACTGATCACAACGCTGTCTATGAAATCAATGGATTCATCGATTTTTTGGAATACTTCATCGATATTGTAGGTATCACCACCCTCAATACTATTTGGATTATGACAGTACGGACACCTCAACATACATCCTGCAGTGAAGATAACCAGGGCCATTTTCCCAGAAAATTCAATGGAAGATATTGCCATACCCGCAATTTCTACGGTGCTTTTCTCCGATAGTCTTTCCTTACGCATTTTAATCCTTTAGGAGTTCTCTTAAAATTTTAATAAATCTTTCATCTTCTTCGATAGTTCCGACACTGACACGTATCCAGTACTCATCAAGTCCCTTAAATGAAGTACAGTCCCTTACAATAACACCTTTTTCCATGAGTTTTTGAGTGAGTGCTTTGGCTGTTAAACCTGTTTTTCTCACATCCACAAGGATGTAGTTAGATGCAGATTCATAAACTGTTAATTTATCAAATTTTGACATTTCATCGTAAAGAAGTGTCCTGCTTTTTAAACTGAGTTCTGTGGATTTTTTAATATACTCCTTATCCTTTAATGTAGCGGTTGCAGCAACTTCAGAGAGCTTTGTAAGACTGAAAACTGGTTTAACACGATGCATATATTCTATTACAGTAGGGTTTGACAATCCATACCCTATTCTCATACCTGCAAGTCCAAGTACCTTTGAAAATGTTCTTAGTATGAGTACGTTCTGGTACTTGTCAAGAAGATCGACATTTTGATCGTCTGAAAATTCTATGTATGCTTCATCAACAACTACGAGGGCATCAGTATTTTCTATTATTTTAACCAGGTCTGCTCTGGCAATCAAACCTCCTGTTGGGTTGTTAGGGGTGCATAAGAATATTAGTCGGGTTTTTGGGGTTATAGCATTCAGAACAGAATCAACATCAAGACTGTTGGTTGGAACATCCCATTTGGCGTACACTGGTACTGCACCCTGAATTTTAAGCATGAATTCGTAGTACATGTAACCTGGAATAGGGACTATGAACTCGTCTCCAGGTTCTGTAAAAGCCTTTCCAAGAACATCAATTATTTCATCGGCCCCATCACCTCCAATAATAACATTTGCAGGAGATACATTGGAATAATCTGCAATTTCTTCTTTAAGGGGTTCTAAATTTGATTCGGGGTATTGGTGGATGTATTTAAGATTTTTTTTCAGGGCTTCAAGGGCCATTGGTGAGGGTCCCATTGGGTTCTCGTTACTGCCTAGTTTGATAATGTTTTCGGGTTTTAAACCGTAGGTTTTTGCAATATCGTCGACAGATCTTCCAGGAACGTATGGATCAAGTTCTTTCACTATTTTATTTATTTTAATCATTTATATCACTTCTATTAGCCATTTCAGTGTATCTCAGGGCATTATCTGTTATGTTTTCAATTTCTTCTCTGTTGAGTGTTCTCACGGCCTTTGCTGGAATTCCAATTATTAGACTGTTTTCAGGAAATTCACGGTTTTCAGTCACCAATGCTCCAGCACCAACAATGCTGTTTTCCCGGATTACAGCCCCATTTAGCACTGTGGCATTCATACCAATCAAACAGTTGTCTTCGACAGTACATCCATGCAGCACTGCAGCATGTCCCACTGAAACATGATCTCCCACTGTGAGTGGATAACCCTTAGATGAATGTAAAACACAGTTATCCTGAACATTGGAACATTTTCCAATCTTTATGGGTTCTATGTCTCCCCTTATCACTGCGTTGTACCATACTGATGATTTTTCAGCTAGGGACACATTTCCCTTAATTACAGATCCTTTAAATGTCCTATACTTTTTAGATTCCATTTTTTCTGTATCCTAAACTTAATTATTTATTTTTCTAAATCGGGAATTTATTTTCCAGTTATTTGGGCTTGTTATTTTCAATGATCTGATGTTTTTGAACAGCAATTAACAGTTTATTAGATTCAAGGTCTTTACTTAATATTGCTCCAGCCCCTATTCTAGAATTCACACCCACCTTAACACCAGGATTGAAACTGCTGTTTATCCCGGTTTTTACACCATCACCAAATACAACACCCATTTTTCTCCGGCCAGAATCTATCTTTTTGTTTTTCACAACGATCTTCACGTTTCCATCGTCAAATCTGAGATTTGCCATGTTGGTACCTGCTGCAATGTTACAGTTTGAACCTATTATTGAGTCTCCAACATAACTTAAATGGTTGACATTGGTATGATCCATGATAATGGAGTTTTTCAATTCCACAGCATTTCCAACACTGACATGGTTTCCAATGCTTGTGTACTTTCTCATAAAACTGTTCGGACCTATATCACAATTTTCCCCTATGTATACAGGCCCCATGATATAACAACCAGACCTTACTATGGTGTTTTTACCTATGAACACGGGTCCGTGTATTGTTACACCTTCTTCAACTTCTCCCTGTATATCAGTTTCAAGATCCTTAAGGAAGTGTTCATTAACGTCTAGGAGTTCCCATGGTCTTCCTATGTCTATCCACCTGTTGGTTGATATGAGTCCAACCACGTTTTCATCATCATTCATCTGTAGCTGAAGAGAATCTGTGATTTCGTACTCTCCCCTTTCTGATTTAACTGTTTGATCGATTGCATCAAATATCTGATCATCAAACAGGTATATTCCTGCATTAATTAAATTGCTTGGAGCTTCCTCTTTTTTTGGTTTTTCAACAATTCTAACAATCCTATTTCCATTTAATTCAACAACTCCGAAGGATGAAGGATCATCAACCTCAGTTAGTACCAGCATGGATCTGGCATTTTCCTTCCTGTAACCCTCAATCAGATCTGTTATTAATGTGGGATCAACAATAATATCTCCATTTAACGTTATGAACTGCCCCTGCACATATTCCCGTGCAGAACCTATTGCATGTGCAGTTCCAAGCCTGTTTTCCTGGGTAACATAGTTTATTTTAACACCTATGTCTGTTCCATCTTTGAAATGGTTTTTGATAACATCTTCATGATATCCAACAACAAGGGTTATTTCATCCACCCCTGCATCACGTAGCGATTCAATATTATATTGTAAAATAGGCTTGCCACCTATTTGAAGCATTGTTTTCGGTTTTGTAATGGTAAGTGGCCTCATTCTTGTTCCTTCACCTGCAGTGAGTATGATCGCTTTCATATCTTATAACCCCATTGAAAATCCTTTAAAAGAATAAATCTTAATTATTATACTACTTTTTGTATAAATTATATTCTTAAAGATGTATAATTAATTTTTGCCATAAATCTCATGATCTTGTAATAATTATACAAAACCATAGATCTTGAAATGGATAAAAAAAATTTAAAAAAAAATATTTAGTTTTACAGGAGTTCTTCAATGAATTTCGCACATTGATCCCTGATCATCCAGGCCTTTTCATTACTTGTTGCTTCAAGAGTGATCCTTACGTAGGATTCTGTACCTGACGGTCGAATAAGTACCCAGCTTCCATCAACCATTGATATTCTGACACCGTCAATTCGATTTACATCGACCACATCATCAAATAAATTGTGAAGTTCCTCTTGAACCTTCAACATGATGATTTCCTTCTGGTAATTTTCACAGATGATCTTATCCCTTATGGTTGGAAAACTTGGTACAGCATTCAACTGTTTGGATAATGGACCATTGAGCTGAACAAGTTCAATCACCCTAAGGGCTGATAAAATTCCATCGGGACACATGCAAAATTTAGGATGTATCCATGTGCCTGAAGGTTCCCCTCCAAAATTTGCAGCTGTATCAACAATTGATTCTGCAACGTGCACATCACCAACCTTAGTTCTTACAACAGTTCCATCAACGTCTTCCATGCATTTGTCAGTGCACAGGGATGCATCAACGGTTGTTACAATCACACCGCCCATTTCACGAGACACAATGGCTAAAAGTTTGTCAAAATCTGCCATTTCCCCATTTTCGTCAATGGCTATCATTCTATCTGCATCACCATCATGTGCTATTCCAATATCTGCACCTGTGGCTTTGACAACCTTCATGAGTTCCTGAAGATTTTTTTGTGAAGGTTCAGGCATCCTACCCGGGAAAAACCCATCAGGATGGGAGTTTATTGATACTACTTCACAACCTGCCTTTCGAAGTATTAGTGGTGATAAATAGGATGCTGCCCCATTTGCACAGTCCACAACTACCTTGATACCTGGTTTGATTGTAACCTGTTCCAGAATATCGTTAACATAGTCATTTACAACGTCTTCGTTTTCTTCAATCAATCCAATATCTTGCCATGACACTGTTTTGAAGGTTTTTTTATGTACGAGCTCTTCGATGGATCTTTCCTGTTCCTGTCTGTATGCCATTCCATCGGGGTTCCATAGTTTTATTCCGTTGTACTCAGGTGGATTATGTGATGCTGTGATCATTACCCCGGCATCGGCATTTAATTTAATAGTTGCATAACCAACAAGGGGTGTGGGTGCCATTCCCAGTTTCACAACTTTACAACCACATTCAAGTATCCCTGCTGTGATTGCATTTTCCATCATGACATTTGATGTTCTGGAATCATATCCCAGTACAATTTTACGGCCTTTACCACCCACATAGGATGCTATTGCCCTTCCAACATTCACTGCAAGTTCGAGGCTGATGTCTTCACCAACCTTTCCCCTTATTCCGGATGTTCCAAATAACCTAGGAATTTCTAATGACATGGTATGAATGCTCCATCAGGCTCCAAATTTCGTTGATTTATTCATGAGGTCCATGAGTATGTCCATCACATTATTTCCTTGGATCCTGCAAAGACCACCCTTTGCAGCAGCCCTTTCACTGAATATATTTACATCATCTACCTTAACTTCTGGGCCGTTGATTAAAATAGGAACCGGGTCTCCAGTATGATCCATTGTGGAAATAGGGGTTGAATGATCTGCGGTTAAAATGAAGTATGCATCTTCTATCTCCATTAATCTGGCCAACATATCGTCCACCTTTTCAATGAACTTGATCTTCTCATCCAGCTGCCCATCATGCCCAGCTTCGTCTGCTCCATCAACGTTTATCAGTAAAAAATCGTAGTCAAGGGCTGCTGTTTCAAGAATTCCCCTTTCAATATTTTCAAGGTTGGTATCGATACCTCCGGTTGCACCTTCAATATCAATCAGATCCATACCTGTGATGTTGCCTATGCCTTTAATAAGGCCAGTTTCAGCTATACATACGGGTTTCAAACCGTACTTATCACCGAAAGGTTCTACATATGGTACTGCACCAGCTCCCCTTGGAATGATTATATTGGCAGGATTTTCACCCTCTTCAATTCTTTTAAGGTTTATTGGATGATCCTTCAGGAGATCGTAGGATTTGGAAACGATCATGTTGAGAATTTCTGCAGTTTTAGCTGCTTCTTCAGTATCATCCAGAGGCACAACCTTTTTAGCGGGTTTACCTTCATGTTTAGGATCTGCATCTGAAATCTTATCAGATAAACCTTCACCCCTTAAAACCAGGACTGCTCTGTGACCAGTGGATTCTTTGAAGATAACTTCAACATCATCTGCAATTTCCATTCCATTTATGGTCGCTGCAATTTCTTCAGTGCCTTCCCTTATTCTTCCAGCTCGTCTGTCGGTTATTATTCCTTCAGAATCTGCAGTCGAAAAGTTGCATCTGAAAGCTATGTCTCCCGGAAGAACATTCAATCCGACACCTGCTGCTTCAAACGGACCCCTTCCAGTATAAACTTCATAAGGGTCATATCCAAGAATTGATATGTGTGAAGTATCACTACCTGCCCGTATTCCTGGCTTGATAGGGTCCATGATACCACATATTCCTCTTTCAACCATTTTATTCATGTTAGGTGTTTTAGCGGCTTCAAGAGGTGTTTTATTTCCAAGTTCCTTTATAGGACGGTCTCCCATCCCATCAATGATCATTATGATTCCTTTCATTCTATCACCTAAACCATTAAGATTCCCAATGCGGCTCCTGTTATGGTTGCTATGAGATTAACGTACTCATTGGATATGTAATCTCTTCTTTCAAGAACAGCGCCTAGAATGCTGTCAACGAAGCATCCAACTGTTCCTGCTATTAAGGATATTTTCAGAGTTACGAATGGGTCAGGGTATATTCCGAGTAAATAGGCAGCCACCCCTATTACTCCTGCACCGATAATTCCCGCAGCTGTTCCAACCAATGAAATTCCCCCATCTGTTCCAGGAGGCACCTTTTTGAGCGTTGTTATGAGTCGTGGCTGTTTAACCACACCAACTTCACTTGCAAGGGTGTCTGCAGTTGCAGTAGCTATAGATCCTATGAATCCGCCATAATTTCCAAAGGCAGCCATTACGAAGGCAACAATTCCGTTAGAAATAACATTTTTAAGTGTTCTTGTACCTTCATAAACTCCTATTTCCTTTTTGTACTGGTGTTTGTACTTGGTGGCAAGGAGCCCTAGAATCAGAAAAAGGAAAATTAACATTAGCCAGTTTGCACCGGCACTAAAAATAATTATTATACCCATGACTATCATGAAAATGGATCCAAATAGATCTAGTGCCTTCTTCAAGTATACAACAAGACCTAGAACTACTATTAGGACCACATATTCCAGAGGATTAATCATATATTTCCCGCATTATTATTTTTCTACAATTACACGAGTTTTGATGGTTTCAACACGTTTAAGGGGGTATATTTTTTTGGATTCATGGTATATGTGGGATGCCATTTTTCCACCGAGGATGTCTTCAATGAGCTCCTGGAATTTTTTGTCCTTTGCTGCGTTTTGAACCATCTTTTCCATGGTTTCTCTAATGAATTTCTGCTGGGAAGATTTAGCCCTTTTAATTGTAATTGCAAGTACATGAACCTTGAGCTTTACACCGTCCTTGGATGTAACGTTCACTATTGAATCAATTCGGCTTGTACCTCTCCTGATCATACTTCTAACATAATCTGTTGTTACCTGGTGTCCAACAAAGTTGGTGGTTGCTGTGTCACCTGCAACATCATTTATTTCGAAGAAAAGTTTGATATACTGTTTACTGAAATCTCCGGTTAGTTCACGGAGGGAAGATTCTACTCTCCTTTTAAGTAGCTGTTCTGGTTCCCTTGCAGGGGTTGTTCCAATTTCCTGATCTCCAAAGTCCTTAGGAGTCATGATGGTGTACCATTGTTTTTCCTTCCATGTATCTCTTACTCTTCTACGTCTCGCTTTAGCCATAATATCACTTTTACCTGTAAAAATTTATCAATAAAAACCTCATGTTTTTGATATAATTCTAAAAATCATAATCTAGTCAATCTGGATAAGAACCATTTATTATAAATCATACTCATGGTTTATAAACATTGTCAAGGATCCAGTACCTGATCATGTAAACAATTAAAAACAAGTTAAGATTAAAATTCACACCGAGGTTAAGTAAAGTTTAACTTCATGGTATATAGTTTTTTCCTAACAATCAGCTAATTTCAAAAAATCAGAACTTCCATTATCAGATCATCCATTCACACCAATGAGTTTCTTAACAAAATCCTGGGCAGATTTCAAATCATCAGAATTAGGTCTGCCCTTATTTATGCCACCAATCAATTTTAAAGGACCCCAAGCATCAAAGGATTTGCAGGAAAATTCTCCCACAATTTTGAATCCATTTTCAGAAACTTTCGCTGCAAGTTTTTCAGAGTAACTTGAATCACCCTTACCACTGGTTGTGAACACAAAAGCCCTTTTGTTCTTAACTGTAGGTAAACTGTCTATGAATTCAACAAAATCCTTTCCGGGTTTACCGTAATAAATACCTGATCCAAATCCAACCAGATCATAGTCCAGGATGTTGTATTTATCCACATCTTCGTAACTTAAAATATCTGCATCTATTGATTCTGCCATTGTTTTGGCTATTTTTTCAGTATTTCCGCGATGTACTGAACTGTAAATTATTAAAACTTTCATATTTCCACCTAATAATATAAAACACGTATTAATTTCCATAAAAAAATATTAAAACTTGAGAGGTTTCCTAAGGAACTGCTCATGTTTTATGAATCTATCTAAAACCTCTTCAACAGGCCCTTCATCTTCAACTACTTTTTTCCCTTCACTTTTAAGACCTGGTTTAGCTGTCATACCAATCTGATGGCATATGACCACATCAGAGTCCTCCACTATTTTGAGTGATTTGCTCCACTGGTGTTTTTCTCCAGGAACCTTTTTTGATTCTCTTTTGTCGATCAACTCTACTTTATCACCATCAAATTCATAGATCAGAAATTTCTGTGCACGTCCAAAATGTTCGGCATATTTTTCATCTTCTGAAACAGCTACTGCAATTCTCATAAACTAACTCCCTTCGAATTTTTGATTCCAACAAAAACTGGGCGTTCACCACTATTGTTTATCCATTTTTCATCTGTGAAACCTGCATAAACAAAGGTTTCAAACTTAGTGTTTTCCATCAAACTGATTACTTCTTCCACATCAAAGACTCCTAGTTCATGTTGGTCAATGTCAAAATCAAACTCTCCTTGATCCTTCACAAGAAATACGAAGTTGGCATTGAATAGTCCATCTTTCAACCTTGACTGGCAAATTCTAGCAATCTTAAGATCTTCTTCAACCACTGTATCCACACTCACCAAACCCTCAATCCAGTTGTTTTTGTTTAGGCTTAGATCAAATATCAGAATTCCCCCAGGATTCAGTTGATCATAAAAATTTTGGAGGGTGCTTTCAAGTTCCTTTAAATTTCGGTTGTAGTGGATGGCAGAAAAAATACAGGTAATCACATCAAACATGGATTCAGTTTCGAGACTTTTCATATCTCCCTGAATAAAATTCGCAGTTGGAACCTTTTTTCTGGCAATTTCAAGCATTTGGGGACTGATATCAACTCCCGTAACATTGAAGTTGTCCATCAACTTCTCGACATGTGTTCCTGTTCCGCAAGCCACGTCCATTAAAAAATTGCTTGAACTGGTTTTATGCTTGTTAACAGCCCATTTAATGAAGTTTACCTCACCTTCATAATCCACTTCACTGTAGATCTTGTCATAGTAATTTGCGAAGTTCCTGTAAAGTTGTTCTTCAGACATTAGTATCCCTTGAAACTTAAATTTGTGTTTAAATGATCTTATTTATTAGATTGGCAACATTTTCTCCAAATCTTTCAATTGTACGTATACCTTCCACATCTTCGAGAGCTTCTCCTTTATCTCTTCCAAATACCATGTTCCAATAGGTTGAACCCGGAACTATCATATCATTTATCAGGTAAAACATCAAAAGTTCCTGTAGTGTGGATGTTTGCCCTCCACGTCTGGCTATAGCTATTGGGCCTCCCACTTTCCATGAGAGGAATTGGTCACTGTTCATGGAAACATATCCAATTCTTTGGAGTGCTGCCATGAGATCTCCTCTTGCTGTACCAAAATACACGGGGGTTGCGACGATAAATCCTTTGGCTTCCTTAATTTTTTCAATGATATCGTTTAATCCATCATCGATCTTGCACTTGTGAATTTTGGCACATTTTCCGCAGGCTCTGCAGGATTGTATGTTTTCACCCCTCAAGTACACTACCTCTGTATTTAATCCATTTTTCTCTACTACTTCTGCGCATTTAGAAATAACTTGTGATGTGTTTCCATTTTTACGGGGACTAGCACATATAAAAAGAACTTTTTCCATCGGAGTAACCTCTTTAATACCATTTTTTTCAGATTAAATTATATTATTTACTAGAATAGGTTAGTCAACAAAATTAATAAACTTTAAGGAGTGATGTTTAACATTAAATAAATTTGATTAGTATCATCTTGAATTAGCAGCGTGCCATTCATATATGAATAAATTTACATCATCTTCTTAAAATTAGATAAAATATAATAAAATGGTAATGGATAAATTACATAGAACAAACAACTTGATAAGAATTAATATAATAGTGATTTATACAGTATTAATCTTATTTTATGCCATATACTATGGGGGTATAAGTTATGGTTAATGAGGGAGATAAACCAAGAGCTCACCAGGAAGAACCACATCCAAAACCATATGATCCATCAAAACAATTGGAAAGCACAGAAATTTCAACTGATGCATTAAACAATTATTTCTTAGATATATTCCAAAAAAATCAATGGCTGAACTGGATCTTCCGGTATGGTGGAGCGGTTGCCCTTGTAATTTTATCATTTGGAATATATTCAGCTATTACATTTCAGTTTGGTCCAGGATTACCCACATATATTCTTTTCTATCCATCCATAATAGCCGTGGCTTTGTTATTAGGATTTGGGCCGGGTTTAATTGCAACATTTCTTTCAGTTACTGTGGCAGATATATACATCATACCTCCTCAGGGACAGTTATCAATCTCATCCACAACAGATTTGATAGGGGCAATCCTTTTCACGGGTTTTGGAATAATTATAAGCATTGTGGTGGAATTATATCATAGGAATCGAATTAAAGCAGTTGCATATGATAAAGAAAAGTCCCTGCGTGAAACTAGAAAGGAGAAAGAATTCCTTGCAGATATACTTGAACATTCTTCCCAACCCTTTGCCATAGGATATCCGGATGGAAGATTAGGATTACTCAACCATGCATTTGAAGAACTCACCGGTTACACTGCAAAGGAGCTGAAAACCATTGATTGGTCCAACACACTCACACCCACAGAGTGTAGGGATAAAGAAATTCGAAAACTGGAAGAACTCCATCGAACACTCCAACCTGTTAAATACAGAAAAGAATATATCCGTAAAGACGGGTCAAGGGTACCAATAGAACTTCTGGTAGATGTCAACATGGATGAAGATGGAAATCCAGAATATTACTACTCATTTATAACAGATATAAGCGACCGTAAGAAGAATGAAGCTAATTTGAAAAGACAAGCCGCATTACTAGATGTATCTTATGAAGCTATTTTTTCCTGGGAGTATGATAATGGAATAATCTCTTGGAATTTAGGTGCTGAAAAACTCTACGGATTTAATAAAGAAGAAGCCATAGGTCATGTCAGTCATGAACTCCTTAAAACTAATTTTCCAATCGAATTTAAAGATTTTCTCAAAATTCTCAAAGAAAATGGAAAGTGGGATGGAGAATTAAGTCACACAACCAAAGAGGGTAGGTTGATTGTTGTTGAAAGCAGACAACAGTTAATAAAAGATGCATCAGGTAAACTCATTGTTATTGAAACCAATCGAGACATCACTCAACGTAAACACATGGAAACCCTGTTGAAGGATAGTGAAAAAAAATATCGGACCATTCTGGATAATTTACAAGATGCTTACATTCAGGCGGATAAAAATGGAACAATCACAATGGTAAGTCCATCAGCAGCAAATATCTACGGATACGGTTCCCCAAAAAGAATGATAGGCATTTCTGCAACTAAATTATATAAAGATCATTCTAGTAGGGAAGAAGTATTGGAAAAACTGAAAAATTTTGACAAAGTGGAAGATCTTGAGAGTGTTGCCATGAGGGAAGATGGTACAACATTTCCAATTTCTTTAAATTCACAGTTCTTATATGATGCCAAAGGCAGAATATGTGGTACGGAAGCATTTGTTCGTGATATAACTGAACGTAAACACGCTGAAAAGGCATTAAGAATAAGTGAACAAAGAATTTCTGACATGATCGAGAGTATAAGTGATTATATTTATGCTGTTGATAAAAACTGGAATTTTATTTTTGTTAACCAAACAGCCGCCAATGATGTGGGTTATGACTCCTCTGAACTCTTGGGTAAAAATATCTGGGAGACTGTTGAAAAGTTGGTGGGTACTGATCTGGAAAAAAATCTCCGTGAATCAATGGATAAAAGAGAAATTAAGCGATTTGATTGGAAAACAATTTACACAGAAAGTTTCAGAGAATTTACTGTCTATCCCTCCGCAGAAGGAATAACCGTATATGGAAAAAACATTACCAAACGCAGGATAGCAGAAAAACAACTTCAGATAGAGATAGAACGATTAGAAACAATATTAGAAACAAACCCGTCAGCAGTCATAATTGTTGAGGCAAGTGGAAATATTTCCTTCATTAACAAAAGAGCCAAGGAGATATACGGCATCAACATCACAGGTATGGATTTATCCACAGCAATTGCCAAGGTCAAATCTAGAAGGATCGATGGATCAGAATATCCTGTTGGGGATGGTCCTTCTGCCCGTGCTTTAAGTGGGCAAATGGTAAGAAATGAAGAAATGCTTTTAGAACAGCCTAATGGAACTGTTTTACCCATTATAGGCAGTGCTGCACCAATATACAATTTAGAGGGTGATGTAATTTCAGCTGTGGTTATATTTGATGATATTTCAAAGCGCAAGCAGGAAGAGTGGCGTAAACAAAAAATGTTGGAAAAGGAACAACAACTTAGTGAGGAACTCAGCGCTACAAATGAGGAATTACAGGCCACCACTGAGGAACTTAAGACTTCAAACGAAGATCTGATCCTTGCTCAGAATAGTCTTGTTGAACTTGTGAACAAGTTAAAAACTTCAAATAAAGAACTGGAACAGTTTGCTTATGTGGCTTCCCATGATTTACAGGAACCTCTACGAATGGTGGCCAGCTTCACACAGCTACTGGAAAGAAGATATAAAAATAATTTAGATGATGATGCTGATGATTATATTGGTTTCATTGTTGAAGGTGCTCAGCGAATGAAAGATTTGATCGATGATCTATTGGCATTTTCAAGATTGAATACAGAGGTACGTAAGTTTGAGCCAATTTTGATAGAAGTAGCTTTGGATGATGTTATATTTAATTTGAAATCTTCAATAGAAGAAAATAATGCCATAATTACCTATGACTCTTTACCCACAATTAATGGTGACCCATCACAGATCCGGCAGTTATTCCAGAACTTAATATCTAATGCCATAAAATTCCATGGGGATGCAACTCCTGAAATTCACATATCTGCCAGAGAGTTAGATGAAGAATGGTTATTTGGTGTTATGGATAATGGTATAGGTATTAAACCCAACCATCAAGAACAAATATTCAGCATCTTTAAACGACTCCATACCCGAAAAGATTATGAAGGAACAGGTATTGGTTTAGCAATATGTAAAAGGATAGTAGAAAGACATGGTGGAAAAATATGGGTTGAATCAGAAGAAAGTGTTGGTTCAACATTTTATTTAACAATCCCTAACTCTGAAATGGTATACAATCAAAACGACTATCTTAAAATTTAATTCTTTAAAAAAAAAGATTAAATCTCAAACCATACAAGTTTCAGATTACAAAAAAAAAGAAAATTATAGAGTTACTATCCATGGAATAGAATTAGTAAAACCTTGAACATCCATTGGGTTTTTCAAATGCTATGAAAGTAATTTGAATCATACATTAAATGAACTATGGTATGAAATAAAGATTTGTTTTTAAATTTTCTAATCTTCTACCAGAACTAATACATCTCAATATGTTCCATTTATTATCATCCACATTGAATGCCTCTAAAAAATTTCCAATATTTTCTGAAGGTCCTAAAAACAGAATACCGCCCATATTAAGGGCATTTATAAAGTTTAAAATTACTTGCTTTTGTGCTTTTGATTCAAGGTAAATTAGAAGGTTTCTGCATGAGATCATATCTAGTTTGGTGAAGGGAGGGTCTGTGATAACGTTATGAGTAGAAAATATCATCATTTCTCGTATTTCATTTTTGATGATGTATTCATTGTCTTTTCTAAAAAAATATTTCTCAAGCCGTTCAGGGCTAACATTTGCATCTATATCATTATATCTTCCAGAACGTGCAGTTTTTATAACAGATTCATCCAGATCAGTTCCGAATATTTGTACTTTGAAGCTTTTCCCTATTTCTTCAGACAATTCCTTTAATATGATTGCAATTGAGTACACTTCCTCCCCACTGGAACACCCAGGAACCCATATTCTAATGACATCTCCATCAACCTTTCCATGCAACATCCATGACAAGCTCGATTTCAGTGAATTGTAAGCTTCAGGATCTCTAAAGAATTGTGTCACATTGATAAGGAATTCGTTGCAAAGGAAACTGATTTCATCGGGATTTTCCTTTAAATACATGAAATATTGGGACATTTCTTGGATCTGACACACTTTCATACGTCTTTGGATTCTTCTATAAATTGTGTTCTTTTTATATAAAGAAAAGTCATGCCCAGTTTTTTCCTGAACTAAGACAAATATTTCATTGAGAATAGGAACTGTTTTGTTCTCAGGTATTGTTTTTTGATTGGTCATTGTAACTGGAAAAGAATTTAATATTTTTTTTATTTTAACTGATGACACATTTCATTCTGTACCATATTATAAAAATTATTAGTGTAATTTTTTTTATAATTTGTTGATTAAAAACTAATGTGAAGTTGCAAAAAAAGGGTTTTGTAAAAGAGATACATGTACTAAATATTTTTTTGGGTTACTCGGAGTACCTATTAATTTCTGTGGATAACCAAGATGAATTCTTTTCTGATTATTAAATAATATTAAACAGCACTTTTACTGTCCCAGTTCACAATCATGTGCTGGACCAAGTCACCAACATCCTTGAAGTAGGTTTCAGAGTCAATTCCCCTTTTTTTGAGGGCCTGCAAATGATCCGTTGGAATGTTTGAAAGACTTTTAGAAATTGCAGACAAAAGTATGGATACTTCAACAGGATCAACATCCTGCCTTATACTTCCATCATCAAGACCAGTTTGAACAGATCTACACAGAATAGAAAACCTTTCCTTTCTGAGTTTTGCTATTTCACTTTCACATTTCATGACATATGGAATTGAATTGTTGTGGGAGTTAGATCTGGTTTTACGCTCATCTTCATCGAAGTTAAATCTTCCAGATCTGAAGTAATTGTATATGTTAATGTGATCAGGATAGTTCCATGTAAATTCATTGTAGGCATTTCTGTAGGCAGCGATCTTATCAATACCTATATCCTCTTTTTGTACTTTGTCCCTTATTATTGAATTTAAAATCTTAGTTCCCTTAAGGACTATTGCAAAAAACAATGATTTCTTGTTTTGAAAGTAAAGATACAATGTTGCTTTAGACAGTTCAACTTCGAGAGCAATATCATTCATAGATACTTCATCGTAACCCCTAGAGAAGAACATTTTTTCAGCTGCGTTTATAATATCATGCTGGCGTTGTTTTTTTTCCCTTTCCCTTCGATCAGTGATGGACATAATTTTCACCCATAATACTATACCCAAATTAAATTTGTCCTTAGTAATATTACGGTCATTTAGTATATTGATTTTTGTTTTGATTTTTTTAAGACTCAATCAAATTGAAACCTGAAAATAGATTATAAAAGAATGGAAACAACTATTTTTAGAAAAATGATGAAATTTGGATGCTAATAAAAAAAGAAATAGTGGAAGTAATTCCACCTAATAATTTACTTAGTTACTTGGGTTGATTAAACCCCTTTCTCCGCTTGGCATGAACTCTCTTAAAGCTCCCTTAGCTATTGACTTTCTTGGATTTGTGAAGTCGAATGTGAGGTTCTTGTCTGCGAATGCAATTTTTATTAAAGGATTTGCACAGAATGCGTCTCCTCTTGCTGCGTGAGGTGCCTGAGCGATTCCTGCGTACTCTGGCTGGTGACCCACGTTCATTGCATAGTTAGGGTAGTTAGGTCCTCTGAGTTCGTGTATTAAACCTTCATCACTTCTAATTGAAAGTGAGTTGGATGCACCACACTGATCCTGCAGATCGTATCCGTAGAAACCGAGCCTGCTGTGAACTTCCTTGTGGAGTATCTGGCTTAAATACCAACCGTTTATACCTGCGTTGGAGTTACCTGTAGCGAAAGCTGTTGAACATCCAGCTGCTGCTGCTGCAACACATGCCCTCTGTGATCCACCGAAGTGGTCTTCGAGTAATGCTGGAATTTCGTACTGTTCCATTGCGTACAGTGTAATTTCTGAGGAAATATCCTTAACTACTTCTGCATCTGCAGTAGCACCGCATAATCCGAACTTGTCTTCTACGTATTCTTTACCGTAGTAGAGGAAGTCGTCTAATATGTCGTCGGTGTATGCAGCTGTTGCGTACTGTGTGAAACCTACACCACCTGACATGTATGAACCTAGCCAGATCTGATCGTATATTGCTGCTGCTGCTGCAATTACCTGTAGAGATATTTCTGCAGGGTCATCAGATACTCTGGAGGTCTGTATCATATCAGCTAAAACACCGAATGGAATTCCACCAGGTTCGTTAGGTCCTCTTGCCCTTCTTGCAGGCAAGATACTTCCCATGGAGATTACGTCAGCATGTTTTGCTGCATAAGAAAAGTCAGCAATTGCTGCTTCTCCAGCACAGAGTTTGTATGCTGAAATGAAACTCATACCAATCTGCATAGCAGACCATCGGGATACTGTTCCACCGTCACAAGCCCTTACAACCATGGTAGGTACTCTGCTTATCTGGTAAGTTTTTTTACCGATGTAGCTTTTGAGCATCTCTGCCTGTTCTTCAGGGAATTCCTTGTTTATATCGATGATGAATCTGCTGTCGATTTCATCTATGAGGTTGTCGTCACCTGAGAAGAGTTTTGCATAACAGTCTCCAACTAAACCTGGGTGAACTTCTACCATGTGTTCCTGCACAACAGCTCCTCCTGGGAGTGCGTGGTTTATGGTTTCCATGTAGTTGTTTATGGTTTCTGGAGTAACTTCTACACCTAAACGTTTTTCTAATACAGCGTGAGCTGTGTCCATTCCTACAATGATGGTCCTTTTGATGTCGTCAGACAACTGCTGGATAGCACTGTTGTTTAAGAAGTGGAGGTCGTCACCTTCAACATATGTATCTGTTCCTGAAACTTTGTAGGACATTAATTTCCTTTGTCCTAGTGGAACACCTATGTCGGGGTTGTAACCTGGGACTCCCCTTTCTTCTTCTAGTTTTTTGGAGAATTCGTTGAATTCTTTTTTACGAGGGGACTGTTCCCAACCACCGTAGCAGTAGTAGTCGGTGTAATGTTCGTTAGGGTCCTCATCAAACTTATTTTTTAAAGCTTTTAAAAACAACTTTTTATCATTTTCCATCTTATTCACCTAATTTGCGCTTTAAATCATCTTTGAAAACTTCTAATCCGAATCCACCATCTGTTCTTGCTGCGTGAATGGCTTCTACTGTTTCGATAGCTTCAGGGTCATCCCTCATGCTGATGTTGTCACTTCTGTAGATGGTTGTGATTTCTTTGAGATGTTCTTCATCCAATGGTGCTCCCATGTTAACAGGCTCATCAAGTGGCCTTCCAACCTGGTCTTTCACATAGGATACTGTTCCTGTTTTTTCATCGAACACGTATCTCTGGAGAGCATCGAACATTAAACCGTTTTCATCTAATCTTAATGAATGTCCGTGGACAGTTGCCCCTCTTATACCTGTTTTAGCAGGGTCAAAAAGGTCGGTTTCTACGAGTGTTTTGGAAATCTTTTCCAAGTCCCTTTCTCGTATTTCTATAACTTGCCTACCGGATAGTGTACCTGTGTCTACTCCTCTGAACCTCCACATGTAAGTTCTTGCTCTGTCGTATGGCTGAGCTGGAGCATTGTACATAGAATCAGCGAACTGGACGTACCTTGTCCTGTTACCTTCTTTTGCACCTTCTATAGGTTCCACCATTTCTTTCATTAAATCTTCTTCAAAGTCCATCTCTTCTAATGGAGGATGGACACTTTTATATCCTTCACCCGGGTTTCTGTGCCCTAGAATTTTGACTATATCTTCGTCAGCTATTTCCCTGATCTTTTTTAGTTCAAAATCAGGATCCATATGTTTCCTACGGTTTTCAGCAATTTTTGTATTACCGGGGGTGTATTGAACTTCATAAGACATTCTTAATCACCTATTAAATTTATGGTTTCTGAGGATTTTGAGTTTGGATCTACCAACCCTATCATGGCTGGATCTATACCTTTCTCTAAACCTAAACCTACTTTTATATAATCTGAAACAGTGATGTCTGTTTTTGTAAAAATTCCGGTTTTTACTTCGTACTTCATGGTCAAAGTTTCTTTTAAAAGAGTATCAAGTTTTTCCAAGAAGGATTCGAGTTCATCATAGTTTACAGTAATGATCAATTCTCCAACTGATACACTGAGTTCAAAATTTTCATTTTTAACTCCAATTACCTTTCTGTCTCCATGATTCACTGGAGTTCCCTTTGCAGGTCCATAAGTTACTACCTTTGGTATGGAATTTCCATTAACCAAAACTCTCAGTACACCATCAAATTCCATGATACCGTTAAGTACCTTTTCTGTTGTTTGTGGTTTTAAACGCCTGTAAGGAAATATTTTTACATCAACGGCTTTAATTTTGTCCATAACATCACCTAAACTGTTCAGCTTAAATAATATCCTTGACTTCCTTAGCTCCATCGGCTACGTATTTAACTGGCTGGTTGAAGTAATCAATGTCGCCGTACACAGTACCTATTAATCCAGAGGTAGATTCAACTGAAAACATCTGGGTTCCTGCGTCTAAACACATTGCAGCTGCGTTACATGGGGTTACATAACCTTTACTGTGTCTTGTAACTACGTGGTTACCGTGGAAAGTTCCAGGACCTCCACCACCATAAATACCGTGGGAGAAGAAACTCATTCCAACACCAGTTCCCTGTGCCCTTCCGAAGTCAACACCTGGAAGTCCGGTTTCGTATTCAACTATGTCGTTGAAGTAGAGGAGTGTTGAAGCTATTCCTTGAGCTGCCCTTGATGCACCTATGTTAACTATTACAGATGCTATGAGACCTGCTGCGGCATATGCGTTCCATAGTGCCCAGTCGTTTGGCTCGTAAACTTTGTAACCTGAAGGCATTGTTTTGGCCACTTTGATGATGCCATCGTCAATTGCCCTTTCAATTAATGAAGCAATGACTGTACCTACTGTACCTTTTCCATTTGCTTTTACTAAATCGAACACTAGGTTGTTTGCGTTTAATCCCTGGTAAGCCATACCTAAGAGGTGGCTCCTTTCGAATGCTCCTAAAGCATCTCCAGTTTCAAACATTGCGGTGTGTTCTAATATTGATGATAAAGCTACTGCGTTAAGGGTGTTTTTCTTGGTGATTGCAACAACATGGTTGGCCATGATGTTCCTTAGACCGTAACCAAGTCCTTCAAGCATTACAGGTGGTCCTAATAATGCTGAAACGTTTGCACCCATGAAATCAACACTCTGAGGGTACCTTCCTAATACTGCTGTTTTAACTGCTGATGCGTTGAATTTGTCCACGTCGAATGTGTCAATTATTGCCTGGACTACTGCTCCACCTGCAACTAGTGTGGAAACTGTGTAATCTGCTGCCCTGTTGATTCTCTGAGCAGGCATCTGCACAAGCATCTGATCTCCGCCGTTGATTAACTTCAAATTGAAGTCATCATCTTCGTCGATCTTAATTATTTTCTCGATCTTTTCAGATAATACATCTACATTACCTTTCAGATCTAATTTTAATTCCCTTCCTGGGATAAAATTGGATTTACCACCGTATGCTGCCTTTTCCAGAGATTTTTCAATTCCGGCTAAGTTTACAGCAACGGATCGTTTTACATCATATACGATTTTACCAATAGTAGGGTTTACCATTGGACTAACAGCTTCTAAAGGTACATCTGATTCTAAAAGCTTTCCATTTACCCCGTATAGGTCTATTTTATCTTCATACGTTGGCATTACTTTTACACCTCGTTTGTATTGTTTTTCATTAGATAATGAAATGTAGAGGAATGGGATTTACCTCAGTTTGTTTAGATTTCCAAGTTGGCAAAGTTGGTGTTTTCCCGTTTCGTAGGAGGGAAATAGTAATTCTAAACGATTATTTCTTCAGTAAAACTTTAAATATGAATATTTACGAGTCAAACTCAATTATTCACTTTCCTTTTCCATTCCATCCGAATTTAAATAAATTAAATCCGGAAATAACCCTAGGTAACAATATTACCCAGAGTCATTTAATAATTAATGGTCATTAACTATATAAAGTTTTCAATTTAATTTTCCGAAACTGGGAGAAGAAGTAATACTAAAACTAAATTTATAAACACGCTATTGATTTAAACTAAAGAACTGATAGGATATGTTAATTATTGGTAACAGATGGATCGATCTAGTAATGAATAACAATTGTACCATGGTGAACTAAGTATTCAAAGGGGATTTCTGGGAATACTTCCAAATAAAACATGAAATAGATCAAATTTTTTTCCATAGATTGGAAATGAAAATCATCAAAAAAAATAGTATGCGGCATTATTTGAAAATAATTTTTACAACAAGGAAAATTCATTCTAAGCTAAAAAAAAGAAATAATAAAAAATTAATTAGCATTGTTGTATGACGCTTCCATAATTCACACCACTTGTATTGTTGAACATGTTAGTACTGAAGTAGGTTCTGTATGGAGCATTGACCCATGTGCCGTTTTTCAGGTACTGTACAGATCTGTGGTTGCTTGAATATGCGGTTGCGTACTGTTTGATTCTTACATGTATGCCTGCAGCCTTCATTTTCTTGTAGAGGTAGTCGCTCATAGCCCAGCAATCACCGGCACCATTACGTACCATAGCTTCTGCTGTGGATGCTGAATGGCTGTAACCGTATTTAGATGCACCTTTCATGATGGTTGCTACTGATGAATCAATGTTTGAATTGGATGATGCAACTGCGGTAGTTGTGTTAATTTTAAGTCCCTGGGTGGCTATGATCTTTTGGAATGTTACTATAGGTATTTTTGTTGTGCCATAGCTTACGTAGTGAGGTAATCTGTTATGTGTGTTGTAGAAAGTTTGGGTCCTTTTAAGACCGTCTTTCATCTGAGCCAGTGTGAGTTGAGACACTGTGAAGCTAGTTGTATAGCTTGCTATTTTATCTCCATTTAGACTGGTTACACTTCCAGAATGTAAAAGTAGAGAATATTTATAGTTTGTTGCCAGTTTAGTTGACGGTGTAATTGTTAACGTATTCCCACTAATAGTTTTTTTAGTGGATATTATGACTTTTCCTTGTTTAAGTTCAACATAGTTGTTTCCTGATTTAATAGATTCGTTGAACTTTACTTTAATGGATTGACTCTTTTGAATTATTGCGTTGTTTGCTGGATCAACAGCTACAACCTTAGGTGATGAGTGGATACCTGTGACATTAGTTGCAGATACTGAATTTACATTTAAAAGTAGTGCTACACCAAATAACAATAGCACTGATAAAAACAATTTTTGCTTAATTCTATCGCCTCCGTATCTAATAACACCAATAAGATTCTTTCTTATTGATTTTGACTAGACTAATCAATAATCATTTAATATCATTTATAAAGTTTGTGGTTTAATTCTCTAAAAAAATCGTTCACACGGCTGTTTTTTTAATTTAAGAGGCACTTAATGCTTATTGATAATCTATATTATTGATAAGCTCATTTTGTTCCTAATTTTAAGAAATAACCTCTTTCATAACTTATTTTTCTTTAATTTTGGGTATTCATTCTTTTTGTAACAAGGTTAACTTATCGTTTATTTAAAAAAACCTTAATATATAGATTATTTATTAAAAATAGCATGTTATAATTCTATTTAATTAAATTAACAATTAATTTAAAGAAATATCAAAATTAGGCCCGTTATTGTTCAGTTAAAAGTAAAATAATAAATATTTGGTTTACATGGTTTTTTGTTTGAATGATTCGTTACTGCATGAACTGTTGATGGGGGTTTTTTCATTATTCTGAATATCGCCCAACTTCTCAAAGACTGCCTTAACATCCACTTTGGTGTTGATACATCCATCTTTCAAGAGTGGTACTCCTTGGCATGAAAACTTTGACAGCTTCATCATAGATAGGTTCAAGTCCTGGTAACATGCAACTCCTAAAACAGCCTTGAAATTATTTTTTTCGATTATCTTCTTTAGAAATGTTGATCCTGGAATGATAAATACTTGGAATCCCTTTTCTTCCGCTTTATTTTTTATGACTCCAATCACACATCTGTTACAGTTGTTGCAAACTAGTCCTGAAGATTCTAATTTGGCTTCACATTCAGTTGATCTGAGACAGTGTGGAAGGACCACGATCTTTTCCTGCGGCTCAACATGTTTGTAAACCTTTTCATTAACCTTGTTCCTAACTTCAACCCCGATCTGATCGACTATCTTACCATCCACGCCAACATTTTCAGAGAACTTTTTAAAGATTCCGTAAAACATATCGATGGTGAAAAGTAAGAGTTTTGGGAAAACCAGTTTATCTTCTTTAAGTAGAAGTTTCCCGAGTATTAGAGTTACAGAAAGAAGTGTGAGCAACACAATGGCCAGAATAAAGACAATCTGTCCAAATATTTGATAAAATTCCATGAATGCCATATACTAAATAAGTTGCACCTACTATATTAAGGTGATTATGCAGAGTTTAAAAACTTAAAATAAGGTAATTAAAACCTATTATCACTGTGTGTGGACTTATTGATCCAATTTTTCAATTTTAAATTGTTCAAAATTTCCCTCAATCTCGACTCCAGATTCAACAGCATCAATATCCAGACCAGAAAGTTCGGGACATGCACACAGTATATCCTGTTCAGGATGGGTGCCAGCCTGTACATCACAATCCAGCTTAATATGATCTCCACACGCAACAACCATTTTGAGCCTTTTTGAGGTGGGGTGGTTTTCGGGAAGTACCAATATTGGTGATGAAAATTCCTTAAGAAGGTACATCATTGATAGGATACCTTGTTTGGCTTTTGTACCTACTTCAAATGCAGATACTGCAATAAGATCATCTTTCTCTAAAAAAACAACGATCTCTTCCTTTTCAGGAGTTCCAATAAATATCTGCATTTTCTGACCGGTCTTAACCAGTCCGAGTACACCAGAAATTCCAGTTAAAAATAATACTTCTTTTGGATTTAATCCAATTCTTCTACGTTCTCTGACTGACATGAAGGACAAACTACTCTTTTTCCAATACCATTAAATTCGTTTCCACAGTCTAAACATTTGTATCGTTTTGTTTTGAGTTTTTTCATTTTAATGTCGGCCATTGGACCTCCAACAGTGCACATATTATCACCAATTCAACTATGTTTCGGGAGATATTTATTATTTGTTATATGAAATCCCAATCAATCCCAATAAAAAATAAAGATCTTCAGGAAATTACTAAAATCTATTTATTGTTTTGATTTCATATACCAAACTAGAATAATAGTTTTTAAGAATAAGGAATTTACTGTTAAACTAATGGTGAGTCTATTGAAAAACATTATTTTTCCATTTTCAGCAATTGTAGGTCAAACTGACGTTAAAAAAGCCCTTATATTAAACGCTGTGAATCCAAGTATCGGTGGAGTATTAATAAAGGGGGACAAGGGAACAGGAAAAACTACCGCTGTAAGGGCATTAGCAGATCTTCTGCCCCCGATTGAAGTGGTGAAAGGATGCCCTTACAACTGTGATCCAAATGATAAGGATTCATTATGTGATTCTTGTAGATCTAATGATTTTGAGGTAGAATTAAAACCAATGAGGGTAGTTGAACTTCCTCTTGGTTCTACAGAAGACCGTGTTGTAGGATCCATAAATATTGAAAAGGCACTTAAAGAAGGTTTGAAAGCTTTAGAACCGGGAATTCTTGCTGAGGCCAATAGAAATATTCTTTATGTGGATGAGATCAATTTACTCGATGATAATTTAGTAGATGTCCTTTTAGATGCAGCAGCCTATGGTGTGAACCTTGTGGAACGTGAAGGTATCTCAGTTGCACACCCATCCAGATTCATGTTGGTTGGTACCATGAACCCACAGGAGGGTGAACTAAGGCCCCAGCTTTCAGATAGAATAGGACTTCACATATCTGTACACACCATCGTTGATCTGGAAGAACGTGTAAAAATAATGGAAAGACGTGAAGATTTTGAAAGGGATCCTGCTGCTTTCAAACAAAAATTTGAATCCAAACAATCTGAAATTCTAAATAAGATAATCAAGGCAAGGGAAGTTCTAAAAAAAGTCCAAATTTCCCGGGGACTAATGGAGATCATAGCATATCTATGTATGGAAATGGGCGTAGATGGTCACAGGGCAGATATTGCTATTTTAAGGACTTCAAAGGCTATAGCAGCTTACAATATGAATTTTGAGGTAGATCTGGATCATGTTGAGGAAGCTTCACTCCTGGTGCTTGGTGAAAGGTTCCAGAACACATCCCGAAACAAGAATCAGATATCTCAGATGGTACAAAGGGCAATGGATGATCTATCCAAACAAAAATCAGAACAGGAAAACTCTGAAGAACAAAAACCCTCCGAAGATAAACCTGGGCAGGATGATGACACTCAAAACTCGAGGGATGAATCTACGGGGGACAATGGATCAACAGACTCCACTGAATCCAGGGAAGACAACCAAAATCTGGAGGATGATCCACAAGAAAATTCATCTGATGAACCTCAAACAATGGAAGCTGAACCTGAACCTCAGAATGAGCTGGGGTTTGAAGATGCTGAGGATCTAGACAAGGGTAAAGGACTAAGATCTTCAGATAACGAGGATGAGATTGAATCCTGTGAAGAGGGGCTTGATATAAAAAAATTACTGAAGATCCAGGGAAAGTCCAAGAAAAAACTCTATGGAAAAAGAGTTGATTCAACCACATCCAAGGGCAAATATATCAAAAGTAAATTTCCAAAGGATATGAGTAAGGACATAGCCATAGATGCCACTTTAAGAGCAGCGGCAATTAGTTCCGAAGGAAAAATAACTGTTAAAACTGAAGATCTGCGTCAAAAGGTTCGTAAGCACGGTGCAAAAGCTTCAATTGCAGTTGTTGTTGATATAAGTGGATCAATGCACTCAGAAAAAAAGGCTGTGAGGGTTAAGGACATACTGACCAACGTCATAGAAGATGCAGCTAGAAATGGTGATAAAGTCAGTGTTGTTGGATTTAAGGGGAAGGATGCTGTGATGATCATACCCACCACAAAAAGGGCGGTATCGTTTAAAGAACAGATCGCGAATCTTAAGATAGGTGGAACAACACCCCTAGCTTCTGGGATGAAAAAAGGATTTGAACTCCTTAAAAAGGAAAAGTTCAGGGATGAATATGTTCCAATGATGTTGATACTCACTGATGGAATGCCCAACGTAGCCATTAATAAAAATCCCGTGGAAGATGCCATTAATCTTGCAGCTAGCCTCAAGGAAAATGAGATCCATACAATTATTATTAATTTTGAACAGGCAGTAAAGTACGGAAGAGACATGAACATGGAACTTGCGGTCGCCTCTGGAGGAAGGTACTACGATCTTGAACAATTAAAATCTCCAGGCTGTGCAGTTTCAATGATCCTTGACAACGAGAGGAAAGACCTTTAAAAATATATGGGGGAATTTAATGTCCAAACTAAATATAGGGAAAAATGTTTTTGCACAACCAATGCCAATAACTCTTCTTGGCACACAGAAAGATGAAAAACCCAATTTTATGGCTTTAGCATGGATTACAAGGGTAAATAATAATCCACCACTATTTGCTGTGGCAGTTAACAAAGGTCATCAAACCAACTCCTTAATTCGGACTAACAAGACCTTCAGCATAAACTTTCCTTCAGAAGATATGATAATTGAAACAGATTACTGTGGACTAGTATCTGCAAGAAGAAGGGATAAATCCGAGATATTCAATGTATACTATGGGGAACTTGAGAATACACCAATGATAACTGAATGTCCATTATCCATTGAATGCAAACTCTACGATATTATGGAGTTACCAACAAACGATCTATTTATAGGTGAAGTAATTGCTGCTTACTCAGAAGAGAAATATTTAACAGATAAAAATATTGATATAAAAAAGATTAAACCATTTGTCTTGACTATGCCTGATAATAATTACTGGAAAATTGGTGAAAAGGTAGGAGATGCGTGGTCTGACGGTAAAAATTTTGATGTTGATCAATGATCTTTTTATAGTGTGAAGTTCAAGGTAAGATGTAAACAATGAAAGTATCGGTGTATCATGCAGAACAGTGTGACCCTAAAAAATGTACCACTGTGAAGCTTCAAAGGCAGGGTAAAGTTAAAGTTGTTAATAAACTGACAATGTTACCCAAAGGAGCAATAGTACTGGATCCATTTTCTGTAAAATCAGTTTCATATGAAGACAGAGAAATCGTTGAAAAAAATGGTATTGTGGGCCTGGACTGTTCTTGGAACCGAATTCAAAAGTCCAGCATAATGTTCAAAGGCAAAAAATACCATAGATCTCTTCCTTTCCTTGTTGCAGCAAATCCCACCAATTATGGAAAGCCATGCAAACTTTCAACTGCAGAGGCAATTGCAGCAACTTTTTATATAGTGGGACTTAAAGATAATGCTGTTGAAATAATGTCCCAATTCAAATGGGGACCTCATTTTCTCAAGCTCAACCATGAGTTATTAGAGGAATATTCAAGCGCTAAAACAAGTGCTGAAGTTGTAAAGATTCAAAATAGATTTATAGGAGGCTAAAAATGGCTAGATTTGAAGAAGCAGAAAATAGGCTATTCAAGATTAAAATTTGCCTTAAATGTAACGCAAGAAACCCGCCAACGGCAAAAACCTGCAGGAAATGCGGATACAAAGGTTTAAGATACAAAGCAAAAGAAGCAAGAGGCTAATTTGCACATACCAATTTAACTAAGGGTTTATAACCCTAAAGTTAAATTATATGTCCTAAATGATTAATTGATGTTTTATATTGATTTTAATATTTTTCTATGATTATTTTAATAGAGTGATTAGATGAACGTTGAAAATTACATCAGAGAAACTCTAAAGGATCACAAGTTACACCTAACTCTTCTTGATCCCGAGGAACAAACGCCTGAGGAAGCAGTTTCTATTGCAATAAATGCTGTTTCTGGTGGAACAGATGGAATAATGTTAGGTGGTTCAACAACTAACTCTGCAGAGCTTGATGCAACAGCTAAGGCACTTCAAGAAAATGTTGATGTTCCGATCATACTGTTTCCGGGCAACATAACCGGTGTTAGTAAATATGCTGATGCCATATTTTTTATGAGCCTACTGAACTCCAATAATCCGTACTGGATAACTGGAGCTCAAGCATTAGGTGCCCCATCAATTAAAAAAATGGGTATTGAAACCATATCCATGGGATATTTGGTTGTGGAGCCTGGTGGAACTGTTGCATGGGTTGGAGATGCTAAAGTTATTCCTAGAAGAAAACCCGACCTGGCAGCTGCATATGCAATGGCCGCAGACTTTATGGGTATGAAACTTTTGTACCTGGAAGCAGGGTCAGGGGCAGATGAACACATACCAATGGAAATGATCCAGCTCGTAAAGAAGACCACAAACTCCATTTTAATAGTAGGTGGGGGAATAAGAACAGCACAGGATGCTGCTGAGGTAGCTTCAGCAGGTGCAGATATGGTGGTTACGGGTACAGTTGTTGAGAACAGTTCCAACATTGAAGATAAGATTCAGGAACTCGTTGATGGTATAAGATCAGCAGGATAATTTTAAACCCTACCAATTTTTTCATCACTTTTTTTCTAATTTTAAAAACTTTTTATAATTTAATGTTTCTTTTTATAATTTATTTCTAAATCATAATTTCACGCCGTTATAAAGCAAATAATATATTTCTGAATACACAATATCTTTTTAAGAGGTGAATATCATGAGTAGTTGTGATGTGAACGGTTATGAGGAATTATCAAATAAAATAAAGACCAAACTTGGACTTGAAAAATCTCCAGTTGCAATAAAACTTGTTTTAAGGGAAGAAGATATTCCTGAAGGGATTTCCAAGCTAGATTCTAAAATGAGGCACTGTGAAATGGTGCAGAAAGCAGCTCAAGGAGAAACCTTCTACGCAACTGTTGAAGAACAAGCTTGTAAAGGTGGGGCTGGTGCAATAGGGCTCATGGAACCACCTGAAAAGGTTAAAACAGGGGAAATGTACTATTCCTTAGAGAGGTTTTCAAGTTTAGGCGCAGCTAAAAGAACAGTTGATGCCATACCCAAGATAGATCCAATTATGAAGGCAATAGTATACGCCCCCCTTGAAACAGCACCATTTGATCCCGATGTAGTGGTGATAATAGCAAATTCCAAACAGGCAATGCAGTTAGCCCAGGCAATGGTATATACATTAGGTGGAAGGATCGAGGCAGACTTTGCTGGAATACAATCCATTTGTGGCGATGCAGTTGCAGGACCATACACAACCAAGAAACCAAACTTCACACTGGGATGCAGCGGTTCAAGAAAATATGCTGACATAAAACCAGATGATGTAATAGTTGGAATGAACGGTGAAAATATAGGCTGTGTTGTAAACGCACTCGAAGCACTTTAACTTTCACTACTTTTTTATTAATTTTTTTTTTGAATATAAATAAAAATAAAATTCACATTTACAACAAGATTTAAATACTTATTTTGAAAATTCTCATGTTATATACTTGAATTTATAGTTTATCGAAAAAAAAATGAGAGAAAAAGAATTAAGCTCTCAAAAAATTTATTTTTTTGTTGTGAAACTACTGGAGTAAGCTGCCAAATAATTGTTTGCCATGTCAGTTATACTTCCATTTTGGAAGTAAATAGTGTATTTGGTTCCCTTTGCGAAGTTAGCAGTATGGTACAAGACTAATGTTTTACCACCGTTTATTATCTTGTAGTTTGTTATTGCTATAACTTTTCCAGAACTGCTTTTAATTGAAATTGCGCCGGGACCTATTTTTATTGGTTTACTGAAGTTCACGGTAATGTTGGAGTTGACTGCAACATTTACAGCATTTTTTGCAGGTGTCATGCTGGTAATGGTTGGTGGTGTGCTGTCTACTGTGAATTTAGTTGTGTAATCATTGAGCATGCTTGTATTGTTTTCATCCACAATACTGTTAACAGGTAGCGTTAGTGTGTATAATCCTCCTGCAAAGGTTCCACTGCTTTTAGTAATGGTTAAAACATTACCAATGATTGATGTTTTTATTGGTATCACTGTATTTGAACTGTTCTTCAAGGTAATTTGGCTGTAGGCTGAACCGCTGTAGATCTTTTTATTAAATGTAATTTTTATTACTTTGTTGACTGGTACACTGACTGCATTATTGGCTGGATCAGAACTTGTTACTTGTAGTGGTGGGACTGTGGTGAAACTGGTTGTGTATGAAGCTGCAGGGCTATTGGTTAAATCTTCAATAGCATCATATGGTATGTTCAAGGTGTATGTAGTTCCTCCAATGTAGTTTAAAAGTGGCACAATGGTAAGTGAATTACCGGATATAGTCATTGATTGAATTCCAACAGCGCCATTAATGGTGCTCAATGATATTCCTGTGAAGTTTGCACCGGCCTTAATTGACTCTGAATATACTATTTTTATTGCTTTGTTTAAGGCTACATTAGCTGCGTTGTTTACTGGATCTGTGCTTATTACTTGTGCTGGTGGAATTGTTGTGAATTTAGTGGTGTATTCATTTGCAGCATTACCTGCCAGGTCTTCTATAGCATCATTTGGTAAGTAAAGGGTGTAAATTGTTCCTTTGACGTAACTGTTTGGAACTATTACAAGGGAGTTGCCTGTTACTCTTATGGTTGCTAATACCGGGCCATTGCTGGTACTTAATGTTATTTTATTGAAGTTTGCTCCTGGTTTGATAGGTTCATTGTATACTAAATTAATTACCTTGTTTAAGGCTACGTTAACTGCGTTGTTTGCTGGATCTGCTTTGGTTACCACTGGAGGTTCGTTATCAACAAAGTTGTCGATCTCTGTAACGTACGCATCTTTGGTGTATCCAAAATCGTTATGTGCAAAGTTATCGTATGCTCCTATGGTGGTTGGATAGTCATTAGACCAGGTATTACCTGCCACATAAACTTGTCCACTACTTGTAATGGCAGCACAGTTTCCATAATCTGCATTTGACCCTCCAATTATTGATGTGTCCTGGGTTTGTTGAGCTGTGTTAGGATTTTTAATTATAGAGAAGAATACATCTTCATTTCCATTATAGGCGGGGTTAGAGGTTACACCCGAAAAGTTGGTTGAATTGGTTGTTCCAACAACTCCGAAATTAGGACCTAATCCCGATATAACAATACCATTTGCAACGTCGTTGCTGTTACCACCTAAGTATATGCTGTAATTAACAGTTTGGAGTTCTTTATCCATTATAGTTACAAATGCATCTTCCTGACCGTTATTACTGCTTTTCTGTTGTGAAACTATTGGCTGGAAATCATTAGACCAGGTTCCTCCAACAACATAAACCCTTCCAACCGGGTCAACTGCAATACCATTACCTATGTCCCTACCGGATCCTCCTAACAATGCCACACTTTCGATATTTTCAAGAGCTTGACATGATAATTTAACAACAAATGCATCATAATCTCCCTTGTTAGTAAGCAGACCATTGTTTGGATAGGTGTTTGACAGTTGTATGGATGGGAAGTCAGTTGCATTGGTTGCTCCTGTTATGTATATATAATTCTGCTGGTCTGTAGTTATGGCATTTGCATAACTTGTTCCACTACCTCCAAATACTACTCCTGCAGTTATATCCGTTAGATTGTTGTTTAATTTGGTAACAAAAATATCACCATTTCCAACATAGGTGTTTTCCATGGTTGGTTCACCAAATGCGGAATACATAATAGGATAACTTGTCACTGGAGCACCCTTAGGATCTGTTCCCTTGTATGAAAATGTCTGTCCTGTGATGTATATATTGTTTGATGCATCAACCAAAATTCCATTGGCAACATCTGCACGGTTACCTCCAAGGATGGCACTTCTTACAAGTCCTAAATTATTTGTTAATTTTGTTACGAAAACATCACCGGCTCCAGTATCCCAGCCCATCTTAACACCATTGGTACCTACTGGGAAATCATTATTGGTGTAATTACCAGTTGAGTATGTTATACCTGTGATAAACACATTTCCGGAGTTGTCTAAAGCAATTCCTTTAGCCTGATCACTTAATGATCCACCTATATATGTGCTCTGTAATAATGTGCTGAGGTTGCTATTGAATTTTGATACAAAAACATCCCATTCATTGGTATTTTTTCCTGCATTGTAAGATGCAAGATTAGATGCAGGAAAATCATTTGATCCAGTGTATCCTGTTACGTAGACGTTTCCAGATTTATCCACAGCAATTGCATTGATACCATCGTAGCTGTTACCTCCAAGGTATGTACTTGCAAGTACTGGGTCGATGATTAATTTGTAGTTCTTGTTATATGCACCTGTTTTGTATCCGTAGCTAGTGCCGTTCAAGACGTAAGAAACAGAGACGTTTACTCGTTTACCATTAATAATTTGGTATGCTAATGGTTTGGTGAGTTTAAGTGCACTTGAACCGTTTAAAATTTCAAGTTCACCATTTTTGTTAATTTTTAAACCGGTAGATCCCTTGACATTAATCCATATGCTGTTTGGACTTCCGTTTTTGGAAATGATGTATATCTTTTCGATATTCTTTCCATGTGCCTTGAGATGAAGGTTTACACCTTTATAAAGATTGGTGTACAGAACCTGCTGATAGGTTGAAACATCTTTCTTCCAGTTTTTTGAATCTTTGCCAATGTAATAGTTTACCTTGGTTTTTGCATTATCAAGCCCTTTTACAGTGACGTGGTTTGCACCTTTAAAATTTTCGCAAACGATCCAAGACTTCTTGTCCTTACTTAACCTGTAAACAATTCCATTGTTCTCAACATAGACACTCCCTATGAATGTATTTGCTGAGTACTTTACATTTTTATCTGCTATTTGGCCGTTATTATGGGTAAAAGGTATTGTAACATTATTAAATTTTTTATCATTCACACTAACCTTTTTTGTTGTATTGGCTGCACTAGCCGAACCCATGAAAATAAAAAGAACCATAATCAACAGAATTATCAATCCTTTTTTTCGTATATTCAAATAAATTTCCCCCTTATTGAATAACTTGCTGACAAAATTATTTAAAAAAACAAATTATCTACTAAAAAAATTATTGTCCACTCTTTGTTTGTCACTAGGCCCCTATTCAAACCCCCAATCTTTTTTATTCAATATTCATAAAAAATGATTAACGAAAGTTAATTTCTACCTCTGTATTATTAAATTTTTCTATATGTAATAACGATTAATGAGTCCTATTTTGCTCATAAGACGTTGAAATAGATATAGCTGAATATAAATTAGAACTATCTAATGAAAACGAAGCTTAAAAATAGTATTTAAGAATTCAATCTAGAATAATTGAATTAATAGATGGTTTACGCAAGAATTTTTAATGTTTTAATCTGGAATGATTGGAGTTAATTTCATTGGTGTATGCTAAAATAAATATGGGCCCTTGGCCCTAAACTGCTATAAACTGTTTCTAATATCGATATAATCTTGATATCTGTTGATATTAATCAGTTCAAACTCATTTACAGCTGGAATTCCATAAAATACAACTCCATCGCTTATCATCTCAATTAAAATTGGATTTAAGTTGTCTTTATGTTGTTGTAAATATTTCAAAAGCAGATCAGAATGGCAGATGAATGGCATACCAAGACCTTTGGCAGTTTTAAGTAACCCTGTATCTTCCCTGGCTAAAACAGAAACACAATTCTTGGAATCAGGACTATTAATCGCAGTTTCAATCAAATTTTTGTAGGTTTCTGGTGTTACTGTGGGTTGATCTCCAGCTGCACATAGAATCAATCCTGGTTCAGAATTTTTAACCCCATTTAAAAGTGTTTCAGACAATTCAACATTATTATCTTGGTTTTTTATAATTTTTAATCGTTCATCCGGATAATCCTTGAGTGCTTCACTAATTTCATCACTGAAATGCCCAAGCACCACGCTACACTTATCCACGCCTGATTGAAGCACGTTCTCAATGGTTCGTAAGATCACAGGTTTTCCACCCAGGTCCATGAGCAGTTTGTGTTTTATTTCCATTTTCCGGGACTTAAGATCTTCAACCATTCTCCGGTTCTTACCAGCTGCGGTGATAATTGCTGAAACCATTACTTTGCTCATAGACTTCAATCTGTAAAGTAGGGATAATAAAATAATTGGTTTCAAGGAATTAATTGAAGATTCAAAAAAAGTTAAAAAAAGATAAAAAAAAGAATTGTTTAGGGTGTGTACTGTATTGCCTGTGCATATATGGCCATTCCTGTACCGCCACCAACAGTCCAGAGAACTACTTTCACTGGATAATCAGTTGGGTTGTAAATGGAAATGCCTGAACTAGGATTAGCATCTACAGATACTGCGTAAAATCCACTTGACATTCCACCAGGGAGTGGAAATCCTGCATCCATAACAGCTGCTCTTAATGCTCTTCCTGATGGGCATGCACCGTGTGATGGGTAACTCTTAAGTTCTGGATCGTACACTCCTACGAAGGTAACATTCGTTTTTCCATAGGCTGTTGTGTGTGGTGGTACAATTGTGTTGTTCCATCCTTCAACAAATACCTGGGCATTCACTGCACGTAGGCTATTATCATATTCTGCGTAGTATCCTAAAACACTGTTACCAGATCCAACTACAGTTTGGTTGGTAGCGGCATTGTAGACCATAACTGGAGATCCCGAAGGATATCCTGCAATGTACTTGGTAGTATTTTCACCGAAGAGTGAGGTTATCTGACTTGGAGGTACTGTGTTACGTCCATCATTGAATTTAGTAAGTGAATAATCGATTGTGAGATTGTCACCAACGTCAGATGAATTAAACCAGGATTTAATGGCATTGGTTGTCAAATTAGTTCCAGAAACTGTGCTGTTACTGATGTCTGCAGTTGCAACACTTTTCACAGTTTTATTTTGAACTTTAATATCCAATCCATGTTGCGTTTTAACAGCTACGGTGTAAGGTGTTTTAAATCCCCAAACAAATGTTTCAGGGGCGTTAACAACTAATTTACTTCCATTAACCGTTACCATTCCCGGACCACTAAATCCTTTGGCAACCCCGCTTTTAGTAACATTACCACTGGTGATCTCGTTTATTGGTGTTTCAACTGATCCTGTTGTAATGGCTGTGTAAAAATCGCCGTATTCCTGATTTTTTAGATCATCTATCAAATAATCTGGATGATAAATTACAGGTACCTTCCTGATCTTGTTACCATTAACAACGTTTTGTCCACTTAATACTGTGTCTCCAATATTTACTGCAGAAAATTCTGCTGGGTTCTGAGCAGGTATGTTGGTAGCTAAACTTTTTCCCAGCGTTCCCAGACCAACCACAACAATGATTAAAACCAAAAGTATTAATATGGGATTTTTAAGGTAATTGGTCAGAGTAATTCCTCCTTTCGTCCATCATCTTCTCTCCTAATAACTGACTCCCCCAAAAAAATGCATCGTAAAAAAAATCATTGTGCATAAAATAAGGTGTTACATCAAGATATTTATACTATGTGATTTTCATTTGTTTGTGCTGTATTAAGCTGAAAGATTAATGTAATGTAATGAGAATTATACATCAATCAATTGTAATAATGAAGACTGGAGAGACATGATCTTTGACTGTCCATTTCCACCAATGAATATTGTATCATAATTCTCTGTGTAGCTAAACACCAGATCTACAAGGCTGGACATATCTTCCTCAATTCTGATGGTGCCATCATATCCAAAATCAATTAAACATTCCCTTGCAAACTGTGTGGTATCATCTAAACCCGGAAAAATAATGACTAATACTGGATCTGCCATTGCAACTTCCTTCAAAATATTGTATCTAAATTTTTCATTCTTTCTGGGTGTTCCAATGACAACAACTTCTGGCTTTGATTCATCTAAAACAGCAGCAGTGGAATCTGGGTTATCTGTTTTACCTATAATTATTTGTGAACCATTCAGATCCATGGTTATTGTCCGACCTTCAACAGCTTCGAAATTTTTTAAAGCATCATTAATTAAATCAGGTTCAACACCCATGAGTTCTGTAACTTTAAAGGCTCCAGAAGCATTTTCCTGGTTAAAATTACCGAATAATTTTAGATCTCGAATCTCAGAATCAAAGTAATACACATCTTTAGAAATATCATTAAATTCTGCAAGCCTTGAGTCATTACCATTTAGGACTATCTGATCCACACCATCGAAGAATTTAAAAACAGATTTTTGATAGTTCTCAATCGAATGATGGTGTTCCATATGATCAAATCCTAGGTTGGTTACAAGCACGATATCAAAGTCGAATATATGGGATGCAAAATCCAGGGTCATATCACAAACCTCAACGATCATGACATCATAATCGGATTCATTGGCCCGGATTATGAGCTGGGTGTAACCATCAAAACCACCACCAGCATTTCCACCCATTAAAACGTTGTAGCCTGCTTCAACTAAAATATCGTGTATCATGTGGCAGGATGTAGTTTTGCCATTAGTTCCTGTGACACCAATGGTGAAAAGAGATTTATGTTTGTTTAATACGTCTGAAAATAGTTTATTTTTCCCTAAAATCTTATTAATTGTCCTTTTATTCCATAGGCTCGGACTTAAAACAACGCAATCAGAATCATCTATCTTTTTACCGTCGTGAAATCCCAGATCGATGTCTAAGCTGTTTGATTTTAATTCAGAAATATCCAAACTTTTGTCGAGATCCGAAGCGTAAACTTGAGCCCCATAGTCAAGGAGGGCTTTAACAGATTTTTTACCCTCTATTCCAAGTCCTAAAACTGCAACTTTCATTTTATTCATCCATCTAAGAATTTTAAGTTTATTAAATTAAAAAAATATTAAGATCATTTAATATAAGTCAACATACTGAGTTTAGTTTATACCTATTTTTATCTATTTGTATTTACAATAGATATAATATAAAACCAATTCAAAAAAATGAAATAAACAACAGGATATCCAAATCCAGTTCACATTAAACTTATCAATGGTGGACATAATGAAGAACCTTTCTAAAGAAATAATCGAACGAATAGAAAAAATTTCAAGACCAGTAAAAATAATGCACGTCTGCGGATCCCATGAACATACCATAATGCAGCATGGAATTAGAACTTTAATACCCGAAGAGGTTGAAATAGTGGCAGGACCAGGATGTCCTGTATGTTGTGTACCCTCAAGGGAAGTTGATGAGTGCCTCTACCTTGCAAGGGAAGGAGTAACAATAGCAACTTTTGGTGATATGTTGAGGGTTCCTGGAACTAAAGGAACTCTTGCAGATGCAAAAGCTGATGGTGCAGATGTAAGAATAGTCTACGGAGTTAATAATGCCGTTGAAATGGCTCAAAAAATTGACAACGATGTTGTTTTCATGGCGGCAGGATTTGAAACCACTGCACCTACAACTGCAGCAGAACTTGTAAACGGACCACCAGAAAACTTTTCAATCATCTCATCACACAGATTGATACCTCCGGCACTGAAGTTTTTAATCGAATCTGGAGAAGTAAATTTAAACGCTTTAATCGAACCTGGCCATGTTTCAACAATAATTGGAACAAAACCATACGAAAGCTTTTCAAAGGACTACGGTATTCCTCAAGTTGTAGCAGGATTTAATCCATTTGATGTTTTGATAGCCATCTACATGGTGCTCAAACAATTTGAAAATGGTCAAGCAGAAGTTCAAAATGAATATAAAAGGGCAGTCCGGGATGAAGGAAATGTTAAAGCTCAGGAACTACTTGAAGAAGTATTTTACATTAAAAGCAGGGAATGGAGAGGTTTTCCAGAAATTCCAAATTCTGTGTACGAAGTTAAACCTGAATTTGAAGAATTCAATGCAAGGAAAAAATTCGACATTGATGTAGGTGAATCGGAACCAGTGGTAACCGGATGTATCTGTGGACCCATACTCCGGGGAGTTGCAAGACCTGAAGAATGTAAACTATTTAAGAAAGAATGTAATCCAATGAATCCTGTAGGGGCTTGTATGGTCAGTAAAGAAGGTACCTGTAATATTGCATACAGATATGGTTCATTTGACCCTTCCATTTAATGCAACTAATGAGGAGAATAAAACTTGATTAAAGCACTGGCCACAGACGTTGATGGAACAATCACAGATAAAACAAGAAGAGGTTGTTTAAGCGCTATAGAAACGATACACCGTGTTGAAGAAATGGGAATACCAGTTATCATAGTGACTGGCAATATTCTCTGTTTTACAAATGCGTTAACAACATTTTTATCCACATCTGGAGGGATTGTGGCTGAAAATGGCGGGGTGATCAGTTCAATGGATAAACCTGAGATTCTGGGCAATTATGAAATATGCGAAGATGCTTATGAATATCTTAAAGCAGAACTACCTGTTGAAAAAGTTCTAAACTCAAATTTAAGAGTTTCAGAAATTGCTCTAACCAGAAAAATACCTGTGGAATCCATTAAGGATGTGCTTAAGAATCATCCAGTGAAAATTTACGACAGCAAATTTGCAATACATATAACTGACCCTGAAGTTAGTAAGGGATCTTCACTAATTAAAGTCGCAGGAGCATTGGGTGTTAAACCTGAGGAGATAATGGCTGTTGGAGATAGTGAGAATGACATCGAATTTTTATCTGCAGCAGGATTAAAGGTTGCTGTCTCCAATGCTGATAATGAACTCAAAGATATTGCAGATTATGTTGCAAAAAAAGCTCATGGAGATGGATTTAAAGAAGCTGTTGAGAGATTCATACTTTGAATTAACATATCTGGACAGTTACTAAATTTCTTAAAATTTTTCTTTAATATTTTTTCGAGGTGTAAAAAAGATGATGCATGATGTAGCAAACCAGGCACTTGATCTGGCCCTAAAATATACTGATCAAGCTGAGGTATATGTTGAAAAGGAAGAAGGAGTAGATGTTGACATTAAGAATGATAATGTTGACTTTGCAAAGGAAGCCTTCACATTTGGTGTTGGTGTGAGGGTGATAGTGGATGGTAGAATGGGATTCTCATACACAACCAACACTGAACGCCTTGAAGAAACTGTTAAAAATGCAATTTTCAATGCCAAATCTAATGAAATAGATAAAAACTTTTCATTTGCTCCTAATTCAAAGTATCCTAAAGTTAAAGATATTTACGACCCAAAAATTGAATATTTAGATCTCGAAGAGATCATCGATGTTGCCAAGATCATGCTGAGAACAGTTGTGGATGAAAAATGTGAACCCACTTCAGGAGGTTTTTCAACAGGATACAGCAAAGTAATAATGGCAAATTCGGAAGGTGCTGTTTCTAAAGATGTTTCATCAATATTCACCGGATACATGGCAGTCAATGCTGAAGATGGTGATGCAATATCCACAGCCAGTGAATCTGATTCATCAAGATATATGGATATCGATCCTGAAAAAATTGCCCTAAAAGCATGTGAACTTGCAAAGAAATCAAGAAATGGTAAAACTATTGATACTGGAGATATTCCTGTGGTACTGGATCATCATGCAGCTGCGGGTTTACTTGCAACTTACTCTGGAGCATTCAATGCAGACAATATTCAAAGGGGCAGATCAGTATACGCGGATAAAATGGGACAACAAGTTGTATCAAGCTCACTAAGCATATATGATGATGGAACAATTCCAAGTGGACTTCAAAGCGCCACATCTGATGGTGAAGGAGTTCCAAGTCAAAAAACCACTCTAATTGAAGATGGAATTCTTAAAAACTTTTTATATAATATTTACACAGCAAACAAAGGTGGAGTAGAATCTACAGGTAACGGTATGAGAGGCTCATACGGTGATGTTCCTGCAGTGGGTTTATCTAATTTCGTTTTAGACTTCAATGAAGTGAACCCAATTTCTGATCTAAAAGAAGGAGTACTTGTAACAGATGTTTTAGGTGCACACACAGCAAACCCAATATCTGGAGACTTCTCTGTTGAGGCCATGAATGCGTTTAAAATAGAAAATGGTGAAATAACACACCCTGTCAAAAAGGCAATGTTATCCGGCAATGTTTTTGAAGCCCTTGGAATGGCATCTGCAACAGAATCAGAAAAACGTTGCTTAGGACCATTTGTCATCCCAAGGATCCTGATTGAGAAGTTAAGGGTTGTGGGTTAAAACTAGTCCATAAATTTCAATGACTATCAGGGTTATTTTATGTAAAAACCAATGGGTTGCCAAATTTTCTTATACATGAAGAAAATTATACTATTTGGCCACCACTTTTTTTCTTAATGAAACTTTTAATTTCAAAATGTTGGTCCAACAATGAAATGGTGTTTGAAGCTGTCAATGAGATTATTAACATGCATGCAAACTACCAATTTGCAACAAGAACATCAGAACAAGCCAAAAAATATATTGAAAAAAATTTAAACTAACAATTGGAACTTAGATAAATTTTAGTAGGTAAAGATCATGGAGAACCAAGAACTTGAAACCCAAATATTTGAGGATCTTAAAGGGGATTATGAGGGTGTAGAAAAAATTTCAATGGAGTCTGATACCGAATTTCTGGTCTTTGCAGACGATGATACACTTTGGAAAATTTTTGAAGACATGAATAATGAATTCAGTTCAATAGAATTCGATGCAGAAAAGGGAGAAAATCACTTTTTGAGGATAAATATCTAATAATAAGGGGATGCTTAACATCATAAGTAAGATTCATTCCACTTTTTAAGATCACTTCCACGCCATCCATTTTAAAATTGACTTATTTTCAAATTTTTTAATTGGATTTTACACTCAAATTTAACTTTCAAACCTTTACTCTAACTTCTTATAAACTTTAAGCAATGATTTTTAGTGTAAGCATTTATAAACAACGAATAATATAATATAATTTAAATGTAGTCGCTTCATGCTAAGGGAAAATCTAAAATCACGTGATCAGCTATGATTTGTGAAAACTGTGGTGCAGAAATAAGGAACAGGGAAAATTACTGCCCAAACTGTGGAATGGAAATTATTAGTCCATACAACAAATCCATAAAGGCTAGATACATGGCAGGGGAATACTCAGAAAATCAGGGTAACTATTATCAAAGAAAACAGAAATCCCGAAAAGAAGAGGAAGTGTATGTGGAGGAAACTGAACCTCTTAAAGAGGAGGAGTACTACGAACCAGAACCTGAAGAATATGAGGAATCTGGTGGAGTTTCAGTGCTTACAGTCATAATCCTTTTTTTAATAGTGGCCCTTTTAATAGGATTTGTAATTGGCATACTGGTATTTTCAGGATTTTTACACTCTCTTCCAGGATTTTCTAATCTATAAAAAAAGATTATTTTTATAAAATTTCATTTAATCCAGTTGCCAGTTATTTTTTAAAATAAAATAAATATTTAGGATGTTTTATTCAAACAATTGTTTAAAACAAAACTTCCATCTTCAATTCTTCTTGTGAGTATTGCTGTCAGTTCCCTGGCCCTTTTTATATCTGACTGTCTGCAAATAATGGGCATATCAATGTTTTTATCATCAATATCAAAACTCACATTACCAGTTTCCATGGTAAATGCTTTGTTTGGACAGGAATTTACACACATTCCACAACCGAAACATTTTTTAAGGTTCAAGCTATCTGTGTAAGCCCCAGTTGGACACCTTTGCCTTACAACACAGTTTTCACATTTAATACAGTTCTCTGGATGATACACAGGTCTCTCATCAGAGTTGTCCCACACTTCTCCATAATTGGTTGATGATAAAACACTGTGTCTGCCACGGATATCTGTTATTGGTAGAACTATATCCCTGTTTAATATGAAGGTTTTTTCAAAAATTTCAGTGTCAAGTATGGGTATGGCACAGGCAACACTGTCGAAAACTTCTGGACCTGACCCTGTTTGGAACCCTCCAAGGAAATGGGAATCCATTTGTTTCATGTCTCCAGTGATCATCAAGTTGGGTTTTTCTGGACTACTACGAGTTCCATTCCCTATAATAATGCTATCAGCACTATTTAAAAGGATTTTTGCTCCTGAACAAATGGTTTTCATTAAAGGATCGTTTTGGAGTGGATTGAGCTGACCGCAACCTGAAACAGAAAGTCCTTTAAACGGACCTTCCATACCTACAGCGTGGAATATTGATGAAATAATTTCTTCGGAAGGGTTTGTGAATGAATTATAATTTTTAAATGCCATTCGCGTACCGAGCATCTGTGCAGTACCAATATCATCTATGGTAACAGTTTTTTGGAAAGTTTTCCCGTCTATGGATTCCACTTCTACTTCTATATCATTTCCAGCAACAATATCCTTAAATAGGAAACCTCCCCCGTATTTATTATCTTCTATGCTGTGTGCAGTTCCATAGATGACTAGATCGACGGATCCAAGCCATTCATTAGGACAGGGGCCTGGAAAACCAGGCACGCCATTTAAACTTATTTTACTGGCTTTTTTAAATGCTCCAGGATCTGAAACAGGAACATGAAGTACAGCAGCAGTTCCAGACATGATACCACATGTTCCTGTGGTGACAACATCCACATCTTCTGCCTTGGGTGTTTCATCATTCCTTATAAGTTGTGATATTTCCTCTGCACTTAGCACATTGGCAGTTCCAGCTTTAATTTTTTTGTTAATTTCTTCCACTGTGCGTATCTTCAATTTCATTTCGCTCCTTCTTTTTTTTAAATTAGATACATGTTAAAAAACTACAAACCTATGAAAGCCATATTACAGGTTTTTAATATTTATTCTGAAAGTCTGATATGGGAATGTGTTAATTTTTTTGACCAGAACATGAATTAAAAAATATGATTACAATATGTTTAATTATTGTTTGTTTTTAAGAATTAAAAACTATTTTACACAATTCTATTGTGTTGTTAAAATAAAATTAAGAAAAAAATAATTGGGTTGAATTGGTTTATCTTACCTTCTTCACACCGAAGTACTGTCTGTATCCTCCTCCGATGATCCAGATTATTATTGCACCAAGAACCCCGTACTTGATTGGATAAAAATCAAAAACACCTAATAAAAGTACTATAAGTCCCAAAACACCCATGATATACAGTATGAAATTTACTTGATTGTCATCCATTTTGTATCCTCCTACTTAACAATTTAATAAGTTATCTGAACCTCAAAATTTATATTCTTTCCGGGTTGAAAAAAAGGGAGGGTTGTGGCTAAATTTTCATGGCTTAGTTTTCCCTTTTTTTAGCCAGTTTTCAGGATCTCTTCGATCTTTTCAAGTGCAAAGTTTAGAGCTTCTTCCATCTTATCATGGTTTTTACCAGCACCCTGTGCGAGATTTGGCCTTCCACCTCCACCTCCACCTAAAATGGCGGCTGTTTCCTTGATAATGATGTTTATTTTTAATCCTCTTTCAAGTGCCCTGGCCGATGAACTACCCACTATCTTACCTTCAGTGTTTCCAACCACCACAATATCTAACCCATCTTCATCTTCAGTCAGGTCTGTGGCGATTCCAATGAGTTCATTCATATCAGAATCCACAAGCTGTGTTAACACTGTGAGATCATTGATTTCCACAGCAAGATCCTTTATACTTCCCACCTTAAGGGTGGCAATTTCATCCTTGAGTTTGGTATTCTCATTTTTGTAGACTTTCCATTCTTTGAAAAATCGATCACAGGTTTTTGGAAGTTGTTCAAGAGGAACCTTGAAGATTTCGCTGCTTTCCTTGAGTATTTCATCATTTTTTTGAACGGCATCGATTGCAGATTCTCCTGCTGAAAATTCGAGCCTTTCAACTCCGTCCTGAATTCTCTCGGTTCTAGTAATTTTTATCAGACCAATTTCCCCGGTGTGTTTGACATGTGTACCTGCACATGCCTGAACATCTATTTCATCTATTTTAACTGTTCTAATGTTTGCACCTGGAACCACACCTCCCTGATATAGTTTGAACCCGTACTTTTTCTCGGCCTTGGTACGGTTCATCCATGTGGTGTGCACCTGATAATTCTTCATAACGTATCTGTTGGCAATTTTTTCTATCTCACGAATCTCATTGATGCTGATGCGTTTGTAATGTGAAAGGTCGATCCTTGATTTTTTAACACCCTTCTGAGCCCCTGCTTGCCATACATGACCGCCCAGAACTTCACGTGCTGCAGCCACTATTAAATGTGTTGCGGTGTGGTTTTGGGTGAGTGAAGTTCTCCTGGTTGGATCAATGCTTCCAGTAATTCTGGATCCAGCGTATGGTTTAAGTTTTTCAATATCCTCAGGTTCCATCTTATGTAAAACAATACCCTGAATCTTTTCAGCACCTAAAACATTATACTTCTCTTTATTTCCCTTAACCCTTATATACCCAATATCTGATGGTTGTCCTCCACCTTCAGGATAAAATATGGTACGATCCAGAACCACATTGTCTTTATAAAATCCTAGAATTCCAGCTTCAAACTCAGTTTTTTGACTATGTTCATAGAATACAAGTTCTGTTTCAAGGAACTTGATCTCAATGTCCTGTTTTTTAGTCTTCTTCTCTGCTTCATGTTCCTCAGCAACCAGGGTGTAAAAATTATCTGGAACTGCTGCTTTGAATTTTTCAGTTGCAGCAATTTCTTCAATTGTTTCTGGAGGCATTCCATGGGAGTCGTACAATTTTATCAGAGTTTCCACTGGAATCTCTTCTTTATTTTCCTTCTTGAGATCCTGTATTGTTTTTTTAACCAGCTGTTTTCCCTTCGACACAGTTTTGGTGTATCGCTTTTCTTCGAGTGTCACGACGTTGAATATGTGCTGCTTTTGTTCTTCGATCTCAGGGTAGGTTTTTGATAAAAATTCCAGTTGAATTTCCATTATGTCTCCAAGAGACTCCTGTAACCCAAGATCCTTCATGAAACGTATGGTTCTTCGAAGTATGAGCCTGGCTAAATAACCTTCCTTAACATTTGATGGAATGACACCGTCTGCAAGCATGAAACACAGACATCGGGTATGATCTGCTATTACGTAGACAGCTTCCATGGGTTCTGTGGCTGTTTTTAATTCATCCCTACTTATTCCCAGTTTATCTGCCACTCTTCTACGCAGTTCCTTTAAATCTGCAATATCCTCGATATCCATCATTCCAGCAATTCTTGCGTTTTCCGCCAGCACAGCTTCGTTGAGCTCCACACCTGCAAGTTTTTTTATCTGATCAATAACAGGACCAAAGGATGCATCGTAGGCAGTAGGTGTGCCCTGGGATATCCATGCAAACCTTTCAAGCCCGTATCCAGTGTCCACAATTTTAAGTGGAATTTCCTTCAAACCTTCCTCTGTAGTTTTGTACTGTATGAACACGAGGGTTGCAAGTTCCACTCCACGGACACAAATTTCGTAACACGGTCCTGCATTTCCACCACCCTCCCACCAGGATTCTATAAAGGTTATTTCAGATGGATCTATACCTATGTGTTCAATGAAGTCATGACAGTATTTCACTGTTTCATCTTTCCAGTAAATCTCATCATCAGGCTTGTTAAATGCATGGTGTGCTCCCATTGTAAAACAGGTCATGTGTCTACCTGTTCTTCCAACGTTGTCAACATCGTTGAGCCTGATTGATGGTTGGGCTATGACAAGTGGATTTGCTGGAGGTTCAACCAGACCAGAAGTTACCCATGGTTGGAAATCATAGATAGATGCTCCAACAAGAAACACATCATCTCTCCATCGTTTTGCAAGCACAGGGTATCTTGTGATTGGGGTGTGGCCCCTTTCCTTGAAAAAATCATTGAACTCCTTCTGTATTTGGTAGAGATCGTATTTTACAGTGGTGGCAGGATTTCCTATAAACTCATACCTATCACAGGGAGCATCTCCACATGTAGATCTTTCACCTATTGACCAAAAGTCGTTTCCACAAGTTTCACATGTTTTCTTTGTATATCCTAATTCTTCTAATTGGCGAGACATGATAATCAACGTTAACAATCTTTTAATTATTTTATATTAACCGTTAAATAAAGATTTAATCCCAAATAACTTTACCTATATTGTTTTTCGGGATCTATTAAAATAGTCATTTTCAATTCAATGATCTAGTTGATCCTAATTTGTTTAAAACTTGTTTAAATAGTTTTGAAACTGGTAAAAAAATAAGATTCCTGAATATGAAAATTAGGGGATATAATTTCAGAGATAATAATTTTAAAATAAAAAAAAATTTAAGAAAGGATCGGACCAGTAAAAACTTTTAAAGATCCGAAAAAAGAAAAGAATTTAGCCGAAGAGAGCGCCTAGACCGGCTGCTGCTTCTTCTTCTTTTTCTTCTTCTTCTTCCTCTTCCTCTTCTTCTTCCTCAGCTGCTGCTGGGGCTGCTGCAGCTGCTGGGGCTGCTGCTGCTACTGCGGTTTTTTCCATTGCTTCTTCGATGTCGACATCTTCGAGAGCTGCAATTAATGCTTTAACTCTAGCGTCATCTACTTCTGCGCCTGCTGCTTCTAAAACCTTCTTCACATTTTCTTCGCTAATTTCCTGACCGGTTGTGTGCAATAACATTGCTGTGTATATATATTCCATGAGATCACCTCAAAGTTTAAATTTTGTTTAGTTTTAATAAATCCTTTAAATTAAATTTTAACTTAGCCAAATAGAGCTCCAAGACCTGCTGCTGCATCTCCTTCCTCTTCTTCAGCTTCTTCTTCATCTTCTGGTTCTTCGTTGTTATCTTCCTTGGTTTCAACTTTAGCTGCAGTTGAACTCAATTTTTCTTTAAGCTCTTCATCAACAGCGTTTTCATCCTTGGCAGATACTTCTGATGCTACTGCAAGCATCTGTGCGTATGCTTTGGCCAATAGGACATCCCTTGTTTTTTCGTTTAATATTTCTGCGTTTAAAGCAAGGTTCATTGACTGTGAAACAGCTTTCTGTATTATGAGTGGTGTAGATTCCTTGTTGAAAATTACAGCTTCGACTGATAAGTTCAGTGCCTGTGTAAATGCTTTCTGGATATCTGCTAAAGTTTTTTCCTCGTCAACTGTCAATAGATCAGATGTGTAAATAGTTTCTGCTTCATAGGCAGCTCTGAGATCAATTCCTACTTCGAGTGGGTAAATTTCAAGCCTTGTGAGTATGCTTGCAACGTCCCTTGGAATAACTTCTCCTGCTTCGACTATGACTTTGTCATTGGTGATAACTATTTTTCCCTTCTCTATCTTGGCAGGTATTCCTGCCTTTTGAAGTTCACCAAGTACTGGACCAGGTTTGAATGCAGTATCGCCCTTAGGAACAACTATGTCTTCAGGTGCTATACTCCCAGCCTTTGCAGGTGCTGGTGTTTTACTGCTCTCAAGGATCTTGAATAGTTTAAATGGATTCATATTGGTGAATATTAGTGCTGGCTGCCCTTCCATGTAATCTTCAAGATTTGCTATATTTGCTTTCTCATTGTCATTCAATGCAAGGCTCATTAAAGTTTTCCTTGACATTTTGAGAGTAGCACTGTTTTTGAGTGTTCTTCGCATCTGTTGGAGCTGAGGGGCTGGTATATCTGCAAGGTTTGCCATACCCACAACTTCATAGCTGTTTATAAGTTCCTTGAGGCTTGCTACTTCATCTTTTTTCCATTCAGCAACATGAGGCATTTATACCACCCTCGCTACTGGGCCCATGGTTGTTTTTATGTACATGGACTTTATCTGACTTCTGCCTTTCTCAAGTTTTTGATCCAGTATCTGGAGAATTGCTTCAATATTTTCAGCAATCTGTTCATCGCCCATCTCTTGCGAGCCGACAATTGCCTGGATAACTGGCTGGTCTTTAATTCTTACTTTTGCTGTATTTTTTAACCTCTCCATCAGCGGTTCTGGTTTTGCTGATGCAGGAACTGGTTTAGGCATTTTCTTTCTAGGTCCTAAAACTGGTCCTAAAAATCTACCCACAAGTGGCATGAAATCTGCCTGGGCAACAAAGAAATCATTCTGGTTAGCAACTTTTTTAGCTGCTTTCCTGTCCTTACCAAAGCTTTCTAAATCTTCTTTAGTAATTACAAGACTTGCACCAGCATTTTTTGCCTGAAGTGCCAGTTCTCCATCTGCAATAAAGACGACTGAAACGTCTTTACCACGACCATTTGGGAGAAATACTTCTTCGTCTATACGGTTTTCTGGCTTTTTCACGTCTAAATCCTTGATAGTGATGACCACATCAATGGATTGTGTGAAGTTCCTCGGCTTTGAATCCTCTTTAGCCTTCTTCACCGCTTCCAATATCTCTTCTTTCATCTAATTCCTCCATGAACTTTATTTTAAAAGTTCACACGAATTATTTTTTCTGTGTTGTGTTCAATGATATGATTTGCCATATCTATGAAATTGAATTTGTGAATTTTTTGATCTGTAATTATAATCATTGAATGATCATCACATAAAAATATGATCATTAAAATTATAACCAAAAAAATGAAATAAATTTAGGCGTTCTGGACGAGTGTTTCGTCGTAAACTCCCTGATCTATCTCTTTCTGTATGTCTCTAGGATCTTTTCCTTCAACTGTTATTCCCATGCTCACACATGTACCAATAACTTCTTTTGCAGCACTTTTATAGTCGTTTGATAGAAGTGCATCGAACTTCATACGAGCGATTTTCAATGCCTGTTCAACCTTCAGATCTGCAACCTTTTCAAGTCCAGGGTCAGTTGAACCCTTTTCAATTTTAAGTTCATCTATGATGAGTGCTGTTGTAGGTGGAGTACCAACTGTGACTTCAAATTCCTTGGTTCCAACATCTACGATTACCTTCACAGGTACTTTCATACCTTCAAAGTCGGATGTTTTTTTGTTTATTTCTTCAACAACCTGCATCATGTTAATGCCTAGCGGGCCTATTGCTGGACCTAATGGTGGTCCTGGTGTTGCTTTTCCGCCGTCTATAAGAATTTCTACGGTTTCTTTTGCCATTAATCTGCCTCCTTCTGTATTAATCTGATTTGATCACCTTTAACTGTAACTGGGATTGGTACTGCTGCTTCTATTAGTTCCAAAACAACGTCTTCTTTGGATTCATCTATCCTAACGACTTTAGCTTTCTCCCCTTTAAATGGGCCGGATATGAGTTCGACAATACTTCCCTTCTGAACCGATGCAAGTATTGGCTCCGGATTTAGAAAGCTTTTAACTTCTTCGTAGGGTATTTCACCTTCTATTGCACCCTTCATATGTGGCACTTTAAAGGCCGGATTCTGCATATCGATCTTGGTTGAAGATTCAACTAAAATGTAACCCCTCAGGCTTTCGGGAACAAGAATTGAATGGACTTCAATCCCACTATTTTTAACGTTTCTGCCGATTATTCTTGCAACGTTTTTTTCCTGGCCTACGAGGGTTCTTATTGCATAAATCAAACTATCACTAACCTTTAAAAAATATTTTACTAATTAAACTAAGTTAAATTAATTTCATGATCTTCAAATTTTTTTTAAATACCCGATAAAAGCTGCGCTCCTATACTGATTATAAAACCTATGGCGCCTATAATAATGACACCTATTCCTGTTATTTTCGCTACGTTCAAAAATTCATCTCTGCCAGGCTTTCTGGATACATGCAGAACTCTTTGACAGAGTTTTATAAAATCGACTAGAGACTTTTTATTCAAGTTCATGGAAATACCCACTTCAATTATAATTTATAGAGAATGAGAATTTTTAAAATTTAGATAGATCACATTAGGAGGGTATGGGTTTAGAGATTTATAAACCTTTCCATTTAATGGAGATTTTCCATTTAATGGAGATGGTCATCACTAAACTCATAGGAAAATAGGGTAGAGAATTAATTTTCGCGGGTTTTTCCCTTTAAAATTAATTGAAGGTCTGTTTAAAAAACACCATCAATAAATTCTTCTAATGAAGATTCAGGAACACTTTCACGTTGTTTTTCTTCAACGTATTCCTTTTCACCAGGCATTCCAAATATGTGTGGTGATTTAACACCTGCCACAACAATAGTTGTCCTGATGACATTTTCAAGGTCTTCCTGTATCTGAGTACCCCATATTATGTTTGCATCTGGATCCAGTTCGTCTGCTACGATCTGAACCACCTTCTCAGCCTCGTGTAAGGTGAGATCCGAACTTCCACATATGTTTATGAGAGCTCCTTTGGCGTTAGATATGTCCAGATCTAGAAGTGGACTGTTTAGAGCTTCGTGAACAGATTCAATTGCCCTGTCTCCAGAGTCAGATTCACCCATTCCAATCATTGCCATGCCTGATCCCATCATGATGCTTCTGATATCTGCAAAGTCGAGACTAACCAGACCTGGTTTAGTAATGAGTTCGGTTATTCCCTTTACAGCCCTTCCAAGAAGCTCATCAGCAACCATGAATGCCTTGTTGATCGGCAAGTTTGGTGCTACTTCGAGCAGTTTATCGTTTGGAATGACTATGACAGTATCTGCAGCATCTTGAAGTTTTTCAAGCCCTTTTTCTGCATTTTCGCGTCTTCTGAGTCCTTCAGCACTGAAAGGCATTGTGGCCACAGCGATTGTTAAGGCGCCTATTTTCTTTGCTAACTTGGATATTACTGGTGCTGAACCTGTTCCAGTTCCGCCACCTAAACCACAAGTAACAAAGACCATATCTGCTCCTTCGAGCTTTTCTTTGATCTGCTCTTCACTTTCTTCAGCACTTTCTTCCCCGATATCAGGTATTCCACCTGCTCCGAGTCCTCCGCATGTCGATCGTCCTATCAGAATCTTATGATCTGATTTGGAATAAAAGAGATCTTGTGCATCCGTGTTAACGGAAAGTGTGCCCGCACCTTCGACTCCTATTTCCGCGAGTCTTGAAACTGTGTTATTTCCAGCCCCTCCAGTTCCAACAACGAAAATTTTAGCCCGGCTTCGTTGGATAATCTCTTTTAGATCGCTGTCGATGTTGTCGTCAAATGAATTGTGCTCTTCCATGGTTGATCTTTCCTTTCTTTTTTCAGATTCCTTTATGGTATTGTTTATAAGAGATTTCAATTCCTACCCCCACAGCTAATGTTTTATTATGTTAATTGTGTTATTGGACCTACTCATATTTAAAAGCAACGGTATTTTTGGTCATAATTTACCACTGAACTATGATTTTTAACCCATATCTTTCAATTCTTATTGAAAGTTATGTACAAACCAATTCTGAACTTGGATGTTTTTCAAGTTTATGATGTGTTCAATTTTGGGGAAAATTTTGACAACAAAACCCTTCACGACTAAGGTCGGGGCATTGCAATTATTTCATTTATTTTGAGGTCAAAAAAATTTCCCATGTGGGCGGGCTTCAAAACAATGGCAGAATCTAAACCTTTTCCAGTTCCTCCAATAGCTATAATTTCGGTATCTGTAGGGATAAGACCTGCGTCTGATGCCATTATGGCAATTTCAACACCCACTTTTACTCCCTGTGAAAAAAGACGTAAAGTGGCAGCAATAATTTCTACAGGAGTTATTCCTCCAAATTTATTTGATATGCCCCGTCCAACTCCACTTAAAGAATGTGATCCCACGTAAATTTTAACTCCACTTTTTTCTAGTTCTGCTTGGTGTTCAGGTTCGAGTTCTATGATGTCCCCGCCCTTAAAACCTGAATGATGTGTGACGTTTACGATGTTGACCTCAGGATCATCGATGGCCTTAACCAGTTTTACACCTGAACTTCCTGATGCGGAGGCAACAACTATATTTTTAATTCCAAGCTCTTCCCTTCGGGCCTTCACAAGTTCAATTAGTTCATCAGTATTTCCTTTTCCAGGGTTTTCAAAGTACTGAATAGTTTTCTCCATGCATACCACTCCTTTTAAGTTTATCAAGATATATATTTGGTTTCAAATCTTTTTAACATACATCTATATTTTTCAAGTGGTTTAATTGTTTAGATTGTTATGTTGTTTTCTTTTTTTATTTTGTAAGTTCTATAATTATGGAGTTTCAAAAAAACAATATTGCAGGTCCTTAATTGTGATGTGTCCAGATAATGTTCTTGGAATTCTTTTGGATTTAATTTTACCAATAACATTTGAAAGGTAAATCTTGGATAACACATGAATTAGGGATTTATTGTAAAGTTCGTTTCAATTTTGTTAGGTTCAAAATTAACGAATATTCCTTTATCACCTTCAAATTCTACTTTTAATAAGTACTCGCCAGGATTAAGATTTTTGGTGTCTATATGCACCGTAGCTTTACCACGTAAAAACGATGTTTCTTCTGTTTTTTCAAAGACTTTCTTATTATCCTCTCCATAATTCAGACTGTATAAATAAAAGTGCAGATCTTCATACTCGACTGAATTATTCCATAATCCATTGATGCTATTTTCACATACTAAGTGTGCTGTCACATCTATTTTATCACCTTGTTTACATGTTATTTGGGATACGCCCTCTATAAATGTAGATAAAGATACTGCAAAAGCTGCAGGTGATGCTAAAACTACTGTTAACACCAGTAACACTATTAATTTCGATAGTTTTGTTTTCATTATCCCGTACTCCGGTGACACATATGAATAAATTGTTATTAAATTAAAAGTTTGAATATATAAAACTATCTAAATATTTATAGGTCCTGATTTTCCAAAATTTTTTTTAATCCAAATCTGAAAATTAAACTCCATCTAAAGTTTAACACAGTTTCACACCCTAAAAAAATATTTTTCGATTATTTAATTCGAATATTTTGGCTTTGAAATTGATTATAAACGTATATAAAAATAAGAGAAGTATCATCATCTATTTTTCCAGGCTCTGCACTGATTAATTCCGTGTTCATTATAGGTAAAGAAGCAAACTCAAATTGAAGTTGACTGCTTGTAAAACCAAAAATGGTATGATAGGTTTTGAATATATAAGATAATCTAAAATTGGTTAAAAATCAGAAGGTGAGAATAAAATACTTCAAGTATATTTTAAACCATTCATAAATTTATAAAGTAAGAAAAAAATCTAACTAGTGGAACGTACATAATTTAATATAGGTGATGCAATGAATGCATTTGATTTTCTGACAAACGATCGTATTAGGCCTTCAGGTGAAGGCATTACAATGATGTTAGACAAAGGAATGGGTCCTAACATGGTTGAAGACTTTTTAGAGATTTCTGGTAACTACGTTGATCTAGCTAAGTTTGGATGGGGAACATCCGCGGTGCATGACAGGGAACTCATCAAATACAAGGTAGATACATACATTTCCAACGATGTTGTACCATACCCTGGTGGAACACTGTTTGAAAAGGCGTTTATAACCAATAATTTCAACGAATTTTTAAGGGAAGCTGAAGAACTGGGATTTGGAGCCATTGAAATCTCAGATGGTACAGTGGAAATATCACCCATCGAAAGATCAGATATAATTGGAAAAGTGAAGGATGCGGGGTTCATGGTACTGACAGAAGTCGGTAAGAAGGATCCAAACAAGGATCATCTTCTGAGCCCCGAGGATCGTGTGAAACTCGTTGAACAGGATCTTGAATCAGGTGCAGACAAGGTTATTATCGAAGCAAGAGAAGGTGGAAAGGATTTGGGCATCTATAATGGCAAAGGTGAAGTTAAGGAAGAGGATATACAGATTTTGATTGATGCTCTTGACGTGAACAAGTTGATATGGGAGGCTCCGCAAAAAAATCAGCAGAGCTACATGATACTCAAATTTGGATCCAATGTTAACCTAGGAAATATTGCTCCTGAAGAAATTACCGCACTTGAAACCATGAGAAGAGGTTTAAGGGGAGATACTCTGGGTAAGGTGAGTTTCTGATGATTGAGAAGGTTACTGTTATTGGTGGTTACAACAAACAGGGAGAAGAGGAACCTGTAAAAAAAGTTGTGATAAAAAAAGGAGAAATTGTAGGTGTGGTTGGTCCAACAGGCAGTGGTAAAAGTTCATTAATAGGAGATATTGAACAACTCGCCCAGAACGACACTTTTTCCAAGAGAAAAATTCTTATAAATGACGAAGAACCCAGTTATGATGATAGAACCAATCCCCGAAAGAAAATGGTGGCCCAGTTATCTCAAAACATGAATTTCCTTGCAGATATGAGTGTTGGAGACTTCCTCAGTTTACATGCGAAATGCAGAGGAGCAAACAGTAAGTGTGTGAATGCTGTCATAAAACTTGCCAACACACTAACAGGAGAACCAATAAAAAAGGATCACGAACTCACCATACTTAGCGGTGGACAATCCAGAGCATTGATGGTGGCAGATGTGGCAATCATCAGTGATTCACCCATAGTTCTAATCGATGAAATTGAAAATGCAGGCATAAGAAAGCATGATGCACTGAAGGTGTTATCTGGTCACGGTAAGATCGTGATGGTGGTGACACATGATCCAGTACTTGCCCTCATGACAGACAGACGGATAGTGATGCGTTCTGGTGGAATGGAAAAGGTAATTTCCACAACTAAATCTGAAAAATCCATCTCCCAGGAACTTAGCAGAATAGATGATCTTATGATGAGTCTAAGGGACAAGGTAAGAAATGGTGAGGTAATTGATAACATCAAAATGGATGGTGTGAATTTATGAGAATGATTATCGTTGCAGGAACACCGGGCTCAGGCAAAACTGCGGTGCTCATACATGCTCTTAAAAACCTTAAAGAAAGGGGCCTTAAATCTTCCGTTGTTAAGATAGATTGTCTTTACACAGATGATGGTAAGAAGTTTGAGAAAATAGGAATTCCAACCAAGGTGGGGCTTTCCATGGATATGTGTCCAGACCACTTTGCGATCTACAACATCGAGGACATGATTGAATGGGCTGAAGAAAATAATTCTGAATGTCTTGTGGTGGAAACAGCAGGATTATGCCACAGATGCGCTCCTTACACAGTAAATAGTTTAGGAGTATGTGTAATAGACGCTACAAGCGGACCAAACACTCCCCTTAAGGTTGGTCCATTTTTGAGCACAGCAGATATAGCTGTAATAACCAAGGGAGACATGATATCTCAGGCAGAAAGGGAGATCTTTAGAGAAAGGGTTCTCGAAGTAAATCCTAAATGTAAGGTAATAGATGCAAATGGACTCTCAGGACAGGGATGTATTGAGCTTGCAGAAGAAATTTACAAATCAGAAGAAGTCTCCCTTGAAGAAGAAAAATTAAGACATTCTGCCCCACTTGCAGTTTGTACACTGTGTGTGGGTGAGACCAAGGTAAACAAAAAACATCACAGGGGAATTCTCAGAAAAATTGACGGATTCCAAACCTACCAGGGTGAATGAAATTAGTTTTATGGTGAAAACAGTATGAGCTCAGTTAATTCAAATCAGAGATCCGAGGTTACAAAGCTACTTCCAGGTTTTAACTGTGGAATATGCGGTTATGCACGCTGCGAAGAATTTGCACATTCACTTTTAAAAAGAAAATCTGACCTTGGAAAGTGCAGATTTTTATTTCAGGAAATATTTAACGAGAACAGAAATGAGTTAGAAGAATTGTTGCGTCATGAAAATATCATACCCACAGAAAAGAATCCTGTGGGTGTACTTGATGGCTATGAGGCAGATTTTATTTTAAACCCACTTCCTAATGAGAAATCCTGTCGCGAAGTTCTATACCCCTTCACAAGGAAACTGCTCAAAAAGGATGATGTCATAAGGTATCGTCCTTTGGGATGTCCAATAATTCATTTTGCCAGAATATTGGACGAAGATAATGGTCTTATAACCGTGCACATGATTGGACCCTGTCACAGGATGGATCCCGATACAGAATTTGAATATATGGATATAGGGGTTTGTATGGTGGGAGGATTTGAAGGTGTTGTTGAAGGACCATTGCCTTCAGTCGGTGAAACAGTAAGATTTCTTCCAGGCCATTGTATGATGCAGAAGGTACACTCCGGTGTTGTTGTGCAGGTGGTAGGTAAAAGAGTTATCATTGAGGGCATAGACCTCAAGGTATGGACCCCTCCAATTAAGGGTTCATCAGATTAAAATAGAATTAGGTCATGATCTATTTTTTTATTTTATTTTTTTTAAAAATCATCACGGAACGTAAACAAAATGGAGTACATTACAATTCCTGTTAAAACGAGTTATATCAAACCTAAAGAGTCCTACGGCATAATAATTGATAATGCTGCCAAGTTATTAGAGGATGGGGATTTTCTGGTTATCTCAGAAACACCCATATCAGTTTCACAGGGAAGGCTCGTGGATGAATCTAAATTCAAACCTTCGGTTCTGTCAACTGTTCTGGCAGATGTATGGTCCAAATATTTATGGGGATATTTATTGGGCCCCATCTTCAGGATCAAATCAAGAACAATAAAAAATTTAAGAAAATTACCTCCAGAAGCCCGAACCCACAAAAGAGTTATTCTTGAATATTATGGGATCAAACACGCACTTAAACCAGCTTCAGAAGCAGGAGTAGATCTCAGCAACGTACCGGGGGCTTTGGTTTCGTTATTACCTGACAATCCGGCCGGTGTTTCAATGGATATTGCATCTAAAATTAAGAGGGATCATGGGAAAAATGTGACTGTTCTAATAATCGACACAGATGCATGTTACCAAATATTTAACACTAAATTCACCTCATTACCCATCGCTGTTGATGGTATACGTTCGGATATGGGATTTTTTGGATATTTGCTGGGACGTTTTTCCACGATGCTCGGACCCACACCCCTTGGAATTTCAGAATCAACGGATATGGGACATGTTTTGGAAGTTGCGAATGCTGCTGAAAATTTTCATAAAAATAATGAGGCTGATGTAGAAACAGTATATGATATGAGCGACGCATTTAATGGTGATATTTCAGATGTAACAATCGAAATGCTTGATTCTATAGAACATACGCCTGCTGTGATTGTTCGACCGGTTAAAAAGCCCTAATGATTCTTCTTTAATATAACATTAAGGGTCTTCAACAAATTATAAATACTAATGGGGGTATATTATTTACTACCAAAGTTAATAATCTTAAAACGGAAGATAACCAATTTTTCGTTTGGATTAATGATTTTTTAAATGTTTTGAAGGCTTTGGACAGGGAAATTTTTGATATTTGTTATTGATTGCTTGAATTAGTGTTTGGCTACATGTTATGGTACTGTAAATTCAATATTTCATACTAATTAAGTAAGAACAGGTTTTAATCCCTATATCAAATTCCAAGAACCAAGTAAAAATGTTAATAGGAGGGGCAGTAATGCTTGAAGATCCAACAGTTCAGGAAATTCTAATGGATATTACCAATGATGAACAGAGCAGTGTTTCAATCATTGAATGTTTGTTGAATGGTAAAACTACAGATGAAGAAATTGCCGAAGAAACTGAGATAAGGTTAAATATTGTGAGAAAAGTATTGTATAAACTATATGATGCAGGTATAGCAACTTACAAACGGAGTAAAGACCCAGAAACCCAGTGGTATACATATAGCTGGAAATTTGAACAAGAAAAGGTTGCTGACATTGTAACTGAAAAGTTTGAAAAATTTTCCAGAGAAATTGAAGAATCATTGGAATATGAAGAAGGAAATATGTTCTTTTCTTGCAAGTTAAATGGGCACAGATATAAATTTGATGAAGCATCTGAAAACAACTTCGAATGTCCAGAATGTGGTGGATCCCTCGAATATCAGGATAACTCCACGATAATTGTTGAATTAAAACAGATGATGGATAGAATTTCCTAAAAATATAAATTGCATACACTTTTTTTCTATTTTTATTTAATCTCAAGAGGGAAACTTTGGATTTAAACAGATGCTTAAAAGCTTTAAACGACTCTAATTGTCCTTTAAACGTTGTTGCTCATTCAAAGGCTGTTTCAAAAAAAGCAGTGAATATAGCTAAAAATTATGCTGATAAAACTTCGATAACTGTGGACATGGAACAGGTTCGCTTTGGGGCATTGTTACACGATATTGGTAGATCAAAAACCCATTCAATTGAACATGCTGTGGTGGGTGCTGAAATTCTGAGTAATCTAAATTTTCCAGAAAGCTATGTTAACATAACTCTTAAACACATAGGTGCAGGTATTCCTCATGACGAGGCAGAGAAACTTGGTCTTCCTCCAGGTGACTACATTCCCACCACTATAGAAGAAAAAATTGTGGCCCACGCAGATAACCTTATAAGTGGAACAACTGAAGTTGATCTGATATTTGTTTTAAATAAGTGTGAGAATAAGTTTGGCAAAGACCATCCTGCTTTAAAAAGAATGAAGAAATTGCATGAAGAACTTCTTTTGGAATAATATACCTTCAAAGTTTTTCAGTTGATTCAACATTTGATTTTTCATGGCCAACGAAACTGTCTTGATACTCCACTCTATCAATTTGACAGTCCGGACCTAAAGTAATATTTTTACCCCTGACAATTTTGGCATGGGTGTTTTCAAGGTAGATATCATCGGCCTCTATTGTATCAACTTCCAATAAACTCCTGTTTGAATGTGGATTTATCATATTTTTAAGACCTAAAAAACTGAATTTTCCATTATTTTTTATTTTAATGTTGGTTCCACCTATTTCGGATACACTACAAGGCCAGTGTATTGATAATTCAAATATTTCAACATTCAAAAGCCCATCTATTTCAAATCCGCCTTCAATTTTGCAAATTTCAGCATTTATATCCCCTTTTGTTTTAAGACTTCCTTGAATTGTCACGTTATCAGAGAATATATCACCATGAAAATTGGATTCCCCATAGACTTTCAGTTCAGGGGTATTTACTTCACCATCAAATTTGAACTGTCCCTTAACCATAACATTTTCAGCTGTTAAATCCCCTTTCTGTTCTCCTGTACCGAACACTTCGTATTTGTTACATTCCACATCTCCAATAATCTGACCACTACCACGGATCACAACATCTCTAAATTGTCCGCCTCCTGAACTTCCCTGTCCATTAATCTTCAAATCTGTTAAACTTTCCATATTCAAATCCTCCTTAAAACATTCTGATCTTTAATTCTTCAATTAATTCTGAAATATTTATGATTTCTATGATTTTGATAGATTCTTCAAAGTAAACATCCTTTGAATTGGGAACCATGCAGCAGCTGGATATTCCCATTTTTCTGAAGAATATTAATTCACAATTTTTGCCCTTGAATTTTTGGTATTTGTCTTTGAATAATTTGAAAACAATTTTACCATCGGTATATCCAATTTTTCCCGATTTGAATAGTTTATCCAGTAAATAAATGGAAATTATCTGTTCAAAATGAAATTTTTCAGATTCACCGTACTCTTTTTTGTAGAAATCTAGGGTTTCTTCAGAAACAATGTTACGATCATTCAGATCTTTATATGTTACCGATTTTTCAGCTAAATCCGGTGAAAGCATCTCTGCTAAACTATCAAGGGAAATATCGCCTTTCATAGTTTTTATTTTTTCAATCCTATCAATCACCTTGTATTTTGGGAAGAAAGTTTCCTGTCCAGTGAAAGTAGATTTTTTTATAAACCAGTCCTCTGGTATTAATTTTTTCCGTTTCCAGCGATATAGCTGTCCATAAGAAATTCCAGTCATTCGTAACAATTCCTTTTTAGATATCAAATCTTGGTCCAATTGATCACCTCAAGACAGACTAATGTAACATAACATTGTTTCATTATCATTGATTTCTATTATATATATTTTTGGAACATGATCTTATCCAGAAAAATAATAACCTACAAAACAGTTTAAAAAATATATTTGAGTTGGAACAAATAGTGGTGTAATCTCAAGAAATAAGGACTTTTTATATTCAAATTGTATAGTATCTTAATCATCTAAATTCGGTGAACCAATGAATTCAAACAAGAAGATAATAATTTTCACAGGACCCTCACTACAGCCCCGGGAAGCAGCTAAAATTCTTAATGCAGATTATCGTCCTCCAATTGCTAGGGGGGATATAATTCAAGCTTTAAATGATGAACCCGAAATCATAGGAATAATAGATGGAGTTTTTCACAAGAAACCTGCAGTTTCTCACAAGGAAATTCTCAAGGCACTAAAAAAGGATATAAAAGTGGTTGGTGGTGCCAGTATGGGGGCATTAAGGGCTTCAGAACTGGATGATTTTGGAATGGTTGGAATAGGCCAGGTTTTCCATGACTATAAAACTGGTGTGATTGAATCTGATGATGATGTGGCGGTGGTTATAAATCCTGAAACAATGGAACAACTATCAGAAGCGCTGATAAGCATGAACTACACCTTCAAAACAGCACTGGAACTAGAAGTGGTTGACAGATCAGAATACGATCTGTTAATTAAAACTGCAAAATCCATTTACTATCCTAAAAGAAGTTATTCTAAAGTTCTTGTTGAATCTGGGTTAGATGAAACCAGGGTTGATATGCTTCAAAAATTTTTAAAAACCCAAGCCGTTGATGTTAAGAGGATGGATGCTATAGCTGTTGTGGAGTACATCAAAAAAATAGCTATTTAAATAACCATGATCTAGTTAAGTTAATTCAAAAAAATATCATTAAATTTATGATAAATAATTTAGGAAGGTAAGATGGAACTTGAAACAAAACTGAAGAACCTAAAGGAATTCTTAAAGGATAAAAAGATTTTACTGGCATTTTCGGGAGGTGCAGATAGTTCTCTGGTTGCTCAAGTTGCTTCAGAAGTATCAAATGATTTATTGGCTGTAACAGTTGATAATGGGATAATGCCTCAGGATTTTATTGCAAACGCAACTCGAATAGCCAATGAACTGGGCATAAAACACAGAATTGTTGAAGAAAATTATCTTGAAGATCCTTCATTTCGATCCAATCCTCCTAACAGGTGTTACATCTGTAAAAATAAGATGTACAACAAGCTGGTGGAAATTGCAGGGGAAAACGATCTGGAAATTGTTGATGGAACCAATATAAGTGATCTGCTTGAAGACAGACCGGGCATAGTAGTTAATTACGATCTGAAAATTCAGAGCCCCCTTGTAATAGCGGGATTTACATCAGATGATGTTACTGAACTACTAAACAAACTTAAAATTGAATATTCCCCTTCAACTACATGCATGGCCACAAGGATATCCAAAAATTCTGAGATAACACCCAAGAAGATCAACAGACTGAAATATGCAGAATCTCTTTTAAAGGGACTATCCGGGTCAAGGGTGGTAAGGGTAAGAGACCAAGAAGATATGGCTATTTTAGAAGTTGACAACCTTGAAAAACTTTTGAATTTAGGTGTTTTAAATCATTTAGATTCTGAGTTGAAGGCAGTTGGATTTAAACGTGTAACATTAGATATTGATGGACATGATAATTCAAAAAAGGAACTAGTAGTTTACAAGCCATGTAAGGATGAAGCGAACAAAATAATGTTTGAAACAGAACTTCCATACAGCATAAACATCAAACAGACATGCAGTGAACTTGAAAAAATTGGAACTGTGAAGTGTTCTGTTGAAATGGGAATTGCAATGCTGGAATCAGATGGAAGGAATGTGACAGTGTTTAAAAATGGGAAACTTGTTGCAAGGAAGGTAGTTGATCAGGAAGATGCTGAACAACTTTTAGTTCAAGTACTGCCGAGAATTAGACGTAATATCTGATTAGTACCATGTGTAAAAATTTGTAATGAAAAAATACTACTTAATACCACTTTTTTTATTTAGAAGCGGTTAAAGCCTCAGATCTCCTTATGAACTTCCTGGGAGAATTTTCTTCTGAAACTGGTTAACTTCTTAAAGAATCCTCTGGAATCTGAGCCTCCGATGGTTATGAACCTTCCACCTATGTCTATGTCCATATCATCTGCCTTGATGTCAGTAATCTCAACAACAATTTCTGATGCATCTTTCAGATCGTCATCTGCAGAGTAAATATAATCGATGGTCATGACTTTATGGGGATAAACCTCGTTTAAGGCCCTCTTGATGGTGAGCTCCATTACATTGAAGAAGGTCTCAAGTTCTGGAGCTTGTTCCCACCATAGGTTGGCCATTATCAGTCTCAGGTTGATGTCCTGAATTGACACATCTCCCTTTCTTTTGGCAATTATTTTAATGGTTTCAGGATTTGATTTGATCTTAATGATGGGTGTTTCTGACATTTTAATCATTGATGGCTTTTATTAAGTCGACTGCTCTTACTAATCCAACGAGATCCCCTTCAACATCTATAACAGGGATCTGTTCGATGTTTCGTTGTCTCATCTTATTTGCACATTCTTGTACTGAAGTTTTGGTTGTAACGATTACCAAGTCGGTTTTCGCAACATCTTTAACCTTCTTATCGGAAAATTTAAGATGATTCTTAATGACATAGAGCACGCTCTTACTATCCCATGACCATTTATCTCCTTCTGTACCTACAGAAGTGTTATGAACAGTTCTTTCAGATACAACTTCACTTTCTGCGATAAAATCTGTTTCAGTAAGTATGCCTGTTAATTTACCGTCATTGTTTAATCCCAGAAGTACCTTTAATCTGTAGTACCTCATTATCTCGAATGCAACATTTAATGGAGTACCTTCCCAGCTGGTTGGGATGTTCTGTATCATGTAATCCTCAGCAGGTTCCTGGATTTCCATCTTCCAAAGAGCTTTGTTAACCAGGTCTGATGCTGTTACAAGTCCAACTAAACTTCCTTCTTCAACTATAGGTATTCTTCTTATGTTGTTTTTGATCATTTTTTCTGCAACTGTTTTTACACTGTCATCTGGTGTTGCAGTTATGATGTCTCGAGTCATTATCAGTGCTATCTGTTCTTCGTCAGGATTTTCAACAAGGTCTGTTCTTGTTAATACTCCCACCAATTGATTAGTTCCATTTTTCACTACTGGCAAACCAGATACTTTCTTTTTTCTCATGATTTCCAGGGCGTTTGCACGATTTCCAGGTACATGAACCGATATAATATCCTTTGCCATTATTTCTTTTACAAGCATTTTATACACCAGCCATAAATAAAATTAATTAAAAAAAACCAATTATTTTAAAAAATTTCAGGTACGGGTTGTTTTAATGTACTGCTAAAACAGGACACTTTGCCGATCTTACAACCTTTTCTGTTACGCTTCCAAGCAGAAATCTGTCTAGACCGTGTTTTCCTGAAGTTCCAATTACTACCAGATCAACATCCTCTTTTTCTACTGTTTTAAGGATGACATCTGCGGGTGAACCTTCCTTTGTTTTAAGGGTTACTTTCAATTCCCCCTCCTCTACTGATTCCTTACTCGCCATTTCAAATATATGTTCCAATGCCTGCTTACCTTCTTCTTTAAGCATATCCTTAATTCTGACTATAAGATCCTCAGCTGGCAATCCGACGAGTGAGGAAGTTTCTATAACATTTAATGCAATTATTTCTGCACCACTGGCGTTAGCGATCCATATTGCATGTTCTGCAGCTTTATTTGCAAATTCTGAACCATCTGTTGGTAAAAGTATTTTTTTGTACAATCGGTTCACCTCTCCATGATTTTTTTAGAGTAAAAAACTTCTGTATCCTTAAATCGTAATCAATTCTATGGATATTTAGTTCTCATACCATATAAATATTCGATTTGGAAATTTCGTAAACACCTTAAAATATTATTTATATTCAAATTATTATTAATATTTTGTTCAACAGGATAAGAAAAATAATAAAAGAAATTAAAGTCCTAAAACAGTTTTTCCATTCATATATGGGATTAAAACTTCTGGAACTTTAATTGTACCATCTTCTTGTTGATAATTTTCCAAAATACAACATATTGTTCTTTCTGTTGCAATTGCAGTACTATTCAGTGTGTGACACATTTTCAATGAATCTGAATCACCATGAATACCGTAACGGGCATTTAGTTTACGGGCCTGGTAATCTCCACAGTTAGTGCATGATACCAGTTCTCTGTAGGTTGAAGATCCAGGAAACCAGGCTTCAAGGTCATATTTCTTGGCAGCGTTATCATTAAGCTCAGCTGAAACAATGGATACAATCCTGTAGGGAAGTCCGAGTTTTTGGTAGATAACTTCAGCATTCTCAAGCAGTTCCTGATGAAGATCCCTCGAAGAGTCGGCATCACAGAAAATGAACTGTTCAATTTTTTCAAACTGATGAACCCTGAATATTCCAAGTGTATCCCTGCCGTGGGATCCTGCTTCTCTTCTGAAACATGTGGAAAGACCACAATACTTGCGGGGAAGTGTTCTCTCATCTATTATTTCTCCCCTGTGAAGTGCAGCGAGTGTTTGTTCAGAAGTTGCTATCATGTAGAGGTCTTCACCCTCAATTTTGTAGAGTGTTTCTTCAAAGTCTGCAAGTTCTGCAGTTTCCTTGATAACCTCGTGTTTAATGAAAAATGGTGTTTGAAATAGTTCATATCCTTTTTCTGAGAGTGTGTCCATTGCAAACCTTAGCAGAGCCATGTTAAGATAAACAATATCCTCCTTCAAGTAATAAAACCTGGATCCTGAAACTTCTGCAGCACGTTTAAATTCAGCACCATCTATGGATTCTATCAAATCCACATGATTTGCAGGATCAAATGAGAACTTAGGCATATCACCAAATTTGGATATTACAAGATTATCCTCTTCTGTTTCAGATACTGGAACATCGTTATCTAGGATGTTTCCAACTTTGTATCGGAATTCGTCCCTGGCTTCAATGAACTCGGAAATTTTAGGTTCCAATTCAGTAATTTCCTTTGAAATTTCTTTAGCCCGATTTTGCAGAGCTTTAAGCTCATCATTACCTTTCTTTCTTGCTTCGTTAAATGATTTGGATAACTTGTTTCGTTCTGCACGAAGTTCGTTAAGCTTTTTCAAGCCGTTTCTCCATTTGAGATCGAATTCAATCACTTTTTCAACATTTTCAGTAGTTCTGAAACGTTTTTTTTCTGATTCACGAATTAAATCGGGATTTTCCCTGAAAAGTTTAATATCTAGCATGGTATCATCGTGTTTTTAATTAATTGTAAGATTTTTTTTAAATTGAAATTAGAATTACATTTTATCATTAAGTTTATCAAGTTATTTAATGGTTCTACAGCCATAATGGTTGGGCAGTTACAATATATCCAACTATTTAAGCTCCAAATATTACTGAACCATCTTTGATCAAAGTTTTAATACTGTTGTATCCTGTCCTGTTTATGATGGAAAGGATAGGATCACCAGAAACTCCTTTGATTAGCATTATATCTGCTGTTTTACCTTCTTCTATAACTCCAGTTTCTATTCCAAGTGCCCTGGCAGGGTTAACTGTTGCCATCTTAAAAATTTCAACTGGCGATATGTGGGTTTTATACAAAGCCCTAGTAACCTTCAATGCATATTCCATCTCAGAGAACATATTGGGGGAATTGAACATCAGATTGTCTGTGCCCAGTGCCACATTCACACCATTATCCAACATTTCCTTTAGCGGGGGAATTCCCACTGATAATGCTCCGTTTGATCTTGGGCAGGAAACAACTGTTGCACCAGACTTTCCAACAGCTTCGATGTCATTATTCATAGGCTCTGTCATGTGTATGAGTAGTTTAAAACCAGCATCAAGAGCTCTTTTAATTTCTGTCTTACCACTAATTTCCATTGATTCTGTTTGGAGCTTCAGGTACTCTGCCACGTGTATGGCAGATAACTTGTTCATATTGGAACAGGTTTCCACTATTACCTCCGCCACATCATCTTCAATTTCACCAAAACCACTCAAACCAATACCATCGCAGTGATTCAATATTTTTGTGGCTGCCATCTTAATTTCCGATAGATCTTTTGATTCATGAAATGCATTATGTCTACCCAGTACAATTTTCCTTATTGGAATATTTAAAGAGGCTTTTTCAAGAATTTCAATACCTTCGAGTCCACCTTCACGAAAGTCCACGAAGGTTGTGGTCCCTGTTTGGAGCATTTCTTTCATGGAATTTCTCATTGACCTCATCATCTCTTCAGGGGATGTTTTCTGAAGTATTTGATGTTTTATTCCATCTGGTGGTTTGACAATTTTCTCAATTGGTTCTCCATCACCAACATCCTTTGCAACAGAGTCTCCAATATGCACGTGGGAATTTATCAGGGTCGGAGCTGCTACACAGTTTTGTCCATCAACCACCCTTCCCTTGGAACCACGTCTCGTCAGTTCAACAATCTCATTGTCTTGGATGATGATGTTCAACCTTTTAAGTTCCATATCCTCTCGACAGAGGACATTTGCATTTTTAATGGTGATCATCAGAATAAATTATTTTTATTGTAGTATTTGAGTGTTGTCAAATTGCTTGAAAATATGGGTAGAGTTTCGGAAATTAATATACATTAAAAAAAGGATATAAAAAAAGAAGGTTAGCTTGAATGGTATTCGTTAAGAGATTTAATCCCAATTTCACCTTCTTTCACATGTTCAATTGCAGTTAATACTGCACGAGCACCTGCAAGTGTGGTAACATAGGGTATTCCCATTTCAATTGCCATTCTTCGGATATAATATCCATCGTCTGCAGATTGTTTTCCTGATGGAGTGTTCACTATGAGATCAATATCACCATTTATAACAGCATCCCTTATGTTGGGGGATCCCTGACTAACCTTACGTATGGTGTCGATGTTCACATATTCTTCTACAGCTTTGGCTGTTCCCCTTGTTGCTACCAATTCAAATCCAAGACTTTCTGCCTTTTCAACAATGTCTTGGATGCTATTTTTATCAGAATCTCTGACGCTTATGAATAATTTGCCCTTTTTTGGAAGTTCCATTCCCGCGGAAAGCTGGGCTTTATAGTAAGATACTCCGAAATTTTCATCTATACCCATACTTTCTCCTGTTGACTTCATTTCTGGACCTAGTACAGAATCTGCAGCAGGTAGTTTGATGAATGGGAATATGGATTCCTTAACAGACACGTGGTTTACCACAATTTCATCCTTTAAACCAAGGTCCTTGAGTTTGTATCCCACCATGAGCATCGCTGCAATTTTGGCCAGAGGGACTCCAACTGCTTTGCTTACAAAGGGAACAGTTCGGCTGGCTCTTGGATTGGCTTCCAGTATGTAAACCTTCTCATCCTTGACAGCGTATTGTATGTTCATGAGCCCCACAACACTTAGTTCAAGGGCTAATTTCACAGTGTACTCCTTCATAGTATCTAAAACTTCTTTAGATATACTTTGTGGAGGTATAACGCAGGCGGAATCTCCAGAATGCACTCCTGCTTCTTCTATATGTTCCATTATGCCTCCGATAAACACTTCTTCACCATCTGAAAGGGCGTCAACATCTATTTCTATGGCATCTTCAAGGAACTTATCAACTAGAATTGGATGTTCTGGTGATATTTTCACTGCTTCCTTCATGTACTTCTTGAGTTCTGTGGCATCGTAGACAATTTCCATGGCCCTTCCACCTAGAACATAGGACGGTCTGACAAGCACGGGATATCCTATTTTCTCTGCCACCAATTTGGCATCTTCAAAGGAGTATGCTATCCCATAATCTGCTTGAGGAATTTCAAGAAGGTTCAAAACTTCTGTAAAGCGTTCACGATCTTCAACTCTGTCTATGCTTTCATGTGCAGTACCCAGGATTTGAATACCTTCTTTTGCAAGGGGAACTGCAAGATTTATGGATGTTTGTCCTCCAAATTGTACTACAACTCCATCTGGTTTTTCTTTGTCCATGATGTTCATGACATCTTCCAGAGTCAAAGGTTCGAAATAAAGTTTGTTGGATATGTCATAATCGGTACTGACAGTTTCAGGGTTGTTATTTATAATAATTGTTTCTATCCCTTCATCTTTAAGGGCTAATGATGCATGAACACAGCAGTAATCAAATTCTATTCCCTGTCCAATTCTTATTGGGCCTGCACCAATAATAACAACTTTTTTCTTATCGTTAGATACCGATACTTCATCTTCTCCTTCGTATGTACTGTAGTAATATGGAGTTTTAGCTTCAAATTCTGCTGCACAAGTATCAACCATTTTGTAGGTTGGAACTATTCCATTTTCCCTTCTGAAATCTCTTATGGATCTTTCAGGTATGGAAGCTATTTTTGAGAGTATTTTATCTGAGAAACCCATTTTCTTAGCTTTGTATAAAACTTCGGGTTCGAGCATTTCTTCAGGACTTAAATTCCTTAAATAGTTTTCATGATCAATTATGCTTTTAATTTTGTATAAAAAGAATCTGTCAACCCTTGTAATTTCATAGATTTCATCAATATCTCTTCCAGCCTTTAGAGCTGTGTATAGATGGAATAACCTTTCATCTGTCGGATTCTTCAGAAGATCATCTGTGTAGGGAACATCTTCAAATCCGAATTTACCGATGTCAAGGGATCGTATGGCTTTGTGAAGGGATTCTTCGATGGTTCTACCAATGGCCATCACTTCACCAGTGGACTGCATCTGAACACCAATTTCCCTTTTAATGGCTTTAAATTTATCAAATGGCCATCTTGGAATTTTGGCAACCACGTAATCAAGGGAGGGTTCAAAGGATGCTGGTGTCTCCTTGGTTATGTCGTTTTGAATTTCATCAAGAGTCATTCCAACCGCTATTTTAGAGGATATTTTAGCAATAGGATAACCTGTGGCCTTTGATGCAAGAGCACTGCTTCTACTTACCCTAGGATTAACTTCTATAACTTTATATGCTCCAGTTTCTGCGTTGAAAGCAAACTGGATGTTACAACCGCCCTGAATTTCAAGTGCCCTAATTATTTTGATGGATGCATTTCTGAGCTTCTGGTTGTCCACATCTGATAGTGTTTGGGAAGGTGCTACTACCACACTCTCTCCTGTGTGTATTCCCATTGGATCGAGGTTTTCCATGTTACAAACGATTATGCATGTATCATTCTTATCCCTCATTACCTCATATTCATATTCTTTCCAGCCAATCACAGACTCATCAATGAGGACCTGGTTTATAAAACTCATGTCAAGACCTCTTGTGGCAATGTCCACCAGTTCCTTTTGATTGTGGGCTACTCCTCCCCCTGTACCTCCAAGTGTGAAGGCGGGTCTAACAATAACAGGATACCCAATTTCATCAACTGCGACAATTGCTTCATCTAATGTTGTAACGGCTTTACAGTGCGGTATTGGTTCATTCAATTCAAGCATGAATTTTCCAAAGAGTTCCCTGTCCTCAACATTTCTAATGGTTTGAACAGATGATCCAATCACAACAACATCTTCAAGGGCACCTATCTTTTCGAGCCCGGTTGCAATGTTCAGTCCGGTTTGTCCACCCATTGTGGGTAATATTGCGTCTGGTTTTTCTTTTTCTATGATTTTGGCAACAATTTCAGGTGTCAATGGTTCTATATATACAGTATCAGCCATATCAACGTCTGTTTGTATGGTTGCAGGGTTACTGTTTACGAGAACCGTTTCGATACCTTCATCCATGAGGGATTTGCATGCTTGAGAACCTGAATAGTCAAATTCCGCAGCCTGACCTATTTGGATGGGTCCTGAACCAATGATGAGAACTTTTTTTATTTCTTTGTCCCTTGGCATTTACAATCCTACCTTTAATTCATAATAATTTAAATTCAATCCATTTTTTTTTTAGTAATAAATTTATGAGATTCATCTAAAATTGTATTTTTCAGTACTTAACTTATGCTGTCCTAGTAACTCTTCAGGGTCTGAAGGAACCTGTCAAAGTAACTATCAGAATCGTGTGGACCTGGACCTGCTTCAGGATGGTACTGGACACTGGTTATTGGTAATTCTTCATGTTCCAATCCTTCAGGGGTGCCGTCGTTAAGATTTATTTGGGTAATGTTTATTGGGATATCTTTGCAGGAATCTGGGTCTATGGTAAATCCGTGATTCTGTGAGGTTATGGATACTTTACCTGTTTTAAGATCCTTCACTGGTTGGTTGATTCCTCTGTGCCCAAACTTCATTTTATAAATCTTGGCTCCAAAGGCCAGCGATATTATCTGCTGCCCTAAGCATATTCCAAAGATTGGAAGTTTTTTTGAAAGGTCAAGTACAGTTTTAGCTGCTTCAGTTACACGAGTAGGGTCACCAGGACCACTAGACACAAGAACTGCTTCGGGATCGTAGTCCAGAATTGTTTTGTAATCTGTTTTGTATGGTAAGATCACCACACCGATGTCCCTTTTAAGCAAAGCTTTTATACTATTCTGTTTTATTCCACAATCAAGAATTACAGCCCTGTACTCATTGTCTTCACCTAATATTGTAGGTTCTTTTACTGATACCTTATCAACCAGGTCAATGTCCTGTATTCCCTTCTGTTCCCTTGCGAGCCTTAAAAGTTCACTGTCCTCAACTTCTTCTGTTGAAATTGCACCCTTCATTGCTCCGTGTTCCCTTATTTTCAATGTCAGGGCTCTGGTGTCTATTCCACTGATTCCTGGAACTTCAAATTCTTCTAAAAAACTGTTTAAATTTTCCTGGGAGAGTCTATGTGAGGGATAGTTGTTCTGTTCTCTCACTATAAATCCTTCGGCCTTAATTCCCTCCGATTGGAACCATTCTCTTGATATTCCATAATTTCCCTGTAAGGGATATGTTGACATGAGTATTTGGCCTTTGTAAGATGGATCTGTGAGCGACTCGACATATCCGGTCATTCCAGTTGCAAAAACCACCTCACCCGTTTTTATGGTTTCAAAACCGAACCCCTCTCCTTTAAGTATTGTACCATCTTCTAAAGCTAATTTAGCCTCTTTTAGCATTTCATCACCGGTTAAACTGTTAAATTAAAAATATTAATCCTCAATCTAAAAACATTCCATCATCATAGTTTTGCACACTATGTTTAATTAGATTTTTTATTATGAGTATAATATCTACCATGTTAGTTAATAAAATATTTTTTTTCATAGCAGTAATTTATTTTTGGATCAGGATCAGTAAGAAGTTCGTTAGACATAATTTTTTTTACATCATTCCATTGATTTGGTCATTATTACTGCATCTTCAAGATCTTCGTAGTAATCTTCAACGATCTTGTATTCCTTAAATCCAATTTTAGAATAGAATTTTCTGGCACCTGTGTTTCCCACCCTCACCTCAAGTTTCAGTATGTTTACACTGAACTTTTTGAAGGATTCTATACTTGCCTCCACAAGTTTGGTACCAACCTCAAGCCTTCTGAAATTTTTATCCACAGCAATTGAAATAATGTGACCTTCATCTTCATATTTGATCCAAAATATAATATATCCCACAATCCTATTATTTTCCTGGGCAACTAAAAACCCTGCACCTAAATTATAAATATCAATGAGAATATTAGGTGGATATGGATCATCGAAGGAGGCCTTCTCAATTTCAAGGACTCTTTTTATGTCCTGACGTTTAAATTCTCTTATTATCATAAATTTCTCCAATAAAAGTGATAAAAATGTGGAAAGATTTTACAGAATACATCATTACAAATTACAGAGATGCTTCAAAGATAGTTGAGGTCGGAGTAGGAAATTTCCCACGGGTAGCACTCACACTGCAAGAACATCTTAACATGGATATCATCATGACAGATATTAAACCTTACCATCCAATGGTGACAGTAGATGATATCAACGATCCAGATTTGGACATATACAGCGGAACTTCACTTATCTACTCAATAAGACCTCCTGAAGAACTTCAAAAATCAATAAAAATTGTGGCAGATAATGTGGGTGCAGATATTATTTTAAAACCTTTTTTAACAGAATCTTTTCAACCTGATACTAAATTTAAGCTCATAAATTACAAAAAAGCAATATTTTACCAGAAGTGTAATAATGAAATGGCAGATTAAAACTACCGAAGAAACCCTAGATATTGTAAAATCAGATTATAATGGGTTAAAATCTGATGAAATACCCGAAAGAAGGGCTAAATATGGAAAGAATGAACTTGTTGAGGAAGAAAAGGCAGGTCCAATAACCAAATTTTTCAACCAGTTCAAGGACTTCCTCATCATACTCCTTATTGTAGCGGCCATAGCAGCTGCATTTATAGGGGACACAACAGATGCAGTAGTCATTCTCTTGGTTGTGATTCTAAATGCAGTAATAGGATTCATACAAGAGAACAGGGCCGAAAACGCCATGGCCCAACTTAAAAACATGACATCTGTTGCTGCTGTCGTGATCAGAGATGGCGAAGTCCAGAGGATCGATGCCAGTGAACTCACAGTTGGAGACGTGGTGATCATTGAAGAGGGTGACAGCATACCGGCAGACATCAGACTGTTAAAAGTCTATGATTTAATGGTAGATGAATCAGCACTTACAGGTGAATCAAAACCAGCAAATAAGGTTGAAAACACGATTTCAGAAGATGAAACTTCAAACATGGCATTTATGGATACATATGTATCGAAGGGAAGGGGAAGGGGTGTAGTTGTTGAGGTGGGAATGAACACCGCCATAGGAAAAATTGCAGAAATGATCCAAGTTGAAGATGAAAAAACACCACTCCAGGACAGGATACACAGTCTAGGCAAATTAATGGGGCTAATTGCACTCGTTGTCTGTACTGGAATATTTGCACTTCAGTTCTTCAAGGGAGTTCCAATCGTTGAAAACTTCATGACAGCCGTATCACTGGCAGTTGCAGCAGTTCCAGAGGGATTGCCTGCAATACTGACACTCACACTCGCACTTGGAATGCAGAGGATGGCCAGAAGAAATGCCGTAGTCCGCAAACTCCTGGCTGTGGAAACCCTGGGATCATGTACCACCATATGCACCGATAAAACAGGAACACTCACCAAGAACAAGATGACTGTGAGGGAAACCAGCATTAAATCATCTGAAATGGCATTTACCATATCTGCACTCTGTAACAATTCACATATCTCCGAAGGAAAGGTCATCGGTGATCCAACTGACGGTGCAATTTTAATGTACGCGGAAGAAAACGGTTACAAAAGGGATGAACTTGAAAAAACTCACGCACGTCTCTATGAACTGCCCCTGGACAGTGAAAGAAAAAGGATGACCACTGTGAATGAGTTTCAGGAAAAGAGACACGTGCTTATTAAGGGAGCTCCCGAAATTATCCTTGAAAAATCAAAGTACATCGAGGAAAATGGAGAAACCTACAAATTAACCTCTGAACATGAAGCAGAAATCTTGGGTGAGTTGAAAAATATGACATCCAAGGCTCTGAGGGTTATTGCAATGGCCTACAGGATCATGGATGATTCAGAGGATATGGAGGGTAACAATTCACTCGAAGAAGATCTGATCTATGTGGGAATGGTAGGTATGATGGATCCTCCGAGAAAACAGGCTAAAACCGCGGTTGAACAGTGTGAAAAAGCAGGGATAAATGTGGTCATGATCACAGGGGATAACAAAGACACTGCAGCTGCAATTGCTTCAGAACTCGGAATTCTTAAGGATGGAAAGGTTTTAACAGGCCCTGAACTTGAAAAAATCAGTGATGATGAGTTCATGGAAGTCGTAAGCAAGGTAAATGTTTATGCAAGGGTATTCCCTGAACAGAAGGTTAGGATTGTAGAGGCCCTTAAAGCAAGAGGACAGGTAGTGGCCATGACTGGTGATGGTGTGAACGATGCTCCAGCTCTTAAAAGGGCAGCTATAGGTGTGGCAATGGGTTCAGGAACAGATGTTGCCAAGGAATCCAGTGATATGCTGCTTCAGGATGATAACTTTGCAACCATTGTTGATGCAGTTGAAGAGGGCCGTACCATATTTGACAACATCAAACGATTTGTTAAATTTCAGCTCTCAACCAACATAGGTGCCATACTCACCATAACTTCTGCTTCTTTAATGAGCCTGCCCATACCCTTCAACCCCATCCAGATCTTGTGGATAAATATAATCATGGATGGTCCTCCAGCCCAGTCTCTGGGTGTTGAACCATCTGAACCTGATGTCATGGAGCGCCCACCAACCACAGGTAACATAATCTCCAGAAGGAACTTGATTAGAATTGCCATTGCAGGTATTGTGATGAGTATTGGAACACTTCTCCTTTACATCTACAAACTCAACAGTGGTGCAGCAACAATAGAAGCCACTACAGTAGCTTTCACATTGTTTGTGATGTATCAGATATTCAACGTATTCAACTGCAAGGCCAAGGGTAAACTTCCAAACAAGACCCTACTCATAGCGGTTGCAGCATCCTTCCTGTTACAGGTATGTGTTATATACGTTCCATTCCTACAGCAAATATTCAGAACCACTGCTATAACAGCTCTGGATTGGGTCATGATAGTTGTGGTTGCTTCCACAATATTTATCACAGAATTCATCAGTGAAAGTGTGATAAAATGAGGGTCATGGTGATGTCAGGTACATCAGATGCAGTCAAAATTATAGGCTATCTTGGTTCCATTGAAAATACTATGATCATCGCAACAACAACCACCAGTTATGGGGCTGGACTTGCATCTGATGCAGGTGCTGATGAAGTACTGGTGGGTGGACTGGGTGTCGATGCAATGGTTGATGTTATCAACCAGAAACAAGTAGATCTTTTAGTGGATGCCACACATCCCTTTGCTTCCCAAGCAACCAGTACTGCAATAGAAGCAGCAAAAACGGCAGAAATAGATTATATCCGGTTTGAAAGACCCGCAATTCCACAAAAGGCCATTAAAAAACTCCATGTAGTAAATGATTTTAAGGAAGCATCACAAAAAGCAATTGAACTCGTTAAAAAAACTAAAAATGGAAGAGTTATGCATCTTGCAGGAGTATCCACCCTTCCAAAGGTACTGGAAAATGTATCGCCACAAAATTTAATTGTCAGAGTGCTTCCAGCGGTTTACTCCATAAAAAAATGTGTTGAGCTGGGAATTCCAAGTGAGAACATTGTTGCCATGCAGGGCACATTCTCATCAGATTTTAACAGGGCGCTTATGGCTGAATTTAACGTTGACGTGATTATAACCAAGGAAAGTGGAGAATCAGGTGGAACATTATCCAAATTAGATGCAGCATCCCAACTTGAAATTCCTGTTGTAATGGTAAAGAGACCAGAAATTTCTGAGCTCGAAAAATCTAGAGTTTATTCAGATATTGATGATTTAATTGTGGCCGTAAAAAAGTTGAAGACTGATATGGCCTTGAATTGATAATATAAAAGTGAAGCCTCAGATCGCCCATCAGTCATCATTGATCAGAGCTCATAGGGTTCATCACAGGCTAGAAATATGATAGTTTTCATTATGGTTTTTAATAGAATAAATTTAAAATAGTCAGGGCCATGGTTTTAAATCCATTTTAAAAAAAAATTTGAAGAAATCCAGTAATTAACTGGATTATCCGAACATCACGCCGGCTTCTTTTTTCATCTCTTCGTCGTGTTCCATACCCACTATTTTTTCAATAGCGTCCATGAAATCGTTCATTGTAACGGTTGTTCTTTCTTCCCTTATTGCGAACATACCCGATTCTGTACAGATAGCTTTAAGATCTGCACCAGAAGCACCTTCTGAAAGTGATGCAACAAGTCTTACATCCACTTCTTCATCTAAAGACATGTTCCTAGTGTGAATTTTAAGTATTTCCATTCTACCGTCTTCATTTGGAATAGGAACTTCGATGAATCTGTCGAAACGGCCCGGTCTTAACAATGCAGGGTCCAGTATATCTGGTCTGTTGGTTGCTGCAACAATCCCAACATCGCCCCTACCTTCGAAACCGTCCATCTCTGCCAGCAACTGCATGAGTGTTCTTTGAACCTCTCTGTCTCCACTGGTGGAACTTTTCAGTCGTTTGGCTGCTATGGCATCTATTTCATCAATGAAAATTATGCTCGGTGATTTTTCCTTTGCAAGCTCAAATACTCCTCTCACCAACCGGGCACCTTCTCCGATATATTTTTTAACGAATTCAGATGCAACGATCTTTATGAATGTTGCATTGGTTTCATGGGCAACTGCCTTGGCAAGTAGAGTCTTTCCAGTTCCTGGAGGCCCATAAAGAAGAACTCCTTTAGGAGGTTCAATACCGATGTTGGTGAACAGTTCTGGTTTTTTAAGTGGAAGCTCAACAGTTTCTTTGATTTCAACTACCTGCTCTTCTAATCCACCTATCTGAGCGTACTCAACATCTGGTTTTTCATCAACTTCCATACCCGTTACAATAGGGTCCTTTTCTGATGGCAGAACATGCACAATGCTGAATGTCTGCTGGTTAAGGGCCACACGAACTCCAGGTTCAAGTGACTTTTCATCTAAGAATCTTGAATATCCTATAACAAAATTAGGGCCTGTGCTGCTTTTAACAACAACTCTCCCGTCGTCCAGTACTTCAGTTACTGTTGCAATAACTAAAGGAGGTGATCGGAATCTTTCAATTTCGCCCCTGAGAGATTTTACTTCTCTATCGAGCCTCATTTTTTCATTTTCAATGAGGACCTTATCTTTTTCAAGTTTTCTAACCTTCCACATGAGGTTACGTTTAGTTTTGGTGTTGTCCTCTTTAAGGATTTTTATCTCCTTTTTAAGGTCTTCAATTTTTTTCAGTACATTTGGGGACATGTTTTCCATGATCCTCGCTCACTCCTAACTTTTATTAAAAAAAATAATAGTCTTATACTACTTACTATTTATGGATTTATTGTCCTTAATGATATTTAAAGGTTCGTGGAGGTTTTTATTTACCCCACTAAACTTTGTTAAACATTTTATCCTACCCTTAGAGTTGAGGTTTTATTGTCATAATTAATTATCTTTATTCCAATACTCTGTTATTTAAAACTCTGGTTTAAAAAAAAATTTAAGGCCAAATTCTTCAATTTGGTTTAAACCAAATAATTTTTCATTGTACCTAAGATTCTGTTCATCATGATTAATTGGCAATGCATATAATATGATTGGAGTGTTGAGATTTTTGATCTTAAGAGACATATACTCTGATTTATTTGGATAATTGTTAACCCTTCTGGGATTAAGTGGCTTTTCTGAACCTATACTTGATATCTTGAAATAGTTTGTATTTTATTTTAAGCCGTCCATAACTTCAAATGTCCAAAACTTTAAAATAGATATTCCATAAAAAAATAGTTAAAAAACTTAGAACATCATCTTCTATGCATATTCACAATTAGGGATGTGTGGTGAAATGTTGTACAATTATTACAAGTTAAAGGGATCGTCATGAGATGCGAAATATGTGGAAAAAAACTAGTTGAAGAACCATTGAAAACTAAAATTGATGGTTCAATCATGCTTACTTGTAAAGAATGCTCAAAGTTTGGTAAAGTTCAAAAAGAACCTCCTAAACCAAAGAGAAGAGGAGCTCCAAGGGGTTCAAGTGGAACTCGAAGAACTTCACGACCTCAGGAACCTACAGAGGAAGTTATAGAAAATTTCAATGAATTAGTGCGTAAAGCCAGGGAAAAAAAGGGCTGGTCCCGTGAAGAACTGGCTGAAAAATTGTATGAAAAGGCTTCTGTAATAGGTAGAATAGAATCCGGTAAAATGATTCCAGATATTAAACTGGCAAAAAAACTGGAAAAAACCCTTAAACTGGTCCTCATAGAAAAGAACGATGCAGCCAGTATGGATGAAATGGCTCATTCCAAAGTTAGGGAAGCCACCATAGGGGATATTGCTAGAATAAAAAAGAACTAGCTTCCCCTTTTTTAATAATTTTTTTTAAATATTTATTTTGAATCAACTTGTTTAGAATCGGAAGATTTATCCGCTTTATGGGAATAGTAACCTCTAATTGGACTTAATTTATTGAAATTGGTTTCTAATTCTTTATATTCTGCATATTCTTCGCTTACAACCACTACATGTGCTGGTGGATGTATTTTTCTTATGTGAACGATACTTTTGGTAGTGTCGTCAACCACCCTAACCAGAACTGCTATGGCTGATCTGGATCTGAGTTTTTGTTTCAAAATTTTAGCCGCTGTTTGGTCAGCTCTTTTAGAGTCCATGATTCTGGGTTTACCACTAATTTTCAGACCAGCATGCCTCTCAATATCTGCAAGGGTGTTTAACAGTTTTCCTTGATCTTCTGCGCGTATTAAAATTAATGCCATAAAAAAATCTCTCCTTACTCTTTTAATAAAAAATAATTTAGGGAATAAATTGGTGTTTTATTCCTCTTTGTTTGTTCTGATACTATTTCTTTAGGAAAGATGATATCAGTGTACTTCTAAACAACACAAGTATCACCAGAATTAGTCCAATGGCAGTTTGCATATTTCCTAAGAGATTTAGAACTGATGAACTGATTGGCAGATTCCATGGTGGGGAAGTTCTATCATCTGGTAGTGCTTTGAAATAAACTCCAACAGCTTTTTGATTTTGATTCACATTGATATCACTGGCTTCAACATTGTTAACTCCCACTAAAAGTCCGCTTGATATTGCTGAGTTGATGTCCTTTGCTATCTGTGTTCCACTGAACCCATGTTTATCCACCGATGCCTGGACTATTTCCTGGGTTGTTGAAGCAACTCCTGGTGCATCTGTACCGTAAACAGCTACTGATGTTGTGTTGGCATCCACAGTGATGGCATTACGAAGTGCCTGATATGCGTAGACTGTTGTAAGATTTGAACCATCTATTGGACTGGTTTGGTAATTTGCAGCTTCTGGGAATGCCACACTCCAACCAGTATCACTTATCTTACTGTACGGTTGATCCATTGAAAAACCAGTGGTGTTCAATTCTGTTGGTGTGAACATGTCCCCAGTTGTTATACCGGAAACCAGGTTTACAGCACCTCCTCCATGTTTTTCACCGGCATTTATGGCAACATTTTTAAATGCTGCTGCCACCACGTCAGTTGCAGGGTAACCATCCCTTATCATTTGGCCCATCATTTCCGCAGTTTGCAAACGCACGGCATCTGCAGTACCATACTGAGGGTTACCTGGAGTGTTTCTCAGGTGAATAATAGCTCCCTTGGTCCCGGGCGGTAAAACAGCTATACCTCCACTGTAAGGTGTGATCGTTATGGTACCATTATCTGAAACGATTATAACGTATGCCATGAAGTATCCGCCCACAGCAGCACCTATTGTAGGTCCTCCTGTCATGACCCTTATGCCCGAAAAACCATTTGCAAGTTGTGCTGCAGACTGTGCTGTTCCTCCATTTTCTAGGTTATTTATAGCTTCCATAACAGCTGCCAACCTAGGAGTTTCGTTACCTTCACCACCAGAGAGTACAGTAAAGTGCTTTTCCTTCGAAAGTATGAATGTGGACTGGAACATGTTTTCTGCCCAAGACTGACTTCCAGCAGCCGCACCATTTGGATCCTGTCCTGTGGGGTCAGTTATAACAACTACGTTCATTGTGGCGGCCGATGTATGAACCAGCATGCTTACGGTCATTAGGAACAGTAAAATTCCCACTAATTTTGATTTCTTCATGAATTTCAGCCCCTTAATACGTTCCGTTCAGCCCATTTATATGTATGTTAGAGAAGTCTTCAATCACGTTTACTGTTACTATTCCAGTTGAATTATCCACTTCAACATCTGCTGCAACAATTGGTGTAAGTTGCGTTCCCGGTATTGTTGTCTGCGTAACAGCTGTTTTAGCATTCGCTATTGCTTCATTTAAAGGAACTTGCCGCTTACTTGTAACCAATGTGTCCCCTTGAATGTAACTGCCTGATCTAAATCCCACATTTGCCAAACTATTTCTAATAGAATCTAATGGCACTATATCGTTACCCTTAACAATTACACCGGAAATTGCAACTCCCTGATCAGAAGTAGTTGAGGAAGCATATGACATGTAAGTCATGACCCTCCCTGAGAAGATCAGCAGGAATGCCAGCAATAATATTATTAAGGTATCTCTCCTAACTTTTATGAACATTCTATTCACCTTCAGTGCATTGAAATATGAACTTATAACATTTTATAATATTTAATCAATTTATGATCTCATCTGATCTAATTAGATTAATTTTAAAAGATTTAAAACTATGCCATAAAACAATATTTTATTCTTAATAAAACCTATTCCAATTCCAGAATAAATTTCTTATACTTGAATGCAGCTTCTCCAAGACAAATTAGAGCCGATGATTTGCATTTCAATCCTGTTTTAATCCCTTCTAACACTTGGTCGGAATTAGCTCCAAGGGTTCCAGTTTTATCAAACTCCACCTTAGATTCATTGGTCATCACAATTTTTCCAGATTCAATTTCTTCAATTTTGGTTTCTGCAACTATTCTGGAAGCATGAGATGCGGGTACAATGAAATCACCAAATTTTAGCACTTTATCAAATATTTCCACATCACCCTGTTTACCAGATTCAGAAGAAACTGTTAAAACCACGGTTATTGATTCATAAACCTTTTTTAATTCTCTCAGCACGGTTTCAATTCCTGCAGGGTTGTGACCATAATCCAAGATGACTTCCATTTCTTGATATGTAAATAAATGCTCAATCCTCCCAGGAACTCCTTCAAAGGTTTCAACAGCCCTGAGAATTTTATCCATGGGCAATTGTAAGTATTCTCTTGCAGCTACAATTGCTCCAATAACATTGTAAACATTGTGAAGTCCAATAAGTTTCATTTTCACATCCACAACAGAATCGGGAGTTTTGAGTTTGAACCTTCCTTCGGATTCTTCTATTTCAAATGCAAGATAATCAGGTTCAGGACGTTTGAGTCCACATTCACAGTGATAGTAACCAGATCCTGTTATTGTTTCGTTTATCTTAAGCTTTTCACCACACCAACATTCTTTGTAACCCACATCATCGGTTTCAGTATCGATTCCAAAGGTTAACACTTGATCAACATTTTCTAACAGTCCTAAAATTGTTGGATCATCTGAATTGATGATGAGCTTCTTTTTTTCCATGTACTTGACAAATTCGCCCTTAATTTTTGCGTAATCCATAAAATTATGTGTTTCATCAAGATGGTCAGGGTTAATGTTTGTTATAATACCACATTCAGGCTCACAGCGTTTCATCATAATGTCCAGGTCACCGGTGTTTCCAAATGTTCCTGTTTCAAGAACTGCAACATCCCCATTTAATCGGGCTTGAAGTGGAGGAATATAATCTATGTTTCCTTGAAGTTGAGTGAAACCATGTTCTGTTGGTTTCAGTTTAAGGACTCTGCATATATGTTTCAGCAGTGTTGTTGTGGTTGTCTTACCGTTTGTACCGGTAATACAAATTACAGGTTTTTCAGGTTTGAACTGAATTAAACAATCGTCTACAGTCAGCAAATCAACATCGTGTTCTGAAATTTTTTTAAACAGTTCTGAACCTTCACCCAGACTTGGCGGGGGTATGATAATATCTGCCTGACTAAAAAAGGATTCTGGATGATCTTCAAGAAATTTGGGAAAATCGTAATCTTCGAGGGTGTATAAATATTTGCATTTATTAGCTGGGCTTTTATCTGTACCAATCACACTAAATTTTTTGTCCATCAACATTCTCGAAACAAGATTACCAACCACTCCACAGATTCCAACCACGCCATAAACAGGTTCTTGACAGTTGTCAGAGTTAATCATATTTTTTACACCCCTCTTTAATACCGGACATCATCTTGAATTTAAGATCTTCGTAGTTGGTAATAGCTCCTGGCCCAATATGTACAATGATATCACCAGGATCTGAATGTTTGATTGCCAGTTCTCCTGCAATGAACATGTCTTCGGTAGCTAACTTCAGAGCAGATGAATCTTGAGCCCCTTTAATAATATCATTCGCCGCTTTTACATCGAATTTGTGGGTTGTTTCATTGTATCCACTGCAGATCATGACTTTTGCATATCTACCGATAATTTCACCCAACTTAACCTTGTCACGAGGATTGGTACTGTCGGGATTATCTATTAAAATGATTAAATCATGATTGTTACAGCTTTCCAAGGTATTTACAATTCCTTCCGGAACAAAAGCCGCATCAAAATGAACTTCCCTGTCATTGTAGTTTCCCATGTATTCCATATGTCCTTCGATACCTGTGAAATTTGATAAACCTTTGTTGATTGAGTTTTCATCGATCCCGTAGGCCAATGCCGCCGTCGCAGCCCCAATTGAATTATTGATGTAATAACCACTAAGTTTGAAGGGAGTGTTTAAGTTACCTTCCCGTTTCAATTTAGGAATGTTGTAGTTTATATTTAAAAAACCATCTTCCAACTCTCCCTGAACCTTACTTGTTCCAGTATGACAGTAGTAGATGGAATCGTTCCTGAATGGTTCTATGTATTCTTTACATTGAATTCCTGAAACAAGAATTTCACTCGAATGGGTTATGAAGAGTTTACGTGCAACGTAATTCTCCATTGTATAATCGAATTCATCAAGATGGTCTGGAAAGATGTTGGTGATGATCCCAACCTTGAGCTCCACCGTGGACATCAGCCTGGATGTTCCATGGGGCAGTTCAAGCACGGCAACATCGCTGTTCTTATGAAATCCCTTAATTATTCCATCGATGATTACTTCACTCAGGAGGTTGCCCATTCTAGAAGAACATGACCATACGTTGTATCCTGCAGCACTGAGAATTTCCGCTAATATATGGGTTGTGCTTGTTTTTCCAACAGTACCGGTTACTCCAATAATATCAATTTCAAGTAATTCGTTAATTATATCTGAAATATATTCATTGCTAAGGATTTCAACATTATTTTCAACTAAAAACTTCCAAACTGGAGTATTTGGAGGAATATTTGGGGATACGTATGCACATTCAATTTCTCCAAAATCCAAATCATCGAAATCATCACAATCTAATGCTAGTTCAACACCTTCATTTTCCATTAGTCTGATGGTTTCTTGCACTTTTTTGGGAAATTCATTCAATTTTTTTATATCTGTTAGCAGGATGCTGTTCCCTGTATAATTTAATATCCTTGCCACTGGCCTGCCAGCATTACCTGCACCAACTACTAAACACTTCATAACAATTTCTCACAAGAATCTTTTAACACTTACAATCCAAATTATTCTTGAATCTTCAGTTAAATCTTAAACTACCTAAGTATTTTTTTACATATAGTACTTATCAATTTCCCATTCTGTCATAGATGTACATGATAAATTTGATCCTTAACTTAAAATTAACAGAATTATCCAATTTTAATTCAAAAATGAGAATTATTAAAACTCACAGCCCTGTTTAATGGTCTAAACTTTTTCTTAAAATTTCACTAGCAGGATCCATTCCCTGAGCACCAATAAGTAGAACAGTATCTTTCTTAGCTGCTTTGGCCAGTGTGAAATTTAGGGCATCCTCAAGTTCTTCTTTAAAGGTATATTTTATGTCATGTTCTTTCAGAACATTGAACACAGCTTCAATTTCCGATGTGTGAACTGTGTTTAAATGATCCACGACCTCCACACTGCTGGTAATGACCAGGGAGTAATTAATATTTTTAAGGGCTGATGCAAGTGCCTCTGCATTTAAACGATTGATCACTTCACCCCTCGAACCTCGAATTGCAAACAAAATATACAGCACACTTTCAGTTATTTTAGATGCACTTTTAATGGTTGCGATGATTCCCTCTGGATTGTGGGCGAAATCATCTATTATAAGAGGTTCATTATTCAATATAGAAAATCTTCTATTGAGTGGGCTGTACGATAACACCCCGGCTTTTATGGTTTCAATATCAATGTTCATGGCCAGACATGCTCCTATGGCAGCCATTGTATTTTCCAGGAAGTGCTGACTTTTAAATGGTAGTTCCTCCATCTTCAAAAACAGTTCCTTTCCACGGTATATTCCATCAATTTTAACAGTTAAATCTGGATTAAAACCTGGTTCAACAGTACCATGGGAAATTATGCCGGGTTTTGTCCCAATATTTTCGGCCATTCTTTTTAAAAGTGGGTCATCGTAGTTTATGACTACAAAATTATTTTTTGAAGATTGTTCAACCGCAAGTAGGGATCCATGTACCTCTTTATAAGTTTCTTCCAGTGAATTAACCAGACCCATATGATCCATGCTTATGTTGGTTAAAACCAGAACATCAGGTTGAACTGCATCAGTCATTAAATAAGCATGATTTACCATGAGCTTGTCAAGCCAACCTTGCACCTCTGAAACCTCAATTACCATGGCATCAATAGATTTCCCGGTTTTTGCCTTGAAACGAGAGATATGATCAGAAACAACTGGATCTATTAATGTGTTAAATTCTGATTTGGAATCTGTATTGGTATAACAGTTGTAACCGGCCTTATTTAATATGTTTTGTACCATATGGGCTGTTGTTGACTTTCCATTGGTACCCGTTACAACGACACGGATGGATTTCTCTGCGAAATTTTCAATGGACCATCTGAGTGCAAATCCATTGGCAAGTTCAATTTTTGGAGTGACAATAAGTGAAAAATCAAGTTCTTCAGCCTTTTTTACTGCATCACCACGGGGGTTCTGGGTAACTACACATGAAACTCCCCTGTTTCTCGCTATTTCTACACCTTTTGCATCGATCCAGTGTCTTATAACTGCATCTCCAGGTTTTGCATGGTTTAAAAATGTGAAAATTCCCTGAATAATCACGTCAGGCCCAGTTAATTTTCCATCAATTTTATTGGCCAGATTAGAAGTTGTTAACTCACTCATATTAATCCCAGTATGTTTCAGATATTTTTAGATCACATTGTAAATAAGGAGTGCAGCAACTGAAATTAATATTGTAGCTCCCCAGTATACTGCAACGATCTTCTGTTCCGATAGTCCCTTGTAATTCAGTGTATGGTGGAGAGGTTCCACTGGTAGTTTGATAACATGTGCCCTATGTAAAAGGCTTATAACAACGGATATTATTGGAACTGCCAGTGCTATTAATGCGAAGTAGATGACGTCTCCAAGAAATGCTGCGGTAATGTAACCAGCACCAAGTGCAAATGAACCAGTGTCCCCCATGAATATGGAAGCTGGATATTTATTGAACACAAGAAAACCAAAGCATGTTCCTGCAATTGCTACAAATGGTAATGCTCCCATTGGGTTTCCCTTTGAAAAAGCAAAAAGTGCTGAAGCAATTGATGCTATCCCAAGTATACCTGCTGCGAGCCCATCCATACCATCTATCAAATTTACAGAGTTTATTGATCCGACGATACCACAGATAACAACTGGAATAATTAACAATCCAATGTTAAATCCTAAAACAGAAGCACCAACAGCTCCTGAAGCAACTAAGAAAAGTGATACTAGGATTTGAGATGCAATCTTTTCGTTCTCTTTTATTTCACTTTTTATTGGGGCTTCACCAATGATATCAACTTTATCTTCTTTTAAAAGCTGTTCAAGGTCCTGTTTAGCCTTTGGAGTGGTAACTCTTGCATTTTCACCAGTTTTGAGTGTTAATCTTCCAATTTCAACAGGTTCTGGACTTTTATTCATGATAACTTTCTGTATTTCCTTGGTTTTAAGTCCAATAAGGTCATCCATCAAACCAACAATACCAGCTACCATCATTATTAAAACAGTTAAAATAAGATGTGAATTTGTATAGTAAACACAAGCAACAAGCAGAACGCCCAAAAGCATGGCAATTCCTCCCATTGTGGGTGTACCAGCTTTATGGCTGTGTTCAGTAACTATTGGGTTGTCCTTTACATCTGCATATTTCAAGAATTTTTTAACCAAATAAGTGAAAATTGCAGTTGATAAAAATGCGAGTAAAAATATGAAAATTTCCAAGTTAAAATTGTTCAAGATACCACCTATGACTCTATTTTGATAATTTTGGTCAGATTCATTTATAAATTTATAATTTTTTCTGTTACTTCAATAATTTTTTTGATTGTTATATATCTATGGATACTTTACCCATGGTAAATTTTCAGATCTTCTGCAGTTTTAACTGCATTATCCATGGAATTTCCCCTGATTGTTATGCGCTCATGATTTTCAGGGCCGTGGATGATCCATGAGTTTTCTCCTGAAAATTCTCTGTATTTGTAGTTGTTCCTTTCAGAGCTGTAACTATCAACAGGAACTTCAATGGAATAATAATTTTTCACCATATCTATGACTTTAGAAGAATCCCACACTCCTGAAACCATCTTTATGAGTTCCTGCATGATATAAACATCTGTTGCAGCTCCACTTATGTATCGGGTTCCGCTGGGTCTTGCGTTAATTTCTATAACAAAATTTTTTCCAGTTTTTCTTTCAAATATCAGGTCAATGTCAGCGGTTCCCTCAATATTCAAAGTATTAGCAATCTTAGCAGCCAATTTCCTGATTTTATCGTTATTAGAAATGTTATCTATGCCTTCAATCTTTAACGGTGCTTTTTTCACCTTTTTAAGGGGATGTAAACCAGTTAAAGTTGTTTCTCCTTTATAAACTGGGACTAATGGAACTGTTTTTCCATCCCATCTCAAAACTTCTATGGATACTTCAGATCCTTCGAGAAAAGATTCTACTATTGTTTCATCGAAAACATCAAAATAATTTTCAATATCAACAGGATTTGAAACGATTTTAACACCAGATCCTCCCTGTCCACTGGCCTGTTTCAGCACAACCGGGGATAGGGATAACTTTTCATTTAATAACCTTTCATGGTCGGTCTTTGAAACATTATAAAAATCAGGAGTATTAATAGCATTATTAACAAAAAATTCTTTGGTTTTTATTTTATCAGAACAGATTGTTGCGGGTTTTACACCGGAACATGCAACTGGAATACCATGATCCTTTTCAAGTGTTTCTTTCATCTTAGCAACGTCCACAAGGGGTCCATCCACACCAATCAGTGGAACCACTCCATCAACATCTTCCTGGATAGCAATTTTCATGGGTTCTTCCATTCCCCTTGCAACAGTGTAAAACTTGTCAGCAAGTTTAAGATTTGATGATTCAGAATTGGATTCGGTTATTACAGTTTGTATCGCATTTTTTTTGGTGTAAAGTGCAACATCATCAAATAAACGTGCACCTATAAAAAGTATCTTCATTTTATCACAATGGTTAATTTATATTAAAAATATTAAAGATTGACTTTAATTTCATGAAATAATATTGTCTAATATTCTTGAACTTTTATATGTATGGGCCATTCGAGTTCTTAAAACTTAGCAGGAATCATAGGGATCTTCGGACATAAGAATCTTCCGAAGATCAATTAAGAGAAGTTCAATACCTTCCATAAGTTCGTCGGAAACCTTTTCAAACATTTCAATGGATTTTGGCTGTATTCCTACCAGTATTACTTTGGCATCAGAAAAGGATTTCAAATACTTGATCATGAATGATAAGGGCATTGCATGGGTTGATATACTGTAGTTTGCAATTTCATCCTCAGAAACCAGCTTCAAACTTCCAGGATCTTGGCCCATTTCAACAGCATCCACGTATATTATGTGGGATGGTGATTTAGATCGAATTAATCCTGTATAATTTTCTGGCACCGTACCTGCGTTCACTACTTTGATGTCCGAATATTTTTCAGGACAGGTGAGAATGTCTTGATTCAATTTTTCAGCTACAATAGGTCCTGCTGCATCATCACCCCTCATATCATTACCAATACACATGATAATTACATTTTTATGGCCCAGGATGAATTTTTTCAACTCTTGTTCTAACACTTTCTAATCCTCCACCCATCTCATAACTCAGGTTAACTTCCAATACATCATTTTCATCAACATTTAATTTATTTATAGGAATAATTAGAGGCGGATTTAACATGGGTGTTGGTCCACAGATAATCTTTTCAGTAATTAACGTGAAGGTTGTTAGTTTCAGTCCAGAAACAATTCCAGATCTGTTGATTTTGATCTTAAATGTTTGGTTAAATTTTGGATCAACGTATGATCCAAACATGATTTTACTGTAAAACAAAGGTTCTCCAAGAACTAAATTTTTGGAGTAACCATCCTCCTCATACGAGATATGTTCACAATTAGTTTCAACAGGTTCTAAACAGTTAAAAATTCCACAGGGGATAACCTCACCATTCTTTTTCAAATATCGCAGAGTTTTGTTTAAAACAGGTATTTGTTCTTCATCTATGAGTGCTGTGTCAAGCATTTCACAAATTATGATGTCTGCTTTAGATTCGAATGGAAATTTTGAGGCATCTGCACACACAACTTGGACATTGTTGAATTCTTTAAGATTTCTCTGTGCTATTTTTGAGGTGGATCTGTTAATTTCAACTGATATAACACGATCTGCTGTTGGTGCTGCCCATGAAGATAAAATACCGGAACCTGTTCCAAGATCAAAAACAATGCCTCTGGATTTTTCTTGTATTGCTTCAAAAAATCCGGCCAATCTTTCAGAATCTGAAGTTAGGTCATGATGATACGGAGTGTTTCCAAGTTTCATGTTATTTAAAAATAAATAAGTTCCATATCCATAACCTATTTCAAAATAAAAAAAAATATATTTTTACTCTATTTTCTCTCCGCTAGCAGTGCTGGTGAGTTTTACGTGTTCAACACCTTTCAATCTCATTATTTTTTCTGTTAGATCACGTATGTACTTAACATCTCCCTTAACTACAATGACTTCTAAACAGTACTTTTCAGTCATATGAACGTGCATCACTGCGTTGATGTAATCACGGTAATCATGCTGGATGTCTGTAAGATCTTCCATAACTCCGGTGTAGTGGTGATCGTAGATTACTGCAAGGATACCAATCCTATCTCCTTCCATTTCGTTCATCCATTGATATCTTACTATGTAATCTTTTAATGCATCTCTTATTCCTTTTGAACGGGATTGATAACCCCTGTCTTTTAAAACTTCGTCAAAATCATTGAGTAATTTTTTAGGTAGTGACATACTAATTCGCATCACGTTATTCCCTCCCCATTTTTATAATACCATAATACTAAATTTAGCACTATTTAAACCTTTCCTCAAAATATTTCATTGGATCTGGTCGTATCAATAGTTCACAATCAATACATATATAATTAATACTTAATACTTTTTTCTATTATCGTGATTAACAATTTATGATAAAATGAACAGTTCAAACAATTTCATATAGGTGTAATTAGTTTATATGTTTCAAACACTTGGAACATGTCAGGTAAATAATTATTTTAATCATTTCAACTAAATTTAATATTAATCACTGAAATGTTGCTTATTCAAAATTCTGGAGGATCAAAATGGAAGTCAAAGAAGCCATGAATCAGGGTGTAATAACTGTTAACTCAGAATCAAAGCCTTTAGATGCATTTAAAAAGATGTACAAAGAAGGGGTACGAAGACTATTTGTTTTAGACGATAATGGAGATCCAAAGGGAGTAATCTCTTATTCTGATCTTATTGGAGTTTTAGGCAGTTTAAGACCCACAAATAATGAAATGGCATCTTTAAAGATATCTGATATCATGTCTGATGATGTTATGACCATAGATTCAGACAATGGAATAGAAGATGCTGCAAATTTAATGGTAAGGGCAGATGTTTCAGGTTTGCTTGTTCTTGAGAAAAATAAACCTGTAGGCGTAATTACAAGAACAGATATATGTAGGATGGTAGCAGCTGAACTTCTAATACCTGCATAATTTTTTTTTCTGATCTGAACGTACTTCAAGAACTATTTTTTTGAAACCAAAAACTCTTTGAAAGAATGAAAGTGAGTATTAACAAATAGTATTCAATTAGTAATCAAATTTCTACTAAGAAGTTGAGTGGTTTATTCAAGATTTTTTATTATTGATACATGAAAAGTATGAAATTTTCTAAAAAAAAACAGATAAATTAAGGTTTTTCATAAAAATTCCATTAAAACCAAACTGCAAATATTCAAAATTAAAGAATTAAACCTGGTTGGAAAAACCATTGAAGGATTTCCAACGAATTGTTTAATTAAAATAAGTGCGGCTGCCGGGATTTGAACCCGGGTCGTAGGCTTGGAAGGCCCAAGTCCTAACCAGACTAGACTACAACCGCAATGCGGCGTCCGGGATTTGAACCCGGGTCACTGACGTGGCAGGCCAGAGTCTTAACCAGGCTGGACTAACGCCGCATAGAATACTTTTGACAACATACCATGGTTTTGCGTTACTGATATATAAGCTTTTAGGTTTGAAAAGTTGATTACTAAGATTCTACTAAAAATTTATAGTAACAGTGAAGGCAACCATAAACTGGATAATGCTATTTTGAATTTAAAACTTGAAGATATTAATCTGTAATACTGGTACAATAATTAAACAAATAACCATTTTTAAGAATATTAACTTTTTTAAGGTGTAAACAACCATTTATTCTTTAAACAGATTTTAAAATCTTAAAATGAAACTGGAATAATTTTATATAGCATAATTATTCAAGATTGAAAATATTACTAAAACAAAATGTTACAAGATGCTGTTGATAAAAATTTTATTAAATATTATCAAATTTCAATTATGAACTGGATATGGTGTTAATATGTACGTGGTTATAATGGGTGGTGGAAGGGTTGGTCTTGCACTAGCATCTTCCCTAGTTTCAGTGGGACATGATGTGACTTTAATAGAGAACAATCTGGATCTCTGCAGTAACGCAGCGAGTGAGTTGGATGCCATGGTTATTTGTGGAAATGGTACCGATATTAAAACACTCAAGGAAGCAAATATAGCAGATGCAAATGTTTTTGTAGCTGCAACAGGTAATGATGAGGCTAATCTTTTATCATGTATACTCGTGAAGGACTACAACATTCCTAAGGTTATTGCCAGGGTAAGTAACCCTGATCATGATGATGCTTTCCGTAAAGTTGGAATAGATGTTGTTGTTAGCCCTGAACTAACAGCTGCAGGTTACCTTGAAAAGTTAATCACACGACCAAAAATAGCCGATCTGATAGTCATAGGAAAGGGAAATGCTGAACTATTAGATATAAGTGTGAATAATAAGAAAGTAATAGGCAAAAAGATAGGGGAAGTCAGTCCAACCGAAAACTACATCATTGCTGCCATTTACAAGAATGGAGAAATAAAAATACCAAAGGATGGAATGATGTTGAAGGAGGGTGATAGGATCTCGATCCTTGCCAAGACCCATGCAATCAAGGAAGTAACCAAAAAGTTCACCCAATGATTTTTCAATTTTAATTTATTTCTGTATATCAACTAATTTTGCATCAATAATGCTCATATCAATATTTTCAACGAATATATTTGCTAAACGTTCGATTGAAGACTTTTTCATGTCTTCAAAGTCATCAGTTTCAAATCCTAATTTTTCAATCCCTTTAGTATTTCTTATATGGTCTGTGAAAGCTCTTCTAAACTTGAAATTATGAAATATTCCATGAAGATAGGTTCCAGACACAAGGCCATTCACTGCACCGTCAAAACCATTGGAATTATTACCGAATCCCCTAGTAATCTCCAGCAATGCTTGAGAATTTTTAAGCATACTTCTACCTTCATGAAGTTCATAACCCTCAATAATTTCTCCCTTTAACTTTTTGAACATTCCATGCCCTGTTAATTTGCCCTTACTCTGTGTTATTACCTTTTCAACATCACCAAACCTGGTTTCAATATCGAGTAGTCCAAGACCCTCTACACTACCGTATTTGGATTCGTGATGGTTTTCATCGAAGATCATGCTTCCTAACATTTGATAACCTCCACAGATACCAAATACTGGTATTTTATTAGCCAGACTCACAATAGTATCGGCATGTCCAGATTTTTTAAGGGCTACAAGGTCGCTGACGCTGTTTCTGGTTCCAGGAATTATTAATGCATCCACATCACCGATTTCATCACCCAGTTCAATCAACTTTATTGTTACGTCTGGTTCGTACTCAAGGGGGTCTATGTCAGTGAAATTGGATATTCTTGGAAGTCTGAGAACACCTATAACAACACTGCCATCGCCACGATATTTATGTTCAGATAGAGATGCAGAATCTTCTTCTGGAAGTTTGAGATCATCATCATAGGGTAAAACACCCAAAACAGGAACCCCAACAATTTCCTCTATCTGTCTGATTCCAGGCATTAGTATGTCCAAATTTCCCCGGAATTTGTTGATAATTATTCCCTTGATACGTTTCCTGTCTTCATCAGGAAGTAATGAAAATGTGCCTGCAATAGATGCAAAAACTCCGCCCCGGTCAATATCTGCGACTAATATCACATCTGCGTCAGCCATCCTGGCAATCTGCATGTTGGCAAGATCCTTGTCAAGCATGTTAATTTCTGCAGGTGATCCAGCACCTTCTATCACTATGATATCATACTCTTTTTTCAAAGCGTTTATGGAACTTTCAATTGCATCTAGTGCTTCTTTCCGGAAGTTGTTCTGGTAATGATAGAAGTTCATGTCTCCTGCAGGTTTTCCGTGCACTATAACTTGGGAGATAAAATCTTCCTTTGGTTTTAGCAGGATGGGGTTCATATTGTAGGATGGTTCAACACCAGCTGCTTCTGCCTGGAGTACTTGGGCCATGGCAATTTCAGCATCTTCGCTGGTGGTGTATGAATTTAAAGACATGTTTTGCGATTTGAAAGGTGCTACTTTGTATCCTCTTTTAGCAAATATTCTGCATAGGGCAGTTACTGCAACACTTTTTCCAGCATTTGATGATGTACCTTGAATCATTATGCATGGTTTGTTGTTTTCTAGATGCAATTTTGGCCTCCATTGAAATAATTTATGTTTAAAATAGTAATGTCAATCTTAGTTTTTATCATTTACTCAATGGGATCATTGAAATCTTGGCTTACCAAAGGGTTTTGGAATGATTTATCCGACTCAAATAACATTGAATGACATTAAATCTGTTCAAATTAATCCTATTTAATTTTAGATGATTATAATAATGTGGATTATTATTTAACAGTATCTTTAACTACTTTGGTTAAAAATTATTAGAACGAGGTTTTATATACTTTGAGTTACTAAAAGAAATTAAATTGTAACAATAATTTAACAAAACTATAAATATCTCTTGGGATCAATAGAGAAAAATTCAAAGGACAAATATAAATACACAAGATCTGTATATTATATTATAAGAAAAGCAAATCACTTTATTTTTGATAGTTAAATTCAGGAGGCTGTCATCGATTATGGCAAGTTTAAATTCAGATTCAAACGGTTCACTCAAAGAAAAGCTTGATTTCCGGACTTATAAAACTTCTGGAGATATAAAAGTTCCAGATAGGATTATAGATCAAATAATAGGTCAGGAAGAGGCTGTTGAAACAATAATGAAGGCTGCAAAACAAAGGAGAAATGTTCTTTTAATTGGTGAGCCGGGCATTGGTAAATCAATGCTAGCAAAAGGAATGGCAGAACTTCTTCCGCCTGAAGAATTACAGGATTTATTAGTTTATCCTAACATGGAAGACTTACACAACCCCCTCATAGGAGCGATGCCTGCAGGCGAGGGAAAAAAGGTTGTAATGAACTACAAAATTAAAGCAAAGAGCCAGGAAGAAAAGAAAAATATGTTCATGATGATCATCATAGGACTCATCCTGGTAATTGGATTTGCGTTAAAAAGGGTTCTGGAAGCTATAATTGCTGCAGGAATAGTTTTATTGGTTTTAATGCAAATGAAACCTCGCAGTACAGTCATGGTCCCAAAATTACTCATTAACAATGAAAACAAGAATACTGCACCATTTATAGATGCCACGGGTTCACATGCCGGTGCTCTGCTTGGAGATGTTAGACACGATCCATACCAGTCTGGAGGACTTGGAACACCTGCACATGACCGTGTTGAAGCAGGGATGATTCATAAAGCTAACAAGGGAGTTCTCTACATTGATGAAATAGGAACCATGAAAATGAAGACCCAACAGGAACTTTTGACCGCAATGCAGGAAAAGAAATACTCCATAACAGGTCAGAGTGAAACAAGCAGTGGTGCAATGGTTCGTTCCCAGGCTGTTCCATGTGATTTCGTTCTTGTTGCATCTGGAAACCTTCAGGTGCTTAAAGGAATGCACATAGCACTGCGATCAAGAATAAGGGGTTACGGTTACGAAGTATTTATGAAAGATTCCATGAAGGACACACCTGAAAATAGGGACAAACTGGTGCAGTTCATTGCTCAAGAAGTTGAAAAAGATGGTAGAATACCTCATTTCACCAGGGAAGCTGTTGCAGAAATTATAAGGGAAGCTCAAAGAAGAGCTGGAAAGAAAGACTCATTAACCCTCAGACTCAGAGACTTGGGTGGTTTAGTAAGGGCTGCAGGAGACATAGCTAAGGGTGAACATTCAGACAGCGTAACATTGGAACATGTCATAGGTGCGAAGAAACTTGCAAGGACACTTGAACAACAGATTGCAGACAGATACATTGTTCAGAGAAAAAAATACAGTGTATTTAACTCTGAAGGTAGTGAAATTGGAAGGGTGAATGGTCTGGCCATAATAGGGGACAGAAGCGGAATACTTCTTCCAATTGCAGCAGAAGCTGCACCTGCACAGAGTAAAGATGAGGGTAAGATCATAGCAACAGGAAAACTTGGTGAAATTGCCCAGGAAGCAGTTCAAAATGTGAGTGCACTCATTAAGAAAAACACCGGTACTGACATATCCAATCATGATATTCATATACAGTTCCTTCAGGCTTATGATGGTGTTGAAGGGGACAGTGCAAGTGTTTCAATAGCAACAGCAGTTGTATCTGCACTTGAAGATGTTCCAGTTGATCAGTCAGTAGCACTAACAGGATCCTTGAGTGTCAGGGGAGATGTAATGCCTGTAGGTGGGGTGACTGGTAAAATTGAAGCTGCTGCAGAAGCTGGTATGAAAAAGGTGTTAATACCTCATTCAAACATGGACGATGTTCTAATTGAAGAGAGATACAAGAACAAGATAGAGGTTATACCTGTTAAAAATATGAGTGAGGTTTTAGAACACGCTCTCATAGGATCTGGTAAGGATGGGCTTGTAACTAAAATGAAGAAGATCACGGACATGGTGCCAAAGGGAATACTTCAAAAACAACCCCAGAAACCATTAACACATTGAGTAAAGGGGAGGGAAAACATTTCTCCCAGTTTTAACTTTTTTTGAGAAAAATAATAAATTCAATATATGATTCTTTTCATCACTTACTATATATGTTGGAATTTACAATAGATAAATAAAGATTAATTGTGAATAAAATTTGTTCCTGAATTCAAATTGTCAGTAGGTTCTAATTTTACATTTTAGATAGTGAAATAATGCTCGTCGAACGAAACCTATTCTAATTGTTTTTTTGAATATTCAGGAAATTAAAAGGAAGATAAAATGGAAAAACTTAGATTTAAAGATTTAAATATATCTAGCGAGATACAGCGTGCTGTTAAAGATATGGGTTTTGAGGAGGCCACTCCAATACAATCATTAGCCATACCCCATGTCCTTGAGGGCAAAGATGTCACAGGTCAAGCCCAGACAGGAACAGGAAAAACAGCAGCATTTGGAATACCAATTCTCGAAACTGTGGATCCGTCCAATAAAGATCTACAGGCAGTTATACTGTGTCCTACAAGAGAACTTGCAATACAAGTTGCTGAGGAAATGAAAAAACTTTCCAAGTACATGCGAAAAATTGGCATATTGCCAGTTTACGGCGGTCAACCAATAGAAAGGCAAATTAAAGCACTTAAAAAGGGAGTTCAAGTCATAATAGGTACGCCTGGAAGAGTGATGGATCATATGAGGCGTGGAACTCTTGATATGGGTTTTGTTAAGATGCTGGTCCTGGATGAAGCAGATGAAATGCTTGATATGGGTTTCAGAGAAGATATTGAATTTGTTCTGGATTACATTCCAGATGAAAGACAGATCCTACTTTTCTCTGCAACAATGTCTCCGGACATTTTGTACATCACAAGGAGATACCAAGAAGCACCGGAGTTTTTAAAGGTTGTACCTAAGGAACTCACAGTCCCTGAAATTAAACAGATTTACTTTGAAGTGAAAGAAAAGATGAAACTAGATGTTTTATCACGTTTACTTGATATTAACGATTTTAAACTTTCCCTTGTATTCTGTAACACAAAGAGAAGGGTAGATAAACTTGTGAACCACCTGCAAATCAGAGGGTACGCAGCCGACGGACTTCATGGAGACATGAGTCAGAGGCAGAGGGATAATGTAATGTCCAAATTCAGATCAGGAAACATCGAGATACTGGTGGCCACTGATGTTGCTGCCAGGGGAATAGATGTGGACAATGTTGAAGCAGTTTTCAACTTTGACGTTCCAAATGATGATGAATACTATGTTCACAGAATTGGAAGAACTGGAAGGGCAGGTAAAACAGGTATTGCATACACATTTGTTTCCGGTAAAGAAGTCTACCAGCTTCGAGACATAATGAGATACACCAAAACCAAGATCGAACAGCATCAAATCCCATCAGCAAGTGATGTTGCAGAGATAAAAACAACCAATTTCCTCGAAAAAATCAAACGCATTATCAACAATGACAATATCGATAACGAAATGCGCATGGTTGAGAAGATGATGGAAGAAGATTACAGCTCTGTTGAAACAGCGGCTGCACTTTTAAAAATTGTCATGGAAAAGAATGGTACAACAACGAAATCCAACTCACAAGACTTTGGAGACACTGGAGCTGCATCCGGACAGGTAAGGCTGTTCATAAACATAGGAAGAAAGGACAAAGTCAAAGTCAGGGACATCATAAGGGCCATAGCTGATAAAACAGGACTTTCCAGTGCAGCAATTGGAAAAGTGGACATCTTTGATAAATTCTCATTCGTGGAAGTTCCAAGAGAGAGCGCAAGTGATGTAATTTCCGTCATGAGCGGAACAAAGGTCAAGGGCAGATCAGTCAATATGGAACCTGCAAACAAGAAAAATTAAACCTTTTCCCTTCCATACTTTTTTAGAATTAAATTTAAACTAATATTTAGCTAGATCAGAGGTCTTAGAAATATGTTAGAAACACAAGATTTACAGGGTAAATGGCAGAGTCCTGAAATTGAAACAGTTAACAATCCTGATGGCAGTGTCATGTACATCCACAGGGAGGCAACTTTTGTTGAAGATGAATGGGGCATAAAGATCCGTTCATATCTGGATAAAAAAGGAAAGGAACCATTCTTCACCATACATGCAAAGGGAAATTACATATTAAGCGGTGAATCTGACTATGTCAGCGACGCAACATGTGTAGATTTTAATAATACTGGAAGGTATGTCACAGCACACCACACAGCTCTCGTGGATATGCTAAATGAAGTAAGTGTTGATACAGAATGGAACATCAATGAGGAACATGATGTAAGCATAACTGGATGTGCACTGGTTCCATCAATAGATAACTGTCCTGTAGAATATGATATAATACAGATCAAAGATAAAAACATCTACTTCGGAGAATTCACTCCAGATCAAAAGGAAGACATCCAAAAATTTACAAGGGGAGATATCGAACCATCAGAAGATACAGCAGGTATCTGCAGTGTTGACAACAGACCCCGTCAGTTAATGAACTATCCCTTAGTTCATGACTAAACAAATCATTAAATTATCTTTTTTTACATTCTTTGGATTTTTACATTCTTTGGAAAACCATGCAAACATTATATAATGGCTGCAGTGGAAATTATGAAAACTGCAATATCTAATTCTTTAGAAAATAGCTACTGAAAAAAAAATAATCTTTGGTTAAATAGCTTTAACTTCATTCAAACTTCTTAAGACAAGCTGCCACTAAGGGTGCAACAGATATGTTACTCACATCTGATCTCAGGGTGTCTGTAGAAAATACATCATCAACACCTGCAGCAAATATTTTTAGAAGGGCATCCTCAACCAGTACAGGGTGTACGCATCCCACAACAACCTTTTTAGCACCAAGGTCCTTCAATATCTTGGTGGCATTCACGATTGTTCCACCTGTGCTGATGATATCATCAATTATAACAACTTCCCTTCCTTCCACATCAAGATTTTTTGGTTTGGTTTCAACATGTTCCGGTGATATCCTGACCTTTTCAAGATGATCACATTCACAGCCAAGAATTTCAGCTATTTCCTCTGCAAATCCAAGCGCCCCTTTATCAGGACCAAGTATCAGTGGGTTATTTGTAGTTTCTTTGATGTAGTTGGCTATTAGTGGCATCGCTGATATTTCATGTACAGGGATGCTGAAAAATTCCTTGATATTTTTTTCATGGAAATTTATGGAGTAAATTTCAGATGCACCTGCAGCTTCGAGTAACTCTGAAACAATGACGGCAGAAACAGCTTCCCCGCTTTTAAATCTTCTTTCCTGTCTTCCATATCCAAAGTAAGGTATGACAACTCTTATTCTCTCAACACCGAGACTTTTAAGATTTTTGAGCATTAAAAATAATTCCATTAAATTTGCATCCTGAGGATAACCTGTTGATTGAATAACAACAGCTTCTTCCTTGAATTCGCCCTTAATCCTTATATATCTTTCCCCATCAGGAAATCTTTTAGTTTCTACAGGGTTTAATTTTTGGTCCAATTCCTTAGCCACTTTAGCAGCCAATTTTTGAGATGCAGATCCTCCTATTAACAAAAAAACCACCTTTCTTCATTGGTAAAATTATTATAATCATCAATACAACATTTGACAGTCATGAATTAAAGTTACTCCACACACTATTTATCTGTGACCATTTTGGAGTTGATCAATATATTTATTCAGATATTTGTTAACTTTATTAATAAGCTTCCCATAATAGTAGGACATCGAATGAAGTAAATCTATTAGAATATGAGGTGGCTTAATGCACGAACTTTCAATGGCTGACGCCATGGTAAAAACAGTTTTGGATGTAGCTGAGAAGAATGATGCTACAGAAATACTTGAAGTTACCATAGAAATTGGTAAACTTACAATGCTCAATCCAGAACAACTAAAATTCCTTCTGGACGTTCTTGTTGAGAATACCCTTCTTGAAGGGGCTGAGATCAACATAGTGGAAGTGCCTGTCAAGATTAATTGTAACGAATGTGAATACACAGGAGCTGCTAATATGGATGATTCAGATCATTATCTGGCTATTGTTAAATGTCCAGAATGCGGTGAAAGAAATCTTGAAATAACTGAAGGAAGGGAATGTAACGTTAAAAATATCAAAATAGAAAAGGAAGAGGGAGATGAAGATGCATAAAATTGCAGATGTAGAAATTCAACATGACATCATGGTGGCAAACAGTAAGTTAGCAGAAAAGAATCAGAAGATCCTGGATGATGCAAACGTATTTTCAATTGATGTTTTGGGTGCAATAGGATCTGGTAAAACATCACTTATTGAAACCCTCATACAAAAAATGGACCACAAAATAGGGGTAATTGCTGGTGATGTGATAAGTAAATACGATGCTGGGAGATTTGAGAAGTATAACATCCCAGTTGTGGGTTTGAACACTGGTAAAGAATGTCATTTAGACGCACACCTTGTGGAACATGCCTTCGGTGACCTGCCCCTTGATTCCATCGATCTTCTATTTGTTGAAAACGTGGGAAACTTAATATGTCCAGTTGATTTTGATCTGGGTTCCCATATCCGGATGGTTGTGATAAGTGTCAGTGAAGGTGATGACACAGTTGAAAAACATCCACTCATATTCAAAAATGCTGATCTGGTTGTTATTAACAAGGTTGACATAGCAGATGCAGTTGGAGCAGATCAGGATAAAATGGTTGCAGATGTTAAAATATTAAATCCTGATGTAAAGGTAATTAAAAGCAGTCTCAAAACTGGCCAGGGACTCGATGAAATAATAAGTTCCATAGAATCTTTCATGAAACAGTAAAATTACTTTATCTCTTATTTTTTTTTTAGATCGTCTTATTTTTTAATTTTTTTTGAGGATCTATTTCTGAGGCTTCATTATTTGTAATAATCATTCGTTTAATTCAATTAGGTATTACACAATTTAATTTAGAAATGTTTAAATAGTAAAACCTTTAAATTTTACTTTTAGATAACTATTACTTTTTATAGTATTCGTATCTAGATGTGGTGATGGAAGAAGTTGTAGGGGCTGGAATTTACCAGGATAATTTGGTGATTAGCAAGAATCTTACTTTGATTGGGAATAGTCAAGAAACCACCATTATTGATGGATGTCGATTAGGTAGGTGTGTAAAAATTGAAGCTAATATAACAGTTCGAATTGTTGGATTCACAATAAAAAATGGTTTTGAAGATGATGGGGGAGGAATTCGCAATTGTGGTGGTAATCTAACTCTGGAAAATTTAACAATCACTGACAGCAGTGCGCGATATGGGGGTGGAATCGCTAATAAGCTTGATGGATTAATGACGTTAGATGGAGTAACTATTAAAAATAACTATGGAAGGGAGGATTCAGCCGGTATTTCTAACGAAGGTATAATGACCATCGAAAATTCCACTATCACAGAAAATAATGCACATTCTGGTGTGGGGATTTTTAATTGGAGAACCATGACCATTGTAAGATCAACTATTAAAGGTAATCATGGTGTTGATTCAGCGGGAATCTGGAATCATGGTTCATTGACTGTGATGGATTCTTCATTTACTGATAATATAGCTGAAACTGAAGGTGGTGGAATTTATAATTGTGGTATCATGCATATTTATGGAACCAAATTTGCAAACAACAAAGCAGCTCAAGGTGGGGGAATAATGAACTATTTTAAAGCTTATTTAGATGATTCTACAATTAGCCTTATGAGTAGTAATATTCCTAATAATTTTGGAGGAAACCGCTACATACCAGCTTAATATTCCACATATTTTCTTTTTTTTATGGCGATTTAATCTTTTTAATTAAAGAGGCTGGAACTGATAACAATTTTCAAATATAATCCCAAAAAAGACTGTATTGCAGTCCAAACAACCAAATATTAAAATATAGGGAGAATATATGCATATAAAATCTCAATATGTGCCAATATAGCACTAATAAAGTTTTAAATTTTCTAAATAAAAATAAAATGCACTGGAAAAGACATATTCTAACTATAACTGATAAAAAGATACAGAAACTTCAAAAATAAAACTAAATAACTAAAAACAATGATATCAAACTAAACCATTATCTGAAAATAAATTTGATCCAAAATTTTCAATTAGATTATAAGAAAACTTCCTAAAAAAATTACTTAACTCCTTATAAATTATGTTATTTGGTAATGATAATAATGGACTGGCCGGGATTTGAACCCGGGGCCTCCGCCATGCCAAGGCGACACTCTACCACCTGAGCTACCAGCCCAACATATGAACTTTGACGTTGTGCTATTTAAAGTTACTGAATTTTTCAAATATTCCAAAGATAAAAAGGGGATCAAAGATCACGGATTTAAATATTAGAAACGTTGTTAACGATGATTTTAATAGAATTGCAGGATTAGCAGAGAACTGTGGGCCCATGTCAACCATGCCCAATGCTGTTACCATTTATTCACCCAATATTTTAAGAAAACTTCCTTTGTGGTTGAGGACAAAGCCCGACCACAAAAATTTTAGGTTTTTTACTTGGTTTTATTTCTCAAGAAAATCCAGAAGAAAGTTACATCCATCTTTTGTGTTTAGCTCCTGATTTGAGGGGTAGTGGGTTTGGAAAAAAACTCATAGATCAATTTACGGAAACTGTTTCAGAGATGGGATGTAAAATAGTTATGCTTGTAACCAAGCCACATAACAAGATATCCATCAATTTCTACCATAAAATGGGTTTTAAGTCCCACCCTTCTGATAGAACATTTGAATATGAGGGACTCAATGTTCATAAGAATTATGACGGTCCAAATCAGAACAAAATTATTTTTATCAAACAGTTGAGAAATTTTTCATAAACTTATTAAAATATAATATAATATATTAGATAATCAACCATCACACTTTAAATTTCGTCTGAAAAACTGCAGGGTTTAATGGGCTGAATTTTAAAGAATTGTTTATTATTACAAATGGAGGAATTCGATGAAAAAAGCTTTAATACTTTTAGGATGTCCTGAAGCACCTTCACAAACCCCTCTTGCAGTTTATACTACTTACAAACTCAAAGAAAGAGGTTATGATGTCACAGTTGCCAGCACTCCTTCTGCAATGAAGTTGCTGGAAGTTTCTGATCCAGAAAGTTTCTATGTAACTAATAAAGTAGATATTGAGTCTTGTCTTGAAAACCTTAATGAAAAGGAGTACGATCTGCTGTTTGGGTTTGTTCATAAGGATGCAGCTGCAGCCTATTTTGTTACATTCTACCATATTTTAAACACAGAATCTGTGGCACTGGTGTTTGAGAAGGATATTGATCTGCTTGAAAAGTTTATAAAAGATGTCCAGGAAAGTACAGATTCCAAAATAGTCTCTGCGAGGGCTTACCACAATCCAACACCATTACGGGTTAAAATAGATCGTTACATCGAAACACTGGAGGTTTAAAATGTCTTTCTGTTTAGAACAGCACCTGCAACAATCTGAAGATTATACAATACTCATTAAAAACACAGGATTTAAAGAGGCCAAAAAGGTAATTGAGAAGCATTCACCCAAAAAAGTGTATGTTAAGGCCGGGGAAAAAATTTTAGGAGCCAGAATAATTGGAATACCCCCAATACCCATTGGCATAAATGAATCTGAATGTAAGGTTACACTTCCATACACCAAACCATGTCACGGAACTGCGGTGGTTGAACTTCCACTTGAAAAGGATGAAATTGAAAAGATCAAATCGAGTGCAATAAAGGATTAGATTTACATAATGAATTAGGATAAGGAACATGTTAACAACAGTTGTAGGCAGTTACCCCGTAGTAAAAAACCAGACCGAATCATTCAGTGCAAAATTTTCAAAGCTCCTGGGTTTTTACGATGAATTCAAACCTTCCATCCAAACAGCGGTGGAAGATCAGATAATGGCAGGTGTGAATATTGTATCGGATGGACAGGTCAGGGGCGATATGGTAGAAATATTTGCCAAAAAAATGCCGGGAATGACATTTGAGGACAATGTACCCGGAATCAATGGAAAAATCAGGGCTTTAAATGGATCGATTGGGGCGGATGATATTAAAATGGCCATAAATGTAGCAGAAAATATTTCTGATAAATTTAAAACTAACCAGGATCCACTCATGGATGGAAACGATCTAAACCATTCCTACAACGGTGTTAAAGGAATAATAACAGGACCCACAACTCTGGTTCTCTCCTGCAGAATTCATGATTTCTACAAGAAGGATAATAAATCAAAAATAATCAGAGACATGGCAAAAGCCCTTAAAAAAGAGGCAAAGGAACTGGAAAATGCCGGTGCTGGGATGATTCAGATTGACGAACCATTTCTATCCACTGGAATTGCAGATCTGAAGGTAGCAAGGGAAGCTGTAAAAACCATCAGTTCAAATCTTAATGTTCCAGTGGCCATGCATGTTTGTGGAGATGTTGGAGATGTTCTTGGGGATATTTTAAAATTTCCAGTTCAGATAATTGATTGTGAATTTGCTGGTGTTGATTCTAACATCGAGGCCCTGAAAACAGAGTACAGTGGTTCTAAAAAAATAGGGTTTGGATGCATAGACACCAAAACAGAGGTTATAGAAACTGTTGAACAGGTTTCAAATCTTGTGAAGAATGGTATAGATATAGTTGGGGAAGAGAATATGATGCTTGATCCCGACTGTGGCATGAGAATGCTTTCAAGGGAAATAGCCCTACTAAAACTTAAAAAAATTAAGGAGACACAGTCATGGCTTTATTGATCAGGGAATCAACCATTAAAAGAGGATGGAAAAGTTTAGTAAAAAAGATAGTTGCAAATGGTGTAGAAATAAGGGATGAAAGGGGATCTGTTACCAAGGAAATATTGAATACAGTTGTTAATATTTCCAACCCCTCAGACACAGAATCGCCTGAAGGCTACTTCTGGACAGGTGAGAAGCTTGATAAATATTCTGAACAATTTTTAAGCAGTGATAAACAAGGATTCATATACACCTATGGAAACAGGCTTAGAGCACACTTTGGAGGTATTGATCAGATTCAGGAGGCAGTGATGCGTCTCAACAACTTTAAAGAATCTAGAAGGGCCATATCCATAACCTGGGATCCGTTGATTGACAGTAAGAATGAGGAAGTTCCATGCATGATGCTTGTGGACTTTAAAATAAGGGATGGTAAACTTCACACAACAGGTCTGTGGAGATCACATGATATTTATGGGGCATGGTTTCCAAATGCTGTGGGACTTTCTAACCTTGCGAAGTACGTGGCAGAAGAAACAGAATCAGAGCTTGGAACTTTGACAATTCATTCTATAAGTGCCCATATATATGAAGTCAACTTCAAAGAAGCAGAATCTATTTAATCACTTCAAATTACTTTTTATCCTTCTTTTTAACCATCTAGTATTGTATTGAAATTGAATTTTAGACCTAAATTTAAAACTAAATCTATTTTACTGTGTACAGTTAAAAATTGAAATCGTAAGTTTAAACACATAAAACACCCAAGTAATTTTAATTTATAATTTAATCTTAAAAGGTGAAATAATGGTAAGTGTCAATCTAGAAGCAAAAAAAACAGTAGATTACATGATTGAAAATGCAGACGACATAGGCATAGCAGTTTCCACACTTGAAAATGGTGCAACAGTTTTGGATTGTGGTGTAAAGGTTGCTGGAAGTTTTAAAGCAGGTGAACTATACACCAAGATCTGTCTTGGTGGACTCGCAGAAGTGGGAATATCTATTCCTGGAGATCTCTCAGAAAACTTTGCAATTCCTTCTGTCAAGGTAAAAACCAATTTTCCTGCAATCTCCACATTAGGAGCTCAGAAGGCAGGATGGTCTGTCAGTGTTGGTGATTTCTTTGCACTTGGTTCTGGACCTGCAAGGGCTCTTTCATTAAAACCTGCTGAAACCTATGAAGAAATTGATTACAAAGACGATGCTGACATTGCAATACTCACACTCGAAGCTGATAAGTTACCAGGTGAAGATGTTGCGGACAACATTGCATCTGAATGCGGTGTTAAAACAGAAGATGTTTACCTTCTTGTTGCACCAACATCCTCACTCGTTGGATCCATACAGATCGCAGGAAGGGTAGTTGAAAACGGTACCTATAAAATGCTTGAATTTTTAAAGTTCGATGTGAAAAAGGTAAAACACGCAGCTGGAATCGCTCCAATAGCACCAGTAGACCCAGACGGACTCAAAGCAATGGGAAAAACCAACGATGCAGTCTTATTCGGTGGAAGAACATATTACTATGTGGAATCTGAAGAAGGAGACGATATCAAAGCTGTAGCAGAACAGTTACCTTCCCCCTCATCAGAAGGCTATGGTAAACCATTCTTTGATGTCTTTAAAGAGGCGGAATTTGACTTCTACAAAATAGACAAAGGAATGTTCGCACCTGCAGAAGTGGTTATTAATGATATGAGGACTGGAGAAACCTTCAGGGCAGGAGGAGTCAATGTTGAACTTCTCATGAAATCCTTCGGAATTTAAGGTAAATCACCTTAAATCCTATTTATTTTATTTATTTTGAATTTAAATCAATGAGCACAACATTCAATAATTTTTGGGGTGATTAAAATATGAAGATGGGAATATGTGACACCACATTTGCAAGATTTGACATGGCAAATGCAGCCATGGATCAGATCAAGTCCCAAGTTGCCAACATTAAATTTGTAGAGAGAACAGTTCCGGGTGTGAAGGATCTTCCAGTGGCATCAAAAAAATTGATCGAAGAGGAAGGTTGTGAACTGGTAATGGCATTTGGAATGCCAGGACCAGAGGACATAGATAAAGTATGTGCTCATGAAGCTTCAACTGGATTAATACAAGCCCAATTAATGACCAACACCCATATCATAGAAGTTTTTGTCCATGAAGATGAAGGTATTGATGATAAGGATCTTAAAGTACTGGCTGAAAACAGGGCAAGGGAACATGCAGACAACGTTGTTAAAATGTTGTTTAAACCTAAAAAAATGAAAAGAGAAGCTGGAACTGGAATGAGAGAAGGAAGAGAAAATAAGGGTGCATTATAACTTTTTTTAAATCAATATTTCCCTCACCTTCACTCTTATATCTGCAATAAGAATATTCATATATCAAAGGTTCAGGATTCTGGATATACAAAAGAGCATTGTATATTTAATAGCCACATCATTAAATCGGAATATTTTACTTTTTATACGTTATACAACACATTTTTTTATCCTTCCTAATTTTTAATTTTAAAAAAAATAGTATTGAAATAGATTAAACTAATTAAACGTTCTTTGAATTATTAAAAAATAATTGGCCTTTTGAATCGTTCCAAAGTTTCTGAAGTTATGCGCTTAATATTTTCAAATTCTTCAATTAAAGCGGTTTGATCTCTTATTGTAGTGTTGTAAATTTCCCTTAATCTTTCTAATTGTGAATTATATTCTATTAATCGTGTTCGTAAGATTTCTGGCATATAATGGTGTAATGTTTGACGTAAATCTCCTTGTATACTTTCTATTATCCTTATTCTTTGATCCATTTCAACTCTGCGTATGTCATCGCCCCTATTAATAAGAGATTCTATGATATGATAGTTGTACACGGTTATTGGTCCTTCTATGGGGCGGTATTCTGTTGGTGGTTTGTTTCTGGTTAATAAATTTCCAAGTTTTTCTAAAATGTTGCCTATACAGTTTTTTGTTGAGGTAAAGCTATTACTAAAACATTCTCCTATGAAATTTGTTATCTTGTCCACAGGCTTTTTACACATTTTGCCTATGATCATACCAACAAATGTGCCCCCAACACCACTAGCAAGACAAGATGTTACCAAATTTCTTAAAACATCCGTGGGTTTTATCCAGGAAGAATTAATACCCGTTTTATACTGTATCAAGAAGTTCTTAGCATCACTTGTAATATTATTATTTAAAACTGTTATATTGCCCAAACTCAAAACAAAAACACCTATATCTTCATTTAAACACATTAAACCAGTTAAAGTAGTGTTATTAGTATAAACTTTAGTGGTTTCTGTGTAGTCATCCTTGGGATCATAAAAGAAAAGCTCATAACCATTATCAGCAATGTTTTTTATGATGGCTAATGTGGTGATGTTAAGTTTTGTACCCTTTAAATTATCATTAACCATGAATGATATGGAAATAACGTCTCCTACTTGTAACTGATTCAATTTTGTTATTTTTTTTAATTCTATTGTTGTGTTTTGTTGTGTGAAGGAAATGTTTTGAGTTTGGTTGATTTGATTATGGCATTAGAAGCTATTGTGGCAATACCTTCTAAAATTATGTTGGTTAAAAAAGATTTAAACGGAAAAAATAAATTTAATAAGGGAGTTCTAATAGGCACCATAGTAACCTCAGTAGCTGCTACTGGAGCAATGGTTGCAGGACTTATCTATCTATTAGTTACTTAATGAAATACAGCACAAGAAAAGAGTAATCTATCATGAGCTTGTCTCATAATTAAATATTTTTTAGATTATTTCTATTCTGCATCCATTGGATTCTTTTGAATTATCTTTTTTTTATTTGGAGAGTATTAGGATTCTTTTTACTAAAATTCGCCTATATATTCTTTCATTAAACATTAGTACTCCCATTTGAATCAAAACACTTTAAATATCCCTTTTTTAAGTTATGGTTGATAAAGTTATATGAATTGAAGAACATATAGATACATGTGTATAAAAATAGAGGTGGTAATATGAAAGAAGAAGTATTTTTCAGCAAGGGTATGAAGTATGTCAAGGAAGATTACCCTGATCTTTATGAAGCAAGTATATCACTGAATGATGTTTGTTACACTGGCAAAAGTCTGGACTACAAAACCCAGAAGCTGATAGCCATCGGAATAGCAGCAGCAGCGTCTGATGATAGGGCAGTTAAAAAACAAATAATCAGTGGTATGAGTGAACTTGGAATTACCAGGGACGAAATAGTCGATGTTCTAAGAGTAGTGCTCTTATTGGCAGGTAAACCTGCATTTACCAAGGGTATTAATGCACTCTATAAGATCAAGGAATAAATATTTTAAATTTCCTTTTTTTTAGATCCTCAAATTAAACCATATCAAACAATGGTATGTTCACAGTAATCTTTTTAAACTAAGTTGATCAATATTGATCACCGCCAGTTTTGGCGATTAAATCAATTGAATAAAACTTGATTGCTTACATTGAAGTTATATAAAACTTTTTTTTGGGATAAGTAAAACCATCCCATGGATGTGGCGCAAGCTGAACAAAGAGGTGTAATTTAATGTACAAATATATAAGGGACGCATGGAAAAACCCAAGCGAATCCTATGTTAAAGAGTTAATGCAATCTCGTGCTCCTGTTTGGAGAAGAGAAAGTGTTATTAATAGAATAGACAGGCCAACCAGAATTGATAGAGCAAGATCCTTAGGTTACAAAGCTAAAAAAGGGTATGTAGTCGTGCGAACAAGGGTTCGTAGAGGTGGAATGCGTAAATCAAGATTCACAGCAGGAAGGAAACCAAAGAGAATGGGTGTAAAGAAGATCACTCCTAAGAAATCCATCCAGAGAATCGCTGAAGAAAGGGTTGCCAGAAAATACCCGAACCTAGAAGTTTTAAACTCTTACTGGCTTTGGGAAGATGGAAAATTCAAATTCTACGAAGTTATCCTTGTAGATCCTAACCACCCATCAATCATGAATGATTCCAAAATCAACTGGATTTGTGAACCTCAGCATACCAACAGAGTATTCAGAGGACTAACAAGTGCAGGTAAGAAGTCAAGAGGACTTCGTGGTAAAGGTAAAGGGGCCGAAAAGGTACGATAAGGTATGATCCATAACATTTCATACAGAGCATTTGTTTATGGAACTGAAAGTAAGGAAAAAGTGTTAGAATCAATTTCAACACTTTTTCCCAATTCAACCCCCCAATGTGAAGAAATAGAGGGTTATTATAAAAATCAAGTTCTAATTTTACACGACAAGTTCGATAAGAAAAAACCTATCAATGAATTTGTTGAATTACTATCTTCACTTGATGATCCAGCAAAGAAAAGGATAATAAATCAATTAGAAGATAAAATGGATGATTATGGAAATTTATTTCTACGATTCGATAAACAGAGAGCGTTTAAAGGTGATCTGAAGGTTGTTGAACACGGCGATTCCATCCATACAAAAATTAAAATAGCAGCCTATCCTGCGAAAAAAAAGGTGGCATTGGAAATTGGAAGGAAATTATTCGACTAAAAAAAAATTCAGGGAAAATTTTTACGATCTGAATATCCGTGCCAGCAGAAAAATTATACAAGAAGCTGAGAGACTAGGATTTAAAGGTGTTTCCCTATCATATAATTTTGATGATTACAACTCAGAAATTTCGAAGGAATACGATGAGATCAAGCGTGAAAGCAACATACTCATAAGGAAATGCTTAGAAGTGTCTTGTAAGAATCCGGAAGAGCTCAAGAAAAAAGTCCAGAAGTCCAGAAAAAAGGCCGACATCATCATGGTCAAGGGCGGAGATACAAGGATAAACAGGGCAGCCTGTGAAGACAGAAATGTTGACATACTTTCACAACCCTACAGAAACAGAAGGGACAGCGGAATGAACCATGTCCTGGCAAGAAAAGCAGCTGAAAACGATGTTACCATTGAAATAAATCTCAGTGGTTTCTTAAAAACCAATTTAAGGTACCGCCACAGGGTGGTGAGTCAGTTCAGACATGTAATGGATCTTAAACGAAAGTACGGATTTTCAGTCCTCATCACAAGTGGTGCATCATCAACCTTCGATCTTAGAAACCCCCTGGACATATTTGCCCTTTCAAACTGTTTTGGAATGAGTGAAAATGAATCGTTTGAAGCACTTTCAACAGTTCCACAGCATTTAATAGACCTAAATGATCAGCGGGGAAGTTATGTGGTGGATGGAGTAAGAACTGTTTAAAGCTGTAAACAGTGAACTGATAAATATTCAAAGAATTGATTGCAATGAATCAAAAACTCAAGATACTGCCTCCAACCATGAGGGATAAAAAGCGCTACATAGCTTTTGAATTGATATTTCAGGGGCACATGACCAGAGAAGATGTTATAAATACCATTATAGAGGGTTCTCTTTATCTCTATGGGGCGTGTGGAACAGGGAAATTTGATATATGGGTTGTTAAATTGTGGAACTGTGGCAAAAAAACTGGCACCACTGGAAACCAAGATGAAAACTACATGCGGGGAATAATACGATGCAGAAGGGAAGAAGTTGATTCTGTAAGGGCTGTACTTCCAACAATAACAAGATTTAGGGGTAAAAATGTGGTTTTTCATTCTCTGGGAATTTCTGGAACAATTAAATCTGCAACAAAAAACTTTATTAAACTATAAGAATAAGATGAAATAAAAGATTAATAGTTTATAACAATTCAGTTTAGAATTATTTTAATATTATAAATTTATTTTAGAAAAAAACTTTTAGTGAGGTATATGTATGCAACCGTTTCAAGGAGCAGGATACGATAGGGCTATAACTGTATTTAGTCCGGATGGAAGGTTATTTCAGGTTGAATATGCTAGGGAAGCAGTAAAACGAGGAACAACTTCTTTAGGTGTTAAATCAGTAGAAGGCATAGTACTGGTGGTTGATAAAAGACCCACAAGTAAACTGGTAGAGCCTAAATCCATCGAGAAGATATTCCAGATCGACGACCATATTGGAGCAGCTACCTCTGGATTGGTGGCAGATGCAAGGGCACTGGTTGAAAAGGCAAGGATGGAATCTCAGATCAACAAGATCACCTACAACGAACCAATAAGGGTTGAAGGTCTTGCAAAAAAGATATGTGATATGAAACAGATGTACACTCAGCATGGTGGAGTAAGGCCATTTGGTTCAGCACTCATCATTGGTGGAGTGAATGAATCCGGATGCAAACTATTTGAAACAGATCCAAGTGGTGCATTAATAGAGTACAAGGCCACAGCAATCGGTGCAGGAAGACAGATTGCAATGGATGAATTTGAGAAAAAATATTCTGAAGACATCAAACTTGATGAAGCAATAGAACTGGCTTTAGATGCAGTTTACGAAGCAACAGAAGGTAAAACAACTGTTGAAAGTGTGGAGATTGCAATTATTGATGCTAAAGATAAGAAGTTCAGGAAGCTCACAGACGATGAAATTACCGAACATGTTGAAGAACTCCTCATAAGAAAGTCCAAGGAGGAAGAAGAGGAATAGACATGGTAAACCTTGATGATGCAGTAACAGCTCGTTTGGAATATTACGGTGAACACTTTGAAATATTGGTGGATCCAGATCTTGCCTCTGATTTCAAGAGGGGTCAGGACTTGAATGTTGAAGATATCCTTGTTGTAGAGGAAATTTTCAAAGATGCTAAAAAGGGAGACAAGTCCTCTGAAGAAGCCATGATGAAGGCTTTCCAAACAACGGACCATGTTGAAGTTGCTGCTAATATTCTAAAAAAAGGCCAGATTCAGCTCACAGCACAACAACGTAGAGAAATGCAGGAAGAAAAACGTCTGAAGGTTGTAACAACAATTGCAAGGGAGGCAATAAATCCTCAGACAAAACTTCCACATCCTGTCAGAAGAATAGAAATTGCTATGGATGAAGCTAAAGTACGTATAGATCCATTTAAAAGTGTTGATGAGCAAGTTAACTCGACTTTAAAGGCCATTAGAGTCAAGATCCCCATCAGATTTGAAAAGGTTAAAGTAGCTATAAGGGTTCCTGGAGATTTCTCAGGAAAAGTCTACGGTGCCATTCCAGAGTTTGGAAAAACCATGCAGGAAGAATGGCAACAGGACGGCTCTTGGGTAGCGGTTGTTGAGATACCTGGAGGTATGCAGGACAATTTTTACCAAAAACTCAATGAACTAACCCATGGCCAAGTGGAGACCAAGCTGCTCTAACTGAAGTTCATTTTTTTAGCATTCCAACAAAGGAGGCAGAATGTGATATTTGTAGAGGATAAAGAAATTGTAATTCCTGGAGATATTCTGGCTGATGAAGAATATAACTCGGGAAGAGGAACTTTTAAGGAAAACAACAAAATTTGTTCCTCACTTGTAGGTCTTGTGGCAATAAGAGACAAAAAAATAAGTGTAATACCCTTACAGAGCAAGTACATCCCAAAGAGGGGAGACGTGGTCATAGGTGAAGTTACCGATATAAGATTTTCAATGTGGAATCTTGAAATCAATTCACCATACTCTGGGTTTTTACCAGCTTCAGATGTATTTGGAAAGGAAAAAAGGGAATTAAACCGCACTTTTGATGTGGGGGATGTTTTATTTTTGAGGGTTGTTGATGTTGACGAAGTGAAAAAGGTCAAACTCGGTCTTAAAGGTAGAGGACTGGGTAAGTTCAGGGGAGGAATCCTTATCAACATCACACCAACCAAGGTGCCCAGACTCATTGGTAAGAAGGGGTCCATGATCAACATGATCAAGGATGAAACCAAATGTGAAGTCATAGTGGGACAAAATGGAGTGGTTTGGGTCAAGGGAGATCCTGCCATGGAAAGAGTTGCAGAGAAGGTCATCAACATGATCGAAGAACAGGCTCATACATCCGGCTTAACTGATCGTGTAAGGGACATGTTAGCAACACTTTTAGGACGTGAACCTGTCTCGGATGATTCTGAAGAATTAGAGAATTCTGAAATCGAAGAATCTGAACCAGAAGAAGAAACTACAGAGGATGAAGGTATTAATCGAAATGAGGGGTGATTATCATTATAACCAATACCAATCTAGGCACTGGTACTGAAACCAGTGGAAGGGCCGATAACAGGGCTTTTGACGAGTTAAGAAAGATGAAGATAGAGGCTGGAGTCCTTGAAAGGGCAGATGGTTCAGCTTATCTTGAAATAGGTGGAAACAAAGTTCTTGCTGCCGTATATGGACCAAGGGAACTGTTTGTAAGACGTTTAATGCAGCCAAACAGGGCTGTTTTAAGGTGTAAGTACAACATGGCACCATTTTCAGTGGATGACAGGAAGAGACCAGGACCTGACAGAAGATCCGTAGAAATATCAAAAATAGCTTCTGAAGCTTTAACTCCAGCAGTATTCCTGGAAAAATTTCCACGTTCAACAATAGATGTGTTCATAGAAGTTATTGAAGCTGAAGGAGGAACAAGATGTGCTGGAATAACAGCGGCATCAGTTGCCCTTGCAGATGCAGGAATACCAATGAAAGACATGGTTGTAGCATGTGCCGCAGGAAAATCAGACGATAAAGTCATACTTGATCTGTCTGAAGTGGAAGACAAGGAAGGACAGGCAGATGTTCCCATTGCAATAATGCCAAGAACAGGTGAAATCACATTGTTACAGATGGATGGAAACCTCACTGAAGAAGAATTTGGACAGGCACTGGATCTCGCAATTAACGGTTGCAAGATAATAAGTGAAAAACAGAAAGCAGCCATAAAAAACAGGTATGGTGATGAATAATGGTTCGTATAGTTCCGGAGATCATAAAGGAAAGCGTAACCAATCTGGTTAAAAATGGTGAAAGAACAGATGGAAGGGCGTTTGATGAATACAGGGAAATAACCCTTGAACTAGGAATAATTGAAAAAGCCGAAGGTTCAGCAAGGGTAAAAATTGGCAACACCCAGATCATCATTGGAGCCAAACCCCAGATAGGTGCACCATTTGGTGACACACCAAATGTTGGAGTACTAATGACAAACACAGAGTTACTGCCCATGGCAGCACCCAACTTCGAGTCAGGACCACCAGATGAAAATTCTGTAGAGCTTTCAAGGGTGACAGACAGATGTATACGAGAGGGAGAAGTTGTTGACCTTGAAAAGTTATGTATAGTCGAAGGTGAAAAGGTTTGGATGGTATTTTTAGATCTTCACGTTGTTGACTACGATGGAAACCTTATGGATGCAGCTGTACTCGGAAGTGTAGCAGCACTCATGAACACCAAGTTACCAACGACCAAAATCGTTGACGACGAAGTTGTACTCGACTACGATAATATGGTACCATTACCAATCAGTGACAAAGCACTCATGTCCACATTTGCGAAGATCGGTGATGAACTTCTCATAGATCCTTCCCTTGAAGAAGAGGATGTAATGGGGGCCCGCTTATCTATAGGTATAACTCAAGATGGTAACATTTGTGCAATGCAGAAAGGTGGCGCTGATACCTTCACTAAAGATGAAATATTGAAGGCTGTTTCCATTGCAAAGATCAAGACAGCTGAACTCAGAACACTACTTCCATAGATGCATTTATAACTGTGGAATTTCAAATTCAATGATCTGAACATTCATAATTGAAATTTTCATAAATTTTTTTTTATGGATTACAATTAAATTAGATATTTTCAAGAATTAAAATTAATCAAGGTGATATAAAATGGCAAGAACTAAAAAAGTAGGCATAACCGGTAGATTCGGTGCAAGATATGGTAGAAAAGCCAAAAGGACAGTAAAATCAATCGAAGAAAACATGAAAAAGAATCATGTTTGTCCTCAGTGTGATAGACCAGCAGTTAAAAGGGTTTCAGCAGGAATATGGAAATGCAGAAAGTGCGGTAATGTATTCACAGGTGGAGCTTACCTTCCATCAACTCCAATGGGTAAAACAGCTACAAGGAACATAAAACGAATAGTTGGAGGATTATAAATTGTATAAATGTGGGAAATGTGGAACACTGGTAGATATCAAGGGTTATACAGAATCCAAATGTCCTAGTTGCAGGTACAGAATTTTGTTTAAGGAAATTCCTCCTGTAAGGCGTAGTATTAAAGCAAGATAATTTTCAAGAATTAACATGCTGATAACAACGTCGAGGAAACCTTCCCAAAGGACAAGATCCTTCTGTAAAAGTTTGGTCAGAGTCCTGAACTCCCGTTATATTAACAGGGGAAAAATGAGTCTCCGGGACGTTTTAATCAAATCTTCTGAAATGGGTTACGACAGGACAGCCGTAATATCTCAAATGAAGGGAAATCCTAGTAGGATTGACTTCCATAAAGAAGATGGAGAACTTATACTTTCTCTCGATGTCACTGTAGGGCTTGGTAATGATTCAGGATCTAACTCCAGGGTAAACCTGAAGGATCTGAAATTTTACAGTGAATTTGGGGGGATGGAAGGACTTCGAGACATACTAAACATTCCCAGTTTATCCAAGGGTTCTGAATTTAAAAATCTTATGCTTATAAAAGGTTCGGATGAAACTAACAAGGCCACAATAGAGTTTTACGCTGCTGATGGCAGTTTAACTGATCCTAAAATATTTATAAAGGGATGGAGGCAGTAGATTTGGTTTCTTCAAATGTACTGACCAGCACACACACAGAGCTCGTTTTAGAGTTTGAAAATCCCGATGATGTTGATGTTGTACTGGGTTCAATCGAACCAGAAATTGGTGGACATCCATCTGACAGAACATCTGTCAATATAAAAAAAGATGGAAATAATCTTTTGATAAATATAGATGCAAAGGACAGTGCATCTTTTCGAGCATCTTTAAATTCCTATTTAAGATGGGTTAGACTATCTTCAGAAATCCTTGAACTTAAAAAGATTTAGATTTGTGATGTTATAAATCCATCACAGATTACTATATAGAAATAAAATTTCATTGAAAAATGAGGTGATTAATATGGAACTTCCAAAAAATATCCAGCATCAAATAGCACAATTCCAGCAGGCACAGCAACAGGCTCAGGCAATTACAATGCAAAAACAGAGTGTTGACATGCAGATAAAAGAAACTGAAAAGGCACTTGAAGAATTGAAAAAAACCGACGCAGATTCTGATGTCTATAAAACTGCAGGTAACCTTCTAATTAAAGTTAACAGGGACGAGATCAACGAAGAGCTCGAAGAAAAAATAGAAACCCTTAAACTAAGAGAAAAAACTGTAAAACGTCAGGAAGAACGTATAATGGCAAAACTGCAGGAAATGCAGAACTCTTTACAGGAATCAATGCAGGGATCAGGAATGAACCCGGGGTTAGGTAATTGAGGAAACTTTCAGACCAGGAATTAGATGAAATTTCAGAGTTGGCAGTTAAATCTGCAGAAAACTTCATCTATTCACGGGTTTCCAAAAAAGAAATAATAGACCTTGATATTAAGGTCGAACTCGATTATGATAAGGGATTAGATGTAGACATTGACATAGACATCAAATTTGATCCCCTGTCAAAATCCAGTAACACACTTGCAGAAGAAGCTGCAAACCATGCAATTACAGAAATTGACAATTATTTAGCTGATGAATAGGGAATTTTCCCTGTAATATTTATTTTAATTTTTAAGGAATTAAATATCATGATAACCCCTGTTTTAGACCTTAAAAATGGCCTGGCAGTATCGGGTAAGTCTGGCAAAAGGGAAACCTACAAACCCCTTAAAACTGTTTACAGTGACTCTTCAGATCCAGTAAAGATTGCTGGGGCACTTAAAGAAGCTGGCTACACCGAACTTTACATCGCAGACCTGGATGCCATTGAAGGAACTGGTTCTAACCATGAACTGGTAAAGCAAATAAATGCAACTATTCCTGTCATGCTAGATGCGGGAATTACCAATTACCAAGATATTGAAACTATTTTTAACGGTGCAGAGAAGGTCATAGTTGCCACCGAAACCATAGAGAGCATGGAGGATATAAAACAAATATTTTCTCACTACACCAAAGATTCCATTGTTTTGAGTGTTGATCTGGTTAATGGAGAGGTTCTCTCTAAAAATATGGAACTCAACTTTGAAGATGTAATGAGGATAATTGAAAAATATAATCCGGCTGAAGTCATAATTCTTGATGTTTCAAGGGTTGGAACCAGTTCTGGATTTGATGAATCGATAGTAAACAGTTTCAATAGTATGGAAGCTCAATTAGTTGTTGGTGGGGGAGTAACAAAGACGGCAATTTCTAATCTTGAAAAGTTGGGTGTTGATAAGTTTCTGGTTGGAACAGCAATTCATAATGGTACTTTTTAATCAATTTAAGGCTCTATATTAATTAATAGTTTTTCTAAGGTGAAATATGCCCAGGTTCATGATCATAGGTCCTGTTACAAGGGACACAATTTCAAGGGAGGGGATGATTTACCATCATACTGGAGGCGCTGTATATTTTCAATCGGCAGTATTTTCAAGTTTCAACATGGACATAACAACAGTTATACCATTGTCTAATTCTGATACAGATCTTTTGAATGCTTTCCCAAAGAATGCTCATTTGCTCCCTGTTTTTGTGGATGAAACAATGGAGTTTGAGAACATCTATCCAAACCATGATCTAAATCACAGGATCCAGAGGGCAAGGGTACCTGACAACCCTGTGCTTCCAGAAAATCTTCCGGAATCCATGGAATCCTACGATGCTGCCATACTTTGCCCGCTTTCTCCAACAGATATTCCCATTGAAACTGTGAAATATCTCTCTAAACATAAGGTGCCAATTTATATGGGTGCTCAGGGTTATTTAAGACAGCTTTATGATGATGAAATTGTATTAAAACCTTGGGAAGATTTTCCAGATTTTTTAAAATATGTTCAGTTTTTATTTTTAGATGAGGCTGAAGCAAGAATTGTCACAGGTTTTAATGGCTGTGATCTTGGAACCATAGGTAAACAACTTTCCAAGTTTGGGCCAAATGAGATAATTATTACCCGTGGAGATAGAGGAGCTTTGATCTACTCTTCATCATCGAATGAAGTATACCGAATTCATGCATTTCCTGCCAAGCAAACAATGGATCCAACTGGATTGGGTGATACATATATGGCGGCCTATGCATCTAAGAGGGTTGTGGGTTATAGTCCAAAATCATCTGGAATTTTCGCATCAATGGTGTCCACAATGAAACTAGAAACCATAGGTGTTTTCAAGGGAAACAATCAAATGGTACTTGAAAGACTTAAAAATCATGGAATAATGGATATTTAGATTTTCATCTCTTAATGAGTGATAATTGGTTTAATATATCCAAAATCTGTACATTTTAACTATTTTTGACTTAGGGTGATATTTTTTTTAGTACAACCATAAAATTCAAAACATCAATATTTATTAGTCAAATACATTAAATGGTTAACCAGAACCTTTGGAGTATTGTGGTATGATTGAAGAAATTGAGCAGAGAATAGAGAATAATTTTCACAGAGATCTGTTAAAGTCACGCGGGGAAAAGCTGGTTAAATGTCAGAGAGTATTGCCTGAATTAGTTGAAGGTGATACAAATATCATGGAGCAAATTATTTTAAGTTTTGAAGACACAGACCAGATCGATATTGAAAATACCTACAATGTAAGTATCAAAGCAACAAATATGGACTTTTTTGCCTGTGACAATTTTAACAATCCAGTGGATATCAAAGAAATAATAGGAAGAAGGCTGCTTGATTATGGAGAAATATACTATGATACATTCAACAGTGACACAAGCGGATCATTAAGGACAAAACTCATTTTTGAAGACGATTATCAGATAAAAGTGGATGGACACAACCTGCAGATTGAAGCTTGCATAAAAGATTAATTTTCGTATATAAAAATAACCACCCACACTGCACTGATTTTAAATATAAAATAAGTAACCTTTTTACAGGTTATGGTTATCTTAATTCAGCAGGAATGGAAGTATGAAGAATGGTAAAATGCCTGCTACAAAGAACAGTACTATCCCAATTATTGTGTATACATTTTTTTTGTCCATAACCCCTGCACAAATCAGAATAACACTGATTACAGCCATTATTGGGGGAATTATGTGAGAAAATAATATTGCCGATGGATTTGCCATTTGGATCGCCTTCAAAACTCTTTTGAATGATAAACCTTATAAAATTTAGTTTTTAAGAATAGTTAATTAACGTATCTAATTTAATTTCATAATAGTATGATATTGACAGATATATATGTTAGGGTCAAAGATTTTGTTTGACCCTTAAGCCCTTATTTTTAAAGAACGTGATATTGGAAGGTTAGCAAGCATCAAAAATTGTCCGTTTGATTTCCTTATCAGATTCTGCTATCATGTCAATCCTGTCAACTTCGATATTCATGTTGTGCAAGTACTCTGCAAGCTGAACCGGAGTGATGTTGTCATCAATATCAATGATAACAGCTTCTGATTCATTGCTCAATTTGGTTGCACCGAAGTTTCGAATGGCATGTTTGGCTTCTTCAATTTGGGATGTCTTAATCCTGAATGAACGTGTCTTACGGGTTATTTGAGCAATGTCAATGTTCATTCTCTGGAGAACAATAAGAACGTGTCTTTGAAGAGCATCTTCCAGCACACCAACGTCAATTCTTTCTTTACCCTGATTTATTCGAACAGCCTGACAGATCTGTGCCACATCCCTCGCATGGGCAAAGGTTGGTAGGAGACCTTCTCCACCTTCATCACATGCACAGTATACATTTGTAAACCTATCTAGAACATCATCATCATACATTTCTTCAAGATAATCAAGATTTATCTTGAATACTTCTGCAACATCTTCAATTGGAGGATTTCTAAGAAAAACATGTAATGGTGCCCTTCGAAGGTGTGCTTCATCCATTATACTTATGTCCAGGTTGGTTGAAAATGCAGGAATGAAGTTACAGTGCACAGTCACAGGTATTCCCCTTACGTAGATCACATCCTTCTTGTTTTCCATGGGAACGATTAATCTGTTGAGTATCAGGTCGTGATCATCCCTCTGTCTTCCGAGATCGTCGATGAGGAGTATTCCCCCATTTGCCTTTATTATGGGTGAAGTTTCATAAACACCCTTGGTAACATTGTAATTGGTTTCAAGCTTGTTCAAATTAAGTTCAGAACCTGTTAATACGAATGGTGCATGAATTTTGACCCATCTAGGATCTTCAGGTTGTTCCGGACATTTTTTGTGGAAATCAGGATCGTAGATCTGTATGATCTTACCACCAAACTCCAAAAATTTTGGAATAATAACCGGTGGCAGAAGATCAGACATTTTACCTGTCAAAAATGTTTTCCCTGTTCCTGGTGGTCCATAGATAAAAATACCTTTACCAATAATACAGGATTCAATAAGGGATTTTTTTGCTTCATCAACACCAACAACATCCCTAAAAGTTGATTCAATAACCTCTGGAGGTATGTTAATGGGATATCTGCCCTTAAGCTGAGCTTCCATGATGGCATAATAATTCTCGTAACTCACTGGTGCTACACCGATGTAGGGATTTTCTTCACTGATTCCCCTGCTCTTTTCACGACCTTTTTTTGAGATACTGTACTGCACACTTGAAAATAGGAAACTTCCACTAACAGGAGCACATAAACCTTCCTTCTCCAGGTTACCAAGGCAATGCTCCAGGATGTCCCAGTGTATAAATGTAATATCGTAGATAGTACTGGTTTTTACAGTACCAAAACTGGTTAAAATCTTCAAAATTAAATCTTTAATAAAGGATTCAGATAGTTGAATGTCCTCAATAGTTTTTGGCTGCTTCAGACTTTCAAATATTTGCTCCATCTTAGAATCATGATAATAACTCACTCAACCACCCCCGATAATAACAATGAATATATCCAATATCCATTTCATGCTATTATAAGATTTGTGGTTTTGTTTTCTCAAAGTATTTTTCTAACGTCACCAATATCGGATACTATGTCGAGATCGATCCCACGTTCTTCAATTTCTTTCTTTTCAGGCTTTGTCAATCCTGGTGTCAGATAAATGGCGGACATACCAGCATTTAAAGCACCTAAAACATCGTCTTTGAAGTTGTTACCGATCATAACTGAATTTTCAGGATCGCAGCCCATTCTTTTCATTGCAAGTTCATAAATTGCGATATCTGGTTTTTCAACTCCAGCCTCTTCAGAGGTAATCACGAAATCAAAGAAATGGTGCAGACCAAGTCTAACCAGCTTTTCGTACTGTTTAATAGTTAAACCATTGGATATCACACCCAACTTGTAACCCTTTGATTTAAGATCTATCAAGGTTGGCATGGTGTTAGGGAACAATCTTAAAAGAGCAAATTTAACGTTGTGGTAAGTTATCATCCCAATGGCTATTAACAATGGTTTTTCTTCTCCAAACACTCTCTTTGTCAACACATTCAGATGTTTGTTGTAATTCGAACCCTTTTCTTTAATAATTTCCCTTAAGAGTTTGTAAGCATCTTCAGGGGATAATGGTAAACCTGCATCAATCATGGCACTTAATGCCGCCCTTCTTGCAAGTTTAGCAAATTCTGAGGTGTTGTAAATTGTATCATCAATATCGAGAAAAACAGCTTTTATCATGGTTGCACCAACCTTTTTTTATTTAAACCGTAACAACTCAACAGAGAGTTAAAAAAACTAAAAATAAAACAAAATTTATTGATTAAAATTCGTGTTAAAGGATTTGAGTAAAATAATATTAACATCTTCTACCCCCAAGATATTATAACCTAAGAGAAATAATCATCAAGACTAACCTGCTTTTCTTTGTGCAGTATATCCTCCTTAGAATAACCAAGAGCTTCAACAATTCTTGAAACAGCAGGAAGAACCTGATTTTCTATGTAGTAGGTTGGATCGTAATTTGAAACATCAACATCTTCCAATGGAATTGCACGTTTGCTGATGGGTTCTTTACCCTTCACAATTACGTAACGAATGATGGATCCCCTGGAAACTTTCCTTCCATTTGCAATGGCTCTTTTTGCAGCCAGTACATGGGGAGCCATCTGAACATAATCTTCAGGATTTTTGGTTATCTGTGTATGGATCACCAGGTCTTCAAGGGGTATATTTCCCTCTTTGATCTCTTCCACAACAGATTTAATAATTTTAGCAGCTTTCTGAGGATTAGCTTCCTCAAGAATAGCTCGCAATACCTTTTCCTGAGTTTTTTTGGCAACAGGAGCCCAGTCACGTCTGACCAGTTCCAAGCCCTTTACAACTATATTTTTGTTTTCTATGAGTGCGTACCTCTTCTTGGTAACAAAGAATCCTCTCTCATAGAAACCTTCGTACTCGAGTTCCATTCCTTCAGGGAGGTTTTTATTCACATCCCCAAGGAACTCTTCAACTTTATTTAAAATTTCTTCATTCAACAAGCACACCATTTATCATGCCGTCTTGACCAGGTCTTGAGGTTACTTTAACCCTTCCAAGATTGGTTTCCACTACGGCACCTTTGGTTATGATGTTCCTTCTTACAAAGTGAGTGTTTGCTGTGTTTTCAACAACAGTGCTGATTTCTGCAACCTGTACCTTGTTGGTTTTAGGGTCGACCACGTTGATGTTGGTATCGTTGGATAATCTTGTTTTGGTGTTACCACCTTTGGTTCTTATCTTTTTAACCTTACGATCACCGATTTTGGTTTCTGCAGGGTCTCTACCGAATTCAATATTTCTCTTGTTTCTGTTGGACTTTGATCTAGCCCCTGTTGGTTTTCTTAATGATTTTCCTTGCCAAATTGCCATAATTTCACCTCTAAGCTTGAATATAAATGTTTTTTTTAAATTTTTGAAAATTTATCTGCATGAAGTCAAATATTTATTCACTAATTTCATTCCGAGCATCAAAAATCTTTTCCTCATGAAAGTGTTGATTTGTAGATCACATTATATTAATCTTCTTGATGATGGAATCAAATCAAACAAAACTCAAAACTTCATTCAAAATATTCAGTATGTTCCATCTTTTATTAGTGAAGACTTAAAAATATATGTATGATCTCCTGAGTTTTTAAACTGAAAATAGTTTGGTTAAAATTTTTTTACAATGAGTCAAACAAGAACTGTGCTGAGTTTTCCTGTTCAGTACAGATCTGTAAAAATTCATTCCGCACAAACTACTTATTATGTTTGCAAAATAATTAATCTCCTAACACTCAAAATATTTTTTAATATTGTAACAGGCTGATTTTTATGGATAAAAATACCAATAATAAAAATGAATGGAAAGAAATCAAGGATATTGAGGATGTTGTATGGAAACCTGTAAGGATTGGGGATGAAATTTCAGGTAAGTACATTCGTATGGAGGAAGATGTTGGGATGTACCATAGTAACAGGTACACTCTGGAAACTGAAGAAGGTGAAGTAGATGTTTTCGGATCAACAGTGTTGGATAACAAATTTAAAGACATTCCCTTAGGATATGAAGTTAAAATAATTTACCAAGGTGAAAAACCTAGTACTCCCCCAAAAAAACCCTTTAAATCATTTCAGGTCTTTTTAAGAGAACCATAAACCATCTAAAACAATTAACTCACCCTCAAAAATTAATTTTTTGGAATTTTGGAGTGGAAAATATTTTAGTGGTTGGAAATGTTCATGTTTTTATATATTCAAATCAATACTGAATTAATTGAGTTCTAAATGGATCAAGCTACAAACTTGTAAATATGATAAACAGGTTTTATAAGGGTCAAATTCCCGCCTATCCATAGTATGGAAAAATTTTATCAGGAAAATTCAATTTAAAAAAAGGAGAATGGTGAATCTAATGAAAATAGGTATGTCGCACGGAGCTGGTGGTGGGATCATGCAGGGTCTCATTTCCGAAATAATACTCGAAAATCTAAAGAACAAAAGTGTTAATGGAGGAGTTGGACTGGATGATCTCGATGATGGAGCATCTATTCCAATGGAAGACTATGAAATTGTTGTCAGCACAGACAGTCACACTGTAAATCCTATATTCTTCCCTGGTGGGGACATTGGTACCATATCAATTGCAGGAACAGTTAATGATGTATCTGTTATGGGAGCTAAACCCCTTGCAATTACCAACGCCATGGTCATAAGTGAAGGCTTTCCAGGTGAAGACTTCGAAAAAATAATCAAATCAATGGATGAAGTATGCAGAGAAGTTGGTGTTTCAATTATAACTGGGGATACCAAGGTAATGGAACATGATAAACTGGATAAAATAATCATAGCCACCACCGGAATAGGTATTGTTAAAAAGGGAGAAATTAAAAGAGATTCTGGTCTAGAGGTTGGTAACAAGATCATTCTAACTGGTAGCGTTGGTGACCATGGAATATCTCTAATGTCCTACAGGGAAGGGTTTGGATTTGAAACAGACCTAAAATCTGATGTTGCACCAGTGTGGGGAATGGTTGAAGCTGCACTTAAAGTTGGTGGAGTAACAGCAATGAAGGACCCTACCAGAGGTGGAATTGCCAATGCTTTAAATGAACTGGCTTCAAAGTCTGGTGTTGGAATGATCATTGATGAGGAAAAAATACCTGTCAAACCCGAAGTAGTGGCTGCATCAGAAATGCTTGGTATAGATCCTTACGAAGTGGCAAATGAGGGTAAGGTAGTGATGGGAGTAGAAGCTGACAAGGCAGAAGAAACATTGAAAGCCATAAGAAAGACTAAATATGGCAAGGATGCTCAAATAATAGGGGAAGTAACTGACAACGTCCACGTGGTTATTGAAACTTTGTTAGGTGGTAAAAGAATTTTAGAAGCTCCAATAGCTGATCCTGTGCCAAGGGTATGTTAAATCAATGTTCCATGATTCCAAGGTTTCATGATCTTAAACCAGAGCCTTTTAAAAAAATTTATAAATGACGAATACAAAAAAGTAGAGTTAGAGTTATTTTAATTCGAAACAATTTTGTATATACATTTTTAACATGAAATAAACAAATATTTCGAGACGTGATAAACATGGGGAATTTTTGGAGTCGGCGATTTATAGCATTGATAGTTGACATAATTATTTTAACACTTTTCATGTGGATTTTAAGTGGAATAATCTTCTTGATCACTGCGGGTGTAGGGATATTTTCTGTTCTCACTTATTGGATCTTCTTGGGAGCAATCATCATACTGGTCTACTTTACCTACCTTGAAGGCAGATCCGGTCAGACATTTGGAAAAATGATGTTCAACCTCAAAGTGGTGGCAGACAATGGAGATCTCACCTACAAAAAATCGTTCATAAGAAGTATCTCTAAGATATTGTATTTACCGCTCATACTGGATTTAATACTGGGCTTCATATTTGTTAAATCCAATGACAGATTCCTAGACAGGGTTTCAGGTACCCATGTAGAACCATCCAACCTGGAATCCAAACAAAGAAATGATCTTTCCAGAGCTGAGTAGTAAATCTTTAAATTTATTTTTATTTTCCCAATTTTTTAAGAAACTTTTTTTTATAAAACATGTATTGGTTTTATTTATTTGAACATTAATTAGCCTGATTTGGACCTGATTTTAATCTTGAATTTTTCCATCTTCAATTTCAAGCAGATCACCGTAACTGCCGAGCTTTTTATCGTTAGTTGTTAATATTATGGTCAAATTCCTGGATATGTTCAAGTTTTTTAGGAGCTTCATGATGTTTTCTGCTTCTGACTTGTGAAGGTCCCCTGTAGGTTCATCTGTAATTATGATAGAATGATTGTTAACCATTGCTCGTGCAATGCTCACCCTTATCTCTTCTTCCTTCGACATATCATTTGGATATCTTTTAAAATCTTTAAAATCAACCATTTCCAGAAGTTCCTTTGTCAAATTTTTATCAGAACTCATCATTGGAAGGTTAACATTTTCAAAGGCGTTAAGTGTGGGAATCAAATTATTGTTCCTAAACACAAATCCAATCTCATTTTGGATAATAGAATTTTTTCCCTCTTGGGACATACTGCTTGTATCAGTTCCATTAACAAAAATTTGCCCCATGGTTATCTTTTCTAAGAGACCAACAACCCTTATAAATGTTGATTTACCAGAACCTGAAGGTCCGTAGATTATACTCATTGATCCTGGTTTAAATGTGTGATTCAAATCTGAAAGTGAATGTGTTACTTCAGCACCGTTCTTGTAGATTTTCCAGACATCAACGAGTTTTATCAGGGAGTCTTCTGTTCTCATGGAATTACCTCTTGGATGTTTCTGTAACTTGCAAACCATCCTGGAACCAGGCCAAGGATCGAGGCCAGCACAGTTGTCAGGATGATCACGCTGGGGATTAACCACAATGGAATCAAAATCGAGATTGGAATGCCTATAAACATGGCAACCACAGAGATTCCCAAAGATCCCAATATCACCCCACCTATGCCACCAAAGAATCCTATGAAACCAGCTTCAAGTGACATGCTGATGAGTAACTGTTTCTCAGAGAAACCCATGGTTTTCAATATTCCTATTTCTCGATTTCTTTCATTCAGATTGAAACCCATGGTATTCATTATATCTAAAATACCCACTAAAAACACGATGCTTGCAAGTCCGTCAAGTATGTACACTGCGTTGTTTATGATGGCATTAATTTTGCTTCCAATAACTGAAGTTGTACTATTTATTCCCAGTATAGAATTTAGTTGATTGGTTGCTGTTGAAATAATTAATTCTGAATTGTTAACATTGTCGTTAACATGAAAAGAATTGGCCTGTTTTAAAAATGTGTTTAATCCAATACCAGAACTTATCAATACAAGGAGAATGAGAACACCAAAGCTTATTCTCACTATGGCAAAAAAATTTCTTAACTTGTTTCTTCTAAGATTCTTCAGAGATAATCTATAAATATTCATTTAACACACCTTTATAATGGTTAACTCTCAATTAGTTGCTTGATTTGTGTTCTATTATTCTAAAATGGTTGTAATTAACTTTTATCATTATCAAAACTATATTTATCATAGTTCATTCTGTATCTATTAATTAATCCACTTTTTCATTGATTGAATTTAAACTAACTAACGTTAGTTTATTATAAATTTTTAATATTGTAACTCTCATGAATCAATTTATTAGCTGGTTTCACATAGTTATATCAGAGTTTAGTTGGTAGGTAACCATGAGTGAAAATAACGATTCAGGAAGGGCAACCATTTCTATGGGTGCTTCAACAAAACAAGGCTATGAAATTGCTGAAAAAAGTAGGGAAATAGTTAAATCCCTTATTGATACTAAAACAGAGGATCTTACACCTGAGGAAAGGTCAATAGTTGAAAGGATAGTGCATTCCACTGCAGATCCTGAATATGCAGACATAACCAGGATGAGTAAGAATTTCGTAACAGAAAGCTTAAAGGCAATAAATCAAGAAAAAAACATTTTAACAGACATTAATATGGTTAAAACAGGTATAAACAGTTACGCCGGGAAAGTGGACTGTTACATTCGTGATGAAAGGGCAGTGAAAATAGCTAAAAAAGAAGAGATAACAAGGGCCGCAGCGGCGATACGTGTTGCGGCCCAAGAAGGTTTTGATGGAATAGTGGCTGTTGGAAATGCACCAACTGCACTTTTAGAAGTTCTTGAACTCCATAAAAAAGGAGAAATTAAATTGAGTTCAGTAATAGGCGTTCCAGTCGGATTTGTGGGTGCTGCCGAATCAAAACAAGCATTAAAACAGACCGATATACCATATATAATTACTGAAGGTCCTAAGGGCGGTACACCCATAGCTGTAGCCACAGTAAACGGCCTCATAAATCTTAATAAGGAGTGAATAATATGAATTCTGAGCAATTATTTGAAGAATCAAAAAAATTCTTGCCGGGAGGTGTGGATTCACCTGTCCGCGCAATTAAACCATACCCATTTTTTGCCAAAAAAGCACAAGGATCGAAGCTCACAGATGTAGATGGAAACAGTTACATAGATTACTGTTTAGCCTATGGACCAATGGTACTGGGCCATTCTAACCCTGAAGTAATTTCTGAAGTTGAAAAACAACTCGTAAATGGTTCAGCTTATGGTGTTCCGACTGAAAAGGAGATAGAACTTGCAAAAATGGTGGTAAACAGAGTTCCATGTGCAGATATGGTGAGGTTTGTTAACTCAGGCACAGAAGCCACAATGAGTGCTATCAGACTGGCAAGAGCCGCAAAATCAAAAAACAAGATTATCAAGTTTGAAGGAGCATACCATGGTGCACACGATTACGTTCTTGTAAAATCTGGATCCGGTGCTGCTGGACTACCAGATTCACCTGGTGTACCTGAAGAAACCACTAGAAACACGTTGTTAATTCCCTACAACAATGAAGAAGCAGTCACTGAAATCATTAATGAAAATAAAGATTCCATTGCAGCCATAATAATCGAACCAATAATGGGAAACGTAGGATTCATACCGCCTAAAAAGGGCTTTTTAGAATTTTTAAGAAAAATTACCCTTGAAAATGACATAACTTTGATATTTGACGAAGTAATAACAGGTTTCAGAATAGCACAGGGAGGGGCACAAGAATACTTCAAAGTAACTCCTGATCTGGTTACCTTTGGAAAAATACTCGGTGGAGGATTTCCAATAGGAGCAATTGCAGGTAAAAGGGAATATATGGAAATGATTGCTCCATCAGGCACTGTTTATCAGGCAGGTACTTTTAATGGTAATCCCATTTCGATCACAGCTGGACTTGCCACTTTAAAACAACTTGATCAAAAGTTTTACAGTGACATGAATTCGAAGGGGAACAAATTCAGGAAATCAATAGTTAATATTCTTGAAGATAACAATTTAAATTACCAGGTAGCGGGTTTAAGCTCGATGTTTCAGATATATCTCACAGATAAAACAGTTCTAAACTACGAAGATGCGAAAACAGCAGACACAGATAAATTTGGAACTTACTTCAGAACACTCTTAAAAGGAGGGGTGTTTGTTCCACCGTCACAGTTTGAATGCTGTTTTTTATCGAAGATGCATAGTGATGAGGATGTAGAAAAGACTTTGAACATCATAGACACTGCAATGAAACAAATTAAGGACTGATTTATAAATTTATTACCATCACATCATTTTTTTTATTTTTTTTTCGTTGCATTTAATTCAGTATTTTTTTTGTAATTGATAGAAAACTTTATATATTTAAACTTTTAATTTTTAATTGAACATTAAAATTTTTGAGGTTATTTTTTTGAAAAAAAATGTTAAGCTTGCATTGACATTTTTCATTGCAACCATGATGATCCTGGAGATTTTAACATTCATGATACCAACAGATCAGCTGAGTTCCAGCGCTGCAAACTATGAATCACAATCCCCAACCCTTGAGATCAATGAATCCCAGGTTATTAACAGATTTAATGAAATAAAAACCATGAAGTACAATGAAGCAACTATGAACTGTAAAAACAAATCAGAACTTTTTGCAGATTATCTTAAATCCATCGGAGCCACTGATATTTATATCGTAACTGTTGAACACAGTTCCGGTACTTATTCCCATGAATTTGTGGAGTGGAATGGACGCTACTATGATACATGCAGTTCTGACACTAGCTACAAAATTCCCAAGGAAGAGTACACTAAGAAGCTCTACAAGATAGGGTTCACTGGAATTACTGTAACATCACCCTACCAGTGATTTTCAGGGTTTACATAATTTTAAAATTAAGATTATGGCAGATTAAAAATTCTTCAGGTATTGGGCAATGCTTTAATTAGGAATTACAGATTTTCTTTAAAATTGGCAATCAGATATTCTAAAAATGGACAATAAATAAAGATTAATGCTTGAATAATCATATTTTTAGTAACAAAAAATGTACAGATTTGGGGTAGGGAAATGGTAGTTGCAGCAGGTGTGGGGAAAAACAAAAAAATACTGGAAGCAGTGGCTGATGTTGATTTTGATGTTGTAACGGTAGAGTCTGAAGATGAACTCTTTGAACTTCTGATGAATGGTGAAGTTGATGCTGCTGTAAGGGGTTCCCTCAATGCTTCCAGTATCATGTCTAAACTCAAGCATATATATCCTGAATTGTACAGGGCATCCTACATAGAATTTAATGGCAAAAAATTTTTACTAGCACCTGTTGGAATAGATGAGGGTGAAACTGTAGCTCAGAAACTTAAGATAGCAATTTTAGCATCAAAATTCCTGGAAGCAGAAGGAGTTAAACCACACATAGCAGTTCTATCCAGCGGAAGGCCCAATGATAGGGGAAGATGTGAAAGGGTTGATGAATCATTGGATGCAGGAGAAGAATTAACCACATTGATCAGAGAAAAATCCCTTGATGTTAAGCATTACTACGCCCTCCTAGAAGATGCCGTAAAAAGCGATGCAAACATCATAATTGCTCCAGATGGAATAGTGGGAAACACTATATTTAGAACTCTGGTACTTGTTGCAGGTGCAAAGAGTTATGGGGCAGTTACACTGGGAATTAAAGAGATATATATTGATACATCCCGTGCTCAGGATGATAATGGATATAAAAGAGCTTTAACACTTGCAGATCAACTTTCAAAGTTAGGCCATTTCTAACATGATAGTACTATATGTTTCTAAGATAATACTGTGCTAAACTTTTTTTAGTAGATAGGATTAATATATTCCAAATTAGAGTATAGTATGTTAACTTTCTAATTTTTTATACTTACAAAAAAAATAATCAATGATCTAACATGAAGCAAAAGGAGCTGAAAATGTCCATTTTAAAACCAGTTTACAGAATTTATGAGTGGTATATCTCAAGAAATTTGAGTCCAGAGAACATGCCGAAGCATGTAGCAATAATAATGGATGGTAACAGAAGATTTTCGAGAATTCAAGGAAATATTGATGCTATAGAAGGACATAAACGAGGTATAGGCACTCTTGAGAAGTTTCTTGACTGGTGTGTTGATTTGGAAATAGAAATAGTAACAGTTTATGCATTTTCGATCGAAAATTTCAACAGGACCGAAAGAGAGGTTCGTGGTCTTATGAATCTTTTCAAGGAAAATTTTGAGGGAATCGCAAAGAATGAAAAAATCCATAAAAACAAAGTTCGAATAAAAGCTGTGGGTAAAATGGAACTTTTACCCGACGATGTCAGGAAGGCCATTGAAATTGCTGAAGATTCTACTGCAAGCTACGATAAGAGGCTTGTGAATATAGCCATAGGATACGATGGAAGACTGGAAATAGTTGATGCCATAAAAAAAATTGTCAAGGATGTTGAAGCTGGAAAAGTTAAAATAGAGGATATAGATGAAAAAATTGTCAATCAAAATCTGTACACGGCTGGACTGGATGATCCCAACCTGATCATCAGAACAAGCGGTGAGGAAAGATTAAGCGGATTTTTATTATGGCAATCCTCATATTCTGAACTATACTTCTGTGATAGTTTATGGCCGGAATTAAGAAAAGTTGACTTTTTAAGAGCTTTAAGATCATACCAACAGAGGGAACGACGTTTTGGAGTTTGATTTTAATATTTTTTTCAAATTAAATATAATTAAAAATTACCAGAGTTTCTTTTGAGGTGAAAAAAAATGATTGATACGCACTGCCATGTTGATTTTAAGGAGTACAACAAAAACAGGGAAGAAGTAATGGAAAGAGCAAAAAACAAGCTCACAGCCATTATCAATTCTGGTGCTAGTCTTGGAGGAAACAGAAGAACACTGAAACTTCAAGAGGAATATAAAGGATTTTTATATTCTACCCTTGGATTTCACCCTTCAAACGCTTCAAAGGCAGATTCAACCATAATTAAACAAGCACTTGGAGAAATAGATACCAATATAGAAAGTGCAGTTGGTATAGGTGAAACTGGTCTAGATTTCCATGAAGTTAAGGATTCTACTGGTAGGAAAAGGCAGCTTAAAGTGTTTGACATTTTCATTGAACTATCCAACGAATACGATCTTCCCCTGGTTTTACATGCAAGGGATGCAGAGGAGAAGTGTTTGGAAATTGTGAAAAAGAAATCAAACATCTACGATGTAATATTTCACTGCTATGGTGGAAATATAGAAACTGCGAAGAAGATAGTTGAGGAAGGCTACTTCATATCCTTTTCTACACTCGCATGTTTTTCAGACCATCATCAGGATTTAATTGAACATGTACCAATATCCAACATACTGACAGAAACAGACAGCCCATATCTTTCTCCATTTAAGGGAAAAAGAAATGAACCTGCATTTGTTGAAGAAGTGGTTAAGGTAATAGCAGAAAAAAAATCTATAACTCCGAGGGAAGTTGGGAAACAAACAGAAAGAAATGCCAGGAAGATCTTCAAGATCTGATACCTCGCATAAAATACAACTTATTTTTGGTCAAGCTCTTCAAAAACTTCTTTAGCAGCAGCAATTCCATTAATTGCCCTTGGAAATCCTGCGTAAACAGCCATCTGCATTATTATTTCTATGATTTCCTGTCTGGAACATCCAACATTTAAGGATCCCTTAATATGGTCTTTTAGTTCGGGTTTCGTATCGCCCAAAGCTGTTAAAGCGGCAACAGTGGCAATTTCACGGGATTTAAGGTCCAATCCTTTCCTTTCATACACCTCTCCATAGGGGAACTCAATAACAAACTTTCCAAGATCAGGGGCAATATCTTCTAAACTTTTCATTAGGGCTTTACTTGCATCTGGATGTATCTTCTCAAGATTTTTCATGCCCTTTTCATACCTGTCATCCACAAATATAACCTCCTAAATATTTTCAATCCAATTTTTTCATTATCAGAACTAAGTTCATTGTTTGACAAATATCAATTTTTCCAATTTCATGGATCAAGAATAAGATTTTCATATAGAAAAAAACATCACCATTATTATGGTGCTTCCGTAAATAGATAATAACAATAGGAGTATTCAGGTCGAGAAACATGTCACCTACAATCAATGAAAAACCATACACAATATTGAACTCTGCAATGACCTTAGATGGGAAAATTGCAACTAGAAAAGGTAGTTCTGAAATTTCTGGCCACGAAGATCTGGTGAGGGTTCATGAACTACGAAGGGACATGGATGCCATCATGGTGGGAATAAACACAGTTTTAGCCGACGATCCGAGACTCACGGTCCATAAAATTCAATCAACACAACAGGACAACCCATTGAGAATAGTTGTGGACAGTAATGCAAGGACACCACTAGATTCAAGGATACTAAATTTGGATGCACCCACATTAATAGCCGTAACAGAATCAGCAGATGCTCATAAAATTGCAGAACTGAGAAAAAGGGTTGATGTGGTTGTTTGTGGAGATAAACGTGTCGATCTTAAACTACTAATGACAAAGCTTTATGAAATGGGAATTAAAACCCTGATGCTCGAGGGAGGATCCACTCTCAATTACTCCATGCTGATTGAAGGTTTTGTAGATGAAATACGTGTGTGCATAGCTCCAATGGTTGCTGGTGGAAAATATGCTAAGACCCTGGCAGATGGTGATGGTGTTGATGAGATGAAAGATGCTGTAAGACTTGAATTTAAAAAAAGTTACAACCTGGGGCAGGACCTCATAGTTGAGTACATGGTTCTCCCCAGAAATTAATAGAACTATACATCCTGGTTTTTATGTTTTTTTCATTATGAAGTATACTCCAGTTGCAGCCAGACCTATGGCAATGAGCCAGATCAAAATATCGAAGAACTGTGGTATAGCATACTTAACAACAACTATTAAAAGTGCAACAATGATGTAACAAATTCCCATTAATGTATTCTTATTGTTCAAAAATAACACCCCACAACATTTTTCATATTAAACCTTTACTTCTGAGTATTCTCTTTGGATTATCTTCAAGTGCCTTTTTTATTTCTTTATCTTTTAACCCTGCTCCCAACGCTACCTTGTGTGCCATTTCATACGAGATCAGATCTCCTGGCATGTGGGTATCGGTATCAACAACAAGATCTGCACCAACCTCTGTTGCAAGTTTGGCAACATGTCCATTACCAAGGCAATGGCCACGTCTTGAGCTGATTTCAAGGGCAATACCATTTTCTTTGGCTACTTCCACCTCTTCAACTGTGATTAGTCCAGGATGTGCAAGTATATCAACTTCTGGACTGTTAACAGCACTCCAGTTGGTTCCTTCTATCACTGGTTCTACTATGGTCTCACCATGAACAACAACAATTTCCGCACCGTTTTTCCGTGCCTCATGGGCAAGTTTATCAATTATTTCTGCAGGTGCATGTGTTATTTCAGCACCTGGAATAATTTCTATGTCCCAGTTATCTCTGATGTCAGTAACTGCTTTAATTACATTTCCAACACACTCTATATTTGATGCATCAACATGGTCTGTGATTGCCACTGCACTGTGATTTAACACCAACGCACGCCTTGCAATCTCTGATGGCAAGAGTTCACCATCACTGAATATGCTGTGTGTATGGAGATCTATTCTTTTTTTAATATGGAATCCTCCATTCCCTTTTTAGTAGTTTATTTTTATGTATGATCCACCATAATATATTTAGTGATAAAAATGAAATGTTCTGTTTTCGCACCGTCCCACATTACGGGATTTTTTGAGATTAAAGACAACAAAGAACCATTGAAAAGAGGATCCCGGGGTGCAGGTATTGCCCTTGATACTGGTGTTGTAACCAACCTTGAACTAACTGATAAAGCTAGGTTAAATGGATCAAACATCGAAGTGACAATAAATGGGAAGAATGATCAAAAAAACGCCACCATAACCCATAAAACCCTGGAAATTATGGAGGCTAAGTTTAATATCAACAGTTTACTCAAAGGAACACATCTAAAAATAGATCATGATGTGGATGTTCCAATAGGTGCAGGGTTTGGAATTTCAGCAGCATGTGCACTTGGAACTTCACTTGGAATTGCAAAGCTCCTTAAACTCAACATAACCTTCAACCAAGCCACCAACTTGGCTCATCTGGCTGAAATTGAGATGCAAAGTGGATTAGGAGATGTGGTGGCCGAAGTAAATGGTGGAATAACACTTAGAATCAAGGAGGGAGCTATGGGTGTAGGGGTGCTGGATAAACTCCTCCCTAAAAATGAAGATCTCTACATAATATGCAAGAGTCTAGGTGGTATAGAGACATCAGAAATAATTGGAGATCCTGGACACAAAGACAGGATAAACAAAACAGGAGGAGCAATGTTAAATCAGCTTTTAAAAAATCCAGTTCCAGAAACCTTCCTTAAACTTTCAAAGAAGTTTGCTTTAAACACCCAGCTTTTGAGCCCCGAGGTTTCAGAAATCGTAGATATTCTTGAAGCAGAAACAATGGGAGCTTCAATGGCCATGTTGGGCAACACAGCATTTGCCATATCTAAAACTCCTGAAACATCTCTGGAAGATGTTATTGTAGCAAGAATAGATGAAAATGGTTGCAGATATCTGTAAACAAATCGAACCCAATATTTTTATGGGGAAAAAAGTTTAATTGTCTAATTTTTACAATCTATGTGTTATGTAAAATTTTTTTTTTAGTTATTCCGGAATTAAAAAAAAGGTTTTTTTATGTTTTTACTGAAACATCTTCGAGGGTGTACTTCAAACCTTCTTCATCCAGTCTTCTTATGAGACTTTTACTCATTTTTCCAACAGCGAACACCAGCACACTTAGCCCTCTTTTTGATGCTGCTACTGCTGCATTGGGTGTGGCAAATTCAAAATCACTTTCAATACCTGCCTTGGTGATCACTGCCCTTGAAACTGTGCCCATTATTCCAACCTTATCAAACTTCCTGTTGTAGATCCTCTTTATCTTCTTAAGGTTGCAGGCATTTGACCCTCCCTCATTTATGGTTGGCACCTGAATAATGGTCACCTTTCCTGGTTTAAGCTGTATAGTACCGCCTAGTTTTATAAGAGCTACATCATCACCTGCGGAGGCATCTTTTAAGACTTCTGCATAGGCAGACCTTTTATCTTTGCCTGCATAAAGGGTTCCGTTTTCCATTTCAAGCCAAACTGTTTCACCTTTAACCATATCTTCCCTTGCTATGGCTGGCCATACAGATTTGTAGGTGTTCATTGTTTCAAGAACGTTGTCGGCATACTTTCGAAGGTTCAGAGCATCAGTTTTAACCTTCTCAATACCTCTCTTGGTTATGCTGTACTTGGCATTTCCCATACCAGTTTCAACATATCCCTCATCAACAAGGCTTTTAATGTTTTCTGAAACAGCCTGGATTGTAATTCCAAGTTCATTGGCAATATCCTTCTGCCTTAAGTGTGGTTGTTCCTTGGCTATCTCTGCCAGTATCTGGAATTTTGTCAGTTCACCCTTTTTCTTGAAAACCTTCATTTTTACACCCCTAAATTACACCCTTCAAACTTTCATCGAAAATTTTTAAAAATTTATCTGTACTTCCTTCAGGTATGTATGCACCACATGCAACAGAGTGCCCTCCTCCGTTTCCACCCACCTTCTGGGCTACCTTGCGTATTAAGTTTCCGAAGTGAATTCCATCGTATGCAAGCAGCCTGGAACATCTGAGGGAAACTTTAATGCCCTCTTTTTCATCTCCAATAGGGGTGAAACCAACTATTGGTTTTTTCCAATCTCCATAACTCAATATCATCCCTGCTATGGTGCCGATAACTTCACTCTTTATTTCACTGCCCTCAAAGTACTGTAGGTTGTTCATTGGAATGATCCTTTCGTCTCCCCTGATCCACTCCATTTTTTGTGCAAGGTAACGCCTATGTTCCAATGCTAAACGGTCCATTTCATCGAGTCCTGCACCCCTGTCACCTTTAAGAACTTTCATAGCAACTTTATGGTGTTTGTGTCTACCACAAGCATTGACTGCAGTTGAAAATTCACTGGCATCCCTGAGTGGAGAATACTTCTCTTCCATTAAAAATTCATAGGAATCTCCAGAAATTAATTTAGGCACATATTTAACGTATCTTGAAGGTACTTCTAAACTCAACATCCTTACCAGTTCAGAGAACAACCTACCCTTCTCATCCACACTCAGATCACACAGGGACCTGAACTTACGACCATTTTTCCGGGGTATATCCAGCTTGTCTAACAATAATTTGCATTCTGTTTTATTGTTGGTGATTGGTAAGTTGACATCACCAAAGTAGGACAGTGCAATAAAAAGGGGCCTTGTTTGTCTGCCGTATATCGCAAGATCGTTTTGAGAATCAATCAGGTTCTGCTGTATGCTTTCATTGAGTATCCCACTGTTCAATCCAATGAGCTTACCTGAAAAACTGTTCTGCATGTCACCAACAGCACTTAAAACGCCCATCCAACTGAGATCAGTGAAACCAAATGTTCTAGCCAGGAGATAAGACATACCTCCACCTGAGACTTCGTAGGATCCATCTATGTTATGGTGGTTGGGATTCAGTTCTATGAACTGGCCTTTGAGGTAGTTATCAAGTTTTCTTATTGGGGGATGGTGATCCAGAATCAGTGTCTTTGAATTTGATGTACAGAGTTTGTCCATTTCCTGTCCAGATCCAAGGTCAGAGAATATGGTCAGTTCATTTTCAGCTTCAATATCATCCATCTGATCCAGACTTATGAATTCCACTTCATGGTCCTTTCCAAGCTTGTCAAGCATTGAAGACAGTACAGCACCTGCTGTGACACCATCACAATCGATGTGTGTGTATATTTTAATATCCTCAGATTCCTTTATCAAATCATGGGCATTTTCAAACAATAAATTCATTGGATTGGATTTCAGCATTTTAACTCCTTATTCATGTGTAGATTTGTATTATTGGATTACTTATCTCTGTAACCCCTGATGATGTTACTTAACTTCACCAGGATCTCCCTTTTGGGCATTGTTTTATCAACTGTAACCCTTCCTGAACTCTCCCACCATGATCTGGAGTAAGATTTATTCTTTTCCACTTCTGGATTCAAACCCAGCTTTTTAGCGGCCCTGGAAATTTCCCGAAGTTTAGGGGTGCTGATGGCGTGTTCAAGGGAAATTTTTCTTCCTTCGTGTTTGGTTTTTTTTGAATCGATATAAACGGGCCAAATTGTTGCTCTCATAATAAACACCAGGTTGTAATTCATTGTAAAATAATTGATCTATATATTACATTCAATTCACAGTTATATTTTACCCATCAAAATTTCAAGCATAGCATTAACTGTGTACTTTTCAGGTATTAACACATCAATCCCAAGTTCTTGGAGGGGCATGGCAGTAACAGGGCCAATAGCAGCAACAGCAACGTCTTCACCCTTTAAAATTTCGACAACATCCTGTTTTTCTGTTTCATCCAGCATGTCAAACAGATTTTTAACTGTCAATGTACTTGTGAAGGTTACAGCATCGATATCCCTGTTTATAATGGCTTCAACCAGCTGGTTAACCCTTGTCCTGTCCTTAGGTAGGCCTGATTTGTAGGCTTCGGCAATAAAAACATCTGCACCCATGGCCTTCAAACCCGTGGGAAGAGCGTCTCTCGCAGCCAGAGTTCTTGGGATGCCGATTTTCTTGTTTTTTAAGTCATGATCCTCGAAACATTCGAGTAAACCCTCTGCTGTGTAACTTTCCGGAACAATATCAGCTTCAAGTCCCTTTTTCTCCAGATAATTTTCAGTTCTCGGCCCTATCACAGCTATCTTACATTCTGGATTCAATCTACTTTTAAGGTCACTGCAGTGTTTGAACACGGATATGATTCCTGTGGGGGACGTGAATATTAGCCAGTCAAGTTCTCCTGCCATATCACAGAGTTTGATCAGGGATTCTGTGTTGGATACCTGGAGTTCGAGGGTTGGTGCCACAAGGGCGGTTCCACCGTGTTCCTCCACGATAACCACAGCATCTTTAACCCTTTCTTCTGGGCGTGTGATACCTATTGTCTTACCCTCAAATTCTTTACCCTTCATTTATATTTTCCCCTTTGATTTTTAGAGCATTCTTGTAGATATCCACAACATGACCAATTACAACCAGTGCAGGGGTGTTGATGTGGTTTTTGGTAATGTTTTCAAGGGTTCCTGTTATGATCCTCTGATCAGGTGAGGTTCCCTTTTCAATCACACAAACCGGTGTTTCAGGATCCTTGTATTTCATTATTTCACGGGTATTTTCTTCAAGCAGACCCACACCCATGAGAATAACTATGGTATCTGCTTTAAAGTCCCATTTCACCTGTTTGTTATCTTTGGTTGGGTCTTCATGTCCTGTGACAACAGTTAATGAAGTTGCAACTCCTCTGTGGGTTACAGGAAGTCCAGAAAAAGTGGGCACTCCAATTGCAGAGGTCACACCTGGAATAAATTCCACATTTATCCCCTTTTCAAGTAGAGCAAGCATTTCTTCGCCACCCCTACCAAAAACAAATGGATCTCCTCCTTTAAGCCTGACAACAGCATCATGTTTAAGACCCTGTTCAACAAGTATTTCATTTATTTCAGGTTGTTTTTTGTAGTGTTCACCTGCCTTTTTACCTACATAAATCAGCTCAGCGCCTTCTGCATACTTCAATATTTCTTCGTTTGCAAGCCTGTCATAAACAACCACGTCTGCCTTTTCAAGTGCTTTAATAGCTTTAAGAGTTATAAGGTCCGGGTCTCCTGGTCCGGCTCCCACCAAGTATACTACCATGTTTTCACCTATGTTTTTTATGGGCTGATTAACTAAGGCGAATTCGAAATTCTCCAAGTTAAACAGCACAAATCTGTATCCCCAGATTTTAGTTAAAGAAAAGAGTTATGGATTCTTATCTTTTTATCTGAACTTCATTATGCCTTCGAAAAATTTACGACCATCGTCAGATCCAAGAATAGATTCTGAAGCCCTTTCTGGATGTGGCATCACTGCACACACCAACCCTTCTTCGTCACAAACTCCTGTAATTGATTCCATTGAACCGTTAGGATTTTCAGATTCAAATGATAAAACGATCTGATCGTTATCCCTGAGTTCCTGGATATTTTCTGTGTAGTAACGACCTTCAGCATGGGCAATTGGCATTTTAATGATCTCATTTTTCTTGTAAAGCCTTGTGAATGGTGTTTTTACACTTTCCACCTTGAGGTCTGTCCATTCGCATATGAATTTGGCATTCTCGTTTTCAGTGAAAACACCGGGAACCAGACCCACTTCTGCAAGTATCTGTGCACCGTTACATATTCCTAGAACAGGTTTTCCTTCGCTGACACAATCCTTGATCCCATCTATAATTGGTGTGATTGCAGCTATTGCTCCAGCCCTTAAGTAATCACCATATGAAAACCCTCCTGGAATTACTATGGCTTCATAATCAGAAAGATCTCTGGTGTTCCACCATACATAATCTGGTTTGGCACCAACCAGTTCCAGAACATGAAAAACATCCCTGTCACAGTTGGATCCTGGAAACCTTATTATCCCTACCTTCATGGTTCATTCCTCTTTAGGTGATATTTTGATGGTGTAATCATGGATCACTGGATTGCAGAGCAGCCTCTGGCACATTTCATCCACTTCATCCCTCACAGCATCTTCGCTGTTTCCTTCCATTTGAAACCTGACCAGATCAACTGTTGAAGTATTTTCAACCTGATAATCCAGTAATGCAAGCGCCCTCTGTATTGTGGCAGCTTCAGGATTTAACATACCTTTTTTAAGACTTATTCTAACTTCCGCATCATATTTCATAACATCACCAAGATTTTTTTGGACAATCATAATTTTTAATATTTAATTTCTATCAATGAAGGTACAAAACCTCTAAAACTCAACGTTCCATTTAGCAATGTCTTCTTCATCCAGTAAAAGGGAAGCTACTTTCATGTAAGCATCCATAACTCCTTCTTCTCCCTTTCTGAACAAATCCTTATCTAAGACTTCGCTGGTTTCAGCATCCCAGAATCTGCAGGTATCCGGGCTGATTTCATCTCCTAAAACTATGTTTTCATCTGTGTCAAACCCGTACTCTATCTTGAAGTCAGGGAAGAGAATGGATTTAGATAACAGAAATTCCTTTATAACAGAGTTTATCTCGAGAGTTATACTTCTTATACTGTCCAGTTCTTCCTTAGTTGCTAGGCCAAGGGCTATGCTAATGGAATCATTCAACATAGGATCATGATACTCATCATTTTTGTAGTCCATCTGGATAATTGGAGGTTCTAACTCCTGTTTTTCAGTGAATGGAAACTTCTTAAGCAGGCTTCCTGCAGCAATATTTCTGGTTATTACCTCGAGGGGTATCATGTTAAGTTTCTTACAAAGCATGTAACCAGGTTTTATCAACCTTAGGTACTGGGTTTTAATTCCAGCATCTTCAAGAACTTCGAAGAACTTAGCAGATATAACTGAGTTGTAGTAACCCTTACGAACCAAACTTTCGGTTTTAACTCCATCTCCGGCAGTTATATCATCTCTAAATTTGACTATGACCTGTTCAGGATCATCGGTTTCGTACACTGTTTTTGCTTTACCAGCATATATGAGATTTCCCATTTTTGGATTCATGTTAAGCTCCATAATATATTTTTTTTAATCCACTTTAGTAAATGAAAGTTAAATTTTATAAAAAATTTTTACAAATTAATGTCTGGATTGTTTTATAGATCAAATTAATTGAACCATAGTTTATCATCCACATCAATTAAGATTTAGTTGGTTGGTTTATATAAAAACTTCGAAAGAATCAAAGGGCTATCATGGATATAAGGGCTTTAATCATTAATTAAAGGATTAATGAAACCATTGAAAGATTCAAGTTAGATATGCACACACTTCCAGTTTTAAGACATGATATTGGTTTCTTTGTTTAATAAACTCTAAAAATTTGGGCATAATTTTTGATCTTGGTATATTTCGAAAGTAGCTATGATTCACATGCACCACAAGGCAGTTTCATTATAATTTTCACAAATTATTAATTAATTAAAGTATAAACAGATTAGTAGTGAATGGAAACCCAATAAAGTGTTAAATGACTCTGTTTCCAAGCTGGATAATTATGCATCGAAAAAAAAATTGTCACAGCTCTTAAATCGAAAAACTGAATGATATTTTTTTGGAAGTAAGGATTCTAGGAATGAGGGGGGAATGAACATAATAACAAAATCCATGAAACAGGATACAGCCCAGATTGATACACTTGAATCCAGGTTACACCGCCATGATGTACTAGTGGTTGGAGGAGGACTTACAGGTCTAAGGGCAGCTATGCAAGCTGCTGATGCAGGATTGGATGTTGTGGTAATCTCAAAGGTCAATCCACTGAGATCCCATTCTGTAGCTGCTCAGGGAGGAATGAATGCATCGCTGGGGAATGTGAAAGGTGAAGATGGTGCCGAGGACAGCTGGGAAATGCATGCCTACGACACTGTTAAGGGGTCTGATTACCTTGCAGATCAAGATGCTGTTGAACTAATGTGCAGGGAAGCACCGAGATCTGTTATTGAACTTGAACACCTTGGAACTGTATGGTCAAGACTTGAAAATGGAAAAATTGCACAACGCCCCTTTGGAGGGGCTGGATTTCCAAGAACATGTTATGCTGCTGACAGAACCGGGCACAATGCACTTCACACCCTGTTTGAACAAGTTGTTGCAAGAAAAATTCCTGTTTATGAAGAATTTTTTGTGACGTCCCTGGTAACCAAAACTGGAAGATGTTTGGGATTAACAGCCATAGATATCAAAACAGGTAATATTCATGGATTTTCTTCAAAAGCAACATTACTGGCCACTGGAGGTTTTGGAAGAATTTTCAGCAGGTCTACAAATGCAATAATAAACACTGCAGATGGTCAGGCACTTGCAATGGATGCTGGTGTTCCTCTTAAGGATATGGAGTTTGTACAGTTTCACCCCACAACCCTCTACGGTACCAACATACTCATGAGTGAAGGGGCTCGTGGAGAAGGGGGTATACTTGTTAACAAGAATGGGGAACGTTTCATGAAACGTTACGCACCCAACTCACTGGATCTTGCACCGCGAGATGTTGTTGCAAGGTCCATAGAACAGGAAATTCTTGAGGGAAGGGCCTATGATCAGGGATATGTGCACCTTGATCTGACCCATCTGGGTAGGGACCGTATAATGGAGAGGTTACCCGGTATAAGACAGATAGCCATGGATTTTGCAGGTGTAGATCCCATAGAAAAACTAGTTCCAATACAACCTGGACAGCACTACTCCATGGGGGGCATAGATGTGGATAAAAATGGATCCACAATGTTAAAGGGACTTTTTGCAGCAGGAGAATGTTCATGTATCAGTGTGCACGGTGCTAACAGACTGGGAGGAAATTCTCTCCTGGAAACAGTGGTGTTTGGAAGGTTGACTGCAGACAGAATTATCGAAGAGATCCATGATGATGAACAACCGGAAATTGAACCAGTACTGGCCTCTGTCAAATCCATGGAAAACAAAATAGAAACCATACTCCTGAGGGATGGTGGAGAAAAGTTCTTTTCCATCAAAACAGATTTAACACAAACCATGCAGAAAAAATTCGGAATATTTCGTGATAATGACACCATGGAAGAAGGGCTGTCAGAAATAGAGAAGTTAAAGGAAAGATTTTCTAATTCATGCTTCATAAACAAGGAACTGACCTACAACCAAGCACTCATACAATTTTTAGAGCTGGAATCCATGCTTAAAATTGCTGAGGTTGTTGCAGTTGGAGCAATCCAAAGGAGAGAAAGCAGAGGTTCGCATAAGAGAAATGATTATCCTGACAGGGACGATGAAAAATTCTTAAAACATACCATTGTAAATTTAAAAAATGGAAAACCGGTTATAAGTTACAAACCAGTGAAATTAGGAAAATTCGAACCAAAGGAGCGTGTTTACTAATGAAGTTCAAAATTTTCAGGTTCAAAGAAGGAATGGGAAAACCAAGCTACGATAACTTCGAATTTGAACCTCCAACTGGAATGACAGTACTGGGTGCTCTGTTCCATCTGCAGCAAAAGTTCGATGATTCAATAGCATTCCATTACTCATGCAGGGGTGCTGTATGTGGAGCCTGTGCAATGCTCATAAACAAGGTGCCAAGACTGGCATGCAGAACACAGCTTGAACCGCTCATAAATGGAGAACTCAGAATACCCATGTCACCCTACAAAGCCATAGAAGAAACTGTAAAATGGGATCCAGAGAGGGAAATATTAATAGAACCGCTCCCCCATTTACCCGTCAAAAAGGACTTGATTGTGGATATGGACAAATTTTTTGACTACTACAAAGTGGTTGAACCTGTGTTCAAACCCGGGGATCCAGATCCAACCTTGGAACGTTTGATGGATCCAGAAGCAATTAAGGAACTGGAACTATACACCAACTGCATACTTTGTGCCGCTTGTTTTGGGGCATGTCCAGTTGATAGTGCCAAACCAGACTACCTAGGTCCTGCAGCACTTGCAAAATTATACAGGTTTTTCATAGACCCCAGGGAGGGGGACAATGAATTCAGACTACTATCCGCAGATGAACCCAGTGGATGGTGGGACTGTGAATTCCATGGTAACTGTAAAAGAGTCTGTCCTAAACAAGTTCCCCCATTAATCGCGATTGCCAAGGCAAGGGAAAAGTTGAACATCATTAAAAACAGGTAAGAAGGGAAATAGATGCGTGAAGAAGAAGATTTTCTCGGTAAAAAAACCCTTCCTGATTCTGTCTACTACGGTATACAGACACAGAGGGCCATTGAAAATTTCCCAGTAACTGGCCGAAGGGAAAGTAATGAGCTGATAAAGGCATACGCAATGCTTAAAATTGCTGTTGCAGAGGCGAATATGGAACTTGATAATTTAGATCAGGAGAGGGGTCATGCAATTATCGAGGCGGCTGAAGAAATATTAAATGACAAACTGCTGGATATGTTCCGGGTGGATCTTATTCAGGCTGGAGCAGGAACATCCTTCAACATGAATGTAAACGAGGTTATTGCCAACAGGGCACTGGAAATATTGGGCCACAGTAAGGGTGAATACACATATCTAAATCCCAATGACCATGTTAACAGATCCCAATCAAGCAACGATACATTTCCAACCGCATCCCACATAGCAATTGTTATTGAAGCAGATAAACTTCTAAAAATACTCTCCAACCTTTCAGGATCCATGGAAAAATTGGGAAAAACCATGGTTTCAATACCTAAATCTGGAAGAACACACCTCATGGATGCCATGCCAATCACACTTGGTGATGAATTTATAGCCTACAGCACGGCAATCGAACGTGCCAGAGACAGGATAAATGACAGCAGAAATCAGTTACTGGAAATTCCCATTGGAGGCACAGCAACAGGTAATGGTGTTAACACACCACCATCTTACAGAAAAACTGTGATAAAAAAACTCTCAGAAATCACAGCTCTGCCATGGAAGCCTGCTAAAAATGGAATGGAAGCCCTACAGAGCAGATCCATAATGGTGTCTTTTTCAGGATCCCTGGGAGAACTAGCAGTTGAACTCTCACGAATAGCAAACGATCTCAGGCTCATGGGAAGTGGACCTACTTCGGGTTTAAACGAAATAGTACTTCCGCCGGTACAACCAGGATCTTCCATCATGCCTGGAAAGGTCAATCCTGTTATGGCAGAATGTATGAACATGATATGCTTCCAGATAATGGGAAATAACAGTACAGTATCATTGGCAGGTCAGGCAGGCCAGTTTGAACTCAATGTAATGACACCAGTCATGACTTCGAACATCCTTGAATCATTGAAGATACTAAACAACTACCTGCCAGTGTTTCAGAAGAAGTGCATAGAAGGTATTAAAGCAAATAAAACCAGTATAAAAGATAGAACTGCTAAAAATGTGAGTATAGCAACTTTATTATCTCCCAGGATAGGATATTCTGAAGCAGCTAAAATATCAAAGGAAGCTCAAGAAACAGATCAAACCATTAAAGATTTGGTGGTCTTGAAAGGTTTAATGACTAAGGAAGAAGCTGATAAATTCTTTGATCTTGATACAATATCCAAAAATCCCTACAAATAATAGCTTATGGAGAAAACTGATAAAATGAAATATATTTGTTCATACTGCAATACATATGTCTACGACGAAGAAAAGGGAGATCCTCAAACTAAATTAGACCCTGAAACTACCTTAGAAGAAATACCAGATTCATGGCTCTGTCCTGTGTGTGGAATGCCCAAGGATTATTTGAAACCTGTAAGCAAGGAAATCTTTGACATCAAATCCAAATCCTACACAGAAACCCAACATCAGGCTAAAGACATCAATTACTACCGTTCCATAGCCAGAAACATGCTGCATGGAATCTGTGGAGAGTACGAAGTATGCAATGGAAAACCAGAAAGAATATGCTCGGGCCAGAAGTTTGGAAGCTCCATAGGATTTGGAGGTGCTGGACAGGGAAAAACCTTTGAAGAAAATTACAATGCTCTACAGCAGTATAAACTGAAAATGAGGGTTATAAAAGATCATAAAGAACCTGAAATGTCTTTAACCATATTTAACAAACATATAGCACTTCCTGTGATGGGTTCAAGCATTTCTGGTGTGAAAAACAGTATGAACAATTCTATTCCTGAAGAAACATTTTACAGGGGTCTTTTACAGGGTGCAATGTCATCGGGCACAATTGGGCTGGTTGGAAACACTAACGATGTTCCAGATGATCTTGGAGTGAAAACTGTGGGTGAAAACCATGGATGGGGAATACCCATATTCAAACCTCAATCACAGGAAAGACTCCTTGAATTAATTAAACAGGCGGAAGAACTGAATGTCCTGGCAGCTGGAGTGGATCTGGAGGGTGCAGGATCCACATTCTGGAAAGCAGCAAATAAACCAGTTTACAGAAAGGGAGAGAAGGATCTAATAGAACTGGTTGACTCCACTGAACTACCCCTAATATTCAAGGGAATAATGTGCAAAGAAGATGCTGCCACAGTGCTGGATGTGGGTGCAGCTGCATGTTACGTTTCAAATCATGGTGGAAGGGTTCTTGACGGTGCTGAGGGAGTTGCCACAGTGCTTCCAGAAATTTCAAGGGAAATAGATGGAAAGATCCCGGTACTCGCAGATGGTGCAGTGAGAACAGGCTATGATGTGCTTAAAATTTTAGCCCTGGGAGCGGATGTTGCTTTAATTGGAAGGCCACTCGCAAGAATGTCGCTGGCTGGTGGTGAGGTTCCAGTCAAACTCTACTACAGGTATGTGAAGAATGATCTTAGAAACGGAATGCTCCTCACGGGTTGCGATAATTTAAAAGAGGTAACCATGGATATTTTAAGGGAACCATCCCTGGGATGATACTTAAATAAGAACTATTTAACAAATCTAACTAATTGTATTTTGTAGGTTGGAATCAGGGGTCAGTGCAACCTAAATCAATTTTTGATATAAATTACACAGTTTTTTATATTTCTTAGTTAATAATAATTATACAATAACTTTTATATCTCAGTATGTTGGATAAAAATTTTATATAGATGTTGAAGGTTCATAGTAGTTATTGTTAATAAAATTTGAGATTCAAACTTTTTATATGGGTCTTAAAAAAATTAAGCAGTTTGCATTATGAATTATTTAAGATTATCATTTCAAAATCATAAAAAAATCCCTTGGTGAAATCATGTGTGGAATTGTAGCATGTATAATTAAAGATGAAGCTAGTACTGTACTTTTAGAATGTGTACGTAGGTTAGAATACAGGGGATACGACTCTGTTGGAATAGCAACGCTTTCTGAGGATATATACATCAAAAAGGGCGAAGGAAAGATCGATGATGTTCAAGAAAAAATTGTTTTAACAGATATTCCAGGAAATATGGGAATAGCTCATGTTAGATGGGCAACCCATGGTCTTCCAACAGGTAAAAATGCCCATCCACATACAGACTGTCAGAAAAGAATTGCAGTGGTTCATAACGGAATTATTGAAAATTATAAGGAATTGAAAGATAAATTAATAGATGATGGACACATATTTGTCTCAGACACAGATACTGAAGTTATACCTCACCTTATAGAGAAATATATGAACATGGGTAACGGTCTGGAAGTGGCAACAAGAATGGCTACCAAGGATATCAAGGGTTCCTATGCAATTGCAGCCATAAGTGCAGATGAACCAGATAAAATAATTGGGGTCAGAAAGGAGAGTCCCTTAATTGTAGGGGTTGGTGATAATGAGTTTTTCATTGCATCAGACGTTCCTGCAGTTCTGGATCATACTAACCAGATAATCTATCTTAACGATAATGAAATGGTTATACTAAGCTCTGAAGGAGTAATTGTTAAGGATGATGAGGGAAAAATCCTGGAAAAGGAGATTAATACCATTGAATGGACCTCAGATATGGCTAAGAAGGGTGGTTACAAGCATTTCATGCTGAAGGAAATTCATGAACAACCCGAGGTTGTAAAAAACACTCTGATGGAATATCATGAAATTGAAAAGGTGGTTGGAAACTTTTCAGACTTTAAGAGGGTTTGCTTTGTGGCCTGTGGAACATCGTACCATGCATCTTTAGTAGGGAAATACCTGTTTGAAACCCTGCTTGGAATACCAACGGACGTGGTGCTTTCATCGGAATTCATATTTTCAGAACCTGCCCTGGATTCAGAAACACTTGTAATATTTATAAGTCAGTCTGGAGAAACTGCGGACACGCTAAGAGCCCTTAAAGTAGCCAATAAAAAGTCAGAAACACTTGTAATAGTGAATGTTTTGGGAAGCACAGCAACCAGAGAAGCAGATCATGTGATCTATTCCAGGGCTGGGCCTGAAATAGGTGTGGCTGCCACAAAGACCTATGTGAGTCAATTAGTATGCATTTATCTTCTAGTAATAGCTTTAAATGGCGATAAAGAACTGTTAGATCAGATTAAAAAGGTTCCAGATCATATGAAATCTGCAATTGAAGATGAGGAACTCATCATTGAAATAGCTAAGAAGTACAAGGATGTAACTGATTTCTTCTTCATTGGCAGGGGATTTTCATATCCAACAGCATTGGAGGGCTCCTTGAAGCTCAAAGAAATAACCTACATCCATGGAGAGGGCTATGCAGCAGGTGAACTTAAACATGGACCACTAGCCTTGATTGATGATGATGTACCTGTTCTAGCAGTAGTACCTCCTGGAAGAAGTCACGATAAAACTTTGAGTAACATAGAAGAGGTTAAGGCCAGGGGGGCCAGTGTAATAGCTGTTGGGTCTTCTGAGGACTCTGTACTAAAATCAGAGGCGCATGATTTCATAGGGTTTAAAGGAGAAATAAGTGAAATAATATCTCCAATACCATATGTTGTACCGCTTCAACTTTTATCTTACCATATAAGTGTTGAAAGGGGTATAGATCCTGATAAGCCAAAAAATTTAGCCAAATGCGTGACAGTTGAGTAAACTGAACAGTTCAATAAGTAACACATTTAATCATGGCTCAAACATGAAAATGTTTTAAGTAATCCAATACAAAATAAAATTATACTTTGATCCAGTTGGTTATCAAAGTAGTGATAAAATCAATAAAGGATAGATAAAAGATGAATCCAAAAAAATCAGGAACTGTGTTCATAGTACTCATGATTGCTTTGTTGGCATTTGGGGTAGCTTCAGCAGCAAACGTGGTTGGTTTGGGTTCGAACTTGGTAGATTCTATAGTTCCTACAAATTTGAGTTTAAACGGACAACAGCAAGTAACAGCCATTGGAGATACTTCTTTCACTCCTGTGTATGTTAACAAGCGTGCAGTTGTTAATGTAACAAACACAACTCCTGTTGTGATAACCAACAATACAACTAACACGTCAAACAACTCAGGTTAGTAGGAATGTAAATAGAAATATTTCATTAATGGTCTTGTTTTCGTTTGGGGCTCTGTAATATTCCTTGTCCCAAATTTAGGTTTGCTAATATCAAATCTTTGAACAATTTTACAAACGAGAAATGATATGGAAGATGATATAAATTAGATTCAAATTAAAGGTGGATAACTAAAAGGTGATTTAATGTCAGAAAATCGTGTGGGCGAAAAGATACGTCAATTAAGAGAGAGTAAAGGAATTTCCATTGAAGAACTAGCAGAAAATTCTGATCTCAGTGTGGAAATGGTTGAAAAACTTGAAAGTAACACTGTAATGCCTTCACTGTCTCCATTGTTAAAAATAGCCAAAGCATTAGATGTTAGGCTCGGGACATTTCTGGATGATGCACCACAATCAGGACCAGTCGTAGTTAAATCAGGCAAATCTGAAAATGTAATGAGATTTTCTGGTAAAAATACAGATCTTAAGGAGAGTACTCTTGAGTTTTATTCTCTGGCATCTGGAAAAACTGACAGGCACATGGAACCATTTCTCATTGATGTGCACCCTCCAGAAAACGAAGACTATCAACTTTCATCCCACGAAGGTGAAGAGTTTATATACGTGATGAATGGAGAAATTGAAGTTCTCTACGGCAAGGAAAAATATCTGGTTTCCCAGGGGGATAGTATTTACTATGATTCTGTTGTGCCCCATGATCTCCATGCATATGGTGGAGAGGCCAAGATACTGGCAATTGTCTACACACCTATCTAAATTTTAACTATAACAAAAATTTTTTTTAGATATTATTTTAATGAAACAAATAATACACAGACAACGAACTAATAAAATAAGAGGAATTAAATGTTTAAAACAGTAGTAACTCCAAGATTTGGAGACATAGACGGACTTCGACATGTAAATAATACAGTTTTGGCAATATGGTTTGAAGAGGCCAGAAATCCAGTTTTCAGAATGTTCACACCTGATCTGGATTTAAGCTATGAGAACTGGAAACTCATAATGGTCAGAACAGAATTTGACTTTGTGGGTGAAATGTACTATGGAGAGGACATAGAGATACGAACATTCGTAGAAAAAGTGGGCAACAGTTCATTTACATTGGGACATGAAGCATGGCAGAATGGTAAACTCAATGTAAGGGGAAAGGCTGTTGTTGTGCACTTTGATTTTATAGAAAAAAAATCTGTGCCAATACCGGACTCCATTAGAACGCAGTTGGAAGAACATTTACTGCCCCATGGAACCCAGAGTCAAGAATAAAAATAATTAATTAATGTTTTAAATAAAAAATATAGATAAAAACCAATAGTTTAAGTTTGGGGGAATTTCATGCTCTTTAGTGAAGAAACCATCGGAGACTTCTTTGAAAAACAGGTAGAAAAGGATCCATCCAGGGATTTCCTAGTGTATCCCGATAGAGATCTAAGATTTACATACAAACAGTTTGATGAACGTGTAAATATGCTTGCAAAGGGCCTTTTATCAGTGGGTGTAAAAAAGGGCGATCATGTAGGTATATGGGCTAAGAATGTACCTGACTGGTTGACATTCATGTTCGCAACAGCCAAGATTGGTGTGGTTCTTGTAACAATGAACACAGCCTATAAATCCCATGAACTGGAATACGTACTAAAACAGTCCGATATGAAGGTTATTGCTATAATTGATGGTTTCAGAGATGTTGACTATTTGAAAATCCTTTACGACCTCGTGCCAGAACTGAAAACTCAGGAAAGAGGAGAACTTAAGAGTGAAAGATTCCCATACCTTAAACAGGTGATCTATGTTGGCCAGGAAAAACACAGGGGAATGTACAACACCAATGAACTGATGCTTTTAGGTAAGCACACAGATGATGATGAGTTTTTAAAGGTTAAAAAGAGCATTGACAATAATGATGTTATCAACATGCAGTACACCTCAGGAACAACTGGATTTCCAAAGGGTGTGATGTTAACCCACAGAAACATCTTAAACAATGGATACTACATTGGGGAGTGTCAGAAATTTACAGAAGAAGATAAACTATGCCTACCAGTGCCCCTGTTCCATTGTTTTGGAATCGTGCTTGGAGTCATGGCAATATTAACACACCGAGGCACACTTGTAATGCTTGAAGAATTTGATCCATTACTCGCCCTTGCAGCAGTTCAAAAGGAAAGTTGTACAGCTTTGTATGGTGTTCCAACCATGTTCATAGCAGAATTAAATCATCCAATGTTTGATATGTTTGATCTAACCTCGCTCAGGACTGGTATAATGGCGGGATCACCATGTCCAATTGAAGCCATGAAAAAGGTAATTGCAGACATGCACATGAAGGACATAACAATAGCCTACGGGTTAACAGAAGCTTCACCAGTGTTTACCCAGACAAGTGTGGATGACTCTGTTGAAAAACGTGTGAACACAGTTGGAAGGGCAAGGCCAAACATAGAGGTCAAGATAATAGACCCAGAAACAGGTGAAACACTTGGACCAGGTAAGCCAGGGGAAATTTGCTGCAGGGGTTACAACGTAATGAAGGGCTATTACAAAATGCCAGATAAGACCAAAGAAGCCATTGAAGAGGATGGATGGCTTCACAGTGGGGATCTGGCAACAGTGGATGAAGAAGGATACTACACCATAGTTGGAAGAATAAAGGACATGATCATAAGGGGTGGTGAAAACATCTACCCAAGGGAGATAGAAGAATTTATCCACACCATGCCAGAAGTACAGGATGTTCAGGTCGTTGGAATTCCCGATGAAAAATACGGAGAAATAGTCGGAGCTTTTGTAATTCCAGAAAAGGATGTTGATTTAACAGAGGAAGATGTTCGAGACTATGCAATTCAACAAATAGCCCGTTACAAAGTACCAAAACATGTGTTCATTGTAGAAGAATTCCCACTCACAACCAGTGGAAAAATTCAGAAGTTCAAATTAAGGGAACAGGCTGTGGAACTTTTAAATGAAAAACTGAAGAAGATGGAAACTTTATAAATATTCCAACTTCAATCTTTCATTTTTTGACGTATCTTAAGAATAATATAACCTGTTTTAAAGAATAACCGTATTTCATAATGAATCCTTTTAATTAATTTACATAGGGCTGTTTTATTTTTATAGTTTCGGTGGTTTACAGGTTTATAACCAACTTTATTTTTTTGGAGTTTTTCATTATTCACAGAATAATTAATTATAACTTTAAATATATACAGAGATTTAAAGAAGCAAAATAGACTGAAAATATTTTTATAAACAATTAAAGATTGAAATGATAATTTTAAGGAAAAATAAAAAGATATTGGAGATGTATCCAATAGGCAGTGCCAAAGGTGCTGTTAACACCCGGAGAAAACCTTTATTTTACGGTTATCTTAAGTTACAGAGGAAGGGAGATAAGGTAAGGCCAAACAAATTCATCGTTAAAAAAGACCCTGAAAACGAGAATCTTTTCCCACCGAGCGAGGCAATCAAAATTTTAAGGAAACAGAATGTTTACCTGGTTGGAAACGATGAAGATACTGAAGAAATGCTCAATTCCCTTGATATACCCTTTAAAAAGACCATAATGTGCAGACACTGTACATTTGAAGGGTTCATAACACTAATTAGAAGAGATTCATCCTACCTTTACCACAGGGAGTACTTATGCAAAAAATGTGCAGAAGAAGAAATAAAACGTGAATTAAAGGCACATAACTTTGATATGAGTACATTTCCCAATTTTAAGAGGAAACTCGAAGAAACTGGAGATCTGAACCTTGTATTGAAAATGATGGATCCCAGATTCAATCCTGTTAAACATCCTAATCTCACACTTTACGATAAAATAGATTCCAAGGGTGCTGAGGTTCCCAAGGTACTAATTGATGATGTTAAAATACCTTCTGAACTTAAAAAAATTTTGAAGGGGCATGGGAAGCATTTACTCCCGGTTCAAGCACTTGCCCTTAAAAATGGACTGGTGGATGGTGAAAATCTCCTGGTTGTTTCTGCGACAGCGAGTGGAAAAACCTTAATAGGTGAACTTGCAGGGATACCCAATGCAATGAAGGGAAACAAGTTCATATTCCTCACACCCCTTGTGGCACTTGCAAATCAGAAGTATCGGGACTTCAAGAAGAAGTACAAACAGTTAGGACTCAAGGTATCTATACGTGTGGGAATGAGTAGGATAAATGCAAAGGAAGAACTTTCCATACACGATGAAAAAATTAACAATGCAGACATAGTTGTTGGTACCTATGAAGGTTTGGATTTCCTCCTGAGATCTGGGAGGGCAGCTGAAATTGGAAGGATTGGTACCGTTGTTGTAGATGAAATACACATGCTGGATGATGATGAAAGGGGGCCACGGTTAAAGGGTTTAATACGCAGGTTACAGGCCTTGTTTCCAGAGCTTCAGATCATTGGTTTGTCAGCAACAATTAAAAATCCACAGGAAATTGCCTCAGAATTTCGAATGAAACTGGTTGAATATGATAAAAGACCAGTACCCCTTGAAAGGCACTTGATATTTGCAAGAACAGACCATGAGAAGGAGGATCTGATTGCTAGACTATCCCGGAACGAGTACAAAACAATTTCCTCCAAGGGATTCCATGGTCAAACCATTGTATTCACCAATTCAAGGAGAAAAACCCATTCCATAGCAGATTATCTTGCAAAAAGGGGAATTAACGCAGCTGCCTACCATGCTGGACTTTCATATGCAAAGAAGAGCAGGATTGAAAAGGATTTTTTGAAACAGAAAATTTCAGCCGTGGTAACAACAGCAGCCCTTGCAGCAGGGGTGGATTTTCCAGCTTCACAGGTGATATTTGAAACCCTGACCATGGGAAATAAATGGCTGACCCCAAATGAATTTTCACAGATGCTTGGAAGGGCAGGAAGACCAACCTACCATGATATTGGAAGGGTGTTCCTCATCCCGGAAATAGGATTAAAATATGATGATGAAACCGAGGAAACACAAGCAGTCAGGCTTTTAGAGAGTGATGTAGAATCGATCGATGTTCATTATTCAGGAGAATCTGTGGTAGAACAGGTTTTGGCAGATATATGTTCGGGAACAACCGAGAATATTCATTATATCGAAGATGCATATGTTAATGACGATTTGCCAATAGGTGTGGAAGCTGTCTGTGATTTAATAGTGGACCATGGTTTTGCAACATCAAAAAACGACTCCATATTTCCCACACCATACGGTCGTGCAGTTTCAGTTTCGTTTCTAAACTATCAGGATGCAGATTACATAAAGAAACGGATTGGATCCTCCAAAGTGGGCCCTGTGGACATTGCCATTAGTTTAGATCCATTTGAAAGTGCCTACCTTTCATCACGTATAGTTCAAAAGCTTGCCCAGGCTTTAAAGGCCAATGTATCATCAAGGCTGTTTGCAGATTCCACCCTGGACATACTTAGTTCAGGGGATGCAATTTCAAAACTCGAACCCAAATTTCAGGAACTCTTAATAAATCTACAGATGGAGTTCATGTCATGCAGATGTAAGGACAGACCATTTTGTAACTGTTTCCAGGATGAAATGTCCCGAAAAATCCTGAAGTACAGGAATATGGGCTATGATCCCGCAGATATCAGTAAAAAGCTCCTCAGAGATTATGGAATCCATGCCTATGCTGGTGATATTTTCTCATGGCTGGACTCATTAATTAGAACACTTGAAGCAGTTCGAAGAATTGCAGATGCATATAAACGATTCAAACTGGTCAAAGAGTGCACACAAATAATTAAAAAGATAGAGAATTAGGGAGTAAAAAAAATATTTATTTTCCTTTTTTTAGATAAGCTGGTCTTCTGTGAGTTCTTTAACATCATCCATCACAGCCACAATGGCAGTTTGAAGTATGGACTCACCTAGTTCGAGATCGATGCACACACCATGCTTTAGAACTTCGAGAGCTCCTTTATCTATTCCTTTTTCTGCTCTTCTGGCTTTTTCCAGACCCACCATTCCTACTTCAGGATAGTTTTCGAAGTTTGAGTGTTCTTTCAATTTGTTTTTATCAAGAATTCCCAGGAGTTCCCCAACTGATACTTCTCCTGTACCTGCGTGTGGTCCTTCAATCTCCACTATTTTATTGTTGAAAATGATCTTGAGATTGGTTTCACTTTGAACATGTTCAAGATAATCTTTAACTGGAACATTTCCTCCATGACCATTTACAAGGACAACTGCGTCTAGTTGAAGCAGTTTCTTAGCTGATATGAGTGTTGGAATCAGTTGTTTATTGACGAGTTCTTCTGGTTCTTGATGAATTCCATGCTCAACATATTCGTACTCTGTTGCAGAGTAGAGAATTCCAAGGAACTTTGCCCCGGTGATCAAAGATGCTTGAAGTCCAACATAGGCAGCTATCTTGGAATCTGTGTCTATGGGTAATGCAGCTCCATGATTTTCAAGATGTGAACCAACTGCAAGTACACCAACCCTGTGAACATTGGGAGATATGACATTCCCTGCTTCGTACCTGAGATCCCTCATTCAAATCACCTCTCTTAGGATTCTAGATAACCAGATCCCAGATCTCGTCACCCACATGATGAATATTTTTAATTGCCTTACCTTCACTATTTTCAACCATTTCAGGTCCTGATAGAAGACTTCTGCCTGTTGCAAGTGGTTTATGATGAGTTTCATCCATAATCACAACCAGATCTCCTTTAACGATGTTTGGATCGGCATCTGTGATTCCTGGTGACATGATATCTGCACCTTTAATAACAAATTTAACTGCACCCATATCCACAACCACAAATTTGGATTTGATATCAAGTTCAAGGGCCCCCCTTAAGGTTGGGAATGGTTCTCCATCTATCATCATGATCATGGGATTTCCATCCACGAGTATGATATCATCAAGGTCTGTTTCGATGATCTCGACCTTGCTTTTGGGTTTAATAATACCTGAAAAATCTTCAAGTTTCCCTTCCATTTCCCTGAGCATTTTCTTTTTAAGATAATATCTTTTCCTGATCTTCAATTTACAACACCTTACATAGAATAATTAATCCCGAAACGAACTGATTCAGTATTTTCTTAATACAAAACAAACCTTATTCTTAATCTTTAATAATACAGTTATTTCAAGAGGAATATTAAGATTTGGGTTGAATTGGTAATTTTATAATGAATATGTTCTTGCTGTTTCAAATATTTTTTTAACAGTTAACCTTTTTTTTCATGATCCTTGAAATTTATCATGTGTGGAATGATTAAATGTATATACCAAGATGATCTGAGTTAATGTAAGAAAGGAATGATCTCATTTTAAATAAAAATGCTTTTGATTCTGAACTTAAATGAGTTGCAGTAAATTATATTAGCAGTTAGCAACGGATACATTTAAATACAAATCTGACCAACATTGAAGTTATAGGAAAGGTGATATTAGTGACTGTACAAAAGAATTTGAATACGTCAAGGCCCTTAGATGTGCTTGGTAAATCATTAAACTCACAAGTATTAATTGAACTCAAAGGTGGTAGAGAGTTCAGGGGACTTTTAAAAAGTTTTGACATGCATATGAATTTAGTATTGAATGAAGCTGAAGAATTAGACGGCTTAGAAACAGCTAAACGATTAGGAATAGTCCTTATTAGAGGGGACAACATAGTATACATATCTCCAGTATAAATAACTGAGAACCTAATCTCAACAAATTTTTACATTAACACAACTCACGGAGGAAAATTAGAATGAAAGGAACACCATCATTTGGTAAGCGTAACAAAAAAACCCATATACGATGTAGACGTTGTGGAAAAAATTCTTACAACGCACGTAAAAAGTACTGCGCTGCCTGCGGATTCGGTAGATCAGCAAAGATCAGATCCTACAGCTGGCAGAATAAGAAACTTAATGGTTACAGGTTGAAGTAAATGGATGCAATTAATCCAATAGATGTTAGGATCATTGTGGAAGGTGCTTCGGACGTGGGGATAGTTTCCAGGGCGATGCAGAACATAGCCCTTGGAGCAGAATACCACATAACCATATCCTCCATAATTCCAACAACTAACCCTGAAATTGCAAAGAAGGCTGTTCAGGGTGCAGATATAGTGCTTATAGCAACAGATGTGGATGCACCGGGCAGGGAACTGGCTGAAAAGTTCAGAAAATGTCTCAAAGATAAGGTTGGACATGTTGAACGTATGAAATTCCCATTTGGCCATGATGTGGAGTACATGGATCCTTCTATCATAAGGAAGGAAATAAAAAACGCCATAATAAGAACAGGCCTGATATCAATAGCCAACGTTCAAAAATTCAGAGAACTTGAGGACAATTTAAAGGAATCAAGGGAGAATATATTAATTTTAGCTAAAGAGAAAAAGAATCTGGAAACAGAAAACCAGAACTTGGTCTCTGTAAATGAAAATTTAACTAATTCTAACTCAGATTTAACTGAAAAACTCAAGATAGTTGAAGATGAATTCAGGAATGCTAAACACAAGCATGCTGATATTAAAAACAAATATCAATTCATCAAATCTAAACAACTGTTTGAAAGGTTTTCATTAAAAGATCTCTGGAAAGAATTATTTGATGAAGAATTAAATGATGAAGAGCAAGTTTATTTTATATCTAATGAATTTAAGCCTGAAAAAATTGTTATTGGGCAAGGTTACATTGCAGCAACATCCAAGGAAGTTGCCAAGGAATGGTTAAATATCATAAGGGCGGTTTTAATTTTTTACGATTCAAAGATAGATGATCTTAAGGAAGAGTTAACAGATGAAAAATTTAACCCAAACCTACTCAAGGAATGAAAAAAATTAACCAAAATGTAAATCTGATTTTAAACGAAAGTTATTATAAATGATCAATTGGGATAATGTATCGGATAATTATCTTATAATATCAGGGAGATTTTCAATTGAGGGATAAATGTGGAATTGTAGGTGCATATTCTCGAGATAAGTCTGTCCATGTTTCACGCCAGATATATTACGGTTTGTATTCTCTACAACACAGAGGACAGGAATCAGCAGGTATATCGGCACATAACGGAGACAAACTATCAACATTTCGGGGTATGGGTCTTGTGTGTGACGTTTTTAATAACGGTAATGTTGAAGGAATCGATGGTAATGTGGGCATTGGACACGTAAGATATTCAACTACGGGTAAATCAAAAATAGAAAATTCACAACCAATGTTCAGTAATTTTGATCTGGGAACTATTGCTGTTGCCCATAATGGAGATATCATAAATTCTCCAGAGCTGAGATACGAACTAGAACTTTTGGGATACGAATTTGAATCCACCACAGATTCTGAAGTTTTATGTCATCTCCTCAGTAGAGAGATTTTAAAGACTTCAAATGTTGTGGAATCAATAAGAAATGTTACAAAAATGCTCGTTGGTTCCTATTCAATTGTGATTCTGTTCAATGAAGACCTTTACGTTGTGAGGGATCCGAACGGTATAAAACCCCTTTCAATGGGAGAACTGGGAGATCTGACAATGGTGGCATCAGAAACTGTTGCCTTCGATGTTTTAGGTGCAAAACATCTTAGAGATGTGGAACCTGGTGAAATTATCCGTATCGGGGATGAAATAGAAAGTTACAAACTTTCAGAAAACGAAAAACCTCGTAGAGCTCATTGTATGTTTGAATATGTTTATTTTGCACGTCCTGACAGTGTTTTAGACGGAAGTTCTGTTTACAACGTCAGGCTAAATATTGGAAAGGCACTTTCAAAGGAATTTCCAGCAGATGCAGATGTTGTAATGCCAGTTCCAGATTCTGCAATAACAGCAGCAATTGGATTTTCAAGGGAATCTGGTATGGGATATGGTGAAGGACTGCTTAAAAACAGGTACGTTGGCAGAACATTTATCATGCCTACACAGGAAGAAAGGGAAACATCTGTAAGACTCAAGATGAACCCAATCCGATCTGAACTGGAAGGTAAAAAGATAGTGCTTGTTGATGATAGTATTGTAAGGGGAACAACTTCCAAATCTCTTGTAAAAGTATTGAGAGAAGCTGGTGCAAAGGAAATACATCTGAGGGTAGGATGCCCACCAATCATTTCACCATGCTACTATGGTATTGCAATGGCAACCAAGAAAGAACTCATAGCATCAGACAAGAATGTTGAAGAAATCCGGAAAATACTTGGTGTGGATTCACTCGGTTATCTAAGCTTAGAATCACTCATAGAATGCATTGGAATTGAAGATGGAAACCTGTGTGTGGGATGTCTCACAGGGGAATATCCAACAGAATTACCTGAAGATATTGAAGAGTACGAGGCTAAGCGTTGTTAAATTATTACAATTTTTTTTAAATTATTATTTTTTTTTTTTTTTGAGGGTTGTAAAAAATGGTAGAACTTCTTTCCCCTGCAAAAAACATGACAACAATTATCTCCGCAATAAAAAACGGGGCTGACTCTGTGTATGTGGGATTAGATGGCTACAACATGAGGGCCAATGTTACTAATTTTTCCATGGAGGAAATTTCAGATGCAGTGGACCAATGCCATGAAGCAGGTGTTAAACTTTACATCTGCATAAACACATCACTGAACCAGGGAGAAATAGAGAAACTAAAGGATTTAATGCCCCTTATAAAGGATAGTGGTGCGGATGCAGTAATAGTGTCTGATTTAGGTGCTCTTAAGATTGTTAGAGACAGTGGAATTGAAGTTCACATGAGTGTTCAGGCAAACATCAGTAACAGCGAATCCTTGAAGGTACTTGAGGATCTTGGGGTGAGCAGGATCATATTATCAAGGGAACTACCTATTAAAACCATCAAAGAGATAGCAGCAAATTCTCCCATGGAACTGGAGGTTTTTGTACATGGGGCAATGTGTGTTGCAGTTTCTGGAAGATGTTTTTTAAGTTCATATCTCTACAACAAAAGTGCTAACTGTGGAGAATGTCTTCAGCCGTGCAGAAAGGAATGGAGGATCATTTCAGAAGACGATGAAGAGTTTATACTTGCAGCAAATGAGTTTTCAAGCACTGAAACTTCACTAGAAACTCATCCTACAACCCATTTAATGAGTCCCCGTGATCTCTGCATGATCGAGCATATCCCTCTTCTCATAGAATCTGGAGTCAAGGTTTTTAAAATAGAGGGAAGGGCCAGACCCGCTGACTACGTTGCCACTGTAACAAGGGTTTACAGGGAAGCAATAGATGAGTACGAAGCAGGCCAGTGGAACACTCCAGGACATGAAAAAAACATTCAAAGATGGTTAGAAGAGCTTAAGAATATTTTTAATAGGGGATTTGACACAGGATTCTACTTCAATACACCAACAGAAAATAGCAGTTACAACGAGGCTAAATTCAACAAAAAAGATGTTGGTGAGGTTGTAAATTATTACAAAAGGGTCCAGGCTGCAGAAATCAGGTTGTGGGATGACTTGTGTATAGGGGACACTCTGGTTATACAGGGTCTAACAACAGGATCCATTGAACAAACTGTTGGATCAATGCAGATAAATGGAAAACCAGTCAATAATGGAATCAAAGGACAAAATGTAGCAGTTCAGATAACTGAAACTGTCAGACCCGGGGATAGTGTTTACAAACGGGTTTTAAGAAATAAATAGGAAGAAAATTTAGGGTTTACACTAAACTTCTTCATGGGCTTTAGGTTCTTCAATCACATCAAAATCGTTTGAATTACTTAAAACAGCGTCTTTTAACAACAATGATGCTACAAATCCAATAATACACAATATTAATCCGAATATGAACACGTTGTGAACTGCTGTGACCATAGGTCCTACTGGAACACTGCTTACCATATTTATATCCATATTCATGGTTAAATTCACAATAAGACCAAATATTGGGAGGGTTATGGTGGCACCAACATTTCTGAAGAACTGGGAAGATGCTGTTGCAATTCCAATATCGCGCCTTAAAACTGCATTTTGTATTGCAACATTGAAAACTGGGTACATTATTCCTGAACCAATTCCGAGTACTGTTGTGTAGATAAGAATTTCAGTTGTTCCTGTAGATTGTGTCATTGTTGAGGCCATTGCCATTCCAACTGTGATTAAACAGAATGCCAGGACACCCATCTTTTTATAGGTTCCAGTTTTTGCAATTACCTGGCCAGCTATAAGGGATGCGACTGTTAAACTGAAAAGCATAGGGGTTATTAGGGCTCCGGAACCTGATGCACTTATTCCCTGAACTTTCTGAATAAAAAGGGGTATGTAGATAACTGCACAGAACATCACAGCGTTTGATAAAAACATTGCTACTGCAGATATATTGAAGACGGATAGTTTGAATAGATGCAGGGGCAGTAAAGGTTCGACTGCCCTATGTTCAACATGAATAAATAATACGAACATCAGGGCTGCGAAGATAAACAGAAAATCCACCACGTATGCTGGAAGGTACGATGATCTGATGTAGGTTAATGCAATGCACAGTGAACTTAAAGATAGTGTCATGGTGATTATGCCAGCGTAATCTATGACCTTCTCCCTCACAACCTGTTTGAGGTGTGGGAAGTAAATGCTCAGCATTGATATTGCAGCGATTCCCACGGGCACGTTAACAAAGAATACCCACTGCCATCCCAATAGGTCGGTGATAACACCACCCAGAACAGGTCCTAACACGTTAGATATACCAAACACCGATGCAAGTATTCCAGTGTATTTTCCCCTTTGTCGCGGTGGAAATAACTCTGCAACCACAATGAATGGTATGGTTATGAGTATTCCACCACCAATACCCTGAATTCCCCGGAATACTATGAGCTCGAGCATGCTGCTTGCAAATCCACATGCAACAGAACTCAATACAAACAGTATTATTCCCCCGATCAGGATCTTTTTCCGTCCATAGAGATCTGATAGCTTTCCAAACAGGATTATGGCAATTGTGGAACTTAACATGTAAATGGTGAATGGCCATACATAGTAAGCCATACCTCCAAGGCTTGAAATTACCTTTGGCATGGCTGTTGCCATGATGGAGTTATCAAGAGCTGCTACTAACAATCCTATCATTAGTCCAGCCATCACGAGGCCAATATTAAATTCTTTTATTGATTCGGTCATGATGATCCCCTTCGATCATGAGAATTTTAGATTTAATTGTTTCGATGCAGCTGTACATCTTAACAAGTTCGTCATTGTTTAAAACCTTCAAAGTATCTCTTATATTGTTTGTAACCCATTTTCGGGATTCTTTAATATAATCCAAACCTTGCTGTGTAATTCCTATATTGATGACTCGTCTGTCGGTTTCATCAGGAATTCTTTCTACCAAACCTTCAGATACAAGTTTGTCAAGGTGGGCAGTCATGTTTGGTCTGGATAACATAAGTCTTCTTCCTATTTCTGATATTGGAAGAAATTTATAGTGTTCAAGCAAACCAAGTATCTGGTACTGATCAGCTGTTCTTTTTTTGTAGCTTGATTTTGTAAGATCAGTTTCCTTTGAAGTTGTTAATTTTTTGTAGAACATGGGCATGTAGATAAGCAGGGAATCTATCAGCCTGTCCATTTCTTCTTGTTTCATTTCATCACCATGATAATATCCATAGTAATTCATTATTTTAATAATTAATAAATTTAACTATTCATTTTTTGAATTACTTTAAACAACAAAACAAATGTAGTATGACAACCAAAGATCAACTAAATTTTTCTTGATTAAACAATCAATACCATGTTAAGACTTACTGTAAAAAAAATAGGGAGTTTTGGTTCGAATGAATGTAGAGGATGTAATGCAAAAGGAAGTAATAAAATTTAATGAACTGGATAAAATTGTCGATGTTGCACAGAGTTTCAGGGACAACAAAATCAGCGGTGCTCCAGTTGTTGATGAAAACGATCATGTGGTGGGTGTAATAAGCGAAGGAGATATCATGCGCCTCATCGAAATACACTCACCAAAGATCAACCTCATACTTCCATCACCACTGGACCTAATTGAACTTCCAATAAGGATGAAGTATGAACTTGATGAAGTTGCAGAAGATATGCAGAAGGCAGGATCAACAGTAATCGATCAGATAATGACAAAAAAAGTAATTAAAGTCAAAAATGATACATCAATTACTGATGCAGCCAAATTAATGGACTCCCATAAAGTTAAAAGGTTACCTGTTGTTGATAACGATGGAAAGTTGGTGGGCCTAATAACAAGGGGAGACATCATCGGATCCATGGTGAGAGGGGATGAATAACACCAAGAAAATCGCTATCTATGGAAAGGGAGGGATAGGTAAATCCACTACAGTATCTAACATAGCTGCTGCCCGTTCAAAGGACAGTGAGGTACTGGTAATAGGTTGTGATCCCAAGGCGGACACAACCCGTACCCTTGTAGGAAGCAGGATTCCAACCATATTAGATATTCTAAAACTTAAAAAAAAGGATCTTACACAGGAAGATATACTGATCAGGGGCTTTGGGGATGTGAAGTGTGTAGAGTCTGGAGGACCTGAACCTGGAGTGGGATGTGCAGGAAGAGGAGTCATAGTGGCAATGAACCTGCTAGAACGTCTGGGTGTTTTTAAAAAAGATCTGGATCTGATCATATATGATGTGTTGGGGGATGTGGTCTGTGGAGGGTTCGCTGTTCCACTTCGTGAAAATTTCGCAGACGAAGTGTACATAGTAACATCGGGAGAGTACATGGCACTTTACGCTGCGAACAATATCTGCAAAGGAATAAAAAAACTCAATGGCAATCTTGGAGGCATAATCTTAAACTGCCGGGGAATTGAAAACGAACTCTTGATAGTGGAAGAATTTGCAAAAAAGGTAAACACCAAGATCATTGGAATAATCCCAAGGAACCAGCTGGTTCAAAAGGCTGAAATAGAAGCTAAAACTGTTGTAGAAAAGTTTCCAGAATCTGAACTGGCTGAACTTTACCATGAACTGGGAGATAACATCTACAACAATCAGGAATTTGACATACCAAAACCCATGGATGTTGACGAGTTTGAAAAGTTCTTCAGAAAATTCAGTGAAGCATCCTAATTTTTATTTACTCAGGCTCGAAGTTTGAACCATCACTCCAAATTATGGGTTGGAGTGATAGGGTTTCAAAAGAATTTTCACAGCACATGACTGCGGAGTTTAAATCTTCAAATTTGAAGAGGTGCGAACCACATTTACAATCTGAACATCCAAATCTGGATGTTTCAACACCCTTTTTTGAGATCTCTTCTGCTATTGCACACTCCCATTTTTCATCATCCACTGCATACACAATATCAACAAGTAGGGTATTTTCATGGTTAAGAAGGTAGTCCACATGCCAGTGCAACTTTTTCTCGTGACTCAAATGTCTTCTTAACCTTGGTTCAAGTGAATTCAGGGCAGAACCCACATAAACGTAGTAACCTTTTTTGAAATTAATGTTGCCCAAGCTACCCACTTCAATGTTTGAATCTTCAGATAATTTTATGATTAAACAGTAACTGCCCTTGTAAATTCTTTTTTTTGCCATATACTGAATTTCTCCTAGAATTTTAGGCTTTTACCGCACTCAAGCGGTTGGAAAACATCTTTGAATTTATTTTGAAATAGACATTGTGCTTCAAAACCAGTACAATGTCCAAAAACAAGTTTTCTAGCTCGGATAGTTTCAAGTTCTGAAACAGTTCTCATCATTCTGTTTTCATCTGCAGTAACAAGATGTGTACCTCCAACCACGCCACAAATCTTCTCATCGAAATAATTTGAAACAGCATTTGTGGTGTTTATAATACCCCTGTGGGCACATCCTGAAACAATCACCAACCCATGATCTGTTCTTACAACCAGGACAAGTTCCTCAGTGAATGGGTCTTGAACACATCTGCCATTGTCCAAACAGAAAAGAGATGGATTTAATTTCTCAAAATCGTTTGACATGGGGATATCTGTGAAAATATAAATGTCCGGAGCAATTTCTACAGGTTTTTCAACAAATTTAAATCGAGATTTACCTTGCGTTAGGTGGATACTTGAATCAGGCTGATACTCTTCAGGAATTCCAATGAACTTCATTCCATCATTTTTTGATGTATATTTGGGCTTCAATCCATCTTCGTGCATGAAAATGTCTGCTGAAGAATTTTTAAAGACAGCTGGAAGACCTCCTGTGTGGTCATTATGGCCATGACTCAGAACAACAGTTCCTAAATCATTAAAACCATTTATAAGTCCCATATTCCTCTTTAAAACCTCGGGAGATCTACCTGTATCAAATAGAATTTTAGAATCTTCATGTTCTATCAAGACTGAAAATCCATGTTCAGCCCAAAATTCAGACGAAAATACTGCTGTATTTGCAACAAGACAAAATATCTTCAAAGTTTTCACCTCAAAATAAACTTACATAAACCATTTAAATATTATATTTTAATATTAAAAATAGTTGGTCTTGGTTCATCCATGATGAAACAACTTTTATACCGACTGTTTCTAGAATATCTTACTAATGTCAACTCATATGTTGATTTTTTGAAGATTAAGGATTTTTAAGGGAGGAAAAATGATATGGAATATAGTTTTATTGTGAAGGGACATCCCAACGTGACTTCCAGGCACAAAACAACAATGGAAGTTACCATGGATCCTGAGATAGGCTTGAAAGCTGATTGCATAGTTGGTGTTGCATCTGGAGTTTCTATGGAGAACATTCCCAGTGATATGCTTGATAAAATGAGGGACCAAAATACAAGGATAACTGTGAAACTCGAAACAGATAATGCGCATGATGAAATTCATGGATATGGACACGAGGATTTGACCCTTGATCATCCAACAGATATGGTTATAAGGAAAAGCGAGTTTAAATGTTCCAGAACTCTTATGATCCTGGCAGATAAGGCTGCGTGTGATCTTAAACCTGAAATGGTTAGGGATCTTGCAGATTCAAAACAGCTGAAAGTTACCATTATTATCTGATAATAACTTTTAAATTTGAATTTAAACTTAAAATAAAATAGAGTGCAGGGAACGGGATTCGAACCCGCGAAGGGCTACCCCACTAGGCCCTCAACCTAGCGCCTTTGACCGCTCGACCATCCCTGCTCGATCAAATATTTCAAGATATTTGAGCATACCAACATCTTTCATTCTCACTATTTAAATGTTTTCATTGACTCTAAAAAATCTTTGAACTCTAAATAAAGATTTAATACTAAATTTTAAAAAAAAATTATCTGTATCTACTTTGTTTTTTTATTTTAACACACAGATTTATTTGAAAATTTTCAGTAAATTATATAAAACTAGATATTAATAGGAATTAACTGGAAATAATGAATTATTTTAAATAATAGATTGGGGGTATGATTGAACGGTAAATATTAGGAATAAAGTTTTAGGAATTCTCTGTGCATTTCTTTTTGCAGTTATATTGAGTGGTGCAGTCTCAGCAACATCTGTACCAGCAACATATGTACATTATTCATCAGATGGAAAGAACATCACTGTAACACATGATTACGTTAAATCCACATTAGTGACCCATGTCAATGCCAAAAAAGGTACTGGGAAGTATGGTTATGGATATTACACAACATTAACCACTTCTGGAAAGGATATTGAGGGTAGAAACAGTGTACAGATTTTATATTCCTTCAATGGTAAACCTAAGCAGATGTTCTATAAATTTTCGGATTCTAAATCATTTGTAAATGGTGTGATAAATTTCTACAACAACAAAGCTACAATGACAATGAATGGAAAAGATAGTGATACTGGTGCTAATGTGAAAGCAACTGGGGTCAATCTTTATCGTACCATATCTGGTCAGAAATGTGCGAGTAACACCACGTTAAATACAGTTTATACCCTAAATGGAAAGGTTTTAGCAAAATCCACACAATTCACCACATACCAGTACAAATTATTCCATGGAGTATGTAACTCTGTAAAATCCATTTGCACAACTAAAACGACTTATGCTGCAGGTGTTAATCGAACAAGTGTGATAAACAGTTACTACTCTAGAAATTCGGCTGGAACACTCATTGGATTGAAGGTATCTGGAACATCCAAGGGAACTGAAAAGATAAACAATAAGGTGGTTAGCTTCACTGGAAAGATCACCATAGCTACCAAGTATGATCCTAAGGATATTTTCGATGAAGGATTCATCCATGGTGATTACAAGGAAATTTTAACCAGTTCATCACCAGTACTTCTTAAAGTGTACCCAATTGAAGCCTGAATTTGATGGGAATATCTCTTTTTCTTTCTTTTTTTTATATTTTGTCTGTCTGAATTGTTAGAATTTTTTCGATCTAAATATATAACTGGGACTTTCATTCATTAGTATAGTAGGAGAAATGATTAAAAATGGAAGCCATGACAAAAACCAGTGATGGTGTACTTTTAGACATCGATGTGAGTACAAAATCTGATAATTTCAGGATAACAGGGTACAACAACTGGAGAAAATCATTTGAAATTAAAATCAAGGCAATTCCCCAGAAAGGCAAAGCCAACAAGGAAATAATCAACCAGTTCTCAAAATTCACAAGTAGAAGGGTTGAAATCATTTCTGGACACAAGAGCCACCGTAAAACACTCAAGATCTTTGATATAAACGATGAAGATCTTTTAAAGCTAATTGAAAAAGAAATAAATAAATAAAAAAAGGGGTCGAATTTACAGGATTTTTAAGCCCTGAAAATTGAAATATTAGTTTTGTACCAGTCAATTGTTGCTTTGATGGCGTCTTCAAATTTGACTTCAGGTTTCCATCCAAGCTTATTGATCTTGGCAGAGTCCAGGGAATATCTTCTGTCGTGGCCAAGACGGTCTTCAACAAATGTGATAAGGTCCTCTGATTTTCCCAGGTTTTCAATGATTAACTTGGTGATTTCGAGGTTGTTCTTTTCATTACCTCCACCAATGTTGTAAACTTCTCCTAGTTTCCCCTTCATAAGAGCTGTGTAAACTCCTCTGCAGTTGTCTGGGGCGTAAATCCAGTCCCTAACATTTTTTCCATCACCATAAACTGGTAGCTGTTTATCCTGCATTGCATTTAAGATGAACAGGGGTATTAACTTCTCTGGGAACTGGTAAGGTCCGAAATTGTTACTACTTCTGGTGATGAGTACTGGAGCTCCGTAGGTTTTATAATAAGCACTCACAAGCACGTCAGCTCCTGCCTTACTTGCAGAATATGGGCTTGATGGGTCAATGTTGCTGAGCTCTGTAAATGAACCGTTTTCAATACTTCCATAAACTTCATCGGTTGATATTTGGAGGTACCTTTCAACATCGTACTTTCTGACATTTTCAAGGAGGTTGTAGGTTCCAATAACATCCGTCTTTACAAAGACACCTGGATCTTCGATGGACCTGTCAACATGGGTTTCAGCTGCGAAGTTAACAACGTAGTCACAGTCCTTCATGACATTTTTAACAGCTTCTGCATCTCCAATATCTCCCTTAACAAATTCAATCTTATCTTTCACATCATCAAGGTATTTGGGATTAGCTGCGTAGGTTAGTTTATCGAAAACAACCAGTTCGTGGTCATATTTTTCAACCATCTGATGCACGAAGTTACAGCCTATAAAACCTGCACCACCAGTAATAAGCATTTTCATATTTTTTTCACCATCTAAATTTTTATAAATAACATTATGAAACGAAACATATTAAACTTAATTTTTAAACTAAAAATTGGAATTTGTAGTTAAAAGAATGTTCAGTAAAAGATTTGTTTTCATGTATTTTAATCTTTGACCCATTCACATGACAATCTCAACTAGTAAATATGGGATTATCTCAAAAATTTTATATACTCCATTCCTATTAAACCATTACTATAAACGTAACAATTTAAATGCTGTTATATTGCAGCTAAATAGAATATTGTATTTATCAAGTTTTTTATGTGAAATTGATCATAGTAATTGTGGTGATTTAAAAATGAAAGCGGTTATACCTGCTGCAGGTTTAGGTACTAGATTTTTACCTGCAACTAAAGCGCAGCCAAAAGAAATGCTGCCTGTATTCAATAAACCAACCATTCAATACGTGGTTGAAGAGGCAGTTGCATCTGGAATCGACGATATCCTCATTATAACTGGTAAGGGTAAGAGATCAATAGAAGATCATTTTGATAAATCATTCGAATTGGAATATTTCCTTAAAAATAGTGGGAAAACCGAGAGACTCCAGGAAATCGAGTCCATATCTGAAATGGCCGATATTTATTATGTAAGGCAGAAAAAACAGGAAGGACTGGGTGATGCAATAAGATGTGCCAAGAAACATGTGGACGGTGATGCCTTCGCAGTCCTCTTGGGTGACACAATAGCAAGGTCAAAAGAACCATGCACAAAACAGCTCTTAGACATTTATAACAAGTACGAAGCATCAACAATAGCCATTGAAAAGGTTCCTGACGAAAAGGTTGAAAGGTACGGAATAATTGGTGGTAAAAAGATCTCTGAAGATCTCTACGAGATTGAGGAACTGGTTGAAAAACCTAAACTCGAAAATGCACCATCAAACCTTGCTATTACAGGTAGGTATGTTTTTGCACCAGAGATATTTGATCATCTACAAAATGTCGATCCTGGTTTTGGTGGGGAAATACAGTTGACTGATGCTATGAAGTCACTGGATAAAATTTATGGCCATATATTCGATGGAAAAATCTACGATATTGGAAACACCGTTGAATGGCTCAAGAGTTCCGTTGAAATTGCCCTGGAAGATCCTGAAGTAGGGGAGGATCTGAGAAATTATTTGACCGGAATAATCAAATAAAAAGATTAAATTAGTATTGAAACCGTAATAACCTGTAAATAGACATTCAACAATAAATTCGGTTCAATTATAATTTTTTTTTAACAAAAAATATATTTTATTACTTTAAATCATTATTTTTTTTATGCCAGTTCCATGCTGTTTCTATAATCACTGAAATATCGCTGTATTTCGGTTTCCAGTTAAGTACGCTCTTGATCTTATCAGAACTTCCAACAAGCACAGGAGGATCTCCAGGTCTTCTTTCAGATTCAACAGCAATAATTTCCTTTCCTGTAACTTGACGTGCCCTGTCTATAACTTCCTGGACTGAAAAACCACTTCCATTACCTAAATTAAAATAATCACTTTTACCACCCTTTTCAAGGTATTTTAAAGCTTTTAAATGTGCGTCAGCAAGGTCTGTGACATGAATATAATCTCTGATACAGGTGCCGTCTTCAGTTTCATAATCAGTACCAAAAATTTTAATATTTTCCCTTTTACCAATCGCAGCGTCCAGTATGAGTGGAATTAAATGGGTTTCGGGGTTGTGATCTTCACCTACTTCAGCATCGGGATCAGCGCCGGCTGCATTAAAATACCTCAAAGAAACGTAATTTAAATTATACGCACGGCTGTAGTCATCAAGAACAGTTTCAACCATTAATTTTCCCCTTCCATATGGATTTATGGGGTTTTGAGGATGGTTTTCTGTGATTGGAATTTCAACTGGATTTCCATAGGTTGCACAGGTGGATGAGAACACCAGTTTTTTCACATCAAATTCCAGCATGACCTGAAGCAGGTTCAAGGTGTTGCATACATTGTTCTGGTAATATTTCTGGGGATCTGTTACTGACTCACCAACGTAAGCAAATGCAGCGAAATGCATTACAGCATCTACTTGATATTTCCTGAACACTTCCCTTATGGATTCAATATCTCCAAGATCTCCCCTTTCTAAACTGCCCCATTTCACAAAATCATCGTGACCGTAACTCAAATTATCAAAAACAACTGTTTCATAGCCGTTTTCTGAAAGCATTTTGTTTATGTGGGATCCTATGTACCCAGCCCCACCAACTATAAGAATCATGATCTAATCTTATTGGGTTTCACATAAAAAAAAGTTTCCAAATCAACAGTAACCTGAAACATATATTTTTTAATTCAAAATTAATCAGCAGTCTTTAAATTAATCAATGAGTATCCTAATTTTGCCTCAATTTAATAAATCTTATTTTCCTATTTGAAGAACGTTAAATTAACGCATAATTTACAGCGAAAAATAGGGGATTATTAAAGTTTATTAAAGATTTAATTCCTTAAATAGCTGTTTTTAACAATTTTTATAAGTTTCTGTGAACATATATTATGTTAAAGGTGGGATAAAAAAATGGGAAAAGTAGAGTTAAACCGAGAAAATATCAACAAGTGTCTTTGTGCAACATGTCCTGTACAGATCAATAGTCAATGTTCCAAGGACAAGCTTGAAGTTGTGAATCAGAAGCTTGAGAAAGATGGTGATGTTAAAGACATGTTTAAAAATGAAGAACTTCCCCTTGTTTACTGTGCTATTGGAGTGGCAGACTGTGATGATCTTTCAAGTATGTAACTCTGTAAATGCACTCAATGTCCCGTATGGCTGGAAAACAATCTTGCAAACAACGAACCTATCGAATACTTCTGTGTGGAGGGTGTTCCAAAGTAAGTTTAAGATTCAGATTCGTAAATTTTTAATCTAAAACTTTTTTTTAATAGAATTACGGTTCGATCAAACAGCCATTCAGATTGAATTTAACCCAATGCAACACGATTTCAACCCACAGAACATATGAATAAAATCATGCATCTGCCAATTTAATCAATATACCATTTGATATACATACTTCAGAATGAAACCATATCCACTGCTTCAGTCTTAAAGAGATTTCATTGAATTTCCCATTACAACAATGATCAAAAACTAGAGAATTAAAGGTTTAAAGTGTAGTAATCTCCGTCTGGAAGCTGTAATTTACTTATAAGTCCCTTATTTTCCAGAGACGCGATTATGTTGTATGTTTTAAGGCTGTTGAGTTTAAGCTCACCATAGAGCATCTGTCCTTCAACAAGTGTTTTGGATATCTTCCCATCACCCCCAACAAATTCCTTGATGATTTCAAAAGCTTTTTCTTCCGTCTGATTCAGCTCTTCACTGGCCACTTCCTCTTTAGAATCCCACACATTAACATTTCCAGTTTCAAGGAGTTTCACTGTGTTGTCACTGTAATTTATGATAGATTTATCGTTTAAGTTGTGTAAAATATCTTTCAAATCAACTTCGGACATGTCTAAATCTAATTTAAGTATTCTGTAGGGAACTCCTTCCTTGTACTCATTTTGAAAGTACTTAACCTGATTCAGGACCCTGTTTTCTTTTTTAGTTATGTGGAGCATGTAAAATGTGTATGTATCCATCATAAATTAAATATTTCCCATATTGATATATTGAATCGTATCTCCAATAATTTAAAAACCTTCAAATCTCAGCTTAAACAATCAAAATAAAATGAACACACTTTTAAAATTTTTTTAAATGGTCCTTGATGTTTTTATCAACATAGAATGTATTTCCTTGTGAACATTCATAAAAAAATATTGAGAATTAAATAATGGTATGTATAATATTAATTTAATCAAGACCATGTTGAGGAAGGTTTAGAAATGTTAGATTCACTCTATCAAAGGGCACTACTAAAGAGAGATGAGATAAACCAGAAGATCAGTGATGATTTTAGGGATGCAGATGTGGATCCGTCCACTGAATGGATTCCACACAACATTAAAGAGGATGATGGAAAGTGTTCCATAGCTGCAGGTGATGGGAGTATCAACAAAAAAAATTTCATGGGATTCATATTCTATGCTATCGATGCAGAATGTTTAGTTTTCAATGATAAACTCATGAAGATAGGAAACTCAGAAATTGACATCATACCACACCACGACTTTGTAGAAGACAGGTTAAGAAACTACATGGGAATATTTGAGGTCAAAAATGCACTTAGAGCACTTAAGGAACATGAAATAGATTATCTTCTATTCGATGGTTCAATAATGGGAAACCTCATAAGGCCAATTCCAATGGAAAAAAGACTTAAAGCAGAGATTAAGGATAAAATAAAGGATAAATACGTACACAAACTTAGAGATGCCCTTGATATAGACCTGAACAATTCAAGGGTAGGAATAACTTCTTCACAATTTACAGAGGAAATGAAAGAGTTTGAAGATCCTGTAAATGCCATGATATACCTCGAAAGTATTGAAAACCTGCTAGTGATAAAGAAACTCCTGGAAAATGAAAGATCTGTCATGGGCATATCAAAAACTTCCACCAACAGGGAATATTTCGACTATAAAATTCCGGATATGGCAATATTTGATAGGTACAGCAGAGAAGAGGGATTCACCAAACCAAAGCCAATAGGCATTTCTAAACGTGATTTTCCAGTTGAAGACAAATTTTTCATGGGTTTAACCTTCACTATATTCTATGCAAGACTCGAAAATCACAAAAACATACTGAAGTTTGAACTTCCTTACGAGGCTAATGAAAAAGATATAAAAAAAATATTGGGAACAATTAAAAATCACAGTGCTGAAGGATATCCGTTATTACTAAAAAAAGCACATAATGATGTTGTAATAAAGAGAAAAGACCTTGAAAATCTTTCAAAGATTATAGGATTCATGGAAAAAAGTGGGAGAGAGATGTTATGACTGGAGAAGTTATTGGAAGGTGTGTGGGTGAAACATCACTGGCTGATGTCAGTTTTATATCCAAGGAAATGCCAATGATGGGAGAGTATGTTACCATGGAATATGATGGTAAAAAAGTCCTTGGAATGATCGAAGGGCTGGTAAGGGGAAGCGTATCCATAAACGATGAAATCTATGATCCAAGAACTATAGAAAAGATCAGACAAATGGAGGGTGATGATCATTACCTCAAGGGAAATGTGAGAATACTTGGAGATGTGGAAAACAACCTCAGAATTCCCAGGACACCAGCACCACCAGGCACCGAAATCAGATCCGCAGACTCTGAAATATTAGAGAAGATATTTCAGGTTGATGGGGCAGGACTCAAACTTGGTAACCTCATTACCCAGGAAAATGTGCCTGTGGAGGTGGATATAAATAAGATGGTATCACGCCACCTAGCAGTCCTTGCAATGACTGGAGCTGGAAAATCAAACACAGTCTCAGTAATAGTAGACGGACTTTTAAAGGTCAATGGGAGTGTTTTAATATTTGATATGCACTCTGAATATGCTAATACAAACTTTGGGGATGATAAGGTCAACATTCTCAAGCCGAAAATAAACCCCATTTACATGTCATTTTCTGAGGTTAAAAAACTCTCAAACATACCTCCAAATGCATACGTGCAGGAGAGATACTTCAGAAAAGCCTACAACTTAGCCAAAAAGGATTTGGAAAAGGGCGGTGTAGGAAAGGACTTCATAGGTTTAATACTTTCAAAACTCGAATCATGGCTGATGGAAGAATCGGATGAATCCAATGGAAAAACTGCCAATTCATCAGATAGAAAATCCATCACAGACGTGCTGAACAAGGTCGAAGACATGAAGCTCAAGTACGGTAACATCTTGAGCCTTGAAGCACCGAACATAATTGACAGCATCAAGGTTTCTAAGGCCAACATCCTAGATCTGGGATCAGTTGATGAGTTTGCATCGGACGTGGTTGTGAGTCATGTTCTCAGAACTGTTCTAAAAAGTAGAAAAGATTATCTGAGGCAAGGTGAAGGTCTTGAGTTCCCGGTGTTCCTCATAATTGAAGAGGCACATATACTTGCCCCTCAAAATAGGAAAACAGAATCTAAACTATGGATTAGCAGAATTGCTAGGGAAGGACGTAAATTTTCAGTGGGGCTTTGTCTTGTGAGTCAAAGTCCGAAATCCTTGGATTCAGATGCGCTTTCACAGGCAAACAACATGATCATACTCAGACTCGTGGAACCCACAGATCAGAGTCATGTTCAAAGGGCAAGTGAAAGTTTAAGTGATGATCTCATTGCCCAACTGCCATCACTGAACATAGGGGAAGCAATAATATTAGGTTTAATGACCAGAATACCAACACTTGTAAGGATCGATGAGTTCACTGGTAAAATTTCCGGTGGAGATCTCAACGTGGTTGAAGAATGGTCTAAAACAGCTAAAAAACAAAGATCGATCCTTGAAGAGCAGAGAAGAGAGTATGAGGATCTTGGAGGAGATTACTGATGCAATTTGTCCATATGGCAGATACTCACCTTGGTTACAGACAATACGGACTTTCAGAACGTGAAACAGATTTTCTTGATGTGTTTGATAGGGCCATTGAAGAGGTTGTGAGCGAAAGACCGGACTTTGCAATCCATTCTGGAGATCTTTTTGAATATTCAAGACCTCCTACAAGAGCACTTTTAACGGCTCAAAAGGGGATTTTTAGACTTAAATCTGCCAACATCCCATTTTATGCAATTGCTGGTAATCATGATATAGTCATGAAAAAAAATGCTCTCCCTCCACATATACTCTTCAAAGATTTTGGTTTAAAGGTTATAAGTCCTAATAATCCTTCTTTTGTAGAAAACGGTGTTTTTATAGGGGGTGCACCCTATGCATCCAAGTACACATCGAAACATCTGATTGAAAGATTAGAGAAAGTGGAGAAAGATTCTGAGAACTATCATAAAACCATACTGGTGCTTCACCAGGGAATTGACAGGTACCTGCCATATGAATATGAAGTTAAAATTGGAGAACTTCCAAAAACGTTCAACTACTGTGCATTTGGCCATATCCACGAAAGAATAATCGACGATTTTGGTGATGGGAAACTTGTCTATCCAGGTTCCACTGAAATATGGAGATCAAACGAGGTAGATGGTTACAAACGAAATGGTAAAGGATTTTATTTGGTTGATATTGGGGGAGATATTCCAGAAATTGAGAAGATAGATCTTGAGATGTCTCGTGATTTTATCAAAGAAGTTGTTAAATACTCCCAACTTGAAGAGGAGATAAAGCGGCTTCAGGATCTCATAGTTCAGATGAGTAAGAAACCCATTTTGAACTTAACAGTCACGGGTGGAAACTTCAGCAGATCTGAAATATACGACATAATCAACAACGCACTCTCAGATGACTGTCTGTCTGTCAGATCGAGATACAAACCAGATCTTGTAGAGGAAATGATTGACCTGGAGAAGTATGAGAAGGATGCGTTAAATATAAACCGGATGATAAATGAGCGTTTAAAGGATTTTAACGATGAAAAAGTATCTGAACTTGCAACAGGACTGCTAAAGGAAATGTCAGAGGGTGACATGGATAAAGCTAGTGAAATGACACGAAATTTCTACGAGGAACTACATGATAATTGAAAACCTAGAGATGAAGAATTTCAAATCACACAAAGATACCAGAATAGATTTTGACACAGGTATAACCATTATAATGGGTGGAAATGGAGCGGGTAAATCAAGCATCCTCGAGGCTGTCAGTTTCGCACTTTTCAAACAGCATTCAAGTAAAAAAATTGAACAGCTCATAACCCTGGGTGATGTTAAGAATAAGCTCTACGTAAAATTGGAATTCACCTCAAACGGCAGAACTTACAGGGTCACAAGGGAAAGGGGCAAATCTGGTTCCAAGGCCACTATAAAAATCAAGGATCATGGGGGATTTCAGCAACTGGCATCTGGAGATACTCAGGTAACCAATGAAATTCAGAACATACTTGAAATGGATGGTGATCTGTTTTTAAATGCGGTCTATGTACGGCAGGGAGAAATAGCCGATCTTGTTGATAAAACACCATCAGAAAAGAAACAGCTAATTGGAAAACTCCTGGGTATAGACTCACTTGAAAAAGCATGGAAAAACATGAAACAAATAATGGATGTTTATACACAGAAAAAAATCAGGTTGGAAGGCACTTTAGAGAATACAGATTCAATAACTGAAGAAATAAAATCCATCAAAGAGGAAAAAACTAAATACGCTGTTCAAATTGAAACCATAACCTCAAATATCAATGCAATGGAAGCTGAACTGGATTTAATGAATCAAGACAATGAAAAACTTCATAAGGATGAAATAGTCTTTGAAAGCGCCACCACTAATATTAAAGCCAAGGAACAGTTATTAAATGAATTAAATGGAAATGAAATAGATATTCAAACACAACTTAATGAAATAGCTGATAAAGAATCTGAGATGGCAAAAATAGCCCCTAAACTTCCAAAACTTGAAAAGCTCATTTGTTTGAAGGAATCCCTTGAAAAGTTACGAAATTTTAAAAAGGACAGTACCAGATTAACCGATGTTCTTGAAAAAATATCTGAACTTGAAGAGAAAATAAGGGCCAACCAACAATTTAAAGAAAAATACTCTGCAGTTTCTGATGAAATTAACCAGATTCAGACGAACAGATCCGAGTTTGAAGGATCAAGAAAACTGCTTGACGGGAACAACAATCAAAAGGAAGAAACCCTTAGAAAAATGGGAGTATCACACAACAAGATTGTTAAACTCATGGAAAATGCAAACCAAGTATTGGGAACCAAATTCACCCTCATAGAAGAACTTGACTCTCACATTCAAAGAATTAAACCCGAAACCAAACTGGAGATCGATGAACTAACTGAAAAGATCAACCAGCTTAACAAGGATATATCCAACCTTGAAACCCAGAACAAAGACCTTAAAAAACCCATAAAAGAACTTGAATATGTAAAGGAAAAGTGCCCTATCTGTGAGTCGGAGATCGATGAAATCAAAAGGAACGAACTCATAAAGAGATATCAATCCCAAATAAACATGAATACAAATAAAATATCCAACTTTTCCAGTGCACTTAGCATGTTCACACGCACAAAACTGGATTTAGAAGCCAAGTACAGTGCAATCCAGAATATAAATATAGATGTGATGAAGGAACAACTGGAAAACCTTAAAAATGGTCAGAATGATCTTAAAACTCTTAAAGATTCAAATAATGATCTTAAAGTCAAGGTAGATTCTCTCGATAAATTGGATGGGGAACTTCGTGAAAAGAAACAGATTCAAGCTGATTTAAGACCTAAATGTGATGAATATTTAAGTGCAAAGGGATCCCTAGAATCTTTAGGAGATCCAGAAGAACTCAGGAAACAACTCAAGGATGCTGATGACAACGTTTCCGTGATGACAGATAAGGTAAGGAGCTTAATCGAGGTAATTGGGGCAGTTGAGAATCTGGACGAGGAAATTGAATATTTCCAAGGTCTGAAATCGAAGTATCAAAATCTTTCAGGAGCCATCACATCTAAAGAATCAGCATTAAACAGAATTAGTAGGGTCAGAAACAGTATCACTGTTACCCAACAGGAATTAGACAAATTGAAACAGGAAATTGAATCTATTGCCTACGATAAAGAAAAGCATCAGGAATTGAAACAAACCATTAAATCAGAACAAGATAAACTTTTAGAATTAACTGGTAAAAGACAAGAATTAATTGGACTCCAGACAGGTGCAGAGAACAGTTTGAAAGGACTTCAGGATAGGCTTGAATCTTATGAAAAATTTAAGAAGGAAATGATAACTCTAACAGATTTTATAAGATTACTGGAGTACATTCGTGATCTCTATGGGAAAGATGGTGTTCAAAAAGATTTAAGGGATTTTTCAAGGCCTTTAATAGAACAGAATACCCGGGATTTCTTTGAAAAATTCAACTTCGAGTACTCAGATATAAGGCTTGACAACGAATACGATGTTACGGTCTATGGGCCTGCTGGTGAAAGCAATCTGGATATGATAAGTGGGGGAGAAAAAATAGCTGTTGCCCTGGCACTTAGACTTGGAATAACCAAGACACTTTCAGGTGGAAGTCTGGAATTAATCATGTTGGATGAACCAACCATACACCTTGATGCCTACAGACGCCAGGAACTCATAGACTTGCTTAAGAGAATGTCCATCATTCCACAGATGATCATTGTAACCCATGACAGTGATCTAGAAGATGCTGCAGACAACATACTCAAGGTAGAAAAGGATGAGGGAGTCTCCCTGGTCCATACCTGAACTTAAATTGATTTTTTTAATTTTTTTTACCCCATTTTGTTTTATTAGTGCTGCAAAGATACCTACAAAGCATATCACTGTGCACACTATGAAGACTATGTGAATACTGCTTAGAAGGGCAGGGTACTGTTCCTGTGTGATGGCAACGTTACCTATGAATATGGCAAATACCATGAGTGCAAGTCCCATGCTCAGTGTATGGCCTAATAAACGCATTGTGCTCACAATTGCTGATGCCACGCCTTTCATTAAAAATAAAAAAAAACAGTTTAAAAATTAGAAATTTGGGTTAAAAAACTCTAGTTTAAAAGATTAGAAAAATGTTTGATCAGTTTGATCAAACAATATTATGCTTCTGAAGGAGTCTTAGTTCTTCTGTAGAGAGTTTTTTACCCTCTTTGAACCTTTCGAAGATGTCCTTAGCAACTTCCTTCTCAGCCAGGTTTTTCTTCTTACTCTTTTCACTTTCGATGTTCCGTTCTTTGGCTTTGACTTTGTCTAGGCCCTTATTTTTCTTTCTAATTTCGTTTAGAACGGCTTTAACTTCTTCGTGTTTTGCAGAAGCTGATTCACGTGTTTCTATAAACTTGTTATGAGCTGTATCTGCTTTTGCCCTTACTTCATCAATATTTTTGAAGTACTCGAGCATCTTTTCGTGAGTTTCCTGAGCCTTGTCTGAAAATTCAACTACCTTAGCATGGTGTCCTTCTGATACTTCTTTAAGTGCGGCTGCTTCGGTTTGAACCTTTTCATCTTCCTTCATTTCAGACAGGGTTTTGCTTAGATCCTGAACCTTTTTAACTAGTTCATTTTCCTTTCTCATATCCAGAACTTTGGTTTCGATGGTTTTTTCGATCTTGTCGATCTCATTTTGAATCTTGAGAATGTCCCTTCTTCCAGAGGCATATTCCAACTTTTTAAGTTCTTGGTTAGTTTCATCCCTTAGTTTTTTGTACTTGCGAACTTCCTTATTGATCTGGTCACGTTCATCACGGTACTTGAGTGCTTTGTCGAGATTTTCTTTAATACTAGCGTTTAATTCATCCCTAGTCTTTTTGAATTCACGAGCGTTCTCATTCAGATCGTCACGTTCTTTAGTTAGTACTTTAAGCTGTTTTTCAAGTTCTTTTTTGTTTGAAAGAAGTTCTCCAAAACTCTTTCCAGCATCAGGATTTGGTTCAGCTTTTACATCTGGAGATGGTTTTTCTGACTTTTCCTTTTTGTCCTCGTCATCTTTTTTATCATCGTCAGAGGATTTTTCATCTTTTGCTGGTTCCTTTTCAGAACTTTCTTCTGCTTCAGCTGTTTTTTCTGGTTCTGCTTCAGTTGTTTCTTCTTCAGCTGTTTCTGTGGTTTTTTCTGGTTCTGCTTCAGTTGTTTCTTCTTCAACTGTTTCTGTGGTTTTTTCTGGTTCAGCTGCTGCTTCTTCTTCGGAAGGTTTTTCTTCTTCTTCTGAAGGCTTTTCATCTGCTGATTTGGCAGTTAATTCAGAATTTTCATCTGGGAAAATTTCTAAAAGTTCTTTCAAATCTCTTTTTTCAACAATTACATCAGCTTTTTCTTTTAAAACTGGTTTTGCATTAAATGCTATTCCTAAACCTGCTTCTTCAAGCATTGACACATCGTTTGCTCCGTCTCCTACAGCTGCAGTTTCTTCTGCTATTATATTTTCCATTTCCATAATCTCCTTCAGGACTTCGGCCTTCGAACCTTTAACGAGGGGACCGCTTACTTGTCCTGTTAATTTTCCCTCTTCTTCATGGAGAATATTAGAAAATGCATAATCCAAACCTAAAGTATCCTTCATCCTTTCTGCGATGATTTCAAAACTACCGGTTATGGTTGCAATTTTATATCCTCTCTTTTTAAGTTCTGCAATAGTTTCTTCAGCTCCCTCCATAAAGGGTATCTTAAAAACGACTTCCCTGATATCTTCCACCGAGGCACCCTTTAACAGTGCCACCCTCTTGTTGAGGGAAGTTTCAAAATCTAGATCGCCTTCCATTGCTTTTTTAGTTATTTCAGATATTTTTGATTCAACGCCCATCAATTTTCCAATTTCATCAATTGCTTCTCCATCAATAAGAACGTTATCAAGATCAAATGCTATGAGTTTAATCAAAAGATCACCGAGTTACATCAAATAAATAAATAAAATTATATCAAATCCAGTTCAGCTAGTCGTTCTTTAGTTTTTTCTACTCCAAGCTGAGCATCATCGTTGGTCTTTGCACCGGTACAGACAACTTTACCTGAGCCGAATAATAGTAAAACAACTTTAGGGTCGTCAAGTCTGTAAACCAATCCTGGGAATTGTTCGGGTTCGTATTCTGTGTTCTCGAGGTCTAATGCCACTGATTCTAAATTCAATGTTTTACCCAGGTTTGCAGATGCAACTATGTTCTGAACTTTAATTTCAAATTCATGGGGGATTTCAGTATCAAGGCTTCTCATCTTGTCCACGGCTATATGTATTGCTTTTTTTGAATCTTCTATAGATTTAGCGCCGGTACATACAAGTTTACCCGATCCGAATATTAGTGCTGCTGTTTTTGGTTCTTTTAATTTATAAACCAATCCTGGAAATTGTTCTGAGTTGTACTCAACACCTTCCAGTGCAGGAGCGACTTGGGGAAGGTCCAAAGACTTTCCAAGGGCGGCTGATGCCACTATGTTTTCAACTTTAATTTCTACAGTTGTCATTACATTCCTCCAGATGTATTTAATATAATCAGAATTGAGTTAATAATTTATAGTATTGATTCTATAAAATTTAAATTAATCCTTCAAGTTATATAAAAGTATTTTTTAGTTGACTATTTATATAGTTTTTATACTGATTTAAATAGTTTCAACATAGAACCCGATAACAGATCATTAGTTTGACTATATAAATAAATTTTTTTACTTAGGTTCAAAACCAGCACTAATATTTATCGATCTTAAACCTGAAATTCTTCGAAATTTGTTCCATATGTATTTTTTTAGTTGTTTATCATGGTATGGTGGTTGAAATTTACCTTTCTTAATAATTCATCTTAGATACACGGAAATTCAAATGAAAAAATTAATTAATAAGAGATTTACTTATATTATTTATCAATTCAGATAGCTGTTGTTATAATGAGCCCTAAAAAGTACCGTCAACAATTACTTGATTTAGAGATAGATGGATTTGAAGTAGATGTATCTACCATTGATATTGCGATGGAAACTTTAAACGAGTTAAACGAGCTTGAAAAAATTTTAAGTAAAATACGTTACAACCTTCGTGCAGACATAAGGGCAGTACGAATGGATTTCATGGGCAGGCTTCAAGAGATTGATCAGTCTGCAAATGTGAAACAGGGTTTGTTCAAGCGGAAAAAATCAGTTTCTCAAATTGTTAAGGAGAAAAAGGAATTGACCAAGGAAAGAAACCTGACCATAGCATCTTATACTGTTGTTGAGAACACAATAGATGATTACCTTGATCAGATCGAACAGTCAAAGTACTACATAAAAAACTCGATCCAGCACAGGGTTGGAAATTAAGTAGAGGTGCTAATTTGATAGAAGTTGAAGTGAAGGCAAAGGTTAAGAATTTTTCAAGCATAAAAGAAAAATTAGCTGGTATGGGGGCAGTGAAAATTAAGGATGAGTACCAGAGTGATACCTATTTCAACGCCCCTGACAGAGATTTTGGTGTTACTGATGAAGCCCTCAGGATCAGAGAAATTCCTGAAAATTCGGGTAAAAAATTTATTTTAACCTATAAAGGGGCTAAAATGGATGATCTTAGTAAAACGCGTCAGGAAGTAGAAGTAGATATCACAGATTCCGAAAAGATGGCGCTCATACTCACAAATCTTGGCTTCAGAAAGGCTGCAGTCGTAACCAAAGACAGGGCCATATACCATTTGGATGAATTCATAATCACACTCGACACTGTCCATGGAGCTGGAACCTACGTTGAGATAGAGACTGGTGTTGATGAGGGAAAGGATACAACAGAATCATTAAATAAGATCTTTGAAATCTACAAAACCATGGGTATTGAAGGTGGGTTTGAGAGGAGATCCTACCTTGAGCTTTTGGGAGTACCCTGAATAACATGGATATGGATCAGTTTAATGGAAAAATAAAACTATATAAATATATTGATCCAATAACATTATCATAAATTGAAATTGCAAAAAGAAATATAATTAAAGCAATTGAATCAAAAAAGTATATAAAATATATTGTAAGATTCCTGAACGAAAAAATTATTCAATTTCTTTAGGGATTTTTGTTTTTTAAGTAAAAAAATAAGGTGGTAATTCATTGCAATACCTAGTAAGCCCCTTCAATAAAGAAGCTAATATAAAGTTTCCAGAGAAAATTACCGTGTACGACACTACTCTAAGAGATGGAGAACAAACTCCGGGGGTGTGTTTAAGAACTCCAGAGAAACTTAAAATAGCAAGAAAATTGGACGAAGTAGGAATTCATCAAATTGAAGCAGGATTTCCTGTTGTATCTAAAGAAGAAAAAAAATCTGTGTCTGCAATTGTAAATGAAGGATTAAATGCCCAGATTTTGTGTCTGTCACGTACCAAAAAATCAGACATAGACACGGCCATAGACTGTGATGTTGATGGTATAATAACCTTCATGTCAACATCGGATCTGCATTTGAAGCACAAGATAAAAATGAGTCGTGAGGAAATTTTAAACGTCTGCATGAACTCCATAGAACATGCAAAAGACCACGGCTTATTTGTAGCATTTTCAGCTGAAGACGCAACCAGAACAGACCTTGATTTCCTCAAAAAGATGTACAAAAAGGCTGATGACTACAAAGTTGACAGGGTTCACATAGCAGATACTGTGGGTGCAATCAGTCCCTATGGAATGGATTACCTTGTTAAACAGTTAAGATCAACAATCAATGCTGAAATAGCTCTTCACTGTCATAACGACTTTGGAATGGCCCTTGCAAACTCAATTGCAGGATTACTTGCAGGTGCAAATGCTGTTTCTACAACTGTAAATGGAATTGGGGAGAGGGCGGGAAATGCAGCCCTAGAAGAACTGGTAATGTCACTCAAGTTTATCTATGGAGTTGATCTTGGTTTTGATGTGAGTAAGTTCTGCGAGCTTTCGAAACTTGTTGAATCTCTGACACACATGGACATACCATACAACAAACCAATCGTTGGTAAGAACATTTTCCGCCATGAATCTGGAATTCATGTGGATGCTGTGATAGAGGAACCCCTCACCTATGAACCATTTTTACCTGAACTTATCGGACACCGTAGACAAATTGTTCTTGGTAAACATTCAGGATGCAGGGCTGTAAGAGCAAAGTTGAATGAATGCGGTATAGATGTGACCAAGGACGAACTTTGCAAAATTGTTGAACAGGTTAAGAGCAAGAGAGAAGAGGGTAACTACATCAATGACGAGCTATTCAACAGTATTGTGGCTTCTGTTAGGGGTCCTTTTGAACTTTAAATATTATAATAAAAACCTGATCTTTGGATCCTGTTAGCCCAGGGTTCAGAAATGGATATGAGTGATAATAAATGAATATTACAGAAAAAATACTGGCCAGGGCAGCGGGTAAAGAAGTGGTGCATCCTGGAGAAATTATAGAAGTTGATGTGGATCTTGCGATGGCACACGATGGAACATCACCACCAACCATAAACAACTTCAAAAAGATCCAGGATAAGGTCTGGGATCCAGAGAAGATAGTGATAATATGTGATCATACTGTGCCCCCAAACACCATAGGCTCTGCAGAGTTTCATAAGGTTTCAAGGGAGTTTGCAAGGGATCAGGGAATAAAAAATTATCTGAATCATGGTGAAGGAATATGTCACCAAGTACTTCCAGAATATGGTTTTGTCAAACCAGGGGAAGTTCTTGTTGGTGCAGATTCCCACACATGTACTCATGGTGCATTTGGAGCATTTGCAACAGGTGTGGGTGCAACAGACATGGCATTTATTTTTGCAACTGGCCAGACCTGGTTCAGGGTTCCTGAAGCCTACAAGATAACTGTGGATGGGAAGTTGGGCAGTTTCGTCAGTGCCAAAGATGTTATTTTAAATGTGATCGGTGAAATTGGAACCTACGGAGCAACCTATAAATCCCTGGAATTTCATGGGAACACCATAGACTCCATGGATGTTGCTGGTAGAATGACCATATGCAACATGGCAATAGAGAGCGGTGCTAAAAATGGGATAATGGAACCCAACAAAGCCACCCTACAGTATCTGAAGGATAGGAATGTGGAAGGATTTAATGTTGTAAAGTCCGATCCTGATTATGAATATGAAAAGGAATACTTCTTCGATGTAAATGACATGGAACCCCAAGTGGCATGTCCACACAACGTTGATAATGTTAAACCAGTATCCTCAGTATCTGGAAAGACCATAACACAGGCCTTTATTGGTTCATGTACCAATGGAAGAATGGAAGACCTGGTGGCTGCGGCTGAAGTTTTAGATGGAAAAAAAGTTCATCCTGATGTTCGACTCCTGGTAATTCCAGCATCTGCTGAGATATACAAAAAAGCCATGCACAGTGGATTAATAGATATATTTATGGATTCAGGAGCAATAATCTGCAACCCTGGATGCGGGCCCTGTCTTGGAGGACACATGGGTGTTCTGGCATCTGGTGAAGTTTGCATAGCAACAACCAACAGAAACTTCCTGGGAAGAATGGGTGACCCTGAATCGGAAGTTTACCTTGCTAATCCTGCAGTGGTTGCTTCTTCAGCACTTTCAGGCGAAATTAACGATCCAAGGGATTAAAATGGATAAAACTATTCTTGATGCTATAGAAGTTATAGAATCTAAAGTTGGAAACCTTTCAAACGCACAGAAGATTCTACTAACAACAGACGGTTCTATTACATCTATACTAGATGTTATCAAGGGCCATGCGAAAATAGAAACTCTCGAACAGAAGTTTATAGAAGCTGATGAAAAAATTGCCAAACTTCTGGATATAGAAGTGGGGGATGAAGTCAATTACAGGGTTGTGGTTATTGAAACCAATGAACCCCTTATATACGCGATCTCATTAATACCAATTAAAAGGCTTGAAAACGATTTTAAAGAGGACATTATCAGGGCAGATATTCCAATCGGAAGAATACTTAGAAAACACAACATAGAATCCCGCAGGGAAATAAAATCTGTTTACAGTGAAAAACCATCACCAGAAATTTCTGGAATATTCAACACAGATTCTACGATGCTTGCAAGGACTTACAACATAATTCATCACGATGAAATATTAATATGGCTCATGGAAACTTTTCCATACTCCAATTTCAGAAATTAAAAGGATTTTTATTAGGTTGGGGGAATAATAGATGGGTGTAAAATTTAAAGACATTGTAACTCCAGAAAATATAAAATTTCAGGACTTAGAATCAAAGATCGTGGCTTTAGATGCGGCAAATGTAATTTACCAGTTTCTCTCAAGCATCAGACAGGTGGATGGAACACCCCTCATGGACCAGAACAAAAATATCACATCCCACTTCAGCGGCATACTCTATCGAACTTCTTCATTAATAGAAAAAGGAATAAAACCCATATACATCTTTGACGGTGTATCGGATGTACTTAAAAAGGAGACCCAGGCTAAACGAAGGGAAGTGAAGGAAGAATCCCAGAAAAAATGGGATAAAGCCCTTGAAGAAGGTAACCTTGAAGAGGCAAGAAAGTACGCTGTAAGATCCTCCAGAATGTCCCGGGACATTATTGATGGATCCAAAAAACTTTTAGAAATCCTTGGAGTTCCCTATATCCAGGCACTGGGTGAAGGAGAAGCTCAAGCATCCTACATGGTTGATAAGGGGGATGCATGGTGTGTGGGTTCACAGGACTACGACTGTATACTCTTTGGAGCAACAAGGATGGTTAGAAACCTCACCATAACTGGTGGAAAGGCAAACCTGGAACTCATAACCCTTAAAAAAGTGCTTGAAAACATGGAAATCACCCGTGAACAACTGGTTGATATAGCCATACTTGTTGGTACGGACTTTAACAGGGGAGTTAAGGGTGTTGGTGCCAAAACAGGCTTAAAACTCATAAAAGAACATGGAGATATATTCACAGTTGTTGAAAAGAATGACTATGAAATGGATGTGGATCCTGCTGTACTCAGGGACATATTTCTAGAACACAACGTAGTCACTGATTACGATCTAAAATGGAGCTCACCAGATAAGGAAGCTGCAGTAGATTTCCTATGTAACCAGCATGACTTTTCAGAGCAGAGAGTTTTAAGTGCACTGGACAAGTTTTCAAAGATAGATAACAAACAAAAAAGTCTTGAAGACTGGTTTTAAGATAAAGGGATATTTTGTGAAGATACAAGATTAATTCAATATCAAGTACAATTAATCAAAAAAAATAATTCAGAGATTAACTGTAAATTATTCATTTAATCTCCAGATTGGAAATATTTTATTTTTATGTTAGTTTGGTAACTTTTCCGGTTACAATATTTTTCAGGTAGATAAACCAGTTTACACTGTTTTCTTGTTGCCATACAATGTTGTTACCAGATATAGCTGGATTCCACTGTGCAGCGTTCACAGATGATACTTTACTAACGACATTTGTAATGAGATTTTTCATGTACACAATACCGTCTAATCCACCCTGTTGCCATACAACGTAGTTACCTGAAATTGCTGGTACCCACTGATCTTCCTTGGAAGTTAATACTTTGCTTGTTACTCCTGTTTTAAGGTTTTTAACATATACTGTGGAACCTACACTAGGATTGTATTGCTGCCATGTGACGTAGTTACCAGATATTGCAGATGAGACTTGGGTTTCTTTGGATGATATCAATTTGATAGTACCGGTTATCAAATTTTTCAAGTACAATGAAGAAGTAGTGTATTGATGGTTAGTTTGTGTCCATATCACATTATTACCGTCAATATTAGCTTGTAGTTGATTTAATACTGATGACTGAACTTTACCATTTTTTCCGGTGGCAAGATTCTTATAATAAACATAACTAGTGCCACTATTTACCTGTGTCCAGACAACAGTGTTACCAGAAACTTTTGCATCATCCTGTAAAAGTTTTGATGATATGACTTTACCAACATATCCTGATGATAAATTTTTATAGTAAATATTAATGTTTTTCCCATTCTTCTGAGTCCACACAATTATATTGCCGGAAATTGAAGGATTATATTGATTAAGTACTGATGATGCTACCTTGGTGGTTTTTCCAGTTGCTAAATTTTTATAGTAAATATTAGAATGTCCACTAGCAGTAGTTACCCATACAACTCCTGTGCCTGTTACAGAAGGACTTGTATGATTTGATGCTACAGTTGCCACGTTTTTATTAGTACTTGTGTTTACGCTCGCAGCTGATGACGCTCCACACAACAAAAGTGCAAATAAAAAAGTAGTCAACAACATTATTCTTTTATTTTGCAAGTTTTATCACTCCTTTTTTTTTACTTAAGAAAAATCATGGATCTAAACTATCCTTTCCATGACGGATAATACTATAATACTGTAACTAATTAAATTTATCTAAATAATTATTTGGATCAAATCGTCCAATTACACCAGTATAACATTTCAAAAGTTTTTTGGGGAGAGATACATCCTGAAAACAAAGTTATTTTTACATATAATAATGTATGATAACAGATAAGCCGGTGAACCTTGATAAATCTTTTTAGAACCTACTAAAAGGAGGGATATTCTCCGAAAAATTCTGCAGCGTAAAGTCTGGCCCTTTCAACCTGCAAGGGATATTTAATCCTCAATTTGTCTTCAAATTCTTTTCTATTATCAGAACAGGCAATCTTCTGCATGATCTCAAAGTAAACCTTTTTGGAATTTTCTGAAGGGTTGCAGGGCATTTCAAGGGTTATGCACACATCTTCCCTTTTGAAAAGTTCAGTTCTAAGGTATGGTGCGACAGAACTTATAAGAACACCATCTTCCAGTTCTATGAGTGGTGGAACTCCTGCTTCATCTTTTCTATTAAGATTTATGAGTTTATGGTAACTTGAAGGTTTGTAGCAGTGCAGTTCAACGTATATTTCTGGTCTGTACTTCTTTATGATCTTAATGATGTTCTGACCCATTTTTGTCTTGTAATAACCTGGATCCAGGGTGCTCAAATACTTGCTCTCTGGGCAGTTGAAGAGGATGAGTTCACCATTTAAAACATCTGTTTCACTCAACTTTTTTAATGGTTCAATGGTGGTTAAACCCTCTTTTCCATGGACTCCTCCTATAAAAACACGGGTAGGTCCATTTTTTCCATTAATTTTTTTAATAAACTGCATTTATATCATTTTTATTTTAAAAAAAGAGTGAAGAGTTTTTGGGATTTATGTACCTTCATCCCAGTTTTTGAGGTATGCTACCTGTCTTTCTGTTAAACTGTCTATACCAATTCCCATTGCATTTAACTTGAGTTCTGCAACATCTATATCGGTCTCATCTAGGGTTTTGTAAACTCCAACTTCCAGTTTGTTATCAAGGAGGTACTTGGCTGATAGGGATTGCATTGCAAAGCTCATGTCCATTATTTCTGCTGGATGGCCCTGACCACGTTCTCCAGCAAGGTTAACAAGCCTTCCGTCCGCCAGTAGGTAGAGTTTTCTTCCGTCTTCTGTTGTGAATTCTTCAATATCAGGTTTAAGCAGCTTTGTGGATTTTGATATTTTTTGGAGGTCCTGTTTGTTTATTTCCACGTTGAAATGTCCGGAGTTTGCCATTATACAGCCATCTTTCATGTACTTGAAATCGTCTCCAGATACTACATCGATGTTTCCTGTGACAGTTATGATCATGTCAGCCTCTTTGACAGCTTCCCTTATTTTCATGACTCTGTAACCATCCATACGTGCTTCAAGTGCCCTTATTGGATCTATCTCTGTTACTATGACGTTTGCTCCGAGTCCTGCTGCTCTCATTGCAACTCCTCGACCACACCAGCCATAACCACAAACAACCAGTGTTTTTCCTGCTATTAATATGTTGGTGGATCCCATGATTGAATCGAAGGTTGACTGGCCTGTACCGTATCTGTTGTCAAACAGGTATTTCATGTAGGAATCGTTAACAGCCATCACAGGAAATTCAAGTGCTTTGTCAGCGTGCATTGCTTTGAGCCTGTGGATTCCGGTTGTTGTTTCTTCACATGCTCCTATGATCTTGTCCATGAGTTCCCTTCTTTCTTTGTGGACAAGTAATATCATGTCTGCACCATCGTCTATGATGATATCTGGTTCATGGTCAAGTACTTTGTTCAGGTTTTCATAGTACTCTTCGTTACTTTCTCCTCTCCATCCGTACATGTTCAGTCCCATGGATGCACCTGCTGCAGTTGCATCGTCTTGGGTTGATAAAGGATTACACCCAGTCATGGCCACTTCAGCACCACCAGCATGAAGGGTTAAACCTAGATTGATTGTTTTAGGTTCAAGATGCAAACAAGACGCAATTGTCACCCCTTCAAACGGTTTTGTTTCCTGAAATCCCTTTTTTATATGTTCAAGAACAGGCATGTGTTTTTGAACCCATTCAATCTTCTTTTTACCTTCCGGTGCAAGTGACATATCCTTTACATTGTTGCTCATAATTATTCACCTAATATTATATTTGAAATTGACATAAAAAATCACTGAAAAATCAGTTTACATTCAATTTTCTAATTAACTTATATGCTCCATGAATATTTAAACTTTGTAAATAGTATTAAATATCTTAAATCAGGTTTTGATCTTAAAATAAAGATTATTTGAATGATAAAATCATGATTTATATCATAATTAGTTTTGAATTTTAGAAATTAAAGTTTAATTTAATTCAGAATAAATTTTTTTAAAGATATAATGGGGAATTAACTGTATCTGCAATGATTTGATATTTTTTCAAATATTAATTAGTGTAATAAGTGATAATTGCCAAATTTCATCGTATATTTTCATTAAATTTTATATGCCTTGTTAATTCTAAACTTTTTCTGAATATTAATAACAATGAAATAAAATAATATCTTAACAATTGAGGGAACTTTATTGGCGGTAAATATGGAGTGAAGACTCATGTTTGGATCTGTTAAATGTCCTAACTGTGAATGTGAATTAGAATTGTCTGATAGTGTTTGTCCCCATTGTGGATATGAAATGGCATCTAATGAAACTGTAGAAAATAATTCTAAGGGTGAAGATTTAATTGGAGGGATCATAGGCATAGTTTTGGTTGTAATTGGTGCTGTTTTGGCAGTGAACATTATTAAATATGCCTTTGGTTAGAAAAATAAGTTTAAAACAATATTTAATGGTAAATATTGAGTTAGGAATAATTTAAAAAAAATAGTGGGGTTTGGGAGGATAATCTCCCAACCAAAATTTAACTGTAGTGGCTTAGGTCTGCTTCATTTTTAGGTTTAACCTTTTTAATAGCATCCTTGAAGCGTTTCATATCCACTTCGTCTGATTTTATGTTTTCTCTGAGTGTGAGCATCACGGCTTCTCTGCAGACAGCTTCGATATCTGCCCCTACAAATCCGTGTGTTCTTTTTGCTAGAACTTCAAGATCCACATCCTCTGCAAGTGGCATATCCTTGGTGTGAACTTTGAATATGGATATCCTGGCTTCTTCGTCTGGATCATCTACCTTAACATGCCTGTCAAACCTTCCAGGTCTTGTTAGGGCAGGATCAAGTATATCTACACGGTTGGTAGCTGCAATCACAGCCACGTCCTGCAGTTCTTCTAAACCGTCAATTTCTGTTAAGAGCTGGTTTACAACACGTTGGGTTACTCCAGAATCTGTGCTGGATCCACTTCTGGCAGATGCTATTGAATCGATTTCATCGAAGAATATTACAGTTGGTGCTGTTTGTCTGGCTTTTCTGAATATTTCACGCACACCTTTTTCAGATTCTCCCACCCACTTGGATAACAATTCAGGTCCCTTGACAGCTATGAAGTTGGCGTCACTTTCGTTTGCAACTGCCTTAGCAAGTAATGTTTTACCTGTTCCTGGCGGTCCGTATACGAGTACGCCCCTTGGTGGTCTTACACCGAATTTTTCAAAGCTTTCAGGATATTTTAAAGGCCATTCAACAGCCTCTTGTAGTTCCTGTTTGGCGTTGTTTAATCCTCCTATATCATCCCATTTAACATCTGGAACCTGTACCAGTACTTCACGAAGTGCAGATGGCTGGATTTCTTTAAGTGCCTCTTTGAAATCTGATTTAGTTACAATCATTTTCTTGAGGGTTTCCTTGGATATTTCTTCGTCTCCTTTAATATCTGGAAGAACTCTCCTGAGTACTCTCATTGCAGCTTCTTTACAGAGTGATTCAAGGTCTGCACCGACAAATCCATGGGTTATGTCTGCCATTTCTTCGAGATCCACCTTATCATCCAGTGGCATTCCCCTGGTGTGTATCTGAAGGACTTCTCCCCTTCCATCCTTGTCCGGTACTCCAATTTCAATTTCTCTGTCGAACCTTCCGCCCCTTCTTATTGCTGCGTCTAGTGCATCTGGTCTGTTGGTTGCTCCTATTACAACAACTTGGCCCCTTGATTTAAGGCCGTCCATGAGTGTTAAAAGCTGTGCAACTGTTCTTCTTTCAACTTCTCCGGACACTTCTTCTCTTTTTGGAGCTATGGCGTCGATTTCGTCTATGAATATGATTGATGGTGCGTTTTCTTCTGCTTCTTCAAAGAGCTCCCTTAAACGTTCCTCTGATCCTCCGACGTATTTACTCATGATCTCGGGTCCGTTTATGGCTATGAAATGGGCGTCACTTTCGTTTGCAACTGCCTTAGCAAGTAAAGTTTTACCTGTTCCTGGCGGACCATGCATTAAAACACCTTTAGGTGGTGCAATTCCCAGTCTTTCGAATAGTTCTGGTCTTTTCAGGGGTATTTCTATCATTTCCCTGACTTTTTTAACTTCTTCTTTGAGACCACCTATGTCTTCGTAGGTTACATCAACTACGTTTTTCACTCCTTCGAGTTTTGATACGTCAACTGGTTCGGTCTGCACTTCCACATCTGTCATTTCTGTTATCTGTACGATTCCTGCAGGTTTGGTGCTTACTACGGCGAGTTTGATCTCACCCATTGGTGCAACGTCCCTGAAGAATTCATCAAAGAGTCCTGAACGCATGGTTTGCTGTTGTTGCCTTACACCGGTTATAATCATGTCTCCCTGGCTCAACACCCTTCCGAGGAATGCTGCTTTAACATCTCCCCTTATGAGTATTTCCTGTTCTACAGGGGCTAGTACTACCTTCTTGGCTTCTTTGTAGTCGGCTCTTCTGACTGTTACTTCTTCGCCTATGGATGTTCCGGAATTTTTTCTTATGTATCCATCTATTCGTATTATTCCAAGGCCAATATCGGATTGTGAGGATGCAACCCTTGTTGCAGTCAATTTTTTTCCCTCAATTTCTATTATATCTCCGTCTAAAAGGTCGAGTTTCTGCATGCATGCAGGGTCGATCCTTGCAACAGACCTTCCAACATCAGCCTGTGAGAAGGCTTCAGCAACTTTTAATTTCATTTCTTTACTTTCCATATAAAACCCCTCCTAATATTCTGTTAAATATGTTCGAAATGCTTTGTAAACGTGTAAAATAGTTTTAATTAAATTTCTTATTTTAGTTAATACTATAACATTGGTTTTTCTACTATATATATGTTGTGTTTTAGTGGTAAAAAACCTGTCGATTTGTATTAAAAAAATCATAAAAAAAATGATGGATATTAACAGAATAAACAAAAAAAGACCAGATCACAAGTAAAAAGAGAGGAAAAAAATTAGTCAATTCAACGTATTTGGCTTCCAAAACCTTTCAAAAGATTTTCAACTTCTAAAACCGTATTATTATTGAATACCAGATATCTGACTGTTATGCTCATACTGCCTTCTGGAATTTGACTCCCTCTGTAGGTATCCACAAGTTTAGCATTCACAACACCGTCAAGTCCTTGAACTGTAGCCACAATGACTTCAGGATCTGCAGATTCTGGAAATACTGCAGATACATCGTAACTCTTCTGTGGATAGTTATCTATCTTCCAATTCATGAGTTGTTTATCAGTTAATATTTCAACGTTGGACAGTTTAAGTGTTGTTGAACTGTTGTTCTGTTTTAAAACCAGAAATTCTGGTTTAAGTTCCTCTAAAATTCCCACATGAACCTTGCCAGAGTAAATGTGCTTAAGCCCAACTTCCCTTCCCAGAAGGTTCTTTAAAATATTAACCTCTTCAGACAGTGCAGATATGGCCTTGTCAGATCTTCCCAGTGCACTTTCAAGGTCATCAATATGTTTGGCAGCGTTACTCATTACATGCACAAATCCTTCCTCATCACCTTCTGCGATCATGTTTTTAAGTTCGTTGAAGGTTTCGTTGAAGGTTTCATGGGATTCTTTAATGTACTTATTTGAAGTTTGTATCGAGTAAACCAAATATGGGTTCTGGGCTGTTATCCTTGCGATGGTATCAAGCATCAGGTTGTATATGGGACTTGCAAACTTCCTTGATTCTTTGATGTCGATATCAAGCCTTTCAATGGTTGCTGCAATACTCACATAGGCGAAGTGTGTGAGTCCCTGCACTATACTCATCATCCTGTCATGAATCTCTGGAGTGGTTACAATGATCCTGGCATTTTCATTTTCCAAAAATTCATAGACCTTGCTGTACCATGATCCATCTGTTGATGGTGTGAGCACAACCACTTGCCCATCTAGAGATCTTATTCTGGGTCCGAACATTGGATGGGTTGGAACAACTTCAACACTTTCAGCTGCATATTTCTCCATTAACTTACTTGATTCTTCCTTAACTGAAGTCACATCCATAAGAAGAGAACCTGGTTTCATAATAGGGGCGAGTTCTTCGATGATCTTGGGGGTTGCCTGTATTGGTACAGAGATTATCACAACATCAGAAGACTCCGCAGCCATCACATTGTTATTGGTGTAACCTGTGCCAATCTTTTTTGAAACCAGTTCACCTTCAGTGATGTTTCTACCTGTAATTGTGACATCAAGTCCCTTCTGGGCTAAAAAATTAGCTATCCATCTGCCTAAACCCCTTGTTCCACCTATTACTGCAATTTTTACCATTTAAATCACTCAAAATTAAATACTATTTGCCCTGAAACCAGAATTCCCCTTCTCTCTATATGTCTATAGATGTTTGAATATAAAATATTGTTGAAAAAAAGGGTATTTACAGGAATAGGGTACTGGAAAAATATTATATTAACTGTTATTTTGAAATTGTAGTTTTCATCCGATGTTGTGGAATAATTTTTTTAAAGTTCAATGAATGAAAGTTTATTTCTTTGATTATGTGGGAAATATACTACATATATCACCTTAGAACATCTCCATAAATCTCTAAGGATATGTACTGATACATGCTAATTTCATAACGACCCAAAAATCCTACTTTTAGAGACAATTGGTGTATATGTAATGGACGATTTTCTATATTTTCAAAGAATTTTAAAATTAGCAACAAAAATAATGAAAATATGTGGACAAAAAAAATGAACTCTTTATTAGCACCTCCTGTAGATGAGGTCTTAAACAAAATGTCAATACTGAATCAATTTATCCAGAGAAAAAAGTAATTATTTACATTTAATGAGTTAAACAAGTTCTATCGAGATTTTGGGATTATCATCGGAACTCCCTCAAAGTTTTTAACATGCACATCAACCCCATAAGTTTCTTTAATAACTTCAGGTGTTATAACTTCTTTTCCGCCGGTTATGAATATTTGACCGTCTTTCAATATTATAAATTTGTCAGAATATCTTAAAGCAAGATTTATATCATGCATAACCACAATTGAAGCGATATTATGAGTATATGATACATTCTTTATGATTTCCATGACTTCTAATTGATTTTTTAAGTCAAGATCACTGGTAGGTTCGTCTAAAAGCAAAATTTGAGGTTCTTGAACTAATGCACGTGCAATAACAACTTTTTGAAGTTCTCCACCACTTAATTCATTTATGTATCTGAGAGAATATTCTTCAAGGTTCATAACTTCTAATATTTTCTCTGTTAATTCTATGTCCTTTTTACAAACATCCCACTTTATATATGGCTTTCTACCAAGTAAAACTGCATCAAATACTGTAACAAATCCTGTTTCTGAACTTTGAGGCACATAACCAATTTTTTTAGCAATTTCAATGCTTTTCATTTTATTTAAGGCACGGTCTTCAACGAAGATCATGCCTTCTTTAAACTTCAAAATCCTGTTTATACATTTTATTAATGTGGATTTTCCAGACCCATTAACTCCTAATATTGATACAAAATCTCCTTTTTCAACTTTAAAATTTACATCTTTGAGTATTTTTATATTTCCATAGGAAAATTCGATTTCACTGACTGAAAGAACCATTTTATCTCCCCATTTTGATTATTAAATAGAAGAATAAAGGCGCACCCAAAAATGACGTTATAATCCCCACTGGAAGTATAATTGGAGATAATACTGCTCTTGCAATTGAATCAGATATTAACAGTATTAAAGCTCCCAGTATGGCTGATGCAGGGATTAAATATCTATGATCATTTCCAATGATCCTTCTCATGATATGGGGTGCTATCAGACTCACAAAACCTATGACTCCCAGAAATGCCACAACCACAGCTGATGTGAAGGAAGAGATCAACATTCCATGTAATCGTATACGTTCAGTATTAACACCCAATCCTTTTGCAGTTTCTTCTCCAATTTCAAGGCTGTTGTAATCCCATGCATGATACATAAAATAAATCAAAGCAGGTATCAAAAGTATAAACATGAGCCAGACATCGTTCCACATAGCTTTTCCCACATCTCCAAATGTCCAGAATACAGTGGCTGCCACCTGAGTATCGGATGCAAAATACTGTAAGAACTGTATCCCTGCGATGAATAGGGAACTCATTGCCACACCAGCAAGTATCATTGCTTCGGGTGATATGCCCCTAGTTCTAGCTATCAGAAGGATTATACTTACACCTATCATTGCACCTAAAAATGCGGTAAAAACAGTCAGATATGGGTTGTTTATAATAACTGCGTCTGCATGTACGCTGTTTAAAGTTCCTGCTCCCAAAACTATAATTGCAAATGCTGCTCCAAAGGCTGCCCCTTGGGTTATTCCCATGGTATATGGGCTGGCTAACGGGTTTCTCAGAACATTTTGCATTATACAACCTTCAATACCCATGCAGCACCCTGCAATTATGGCAGCTAAAATCCTTGGAATGCGAATGTTCCAGATGATCAAAGCCCCTTCTGCCTGTCTGTTTATTAAAGCGTTTATTATATCATACACAGATAAATTTGCAGCACCTACTTTTATGGAGCATATTACGGCTATAGCAAGGGCTATAACTAATAAAACTCCAATATATGTTTTATTTTTAATGTATGATTTATAATCTGTGACTGTTTTATCTTTAAAGCGCAATTTATCTCACTTTTTTGGTTATTAAAATTTTGTCCCCTAAAATCCTTCCAAAAGGAGTGTTAAAACGAGTTACTGGGTGCACATCTACAACAGCAAATCCTAGATCTTCCAAAAATTCTATGTATTCATCAAAGAACAGATCTCCTTTAAATGTGAATTTTGGGCCTGTTTTATTGGATTTTTCAAAATTTGTGAAGTTCCATTCCATATCATCCAGAAGATCCTCTAAAGAACCTGGTTTATCTTCCGGGAAGTGCTGTTTGTTTATAAACAACCCTCCCATGTTCAGAGAATCGTAAATTTTTGCTGCGATTTTTGGGTTTTTACCTCCAGGATTGTAGGATGTGAATATGATATCATAATTTCCACCAAAATCATCGGTGTGGAAATTCCCAGGAATTGTTTGAACACATGAATCATATTTTTCGATAAATTTGTTGGTTTCTTCTAAAACAGCAGGAAGATCAAAAACATAACATTGCAAGTTAGGATTTAACTGATTAAAAGCAATAGGATACATTCCATGGCCCCCTGCAAGGTCAAGGAGAGTCTCTGCATTTTTAAATTCATCGTAATTTACCACGAGTTCAACTGTCTCTTGCAGCTCACCACTCAAACAGTCTTCTGCCATTCTCTGCACAACAAATGGAAAAATTGCTTCTTCTTTTCTTTTTATGTTTCCCTTTATGCTGTTGTCTAGATCATTCCAGAGATCAACATTGTCCCCTAAAGCAGATATGTATCTGATCTTGTTGAAATCAGATTCTGAATTTAAATATAAATTTGAACATTCTGTGTTTTCATAGAGTGTTCCTGACTTTTTTAGCAGATCCATCTTTACAAGTACCTCTAAAAGGTAATTCGCCATTGTTGGTTTAATTCCAATTTTTTCAGAAAGCTGCTCACAGGTCAATTTCTGCTCTAAAAAGTCAAAAACTCCCATTTTTATGGAAGTTTTAAGGATATTATATAGTTTTAAGCCGTTTAAACTATGTTCAATAGTTCTATGTAAATATTCTGCTGAAACATCCGGATATTCTGGAATATTCATCTAATTCACCCCTTAAATTCGTATTGTTTTTATTTTTAGCTCATAAACAAACTTCACTTTTTGAAGTAAAAACACAGTCTTCTCATTCCATTCACAAAAAAATAAAAATAGATTATTAAAGATTTAACTGTTCAAATCCACCATACGCAGTCTTCAGGCTGTTGTATATTGATGCACCGTTTCCATTATCGAAGCTGGTGAATATTTCACCGGCTTTTTCTTCCGGATTCACATCTTTAAACTGCTCAGGATAAATTACTTTTCCAATATAGTAAGCATTGGCAAACATTTCTTCTTTATTGTAACTGTACATGCAGTAGGCTAACACTCCGTAAACATTTCCATCTTTTACAGCTTTAAGATTGTTGTAATTAGGATTTTTACTGGTATCATTTTTTACAACTTCTAAACTTCTCCCCTCGATGAATATGATGTCGGGATTCCATGTAATCAGCTGTTCAGGGTCTATTTGAATCGCGTTAGAAGTGGCATTTGTAGTGTTACTCACTGCACTTGCTACATTTGAAGCGTTTAACATTTCAAATGCAGGATAGTAGGGATTGGTAGAGGTTATGCCGTGCGCTCCCTTGTAAGCTTGTCCACCAATATATACTGTTGGTTTACTACTGTTAGAGATGTTTTTGGTACGATTTGAAAGATCTTCTTGTATGGATCCAATGTAACTAATAAGTTCCTCGGCTCGTTTTTCTTTGCCTAAAACTTTCCCCATCACTCTTAAAGATTTTTCATAGGTATTCATCTGTTCAGGAGTTCCAACAGCTCCCGTGTATACAACAACTGCAGGAATGCCTGTTTTATTTTGTATTGAATCTGCATCTTCTGTACTTCTAGCAAATACAACATCTGGATGGAGTTCAGCAATTTCTTCATAATTTATTATATTTTTACTCGCATCTCCTATAATAGGTAGATCCATCAATTCCGAATGAGCAAGTGTGTATGGTAATTGTGTTCCAGATGCTCCTGTTGAATTAGATTCTACCTGTTCTATTCCCACAATTTTATCACTGGCATTCAAATATACAATTTCTCTACCAGAACAACCTGTTCCAACAACTTTGTTTACCTGTGCAGGGATCTGGACAGTTCTTCCTGCAACATCAGTTATAGAAACAGTGCTTCCACTACCTGAACTTGCACTACCAGAACTAAAAGCATAGATCAAAATTCCACATAATAATACTGCAATAATTATAACGCCTGTTATACTCTTTCTATTTATAAAATCACCACCATTTTGTATAGGTTAATTGAAAAGACTTATAATACTTTCGATCCAATTAATAATACATTTATAAAAGGTCGCTTTAAAAGTAATAATTATATTCATTTTAATAACAAATTTATAAAGGAAATATAAAAGCGTAATAACGAAAAAAAATCTATTTTAATACTGATAAACAAAAAAATCAATTCAAGGTAATACTTAAGTGGGAAAGAAAGTGAATCAAAAGGAGTTTTGGCATATATGATACTTGATAAAAAAAAATAAATGAAAGTGTTATGTTCTAGAATAATCATTGAAACATGGGATGCACACAGTTTTACCATTTTCTATTCGTGCCCTATGCTCTGCTACCAGCTCACCACACTTAGCACACTTAATTGACTTGAATATCCTGGCTTCTATAGGGATTTCAATCTTTACATTTTCTATTTTGAAGAGTTCCTCATCTGGCACTTCAAGAATATCAAAAGAAGCTTTGTTCTTTTTTTCTTCAAAATTTAATTTTTCCTCTGCACTTGCCGAGCCAGAAAAAGCTTTTCCTCTAATCGCAGCGAATTCAGGATCCATTTCATCGATGCTGATCTTTAAAGATAGGCGTAGAGTATCTCCAGTTTCCCTGTTTACAAATGAGTAAACATTTTTGCCATGATCCTTAAATATTAAATTTCCCTTGCCCATGGTGCACCCGGTAACTACCTGTATGGCATCAACACTGCAACTGTCATTTTCCACGATAGCAAGAAATTCCTCATCTATTGCTCTACCTGAACCAAGCTTTTTTATAGCTATTTCTGATGCACGATATCCTATAGCTGTTCCGGGACATACATGTCCATGAAACTTATTAACCTCTGAAAATTCTACTATTTGCATTGACTTTTCCATTTTATCACCTGTAATACTTTTGTTTTATAAATTATTGAAAATAGGAGTATACTCTAAACTAGTTTATAAATTTGTTGACAAATCAGAAGATTTGTGTAATTCATTTTTGGTTCGTTTAAATGTATTTTAAATAAAATGAAAGGTTATATCCTGCTTTAAGTTTGTTAATACATTTTTTAATGATTTTTACTCAAAAAATTATCTTAAAAAGGTTAATAACAAATCTATGGGAAAGATAAATTGAAATTTTATTTTCACAAATAATCTGGATTAAATCAATGATTTATTTTGAGATAAATCAACACTTCGTTATAGACGGCTTTAACGCAATAAACTTATTACATAATATTATTATTAGTAATATATTAATGAACTTGGTTTACAACCTGAACTCAGGATACCGACACAACTCTTTTCATGATTTAATGTTGAAGAGTATAGTTTTCATATTTTTCGTATGTTTGATAAATGAATTTCAATAAACAATCTGCATAGGGAATAATTGGACTTTTTCATGAGAATTATAAACCAATTTTTCATTTGAATTTATCGATATGTATTTATATTCAGATTGAAATAAGTTAAATTTAGGAATTATATTAACTATGGGGGGTTTAATGATAAACATTAATAAAATACCATTAATATTTCTTTTTATAATAATATTCAGCTGTATTTCTGCTGTAAATGCTGAAAATCCGCAGCAAACCATTACTGATACTGGTTTTAACGTTGTAGATCCAACTTTAATGTTTTCGGCTCATTAAATTTGGTAACATCTGAAACTACGGCCCATGTGGGGGATACTGTACAAATCAGGGTAACACTAATCAACACAGGATTAGTTGATTGGTGTCCTGTATCAGTGTACATCCCAATACCAAACGGTACACAGTTCGTATCCTTTGCTGTGCCTGACAACAATCTTAGGAACTACGATCCAGTTACTGATGTGTGGAACCCGTATAGGATGAAACATATTGAGAGGGGTCAACAAAAAACTGCAATTATAACCGTTAAAGTGCTCCCTGAAGCTGCCGGAAAAACATTAAGTGTAATAACCAAATTTAACCAGTTAGTGTTGGAAGGTTACGGCATTGACATGGCAAAACAAGCTTCAACAGCAAATCCGGTGAAAATCGTTGTTTTGAGTGATGGAAACTGCAGTGGTAATGGTACGATAGGACCTGGCAATGCAACTAACTTTTCAAATCCTTGGGCCAACACATCGAGTGGGATATACAACTGTAACCAACTGGTGAAGTTACAGGTGAATGGAAAGGAAACAATCTATTACACAACTAATGGGAAGATTCCAAACAACATGAGCCAGAAATACACTAAACCTATAAGTATTAACTCTACAACTGTACTGAAATTTATTGCAATGGACCAATTCAATGATAAATCCTCAGTTTACACTAAAAACTACATAATCGACAAGATTTCACCTAAAATAGTTAAATCAACACCTAAAAACAATAAGGCAGGTTTTTCACTGACAGCTCCCATAATCCTGACATTCAACGAAAAGATCTCAAAAGCCAACCAATACAACAACATCCAAATTAAAAACAAAAACACAGGAAAACTTGTGACAATCACAAAATCAATATCCGGAAACAAGTTAACACTAAAAATGGTTCGAACAAGGCTCAGTTTTAACAACTATCAAATATACATACCTACAGGCGCATTTAAAGACAGAGCAGGGAACAAAAACTCTAAATACATTTCAAACTTCAAAACTTGCAAAATGAATTGAAAGAGTGAACTATCACTTTCCTTCTCTTTATTTTAGTACTGTGTCAGAAATAAAGATTTTTTAATCAAAATTAGTATAATACCCATCTTTACGGGAATTGATATTAAAAATTGTTGATCTGCTCATTTTAAAGTTATTATCCTCATCATATATTGCTGTGGCACTCAAAATAATTGTTAATTTTGACCCATCTTTTTTGATCATATCAAATTCTAGATCGTGTACAAATCCCTGTTCTAATAACAAGGGAAAATATTTTTTAAATTTTTCAACACCCTCGTCTGTAACTAGATCACGGAACCTCTTTTTTTCAATGATTTCATCCATTGAGTATCCTAACCATTTGAGTTCGGTGTTGTTAATTTTAACAATATAACCATCCTTATCAAGGGAATGGTAACCGCAAGGTGCATTATGATAACTATCTGATAACTCTTTATAAGCATTTTCAAGTTCTTGGGTACGTTCCTGAACTCGCATTTCCAGGTTATTATGAGCATCTTTAAGTTTTTCTTGACTTTCTGTCAGTTTTTTATCAAGATTGTGTTTGTATATGGCAGTTTCAATTGAAATGAAAAGTAAATCTGAGCTTACGGGCTTATTTACAAAACCATAGGGATTGGTAAATTTTATTCTCTCAAAGGTATTTGAGTCAGTAAAAGCACTCATATAAACAATTGGAATATTATAAAGGGATCTTATCTTTTCGGCAGCTTCAATTCCATCCATATTTCCTTTTAGACTGATATCCATGAGGGTTAAATTGGGTTGGAATTCTTTGGCCTTGTTGATTGCATCTTCTCCAGTTGAAGCCATCCCTACAACATCAAAACCAAAGTTTTTCAGTATGTTTTTGATGTCCATTGCAGTGATCACTTCATCTTCCACAATCAAAATCTTGTTCTGTTTTCCTATCACACTAAATAATGTGTGCTTCAATTGTTTTTATATGTTATTGAATAACCACTAAACTTTCAAATGACATCACCGTCTGGTAAATTTAACGAGGTATCTCACTGCCTACTAAATGGTCCATTTAATGAAATTGACAAAGTTTAAAATATTAACAAAATTATAGATCAGTTGGAAAAACAATGAAATCGTATGGTGAACAGATCAGAAAATTATGAGGGGTGTTACATTTGCGCATAGTTTATCAAGATAAAAAGAAGGGAGTAATAGAAGTAGTTCCAGAAACACTCGATGATCTGTGGCATTTATCCCATATAATAGAGAAGGGTGACTTGGTGTCGTCGTTGACAAGTAGAAGGATCCAGGATTCTACAGGAGAGCGAATCCGGAGCGACAGAGGAATAAAAAAAACATTCTTCATGGGTGTCAGGGTGGATGATATCAGTTTCCACAAGTACACAGGAAAATTAAGGGCCACAGGAACCATAGAAATAGGGCCTGAAGATCTTGTGCCTCTTGGCTCCTTCCACACTCTGGATCTCAAACTCAAAAATTCAATAAAAATTCAGAAGGAACACTGGTCCAAATGGAACCTGAAAAGACTTAAAGATTCGATAAAATCATCAAAAAAACCATCAGCATTGATAGTTGCAATAGAAGACGATGTTGCAGACATAGGAATCATCAGACAATACGGAGTAGACTACTACGGACCGATAATTGGCAGTATTTCAGGCAAAAGAATAGTACAAAAAAATCGTAAACAGGCCATAAACGACTTTTTCACCGAACTTGCAGAGGTCATCAAGGGATTTAAAGAAGTTAAGACAGTTATTCTGGCAGGGCCAGGATTTTCAAAGGGAGATTTTCATGATTTCCTGGATGGAAAGTACCCAGATATAGCTAAAATGACTGTACTTGAAAGCACAGGGGCAGGCGGAAGAACAGGAATCACCGAAGTACTGAAAAAGGGTGTAATCGAAAAAATGGCCACAGAGGGGAGAATAGCCTTTGAAATCCGGAAAGTAGAAGAACTACTATCAGAAATAGGGAAATCCTCAAAAATGGTTGCATATGGTAAAAAAGAGGTTGGCCAAGCAGTTCAAACAGGGGCTGCAGAAAGTCTCCTGGTAATAGATGAACTTGTGCGTGAGAGGGACGTAGAAAAATTAATGGACCTAACGGAAAATATGGGTGGAAATGTTGTGATAATAAGCAGCGAACACGATGGAGGGAAACAGCTATCAGCCTTGGGAGGAATAGCATCCACACTCAGATATCCACTAACAAAAACCTAAAATAAGGGTTTAGATTAACTTCCTAACATTAAGTCAAAAATATAGGAGAAAGAAAGTTGAACATATTAATAACATTAATTGTAGTTTTCCTCGCATCACTACTCTTAACAGTGGGGTTTAAGGAAATCATAACCAGATATGGTGGAAATCTCTACACAAATATAAGGGGAGGCACTCCAAGAGCCGTGGGCATAGCCCCATTCCTAGTTCTTTTAATCTTTTTCCCAGCTCCGGGAAAATATTTAATCCTGATAATCGGTTTATTTGCAGTTTTAGATGATATCATTGGGAGAAAAAAAATTCATGGGAGTAACTTAGAATTTGGACAGCTTTCAAGGGGAATTGGGATGCTGCTTGTTATGGCAGTGGGTTACTTCTACTTAGGGCCTGTTTCGATACTGATAGCCCTCATGATCCAGCCAATGAACATTGCAGACATGCAACCTGGAACAGCATGTTCAACAGTAATAATAATGGGTGCACTGGTCTTTATCGGAATATTAACACTGGGAACCATTTACTATCCAGTACTCATACTCATTGCGGCTTGCCTTGGATACGCACCCCTAGATTACAAGGGCAAAATAATGATGGGTGAAGTTGGAAACCATAGTTTTGGAGTGGCACTGGGAGTATCATTCGCATTTTTAGGGGGTTTAATAAGCAACACGGCCACAACAACATTTATAATAACCCTAATCCTGTTACTTGTAACAACCATGGTAATAGCCTGCCTAAGGCGGAAAAATCTCAGACCATTCCTTGAAAAAAATCTCAACATTAAGGATCCCAATTTTGGAGACTACTTCATGGATGTTTTAACAGGCGGAGGACTGGGAGATCTTTTAAGGAGAATAATCCTCAAAAAGAAGATTATACCTGTAAAAAATTCAATCATGATCTTCCTGGGATTTAGAAGACTGTTACACAATCCATACGCTTCAAAATAAATATTTCATTCTATTTTTTTCAGACTTTTAATCCTCCAAGAATAAGGACAATACTTGCAAGTCCTATGGCCACCATAACCATTCTTTTAAACATCGTCTGGGGTATGATGTTCACTATTCTTTTACCAATATAAGAACCTAAAATTCCTAAAACTACCAGTATCGGTATGTAATAATAGTACTGTGGTTCAAGAAGGTTGTTTGAAAGATAAATTGGTAGTCTTGTGAAATCAATTAGCACTGCAAGAGCTGCAAGGGTGGCTATGTACCTGAATTTATCCAGATCATAGGATATCAAAAATGCACTTCTTATGGGACCACCAATACCTGCTAAACCCTGTAAAAGTCCGGACAATCCACCTCCAAAAATGGTGTTTGCCCTGTTTGCAGCAACCTTAATATTGGGCTTTAATAGGAAGGTTACGGAGTAAAACAGGAGGCATAATCCTAAAATTATCATCATAATATTCTGGGGGATGTAAACCACCATGTAGGCCCCTAATACTGTGAGTAAAATACTTGGAACTCCAAATAATAGTATCAATTTTTTATCAAGACCATGGCGAAAGAAGGTTGTGGCACCAACATTACCTGAGAGATGACTCACAGCAACCAGAACAAGAGCAGTCTTAAAATCAACAAAAAATAGTGCAATGGGGAGAAAAATTGTGGATGTACCAAATCCTGCGACTGTACCCACAATTATAGACAGGAATGCGGCAAGAAAAAATAGCAGCGAACCATCGTACATATAATTTAATATGAACTTTTTTTTATAAACCATTTTTTAACTGATACTCTAAACTATTATAAAGGATCAAATTGAAAGATATGAACCAAATAACATCTGAAACTTAATAAAATTGGGATGGTTTTTTTATAATAAAATTTTTACTAGTTTTAAAAACAGTTAGATCCATTGAAGATGGATTTATTTCAGATTAACATTTAAAGGAGATTTATATGAAAGCGTTGTTCGTGGTTACAGGAAGGGGAATCGGTGGAGATGCTGTAACAGCACTAAATATTGCAAAGGCATTGGAAAAATACGGTTTTCAATGTGAATTTGCACTGGATCCAACTGCACCTGGTTTACTATTTAAAAAACATGGAATTGAATGGCATAAAACAAGCATTCCACAGGCAGGTGGACATGCAGCAACCAAAAAAACCCTGATTAATGCAGGGTTTAAAACACTGAGGGCAGCGATAGGAACTGCGAAACTATGCAAAAAAATCAATCCAGACGTGGTTGTAGGAGTGATTGGTGGCGGTGCAGTTGTAGGATGCTTGGGTGCAATGATTGCCAAAGTTCCATCTGTCGGAGTTTTAATAACACCTGCAGATGCAAAAGTATGTACCAAGATAACCACAACTGTTGTTCTTCCAGAATCCAATCTTTTTCAGATGGATTTAAATAACAAAACAATACATAAGGCTTACTCTCCTGTGAATCCGGACATTGTGGTGGGTGACAGGGAAAATGCACTCAAAAACCTTCCAGATAATTTTGATGAAAACCTGCCAACCATACTTCTATCATCGGGTTCAACACTGTTTGAAAAAATGGCCAAGGCTGCATCAGAGCTTGGAAATAAAAACTTAAAGGCCAATCTCATTGTGGTGGGCCATCCGCTGGAAGATGAGTATGAAAGCTATCTTGAAAGTCCTAACCTCATAAATCTGGGTTACATAGACTGGATCAAGGATCTTTACAGAGTTGTGGACATAGCGGTTGTCACGGATGATGGGATGATGATACACGAGGCAATGGCATGGGGCATTCCTGTAGTTGCCTTGTTGGGTGTTAAATATGGACGTTACCATAACCTGGCAGCAGTTTTTGAGGGTGCTGTGCTCGAAAGTGAACTGGAAAATCTGGACCAGGTCATAGAAGAAGCATTTTCAAATATTTCTATCATGAAACAAACAGCGAAAAACTATGGTAAGGACGTTCTAGAATCCTCAGACAAGATCGCAAGGATCATAAGCAAACGTGCAGGTGGACCTGATTCCAAGCTTTCTGAAGATGGATCTTAAATGTGTCGCAAATAAAATCAATGAAAATAGAAAATTCAAACAACTTTGGAAGTGTTTTAAATGATGGTACCTGTACTTAAAGGAATGGGAATTGGAAAAGTAGGATCCGTGGGAAAGGCAGGATCCTTGGGAAAAATTGGATTTCTTGGAAAACTGGGATTAATTGGATTTTTCGGTTTTTTTGGACTTGGAATAATAGTTCTACTTTTAATTGCGGCAGTTATCTATTTCCTGTTCATAAAAAGAAGAAGATTTTGAACTCAAAAATTTAGAGTTCATTCTAGTACACTCATCATACCCTCAGGGGTCTGTTTTACACATTTTTTTTCAAAAATATTGGTTTTTCTAATCTTTGAAGCAGGGTATGCAAACTAGTTCGCCGTTTAATATTTCTGTTCTATTTTCTGAAACCATTTCACCGCATTTGGAACATTTAACAGATTTGAAGATTTTAGCCTTGGAAGGTGCTTCCATCTCCACGTGTTCAACCTCAAACATGTTTTTGTAGGGTATTTCTATTATTTCATTTGCAACATCCTGGACCATGTTTTGCAGATCTTCCTTTTCAAGGTCGGTGGCATTTCCAGCGTGAACTTTTGCTCTTAACTGGTTGAGTTTGGGCGCAAGCAGGTCCACACTGAAGGAATCCTTAAGTGCTACTCTCACACCATCATTGGTTGATCTGTTGTAAAATGTGTAAACCTGTTTTCCATGATCTAAGAATATTAAATTACCCTTTCCAAATGTACAGCCTGTAACAACCTGTATGGCATCAACTGCACAGCTATCATTTTCAACTATGGCAACTATCTCTTCATCAGAAGATGCTGAAGATTTAAGCTCATTTAAACCTGCTTCAGCAGCTTTGTATCCGATAGCTGAACCTGGACAAACATGTCCATGAAATTCTGTAACTTCTTTAAATGCTTTAATAGGAATTAAATCCCCTTTTTTTTCGATTTTTTTCATGTTATTTACTCTCCTGTTCGTGGCCTGCAAAAAATCTTATTAATTTATAAACAGCATCTGTTGAGGGATGTGCTTCAACAAAATTCTCGAAATCATGTGTTTTATAACCATCTCTCATAAACTTGGACATGTACGCCAGCACGGTCCTTGATGATGGGGATATGGATGAAATGCTTGTTATCTCACCTGTTTCAAGATCAACACTCATCTTGGTCATTCCAGTTTCACTATCAAGAACATCCCAGTAAGCATTTGGACCTCCAGATCCTGGTATGTGCCCCTCAACACCTTCTTTACCAGTGTTAACATAGCTCACATCATGGTGCAGTGTTATTGATGATGGTATGTATTTGTAATCCACTTCTGCTGCTATTCCACATGCATTTCTGGCTGCTACTACTCCTTCCATCCTTGCAACTGGTGTTGTTCCAATTCCTCCAACCACATCTCCGGCAGCATAAATATTTTCATGACTGGTTTCCATCCGTTTATTCACAACTATCTCTCCCCTTTTCCCAGTTTCAACCAGTTCTTTAACAGCTTGAGAGTTGGGTATCATTCCTACAGCTAGGAAAACCTCACCTTTAAATTTACCTTCATTGGTTGTTACACCATCTTCATGGATCTCTTCAACATCAACATGCTCATGTATTTCAACATCTTTAAGGAGAACATCTGCGATGTAATTCTTAATATCCTCATCAACCTCTTTAAGAAAGATTCCCCTGCAAAGGATATGAACTTTTGAACCTAATCCTGAGAATATACCTGCAACTTCCGTTGCTATTGTTCCACTACCTACTATGATAAGTTCTTCAGGCACTTCAGGATATTCTAGCATTTCTTTGTAGGTTTTAGCATATTCATTACCATTAGTATCTGGAATAAATGGATTTGAACCTGTAGCAATTATCAACTTATCGTAGGGATAATTTGTGTTATCAACTGTCACGTAACCCTCTTCGATCTTAGCAGCCCCCATTACAATCTTTACTCCTGCTTTTTTAGTTTCATGGGTCAGAATTTCCCTAATTTTAGTTGTTGTATTTATTATGCCTTCTGAAACATTTTTAAAATTTATGTTTGGGTTTGAGTCTATTATCCCTAACTTTTTAAATTTCTTATTGGCTTGAACAGTTCTCACAACATCATTTAGAGCACACACAACCATGCATCCTTGGTTTACACATTTTCCACCAATTTTATCTGTTTCTATTAGTGTTACATTTGCTCCAAGTTCAGAAGCTTCGATTGACGCTGTTCTTCCTGCAGATCCACCACCCACTATAACTAACTTCATAACTTTTACCTCCAGAACATATTGTTTATATGGTTAAAAACATAATAAAAATACTAAATTCATATGATCTAAGTATGGATATGCATTCATAAACTTGTTTGTATTAAGTTTATAATGGAAACAACGAAATTAATTCATATAATCTATTAAAGAGGAGATTGATATGTGTATTGCAGCACCAGCACAAATAGTTGATATTACAGATAATGTGGCCACCGTTGATTTTGGAGGAGTAAAACAGCAGGCCAAATTAGATTTAGTTGGAGATCTTGAAGTTGGAACCTATGTTCTTGTGCATTCTGGATATGCCATCGAGGTATTATCTGATGAGGAAGCTAAAGAATCTCTAGAAGCATGGGATATGCTTTTAAAAGTTCTTGATGAAGAAGATAAAGAGTTAAGCAAAACTTAAACAATTTCAATCTATTTTTTTTTATTTGGTAAGTAATACTATTTTTTATTGTATGCTGAACTTTGTATATTGGAGACACATAATTATTAACAGTACTTTCTAATGGACATACTTTCCATGATAGCACTTTGAATGAGTAAAAAAAATATGTGGAAACATCTGTTAAAAAAAGGTGAATAACAATTTGTATTGCAGCAACAGCAAGGGTAATAAATATCCATGAGAATAGGGCTACAGTAGATTTTGACGGAGTAAAACAGCAGGCCAAATTAGACTTAGTTGGAGATCTTTAAGTTGGAACCTATGTTCATGTGCATTCTGGATATGCCATCGAGGTATTATCTGATGAGGAAGCTAAAGAATCTCTCAAAGCATGGGAAGAGTTTTTAATTCTCATTGACACATGTAACACTTGATTCAAATATCAAAACAAAATGGATAGGATCCGTATAATCTAATAAATTGAAACCCTCTTAACACCCGGAATCTTCAGAAATTCATTGATCAAGTTGCCGTTAACTGGTTTTTCAGTAATTATGGTTAATTTAGGATGCTCTTCAAGCTCAGGATCACCTGCATGGGCCTGTCTAATGCTCAGACCTTCGATTGAAATCAATTCAGTTGATTTTGCAATTATTCCTGCGTTTCCAGCTGCTGCTTCAATTTCAACAACTCCAAAACCCAGGTTTTTGGCAATGTTTTTGAGGAGGGTTCCAGCAGGGTGTATGTTTTGAAAAATCTCAGATAACTGAGGATCTGCGAGTATCACATCCACTGTGGATTTGATGGTTCTTCTGTCAACATTAACAGATCTTGCAAGTGCAACATCACTAATTTCAACATCGTTACAGTATATTTTCCCATTTTCCCCAACACGAAGACCTAATTCGACAATTTTTCTCGCAACAGCCATTCTGGCCGGAAATTTTTCAAATTTATGTTTGATCCTGTCCCACATATTGTTTTCACCTGTTTGTATGTTACGTTGTACAACTATATATAGTTATGTACAAATATGTACTATAAAGGTTTAAATAGTACTATGGAGATAGTTTGATTGTAGTATATATTTCAATAATTAATTTACGGTGACAAATATGAAAGGCAGTGAATGTTTTTGGCGAATACAATTTAAAACTAAAACAACCAAAAAGTATAGATCTTAATTCTGATTCTCCATTTGAATTATTTAAGAACCTCTACACGAATCATTCCAGCAGTTTCCTCCTAGAATCAATGGAAAGCGACAGTGGAATGGCAAGATTTTCAGTACTTGGATTTGAACCTGCGGCCATTTTAAGGGCCCGGGAGAACGTACTAGAGGTTGATATTGATGGACACACCGAAGAAATCGATGTGAAAAATCCATTCGATGAAATTAGAAAATTAACCCGGCCGAATTATGGTAAAAAAGGTTTTTGTGGAGGACTTGTAGGCTATGTTTCCTATGAAGCTGCAAGACACTTTCTACCAATAGAACTTAAACCCGGCAGCAAACCAGACTATGAGTTCGGATTATTTTTAGATGGAATAGTCTATGACAGAATCAGAAACACATGTAAGTACGTTACACTGGGTGAAAACAGGTTTGAAGAAGTACAAAAATTTTCAAACCAACAGATTCCAACGGGAGAACTCGGTTACAAAGATACCAACCACTACTTCACCCAAAAAGAATTTGAATCCATGGTTATGGATGTTAAAGAAAGGATCAAAGCGGGTGAAATTTTCCAGGATGTAATTTCCAATGCAAGGGAGTACGAACTTTCTGGTAACAAGTTATCATTCTACGAAAATTTGAGAAGGATAAATCCATCTCCATACATGTACCACCTGAAGCTTGGTGAAAATGAGATCATAGGATCCAGCCCAGAAATGCTGGTCAGGGTAGAAAACAAGATGATCGAAACCTTCCCAATAGCAGGTACAAGAAAACGCGGTAAAACAGACATTGAAGATGAAAAACTCGAAACTGAACTTCTCAATGATGAGAAGGAAAGGGCAGAACATTTGATGCTTGTGGATCTGGCTCGTAACGATGTTGGAAAGGTCAGTGAATTTGGGTCTGTCACTGTTCCAGAGTACATGGGTGTTAAAAAATTCTCCCATGTCCAGCACATAGTGTCCCATGTAACTGGAAAACTTAGAAAGGATAAGAATGCAGTAGATGCGTTTGAGGCCATGTTCCCAGCAGGAACACTGAGTGGAGCCCCTAAAATTCGTGCAATGGAAATAATCGACGAGCTTGAACAAATGCCACGAGGACCATATGCTGGTGCTGTGGGATACTTCGCCCTAAATGGAAATGCTGACTTTGCAATAACCATCAGGACAATGGTGTGTCATGGAAACCACGCAACTGTACAGGCAGGTGCCGGAATTGTCTATGATTCCATTGCAGAAGAAGAGTACCATGAAACAGAAAACAAGGCAGGAGCACTTTTAACAGCGCTTCAATCTGGTAACAACATGGTGAACAGTTCCTAAAATCTTCATTTTGAGGTAGATAACATGATACTAATAATTGATAACTATGATTCATTCACCTACAACCTTTACCAGCTGATAGGACAGATAAATCCAGACATAAAAGTTGTAAAAAACGATGAACTCAGTCTGGATGAAATAAGGAAACTCGAACCAGACAGCATAGTAATCTCTCCCGGACCTGGAAACCCCGGAAACAAGAGGGATTTCGGAGTCTGCACCAAGGTCATAATGGAACTTGGCAGTGAAATACCAATATTAGGAGTTTGTCTGGGACATCAGGGTATTTTCAGAGCGTTTGGTGGTGAAATTGTAAGAAATCAACCTGTGCACGGCAAACAAAGCTGCATAAACCATGTTGGTGATGGAATATTTGAAGGGATTGAAAACCCTCTTCCAGCTGCAAGGTACCATTCATTATCATGCAGTGAAGAATCCAAACCCGAGTGTATGGAAGTAACTGCCAGAACTCAGGATGGTATGATAATGGGAATAAAACACGTTGAAAAACCGATATACGGACTTCAATTTCATCCCGAGTCAGTTGGAACAGACCATGGAATACAGATACTCAAAAATTTTCTGGAGATAAACCAATGAAAACAAGGCCGTCCATAGCAGATATATTAAGCCAGAGAAGGGAAGATCTTCTGGAATTTAAGGAAAAAGTTCCAATGGAAGTTCTTATGGACAGGTTAGAATCTGAAAAGGGCGTAATGGCAAATTATCAGTCTGGAAATGATTTTAATGTATCCATTAACCATGATGAAGATGTTGCTGTTATTTGTGAATTTAAACCGGCATCACCATCAAAGGGGCACATATCCAATTTAAAAATTCAAGATGTTCTGGGAGTTTTTAGTGCTGCTGGTGCAAGTGCTGTTTCAATTTTAACAGAAGAAAATTATTTCAATGGAAGTCTGGAAAATCTTGAGACAGCCCGGAATATCATTGACCTCCCAATTTTAAGGAAGGACTTTATTATGGATGAATATCAAATTTACGAGGCAAAACTAGCGGGAGCAAGTGCTGTTTTATTGATGAATGATGTTTATCCAGATATTAAAGGAGGAATAACACTCTGTAACGAACTTGAACTGGGCTACATTGTGGAATGTAAAAACAGGGAAAATATCAAACATTCACTAGCTGCAGGAGCAGAAGTGATTGGAGTAAACAACAGAAACTTCCAAAACTTCAGCATGGATCTTAGAACCACCCAAAAGCTTTCAAACACTGTACCATCCGATGTGGTATTAGTCTCGGAAAGTGGTGTTCAAGGTCCAGAAGATGCAAAAAGATTGGCAGGGTATGGTGCCGATGCAATACTGGTTGGATCTGCAATAATGGGAACCAGCAACACAGATGATATGTACAAAGCAGCAAACGCTATTATCAGCTCTGTAAAAGGTTTAAAGGTTGGTAGAACATGAAAATCAAAGTCTGTGGAATCACCCGGTCAGAAGATCTTACCCGGTGTGAAGAATCAGGAGCAGAACTCATGGGATTCATAAACATCACGAGATCAAAGAGAAATTTAAGCCTCAGAGAAATTAAAACCCTCACATCAGGAATGAAAAATAAGATGAAAGCTGTGCTGGTTTTAGAACCCGATGATATTGAGGAAGTGGTGATGAAGACGAAGAAGACTGGAGTCAGAAATGTCCAGCTGCACTCCCTCACACCCAACCAGATAAAGTATCTACGATGGATCGAAAATTATGCACGTAACACCTTTGAACCCCACCTTAAAATATTCAGGGCATTGGGACTCTCCCAAGATTCAACAGAAATTATTGATGGAGAAACAGTACTCAAACCCGAAAAGATCAGGGAAATAGAAGAATTTGCACGTTGCTGTGATGCACTCATCCTGGACTATCAGGTGAACGGCAAAAGTGGAGGCACAGGAAAGCAGATCCCTATGAAAATAGCATTAGAAGCAGTTAAAACTGCAAAAAATGTTGATAAAAATGTGGAAATATTTCTCGCTGGTGGAATAAACACGGAAATAATAAGAAACAGGAAAGAAGTCCTGGAAAAAGTGTTTGACTATGTAGATGTCAACTCAGGGGTTGAAGATGCTCCTGGAATAAAAAATTCAGAACAACTCGAAGAACTGCTGCAGCTGAGTTGAAAATAATTATTACAGGGAACTTTAATAATGGTTTCAAATTTGAAAAATAACTTAAATTTATGATAATTATGGGGAGAGATAAAGATGATTGAAGATGGTAAATTTGGTAAATATGGGGGAGTATTTGTCCCTGAACTGATCATACCCGCACTTGAAGAGCTTGAAGAAGCATTTTACAAATACAAAGACGATCCTGAATTTAATAAGGAACTTAAATTTTATTTAAAAGAATTTGCAGGCAGACCAACAAACCTCTACTATGCAGAAAACCTATCAAAGAAGCTGGGGTGTAAGGTGTACTTGAAGCGTGAGGATATGCTTCACACAGGAGCACATAAAATAAACAACACACTTGGCCAGGGACTGCTTGCAAAATATATGGGAAAAACACGGTTAATAGCTGAAACAGGAGCTGGACAACATGGAATAGCAACAGCTGTTGTTGGTGCACTGTTCAGGCTGCCTACAGAAGTTTACATGGGAAGTGAAGATGTTGAAAGGCAGAAGATGAATGTTTTCAGGATGGAACTCTCGGGTGGAAAGGTTATTCCAGTGGAAACTGGTTCAAAAACACTTAAAGATGCTGTTAATGAGGCATTCAGGGACTGGATCACTAATGTTGAGGATACACACTACCTGATAGGTTCAACAATGGGTCCTCACCCATACCCTACAATGGTAAAACACTTCCAAAGTGTCATAGGAGAAGAGGCCAGAAGACAGATCATTGAGAAGGAGGGCAAACTTCCAGATGCAGTCATTGCATGTGTTGGTGGTGGAAGTAATGCAATGGGAATATTTGCAGGATTCTTGGAAGATGATAAAGTTGAACTCATAGGTGTAGAAGGTGGGGGTGAGGGAACTGAAACACCAAGAACAGGTGCAACTCTTTGCAAGGGTACAGAAGGAATTCTGCACGGTTCATTATCCTTCGTACTTCAGAATCAAGATGGCCAAATCAATGAGGCACATTCAGTTTCAGCAGGGTTAGACTATCCTGGAGTTGGACCAGAACATGCCCACCTCAAGGTAACTGGACGTGCCAACTACGTGGCAGTAACCAACAAAGAAGCACTAAGAGGATTTGAACTACTATCCAAATACGAGGGAATTATTCCAGCACTTGAAAGTTCGCATGCAGTGGCCTATGCTGAGAAATATGCATCAAAGAAAGAGAACAAGGGAAAAACCATCATCATCAACCTGTCAGGTAGGGGAGATAAGGACATGTTCATAGTGGCAAAGGAAATGGGGGTGGAAGTATGAACCCAAACAACAACAAAACCATGACCTACAGTGAAACATTTGAAGAACTAAAAAACAAGGGAGAAGGAGCATTCATACCATTCATAGTGGCAGGTGATCCAGATTTCGAAACATCCATTGAGATAGTCAAAACATTCGTTGAAAATGGGGCTGATGCCCTTGAAATAGGATTCCCATTCAGTGATCCTGTAGCAGATGGGCCGAGTGTTCAAACAGCAGATATCAGAGCACTGGAATCAGGAATGACCACGGAGAAATGTTTCCAATTTATTGAGAGGATTCGTGAATTCACAACAATACCAATAGGACTGCTAGTGTACTACAACTTAATATACAAGAAAGGCATTGAAACTTTTTACAAAATGGCAAATGAAGCAGGTGTTACAGGAATTCTAGCAGCGGACCTTCCTCCGGAAGAGGCCGGGTCCGCAGTTGAAATGGCAGATAAGTACGGGTTAAACCAGATATTTATGGTTGCTCAGACAACACGTGATGAGAGGATTGATGAAATAGCCAAGCTGGGATCAGGATTTCTCTATGTTGTGGCTGTCATGGGTGTGACAGGTGCAAGATCAAACATTCAATCAAGCACGGTTGATCTCATAACCCGGGTTAAGGATAGAACAGATCTGCCAATTGCAGTTGGTTTTGGAATTTCAAAGCCTGAACATGTGAGGGATGTTATAAATTCAGGGTCAAACGGTGCAATTGTTGCCAGTGCCATCATCAACATCATCACAGACAACCTGGACAACATAGACAAGGCACAAAAAGAAATTGCTAAGTTCTGTATGGAACTTAAAAAAGCAACTAAAACCTGAGGAGAGAGTGTACAAATGATATCTGAATGTCTGGGGAAGGTTGTATCTGGAAATAACCTGACTCAAGAAGAAGCCTACACCTGTATGGTGGAAATGACAGGTGAAGAGGCTGGAGAAATTAGGACAGCTGCATTTTTAACGGCACTTAGAATGAAGGGTGAAACAGCAGATGAGATAACAGGTTTTGTAAAGGCCATGAGAGATCTCTGCATCGAAGTTTCCCCAGACACTGATCTGCCCCTTGTGGACACCTGCGGTACAGGAGGGGACAGACTTAAAACATTTAACATCAGCACCACAGCTGCTATTATAGCAGCAGCATCGGGTGTTGCAATAGCAAAACACGGAAACAGAAGCATAACCAGTAAATGTGGAGGAGCAGATATCTTAGAAGCTCTGGGAGTGAACATAAACTGTGATAAAGGAGAAGTTGAAAGATGTATTGAAACCTGTAAGATCTCGTTCATCTTCGCCCCAAATTTCCACCCTTCAATGAAAAGAATCATGCCTGTCAGACAGAAACTGGGAATCAGAACAGTTTTCAATATTTTAGGGCCTTTAACGTCACCTGCAAATGCAGATATACAGCTCCTAGGTGTTTTTGACCCTGAATACGTTGAGATCATAGCAGATGTTCTTAAAAATCTTGGTGTTAAACATGCTATGGTTGTTCATGGATTTGATGAGAATGATTACCCTGCAATGGATGAAATTTCAACCATTGGTAAAACAAAGGTTGCAATCCTTGAAAATGATGAGATAACAGTTAAAGATATCCAACCCGAAGATTTTGGAGTGAAAAGCTCCCAATCAAAATTCATAAGGGCAGCAGAAACAATTGAAGAAAATATCCAGATTGTAAAGGATGTTCTAAATGGTAAAGACAGTACAAAGGAAGAAAAGGCAAAGCTTGATATGTGCCTTGTAAATGCAGCTGCAATACTTTACATAGCAGGTAAAGCAGAGACATTAAAGAATGGTTATAAAATGGCTCATGAAACAGTTAAATCGGGAAAAGCATTTGAAAAACTTGGAAATTTTGTTGAGAAAAGCAACAGCTAAACTAAATTTTACATTGATACTTGCAAGACAATATCTGGAAGTTAGAATTATTTTAAATTCAGCTATTTTCTACTTTTTTTATTATTTAAACATTAATAATCTTTAAAAAGAGATTTGAAATGTATTTGTGAAAAATAATGTAAAAAGAGGTAAAAAAATGAGGTAATAATGTGTTTAACTCATTACCTTGAATTTTACAATTGCTCCATTTGAATATTTTTTTTACTCAAATATATATTTTTTGAAATTGATCTAGATATTAAAATTCAAGGGATAATGACATAAAAAAAATTCAGTCGAATGAAAAATTAATGGGCCCGCTGGGATTCGAACCCAGGACCTCACGGTTATCAGCCGTGCGCTCTACCGCCTGAGCCACGGGCCCTCAAATATAAAAGAGTTACATATACTTAATTGTATTCGTAAACAGTCAAAAATACTATAGGGGTAGATTCAACTTTTAGACTTCATCCTATATAACCTTTTTCTCTATTTCATGTTTTTTTAGCTTGCACAAACCAACTTTTAGTAACAGAGACCAGTATTGTATTACATATCCTTGGTTATGACGAATTCAGCAGCTTCACAAGTTCATCAAGACAACTGTCAAAATTATCATTGCACAAAATTTTAAGAAAAGCGCCACATAAAATAGAGGCAGACATCATGGACATTCTCAACAACTGAACCTGTTCTTTAAACGTTTTCAGATCAGTGGTTGGCCTGTTCCTTGTTTTATCACCAATCCTCCGAAACATAATATTTTCGTAGGATGCTTCCACAACCACTATCAAATCTGGACAGATGGTTTCTATTGGTAACGACTGGATATAACCATGTTCTGATGTATCTAAACCATGCAGATCAACAAGAATCTTCTGTGTCTCTGCCATGGATTTAACTTTAGATGCGGCTTGTTGCCATATGAATTCCTGAACTTCAAGTTCTAGATGGAACATTTCATCTTGACTTGAAGCCAGGTCATTGGACGTGGCTACTTCGAGCATCAGCTCTCCATAGTTCACATATTTGAGTCCAATTTGCCCTGTTGCAGTCATACCAAGTGAGGTTTTACCCACTCCTGGAACACCAACAAGGGCTGTGATGTTCCAATTCATGATATTTACTTGTTGACCATTTCACAGATAGCGTCTGCCATCATGTGACCTTCAATTACAATTTCAGCCTTGTCAATTTCATCTAAACCTTCTGCGGCTGTTCTGGCCTGCATGGCCATGTTAGCAGCACTCATGCATCCAGGGTTTGTAGGTGTGATCGTAATTTTAGCTGTTTTAGCTTCTTCATCCACTTCAATACCAGTTACCAAGCCCATTTCAACAATACTTACGCCCATGTGTGGATCTGCTACAGTTGAAAGTGCGGTTTTTAATTTTTCTACTAGTTCTTCTGACATGTTATCCCTCGAATTGATTTATTTTTTTTTAGATCTAATATTTTTTTTAAATTTTTAGGTTTTGTTTGTTAAATTTAAATCTAATTTAATTTTTAATCTAAAAAATTTATTCTAAATTAGAATGAATTAGTTGTCTTTTACTACCCTATGGTATTTATACTTTATAGAAATGTTAAAAAGAAGGGGTCAATTCTTTTTTCTATGTCTGATCTTCACTGCAACACCTTTAGTTGCGGATTTCATTTCCTTTCCACTGAGTACAGCTTTACCAACACCCATAACCTCTCCATTTCTTACCACAACAACCTCATCCATTGGCAATATGTTTGGATCAGCATTTACAACTCCTGGTGTAAACAGAGTGCTGGTTTTCATCTCAAAATCTATTTCAACCCAATTAACACCCATATCATTCACCCTTTCACCACCTGGAAGGTTCAGGGAGTAGAGTCCAGTGTCAAATGATAGTGTTGCAAGCTGTTCTTTTTCATATATCATCTTCCGCATGAATCTTCCAACGGCTTTGGTTCCATCTGGTATGAAACTATCTCCCTTCCTGGTGTTAAACTGGTACCTGGCAATGGATCTGAAACCATTGATCCGTTTTTGACTGTTTTTAATTCGCGGATAATTTCTGAGTTCCCTCTTAAGATTGTCCATTGATTCCCATGAGGTTGCTCTACCATCTTCACATGTGTAAATGGCATCTTCTAGGTAGGCTTCACAAACCTCCCTGTAACCGCCTGTAACATGTGCTATCACATCTTTTCCATCCACATAGTTTTTAAGACATTCTCCTGTTAGATCTATCTCTTCCTTAGACCAGTCACCAGTGGTGGATGCGTCATAGGATTGTATAGGGTAGGTTCTTTCCATTTCTCTTGGACAAACACCAAATGGTGAGGTTAAAATTGCCTCCTGAACACCCTTGGTTGCTCTCATGAATACTGAGTGGGACTTGGAATTTGAGTAGGGTTTTCGCATGCTGCATGGTAAAACCACGACCACATCGCCCAATGGTTCAAGTAAGTTCATTCTTTCACGCCATCTGGCCACTTCAGGCCGATGCAATGATTCATCAATGGTACATGGTATTTTCATAATAAATTTTCCTCGTGATGATTTTTTTGTAATGTTATACTGAAATTTAGTTGCTTATCTTTAAATAATGTTCTTAAATTAGGATAAAATTACTCTACAGTAGAAATATTGGGGTTGAATCAGTAAAAAAGTTGGGTGTAGAATATTGGAACTGAGGATAAATACTGGAATGATACTTGTTTTAGATGTCATAATTTTTTAAAATCATGTTTTGGGAAAGTTTATCATTCCATTAGCCTGTAACTCTAGTGATCCGCTTTCTAAAAGTTCCAATACAATTTCTTCAATTCTTTTTGCTGTAGTTCCCCTTGTGACCTTTATTCCAAACAATCTGGATGTTTGTTTAACAATTTCTGCCATTGGAGATGCGTACTGGGTTTTTAACACTATCTGAACTGCCTTGGCAATTTCTTCATCACTTATTAGATTTATCTTGGCCGGAGGATCCACAAAACGTCTTCTAACACGCAGAACTCCATTTCTGGAGTATACAAATTCATCCCTTATAATGATATCTCCATTCTTCTCTGCAAGTTCCACACCTGCCATTATGGAGTCATGAATTCTTTTACCTGCTCTTTTAAGCCCCCATACAACTCTTATTCGTCTTATTATTTCTGTGATGTGTATTGGGCCCTCTTCATCAACAATTTGGGTCACGATCTTGGCCATGTCCTCAACAGATTTTTCATGGAGCTGGCCAGACACTGGAATGCAGAATTCAGTGCATGGAACATAATCCACAACACTGTCCTCTTCATCTTCCTCAACATCCACAAACTCAACAGCTTCCTCTATCACAGGTTTATGCACATCCTCATGAACCACAGGTTTTGAAACTTCGTTTTGAAATTCCATTGATTTGTCCCTTCCTGTTTGATCAGTATCTAAATTCGTACTTTCCCCTTCTTCCAATATCTGATCTGGATTATCCTGTTCTTCAAATTCAGGATAGGGTTCTTCAAATTTTGCATTTTCAACTATTTCAGCGTCAGTTTCAGCAAATTCCTGGTTTGCTTCATCTGTTCCTGATATAACTGTCGTTGTATCTGGTTGTTCCTGTTCAGGTATGGTGCTGTGCTCTGCTTTTTCTGATCCTGTTCTTTCGTAGGCAGGTTCGTACTCCCCAATGGGTTTAATATTCTTTTCATCTGATGGAGTTGTATCGAGTTTTACTATTGGTTTTAAATCTTTAGCATTTTTAACAGCTTCGAGCAATCTTTTTTCAGACTCTGCACGGTTTCTATACCAGTCTGTTGACCAAACACGGTAGATATGCCATTCTAAACCTTCTAGAATTTGTTGACGGAGCCTGTCCCTGTCCCTGGCCACGGGTGAGCTGTGGTAGGTTTCACCGTCGCATTCAATGCCCACGAGGTACTTACCCTTTTCTTCAGGGTCTACAACTGCGAGATCGATCCTGAAACCTGCACATCCCACCTGTTTATGGACTTCGTAGTCATGGGATCTCAGGAATTCGTAGAGGGAATCTTCAAATTCTGTATTCAACTCATCATCAGAATCGTACCTGGTGTCCAAAAGCTTGGTTTCAGAGTATTTTAAAAAGGACTTCAGTGCCCTTAATCCGAATGGTGCATTTTCATTCAGATTAATTTCTGTATGTCTGAAATTGGAAAATACAACTGTTTTTTCCCTTGCTCTAGTTATAAGCACATTTAAACGTCTTTCTCCACCTTCACGGTTTAGTGGTCCGAAATTTAAGCTCAGATGGCCGTTTTCATCGTTTCCATAACCCACACTTATGAAGATAACATCCCTTTCGTCTCCCTGGATAGTTTCCAGATTTTTAACGAAGAAATGTTCTTCAAGGTCGCTTGAGAAGTACTTTTCCAGGATAGGGTTCTGTCTGAGGTAAAGTTCCACCTCTTCTAGTATTGCCTGTTGCTGCTTGATGTTGAAGGTTCCTATACCTAAACTCTTGGAGAGACCATACTCCCTGTAGTGATCTCCAGCAGCTTCAACAACCCTTCTTGCTTCCAGCCTATTTGAAGATGTTCTACCACGATCGTAGATGGTGTCTTCCATATATTCAAACTTGAGTCCGAGACTTTCAGTTTCATGGCATGGTGAAGGATAGATGAGTAGGTTGTTGTCATAAAATTCCTGATTTGAAAGTGCTATGAGGGATTCGTGTCTGCTTCTGTAGTGCCACCTCAACATCTTGGTTGGGAATCTTCCCTTGCAAAGATGCAGGATACTTTCCATATCAGAGATGGATGCAATTTCATAGTCCTGATTCTCATCAGTCTCTAGAATAATATCGAAAAAGGTTGTTGGTGGTAGCTGTCTTGTATCTCCCATAACCACAGCCTGATTTGCCCTTAAAAATGCACCAAGTGCATCTTCAGGTTTGACCTGACTGGCTTCATCAAATATAACCACATCGAACCTGAGGTCAACAGAATTTTTAGGGTCTATAAACTGGGCAACAGAAAGTGGACTCATCATGAAACATGGTTTTATTTTTTTAACCAGGTTACCTGCATTTGAAAGGAGTTTACGTATTGGCATGTGCCCCCGTTTCCTGTTAAACTCACTTAGTAGTATTCCGAGTTCAGAATTTCTCGATACTGTGGTGTTGATGTGGGGTCTGTTGTAGGCTATCCTGTTGGAAATTCTTTTCCTGTTTAATGAAATGATCTTCCTGTCAAGATCGATGAATCTACCAATTTTTCTCTCGTGAATTTCTCCAATAAAACTGGATAATATATGATTTTCAAGAAATGCGTTTCTTAAAAGATCATCTGCAAAGTTAGCCTTTAAACAAGGAATGATATCATCTATGTTGATGTTATCAGCTTTAATCAATTCCACAATTGGTTGTGCAATTGGGCTTGGTGTTTCATTCAAGATGGCTGTTAACTGCGACCATTTCTGGAGCAGGGGCATGCCCTTCTGGAAGTTTTCGATACGACTTTCGAGTTCATGAAATCTCACAAACCTCATTTTAGCCCCGAACACAAGCTCCTCATCAATCTTGATGTAACCTTTAATGGCCTTGTAAACCTTTAAAAAGTTACCATAATCCTTGTTAAGCTTTTGGATGGTCCCATTGATGGTTGCGGTGTCAGGCCCATCCACAATAATATCAAAGGTTCTTTCCGTGATCTTTCCAGTCTTTAACAGTTTTCTAACAGTTAAAACCCACTCAGCAAGGTCCTTAATTTTGTTCAGATCCGTTTCTGTACCCTTCCAATCTTCTCCAAATACGGTTTTGGCTTCAGAATTAAGTTTTTCAAGTCTTTTCTGGAGTTCCTGGCAGGATTTTAGTGTCTTAAGATCCTGGATAACTACCTCATCATCTTCTGGAACATCGTGCCTGTAGAGTTTGGCTATTTTATCTTTGGACTTTTTGTACTTTCCTCTGAAACTTTTTAAGAATTTGGAAGATGTTTCCTGGTAATCATCCAGAAGACTCTGGATATCTGTATTTAAAACTCCTTTATTGAACCTTTTTTCCAGTTCTTTCCTGTTGGTATCGTACTCAACCAGGATATCGATGATTTTAATTATTTCGCTCCTGCCAATTTCCCAGACAGGGTTGAAAATCACATCTGGATCATTTGTGAGTGGGTCAGCAATCAGAAGGGCAGTCTTGAGAGAACTGTCCAGTTCACTTTTATTTAACGGTTTTCTAATACCTGTAAGTTCAATTAGTTCGTAAAGATCTGCTTCAACATCGTTTAATGTTAAAACTGCCTTTTCAAGCAGTTCTGATATGTCTTCACTGTCTGTTGGAAGTATTGTTCCAGGTTCTGTGTTGTACCATGCATTTTTTGAAATTGGTTTAAGTGGAGTTATCACTTCAGTAACATTCTTAAGGGTTGAAACCGCATTTTTCCAATCCTTCTGGGTGTAAGATTCAGGATTCTCAATATGTGCACGTGGAATATTCCTTTCAACCTTTTTAAAGTGTTGAATTGCTTCTTCCTTCATACCAAATAGTTGGAATGGTGAAAAACCAGAGTTTCCAATGGATGTGTGAAGAACTTCATTGTACTGGTTAAGTTCCAGTTTCAACTTTTCCAGTTCCTCAAATTCCTCATCCATGGGTTTCAAACGATCGTATTGACTGTAAAGACTTCTTTCAAGCTCTTTCAAGACATTTTTCTTGTTGGACTTATGACTGTGAAGTTCAAGGCAAAACTCACCCAGTCCAATACTATCTAAACGTGACTTAACAACTTCTAATGCCGCCATTTTTTCACTTACAAACAGCACAGTCTTACCATTGGCCATGAGTTCTGATATTAGGTTTACAATGGTCTGGGATTTACCAGTTCCTGGAGGCCCCTCAACAACCAGATTCATTCCGCTTTTGGCCTCTTCAATTACAGCTATCTGTGAGGAGTCGGCATCCACAACGTTGAAAACATCTTTTGAACACAGTTTTTGGTCCACATCCTCCTCATTAAACTCTGTCTCAACAATGGATTCCACATCATCGAACAGAGTTTTTATGATACTGTTTTCAGATATGGAAACTCCTCCCCAGCTTGCAGGGTCCAGATCCTTGTACATCACGAACTTGGTGAAGCTGAAGAAGTTCAGATAAATTTCATATATTACATTCCAGCTCTTTTTGGGTTCTATTGCATCTGAAACAGCTTCGAAGTAGTGGTATATTCCCTCTTTATGTTCTGGCATTTCAAAGTCAGGCAGCTCAACACCCTGTTCAAGCAGCTTTTCCTGGAGAGAGATGTTTGGAATAATATCCTCACCTGTCCATTTGAGCTTGAAGGATCCCTTGACCTTTTTACGTTCTAGTTCAACAGGTATGAGTATTAAAGGTGCTTTCCTCTTGGTTTCGGGGTCGTTATTTTCAGTCCACTCCAGAAAACCGAGGGCTAGGTAGAGTATGTTGTAACCTTGTTCTTCCAGCACAGATCTGGCCTGTTGATTGATGTAAAATAATCTTTTCTGAAGTTCTTCAGCCTCATGATTGGTTTGAAGAAGTAAATTTCTGTGTTTGTTTGAAACCTTGCTGTTTGGAAGGGGTAACTTCCAGAGCAGGGAAGCTTCCTTGTCTGTGATGTCAATGGGTTTGAGTTTTAACTCTTCCTCTTCAATCTCCACATCTTCGGGTTTTTGTGCTCCTTCAACATCAACTTTAACTGGTTTTCTGGCCCGAGGAATGAACTGCATCTTCTTATCCTCTAATACCATGAGCTGATAGATTTCAGTGGGTATTTCATCCACAACCTTGATGGATTTGGCCAGGGGTTTGAAGTTCAGGAGCTTGTTTCGCATGGTCAAATCTAGCAAATTTTTTCTGAGTGCCCCTATCTTTGTGTCTGTGTTAACAATTGCTGATTCTTCCATTACAAATACCCCAACATCTTATTCCATCATAATATATTCTTAAAAAACTATCTTGGTCTTATAGGGCATAAGTTTTTCTATTGTTGTTGAATGAGTTCCAGTATTAAATGAATTCATCTATCATATTTCCCTAAACTCCACAAAACAGTCTGAAGATCCACGAAAACAAGATCATGAAAAAATTATTGAAAAAATAAAAATTAAATATTAAGAAAGAAACTGGGGATGGGTGTTACAGGAAATCATCGGTTTGAAACTCACCATTGATCCATTTAACTCCTGTTATGGCTGCAAGGTCTCGATTTACAGATACTAAATCCGATCTATCCAACTTTGAAACATTATTTTTACCTGTTATCCTAGTTAAATTAGCTATCTCTTCGGTTGATAATTTGATGAAGTTACTCAGTTTTAAAACACTTTCATCAACATCTATCTGTTTTTCTAGTTTAGGATTTTGTGTAGCAATACCTGTGGGACAGTTACCAGTGTAGCACAGCCGGTACTGTTCGCAGTTAATTGCTATGAGAGCTGCCGTTCCAATGTAAACTGCATCAGCACCCAGAGCAAGGCACTTGGCAAAGTCCGCAGAGTTTCGAAGACCTCCACTACCTATGATTGATATCTTTCTCTTTGATCTTAGTTCATTTAAGGTTTTATTTGCACGTGGAAGGGCAGAATAAATAGGTATTCCAACATTTTCCCTGACATATTTGTCTGTTGCCCCGGTACCTCCACCAAAACCGTCAAGGGCTATAAAATCAACTTCAGATTCGGCCAGAATTTTCACATCTTCTTCAACATTTCCACAGCCAATTTTAGCACCAATTGGTGCTCCTGAACTTATTCTTCTGAGTTTCAATATCTTCTTTTTCAGATCCCTTGGAGTGAGTATGTCAGGATGGTGGGCTGGAGAGTAGGCTGGTTCGCCATGATCCAGGTTCCTTTTTGCTGAAACTTCATCAGACATCTTTTCAGCAGGTAGATAACTTCCTTTACCGGGATAGGCTCCCTGTCCAAATCGGATTTCTATTGCAGCTGCGTTTTTTAGAATTTGCTCATCGACACCAAACCTTCCTGTGGAGTACTGAACAACCATGGTCCCAGATCTTGTAAGTTCCTCCTCAAGAACACCACCCTCTCCTGAGTTGAAACCTACACTTAAATCCTGGGCTGTTCTTGAAATCACTGTTTTAGTGGCCTTTGAAACAGCACCAAAACTGAGTCCGGATATCATTATGGGACAAGCAAGTTCCAATGGTTTTTTAGCATCTTCTCCAATCACCACACCGGTGTGAACAGGATCTGTTGAGTTGAGAGGTATTCTCTTTAGCTGGGCCGGAAGGAAGAACAGGTCGTCCAGTGAAAATGGGAGTTTCTTAAGCGATCCCATTGAACCAACCACGCTTTTACCCACTGCGCTCTGATCCTTTATATCGACCACAGATTGATAACGATCATCCTCCTCATTGGAACGTTTCTTTCGCATGAAAACCTTATTTTCTCCTATCATATCCTTGTCACAGAAGTAAATGCCCTTGAGATCGTATTCAAAGTAGATTGGGCAGGTATCACAGATACAGACCTCAACATCCACATCACATTTACTTGGACCCTTTCCACAATAGAGAACCTCTCCACCACATTTATAAGGGTAACTTGGACAAAGCTTGCAGTGGCATTTTGCACGATTTTCAGGTGAATTTTTTATTTTCATTAATTTAGATTCTGAGTCTTGAACCATTCTACCAGCCTCCAATGATTTAAGAAAAATAATAAAAATAACATTTTTTTATACAAAACGTGTTGGATCGGTATTTATATCAACAATCACAGGTTTTTTTGATTTTAAAGCTTTTTCAACTGCATCTGGAAGATCTTCAGGTTTTTCAACCTTTATTCCAACACCTCCACAGCATTTTGCATAGGCTGCAAAGTTCAGATCTTGGAGTTCTGTCTGCCAATTTTCATAGCCTTCCATTTTCTGTTCCTGCATGATCATTCCAAGCTGCTTGTTGTTGAATATGAAGACCTTGATTGGAAGTCTGTTTTTAACTGCAGTCAAGAAGTCTGCCATCACCATTGAAAAACCCCCATCACCCGTGATACAGATAACCTGTCTATCAGGGTACAGGAGTTGGGATGTGAGGGCAGCTGGTAAACCAAAACCCATTGACGCAAGATTTCCAGACATGATCATCTTCTGAGTGTTTTTCATCCAGAAATTTCTTCCAAACCACCAGCAGTGCTCTCCAACATCAAGAGTAATAATTGCATCATCATCTACCATCTCATTCAACATCCCGATGATGTAAGGAGACCTGAGTGGAGTTTTATCAGGCTCATATTCCTGGTTAAGAAGTTCTATCCATTCCTTCTTGAGTACTGCCACCTCTTCAAGATAACTTTCCCTTTCAACTTCATCCACCAGGTCATGGAGTGCAGGCAAAATTTCTGAAGAGTTTCCAATCAACCCAACCTCCACTGGAAATCTTCGGGCTATCATGAGTGGGTTAATATCTATCTGTACAGTTTTTTTCTCGGGTATTTGGGTCATATCTGAAAAGGAGGATCCAATCACGATTAGAAGGTCTGCATCATCAACAAGTTTAGTTGAGGCTGTTGATCCAATTCCGCCATGACTTCCAACGTAAAGATCATCATATTCATCCACAACTCCCTTGGCCCTGAATGTGGTTGTAATGGGTGCCTTAATTTTCTTGGCAAATTTCAGGAGAGCTTCTCCCTGTTCTTGGGAACCGAAACCAGCAATAATTACCGGCCTTTCAGATTCGTTAATAACTTTGGCAGCCCTTTCAATAAGGTATGATGCTGGTTTAATTGCCCTTGTTGCAAAATTTCCTCTAAAGGGAACAAGTTTTGTTTGATGATCCAGTTTCTGGACATCATTTGGTATTCCAATATGTGAAACTCCTCTTAAAGTCAATGAATGTTTAATTGCCAAGGTTGCCAGTGTAGTTGTTTGATCCCGTGACATGAGGATCTTGTTAAAGACAGTTAATGGTTCAAAAAATGAGTACTGGTCTATTTCCTGAAAGGATCCTGGACCAATCAACTGTCTCTTCACCATTCCTGTTAATGCAATCACTGGGGAATGATCCAGATGGGCATCGTAGAGGCCTGTGGCAAGGTTAGTTGCTCCGGGGCCTGCAACAGTTAAACATGCAGCAACGTTTCCTGTAAGTTTTCCATATGCTGAAGCCATAAATGCTGCTGTTTGTTCATGTCTGACCTGGATGAATTCGAGCTTTGGATTGTTTTTTATGGCATCCACCACACCAAGTATGGATGTGCCAGGAATTCCAAAAACATGTTTAAGACCTAATTCTGCCATCTGTCCAACTAAAATATCTGAAACAGTTTTATCTCCCTTCAAATGATCTTCAGAGTTTTCTGGCAGAGCTACAAAAGCGCTTTTTGGAGAGTTACACACTGGACATCTCCAGTCTTCAGGCAGTTCTTCAAATTTATCAAATTCAACATCTTCATCATAAATATAATTACAGACCGTGCATCGATATTTGCCCATTCAAACACCCTTTAACAGAATAAATTAAACATTTCTGTATCTTATTATGACTTGCAAACTAGATAAATTCTTGTATTATAAGGTTAAGAAATAGTTTTTTCATGAATAACTACAAAATTTAGATTTAATTTTTTATAATCCAAAGTACCATAGATAATTTATGGGAAATTTCAAGGTGAACACAGAAAGAGACAACCAGTCATTTGTAAAAACAAGATCCTACAGTGATCTTTACAACAAACTGAAAACTCTTAAAACCCGACATGGAAGAATAATCCATGTTGTAGGGGCGCCTGGTACAGGAAAATCTTCAAATATCTACGCTGCAATAGATGAAGCAGGTTTAAATTGTTTTGATCTTGAACTGGGACTCATGGATCCATATGAAGATGCATCAGGGCTCATGGACCAAATATATCATGATCTGAAGTCTGGTTTGAACGCCAGATCCAAATCAGAACTCTACCATAAATTAGCTGGTTTTGATGCACTCATCATTGCAGACCAGTTTCATGATGCACATCTAATTAACCCGGGGAAAGTGGGCTACAGTTTATGGACAAAAAATAAGGGACTAAGTTCGCTTAAATTTTATTTCCTTTGTATGAAGGAATACCTTTTAAACAGGAAGGATTACAAGGAAATTAATATAATATTTCAAACAGCCTGGCGCGTGAATAAGGGTAACAGTAAACTGGATATCTTTACAGATTTTGGGATTTTTTCCAGGATCTGTCTGGCCATCCTTGGCTTGTTTTTTGAAGTTGTGGAGGTAAGGTACAGTCGTGAAGAAACTGTTGAAATTGTCAAAGGACATGTTGAGGTAGACGATAAAATCATCGAAACATACATCGATGAATTAGGTAACAAACCCAGGTTGGTGTGTGAGGCTATAGAACAATCCAATTTATAAAAAAATATTAATGTTAATTATTTCCATAATGTTATATCCATAAAACAAAGATAGGTTACAAAATCCAAGAACAGATGGGTTAAATTTGATGAAAATTTAAATATATTAAATGGTTGTGGGTTTAATTCATTCATGGCCCGGATTAACTGTTTTAAATTAATAATATTCCAGATACCATGATTAGAACTCTTATAAAGTCCACAAGAATCAGCTGGGCTGCAAAAAATGTAAATATGTACCTTCTGGTTTTGACCTATGCATATTTTGCAGATGCATTTATCAGCAATCCCCTTGAAATTCTTGAAGGTCTCATTCTTGTATCTGCTTTATGGGGAGCTCTCTACAGTCTCAATGATCTGACTGATATTGAAGAAGACATCAATGACTCCATTAAGAAGACCCGGCCATTCATACAGGAGCATGTTGAGAAGAAATGGATAATTGCATTTTGCTCTTTGATCATTGGTACAGTGTTTGTTGTTTCAATTTTAACACTACCAACAGCTTTTACAGTGATAATTCTTTTGATGCTTGTAAATCAACTCATCTACACTGTTCCGCCTGTGAGGCTTAAAGACACAGTTTTAGCACCATTTTTCAGTACTGCAACTAATTCAGTGCTTAGAATGGCTTCCTGCGCAGTTCTTTTGGGGAACATTGGAATAGTTCCCATGAGTGTTTACCTTTTCATGTACACAGGAAGTATGGGCACTTATATCATGTACAAATCCAAACAGAAGATGGCAAGCGTTTTAACAGCAGTAACTGGAATTATATTACTGTATGCTTTTGTTAATGGAGACATGAATCTGGTCCAGTTTGCAGTTGCAGTTTTACCCGCATCATTCGCAACCTTACCACTCTACCTGTCCTTATTTACACAGAAAGAGAAGATGTTTGATATTGCAGATGTTCTCTACCACCAAATTGCAATGATCTTCTTCCTGATTTGTATATTCTACATACTGTTCTTCCATTCAACACCAGTTTAAATTCAACACTCTAGTTATTTTAGATCCTAAACTACAACATTAAACTTTGATTAAACTCCAACACCTAAATTTATTTTTTAGCTAGGTATTTCAAGCATTAATATTGGTTTTTGCATAGAAAGGGGTTAGGTTTAATAGTAAATCTTAAAAAAAAGAATTAAATTTCATATAAAAAATAGGAAAAAAGGGTTAAACTAGAATAATTTTCCTAGTTTGAGTAGTGCCTTAGGTGAAACTTTTATGAGGAGTTTCACGAGTTCAGATGTGCTTATCTTCTCAAATTCATAGTCTTTGAATGCATCTGCTATTGAATCGAGTTCTTCATCAGATAGGCTTAACATGTACTCCTTGGTTTTGAAGTACTTGTTGAAAGAATCTCCAATTTCCTTTTTACATATTTTCTCGTACTCTTTCAACCTTTTCTTGGAACAATCTCCCTCTTTAATAGCTTCAGCTGCTATTTCACCGGCATATTTACCTGCTTCAAGTGCTGTGATGATTCCTCCACCTGTGAGTGGGTTGACATGCCCTGCTGCATCTCCAACTATCATGACGTTGTCTTCCACCAGATCCTTGAGCATTCCTCCAACAGGGTCTCCGCCTATGTTGAGTTCTACTGCCTGTGCATTTTGGGTTGCTGGACATTTTTCAACAAATTCTAACAGGTGCTGATAGGCTGACTTGTCTGTTACTGTGTTTACAATTCCGAGTCCCACATTTGCTATGTCATCACCCTTAGGGAATATCCATGCGTATCCTCCAGGTGCCACACTCCCGAAGTAGAATTCGATGCAGCCTGGATCTTCCATTTCGACTCCTGCCATTTCAAACTGAATTCCGGATTCCATATTTTTAGGTTTCACAGTTGTTTTTAGTCCGCCCCATCTTCCAACTCTGGATTCTGGCCCGTCTGCACCAACAACGATCTTGGCTTTGATTTCGAAGTCTTCTCCCATATGTTCGCAGCTGACTATGTAGCCGTTGTTGTCCTTTCTCATTCCCCTTGCTAGGGTTTTGATCATGATGGTTGCACCGGCCCTTGCAGCGTCCATTGCCATGAACTTGTCAAAGACTTTTCTCTCTAGTATGTAACCAGCTTCTGGAAGTTTTACCTGGTCATCATTTAACCATACATCAGTTCCATTTGGACTGACCAGCCTAACTCCGCTTAGTTCCTTGGTGACCCATCTGCTGCTTGGTTCTATTCCAAGTTTTTTCAATCCTTCCTTGGATACTCCTTCTGCACATCTTTTTGGGGCTCCAATTTCGGATTTTTTATCCATCAGTATAACTTTTGCACCGTTTTGTGCTGCGTATTTAGCAGTGGATGATCCTGCTGGACCTGCTCCAATAACAAGAACGTCTGTCTCTATTAACTTCATAAGTATACATCTCCAGTAAATTTATTCTTCTTTGTCCAAAGCGTTAATAGGACACACACTTACACATATCCTACAGTCTTTGCATCCTTCTTCGTTAAAAATTAAACTAGTCTCACGGACTTCAATCAATGCACGAGGACAAACTCCTGCACATTCCCCGCAGTACATGCACCATTCCTTAACTATCATGTTTGATTACACCTACATTATTATTTTAGAAATTTATCAAGCATTTTGAATTCTTATTATTTATGGATTACTAAAAAAGGCCAATTAATATTAGAAATCAAAGCTCTTTAATTTAAATTAAAAATTTTTTATATATTATTTTACTTCTTTTAGCATAAAGGTTACCCTATTTTTAAGGGACACATAAGATTCGTAAATTTTTTAAGCATTTTCAGTTTAAATTTCCTTGAAATAATCGTACTATTGGTCAGATTAATAATAACAAGTTTTATATATCTTAAATTTTCCATTATAATTTAACAGTTAAGTTTCAGTAATTTCAGGTTCTATTTAGAAGTTTTACATAGGAGTCTTTCAATGTTTAAACAGCATCCAAAGGGATTATATCTGCTTTTTACCACAGAGATGTGGGAAAGATTCAGCTACTATGGGATGAGGGCTATACTCTCCCTTTACATGATAAAAGCATTGTTTTACAGTACTGCATTCACATCCAGTATCTATGGATATTACACTGGACTCGTTTATCTGACTCCTTTGATTGGTGGTTACATTGCAGACAGGTACTGGGGTAACAGAAAATCAATAATCACAGGTGGACTCTTGATGGCATTTGGTCAGTTTTCCCTGGCTTTAAGCAGTTACCTTTACACTCCACTGCCTACAGGCACAGTTAACAACTTTTTTATTTTTAATCCCCAGACAGAATTCTTCTTGATTGGTTTGTTTCTACTGGTTTTTGGTAATGGGTTTTTCAAACCCAACATATCCTCCATGGTTGGATTTCTCTATTCTGAAAATGATGGAAGGAGGGATTCTGCATTCACAATCTTCTACATGGGAATTAATTTAGGTGCACTCATATCTCCACTCATTGTAGGAGGATTTGCAAACACTGGAGATCCAACCAATTTCATGTACGGATTTCTGGCAGCAGGTATAGGAATGGTTTTTGGTTTGGTTGTCTTCATCCTGGGAAAGAACAGGTTTTTAGTGGATCCAGAGGGAAGATCTGTTGGGGTGCTTCCAAACCACAAGTACCAACCAGATGATTGTGAAGATAATGATGGTACACTCACATGGGTGGAAAAACAGAGGATACTGGTCATATTTATCCTGGCATTTTTCGGCATATTCTTCTGGGCAGCCTTTGAACAGGCTGGAGTCTCTTTGACCTTCCTTGCTGAACAGCATGTTGATCGTGTGGTAACTGCACTCAACTTCAGCATTCCTGCAGCCTGGTTCCAATCTGTAAATCCACTCGCAATCCTAATATTTGCACCAGTATTTGCAGGGCTCTGGCTTAAACTTAAGGACATGGGAAAAGAACCATCAATACCTCTAAAAATGACAATGGGGCTGATTTTATTATCATCAGGTTTCATGCTCCTGGTGCTTGCAACAGGATCCCTGGATCATGGGGCATCAACCATAAGCCCACTCTGGCTGGTTGTGGTGTATGTACTTTTAACATTTGGAGAACTATGCATATCTCCAATAGGATTATCAATGGTCACTAAACTTTCACCTAAAAGGTTCACATGCCTTTTAATGGGTGTATGGTTCTTAACAAGTGCAGTTGCAAATATACTTGCTGGACAGATAAGTACACTGTACCCAGACCCGTCACTGCCCACACCTTACCTCCTTGGAATACCCATCAACAGTTTCACATCATTCTTCATGATATTTGTGGTGATGTCACTCATTGCTGCTGTGATACTATTCTTAATGAGGAAAAGACTTGAAACCATGATGAACGGAATAAAATAAGAAAGTTTTAACGGATAATTATACTATAGTAATGGTTTTATCCTTTCTTTATTAGGTTCTGGTTCTATTTTTTTGAGTAATGGTTTTAACTGTGTAAGGTATATATTTTAATGATTATGCCGGTTAGTTGAGCTGCTAGAATTGCCAGGATACTTCCCATATACAATATGAATGCTATTACATATCCAAATATGTTACTTAAGGGAATTAAAATAAAAATAAATCCTGGAATAGCAAAGATAAATGTAAAAAAGAGTGTTTCTCCAATTACATCCTCCAATTCATTACTTTCCATGAAAATAAGAGAAATAAATAAAATTAATGAAAATACAAACAATGGAGTTAATATCAGCATATCGGTTCCTAATTTGTATGAAATTATAGGGATAGCTATTATAACTAAAATTATAATTTCATAATAATTCAATCCATATGTAGACCTATCAGCACCGAGTTTACTAGTAAAAGTTTTAAGTCCTTCTTTAGGCCTTTCCAATTCCATATTTAAGTCATTATTATCCTTATTGTTTTGTAAATATTCATTTTCTTGTAAATATTTGTTGTTTAATTCTTTTTTTTCTTTTAAAGAGAGCAGAGATTTATCACATTTTGAACAAAACTTTGATTCATTATGATTTAATGTTCCACAGGACCTACATTTTTTTAATTCTGCATTCTTGTCGAAGTCTATGTTATAATTGATGATTTTCTTAATTTCATCACTTGTTTTTAATTTATGGTTATATCCTACTGTATTATTATCAAGAATCTTCTCATCTATAGAATCTTCATAATACTTTAATTTACCCCCACATTGACAACAATCAAAATCTGATAATGATTCCCCTTTTTGAAGTTTATAGTAACCCCCGCACTTTTCACATATCAAATAACCCATAAAAACCACCTTATATGGTTATCAATTTTTACAGTATATTATAGATAATTTCTTTTAACTTATTTTTCTGTTTTTTCTATTTTAATTTGAAGTTAGCGTTATGTATGTTGTTTTTTGGTGTGGGGTGTCAGTTATTGATTTGCTCTTCGTTACTTCATGATCAATTCGTTAAATTGGGTTAGAAACACATTAGATCAAACATTAAAATCATCATAGTAGCTGGATGCTTTTTATTTTTTTACAAAAAAGGAGATTGTTACCACTTCAAAAAAAAAATTTAAAGGTAGTACTCTTTTGGAGGTTCACCTGAAAAATCTGCGATTGTTGCTTTTCCTTCCAGATATAAAATTTCAAAATCTGGATTAGCTGCTGTTTGATACTGTGCTTTTACAATTTCACTCTTTTCTATTATTGCTTTTTTTATCTCAATATCATCTGAAAATACAACTTTACCACTGAACCTTAACCATACAAATTCTGGGCTTGCTGTTGTAATTTCAACATTAGGATTGTTGCTTATCTCTTTATAGAGTGGTTTTTGGTTGCTTGTGCAGTAGTAGAGCTTTCCTTCTTTTTCAAGCATGAACATGAAGGGTCTGACTTTAGGTTTGCCATCTAAGCCCACCGTCGCAAGGTACTGTATTGGATTTTCATCTAAAAATTTCACTACGTCATTCAATTTGATCATCTCTCTGTTCTTTAATAAGTAAACTAACTGTATAAAATAAAGTATATATAGGGCTTGTATCCAATGGTAAATCAAGTATCAACAAGTAAAGTAACTTTTAAAGTAGTGAAAGAACGTTAATTGAAGTGGTAAAATGAGTGAACTAAAATTTCCTGAAGGATTTGAAGATATAAAGTGTCCCGCTGAAAAAACTGTCATCTTAATTGGTAATAAATGGTCCCTGTTAATTATAAGGGATCTTTGGATGGCAGATAAACCTCTTAGATATAATGAACTGGCAAAATCATTAAAAAGGATTAGTTCACGTACATTATCTGCTAAATTAAAAAATCTGGTTAATTATGGAGTTATCAATAAAACAATCATTGATGATTCCCCAATTAAAGTTGAATATTCTTTAACAGAAAAGGGGAAAGAATTGTACAAAGTAACTCAACCTATGGCTGAATGGAGTGAAAAATGGCATGATTTTTCTTAAATTAAATTTCTATTTTTGTTAACATAAAATTTTTAAATGTTCATGTTCTAAATTGGTTGATTAAATTTAGGTGATATTATATGAAAACCGAATTTGTAACCTGTCTAAACTTATATTTTGAAGTGATAAAAATCACATAAATTGAGTTATATTTATTAGCATTTCAATAGTTTTTTTTATAATTGGGCAATTATTATATTTTTTTGTATTTTTTAGATTAGAAATCTGGTAAAAAATAATTCAATATTTATTGTTTATGTGAGAAAATAATATGATTTTCATTTTAAATTTATATGTATGTGATATTAACTAGATGATAACTTAAACAATTGATATTTTATTGGGGAATTGGGGGGATTAAATGTTGTATGTCGTATTCAAGGAGTTTACTACGTTAAATTTAGTTTATAATGGGGGGAGTGGTTTATATTAGAAATCAGTTAATGGTTTTGTTGTTTACTTTGTTTTTTGTGGTTATTTTTTCGGGGGCTGTTTCTGCTGCTAGTTTGAATTTAACTGATGCAGAATCAGGAGCTACGGCTGTTAAAAATTATACAACTAGTACTGGGCATATACCTGGAAGTGTGGTTGTTTCTGATAAGAATAGTACTTCTGCATCCTTTTTAAATACTTTAAGTACATATATTGTTGAATTAGACAATGGTGACAGTAGTACTGTGACCATCGCTAAAGTTAATAATGCAACAGGACCATCCGGAACTGGTAATGGTACTTTGCAACGTTCAGAGTATGTTACTGTTGCTAATAATGTTAAAAATTTCATCAGTACAAATGGACGTGTTCCTAATTATTCTTCCAGTAGCTTAGGAAATATTCGTTATGAATCTTTGGTTTATGCTTTTGCAAAGATATTAGATTTTTATGCTGCTAATGGTCGTTTACCTAATACTGCATCTGTAACCTATATTGCGGGTGTAGATTCAACTAGTGTGGTTGTTACTAATTCTTTATTTTCAGATGTAAATACTGGTAAAACTTTTTCGAGTGTACAATCTGCAATTAATGATCCAACGACTCTAAGTGGTCATATTATTCAAGCACAAAGTGGAACCTACACTGAGAATGTAAATGTAAATAAAAAGGTGACTATTAAACCTGTTTCAGGCGGAAGTGTCACATTTGAAGCTGTAAATCCATTCAGTCCAGTTTTTAATATCACTGCTTCAGGGGCCACTATTCATGGATTAAGAATTAGTAATGCATTTAACTCAACTGGTATAAATTTAAATGCAGTTACAGGTTGTAATATTACAGTTAACAACTTATTTAACAATTACATTGCAATTGGTCTAATAAATTCTAAAAGTAGTAATGTTCTGAACAATACTATGCATGACAATTTGCGTTATGGGATTTTTTTAGTTAATTCAAATAGCACTATGATTACGGGTAATTCCATTACGGGTGGATTGTATGGTATTAATCCTCAGAATTCTAATGCAACAATTCAATTTAACAGAATTAACGGCTGCAGCCAATTTGCACTAGTTGTTCAGTCCAAAAGTATTATAACAGCAACCAATAATTGGTGGGGAACAAACACACCTACATATATCTCTTCCACAAACTGGGTTTCAACTTATTATGATATCTACAATTATGGTAATAGTACTATAACTTATAATCCGTGGATTGTTTTAAAATCCAGTGCTAATCCTACCACTACAAGTAATAATTCAACTGTTACTGCAGATTTAACCCATAACAATGCAGGTACAGATACATCACCATCTGGACATATACCGGATAATCAGGTGGTTAATTTTAGTACCAATGGTGTTGGTGCAATTATTAGCACTACTCGGACAAAAAATGGTAAAGCTACAGCAATATTTAACAGAGGAACGATAATAACATCTGGAACTGCTGTTATTACCTCTACCTTTGATGATCAAAGTGTCACAACTAATATAACTATTGGTGGAACCATAACTGATCTTAATACTGGTAAAACATTTTCAACAATCCAAGCAGCTATAAATGATGTAACAACAAGTAATGGTGACACCATAGCACTTAATTCGGGAATATACACGGAAAATGTAGTGGTTAATAAAACACTTACTATTATGCCTGTTTCAGGGGCTACGGTAACAGTACAAGCTTTAAATCCATCAAGTCCTGTTTTCAATTTAACTCGTAATGGTATTATTATTCAGGGAATGACAATCCGTGGATCTACTAATAATCAATCAGCAATCTACATACATTCTGGTGCATCAAACTGTATAATTAATGGTAACACCATTACAAACAATTATGTAGGAATAAACAACGTCCTATCTAACAATACCCAGATCATAAACAATAATATAACAAATTACAGTTCGATGGGAATTAATATGGGAACAAATCTCATATATACAAACAATACTCTGATCCAAAACAATACAATAAATACTGCCCTTTCAGGAGTTACCTATGGAATTCATTTTGGATATTGTAAAAACACTACTATTATATATAATTCTATTTTGTGGCTAGGTAGTAGTACCACTGGTGTTACGAGTCTTGGTATAAATGCTCAAAAAGATTCAAGTGCTAACATATATTTTAATCGTATATCCGGGTTTACATATTTTGGAGTAATAGATCAAAATAGTACAGTAAATTATACAAATAATTGGTGGGGAACGAACAACCCAGTTTACACTACCGATGGTAACTCCAATGGCGATGTTTGTGATCCAGGCGCAATCTCTAAACCTTACCCATATTTAGTACTGAAAATATCGGCATCAAATCCAAATATTGATCCAGATAATACTTGTAACATCACTGCAGACTTGACAACTGACAATAAAGGTAACAACACATCCACATCTGGAAATTTACCCGATGGTATTCCTATAAATTTCACATCTAACTTAGGAACCATCACAAACCCAGCTTACACAAAAAATGGTAAAGCTTCAGCAACATTTAGTAGGGGGATAAATACTGGAATAGCCACCATCACAACTACTCTTGATGATCAAAGCTTCACAATTAATATTAGTATTTCTCCGGTCACTGACATCAATACTGGTCAAGTATTTTCAACTATCCAAGCTGCGATAAATGATCCAACAACAAATAATGGGGACACACTTGAACTTATTTCTGGTTTATACAACGAAAATGTAGTAGTTAATAAAACACTTACCCTAATGCCTCTTTCAGGTGCTAATGTAATAGTAACAGCTTTAAGTTCATCTAGTCCAACTTTTACTCTAGCTGCTACTGGAATAACAATTCAGGGAATGACAATTACAGGTTCTACTGGCACAGACCAAGCAGGAATATATTTAACTACTACTGCTTCGAACTGTATAATTGATGGAAACACCATTACAAACAATTATGATGGAATAAATGCATTTTCAAACGGCAACACAATAAAGAACAATAATATAACAAATTACACTTGGATGGGTATCAATTTAAGTAATTTAAACTATGCTTTGATTAAGAATAATAATATTACTGCTATAATTTCAGGAGTTACCTATGGAATTCATTTTGGAAACTGTAACAATATTAATATCATTGGAAATTCCATTTCAAGCATTTTAGGACAGATTAGTGATGATAATATTGGTATAAATGCTCAGGCTTCAACTGCTAATATAAATTTCAATCGTATAGTTGGATTTACATATTTTGGATTAATAGATCAACAAAGTAGTACGGTAAATTATGCAGATAATTGGTGGGGAACTAACAACCCAGTTTACACTACCGATGGTAATTCCAATGGAGATGTCTGTGATCCAAACGCAATCACAAACCCCTATCCATATTTAGTATTGAAATTATCTCCAAAGGATGTTGGTCCGAATAATTCATGTAAAGTTACAGCGGATTTGACTCAAGATAATAATGGTAACAACACATCATCATCTGGAAGTTTACCTGATGGGATTCCTATTAATTTCACATCTACACTTGGAACCATCACAACCCCTGCCTACACAAGAAATGGTAAAGCTGTAGCTACTTTTAAAGCAGGGTCAATTTATGGTAATGCTACCATCAGAGCAACTTTAGACTACCAAATTGTATCTACCATAGTAGGTATAGTTCATATATATAACAACAGAACATTAACGGGTTATACAATTATACAAGCTGCTATAAATGGAGCTTTAAACGGAGATACAATAATAGTAGAAAATGGAGTATACACGGAGAATATTACCATAAACAAAAAATTAACTCTTGCATCAGATTTAAACAGCAATGCAATCATCAACGGCATGATCACTATTAATTCGGATGGTAGTAATTCTGTGATTCAAGATTTCATAATAAATGGCAACATCAATTTATATGCAAACAACTGTACAATATATGGAAATACCATCACAACAAACGGCACATCAGCCATCACAACATTATACTCATCTTACAACCTTGTACTCGACAATACTATCATTGCTAATGGTTTTGATGGAATTAACAGTACCAATAGTAATAACACATATTATGGTAATGAAATTAATGGTTGTAAAGTGGGAATATATTCAAATAACTCCACTGACACCATTACAAGCAATGACCTGACAAATAACTATTATGGAATTTGGACTTATAATTCCACAGATACGGTTCAGTTTAACCGGATAGCTGGAAACACCGTTGGTCTAAGAAACGATTTAGGAACCGTAAATGCAACTGATAATTGGTGGGGTAGTAATGCTGATCCTTCTACTTTACTTGCTGATATTTATGTTGTAAGTGGAACTATCAATTCTTCTTCATGGTTAGTATTAAGTGTAAATACTTCAACTACGAATTCTGGTGGTAAAACTAGTGTCACAGCTGATTTAACTCATGATAATACTGGAGCAGATACATCTTCTAAAGGTCATATTCCGGATGGTATTCCTGTAAATTACAATACAACCTTTGGAACAATTATTGGCACAGCTTATACAATTAAAGGGAAATCCAGTACGATTTTAAACTTAGGTACAATTCAGAATGCAACCGTTACAACCTATGCAACTTTGGATAATCAAAATGTATCCACTACCGGATTAATAGCTACAGGAGTGGCTGTTTTAAATATTACCAGTACGGCATATGACAATTCAACAAACTTGCCACTGAACATTAGTTGTAATATTCCTTTAAATGATAGTGTAATATGGGTTAGTGCACTTTGGAAACCAGTTACTAATATTAATGGTTATAAGGCTGAGGAGTTACAAGTGATTGTAAATGGAAATGTAATGCAGGATGTCTATATTTATAATTACAGTAATCAAACTACTGATAGTCTTACATTTAATTTAAGTTATCCTGGAGTTAGTGGTTTAAATATGACAGTTGTCGATCCAAACTCGAACACGACATCAATATTAAATTTCCCAGGAAACAATATCAACCGTACAAGTCAAATAACATACAATGGAACGTCTTATGAGGGTGTTAGAAGCTTTGCAATTGCAACAACTGAAGTAACATCAGATATTTTCAATTACTGGTTAAGTCAATCCACGTTATATCAAGGCACTTCATTAGAAGGTGCATATACGACCTTCTTAACAGCCTTAATGGTAGAATACACACATGATCAAATAGCAGATAATATTACAAACCAATGTAATGTAACATGGACTCGAACCAGCCCCATCATTGTATCAGTATGTGATAGTCCAAATGAAACCTATTTAACCTTAGAATGTGATCATAGTATGGGAATGACAATAGTTGGTGCAGTGCCGAATATGTGGATGTTTAATTATATTACTTCAGCTTCAATATCCCCTATAGAATATAATATATTTAATTATGTAACTGGTTATGATTATCAGTGCATATCGATTAATAGCTATTTTGGTTCGGTTGTTACAGATATAATGAATGATTATGTAGCTAACAACGATTCTATTGAAGTATTCAACGAGAATACTTATGTCGTTGAGACATCTAAAGTTCATAATTATGATTTTATAGTAATTGATAGGGGAACTGGTATTGTGAGAGATATTAATACCATGAACAATTTATGTGGTCTTAATGGAATGGTTTATGGTCCAGAAATGGATAACCAGATGCTGACAACGTGGTATGGAAGATATATTGCTCAACCTGGAGATGATACGTTAGTAACTGGTCCGATTAATTTCAACTGGGATGGAACTGGAAGAGTTTTAATTATGAGCGGAGGACTATCAGGTCCAGGCTCTAATCCTAATAGCAATGAAATATGGTCAATTGGCACATTAACCGTATACACCGACACGGGGAGCATTCCAATTATTCAAATGGCTATAGATTATGCAGGAGCTAGTGCACCAGATGCAGACATAACAGATTACTTATATAATGGAACAAACAATATCACAGTAATTGTAAACGCTCACGGACTCAACTGGATGGGATGCTCCGTCCTATATGCAGTACACGTAGCCCTATCAAACGCAGCATACCACCACTTTCAAATAGTCAATACTCCCGCATCTGGAAAAAATATTAATCTGATCCCTTTTGCAAAATTAATTCTTGGAGTGACAAAATTCTGTGGAGGAGTTGCAATATTTGCGGCAGGAGTAGGCGGTGAAGTGATTGCTCCTGAAGCTACGCCACTTGACATATACGCAGCATGTTTTGGAGCTACAGCAACTTGGGATGCTGCTTGGGACATCGATAGTGCTTATATGGACGAGATAAATAAACCATTTACAGATGAGAGTTATGAAGATCAGGCAATAGATTTTATAAAGAGTGGTAGCTTCCTTTAAATTATTTGTAAAATTCACATAAGAGGCAAATTATGAATTCAAAAGATACTAGAAAACAATATGGCATAAAATTGGAAATTTATTTGTATATATTATTTTCAATTCTTTTAGTTACATCTATCTTTAATTTGTTAAATTTGTTCCTTGGATTATCACTCCTCCTTTTTCTTATTACACTAAGATTTAGACTGAAAAATTATAAAACTGAATTCTATTATATTTTTCAAATTACTATCATTATCCTTCTAGGATTGATATTGGCTGTTTGTTATCTTTTCAAGTCCATTTATTTAAACAGTTTAAGTTCATACATGATTTTCTACTCATTCTTGGCATTTTATGCATTTTTGATAATATTGTCAATACATTATTACCAAAAGGGGCGACCTTTGTTTAAATAGATCAATAAAAGTGGGTTTTAATTTTGATGAGTAAATTTATGGGATTTTGATTCAATGGTAAATTATAATACTAATTTATAATATAATAATACCTACTAAATAATTTTAAGAACTTAGATTATTTGGAGGTATTAAAAAATGATCGAATGTGAAATGAAATCATTGAGCAGTGAAGATATTAAAAAATTAATATCTGTTTCTGCACCGAGAGAAAAAGCCATAATTTCTTTAATTGCTCTTTCAGGTATGGCTTATGAAGAATTTAAGAGATTAACTCTTCATAAATTCATGTATTTAGCAAGTGACGCAATTAGTAAAGATTTGAATGATATCAACGATTTATTCAAATTTGAGAAAAGAATAACTCAAGAAGTATTAATTCTAAAAACAAGCAGAATCAAAACAAATATGGAATATTATTTGTTTATTCCTCCAGAAACCACTCAACTAATTTTGTCTTACCTGAAAGAACGATTTAATGAACCTAACATGAAAAATAATTGTACAAATAACGATGAAACTCTTTTTATAAATGACCAAGGAAACCAAATGAGCGCTACGGATATTTTTACAAATCTCCAAAAAGCACTAAAAAATTCAGACTTAGAAGTACCCAAAAACACAATTCTTAGACCACATTCCTTAAGAAAATATTTCATGAAAACTATTATTAACAAAACATGATCTAAAAAATGTTTAGACAGCCTAATTGGGTACAAACTTGAAAAGGACAAAAATGATATTGAAAACCTCAAAGATGAATATATCAAATTATTACCTTCCCTTTCGTTAAATACAATTATGACAAAAGGTTAAATTAGAGCACATTAATACACTACTTACTATTTTTTTCTCCCTTTTTATTTTCCATACTATTTATCAAAACTTATCTATTCCCACACTAATAGAAAATCTTATTTGTTGCTGCAAAGTTCCTTCGTCGGAAGCTCCTCAGTCACAAAAACATAATCGTTACTATAATTCATATTTAACAGTTAAGTACCATAATTATTTCTTTATAAGTGAATTTAAGCATTTTAAAGCGAAATATTTATATAGTCTGGATGACATAATATTACTTACAGGAGTAAAAGTGATATTGGTGATTGGAATGAAAAGTCAACAAAATATGAGACAAATGGTTTTTGTACCTCATTACCATGGTGATGGAGAATGTTTAATTGGAAATAGTAACACCGGAAGACTACATTCCTTAGATTGCGGTGCCATTGACATGATGCGCGAAGACCATAAAATACCCACAGATGGATCAGGATTCACACCCTGTGGATGGTGCCATGCATGTGGAACTGTCCACCAAGACATCTTTGAAGAATTAGATGAAGATCCTGAAGGAACTGAACTATGTCTTGACAAAAGAATAATCCAACTATTCAAAAAAACAAGATGTTTAAATTGCAACTCAAAAAGAGGAATAATCAAAATGTTTCCAGATCCCCACGGTGTGAGACTAATAGGAAAACAAGGCCACTGGTGGATCTACTTCGAATGCGAGGAATGCGGATACCAAACAGCATGGTGGAAAGCATTAAATAAACTTAAAAATAGCAAATAAATGTGATGGAATGAAAAATGAAAAAAAAACGTGTGTTTAACACTTCCCCAACCTGTTCAATAAAATGATCTGGAAGACTTCTAGAAGCTCAAAGTCAACTACGTTGCTGAATCCCTTGTTGATAGAATACATGGTAGATCCAGAACTTCAAAAAGGGTTAAAAGAAGAATTAGGGATTGTTTTAAAGGAAATAAATAAATTCATAATAAGATAAAATTTAAAAATCAATTTATTGTATTAACATATTTCTAATTTGGTCATATTTAGATGTATAAATCTCTTTATATTTATTATCAATTTCATCAATTTTTAGTGGATCATTTAACATCCAATAAAAATAGTAGTGTTTTTTAATTTTTTTTATAAATTTTAATATCTCATCAAATTGATTATTCGATTCAATATCATTTAATAGATCACAGAATTCAATATCACTTGATAAATTATCCGGGATTACTAAGCGAGTTTGTCCAGGATAAATTTTAGGATTCCCCTTTTCATTATCTAAATAAGCATTTAGGTAAGCATTTCCTTGAAATGCACTTTTTTCCATTCGTTTAAACGTAAATTTTTCTTTATATTCAAACTCACCATAAGCAATTGAACAAGTTAGCATAAATCCATCTTGGAGCACCATTTCATTTATTTCTCTGATAGCATTTAAAAGACATTTTAATTTCCTTTTCATGTCCATGATTTCGTTATCTACATAAATAACTCCACAATCAGAAACAAAAATACCTACCAATTCTTCATTATCTTTTAATATGTCAAAAGAGTGTTGATATAAACTATTCAAGGCGTTCCAAGCTTTTTTTTTACTTTTCATGAATTCTTTAAATCCAGAAATATCAATATATGCTACGAATGTCTTTCCTTCAAAATTATTTGGCAATATCACACCTCAAAAATTTTTAATTCTGAACAAAGAGAATTATTCTTTAAATTAACAACTCTCATTGACTGCATAATAAAATAATAATCTTCTTCCAATTATTCCTTATATCAACTATATTGTTCAATTTATAATATTATTTTTAAAACAATCTATTGATCTAAAATGTTAATAAGATATTTGTCAGTACGATGAGGAAAGACAATTATTAAGAAATATAAAAAAGGAATATTTTCATTTATTTTATCATTAGAAATATGAATTAACGACTCCTTTTTCAGCTCTTTCCAAGATTGAGGTGTTTTCGGTGGTTCTTCATGACTACTGCCTTCAGAAGTTCTCCAACTAAATATATCATCATAATTATCATATCTAAATGAAGAATAAAATATATCTGAGACTTTTGGCCAATATCTTTTCAATAAAATTTTCTTTTGTCTTCGAGTTAACATTAAAATCAAATTTTCTAAAATGAAAGATGAACCACTGAATTCTCTAAAATCGATATTTGTAAGATTTGACAAATTTAATATTTCAATCAAATTTTTATCGACTAAATTTTTGGTTTTCCCAACCATCATTAAATGAGGATAAATTTCTTCAAATGTTCCGCTTAAATCTAATGCTAAAATTTCATCAAGTATTGTCATTATGCTAGATAACCCTAATTCAACTCTTATTATTGATTCAATACTATCCTTTATACTATAGTATGGGCTCATAAAAGAAAAAATTCCATTTCTTTGATTTCTATTTACAACATCGATAAATAATTTTATTAATAACCATTCCATCACTTCTGCAATTTCTTTATATTCCAAAAAGGTTTTTAAATCAAAATGATAAGGATAAAAATATGGAATATTATCGCCAGATTTAAGTTCTAAATATTTGATAATATTAAAAATATAAGGATATGCACTCTCACCCCAAACAAATAAATTATTTTTGTTTAAAGTTATTAAATTTAATAAATATCCGTCATCGACATAATTTTTTTCAGTTTTTGATAAATAAATTTCAAAAGAAGCTAATGTCCCTAATATGATTAATATTCTAGAATTATGAATAATTCTATTTTCTCCAATCAAACTTCCCTCAAAAAAATTATGTTTATTACATAGTTCTTTTTTAAGAAGCAATAAATTTCGTTTTATTTCGTACAAAATTAATTCATAAGAATTTTTATAAACTTCCTCTTTTATTTTATACTTAGCTGCATATCTGATTATTAAAGCGCCCAAAATCGTCCAAGCCTCAAAAATAGCATAATAATTATTTTTTTTATCAAAAGGCTCTAATAAATAACTAATAACAATTAAACTACTTAATATAACATTTTTTTTAAAGGAGATGTTTTTTGATGTTTCCTTGAAAACTATTTTTTCTAAATATTTGATAAGTTTTTCTTTTGGTAAAAAATCGGCCCCATCACTGGTAATAATATCTAAAAATAAATAATAATCATCAAATTCTTCAGGAATCAGTTTTCCTTGTGTATTTTTAAAACAATCTAATAAATCATTTTGATCAATAGTCATTAATTTATCATATCCTCGCAAAGAATGACTTTCATTATATTTATTTATCTTATCAACAGCAAAACTTTCGATTTGTCCATTTGTAACCAAATAAGATTTATGTGATTTTTTTGGGTTGAACGATGGATGAGTAATATCAATTTCAATTAATTCATCAATTTGAGATTTTATTTTTCGCCATTCAGTTGTTCCTATATCCCCTTTTTTTAATTGAAATGCATAATATTCATTATCAGGACTTATTGAAATTACATCTTTACCATCTTCTAAAGATCCATGGGTAATTTTTATTTTATGGCCTTTTTTAAGTAGTACAGTACAAAAGGCGGTTAGATAATTTTCTTCATTGGCATTAATCAACCAATTTTTTATTGCCCTGTCTATCATTCCATTCTTTCCTTTTTATTTCTATAATTTCATCAAGTTTTTTGTTATATTCTAAAATATGACTTGGATTTTCTTTTAAACGTTCATCAACTTTTTTATATGTTTCAGGGTGCATGAATATAGTTGGTAAATATGGATTTCCATTTTCATCAAACTCCATATGCATATTTTTCAAACCATCCAAATAAGCATCTGTAAATAACATTCCAGAAGCATCAATATTATTCCCACTCTTTGTTGCAGCATTACTAATTTCCTTTATCAATCCTTCAGTAGTCTTTTTTGCAATTTCATTTGATGCTTCCAACGTTTTTTCAACAAAAACGTATATACCCCTTTCTAATGCTTCATGAGGAGTGACTGAAAATTCACTTGCGATTCTGTCATAAGTATTTTCAATAAAATCTCCGCTAGAATCAACAATAGAATGTCTTTTTCCTTCAAAAACTGTTTTTCTATGTACTTTAGAAAGTATTGGACCCTCTTTAGCTTTTAAACTAGTAACTGCAAAAATTGAATTTTCTAATTTCTTTTTTGTTGATGTGAAATCAGGCAACATAATAATCACTGTATTTTTATCTAATTTTTTAGTGACAAAAACTTATAATCCTCAAATTATTATTAACTCATTAAATTTTGTTGAGGCATGAATTTATTCTTTGTAAGGAATTTGTACCCTAATACATAAAAAAATATACTAAATTAAATTGTAGAAATTGTTAATTTGGAAACAAAAGTTTAGATATTTACCTAACTTACCTCACAATTTAAATAATAATTTTTGATTTTTATTGTTAATTGTGAAAATTAATTTTTGATTGAATTTTGATAAGTTGGATAATCAACTCCACTATCGTTTATCAAAATCCATTATTCATTTAATATTTTTTTTGAGAAAAAATTAAGGCAAATTTGATCTGAAATATTTTTTTTATTTTCTTCAGAAGAATTAGTTCATTTAGATAAATTTTATTAAGTTTTTGGTGTGTGTGTTTTTTTATGTTATTATATATGGTGGAAAAGTTAATACTTAAGGGGGAACTTACTAATAAACATGAATTTATTACAAACTCAGAAGAAGATAAGTGAAAGTAAGAATATTATCTTCTATAATAAAAGTGTTTATGAGTGTTATAATGAATTAAAAGATGATTATATTTGTATTTATTTTAATGAACCTACACCAGTTAAGGTTAGGCTTGTTAAAATTATTAATGAAATATCAGGTGATAATAAACCTTCTTTAAATCGTTTGACTGTAGCTGAACTTAAAGATATATTGATCAAAGAATTGGGATATGAAAGATTAGTAATAATTTTTAACCATTTTGAAAGGTTGACCAAGAGGACAGTTCAAGTCTACCAGTCTCTAAACAGTCTAAAAAATATTCAGTTCATATGTAGTTTTTCGGATAGTTTAAATCGTGAAGTATATTCATTTTATTCACAGTTTGAGCTTGCAAATAAGGAAGAATATGAAAAATAAACTGTTAAAGATGAAATTAATATAACTTTTCCTGTTTATTTGTTTATAGCATTGCTTTTTTTTGTTATTTATCTCAAAGCTGCATCATCAATTTATATTGCTTTCATTTTAATTGGAGCTGCATGGTTTTCCTTGATAATATTTAGAACTTTAATTTTTATAGGGGGACGTCCATGAGAAGTTACACCCATATAACTGGAGCTCTAGTTTTATTCTCGATTTTTATTTATATATTCGATTTAAACCAGATTTTTATAGGGCTGATGTTTGCAGCTTTGGCTTCAGTTTTTCCAGATATTTTGGACAATTTAATTGGCCAACACAGAGGATATGGCCACTCACTCATTTGGATTATCGTGGCCGTAACAATTTCATTCTTTAATTTTACAATAGGATCTGGAATTTTAATCGGATTAATCTCTCATATATTACTCGATTCAATAACAACCCAGGGAGTACCTATTCTTTATCCTATACGGAAGACCAATTTCATTGTTTTACAAAATAATAGACGAGTTAAGACTGGCACAAATCAGGATAAGGCCATATTTTTAGTACTGGTTTTTATAATAATCACAATTTTATGTTTAAACATAGCATTTACCCAGATATCTAGTATAGATCCCCTCAGCGCTTACGCAGCACAAACTATTCCCACAAACAAAAATATGGCCTTAAATGCTTCAAATGATTTAAAAACTAACTTTGATTTTGATTTACACCTCAATCAGAATGATAAAAACATTACAGTTAAAAAAATCAGCGAAAATGAAACTAATTACTTAATAAAAAACATGGAACCTGGAGGTTGACAAAATATGAAAAGTTGCCCAATATTCTGTGATGTATATGGTGCAAATGTGAATAATTCTGAATGTATGAAATGTATACTCAAAAAAGATTGTATCAAAATTAAACTACCGATATTAAAAAATGAACGTGTTAGACCTCTTAGATATCGTTAAAATATATGAATAAGAAAAAAGTTAATTATTGTCTTAATGATAATCTTTTAATGAGAAGGAATCACTGATTGACTATTTAGTGGGAGGGCCATAGAAATGGTGATGAGTTGAGATGGCCATATCTAAGGTAATGTATAATGGATCAATATCTATTTTTTTATTAGACTTTTTATAGATCATAAAAAACATAAGAATCATAAAATTTTTTTATGTTCTCGTTTTTTGTTAATAAACACAAATCATAAAAAACATAAGAATCATAAAAATCATTTATGGTATATGAGTTTTATGGTGAAAATTATGAATCCCTTTAGGAAAAGAACTGGTATTTTCCCATCATATTTCACGGGCAGAGAAAACGAACTTAATGAATTAAGAGAAATATATGAGTCTACTAAGGAAGGTGCTGCAGGACATATAATCATTTATGGACCCAAAGGTATTGGCAAAACTTGTCTAATAATTAAGTTTGAAGAGGAGTTAAATAATATTGATGAAGTTTATCCAGTACGTATTCCATTAGTAGAAGGAAATTTTGAGGATATATACAGTTTAATTGTTGAAAAATGTGCAGATTCACTTGAAATAAGTGTAGGAAGTTTTTGGGAAGATATAACTTCATTAGGGGTTAATATACCATTAGCAGGAGGTTTTAGTGTATCAAGAAAAATTCCTCCTACAAGCCCTTCTGTTGCCCTTGAAAAAATATTAAAAACAATTTACGATAATTAGATGGAAAAAATCCTGTTTTAATCCTTTTATTTGATGATCTTCAAAGAATTATTTCAGATAATGGCCCTATCAAAGTCTTAAGTATATTGCAAAATGCATTGGTTGAACTTAACCATAAAGGGATGAATATTATGTTTGTTGCTACAGGTGCTCATGATATATTCTCCCAAATACAAGATCACTTGGATTCTGCTGTAAGAATTTTTGAGCCATATGAACTTAAACCATTATCCAAAGAAGAATTAAAGGATGCTATTGTTATACCTGCCAGAAATGAAGGTTTAAATGTTACTGATAAAGTTATAGAACTTATATATGAAATTTCAGAAGGAATTCCATATTATATGCAACTTATAGCTTATAATTGCTTTGCTGAAGCCACAAATAATGAAATAGGAGTTGAAGAATTCAAAAAATCATTCCCACGTTCTTTAGATATGTTATCTCAAAGAGAATTTAGGGGGATGTATGAAAAATCTACAAATGAAGAAAGAAAAATATTGGGCTTGCTTGCAGAAAGTAATGAGAATACTCTTTCTTACAAAGAAATCAAGGAGGGACTAGATTTAAAATCTGAACCTTCATCATGGTTACGAAATATGGTAAATAAAAATCTTATATTAAAAAAAACTCGAGGGAAGTACCAACTTCGAGATAAGTTATTTAAGGAATATTTAAAGTCAATAAAGTCATAATGAAAGAGAGATATTAATTGAATTTAATTTTAAATGTAAATCCAAAAAAATGTGCATCCCCGATTAAAATTTATATGATCATTGGATACCATCTATAACTAAACCTAAAATTCTAAAGGATATTCAAGATATTCTAATTCAACACTAAAAATAGTCTTCATGTTCAATGTCATCTTTCCAGTAATTGTATCTTTCTCCCAGAAAATGCTCAATTGCATTCAAATCTGGAGTATTTTGTCTACATTCTAGCCCATATACTTCCGTAATAGTATTTATCATAGTGCCTTGTAAACACAAGCGAAGATCATCCTCATTAAACTTTGAAACAGGAATTATAGATGAATTCTCTTTTTCTTCTTCATCTATTATCATCTCTATCTCAGTTTGATACCAACTATCTTTATTTACATAAAATGGCAAAGGGTATATTTCCATATTCTCTTTTACCCTATAATTTACAGATATATTATTTATAACAAGTAATATGTGCCAATCAAGCCAACCATCAGCACGTAATCTTGCTATTGTAGAAATAAATTCCGGATCTTTTGATATACGTTTTAATGTTTGTTTAATAGGAATTATGGATTTTTCATAGCGAGATTTAAGATATTCTTTGGCCTTTTCTTCACTATATCCTCTACCCTTACCATCAAACCATTTTAACTCTTTATGAGATCTAATTTTAAAAGAACGATCTATTTCTGGCACACTTTTTAATGTTTTTTCCATATCTTCAAATATGTTTGGATTAATAAAAAATTTATACAAATTTAAATATGATTTTGCTATAAATATTTTGTTTAAAATCCCCTCTTCTAAACAATCTTTAATGATTTCATCTAATTCTTGTGAAGGCAATAATGAAACTTCAAATAAAATATGACTAATTATACCTATAAATTGGCTTTGTAGTTTTTCTATATCATTAAAGTTATTATAGATTGGAAAAATTATTTTCCACTTTCTTCCATTATTAGATGGAACAGATTCAACTTCTGGTTTTTCAACTTCATCTACAGAAATGGTAATATTTACATCAGTTTTAAGAAGGCACAAATCAATACCCGCTAAATCAACTAAAAAAATTTGTAAAATAGCAATGAACTGCTCAGAAATCGCTGTGGAATCATAATCATTTTTCCAATTTACATTCCAAATTATCCCCAATTCAGACCAAGATGTTTCTCTAATATCCCCACAGTCGCCAAATGGCCTTCCCCTCAATTGATCTTCTAATGTTAGCCAAAGATCATCTATATTGTCAATTGGGAAATTTTCTTTAGCTACAGTAGCCATATAATCAACATCTTCATCGAAATAGTCCCACTCACTAATTTTATTAACAACATAAGTTTCATATGGTTCTTTAAAGAATGATTTTGCAATAAAAATTGCAATTGACGAATATAATAATCCTTTTTCAAGTTCTTCATGAATATGAACACCAAAAGGGTCTTTAGAGAATGTTAAATGGCTTTTAATAGAAATATTCATCAATTCAAGAAATTCACACCAATATCCTTGTACATAATCGCATGTTGCAGCTATAAATAAAGCACGTGATGTAAATGATTTCATTAGTTGATTTGATGAGTTATGAGCTATATATGCTACGGCTAAGGTATAATATTTCGCTGCAAAACATAATCCCAAATTTAAATAACTATTAGCTATTAACATAGCTGAGATTAATGAATTATATTCAGTTTCTTTAATGAACCATTTGATTTTAGCTTGATGAAGCTGTTTAATAGCTTTAAGAACTTCATCATTTTCATAGAACACCAAAGCCCTATCAACACAATTTCGAGCTGCAATATGATCTCCATATCTCTTTGATAGTAATTCATCTATTTTTTTAGTCAAATCTTCATATTTAGGATGATTGCCTAAGTATTTAGTTAATTTTACAAGACTATTAGAAAATCTATTCATAGGGAAAAAGGGTGCATTTTCAGCTAATTCAGAAAGTTCTATCCAATCCGTCATCATTTCGTCTTCATTTATTTCATAACATTCATCTAATGGATTCATGTGAGAAAATCCACGAAGCTCCAATAATTGACACTTTAAATTAATATTATCTGTGTTTAATTTTCCATCAAGTCTTGTTAAGAATGAATTATGCCATTCTTTCAATTCATGAACTTCTAATTGTACTAAACCATTATAAGCAGGAGGTATACAATAATTAAGAAGTTTGCTATAATCTTCCAATTCTCCAACACTTTCTAAGTTTGAAATCATGTCAAAAAATTTGCGAAGCATGTTTTCAAGGCCAATAAATGTTCCTAATCCCCTATAAGATGCAACTGCTATTTCATACATTGCGCGACGCTTCATATCACCAAAATCATCATCCAAAAATTTTTCCAACGTTTTAATCCAGAAAGGAATATCTTGTTTTGCGTTGTCAGTGGCAAATACAGCATGTCGCATTGATTCTTTGATTTCATGAAAACTTGCATAATTTAATATCGGAGTCTCATCAGCCCTCCAATATTCCAGAGATTTAATATATGAATCTTCTTCATCGTCATTTCGCGGGTAAATTTCACTGGACACGTCAAGATATTTTACTGCTATCCAAAATAGTTCTCTTTCAACAAGTAAATTTACAATTGCATTTCCATCAAATATCTCAATTGGTATTGAATAGTTCTTTTTTACCCATTCTTTTAGTTCATGTCTCTTTGAAACTACTATGTTTTCTGTACAAAAATAAACAATTTTATCACATGGAAGTTCATGACTTAATATTGATTTAACATCTCTTTTAATCTTATTAATAATATCTTTAGAAGTAGAACAAGAAAAAGCAATTCTTTTATCGCTTTTAAGACCTATAAATGTTGAATTATTGATAGGTGATGATTCTAAGTCTGTTTCAAATGTTTCAAAATCTCTACCTTGGTCACCACCTGCAGATACAGGTCCTGTGGCGGGTAAAATATTACTACATATTCGAGCCTGTGTCAAATGAAAACAGAGATCCTCAAATCCATGATGTGCATTATTAACTGACAATTGATTAAGTTGAAACTTAATATATGCACTTACTTCTTGAATATCTTTCATTAGTCTCCCTTCCAATAACAAATTGACCCCTTATTGGGATTTGGTTTATTAAATAATAATATTTTGCTAAAAAAATTATATTAGTTTATAATAATTTCCCTGTTTTAACAATAAATAAATTGTTATAATTATAAATTAAATAATAGTTATGGAGTTATCAGGAAAAAAAATATCATTCGTAAATATATTTAAATATGTTTTATTAGGGTTTACTTCAATTGTTTGTATTATACTATTATATAAAATTTTAAGGGTTCCTATTAATGATATTGATAATGCAAGGTATTTATTAAGTTCAATAATGCAAAGTTTAGCTGCTATTCTAGCAATTGTAATATCATTAACATTAGTTGCTGTTCAACTTTTCTCTCAGAATTATAGTACAAGAATACTAAAGAAATTCATAAATATGGGAAATTCATTGTTTTGGGGATTAATACTACTTTATTCAATTTCAATAATTTATGTTTCAATCATTTTAGGTTTTGTGTCATTAGATCCTAAGTCATCCTTTAACATGTATTATATTAATTTTAGCATAATATTAACAATATTTTGTTTAATATTCCTTTTTCCATACATTAATGTTACAATTAAAAACTTAGAGCCAGAAAAAGTGATTAATGATATATCAAATGAAATCAATGCAAATTTCATTAGTAAACTAACAGAATTTGATAAAAAAAGAATTTCAAATGACGATTTTACTGATCCAAATAGATTACCTCCCGATGATGACATTTTAATCCCATTAATCGATATAATAATAGGTTCAATAAAAAACGGACATACAGATACGGCAGAAACTGGTTTAACTGAGATTGGAAATTCTTTTAAATATTTAATAGAGAATGATATTATTACTGATAATGATAAAGACACGAATAAAAGAAATTATCAATTTGTATTTAAATACTTATTAGATCATCATATTGAAAGGGTAAAACGAATTGCAATAATAAATGGTGATTATAAATCAATTAGCCTTATAATTAAGATAATAGATAAACTTGGAATTTCAATATCAGATAAGAATCCTGATTCTTATCAAATATCATTAAATTTTTTAGGGGATCTAGCTGAAAAAATTGTTAAAATTGAATTTAAATCTGAAATAATAACTTTAGTAGTATTATTTGAAAAATTAATTAATAATTTTAACAACAAATCCATTAATAACGTAGGATTTTCTGAAATTCATCCATGGCGAGATTTATCTATTGAAACTATGCGTTATCTAAACGTTTTATGGAAGAAATCTTTAGAAAAAAGAGAAATTGGTGTAGATGTTAATATCGAATTTTATTTAAAGAGAGTAATAATTAATCTATCTATGAATGGTTTAACAGACCAAATAATGCAAGAGACTTATTTTTTAATGAAATTTGGAATTGATCAATTAGACAATGACCCTAAATTAATTGATAGAATAATATGGTTGATATATCTTCCATTTAATCATTTATTTGGTTTTGTGATTTATCACCACAATACTAAAGGTATTGAATCAAATAAAGCCATTATTAATATAATTGAATCTTTGAAATTCATTGGATTGGAATCTATAAATAAAGGAATATATGATCTTCAAGTAGGAGATTACTATCAAGAAGAGGAACCAATTAGATTACAATATTCAATAATTTATAAAATCATTACTGCATTGGAAAGCATTGCTACAGCTTATTTAACAGAATATACAATTGAAAGTAGCAATCAAGAAGAGGACATTGTAATAAGAGTTCTAAATTATATTAATGGGATTACAGTTCAATTAATAAGTAAAAAATCGCATTCAGCTTCAGAAGGTATTAAATCTATATATAAATTAGGAAAAGAATCAATAAAAAATCCTTCAATGAACAAAACGTCATTATTAATTGTAGATTACTTGAAACAATTGTCTTCAATGCTCATTGAAATTGAATCAGATGATATTTCAGATTGTTTAAAGTATTTAAAAGAACTTGGGATTTTAGCAAATTTACAAAAAACTCCCGGAATACAAATGTGGGTTATTGAACATTTAGGTGAATTAGGCATATTGATGACTAGTAATATTCGTTTAAAAGGCCAATTAAACAATTTAATAGATTATTTGGGAGAAATTATCCTATATAATATTAACACTCATAAAACTAACAAAAAAGTTTCCATAGAGAACATTGTTCGTTCGATCACAAAAATAAAACAAATAACAGATGAAATGTTTAAACAAAACTTTGAAAAAAAAGATTTAAATAATGTTTCTAAATCGATAAATAATATAATAAAAGAACTAGAACTAAATGATATGGATGATTTACCAGAAATTAACATTTTAAAAGATTTAAATGCTAAAATTAAGGATTTTGATAATATCTAACTAATTAAAGAAATTTGGTAATCCAAGTTCTGAACCATTTTAATAAAAATTTTAAATTGATTAAAACAAAAGTTATAGAAAAAACTTATTAAAAAAACTACATATTAGTATGAAATTATATGTGATAATCAGAATTAGTTAACAAATTAAATTCAGTACACCAATGTACAGTAATTATTAGAATACATTTGGTTTACTGACTGTTTAATATACATTTGATCTATACTTACAAGCTAATAATCTTTGATTAATTATAGTTACATCTAAATTATTATATATTGCTTTATATTTTGAAGTAACACTTTTCGTTATGTAAAATTATAGACGCTATATCCAATGCTTAATGTTTTTAATAGTTAATTTTTTAAATGTCTATTCTATAAATTGGTTAATGGATCTTGAGGATTTAATATGAAAAGTGAATTTGTAACTTGTATCAATTGTATAGATGGTAGAGTTCAATTACCTGTAATCAATTGGATATTAAATAATTATGATGTAAAATACGTGGATATGATAACATCACCTGGAGTAAATGGTGTGCTTGCAAATAAGAATAGTAATGTAGCAGATATTTTTGATAAACTAACATTTTCTAATGATGGACATTCAACTGAGTTAATATTCATTGTTGGACATCATGATTGTTTGGCAAATCCTGTAGATGATGAAATACATAATAAACAGATAATTAGATCTGTGGAACGTATCAAAGAATCATACTCTGCTTCTACTGTAATTGGATTATGGGTAAATAATGAATTCAAAATCAAAGTACTTTATGAATTATAAAAATTTCATTAATTTTTTTAAATACTAGATGCTTTTTCATCTTTACGGATATAATTACTTTAACTACGAATTAGATTGACTTACGTTAGTAATCTTTTAATATATGTTTTACATATTCTTAATACATGGGGGTTATAATAAAGGAAATTAAGATATCTAATGATTCTTATACTTTTATTTCTGAAAATGGTTCAGAAGAGAATATTTTAAAGAATTTATCCAAAATTAATATATTTATTGGTGAAAATAATTCTGGAAAAAGTAGATTTATGCGTTCTTTGATTTATAAAAGTCGTAATGAATGTATGCCTGAATTTATCCCAAATAATAATGATTTTACAATAATTAAAGAGGGTACATCCAATTTAAAAAAAGAAATCAGAGATTATATTGGTGAGGATAGTGCAATAGAGTTTTCTGCCGGAAATTTAAATTTAAGAAAATTTTTATCAAATATTAAAGAATTTGATTATATTATACCAAACTTTGATTATATAAAGCCTCTTATCGCTCTCGAAAAATTTTTAGATAAATTAAAAAAAGTTGATGATAGATATTTGACAATACACATGTCTGAAAGATCTGTCAAAGAGGGTACTTTAAGAGGTTTTACCAGTGGTTTGAGTAAAATATTTGATGAATCTTTTAATGATTTAAACAAAGAATTAAAAACTGTTGGCATGCATTATTCCTTGAATAAAATTTATATTCCTATTTTAAGGGGTCTAAGAGATATAAACCAAGGGCAAGATATTTATTCGAATAGAACAATTAGAGATTATTTTGATAATTTAGATGAAGATTATTTAAAAGATAATCACAATATTGAAATTTTTACAGGTCTTAAAATATATAAATCTGTTAAAAATTTATTGTTAGGGGACTTAAGTGAAAGGAAACTCATTAGAGAATTTGAAGAATATTTGTCTAAACAATTCTATGATAATCAACCAATTGCATTAATACCTAAAGAAAGAGACAATGATCGAATTCTTACTATAAAGATTGGTAATGAACAAGAAATGCCCATTTATGATTTGGGTGATGGCATTCAATCTATTATTGCACTTACATTACCTCTATTTCTTCAAGGAGATATTTCAAAAGATCAAAATATTTTAGTAAGTATTGAGGAGCCTGAAAATTTATTGCATCCTAGTTTACAAAGAAAATTAATTCAAACATTTTTCGATGAACGATTTGAAAATTATCAATTCTTTTTTACAACTCATTCAAATCATTTTTTAGATGTTGTATTGGATTTTGATGGGATTTCTTTGTATACAGTTAATAAGAAGTTAAATGGGAATACTGAAGAAGAACTTGCTAACTTTGTAGTTAAAAACGTTTCTTTTGGAGATAATAATTTACTTAATTTGTTAGGAGTTAGAAACTCATCAGTATTTTTACCAAATTGTAACATATGGGTAGAAGGAATTTCTGATGTATTGTATTTTAGAGATTATTTGGATATTTATCAAGAATATAAAAAAAATGAGGATAATAATTTTAAAAAGTTTACTGAAGATCTTCATTACTCCTTTTATAAATATGATGGTAGTGATGTAAACACTTTGTTAAGTTTAAAATTAAATGAGAACGATAAAAAACTTGAAAGAATATTTTTAATTAGGGATTATGATGATCCTTCTGATGAAAATAAGAAAAAGAAAGATGAATCATTAAAAAAGGGCTTTGTAGAAACCCTTTTTTTAGTTGATTTGTGTTGATCGGTAGATGTTGTATATTGTGTTTTTGAGTTTGGTTTCTTTGTTTGATAGCTGTGTGCTTCTGCTGTGGTTTATACCATTGAATTTT